>OKWK01000050.1_pt1 | contig 197359 bp, 166 predicted proteins | sample 1607181 | NCBI WGS metagenome assembly OKWK01 (sample SAMN07501053, study PRJEB24779) | human gut metagenome | isolation source: stool | host: human infant | place: USA: Pittsburgh, PA
GTAAGTACTTTTGCAATGTTTGCAGCAGGAAGAGCTTTTGAACAAATAAGAAACTCAATATGTTATCCTAAATTAAATGTAAAGGTATGTGCAACTCATGCTGGTTTAACAGTTGGAGAAGATGGAGCATCTCACCAAGCTATTGAAGATATATCTTTAATGAGAAGTGTACCTAATATGGTAGTTATAAATCCAGCAGATGATATAGAAACAGAAGCTGCAATAAAAGCAGTTGCAGAAATGGAAGGACCTTGCTATGTAAGACTTGGTAGAATGGCAGTTTCAAGAGTTAATGATGAAACAAACTATAACTTTGTAATAGGTAAGGGAATAACTTTAGCTGAAGGAAATGATGTAGCAATAATAGCAACAGGAATAATGGTTGAAGCTGCATTAGAAGCAAAGGAAGAATTGGCTAAAGAAGGAATAAATGCAAGAGTTATTAACATACATACTATTAAGCCAATAGATGAAGAATTAATAATAAAAGCTGCGAAGGAAACTGGAGTTATAGTAACAGCTGAAGAGCATAGCGTAATAGGTGGCTTAGGATCAGCAGTAGCAGAAGTTGTTTCAGAAAATTGTCCAGTACCTGTTTTAAGAGTTGGTGTTAAGGATACATTTGGGGAAAGTGGAAAACCAAATGAATTATTAGAAAAGTACGGATTAACTTCAAATGATATAGTTAATAAAGTAAAAAAAGCTTTGGAATTAAAAAAATAGATTAGTATATAATAAAAAGAACACTGGAAGGTGTTCTTTTTGTTATATAGGGATATTATTAATCTGTCAGAGGAATTATAATTATATTAGTAATTATAGTTGGAGGAGAATAATATGAGTAAAAAATTACTTAGGGAGTACGGTTTAATAACATTAGGAATAATACTTGTAGCTATTTCTGTAGAATACTTTTTTGCGCCTAATAATCTTGCAGCTGGTGGTGTGACCGGTTTAGCAATAGTAGTCAACAACTATATACCAGTAATAAGTGTGGGAACTATAACTTTGATAGTAAATGTAGTTCTCTTTGCTGTAGCATTTATGGTTATAGGCGGGAATTTTGGTGGCAAAACCATATATGCAAGCTTAGGACTATCAGTAATTATGTGGATAATAGAAGAATATTTTTCACCATATGCAATAACACAGGATTTAATTATTGCAACTATATTCGGAACTATTATATCTGCTTTTGGTATGGCAATAGTTTTTAACAATAATTCTTCCACAGGAGGAACAGATATATTAGCAAAAATATTAAATAAATTTTTCCATTTAAATATAGGCACTAGCTTATTAATAGTAGATATATTAATAACTTTTGGCGCTGCAGTAACTTTTGGCTTAGATATAGGGTTTTACTCTATGCTTAGTGTTATAATCCTTGGGATAGCAGTAGATAATTTTATAGATGGATTTAATGCCAGTAAAGAAGTTATGATAATGAGTGATAAAGTAGAGGAAATTAGCAAATTTATATTGGAAGAGCTATATAGAGGATGTACTTATTTAAAGGGTGAGGGGGCTTATACTGGCCAAGAACTTAAGGTTATATATTCTGTATTATCAAGATCAGATTTTATAAAGTTAAAGATGTTTATTAAGGACATAGATCCTAAAGCGTTTATAACAGTTAGGGCATCTCATGAAGTTTTAGGAGAAGGATTCAAGGATATGGAAGAAATTTAATGACAAATAAAATCATATTTCTATTTTATTAATGTAAAAAAAAATATATAATAAAGGAATATAGGGGAATAATGTATCCTACCATAGGTATATGCTATAATAGCATTGTAAGATGGACAGGTATTTTAACGAAAAATATCTTAATATACTAAGGAGTGTTAGAATGATTGAATTTAAGAATGTTTCAAAACTTTATAATAATAATGTAAAAGCTCTTTCAGATGTTAGCATAAATATTGAATCAGGGGAATTTGTTTTCTTGGTTGGACCATCTGGAGCTGGTAAATCAACTTTTATAAAAATGATATTAAAAGAAATTGAACCTACATCAGGAAAGGTAGTGGTTAATAATACAGATCTTTCAAAGTTAGCAAGAAATGATATACCATACTTTAGAAGAAAGATAGGAATGGTATTCCAAGACTTTAGATTAATTCCCAATCTAAATGTATATGAGAATGTAGCCTTTGCTATGAAAGTTGTTGAAGCCACACCAAAAGAAATTAGAAGAAGAGTACCAATGGTATTATCTCTTGTAGGGCTTTCTCATAAGTATAAGATGTTCCCAAATGAACTTTCAGGAGGAGAACAACAAAGAGTTTCATTAGCAAGAGCTATAGTAAATAATCCATCATTATTAATTGCAGATGAACCTACTGGAAACCTTGATCCAGAAACTGCAAAGGAAATAATGGACTTATTAGATGATATAAATAAGGCTGGAACTACAATATTAATGGCTACTCACGCTAAGGATATAGTTGATACTATGAAAAAGAGAGTTATTGCTATTGAAGGTGGAGAAATAGCAAGAGATGAAAAGAGAGGTATGTACGAAGATGAAAATTAATACAGTTAACTATTTTATTAGTGATGCATTTAAAAGTTTAAGAAGAAATAAAACTATAAGTCTTGCTTCAGTTATTACTGTCTTAATTACTTTCTCAGTATTAGGAATTTTTACTTTAGTAGCCCAAAATGCTAATTTGGCAATAGGTGGAGTAGAGTCGAAGATAGAGTTAAAAGTTTACTTATTAGATGATGTAAAGTTGATTGACCAAAGAGAAATAGAAGTAAAGTTAAGAGAACAAGATGGCGTTAAAGAAATAGAATATGAGTCAAGAGAACAAGCTTTAAAAAATTTCGAAGATATGATGAAAGATACCCCAGGTTTATTAGAAGGATATACACTAAAAAATAACCCATTACCAGCTTCTTATATAGTAAGACTTACAGACCCTAGTTATGCAGAAGCTATAAGTGAAGCAGTTCAGGATCTTCCAGGTGTTGAGAGTATAGGAAATCAACAAGATGTTATAAATCAAATACATGGTATTGTTAAGGTGGTAAGAGTTGTTGGTATAGTATTATTTATAATTTTGATAGGAGTATCAATATTCTTAATTATGAATACTACAAAGTTAACAGTTTATTCAAGAAGAAGAGAAGTTGGAATAATGAAATTTGTAGGTGCTACAGACTGGTTTATAAGATGGCCATTTATAATTGAAGGAATGGTTATTGGATTATTAGGTGCAATATTCTCTGTAATAGGAGTATACTTTATATATAGATTTGGTGTTGGTATCATTGCAAATAATATACTTATGGTTAGTTTAATTAATCCTACATATGTGTTAACAATGTTATCATGGCAGTTTGCTTTAGGAGGAATTGCTGTCGGTGGAGTTGCAAGTTACATAGCGCTAAGGAAATTCTTGGTAGTATAAATATAAATATTAAGAATAAAATATTTACTATGGGAAAAGGTATTTTGGAATTGAAAGGAAGTTGTTTAGATGTACCAGTCTAGTAAAAATAATAAAATGAAAAAAATTATAAAACCATTGGCGATTATATTATCAATATTAGTAGCATTTTTTGTGGGAAATTATATTACTAGATATGGAATAGTCATAGGCAAAGATAGTGATAAGTATGGAACTTTATTAAAATATGCAGATGATGTAGAACAATTTAAAGGCTTATATGAAGTAAAAGAAGATTTAGAGAAACTGTATGTTGGAGATATAGATCAAGAAAAGCTAGTTGATGGAGCTATTAAGGGAATGACAAGTTCCCTTAATGATCCATATACAGTGTTTATGAATAAAGAAGAGTATGATAGGTTTATGCAATCCAATTCAGGAGAGTTTAAAGGGATTGGAGTATATGTAAAGCTTGAGGATGACAAAGTGGTTGTTGATTCAACTATTTCTGGAGGCCCTGCTGAAAAAGTAGGAATTAAAGGTGGAGATGTAATTCTTAAAGTTGATGGTGAAGAGGTTGGAAATGACCAAAGTAAAGCCGTTGCACTAATAACAGGAGCTGAAAATTCTCAAGTAAATATTATAGTAGGAAGAAAAGATACAGAGTTAGAGTTTAATGTAACTAGGGAAACTATAAAGACTGTTTCTGTAAAAAACGAAATGTTAGGAAATAATATAGGATATATTAATCTTTCTACTTTCAATAAAGATGTTTCAGTTGATTTTGTTAATGCTTTAGAAGAACTTAAAGGAAAAGGAATGAAAGGGTTAATATTAGATCTTAGAGGAAACGGTGGAGGATACTTAGTAGAAGCAATAAATATTGCATCACAATTTGTTCCTAAGGATGAAGTTATTACTTATAGAATTGATAAATACGGAAGTAAAGAAATAAGTAAATCTGAGGGAGGGGTTGCACTAGGATTGCCTCTTGTAATATTAACAGACGGAGGTACAGCAAGTGCATCTGAAGTTGTTACAGGTGCTTTAAAGGACTATAATGCAGCTGTAACTGTTGGAACCACTACATTTGGAAAAGGAGTAGTTCAACTTCCTTTTGAGCTTAAAAGTGGCATAGGTGGATTAAAAGTAACTGTTTCTAAATATTACACTCCAAAGGGAGAAGATATAAATAAAAAAGGAATTATACCTGATTATGAAGTTAAGTTAACTGAAGAAGATGTTAATAAAGAATATAATAAAGATACGGATCCTCAATTACAAAAGGGCATTGAAGTAATAAAAGACATGATAAATTAGGAGGAGCAAAACTTATGAATCTAATTATGTATACATTAAGATCGGTGGCATATGTTATAGTTGAGCCCTCATTAATGTTAATATTAATTCTTTTAGGTGTAATGTTTTATATGAAGAATAAGAAAGTAACTGCTATGCAGCAGATGATTATAGGAGATAAAGTAAACTCTGCTTTAGAGCTTACTTTATCTCAAATAGTTTTGGGAATTTTGGCGGGTGTCATAGCTAGTTTAATATTAAGTCATTTAGGAATTGTTTTTAAAGAGAATTCTGGAATAGAACTTTTATTTATGATTTCTATATTGTTAATGTTTATAAAACCAAGATTTGTATGTTTTTCTTACTCTGCATCTATTCTTGGATTAGTAAGTTTAATTTTTACTTATTTTAATATAATAACTACTGATGGAACAGAAATATTAAGAATAGATATAATGTCATTAATAGCTTTTGTTGGAGTTCTTCATATAGTAGAGTCTATTTTAGTAATGCTAGATGGAGAAAAAGGTGCCATTCCTGTTTTTTCGAATAAAGGAGGCAGGATTTCAGGTGGATATGCTTTAAATAGATATTGGGTATTACCTGTAGCTATATTTATTGCATATGCAGCTACATCTATGGGATCAACAGCAGGAACAGAAAGTATATCCACACCAAGTTGGTGGCCCGTACTTAGGACAAATGACATATTAAATGTTATAAATACAATGATATTAGGATTAATTCCGTTTTTTGGAGTTTTAGGGTATTCTTCTGTTACCTTTACGCAGAAGAAAAAAAAGAAAGCTCTTTCCTCTGGAATTGCTATATTAATATATGGAATAATTCTAACACTTGTATCTCAGTTGGCTAGGTTTGGATTAGTTGGAGAAGTTGTAGTGTTAATTTTTGCTCCTTTAGCTCATGAAGGAATGCTAATGTTACAAAAGAAAATGGAAGAAAAAAGAGAAGCTATATTTGTTAGTGATGAAGATGGTATATCTGTATTAGAAGTAGTTCCTTATTCCATAGCCTATGAGGCTGGTATACGAGTTGGAGATAAAATTGTATCTCTTAATGACCAGAGTATAGATGATGTAACGGAAATATATAAGATGGTCAGAAATAGTATATATGATATAAATGTAAAAATTTTAGATATGGATGGCAATGGAAAAGAAATTACATTAAAACCACAAAGAAATAAAAACTTAGGTGCTGTTTTAGTACCTAAAGTAGTGCAAAGTGATAAAGTAGTGGCTTTTGAGGATAAGAAATTCTCTGAAGTATTAGAGAAAATAAAAGAAAAGAGAAAGGATATAAAGTGATATAAATTCATTTTATATCCTTTTTTAACGTCTAGGAAAGTATAAAGTTTTAATTAGCTATAAATCAAAGTGGGTATTACAATTTCATATTAAAAAATATAAAGTCAAGGATAATAATTTTATAATTTCCTTGCCTTAAGCAGGAGGGGAATAGATATTTATTTTTCTGTGACTTGGAGCTTGTGACGGAACAAGCAAAATAAATATCTATTCCACTTTTTTTGAATAAAAAGAACTTTAATTACTCATATTATTGACTATAATATACAAAAAAAGTAAAATAGTAATACGAATATAAGTTCGAGATAGGAGATTAATGATGAATAGTTTTAAAATACATTCGAAATTTAAACCAACCGGTGACCAACCTCAAGCAATAGACACATTAGTAGAATCATTAAAAGAAAATCATAGAGGGCAAACATTATTAGGGGTAACAGGATCGGGTAAAACTTTTACTATGGCAAATATTATTGAAAGACTTCAAAGACCTACAATAATACTGGCTCATAATAAGACTTTGGCTGCTCAACTATGTTCAGAATTTAAAGAATTCTTTCCTGATAACATAGTTGAATATTTTGTATCATATTATGATTACTATCAACCAGAAGCTTATGTTCCTCAAACAGATACATTTATAGAGAAAGATGCGTCAATTAATGATGAAATAGATAAGTTAAGGCATTCTGCCACATCTGCTTTATTTGAGAGAAGAGATGTAATTATAGTTGCCTCAGTATCCTGTATTTATGGACTTGGTAATCCTGATGAATACAAGAAACTAACTGTAAGTTTAAGAACAGGAATGGAAAAAGATAGGGATGAAATAGTAAGAAGATTAATAGATATACAGTATGAAAGAAATGATATAGATTTTAAGAGAGGAACATTTAGAGTTAGAGGGGATTCTTTAGATATAATTCCAGCTTCCTCTTCTAATAAAGGAATAAGAGTAGAATTTTTTGGTGAAGAAATTGATAGAATACGTGAATTTGATGTTCTCACAGGAAATATACTTGGTGATAGGGATCATGTTGCTATATTCCCTGCATCACACTTTGCTACTTCACAGGAAACATTAGAAAAAGCAATTAGTAGAATAGAGGATGAGCTTGAAGAAAGATTAAGAGAATTGAATGCTCAAGATAAATTATTGGAAGCACAAAGATTAAGACAAAGAACAAATTTTGATATAGAAATGATGAGGGAAATGGGGTATTGTAGTGGAATAGAAAATTATTCGAGAATCTTAGATTCAAGGGATCCTGGTACTCCACCTAAAACATTACTAGATTATTTCCCAGATGACTATCTAATGTTTATTGATGAAAGTCATGTAACTTTACCTCAAGTAAGAGCAATGTATGCGGGAGATAGATCTAGAAAAAATACATTAGTGGATTATGGATTTAGATTACCTTGTGCATATGATAATAGACCTCTTCAATTTCCGGAATTTGAAAAGAAAATAAATCAAGTTGTTTATGTAAGTGCCACACCAAGCCAATATGAATTAGATAATTCATCAGTTATAGCAGAACAAATAATTAGACCAACAGGATTAATAGATCCTGAAATAATTATAAGGCCAATAAAAGGTCAGATTGATGATTTGTATGGAGAAATTAAGAAGACTACAGAAAAGGGATTTAGAACTTTAATAACTACTTTAACTAAGAGGATGGCAGAAGATTTAACTAAGTATCTAACAGAATTAGGCGTAAAAACAACATACATGCATTCTGATATTGAAACAATAGAAAGAATGAAAATAATAAGAGAACTAAGGTTAGGTGAATATGATGTTTTAGTAGGTATAAATCTTTTAAGAGAAGGGTTAGATATTCCAGAAGTAGCATTAGTAGCTATCTTAGATGCTGACAAAGAAGGGTTTTTAAGATCTGAAACATCATTGATACAAACAATAGGAAGAGCAGCTAGAAATTCTGAAAGTAAGGTAATAATGTATGCAGATAATATTACTAGATCTATGGATAGAGCTATAAAGGAAACTAATAGAAGAAGAGAAATACAAGAACAGTATAATGAGGAACATGGAATAACGCCAAAGACAATATTAAAGGAAGTAAGAGATGTAATAGAGGCTACAAAAGTTGCAGAAGAAACAGTTGAATATAAAGCAGAAGAAAAAATGAGTAAAAAAGAAAAAGAAAAGCTTATTAAAAAGTATACAGAAGAGATGATGGATGCAGCTAAGAGCTTACAATTTGAAAGAGCTGCTCAATTAAGGGATATGATAGAGAAATTAAAAAAATAGTAATGTGGTAAAGGGGATAAGGGGATTTTGAAAAGGAAAAATGAAATTATAGGTTTTTCTATTATTGTAGCATTAATAATTTCTATAATAGGGGTATTTGCTACAATAGGAGTTAAGTTGATAAAGGATAGTAACATATCATCACCTGATTTTAGTGGAATATTAAGTTGGTTCTCTAAAGAAGAGGAAGATGTATATGTGGAGGTTGAAGAGATAACCTTAAAGTATGAGGATGTTAAATATTATCCATACCAGGCAGAGAATAAAAAGTGGGGCTATGTAGATGAAAATATGAATGTAGTTATAGAACCTAAATTTGAAAATGCTACAGCTTTCAGTGAAGGTATAGGCTTAGTAGAAGAGGATAATAAATATAGGTATATTTCAAAAGATGGAGATTACATATTTGATAATGCTTATTACTATGCTACACCGTTTTGTGGTGGAGCAGCTATAGTTGAAGAAGATGATAAAGACATTTTAATTGATTATGATGGAAGAAAGTTATGTGAAATAGATGAAGATATATATGTCTATGAGTTTGTTGATGGAATAGCTGCTTTTGAGAAGAATGGTAAGTATGGATATATGGATACTAGAGGAAATATATTGGTGAAAGCAAAATATGAATATTGTGAAAACTTTATAAATGGCGTAGCAATTGTTAAAGACAGTGATAACTACTATCTTATAGGGAGAAATGGTAAAAAAATAATTAATAGTGGATTTGAGTATATAAGCTCTTATGATAATAAATACTTCTTGTGTAGTGATGAGAAAAATTCTTATTTGATTGATAGTACAGGTGAAAATGTAGACTTACCTATTGATGTAATTGATATTATGAGAATTCAGAAGGATGGAGTAATATTCCGTAGTGGAAATAATAAATGTGGCTTTATGGATTATGAAGGAAATTTAATTTTTGAAGCAGAAGTTGATTTTATTAATGAGGTTATCAATGGAATAGGTTATGGGGAGATATATAATGGAAGTAAGTATGAAATAGTCTGTATTGATAATAAAGGAAATATAATATCTAATTATACTGAATTAGGATATACCAATGTAAATGAGTGGCATGGAGAAATAAATGTATTAAGTATCAATGAACATGAATATTTAGTAGATAAGATGGGGAATAAAATTGAAGATTTAAATGGAGTAACAGTTCAGTTTTATGGGAATTTTATAATACTGTCTAAAAGTGATAATACCAATACGAAAGTATATTCACAAAGTGGAAAGTTATTATTGGAATTAAATGATAGATATTATATTAATAATACAGATTTATATACTATTAATTATGAAGAAAATGTATTAATATTGAGAAACGATAAAGATGAGAATGTTACTATAAATATACAGGGTAAAATTGCAAAGTAGCATTAATGCCATGACAGATGTCATGGCATTTTTTTTATGTATAAATAGCTTAGAGAAATGATTTTATTATGTTTTTTTCATATTCTTCTCAATAATTGACAAGAATAAATATAAAGTTTAAAATACAATAATAGGAACTTATGTTCGAAGATTGATTAAGTTTAATATGGATAAAATATAGATATAAAATGAAGAGGGGACAAGAGTATGATAGATAAAATAGTCATTAAGGGAGCTAGAGTACATAATCTAAAAAATGTTGATTTAGAAATTCCAAGAGATAAGCTAGTTGTATTTACAGGATTATCAGGTTCTGGGAAATCATCTTTGGCTTTTGATACTTTATATGCAGAGGGGCAAAGAAGATATGTAGAGTCACTATCTGCTTATGCAAGACAATTCTTAGGTCAGATGAATAAGCCTGATGTTGATTATATTGAAGGATTATCTCCAGCTATATCAATAGATCAAAAGACTACAAGTAAGAATCCTAGATCAACAGTTGGTACAATAACAGAAATATATGATTACCTAAGGTTATTATATGCAAGAGTTGGGACACCATATTGTCCAAAGTGCGGTAAAGAGATAAGTCAACAATCTGTTGATCAAATTGTTGATAAGGTAATGTCTCTTGGGGATAGAACTAAGATTTTAATATTATCTCCACTTATAAGAGGTAGAAAAGGAAACCATGAAAAAGTAATAGAAACAATAAAGAAAAATGGTTTTGTCAGAGCAAGAATAGATGGAGAAATATACGATTTATCAGAAGATGAAATAAAGTTAGAGAAGAATGTAAAGCATAATATAGAAGCAGTAGTGGATAGAATAATTATAAAGGATGGAATAGAAGGTAGGCTTACAGATTCTTTAGAAACAGCCTTAAAGCTAGGAGAAGGATTAGCACTTGTAAGTGTTATAGGAGATAATGATATATTATTTAGTGAAAAATTTGCTTGTCCTGATTGTGGGATAAGTATAGATGAACTAGCCCCTAGACTATTTTCTTTTAATTCACCATTTGGTAAATGTGATTATTGTGATGGATTAGGAACTCTATATGAAATAGATCCTGACTTAGTAATACCAGATAAAAGTTTAAGTCTTATGGAGGGAGCAATTTCAAGTTGGGGAGTTGGAAGATTAAAAGATGATTCATGGACTTATGCAATACTTCAAGCTTTAAGTAAGGAATATGATTTTTCACTTAATACTCCAATAAAAGATTTACCTAAGGAAATAGTAGATGTAATTCTTTATGGTACTAAGGGGAAGAAACTTAATGTTACTTATACAAAGGAAGGGGTTACTGCTGAATATAATTATTCATATCCAGGAGAAATCAATAACTTAACTAAGAGATATAGTGAAACAAGTTCAGATATGATGAAAAATGAAATAGAACAATATATGAGTGACAATCATTGCCCAAAGTGTAGTGGAGCAAGATTGAAGAGAGAAGCTTTATCCGTTAAGATTGGTGGGAAAAATATTTATGAATTTACAAGTATGCCAATTAGAGAAGAATTAGAGTTTTTAGATGGCATAGAATTCTCAGAGAAAAATAGAATCATTAGTGAGCAAATATTAAAGGAAATAAGAAGTAGATTAAATTTCCTAATAGATGTAGGATTAGATTATTTAAATTTATCAAGAAATTCAGGGACCTTATCAGGAGGAGAATCACAAAGAATTAGACTAGCAACACAAATAGGGTCATCTTTAATGGGGGTTCTTTATATTTTAGATGAACCAAGTATAGGACTTCATCAAAGAGATAATGATAAATTAATAGCTACATTGAAAAACTTAAGGGATGTAGGTAATACTGTTATAGTTGTAGAACATGATGAAGATACAATGAGAGAAGCAGATTACATTGTAGATATTGGACCAAGAGCTGGTGAACATGGTGGAGAAATTGTTGCAACTGGAACATTTGATGAGATAGTAAATAATGAAAAATCAATTACTGGTCAATATTTGAGTGGGAAGAAAAAGATAGATGTTCCTAAGGTAAGAAGAAAAGGAAATGGCAATAAGATTACAATTAAGGGAGCAAAAGAAAATAATCTGAAAAATATAAATGTTTCAATACCTTTAGGAACTTTAACAATGATTACAGGGGTTTCTGGATCAGGGAAGAGCACATTGGTTAATGAAATCTTATATAAAGGATTAAATAAGATTATAAACAGAAGTAAAAATCCAGTAGGCTCACATAAGGAAATTATGGGATATGAAAATATTGATAAAATTATTGATATAGACCAAAGCCCTATAGGAAGGACTCCAAGGTCAAACCCTGCTACATATACAGGAACTTTTGATATAATAAGAGAATTGTTTGCTAATACGACTGAAGCAAAAATGAGAGGGTATAAGCCTGGTAGATTTTCTTTCAATGTAAAAGGGGGAAGATGTGAAGCTTGTTCAGGTGACGGAATAATAAAAATAGAAATGCAATTCTTATCAGATGTATATGTTCCTTGTGAAGTATGTAAAGGTAAGAGGTATAATAGAGAAACTTTAGAAGTAAAATATAAAGGTAAGAATATTGATGATATATTAAATATGACAGTAGAAGAAGGATTAGAGTTTTTTGAAAATTTACCAAGGATAAAGAATAAGTTACAAACATTATATGATGTAGGACTAGGGTATGTAAGATTGGGTCAACCATCTACCCAATTATCTGGAGGAGAAGCACAAAGAATAAAGTTAGCATATGAGTTATCTAAAAGAAGTACAGGAAAAACATTATATATACTAGATGAACCTACAACAGGTTTACATATAGATGATGTAAGCCGATTAGTTGAAATATTACAAAGATTAGTAGATGCAGGCAATACAGTTGTGGTTATAGAACATAATTTAGATATGATTAAGTGTGCAGATTATATTATTGATTTAGGACCAGAGGGTGGAGATAAGGGAGGTACTTTAATTGTTCAAGGTACTCCAGAAAAGGTTGCTAAGTGTGAAGAATCCTATACAGGTAAATATCTAAAGAGGATGATATAAATCTTAAATTATTCTTAGTTAAGTATAAATATTATGGTTTTATATAACTTTTGTTGTATAATCTACTTATATATGAAAAGTTTTCGAGGTGAAGTTATGAATTTTACGAAATTATCTGCCATAGTATTTGGAATCTTTTTTATAATTTTATTATATTCTTTAATATACTCAGCCTTAAAGATAATGTATAAAGATGTTAAAGGTGGCGGAAGAAAAAGGCCTTCAGAATCTAGGAAAAATCATGGATTGGAAGTAATAGAAATTAGTGAAGAAGGAAACTTAAAGAAGGGTTCAGTAATTCCAGTTAAAGGTATTATAACTATAGGGAGAAAAGAGGATAATTCTATTATATTGCAAGATTTACATGTATCAGGTAATCATGCAAAGCTAATTGTTAAGAATAATGTATTGTTAATTGAAGATTTAAATAGTACAAATGGAACTTTTGTTAATGATAAGAAAATTAATGGAAGGGTCAAGTTATTTAGCAAGGATATAGTTACAATAGGAACAACTAAGCTTAAGGTATTAGGTTAACTGGAAGAGTTAGAGGTGATTATATGAAAATGCGAAAGGATGAAAGAAAGTTACTTATACTTACTTACATTTTATGTATAGGCCTTTTTAGTAATTTAGCTATATTATCTGATCCTATAGATAAAAAAGCGCTTATAATTGGTGGAGCATTGTGTTTAGTTATAGGATACTCACATTTTGTTATAAGAAGATTTTATCCAGATGGAGATAAATTTTTATTAATTTTTGCAGGAATTTTATCTGTAATTGGAATAGCCATGTTATATAGACTAGAAACATCATTAGCTATAAAACAAATAGTTTGGTTTATAGTAGGTATTATTGTATATATTTTGACAGTTGTAATTGTACCTAATATTAGGAGCTTTGCAAAATATAAAAATATATACTTAGTAGCAACTCTTATTTTTGCACCTATGGCCTTATTATTGGGAACAGAATTAAATGGAGCAAAGAACTGGGTATACTTGGGGGGATTTGGGTTTCAGCCTTCAGAATTTGGGAAGATATTCTTAGTAATATATCTGGCATCAGTTTTAAAGGATTTTGATAATACGAAAAAGGGATTTGAACATATTAAGCAGCTTATTCAGCCTGCTATAGTAGTAATGATTTTCTTAGGATGTTTAGTTTTACAAAGAGACTTAGGGTCAGCCTTAATATTCTTTGGAATATCAGTATCAGTATTGTATATTGCTACATCAAAGAAAAAGTATGCTTTTACTTGTCTTGGTCTTTTTGCAGTAGGGGCAAGTATAGCATATAAGCTATTCCCACATGTAAGAACAAGAGTTGATATATGGAGAAATCCTTGGGCAGATCCTAATGGATATGGATATTATCAAGTAACTCAAGGATTATATTCAATATCTTCTGGAGGTATGTTTGGCTCTGGCTTAGGACAAGGATATCCAGGATTTGTTCCTGTAAAGGAAAGTGATTATATCTTTGCAGCAATATGTGAGGAGTTTGGAATAATATTTGGAATAGGAATATTGATAATATTTTTCTTGCTGTTTTATAGAGCTATAAGAATAGCATTTGTAACGGATGATAAATTTTCACAATTAGTTGCTGTTGGATTTAGTATAATGATTGCATGTCAAGCTTTAGTAATTGTAGGCGGTATATTTGCAGTTATTCCTTTAACAGGTATAACATTACCTTTTGTAAGTTATGGTGGTAGTTCTATGGTAACAATGTTCTTTACCTTAGGTTTATTACAGAAGGTTTCAGAGGAGGGCTAAAGATGAATGATTTTAAAGATAGTGTAAAAAAGGTAATGATAATATTTTTATTCTTCTTTGTAGCTCTAATATCATATATAGCGTATTTTCAAACATTTAAGGCGCCTGATATAGCAGCTGATGCTGGAAATAAAAGATTATGGGCAAAGAGAAATGAAGTTGTTAGAGGAACAATATACGATAGAGACAAAAATGCGCTAACTAAAAGCGAAAGAACAGGGACTTTAACTCAATCTAGAGAATATGTATATGGAGATTTATATGTACACGCATTGGGTTATGCCAGCCAAAAGTATGATTTATCAGGTTTAGAAAAAACTTTTGATACAGAGCTAACTACATATAGTAGTGTGCAAGTTGGATTAAGAAACTTCTTTAAGGATTTAAGCTTTGAATCATTAAAAGAAGCATTTAAAGATAGAAGTAAAGAGGAAAATAAAGTAGGTAATGGAGTTATAACAACATTAGATTATGACATTCAAAAGGCTGCTTATGATGCGTTAGGAAATAGAAGAGGGGCTGTAGTTGCTTTGGATCCTAATACCGGAGAAGTACTAGCAATGGTATCAAAACCAACATATAATCCTAACGATTTAGAAACAGTAATGAATAGAATTAATGCTGGAGAGGATTTAGGAAGTCCACTTATAAATAGGGCTACTTCAGGTAAATATCCACCTGGATCTACTTTTAAGGTTATAACAACAGCTAGTGCCCTTGAAAATATTGATGGAATAACAAAAAGAATTTTTGAAGATAAAGGAAAGATAGAGCTTGGTGGTGGTCAATCTTTATCTAACAGTCAAAATAAAGTTTATGGAAACATTGATTTAAAAAAAGCTTTCCAAGTTTCTAGTAATGTAGTGTTTGGTACTTTGGCACAAGAGTTAGGAAATAAAACTCTAAAACAAACAGCAGAAGATTTTGGCTTTAATAAAGATATTCCTTCTACAGGGTTCTCAATTTCAAAAAGTGAATTTCCTACTCTAGAAAGTTATGAAGTAGGTATGATAGCTCAATCAGGTATTGGTCAAAGTAGTATTGTTTCAACTCCAATACAGATGGCTTTAGTAGCAAGCACTATAGCTAATGATGGGGTAATGATGGAACCCAAGCTTGTTAATCAAGTAGTAGACTTAAATATGAATGTAGTAAAGAAGTATGGAGATAAAAAGTATGGTCAGGTACTTCCTACTAGTGATGCAAGGACAATAAAAGACTATATGGTTAATATGGTTAAAAATAACTTTGGAAATAGATCATATTTTAGTGGTATTAATGCAGCAGGTAAAACTGGAACAGCTGATCAAAGAGATAGCAATGGTAACTTACAAAAGCCTCATGCTTGGTTTATAGGTTTTGCACCAGCAGATAATCCTAAGATAGCAGTAGCTGTTATAGTTGAAAATGGAGGATATGGTTCAGAAGCAGCAGCTCCAATTGCAGGAGCAGTAATGAAAGCGGCATTAAAATAGTAATTAGAGAAGAAGATTATAGGATTAATCTTCTTCTTTTTTGTAGAACACTAATATAAAAAGAGTTAGAATAAATTTAGGAGGTGGTTAAAATATTTGATTTTGAATATCAACTAAAAGTTTTACCTGATAAGCCAGGTGTATATTTAATGAAAAATAGTTTAGGAGAAGTTATATATGTTGGTAAGGCTAAGATACTTAAAAATAGGGTAAGACAATACTTTCAAAATTCAAAAAATCACTCAGAAAAAGTTAGATCTATGGTAAAAAACATAGCTGAGTTTGAATATATAGTAACAGATACAGAGATGGAAGCGTTAATATTAGAGTGTAACTTAATAAAGAAATATAGTCCTAAATATAACATAGCACTTAAGGATGACAAGTTTTATCCATTTATAAAGATTACAACTAATGAAGACTTTCCTAGGGTGTTTGTTACAAGAAACTTTGTGAGAGATGGAAATAAATATTTTGGGCCGTATACAAATGTAACTGCAGTATATGAGACCATTAACTTAATTAGAAAAATTTTCCCTATAAGAACATGTAAGAAGAATATTGTTGAAGGAGAGGCTCCTACAAGACCTTGTTTGAATTATCACATAAAAAGATGTATGTCACCATGTGGTGGTTATATATCAAAAGAAGACTATACTAAAATAATTGATGAAGTTTTAGATATTTTAAATGGCAAGGATAAAAGTATACTTAAGAAGTTAAAAGATGAAATGCAAGAAGCATCTATGGAATTAAAGTTTGAGAAGGCTGCATCTCTTAGAGATAAAATTTTAGCTATTGAAAACCTAGTTGAAAAGCAAAAAATGTTTAGAGTTACTGAAGGCGATGAAGATTTCATTAATTTATATAAAGATGAAAAAGACACATGTGTTCAAGTATTCTTCCTTAGAGATGGTAAGATAACTGGAAGAGAACATTTTATGTTAGAAAATACAGCTGATGAAAGTGATGAGACAATAATAAGTCAATTTATAATTAATTTTTATTCTGGAGCAGGAAAAATTGCTAAAAACATTTATGTTCCTGTAGTAGAAGATTTAGAACTATTAGAAGAATTTTTAACTATAAAAAGAGAATCTAAGGTTTGGATAAAGGTGCCACAAAAAGGTGAAAAGAAAGACTTATTACAAATGGTTAAGGATAATGCGAAATTAACCTTAGAACAATTCAAGGATAAAATATTAAAAGAGAAAGAAATTAATAGAGTTTCTGTAGGGGAACTACAAGAAGTTTTAAATTTAGAAGAACCTCCTTTTAGAATTGAAGCATATGATATATCAAATATACAAGGTGTAGATTCTGTAGGAACTATGATAGTATTTGAAGAAGGTAAAGCAAAAAGTAGTGATTATAGAAAATTTAGAATAAAAACTGTAAAAGGTGCTAATGATTATAACAGTATGAGGGAAATATTAACAAGGAGGTTTGAGCATGGTTTAAGGGAAATAAGGGAAATTCAAGAAAGAAATTTAGATTTTTCTAAAGGAAAGTTTTCTAGTTTTCCAGATTTGATTATGATGGATGGTGGAAAAGGCCAGGTTAATGTTGCTTTAGAAGTATTAAATGAATTAAATATTGATATAAATGTTTGTGGTTTAGTTAAAGATGATAAACATCAAACAAGAGGTATTATTTATAATAATAAGGAAGTTATAATAAATAGAAATTCTAATTTGATGCAATTAATTAGAAGGATACAAGATGAGGTACATAGGTTTGCTATTACATATCATAGAACATTAAGAGATAAAAGAACATTGCATTCAGTATTAGAAGATATACCTAATGTTGGGGAGAAGAGAAGGATTGCATTACTAACTAAGTTTGGAAGCGTGGATAATATAAAGAAGGCAAGAATAGAAGAATTACTAGAAACTCCAACGATAGATAGAAGAACTGCTGAAAGTATATATTCTTATTTTAATCAAAAGTAACATTTTATACTTAATATGATATAATAAAAAAATATAAGGTTAAGAAGTTGTAACTTGTTAAGTAGTAGAAATTATTTTATACTATTTAAAGATTATTTTTGACAATACTTTTAAGGAGTGTAGTATGAATCAATATTTGAGGTATATAGATAGTTTTAAAAAGATATATAATGATTCGGAGATAAAGATAGATGAAAATATGAGTAATCATATTCATTTTAAAGTTGGTGGACCAGTAGATATATTATTGATTCCATCAAAGGTGAATCAAGTGGTTGAAACTTTGAAAATATGTAAGAATGAAAATATTCCTTATTTTATAATAGGAAATGGTTCTAATTTATTAGTTAAAGATGGCGGAATTAGAGGAGTAGTTATAAAGCTAAGTAATTTATTATCTATAGAAGTAAAGGATAATACAATAAAGGCTAGTAGTGGTACTCTTTTAGAAGATGTATCTAAGAAAGCCGTAGAAAATTCTTTAACAGGATTTGAATTTGCATGTGGTATCCCTGGTTCTGTAGGTGGTGCTGTATTTATGAATGCTGGAGCTTATGATGGTGAAATTAAGAATGTAATAAAAGAAGCTGAAGTGTTAGATAGAGATGGAAACATAATGGTGCTATCTAAAAAAGAACTAGAATTAGGATATAGAACATCTAAAGTTATGAAGGATAATTTACTTGTATTAAGTGCAACTTTTGAGTTGACTAAGGGTGATAAAGAAAAGATACAAGAAAGAGTTAATGAACTTACAGAAAAAAGAGAATCTAAACAGCCTTTAGAATATCCATCAGCAGGTAGTACATTTAAGAGACCAGAGGGGTATTTTGCAGGTAAACTGATTCAAGATGCAGGATTAAAGGGAGCATCAGTAGGAGGAGCTGCTGTATCTGAAAAACATTCTGGTTTTGTTATCAATAAAGATGGTGCAACAGCAGAAGATGTATTAAATTTAATAGCCCATGTCCAAAATGAAGTTAAAAAGCAATTTGGAGTGGAACTTCATACTGAAGTAAGAATAATTGGAGAAGATAAATAGAGCGAAATATAGATAAAGAGAGCTTTTGTATAGGCTCTCTTTATTTCTTTACCTTTTAGTACGAGTGGGGGATATTTGTTTTGATGTGACTTGGAGCTTGCAACGGAACAAGCAAAATAAATATCCCTCACCTTTTTTGTTTAAATCATTAAAGGCAGGTGATATAATAGTTAAATAAAGGAAGGGGAGATATAAATGATTGGTGTTATTATATTTGCAATTATAGGGTTAGGTTTGTTGATTTTTGGATTAAGAATTAAGGTATCTAAGAAGATAGATTTTATTTCTTCTATTAATGAAGAAAGGTTGAGAAAGATAAAAAATAAGGATAAAGTAGCAAGTGATTTTGGTAATGGGATGATTTTATTGGCAATAGCATGTTTTGTTTGTGCTGGTCTTATTTATTTTGCAGGAAGAGTTGGGTCATTTATAGGATTAATATTGATTATAATTGCTTCAACAAGATGGAATAGTTTAAATTCTAGTATAGACGAGAAGATAAAAAGAAAAGAGTATTAATTAAAGAGTTCTATTAGCAAGTATATAAAAGTAAAATGAATAAGGAAGGTTTCATTTGTGGTCAATCTAGTATGTTATAAATCTATAGAGCACCTCCTTTAATATATAGTTAGTACATTAAAGGGGCCTATCTTAACATTAAGTAGGAGGATTGACTATGACAGTAGGTTGTTTAAGTGCAATACTAATTGGTTGCACTGCATTAGCAGTGATAGCTTACAATGTTTACGAAAAGAAATTTAAGTAGGTGAAACCTTCTTTTTGAAAGGTGTATTGGAATGAGAAAGTCATTGCAATACACCTTTTGTTAAATAAATGTTTTGTGCAGTTATTATAGGTTAATACCATTTGATGTGTGATATAATAGGTGTAAATAGTAAGATTTAGTAGGAGGTAAAGTATGAGATTTGTAATAGTTACAGGATTATCGGGAGCAGGGAAAACTGAAGCTACTAAAAGCTTAGAAGATATGGGCTATTTTTGTGTAGACAACTTACCACCAAGGCTTATTCCTAAATTTGCAGAAGCATGTAACTCTGGGAATATTGAAAAGGTGGCCTTGGTTATAGATATAAGAGGAGGAGTATTCTTTGATGATTTATTTGAATCATTAATGTATTTAAAATCTAGTGAGTTTAAATATGAGATATTATTTCTAGATGCTTCTGATGAAATTTTAGTGAAAAGATTTAAGGAAGCTAGAAGAAGTCATCCATTAGCACCTCAAGGAAGGGTATTAACAGGTATTAGTGAAGAACGAAATAAGTTAAGAGAAGTAAAAGATAGGGCAGATATTATAATAGATACTTCAAAATATGCTATAAGGGATTTAAGAGAAAAGATAAATGAATATTATGGAGATATGAAATCACCAGAGAAGCAATTATCTATAACTATATTAAGCTTTGGGTTTAAATATGGTATTCCTGTAGATTCTGATTTGGTATTTGATGTTAGGTTCATTCCAAACCCATTCTATATACCAGAATTAAAGAAGTATTCTGGTAGTGATGAACCAGTAAAAAAATATGTGTTAGATCAAAAAGAAACCCAAGGCTTTATTGAAAAATTAGAAGATATGTTAAGATTTTTAATACCTAATTATATAAAAGAGGGGAAGAGACAGCTTATAGTATCTATTGGATGTACAGGTGGAAGACACCGTTCTGTTGCAATAGCTAATGCAATACATGAACAATTACTTAATGATAGCTTTGACTCAAGAATAGAACATAGAGATATCAGTGAAGACCTACATAAAGGAGTAAAGAAACTATGAGGTTTTCAGACTGGTTAAAGCCTGGAATTAAGGTTAAGAGATGGGTTGTATTTGGGATCTTTGGTATATTATTAATAGCCTTTGGTTTTACAGAATTAGTTACAAAGAGACTTTATGATTTCTACTATAAAATGTTTTATATATTTTTAAACTTATCAGGTTTATTTGTAATATATATTTCAGTTACAGAGGCAATGAAGTCAATAATTGTGCTTGTTAATAAAGGGTATATTAAAGTTTCATTAGACAGTAAAAAGATTGAAAGTATGATTTATGAAAAAAGATTACTTGTAAGAGGTCCTAAAATTGTAGTAATTGGTGGCGGGACTGGTTTATCTACAATGTTAAGAGGACTTAAATATTATACATCTAATATTACGGCCATTGTCACTGTAGGAGATGATGGGGGAGGCTCAGGAACATTAAGAGAAGACTTGGGAATTCTACCACCAGGAGATATAAGAAACTGTATATTAGCATTGGCAGATACAGAACCTCTTATGGAGGATTTATTGCAATATAGATTTAAAGATGGAACCTTGAAGGGACAAAGCTTTGGTAATTTATTTTTAGCTGCTATGGATGGTATATCAGACAACTTTGAAGATGCAGTTCAAAAAATGAGTTCAGTATTAGCGGTTACAGGAAAAGTTTTACCTGTAACTTTAGATGATATGCAACTTGAAGCAATACTTGAAAATGGAAATAAGGTTGTAGGAGAATCACAAATTCCTGTTGAGGCATTAAATCAAAAATCAAAAATAAAAAAGCTTATGATAAATCCAGAAAATGCGGAGCCTTTAAAGGACGCTTTAGACGCTATAAAAGAAGCAGATGCAATTGTAATAGGTCCTGGAAGCTTATATACAAGTATAATTCCTAACCTTTTAGTAAAAAAGATTAGGACTAGTGTAAGAAAGAGTGATGCTATAAAAATATATGTTTCAAATATAATGACGCAACCAGGAGAAACAGACAATTTTGATGTATCTGATCATGTTAAAATAATAAAAAAATATGGTGGTAAAGAGATAGTTGACTATGTAATAGCTAACAGTGGAGAAATATCTGAAGAAATAAAAAGTAGATATCTAGAAGAAGGTTCTACATTGGCTAAGTTAGATATAGATAACTTAAAAGATTTAAATGTAGAAGTTATTTGTGATGATTTAATAAAAATAAAAGATGGAACTGTTAAGCATAATGCAGATAAGCTTGCAGAGATTTTAGCTGATACAATAATGGAGAAAAAGTTATTGTATGATAGAAAGAAAATTATTGAGTATATGTATTTATCACAAAGAATTAAGGATAGAGAAAAAAGTAATAAGGAAATTGGATTGTAAGAACTACCAAGTAAAGGTAGTTCTTTTCTTATGTCGTTTATAGTATTAATTTATGTTATAATTAAATATTATAAAATAATAGTTTTTTAGATAAAAGGAGAAATACCATATGTCATTTTCATCAAAAGTAAAAGGAGAAATTTGTAGATATGTAGATATAACGAAGTCTGAAGCCTTAGCACAAATATCTGCAATTATGAAGGTAAGTGGAACTATAGGATTTAGTGGAAAAGGTATAACATTTAGAATAACTACAGAGAATCCTGGAAGTGCGAGATTAATATTTACATTATTAAAAGATAATTTTAATATACATTCTAAGTTAATGGTAAAAAAGAGTAATTCTCTAAAAAAGAATAATATATATATGGTTGTTATTGATGAAGAGATGGGCGTAAGAAATCTTCTTAAGGAAACGGGTATATTACGAGAAATTGATGGCGTTATGAGTATTAACTATAGAATAGAGGATGAAATGGTAAAGGATGATGAAGAAAGGAGAGCTTATATAAGAGGTGCTTTTATTGGTGGGGGAAGTATAAGCAATCCTGAGAAGACATATCATCTAGAATTCGTAACTCATAGCGAAGAATATGCAGTAGACTTGTCAAAACTTATAAATAGTTATGGATTAAATTCAAAAGTTATTCAAAGAAAGAATTCTTATATCATTTATATAAAAGAAGGGGAACAAATTGTAGATTTACTTAATATAATTGGGGCTCATTCTTGTCTTCTTGAACTTGAAAACATAAGAATAATGAAGGAAATGAGAAATAACGTAAATAGATTGGTTAATTGTGAAACTGCTAATTTATCTAAGACAGTTAATGCAGCTGTAAGACAAGTAGAAAGTATAAAACTTATTCAATCGCAAATAGGTTTACAAAGACTTCCTAAGAATTTAAGGGAGATTGCAGAACTAAGACTAAATTATCCTGATGAGTCTTTAAAAGAACTTGGAGAAATGTTAGATCCACCAGTTGGAAAGTCAGGAGTAAATCATAGACTAAGAAAAATTGAAAAAATAGCTGAAGAATTAAGAGCTAGTGAATAGAAAGGAAGTGAAAGTGTGGGGGAAAAGAAATTCTGCCACCTTCATCTTCATACGGAATATAGTTTATTAGATGGTTCGGGAAAGGTTTCTAAAATTATAAAGCGAGCTAAGGAATTGGGTATGGATAGCATAGCTATCACCGATCATGGAGTTATGTATGGTTGTGTGGAATTCTATAAGCAAGCTGTAGAGCAAGGTATAAAACCTATCCTAGGATGTGAAGTATATGTTGCAAGCAAATCAATGTATATAAAGCAGGTGGATAAAGAAAATTCAACTAACCATCTAGTACTTCTTGTGAAGAATGAAGTTGGATATCAAAATTTGATGAAGATAGTTTCACAGGCGTCTATAGATGGGTTTTATTATAAACCAAGAGTTGACCACGAATATCTAAAAAAGCATAGTGAGGGTCTTATAGCTTTAAGTGCTTGTTTAGGTGGAGAGGTACAAAGCAATATATTAAAAGATAATTATGATAAGGCAAAAGAGGTTGCATTATTATATAAGGATATATTTAAAGAGGGGTTTTATTTAGAACTTCAAAATCATGGAATGGATGAACAGAGAAAAGTAAATGAAACTAACATAAAGATATCTAAAGAGACAGGAATACCTTTAGTTGCTACAAATGATGTACATTACATAAATCAAAAAGATTCAAAATCACATGATATATTAATGTGTATTCAAACAGGTAAAACAGTAGAAGATGAAAATAGAAGACGATATCCTTCAGATCAATTTTATCTTAAATCTCCAGAAGAAATGTGGGATATGTTTTCGTACATACCAGAAGCTTTTGAGAATACAATAAAGATTTCTGAGGAGTGTAATTATGATTATAAATTCCATGAATCTAAGTTGCCAAAGTTTCCTCTCCCAGAGGGAGCAGATCCATATGAGTATTTAAAAGAAACATGCTATAAAGGCCTAATAGAAAGATATGATGTCTTTGAATGCTTAAGAAATAAAGAATTAAATTACCAAGATGTTAATTTAATTGTGGATAAAAGTGAAAAAGCTAAAGAATATGTGGATAGATTAGAATATGAGCTTGGCATTATTAAACAAATGGGGTATGTTGATTATTTCTTAATTGTATGGGATTTTATAAGATTCTCTAATGAGAATGGAATACCAACAGGTCCAGGAAGAGGGTCAGCAGCTGGATCCATAGTAGCATATACTCTTGGGATAACTAAAATAGACCCTATAAAATATAGCTTATTATTTGAAAGATTCTTAAATCCTGAAAGAGTAAGTATGCCAGATATAGATTCTGACTTCTGTTATGAAAGAAGACAAGAAGTTATAGACTATGTTGTAGATAAGTATGGAGTAGATAATGTTTCGCAAATTATAACATTTGGAACAATGGCACCAAGAGCATGTATAAGAGATGTAGGAAGAGCAATGAATTATCCATATGCAGAAGTGGATAAGATATCTAAAATGATTCCTACTATGCTTGGGATTACAATAGATAAGGCCCTAGAGTTAAATCCAGAGCTTAAGAATGAATATGACACTAATGATAGGGTAAGAGCGCTTATAGATGTTAGTAAGGATTTAGAAGGCCTTCCAAGGCACTCTTCAACTCATGCAGCAGGTGTAGTTATTGCATCAAAGCCATTAGTTGAATATGTACCACTACAAAAGAATGAAGAAATGATAGTAACTCAGTTTGGTATGACAACTCTAGAAGAACTGGGACTATTAAAGATGGATTTCCTTGGACTTAGAACATTAACTGTAATGAATGATGCAGTTAAGATGATAAAAGAGAACCAAGGTATAGATATTGATTTAGATAAAATAGATTTTGAAGATAAAGAAGTTTATAAGATGCTTGGTGAAGGGAAAACAGCAGGTGTATTCCAATTAGAATCAGCAGGTATGACTTCCTTTATGAAGGAATTAAAACCAGATAGTTTAGAGGATATAATTGCGGGGATTTCGTTATATAGACCAGGTCCAATGTCAGAAATACCAAGATATGTAGAGTGCAAGAATAATCCTGATAAAGTTAATTATATAGCGCCAGAACTTGAAGATATATTAGATGTTACATATGGAGTAATGGTATATCAAGAACAAGTTATGGAGATAGTTAGAAAGCTTGGCGGATATTCCATGGGTAGAAGTGATATGGTTAGAAGAGCCATGTCTAAGAAGAAACATAAGGTAATGGAAGAGGAAAGAAAGAACTTTATATATGGAATAACTGATGAAAATGGCAATGTTGAGGTTCCAGGCTGTGTTAGAAATGGAATTAGTGAAGAAGCTGGTAATAAGATTTTTGATACAATGATGGATTTTGCATCCTATGCATTTAATAAGAGTCATGCTGCTGCTTATGCTGTAGTAGGATATCAAACAGCTTATTTAATGAGATATTATCCAGTTGAAACTATAGCAGCCATGCTTAATTCTGTTATGGGTACAGCAGAAAAAGTATCTAATTATATAAAGTTTGCAGAAAGTCAAGGAATTCAAGTTTTACCACCAGACATAAATGAGAGCTATTCAAAGTTTACTGTTAAAGGTGATAGCATTAGATTTGGATTAGCAGCTATTAAGAATGTAGGATGGAACGTTGTAGAAAGTATAGTTAAATCAAGAAAAGAAAAAGGAAAATTCACATCCCTAGAAGATTTAATAGATAAGATAGATCTTTCGGCAGTTAATAAAAGAGCTATAGAAAGCTTAATTAAAGCAGGTGCATTAGATGAATTTAAAGTGTTTAGATCAAGACTATTAGCTGTATTTGAAAAAGTTATGGATGGTGCATCTAATGAAAGAAAGAGAAATATTGATGGTCAAATGAGTCTTTTTGGTTTAGCTGAGGACGTTATTGATATTCCAAAGATTGTTTTTCCAAATATAAAAGAGTTTGATAAAAGACATATTCTTTTGATGGAGAAAGAAATGACAGGATTATATTTATCAGGTCATCCATTAGATGAGTATAAACAAAGCTTAAAGCTACAGACATCAACTACCATTGAAACTATAGAAAAGTCATATGAAATATTCTTAGAGAGTATAAATGCCGAGTTAGATGAAAGTATGATTAGTGAAGAACCTGTAATTAATGATAATGATACAGTAATACTTGGTGGTATACTAACTGAAGTTAATCAAAAAGTGACAAGAAACAACACCATGATGGCTTTCTTAAAGTTGGAGGACTTAACAGGTACTATAGAAGTAATAGTGTTCCCTAAAGCTCTAGATAGACTTAGACATATAATAAAAGAGGATACCTTAGTAAAATTAAAAGGCAGAGTAAGTATAAAGGAAGATGAATTACCTAAAATTATATGTGAAAACATAGAGGGATTAGAAAAAATTAATGGTAATAAACTTTATATAAGAGTTAAGGATAAAGGGGCAATAAGGGAAGCTAGTAATTTTATAAAAAATATCATAGGAGATTGTTTGGGAAATACTCCTATATATTTATTTGATGCAGAAAAAAGGCAAAATTATAGATTATCTAAAGATAAATGGATAAATGAAGATGATGAAGTTATAGAAAATTTAAAAAATCACTTCGGAGAAGAAAATGTTAAACTTATAGAAGGATAGCCTAAAAAAGCCATATTAGCATTAAAATTTTGTGCTAATATGGCTTTTTTTTATGTTAAAGTATAATGTAAAGATAAAATGTTAAAAAAGTAATAATAAAAGTAGTGGATTTATAATTAAATGTTGAAAATTTATAATGATATTAACAAAAATGCAAATGAAAAATATTACAAAAATCAAATCGTGAAATATTTTAAAAAGGTTTATAAATTAAGCTTTGCTAGGGTATAATAGTATTGTAAATTTAGATAAAACGACAAAATTCTATAAACTAAGTATGAAAAGTTGAGTTAATTGCATTGATAAAAAGACAAAACTTTTGTACAATTAAATACGGTCATTAATATGTGGTTAAATTTAGTATGTGTGGGACTTAAGTGGTCCCGGTGGTGTGTAAGGAGGAACAAATATGAAGAAGATAGCTATTTTAACAAGTGGTGGCGATGCACCAGGCATGAATGCTGCTATAAGAGCCGTAGTAAGAACAGCGTTAGCTAACGGATTAGAAGTAATGGGAGTTCAAAGAGGATATGCAGGGTTAATAAATGGTGAGCTATTCAACATGAATAGAACCTCTGTATCAGATATAATCCAAAGAGGTGGTACAATCCTTAGAACAGCAAGATGCGTAGAGTTTAAGCAAGAAGAGGTTAGAAAAAAAGCTGTTAAGATACTGCAAGCTTATGGAGTAGATGCTTTGGTAGTAATTGGAGGAGATGGATCTTTCACAGGAGCCAAGCTTTTATCTAAGTTAGGAGTAAAAACAGTAGGGTTACCAGGAACAATAGACAACGATTTAGCTTACACAGATTATACAATAGGATTTGACACAGCATTAAACACAGTATTAGACGCAATAAATAAAATAAGAGATACATCCACTTCTCATGAAAGAGTTTCAATAGTAGAAGTAATGGGAAGACATTGTGGAGACCTTGCATTATATGCAGGACTTGCAGGAGGAGCAGAAGCTATAGTTGTTCCAGAAAAAGATTTCGATAAAAATGAATTATGCAAAACAATTCTTGAAGGAAAAGCTAATGGAAAAATGCACAACTTAGTACTTCTAGCAGAAGGAATAGGTGGAGCTTTTGAATTAGCAAAAGAAGTAGAAGATGTTACTGGAATAGAAACAAGAGCTACTATTTTAGGACATATTCAAAGAGGTGGAAGCCCAAGTGCTTATGATAGAGTTTTAGCATCAAAAATGGGTGCGAAAGCTGTAGAGGTACTAATGGAAGGAAAGACTTCAAGAGTTATTGGTATAAGAAATAACGAAATAATCGATGACGATATAGACGAAGCATTAGCAATAGAAAGAAAGTTTGACGAAAAGTTATACGATATTGCAGAAGTCTTATCAAAATAATTAGTTAATATTTTATATTTTAATATTAATAGAGGAAAAAATATTAAAGAGGAGTGTTATTTACATGAGAAAAACTAAAATGGTATGTACTATAGGACCAGCTAGTGAAAACGAAGAGGTATTATCGAAGATTATAGAAGCAGGTATGAATGCTTCAAGACATAACTTCTCACATGGAGATCATGAAGAACATGCTGGAAGAATTAATAAAGTTAAAGAATTAGCTAAGAAGTACAATAAGGAAATTGCTATTATTTTAGATACAAAAGGACCTGAAATAAGAACAGGTAAGTTTGAACCAAACAAAGTTGAATTACAATTAGGTACAGACTTTACTATATATGCAGGTGAAGAAGTTATTGGAGATACAACAAAGTGCTCAGTAACTTATGCAGGATTAGCTAACGATGTTAAAGCAGGAGACACTATTCTTATAGATGATGGTTTAGTTGGATTAACTGTTAAGTCTGTAGAAGGAAATAAGGTTCACTGTGTTGTTAACAATACTGGATTAGTTGGAACTCATAAGGGAGTTAATGTTCCTGGAGTATCAATTAAGCTACCAGCTTTAACTGCTAAAGATGAAGCAGACTTAAAGTTCGGTTGTGAAATTGGAGTAACAATGATTGCTGCATCTTTCATCAGAAAAGCTGCTGACGTTGTTGCTATAAGAGAACTATTAAACAAAAATGGTGGAGAACACATCATGATCTGCTCAAAGATCGAAAACCAAGAAGGTGTAGATAACATTGATTCAATCTTAGAAGTTTCTGATGCAATAATGGTTGCTAGAGGAGACCTAGGTGTTGAAATTCCAATAGAAAAAGTACCTGCAGTTCAAAAGATGATTATTGAAAAGTGTAATGCAGTAGGTAAGCCAGTTATAACTGCAACTCAAATGCTAGATTCAATGATTAGAAACCCAAGACCAACAAGAGCAGAAGTTTCAGACGTAGCTAATGCTATTTTAGATGGTACAGATGCTATAATGTTATCAGGAGAAAGTGCTAACGGTACTTACCCAGTAGAAGCTGTTCAAACAATGTCTAGAATTGCTACAGAAACAGAAAAGCAATTAGATTATGAAATAGCTGTATCACAAGCTAAGAAACATATACCAGCTATCGGAGGAGTTATTTCAAGAGCTGCATGTAATGCTGCAAATGAATTACAAGCATCAGCTATAATTTCTTCAACTCAAAGTGGTGCAACTGCTAGAAGAATTTCTCAATGCAGACCAGAATGTCCAATTATTGCTGTAACACCATGTGAAAAGGTTGCTAAGTCATTAGCATTCTCATGGGGAGTATATCCAATAGTTGCTGATAGAGTAGAATCTACAGATGAAATGATGGATAAGTCAGTTGAAATAGCTGAAAAGAATGGATTCGTTAATAAGGGTGAAACAGTAGTTATAGCTGCTGGAGTTCCAGTTGATAAGGTTGGAGCTACTAACTTAATGAAGATAAGCGTAGTAGAATAATATATACAATAGAGCATTGAAATTATCAATGCTCTATTTTTATATAATTATTTAAAGTTAACAAAAAGTTTACAAATAGGCATCCATATATTAGGATATAATGTATAATATCAGTTAAAGTTAGGCATAATTGAAATATGGAATTAAATGGCAACTGATTCTGTATCTGCACCCGAAAGGGTGCTTTTTTTATTCTTTAGGAAATTATATCTATTATTAAATTGTGGATAACTTCAACGATTTAGCGATATATTAGTTTATTTCTTCCTAAAGAATAAAAAATGAAATATATGCCCCTGCAAGATTTTACTAAGATAAGTTTCAAAAGCTTTAATGGGTAAGTTCTATTTACCAAATTTAAATTTAAAATGCAAAATGATTGATGAAACTCCTGAGGGAGTTTATAAAGTAATATATTTTCTAATAATTCTTATAGAATTGCATCTTTAATTTTAAATTTTATATGCAAAAATATAAGTTCTTAAGTTTTTAAAAAGTTAAAAACTTAAGAACTTAAGAAGTTATAGTAAAAATGCGGTGTTGAATAGCTTTTTTTACCTAATAAACTATTAGCACCTAAATATATAAATATAAGAATATATAAATGTATAAAGAAATAAATAAATCTTTATATAAAAGAGCATACTATTCTATAGCATAAATGAAATTTGTTTTATTTGGAGGAGATTATTATGCCAAGATTAAGTTGTACAGCTAGGACTTGTGTTCATAATGAAGGTGGTTTGTGTGAAGCAGAAAATATTTTAATAGAAGGAACTGATGCAAACACTAGTTTAGAAACATTTTGTAGTAGCTTTAGAGAAAATTCAGTAAGTGAACAATTTACCGCAGCATTTACCAATACCAATTATATGGGAGAGCTTATGCAAATTTTTTCTTCAAAGGATGAGATAAAAATGAATCCTAATATAGGATGTCATGCTACTCGTTGCTTTTATAATGGAAATGGAAGGTGTGAAGCTTTAGATATAGCAATAAGAGGAGATAGAGCTTCAGAGCCAAGAGAAACCTTATGTGAAACATTTGTTGAATAATAAAGGACTTGAGCTATTATTATGTGATATAATTTATTGGAATTAGGTAAACGAAAGGTGATTTTTGTGGTTGAAAAAAATAAGGAATATATTTTAGATATAGTAGCTCAAGGATATGAAGGAGAAGGGATAGCAAAGATAGATACTTACCCAATATTTATTCCAGGAGCACTTACTGGAGAAAAAGTTAGAGTTAAGATAATTAAAGTTAAAAAGAGTTATGCTTATGGAAAAGTGGAAGATATAATAACACCATCAGTGGATAGAGAAGTGGAGAAGTGTACATATTACAAACGATGTGGTGGATGTTCTATACAGCATATGAGTTATAAAAAACAATTAGATTTTAAATGGGAAAGAGTTAAAGATTGTATAAGCAAGATTGGTGGCTTATCAGAAGAATTGGTAAGTTATCCTTTGGGAATGGATATTAATCCATATAGATATAGAAATAAGGTGCAATTGCCTATTGGTAAAGTAAACGGGGAGATTGCTGTAGGATTTTATGCTCCAAGAAGCCATAATATTATAGATATAGATACATGTTTAATACAAGATGAGATAGCTGATAAAGTAGCAGTATTAACAAAGGAATGGATTAAAAAATATAATTTAGAACCTGCTACAATAGATGGGGAATTTAATCCTAATGGTATATTAAGACATATCATGATTAGAAGAGGTTTTAAAACTAAAGAGGTTATGGTTGTTTTGGTAGCTACAACAAAAAATATCCCTTACATAGATGAATTTAAGAAGTTAATTATTGAGAATGTTAAAGAGATAAAGAGTATTGTTTTAAATATAAATAGCAAGAATACAAATGTAATATTAGGCACAGAGTGTATAACTTTATATGGTTCAGATACAATTCAGGATTATATAGGAGAGTTTAAATTTAATATATCTCCATTATCATTTTTTCAGGTTAATCCAATACAAACTGAAGTGTTATATAATAAAACTCTTGAATTTGCAAATTTAAGTGGTGAAGAAGTTGTATTTGATGCATATTGTGGTACAGGAACAATAACCTTATTTTTATCACAAAAAGCAAAGAAGGTTTATGGGGTAGAAATAATAGAGCCAGCTATAGTTAATGCAAAAGAAAATGCAAAGTTAAACAATGTAGAAAATGCAGAATTTTTTGTGGGAAAATCAGAGGAAATTATTCCTGATTTAATTAGTAATGGAATTAAAGCTGATGTAATAGTTGTTGACCCACCAAGAAAGGGATGCGATATAAAGTTATTAGAGGCTATTGGTAAGACTAGACCAGAGAGAGTTGTTTATGTATCTTGTGATCCAAGTACCCTAGGAAGGGATTTAAAGATATTAGAGGAACAAGGATATAAGACTATTAAAGTACAGCCTGTAGATATGTTCCCGCAAACATCTCATATTGAGAACGTAGCTTTACTTGTCAAGGACTGCGAAAAAACGGAAAGTTAGGTAATTGTATAAGTTGTTAGTATAAAGAATAATTATAATAATAAAAAGTAGTCTAAATAAAATTAGACTACTTTTTATTATTCACTATTATTTACTAACAATAATTAGTGTAATAAATCATATAGACGATCAACTGCACAACGAGAATCTGCTACGTGACAATTTAGACCTTTAACTTGTTTATCTAAAGACAATAGAAGGAATTTTTCAGTTTCGTTTATACATCCTGAATTGCATAAAACTTGAGTTAGAAACAATAAATTAGCTTTTGTTTCTGCTAAAGTAACTCTCATATCACATAGTTCTTCAGATAAAGTACTTAATTCCTTAGTTACTGGATCAACACAAGGTTTTTGAGGGCAAGTTTGAGATTCAAATAATGAAGACAGTTCATCAGAATTAGTACGACAATCAAACATATTTTTATCCATAGGTATAACCTCCTAATATTATTCAATATATAGTATGAATAATAGGGGATTAAGGTTATCGTTTTTGTAATTAAAGAGTTAAATGTGCTGATATATGTCAAAAAGAATAAATTAATTCTGACATATATCAGTTAAATTATTTAATTAGCAAATATCATTGTTTAAAGAGTTGATATTTTTTCTTGTTTGAGCAAGTGTAGAAGTGGCATCATTCACTCCTCTTTCAATAGCTAATAATAACTCTTTTTCTTCATCACAAATGCATCCATTGCAAATGCACATAATTCTAACAAGGTTGAGCAAGTTAGCTTTTGTTTCTGCTAGGCTAGCTTTCATATCGCATAAATCGTTTTGAACATTTTTTATGGTTGAACATGGATCTTGACTATTATTTTCACAACAGCAATTTTTCTCAAAATCACTGCATTCACATAAATCTCTCATTGGTTCTCCTCCTAATTCTCTTAAAGGTTTTGCTTGTATATACTATGTAAATTATTGGGGTAATGTTACACTATACATTTGATTGGAATATATAGGAAGTATATAATAAAAGTAAGAAATGTTTTTTAATATAAGGAGAATGTGATTATTATGAAGGCGCTCTTAACTATAGATTGGGATTATTTTATGCCATATGTAGGTTATTTTAATTTATCTTATCTAGAGAATAGGAGAAATATAGACAAGCATTGGTATAAATTATATTTAGAGAAAAAACAATGTGGTATAGATATAACTAAAGAAATGGTTGTTGGAAAAGAGAAGGATAATTTTTGGACAAACATAAGTAAATATTTTAATTTTAGTTCTATAGATAAAATAATAGTTTCTGATTCCCATAAAATAGCTTATGATTTAGCTAAAGTAACCAAGTGTGAGGAAGTGTATAACTTTGATTCTCATACTGACTTAGGGTATGGAGGGTTAGAAAGCCTTAATTATGAAGTTAATTGTGCAAATTGGTTAGGAAAACTTCTTAATGAAGGATGGGTGAGAAGAGGAAATATTATATTAAGTCCATATACAAGTGAAAAAGAGGAATATTTTAAGGAAATAAACGAAAGTTTTGATATAGTATATAAAGAAATTGATGAATTAGAACCACAAGTACAGGTAAATACATTGCATGTATGTAGGTCTGGTGCTTGGACGGCACCATGGTTAGATAATGAGTTTAGAGAATTTATAAAAGGCATAAATAAGAAAATAGAATATAAAGAATATATGGATAGAGAATGGAATATCAATAATATTACGTTAGCTGATCAAATTGAATATCTATTATTTAGCTAGTGGTGCATATTGATGTAAATATGTACTTTTTCAATATAAAAAAGGTACTAATATGTTATTTACAATTAATGTAACAATTCGTATCACCCTATATTAGTGTCGTATTTAACTAGTTTTAGTCAGTTGTGCCTAAAAAATTGTAACGGTATAATAGAATTAGCGATTATTAATTGAGGTGAATAATATGAAAGTGGAAAAAAACATGCTGAAGTTTTCAGCCTTAGGTTGTTTGTTTTTCGCTGCATTAGGATTAGGATGGGGAATGGTAATAAAATCAAGCATGATTATGTTTGATGGATTATACTCATTTATTAGTTTATTTTTATCTATTCTAGCATTATGGATAACTAATTATATAAGCAAAAATGATTTTGAAAAGTTTCCTTTTGGAAAAGGTATGTTGGAACCAATAACTGTAGCTTTTAAATCTATAGTGTTAATTATAATGTGTAGTACAACTTTTACTAATGCAGTGAAAGAAGTGATGGCAGGAGGAAACCCTGTGGATGCAAATATGGCATTATGGTATTCGATAATATCTACTGTAGGTTGTGCTACTGTATATTTTGTTATAGATAGAAAGGGAAAGAAGTTATCATCTGACCTTTTGAATGCAGAAAGTAACCAATGGCTTATGGATACAATTTTAAGTGCAGCAGTTCTTGTTGGATTTATGGTATCATTTATTTTATCTAAAACTTCTTTATCATATTTAACAATATATGTGGATCCATTTATGGTTATAATATCATCTGTAATATTTATTAGAGTTCCCGTGGTAACCCTAATAAATAGTTTTAAAGAAATTGTTAATGTTAATGCTGACGATGATATAAATAATAAGATATATACAATTGTAAAAGATATTGAAGAGGATTATAATTTCGAAGATTCTATTACAAGAGTAAGTAAGGTTGGAAGAGAATTAAGAATTGAAATTGATTTTGTGTTTAATGAGGAATCAACACTAAATGAGCTTGAAGAGATGGATAAAGTAAGAGAAAGAGTTTATAAGAATATGTCTGGTATAAAGTTAGATAAGTGGATGAATGTAAACTTTACTGGAGATAAAAAGTGGGCTCTTTAGTAGACATATAATATAATAAATGATAAAATAAGTGGGAATAATAAGGGCGATGGAGTTCGCCATTAAATGCTTTATGCTAATGACTCCTACAAAGTATAGATTGAAGTCTATATTTTGTAGGTTTTTTTATTGTAAAAAATTACTTGGAGGTTAAAGTATGGTACTAAGTTTAGCAATAATTATTACATTAGGACTTATATTTAATAAGTTATTCAAGGCTATAAAATTGCCAGGATTATTAGGTATGCTTATATTAGGAATTGTAGTTGGTCCTAATATGTTGAATTTAATTAGCAAGGATATACTTACTATATCACCAGATTTAAGAAAGATAGCATTAATTGTTATACTTTTAAGAGCTGGTCTTGGAATTAATAGAAGCACATTAAAAAAGGTAGGGAAGACAGCTTTAAAAATGAGTTTTTTACCATGTGTAATTGAAGGGTTTGCTATAGCCTTTGTTAGTAAGTATATATTAAACATATCCTTTATTGAGGCTGGAATGTTAGGTTTTATAATAGCAGCAGTTTCTCCTGCAGTTGTAGTACCTCAAATGTTAGAGTTAATAAATAAAGGTAAAGGAAAGGAAAATGGTGTTCCAACTATAATTTTAGCAGCATCATCTATAGATGATGTATTTGCAATAACTATATTTTCAACCTTCTTAGGGTTATATGGAGGAAGTAATATTAGTATCTCAGGAAAGTTACTTAGTATACCTATTTCTATATTACTAGGAGGGGGAATTGGTATATTAATAGCACTATTACTAATATGGATATTTAAGAAATTCCACTTAAGAGATACAGAAAAGACGTTAATAATACTTGCATCAGGTATGTTATTAACTAGTTTAGAAGATATATTAAAAAATATAGTACCTGTAGCTAGTTTATTAGGGGTTATGGTAGTAGGTTTTGTATTGCTAGATAAATATCCTAAGGTAGCAAATAGGATATCTGAAAAGTTCAATAAGGTATGGGTCTTTGCGGAAATACTTTTATTTGTATTGGTTGGGGCTCAAGTAGATGTGAAGGTAATTGTACACTCTGGATTATTAGGATTATTAGTTTTATTTATAGGGTTAGTGGCAAGAAGTATAGGTGTATATATTTCTCTTATGGGAAGTAACCTTAATTTAAAAGAGAAGATATTTTGTATAATTTCATTTATGCCCAAAGCAACAGTTCAAGCAGCTATGGGTGCAGTGCCACTTGCATCAGGGGTAGCCTCAGGAAATTTAATATTAGCTATTGCAGTTTTATCTATAATAGTTACTGCTCCACTTGGGGCTGTAGGAATAAAGTATTTTGGAGATAAGTGGATAAGTTAGTGATGAAATAAAATTTCGCGTTGACAAAGATATATATGAAATTTTACAATTAACATAAGGAGGGGAGAAAATGAGCTGCATATATAAGATAAAAGAGGGTATGGGGAGTTTTACAGGTACAGAAGAAAAATTAGCAGACTATATTTTAAATAATAAAAATGAAGTGGTTATGCTGAGTGCTCAAGAGTTTGCGGATAGAGTAGAAACATCAGCTGCAGCAGTAATTAGGTTTTCTAAAAAAATAGGATATAAAGGATTTACTGAGTTAAAGGTTGAATTGGCAAAAGATAATAGTGAACCAAATCAATATTTTGATGAAGTTATTAAAGAAGATGATGATGTTAAGGCTTTAGTAGATAAAACACTAAGTTTAAATTACCAAACCTTGCAAAAAACTTATAAACTAATAAATTATAGTAATTTAGAGCAAGCAATAGAGTATTTAATTGGATGTAAGAATATTTATCTATTTGGTGTTGGTACATCAGGAATTGTGTGTAACGATTTTCAACAGAAACTATCGAGAATTAATAGAAATGTTATTCATCATACAGATACTCATATTCAATTGGCATCAGCTGGACATATAAATAAAGATGATGTGGCTATAGCAATAAGTTATAGTGGCAATACAAAGGAGATAAACGAAGCTATGTTTTATGCAAAAGAAGTTGGAGCAAAAACAATAGCAATAACTCAATTTAGTAATAGCCCTTTGGTTAAGGCATCAGAATTAGTTTTACATATACCAAGTGAAGAAAAAGAATTAAGAATAGGAGCTATATCATCAAGAATGGCATCTCTGATTTTAACTGACTTGTTGTATTTAGGAATTGCCAAACAAGATATAGCAAGAACTAAAAAGCAGATAGTTAAAACTCGAGAAATAATAGAAAAAATAAAGTAAAATATATTAAAAAATCCAAAAGAATTTATTCATATAAATAAAAATATATGAGCAATCTTTTGGATTTTTATTATTATATATACTATAAAGTTAAGCTTCTGATTTTACTGAGATTAGTAGAGTTGAAGCTATAGGATCTGATTTAATAGCTTTTTTTGCTACTGCTATAGCAGCTTCATCATCTTTAAGATCGCATGAAAAACAAAGTTTTATACCTTCCTTTTTTATAAAAGTAAATTTTGGAGAATCAATGGATTCAATTAAATTTTTTAACTTATCTTGCATTATTGCACTGTTTACAACTATCATTCGTAATCATCCTCTCTTTTTAATATTAATATTTTTAGTTATAAGTATAGTTTATCAACCTTGACATAAAATATCAATATAAAGATAATATAAGTAAAATAAAATTTCAAAAGAGGTATTTAAATGAGAAAAGATCAAAAAAGAGAAATTAAATTAATTATTGAGGAGTGTTGCTCTAGGGGAGTGTTTCCGGGGGCAAATGTTGCTATTTTATTAGAAGATGAGGAATATTTATTTTCGGTAGGGAAAAAATCAATTTTACCAAAGGAAGAATTAAATAGTATTGATACAATTTATGACATAGCATCTTTAACAAAAGTATTAGTTACTACGACATTGATTATGAAACTAATAGATATGGGAAAATTAAAGTTAGATACTCTTGTAAAAGATATAATTCCGGAATTTAGAAATAATAATAATATAAATATTTTTGATTTATTGACTCATACTAGTGGGTTGCCAGCTGATATAAAATTAGATTTAAGTGTAGATAAAGAGACAATAAGAAAAAAAATATATTGTTGTGATTCAGTATATGAAAAAAATACAAAAGTTTTATATTCAGATATAGGGTTTATATTACTTGGATTTATAATTGAAGAGATAGTAAGAAAGCCTCTTGATATAATAGCCAAGGAATTCATATTTACTCCATTAAATATGAATGATACTTCTTACTTACCAGATAGTAAATTATTTAATAGATGTGCACCAACAGAAAATTCTCCACATTTTCATAAGATATTAAGAGGAGAGGTTCATGATAGAAAGGCTTATTTAATGGGAGGAGTGTCAGGTCATGCAGGAGTATTTTCGGATATAGATGATATGAGTAAGTTTGCAAGGATGATTTTAAATAGAGGCGAATATAATAAAAAAAGGATTTTAAGTGAGAAATCAGTAGAATCATTATTTAAAACGCAAACTCCTATTGGTGAAATTAATAGAGGATTAGGTTATCTTACTTTTGATATAAGGAGTCCATTCAGTACGATGAACTCTGGTGAATCCATCTTCCATACTGGTTTTACAGGGACATCATTGTTGATTGATAAAGGAAATAAAATTTCGATAATAGTACTTAGTAATAGGGTACATCCTACAAGAGAAAATATTAAGATAATTGAAGAACGTAAGAAAATACATGAAAAGATAATGAGAATATTACTTAGCTAGCATAAAAATGTTGTTGAAGGAGGAAGTTTTATTGAGACTTCCTCCTTAATTTTTAATGGTTGTAAAATATTATTTCAAAAAATATAAAAATATATTGAAATAATATTTTTAATATGATAGACTTAGTATTGTAATAGATTACAAATATAAAGAGAGAGAGGTAATATACATGGAAAAATTAACAAGATTCATTGAGGAAAAGATAGCACCACCGCTAATAAAATTTTCTCAAATGAGGTACGTTCAAATTATTCAAAGAACTTTTATTACTTTTACAGGATTATTAATTGTTGGGTCATTATTCTTATTACTTGCATCATTCCCTGTACAAGGATATAAAGATTTTATTGGAACGTTTTCAGCTAAGTTTGCAGCAGCATCAGGAGTTGGTACATCATTCATAGGTTTATTTGTAGTAATATCAGCTTCTTTCGCAACTATAGAGTATTACAATAAAAATGGTGAAAATAATGATATTTTAGGACCAGTAATTCTTTCAGTTGCATGTTTCTTTTTAATAGTTCCAGCTCAAACTGTAAAAACTTTTATTGAAGGTAAAGATCCAGGAACTTTTGCAGGGGTTCCTACAGATTTCTTAGGGCCTAAGGGAGTATTTGCAGCACTTATAATTGCAATTGTTACCGCAGAATTATATCGTTTCTTTGTTCGTAAGAAGTTAGTTATAAAGATGCCAGAAGGAGTTCCTCCAATGGTTGCACAAGCTTTTGTCGCTTTAATACCATCACTATTAATAGTTACTTTCTGGTGGGTAATTAGAGTTGTACTTAATATTAATTTACCACAAATCATTATGAATGCATTCCAACCGCTAGTAAGCGCAGGTGATAGTGTAGCTACAGTAATGACATCAAGCTTCTTAAATCGTATACTTTGGTCAGTTGGTATACATGGAGGTAACGTAGTAGGTTCAGTTGCATCACCAATTTGGACTCAAATGAATGTTGCTAACCAAGCTGCTATGGCTGCTGGTGAATCATTACCACATTTATTTAGTGGTGTATTTTATGACAACTATATTTGGATAGGGCTAGCACCTTTATCAGCTATTATGTGCTTCTCTAAGTCAAAACGTATTAAAGCATTAGGAGTATTATCATTACCAGCGGCTTTATTTAATATTGGGGAACCATTAATCTTTGGATTACCAATAGTTATGAATCCATTAATGATGATTCCATTTGTTTTAAGTTATATGGTAATTGCAGTTGTAGCAGTTGTGTTAGTATCAACAGGTATTTTACCAGTACCAGTCTTAACAGTACCATGGATAACACCAGCCCCAATAAAAGCATTCTTATCTACTAATGGTAGTTTTGCAGCAGCACTTTTTGTTATAGCAACATGGGTTATATTAGCAGTTGTATTCTGGCCATTCGTAAAAGCTATGGAAAAGAATGATTTAAAAGATGAGTTATTACCAATAGATGGTAAATAGTAGGAGGAGAATATGTTAGGAATCTCAGTTTACTTTCAAGATTTAGATTATGATTATCTTGAAAAAGCAGCAAAGATAGGTGCAAAATATATTTTTACATCACTTCATATTCCAGAGGAAGATTATTCGGAATTAGATAAAAAGATGCCAATATTTTTAGAAACTTGTAGAAGTCTAGATTTAGAAATAGTTCCGGATGTATCTCCAGTAACTTTTGAAAAGTTGAATGTTCCACCTAAGGATTATAAGAAATTAAAAGAATTAGGATTTAAGGCATTAAGACTAGATTATGGATTTGATGACTTTGATACTATAAAGGAGTTATCAAAGAATTTCAAATTAATGCTAAATGCAAGTGTTGTTAATGAGGAATATTTAAAAGAGGCAAAAGAAGCTCAAGTAGACTTTACAAATATTTCTTTAACTCATAATTTTTATCCTAGAAATAATACAGGACTTGGACTAGATTATTTTAAAGAGAAGAATAGGGTGTTTAAGGAATATGGTTTAAAGGTACAAGCTTTTGTACCAGGAGATGATTTAAAGCGTTTTCCATTATATGAAGGTTTGCCAACTGTAGAAAGACATCGTCAAGTGCATCCATACGTTGCTGCTGTGGAATTAATCAAGAACTGTGGAGTAGATGATGTGTTAATAGGGGACAGTAAAGCTAAGATAGAAACATTAGAATATATAAATAGATATATAGAAGATAAAGTAATAACTATAAAAGCTCATTTTGAAAAAGAGTATGAGTATTTATATAAAGAGGAATATACTTGTCGTAAAGATTTTTCAGAATCAGTTTTACGTTTAATTACACCAAGAACATCTGGAATCAGACCATATAACAATGGATTCCGTAGAAGAGGCTCTATAACTATAGATAATGAGCTTATGGGTAGATATTGTGGAGAGATTCAATTACTTAAAAAAGATTTTGAAACTGATGCCAGAGTTAATACTATTGGTTTTATACATCCTGAATATGTAGATTTACTAGAATATCTGGATTATAAGACAAAGATTAGGTTCGTTAGAATTTAGAAAATAAGTATATAAGAAGATAAAAAACTAAGGAGGTTCCCAATGTCAGAAGTAAAAATCACTCATTTAATCACAGAAAAAAGAAATCAGAAAACTATGGGACTCGACGAAATGAGCATTTCTAGCTTTTTAAAAGTAATGAATGAAGAGGATTCTACAGTTGCCGAGAGCGTTAAAAAAGCACTTCCTGAAATAGAAGAAGCTGTAAAGCATATTATAGAGGCATTAAACAATAATGGAAGGTTAATATATATAGGGTCTGGTACAAGTGGACGTTTAGGAGTGCTTGATGCAGTAGAATGTCCTCCTACATTTGGAACTACCACCGAGGTAATGGGATTAATAGCAGGAGGTCCAAGTGCTTTTGTTAAGGCTAAAGAGGGTGCCGAAGACGAAAAGGAACAGGGAGCAAAAGATATAGTGGATGCAGAAGTTAAAAGCAATGATGTAGTAGTTGGAATAGCTGCTAGTGGAAGAACTCCTCATACTATAGGTGCATTAGAAAAAGCAAAGGAAATTGGAGCATTTACTGTAAGTTTAAGCTGTAACCCGAATAGTGAAGTAGGAAAAATTGCTGATGTTGCTATTGAAGTTGAAGTTGGGCCAGAAGTGATAACTGGTTCTACAAGATTAAAGGCAGGAACAGCTCAAAAATTAGTACTAAATATGCTTTCTACAGCCAGTATGGTAGGTATAGGAAAGACATATCAAAATCTAATGGTAGATATGAAAGCTACAAACTTGAAGCTTCTTGAAAGGTCAAAAAGAATTATAATGGAGGCTACAGGGTGTACCTATGAAACAGCAAGCATTAAATTTGAAGAATCAGATAGAGAATGTAAGGTAGCTATAATAATGGTACTATTAAATTGCAGTAAAGAAGAGGCAGTTAAGAGATTAAATGCAAGTAAAGGCTTTGTTAAGAAGGCTATAAATAATTAATAATTAAAAAGACTGTATTTTTATACAGTCTTTTTTCGAATAGGAGGTAAAGTATATGTATGCCGTAGGCTTAATGTCAGGTACTTCCTTAGATGGCGTAGATGCTGCGCTAGTAAAAATAAATGGAAGTGGTTTAGATACAAGAATAGAGATGATAGGATTTAATACTTATGTAATTCCAGATGATATAAAAAAAGAGATAAAAATGGCATGTAGTTTAGAGTATTCTAATGTGAGATTAATATGTAGCTTAAATTTTAAATTAGGATATTTATTTGCAGAATGTGTTAAGAAGATATGTGAAGAAAGTAACTTTGATATATCAAAATTGGATTTTATAGCTAGTCATGGACAGACTATTTATCATATTCCAAGGAAAGGTGAGGATGTGATTCCATCTACTTTACAGATAGGGGAAAGTGCTATCATAGCCTATGAAACCGGAAAAAAAGTAATTTCAAACTTTAGAGTTATGGATATGGCAGCTGGAGGGGAGGGAGCGCCACTCGTACCATTTAGTGAGTATATACTTTATGGAAGCAAGGGAGAAGGAGTGCTGCTTCAAAATATAGGAGGAATAGGTAATGTAACAGTGATTCCTAAGAATGCAGGAGTTGATGAAATTTATGCCTTTGATACTGGACCTGGTAATATGATTATTGATGAGGTAATGTTTAGACTCTTCAATAAAAGATATGATTTAAATGGAGAAACTTCAGCCATAGGTAATGTAAATGAAGAGATGCTGGAGTTTATGATGTCTAATCCTTATATAGATGCTATTCCACCTAAAACAACAGGTAGGGAAGAGTTTGGAGAACAATATGTAGAAGAGTTACTTAAGAAATTTAATTCTATTAAAAAGGAAGACATTGTTTCGACTGTAACTATGTTCACAGCAAAATCTATAGCAGAAAATTATAAGAATTTTATTTTAGATAAGCATGTCATTAATAAAGTTATTATAGGTGGCGGGGGTGCACATAATTCTACATTACTAAACTATTTAAGAGGATTATTACCTGAAATTCAAGTGGTAACTCAAGAGGAAGAAGGATATTCAAGTGATGCAAAAGAAGCAATTGCTTTTGTTATATTAGGAAATGAAACGATACATAGAAGTTTTTCTAATGTACCAAGTGCTACCGGAGCAAGGGAAAAGGTTGTACTCGGGTCTATATGCGAATGTCCTTTTGTAGGAGGAAATTAAATGAATGAATTAGCAGAAAAGTTAAACGAGAAACTATCAGCACCTATAATGTTTTTATCTGGGCAAAGGCATTTGAAGGCTATAAAGATGGCAATAATAGGAGCAATGCCATTGTTAACAGTATTAGGTACATTTTTATTAATTATTTCTTTAGGAATGAGATTTAATAGTGGTTTAATACAAGATAATAAGGCGGTTTTAGTACTTCCATATTTTCTTTTCAATGCTATATTATTTATCTATATTTCATATGGAATAGGATCAGAATTAAGTATTTCTTATGGACTTGATGGAAAAAAGGTTGGATTTATATCTATTTTTTCAACTATTTTAATTTTGTATGTTCAATATATTAACTTTGGGAAGACAAATATAAGCATTTATGAATATTTATTTTTATCGTATTTTCCTACAATTATAATTTCAATTATATCTGTAGAGTTGTATAGATTGTTTTCTAAGATAAGCCTAAAGAAATTAAATTTAAAAGAAGTTCCCGTAGCTGCTATAGAATACTTAGATGGAATTATTTCTATTTTTTTTGTGGTTATGATAATAACTATATTTGCTAATTTAATATCTGTTAATTGGATTACCCCTATAAGTAATATATTAACTATAGTAATGAACTTTATAGGGTCATATTTGGGTATGGTATTAATAGTAGTAATTACTTGCTTATTCTGGATTCTAGGTATACATGGAGTAGCTGTAATAGGTACTTTAATTAGACCTTTTTGGTTTCAAATGATATTCTTAAATGCATTTGCCCAAATAAATGGATTTGCTTGTCCATATATAGCTAATGAAATATTTTATCAATGGTTTATATGGGTGGGCGGATCTGGATGCACTATAGGACTTGTACTTTTGATGAGATACTTATCTAAGAGTAGTCATCTTAAGGATATCGGAAAGAGTACATTTATATCATCTTTGTTTAATATAAATGAAGGCGTGATATTTGGTACACCTATATCATGTAATAAAGATATAATGATACCATTTTTAATAGCACCACTTATATCTGGAACAGTAGGTTGGTTTGCCATGAATAGTGGATTGGTAAATGCCCCATTTATATTAGTACCATGGGTACTTCCAGCCCCAATAGGAGCTTTCATATCTACAGGTGGAGATATATCAGCTATTATTTTATGTGCTATACAAATAATAATATCAGTAATTGTATATTATCCATTTTTTAAATCATATGATAATAAATTATTTTGCGAGGAGAATAAAAAATGCGTAAGCTAGGAATTTCGATTTATCCAGAGAAGTCTACTAAGGAAAGAATATTAAAATATATAGACGAAGCACATGAGGCAGGCTTTAGCAGAATTTTTTCATGTCTTCTTTCAGCAGAAGAAGATAAAGAAAATATTAAAAAGACTTTTAAAAGCATAAATGAATATGCCTCAAAAAAAGGATTTGAAATAATAGTAGATGTAAGTCCAAAGGTATTTACAAAGTTAGGAATTAGTTATAATGATTTAACATTTTTTAAAGAGATAGGAGCAGATGGAGTACGTTTAGATGCAGGTTATAGTGGAAGTGAAGAATCAATTATGACTTTCAATCCTCAAGAGTTGAAGATTGAAATAAATATGAGTAATAATACAAATTATATTGATACTATAATGGATTATATGCCTAATAAATATAATTTAATTGCTTGCCATAATTTTTATCCTCATAGATATAGTGGATTAAACTTACAACACTTTTTAGATTGCACAGCTAGGTTTAAAAAGTATGGATTAAGAACAGCAGCATTTATTACTTCACAAAGTAGTGAAGCTTTTGGACCTTGGCCTGTAACAGATGGATTACCTACTTTAGAGATTCATAGAAATTTACCAATTCAGGTACAAGCTAAGCATTTAATTGCTTTAGGATGCATTGATGATATAATAATTTCTAATTGTTATCCAACGAAAGAGGAAATAAATGAATTGTCAAAAATGCGTAGGGATATGGTTACTTTTAATGTAAATTTAGTTGATAATCTTCCAGAAATAGAAAAAAAGATAATTTTAGATGAATTACATTTTAATAGGGGAGATAAGAGCGACAATATGATACGTTCTACTCAAAGTAGAGTTAAGTATAAGAACCATGAGTTTAAAGTATTTAATACTCCAGATATTTTAAGGCCAGGAGATATAATAATTGAAAGTAGTGAATATGGACACTATGCAGGAGAATTACAGATAGTATTAAATGAAATGGATAATAGTGGTAGAAGCAATGTGGTAGGTCATATTGTAGAAGATGAAGTATTTATTTTAAAAGAAATAAAGCCATGGCAAAAGTTTAGCTTTCAGAGTGTATAGGAGGTAAATATGTACTATATTGGAGTGGATGCAGGTGGTACCAAAACATTATTCTCATTATTTAACCATGAAGGGAATGTACTATATAAGGTGATTTTAGGTACTTGTCACTTTATGCAGGTTGGATATGAAGGATTGTATAGTGTTATTAAGGAAGGAATTAATAATATATTAGAAAATTCTCCAGTGGAGATTGAAAAAGAGGATTTAATAGTTTCTTTTGGATTAGCAGGCTATGGTAAAAACCCTGAAATAAGAGCAAATATAGAAAGTTCAGTAGAAAAAGCATGCAATGGTATTAAGTACTTATTACATAATGATGTTGAAATTGCAATGAAGGGTGCTCTAGGTGGGAAGGATGGAATAGTAGTAATAGCAGGAACTGGATCTATCGCATTCTCTATTAATAAAGGCAAGACTAAAAGATCAGGTGGCTGGGGATTCAGTATAGGTGATGAAGGTAGTGCTTATTGGATAGGTAACAAAACATTAAATGCTTTTTCAAAAGAAGCTGATGGAAGACTACCTAAAGGAGAACTATATAATATAGTTATGAATGAATGTGGCTTTGGTGATCCTTATGAGCTAATTTCTTATGTTAATGAGAATCTTAAATTCAAGAGAGAAGAGATTGCTAAGTTTTCATTAATTTGTTCAAAGGCAGCAGAAAAAAATGATAAAGTAGCTATTTCAATATTTAATGATGCAGGAAAAGAAATTGCTGAATTAATTAATTTACTTTTGCTTGACTTTAAAGAAGATAATGTACCTGTTTCCTATATTGGTGGTGTATTCAAATCAGAAGAACTAATAAAGACACCAATTATGAAATATATGAATAAAAGGGGCAGATTAAAAGCTCCTTTATATACCCCAGAGTATGGAGCATATCTTTATGGGATAGAAGAAAAATAAAATAAATTTAAGAAAGTGTTGAGCTATGAAAATGGCTCAACACTTTTTATATAGATATTTACTTTTTAAAAATTGAAAAGATATTATAAAAATACAGAAGGTTAGTATAGGGATGTTCCCATAATAAGAATAAAGTGTTCTATTATCAATTAAGTTTGCGGTTCCAGTTATATACCCTGAAGTAGATTTTTCAACTGTATTTAATATTGTACCTTTATTATCTATGGCTGCAGATATTCCAGTATTAGCGGAGATAAGTATATACCTATTCAATTCAATTGCACGCAATACAGAATGGCTAAGATGTTGTTCAAGCTGTTTTGATTCCTTAAACCATGAATCATTGGTGGCTACACAGAATATTTGCGCTCCCTTTTTTATTTCGCTTTTAGGTATGTCAGAAAAAACGGATTCAAAGCAAATAAATGGTCCTATTGTTCCGAAACTAGCTGTTATTGTAGGAGTGTTTTCATCTCCCTGTAAGTTATCTGAAAAAGCCTTTAATTCTTTTAATTTAGGAAAGGTTTTAAATATCATATTTGAGAAAGGAATAAATTCTCCAAAAGGAACTAAGTGCCCTTTTCTATATATGCCTGAAACATTTCCATCAGGATTAAAACAGTATAAAGCATTGTACTTTTTAAAATCAGAAAATGTAAAAGCTCCTACTAGTAAATTAGATTTATTTTTTATTGCAATTTCTTTATATAAGTTATATACATCCTCATTTTTATTTAAATATATTGGTACAGCTGTTTCTGGCCATATAACTAATTGAATATTAGGATTGTCTTTAAAAGATTCATTAGTTAACGATATATATGTATCTAAATTATCTTTTACAAACTTTTCCTTAATCTTATTATAAGAGGAGACATTCCCTTGAATAATAGAATAGTCAATAGTTGTATATTTATCATTTCCTATGTTTAAACATATATAGTTACCTATTGTAATAAAAAGTACTGATATACATAATATTGTTAAGGACCTTTTTCTGTTATTTTTGTTAAGTATAATTATTGAAAAAATACAGTTTATAAAAACTATAAAAAATGAAATAAATAAGCTTCCAAATATGGATGCTATCTGTATAAGGAATGGACAGTTAGTTAAGGGGAGAGAAAGAGTAAACCAAGGGAACCCCAATGACCCTAAACCTTGAAACCATTCTAAAAAAGTCCATAAGCTTGATATAAAGAAAGCTCTTTGAATTGCTCCTAAATTTAATATATTTAATAAAAAACTTATTAGAGAAAACAAAGCTCCTTCATAGATGCTAATAAACAACCAGCAACCAAGGATAATAAAGAAACTTGATAATTTATTAAATCCAAAGTTGGTAAGTGGGTATAGATACCATAGCCAATGAACTGCAAATAAATAAAAGATAAAGCCATATATAAAGCCGTATAAGAAGGCATTTGACTTAGAAAGCTTATTTTTCATTAAATAATATAAAAATGGAATTAAGCTTAAAAAAATAATAGGCCATAACTTTTGAAAATAAAAAGGTAAGGCAGTTAAAATTGCTGAGATAGCAGGACAAATAAATATATACATTAAAATCACCCAATATAGTTTTTGTGTAATATAATAAAAAATTCATTAAAACAGATAATAAATTAAAGAAAAGGTAAGGAGGAGAAATAATGACTAATAAATATAGAAAAAAGAGTAAGGAAGAACTTAAAAAGGTTTTATCAGAGGAAGAGTATAGAGTAACTCAAGAGAATGGTACTGAATATCCCTTTAGAAATAGATACAATGATAATTATGAAGAGGGGATATATGTGGATATAACTACAGGAGAACCACTATTTATTTCTACTGATAAGTTTAATTCAGGGTGTGGATGGCCTGCGTTTTCAAAACCTATAGATAGAAAGTTGATTAATGAAAAAGTAGATAGAAGTCATGGAATGGTTAGAACAGAGGTTAGAAGTAAAACCGGAGATGCACATTTAGGACATGTATTTTGTGATGGCCCTGAGGAGTTAGGTGGACTAAGATATTGTATCAATTCTTCAGCTTTAAAGTTTATACCAAAAGAAGAAATGAAAAAGAAAGGGTATGAAGAATATCTACATTTGTTGTAAAATATATATGGTATAATTTTACATAAGAATGGAGGAGCGATTATGGAACAGCTAGAAATAAAGAGAATAGATTATCAAAGGATAATGAAAAGGAGAAGAAAAAGAACTTATATAGTTTCGCTTCTGTTAATAATATCTATTTTAGGTATTATAATTTATGGACATTCTAAAAATAAAGTTGATTATTTATATAATATGGGAAAAGGTAGATATGTATTAGAGGACTTAAGGGACTTAAGGAAAGACTATGAGAAGGAACTAAATATACAAAATATAGATTACAACTGGGGAGATGGGATTGAACTAGGAAATAAACCCAAATATATTATTTATCATCATTCAGCATCCTCTAATTTGTCTCCAGAACAAATACATGATATGCACTTACAAAGGGGATGGAGTGGTATAGGATATCATTTCTATATTAGAAAAGATGGAACAATATATAGAGGTAGAAAAGAAGAAATGATAGGTGCTCATGCTAAAGGGAGAAACAGAGATAGTATAGGTATATGTTTAGAAGGAAATTTTGAAGAGGAATTAATTACATATAAACAAATGAATTCATTAGTAAAGCTCTCAGCAGATATGATAATAAAATATAACATTGAAGAATCTGAGAGGCATAAGGATGTTTATAATACACTATGTCCTGGAAAGAACTTTAATATAAAGGAAATACAAGAAAAAGTAGCTGATGAACTTATAAGATTAGGAGAAAAATAGAATTTTCAGAAAAATTAGAAAATAAAGACAATTTTATAGAACGCCTAAGGAAAATATTGTATAATTAAAATATAATTATCTTTTGGGTGGTGTATTTATGCAGCTAGATTTATATACTTTATATTTATATTCCTATTGTAAAGAGTATTTATTCTCAAATAATATAGATATAATAAAACTTGGAGCATTTTCAGATACATCTAATTGTATTTTTCTAGATGAATTTATAAGTGAAGAAAAGTTAGCTGATACCCCTATAGAATTTTTTAATTATTTAAAAAGAAGACAATGTTTTGATATCAAGATAGGAAAAAATAAAAAGAACGGTATAATAATTGAGTGTAGTTGTAGATATTCATTAGAATATTGGTGCAGAGATATATCTAAGGAGAAAGATGGACAATTAGTCTTTGTAAAGAAGGATGAATTATTATGGGCAACAAAATATAGACAACTTACCAAAGAAGATATTTATAATATAAGAAGAGATTTAAAATTGAAAAAATATAAAGAATAAAAATAAAAGACTCTGTTAATTCAGAGTCTTTTACCTTACATAGAGTTCACCACTTGTGGTTTTTACCTCTACCTTCTTACTACCATCACCATTAGTTACAGAGTAGTTATTATTATTTAAAAAGTTAGGTGTTAATCTATCACTATCAATATTACCTGATGAAGTACTAAATACTAAAGCATAACCAATAGATTCATTTATAAATAAATCTATGTCTCCTGAGGTAGAAGATATTGTAGATTTGTCTCCTAAGTTGTTAAGATATAACTCGGTTTCTCCAGAAGATGTAGAAGAAGAAAGCTCTCCTAGTGAAGAAACTGAAACTTTAATATCACCAGTTGAGGTGTTTAAGGTTGAATCAAGTGATTTTATATCAGATAAATCTATATCATTACTAGTAGTTTGAAGTTTTAAGGTTTTAGAAGTTAGATTTTTTAGTTGAATTTCTCCGCTATTAGAATTAATAAGAACATTTTCAAGATCTCCACCAGTAATTTCGCAGTCACCACTTATAGAATTTATATTAATATTATTTTTGTAAGTTAAAGGAACATAAATATTTATATTAATATCATTGTATCCGTTAGTATTCAAATTTACTGTAAATGTATTATTTAACGAAGAGATATCACTAACTATATTTGAGATAGTAATATCCCCTAAGGTATAGGAAGTACCATCTATTTTTATAACATTTCCATCATAAAATTGTATTTTTACATCAACTGATGAAGTTGTAATATCTATTGTTTTAATATCCGAGGAAAGTTCTTTTTCTAAAGAGCCTATATTTTTATAATTGTGCCAGTTAAAATTAAAATCATCATTCCATTTATTTATATAATTAGATAACTTAAAATCACTATTATAAAGAACAATAGCTGCAGATATATAAGAAGTAAGACTTATTATAGCAAGAACAGAGAGAAAAATTTTCATTTTTCTAGACATAAAGCTTTTCATTATATACCCTCCTTATTTGATAATTTATTTATAAGCTTTTTAATTATTAAAATTATAAATTTTATAAGATAAATTAACAGAATGAAGCATATTAAAGTAGCTGAAACTGAACCTATAGTAATTAAGAGAGTCACGGAAGTAGGAAAGTCAGCAAAGAATGCAGGTACTCCAAATCCTAAAATGGTAAAACCGAATTTTCCTAAAAGCATAAGTATTCCTGAGATACTAAAGGCAAAAGGTATTGCTAATAAACCTATTCCCAGTCCAAATACAGTTGCTAACCCTGCTACTCCAATAGGGAAAAACAATATTAACAAACCAATAACCATACAAATCTTTAGAATTGTATTAATTAAAGAATTAGATGAGTTATTAGTATTATTAGAGTATTTTTCATTGGAATCATCACTGTAATTAGTGTATGTTTCGTTGATAGGTTCTTTTTCTTCATAAGTATCTTCGTATTCTGTATTAGTGGCAGAAACTTGCATATAGTTACTTCTATATTGATTTACTATAGTATAGGGGTCACCAAGTTCCTCTATTATTTCTTCTTCTGTTTTTCCATCAGATTGTGCATTGGAAAAGTGTTCTTTATAGTCATATAAAATTTCTTGTAATTCATGAGCAGGAAAATCTATTAAACCTTCTTCAAGAATTTTAAAAAATTCCATTTTATTCATATTCTAAGCCTCCTAATAAAATATTGTTTACTGAGTTTTGAAAGTCTAACCATTCTCTTTCTAGCTCATTTTTTATTTTATATCCAGACTCTGTAAGTCGATAGTATTTTCTAGGTGGTCCTTCTTGAGATTCCTGTAAATATGTTGTGAAGTAGCCCTCGTTGGTTAATCTTCTAAGAATAGGGTATATAGTTCCATCAGATATAGAAATATGCTTTGATATTTCATTTACTAGTTCATATCCATAGCAATCTTTTTTAGAAAGTACTGATAAGACGCATAGTTCTAAGATTCCTTTCTTTAACTGTATGTTCATTACCAAGCCTCCTATGTTATTTTATAACTATATTATATGATTTGGTATTATACAATACAAGATAGTGAATGATGTTTAATATAAAGTTAAGATTTCTTAATTTTTTATTAAAAAGTGGATGTGTATAACTATTATAAGTTATTAACAGTGAGAAGGCTGATAAATACAAGGTTTTGTTTATAGTGTGGATAAAGTGAACAAAAATGTGGATAAATTATTTTAATTGGGGATTAAGATTAATATAAGTGTGGACACAATATATATGAATAAGATATATTTCTACAACAATATAGAGAATATTGCATAAAAAATTATTATCAGTTAGAATTTGTTACATATAGATAGTAATTTTTGTTGATAACTATACACAAAATCCACAAAACTGTGGATTAAATCTGTGGATAATGTGGATAATGAGGTGGAAAAATGAAATATAATAAGAAAATTATAAAAGCAAGCTTTATAAAAAGACCTAATAGATTTAATGCATCTGTATTAATTGATGGGGAAGAAATTGTAGTTCATGTTCCTAATACAGGAAGATGCAGAGAAATATTGATTCCTGGATGTACAGTTTATCTAAGGGAGGAGTTAAATCCAAATAGAAAGACTAAGTATGATTTAATAGCTGCAATTAAGGGAGATAAGTTAATAAGTATTGATTCACAAATTCCTAATAAGGTGGTAAAAGAAGCATTAGAATTAGGAGCTGTGGAAAAGTTAAAAAAATATAATAATATATTAAGTGAGAAAACTTTTGGAGATAGTAGGTTCGATTTTAAATTATCTAATGATGATGGAGAAGAATATTATTTAGAAGTAAAGGGTGTAACTTTAGAAGAAGAAAGAAGATGCAGATTTCCTGATGCACCAACTGATAGGGGAAGAAAACATTTACTTGAGTTAATAGAAGTTAAGAAAAGTGGCAGAGGGGCTGGGGTATTATTTTTAATACAAATTGAAGATGTAATATCCTTTACTCCTAATGATGAAACAGATCCTAAGTTTGCAGAAGCTTTAAGATTAGCTAATGAAAATGGTGTGGATATTTTTGCTTATTCTTGTAGGGTTACAGAGGATGGTATTACTTTATATAAGCCTTTAGATATTATATTGTGATAGAAAATTCTCTATGATATAGTTAATAGTATAATTGTATTTGGGGGTAAGCTATGAAATTTATTTATTGTCCTAAGTGTGGAGCTAAGTTAGAAGAAAAATATAGTTGGGATGAAGGTGGAGTACCCTATTGTGTAAAGGATGATTTGTTATTCTTTGATGTGCCTAAACCTTGCATTATGGTGGCTGTAATTAAAGATGATGAAGTTTTATTATTAAAGCAAAGTTATATTTATAAGAATTCTAGAGTTCTTATTTCAGGGTATATAGGTATAGATGAAAAGGCAGAGGATACAGTTCATAGAGAAGTTTTAGAGGAAACTGGAATAAAAATTGATAATGTTAGATTCTTAGGAACGGAATATGTAGAAGGTAAGGAATTGTTGATGCTTACATTTATGGCCTTTTATAAGGATGGACATATAATCAAATCTGATGAAGTTGAAGCTGTTTCTTGGGAAAAACTCAATAAGTCTTTAGAATTAATGAGTGAAGATGTAATAGGAAAAAAGGTTATTAAAAAAGTACTAGATATTTTAAAAAGATAAGATCTTAGTCTAGCTAGGATCTCTTTTTGGGTAAAGTAGTATAAGAGTATAATTTTTATTTATAAAATTAATATATTTTTTATAAAAATACTCAATTAATATCTTATAATATATTTAGGAAATAACATAATAATTAAAAGGGAGTGTAGGGAATGGAGAAAGAAAGCAAATTCCTTCCTGAAATTAAGGGGACTTTAAGAAATCATGTGGTTGAAGTTCCACCTGAAATCAGAAATTGTGGAGGAATAAAAATATTTGGCAAGAGAATTAAATCATTATTATTTACTACAGATGTAGCAATTATAAGAAATACCAATGCAGATGCTATTATCGCAGTTTATCCATTTACCCCACAGCCTCTTATTACGGAAGCGCTAATAATGGCAGCTGATGTACCTGTATTTTGTGGAGTAGGAGGAGGAATAACTCAAGGGAAAAGAGTTGTAAATCTTGCTATGGATGCAGAGTTTAAAGGTGCAATGGGTGTAGTTGTAAATTCTCCTACATCAAATGAAGTAGTTAGGAAAGTAAGAGCAACTATAGATATACCTGTAGTTGTTACAATAGTATCTGAATATGAAAATATAGCTGAAAGAATTGAATCAGGAGCTACAATTTTGAATGTATCAGGAGGAAAGAATACTCCTAAGATAGTAAGAAAGATAAAAGAGCAGTTCCCAGAGTTCCCTGTTATAGCTACAGGTGGTCCAACAAGGGAAAGTATTAAAGAGACAATATTAGCAGGAGCAAATGCTATAACATATACTCCACCAACTACAGCAGAGGTAATGAGTGAATTGATGGATAAGTATAGAGAATTTTAGAAGAATGTGGATAAAAATATTGAAATAAGTGAAAAATATGGTATCATAAGTTTAAACCTTGAGTAAAATAATATAGTAGGAATATGCCTAGGGTAGAGGTGCCAAAGCAAATAGTAGTTAATCAGAGTCGGCAGATGAAGAAGATTAATGAAAGGTGTTAGGCCGAAGAAATAGTATTTGCAGATGCTTTTTCTGGTTATATATAGAATATATATATAACTGTCACAAAGTGTGATGAGCTACAAGGTACATTATCATAATGTATTTTAACAAGTTTAGATTTGTTTAGTAGTAGTCACAGAAGATTCTGTGACATTTTTTTTACTCTAAAAGGTTAATTTTAAAATTGGGGGCTTTATGTATGAAATTATTTGGAAGCATGGAAGTAAGAGACCAAGAGTTAATAATTGGGGGCGTTAGGGCAAGTAATTTAGTAAAAGAATATGGAACACCTTTATATGTAATGGATGAAAAGTTACTTAGAGATACCTGTAATGAGTATTATAAAAACTTCAAATGTGATGAAGAGGGAAATAGGGTAGCTTTTGCAGGAAAAGCATTTTTAACAGTAGAAATGGCAAAGTTAATAAAAGAAGAGGGATTATGTCTTGATGTAGTTTCTGGAGGGGAATTATATACTGCATATAAAGCAGGGGTTCCTATGGAAAGAATATATTTTCATGGAAACAATAAGACCCTAGATGAGATAGAATTAGGAGTAAAATTAGGTGTAGGTAGGTTTATTGTAGATAATTTATATGAAATGGAATATCTTGATAAGTTTGCTAAGGAGTATGGAAAGGTACAAGATATATATTTAAGAATTACTCCAGGTATAGAAGCACACACCCATGATTATATAAAGACAGGTCAAATAGATTCTAAGTTTGGCTTTGCACCAGTTGGAGATATTATCATGTCTGCTATTAAGAAAGCAATATCTCTAGAGAATATAAATTTATCAGGGCTTCATTGTCATATTGGTTCTCAAATATTTGAATTAGAACCTTTTGAAGATGCAGCGGAAGTAATGCTTAATTTAATAAACAAGATAAAAAATGAAACTGGATATATTATAGATGAGTTAGATTTAGGTGGAGGATTTGGTATATACTATACAGAAGCAGATTCACCTAAAGAAACAAAAGAATATTGTAAGGCTATTTTAAATAAGGTTGATTATGTATGCAAAAACCTAAATATTAAGAAGCCAATCTTGACTATAGAGCCAGGACGTTCAATAGTTGGAAATGCAGGGTTAACTTTATACAAAGTTGGAGCAATTAAGGATATACCTAAGGTAAGAAAGTATATTTCAGTAGATGGAGGTATGGTTGATAATATTAGACCAGCTCTTTATGATGCTAAGTATGAATGTTGCATAGCCAATAAAATGAATGAAGATTGTATTGAAAAGGTAACTATAGCTGGAAAGTGTTGTGAATCAGGAGATATCTTAATTAAGGATACAATGTTACCAGTTTGTGAAACTGGAGATATTCTTGCAATCATGTCAACAGGAGCTTATGGATATTCAATGTCTAATAATTATAATAAGATTCCAAAAGCTGCAGTAGTAATGACAATGGAAGGTAATTCAAGGGTAGTAGCTAAGAGAGAAAGCTATGAAGACTTAATAAAAAATGAAATAAATTAGCTAATTATTAAAAGGTTATATTAAGTTTTATATAGCCTTTTTTTTATGTCGAAATATTGGGTATAATAACAATAATAAAATATTTATTTTTTATTAAATATATTGTAAAGAGGTTATAAAAAACATTTAATATGTTATACTTAAAATATGAATTTGGGGAAAGGAAGGATAAGATATAGACAGATGAAAGAAGTGTTTACAGTAGATAGAATAGAGGGTGACTATTTTGTAATAGAAACACCAGAAGAAGATATAATAAATGTAGAGAAGTATTTAGTAGAAAGTGGAGCTAAAGAGGGAGATTGTTTAGTAAAGAAAGATGGCCACTTCCGTATAGATATAGAAGAAACTAAAAAAAGAAAAGAAGAAATTTCAAACTTAATGAAGGGAATGTGGGCTGATTAATGAGTGAGCAAAAGAGTAATTTTATAAAAGACTGGGTATTACCAATCTTACTAGCATTTGTAATTGCTTTATTAATTAAGCAATTTTTAATATTTAAAGTTGAAATACCATCAGGTTCAATGATTCCTACTTTAAATGTTGATGATCAGTTATTTGTTAGTAGGATATACAACCTTGATAACATAAAACGTGGAGATATACTTGTGTTTAGGTCAGAAGAATTAGATGATATGCTAATTAAAAGAGTAATTGGTCTTCCAGGAGATAAAATTGATATAGAAGATGGAGTAGTATCGGTAAATGGCGAAGTTTTACAAGAAGATTATGTAGTAAATAATGATCACTTTTATGGTAAATTTGAAGTGCCAGAAGGGAAATACTTCTTCTTAGGAGATAATAGGCCAATATCTCATGATTCTAGAAAGTGGATAAATCCATATATTGATGGAAAATATATAGAAGCTAAGGCACAAATAAAAGTATATCCATTTAAGGATTTTGGTAGTATAAAGTAATTTTACGAAAGAGGTGAATATAGGTATGGAAAAGGAACCTAAAAAGAATAAGTCGTCTTTTTGGACGTATTTTATATTAATTGGAGCAATATTATTCATGGTTAGCTATGGAAGAAATATGTATAAGAATCAAGAGATTTCATACAATGATTTCTTAGCACTAATGCAAAAAAAGCAAATAACTAAAATAGTTATATCTAAAGAGAATTTAATAATAACTCCAAGTGAAGATTCAGAATATAAAGGTAAAACATTATATACAGTAAATCTTAATGATGAAGAATTAATAAAGGAATTAAAAGAGTCAGATGATATAGAATTCTATGGAACAAATCCAAAAGAGTCTGTTTTATTAGAGAGTTTAATTTCTATGGCAATTCCACTGTTACTTTTATTCTTTATGTGGAAAATGGTTTTCAATAGAATGGGTAAAATGGGTGGAGGAATGGGCTCCATAGGAAAAAATAATGCTAAGGTATATGTTGAAAATGAAATTGGTGTAACATTTAAAGATGTTGCAGGACAAGAAGAGGCCAAAGAATCATTAGAAGAGGTAATTGATTTCTTAAATTGTCCAGCTAAATATACTGAAATAGGTGCAAAACTTCCAAAGGGAGCATTATTAGTAGGGCCTCCAGGTACAGGAAAAACACTTATTGCTAAAGCTGTAGCAGGTGAAGCAAAAGTGCCGTTTTTCTCATTATCAGGTTCAAGTTTTGTAGAAATGTTTGTTGGTGTTGGTGCATCAAGAGTAAGAGAATTATTTAAGGATGCAGAAGCGAAAGCACCATGTATAATATTCATAGATGAAATTGATGCTATAGGTAAGAGTAGAGATAATCAGCTACAAAGTAATGATGAAAGAGAGCAAACTCTAAATCAATTACTTTCTGAAATGGATGGCTTTGATTCTTCTAAAGGTATTGTAATACTAGCAGCTACAAATAGACCAGAAATTTTAGATAAGGCATTATTAAGACCAGGAAGATTTGATAGAAGAATAATTGTAGATAGACCTGATTTTAAAGGTAGAGAAGCTATTCTTAGAGTACATGCTAAAAATGTATGTTTAGATGCAGAAGTTGATTTAAAAGAAATAGCTAAAGGAACTCCAGGTGCAGTTGGGGCAGATTTAGCAAATATTATAAATGAAGCTGCTTTAAGAGCTGTAAAACATGGAAGAAAAGCAGTTTTACAAGAAGACTTAAGAGATGCTGTGGAAGTTATAATAGCTGGTAAAGAAAAGAAGGATAGAATACTTTCAGATAAGGAAAAGAAAGCTGTTGCATTCCATGAAGTAGGACACGCACTTGTGGCTGCCTTATTAGAAGGAACAGATCCAGTACATAAGATTACTATTGTGCCTAGAACTATGGGAGCTTTAGGGTACACTATGCAACTTCCTGAAGAGGAAAAATACTTGATTTCAAAAGAAGAGCTTATGAATCAAATTATGGTTATGCTTGGTGGTAGATCTGCTGAAGAAGAAGTATTTGGGCTAATATCTACAGGAGCATCTAATGATATTGAAAGAGCAACTCAAACTGCAAGAAGTATGGTTACTATGTATGGTATGAGTGAAAGATTTGATATGATGGGGCTTGAATCAATGCAAAATAGATACTTAGATGGTAGAGCCGTAAGAAATTGTAGTGAAGAAACTTCTACTATAATAGATGAAGAAATACTAAAAGTAATAAAAGATGCTCATAATAAAGCTAGAGCATTATTAAAAGAAAATAGAGATTTATTAGATAAGATATCTGAGATATTATTAGAGAAGGAAACTCTATTTGGAGATGAATTCATGGCAATAGTATGTGAAAAATATCCAGAGCTAAAAAAAGAAGAATCTAAAGAAAAGGTTGAAGGAGTAAAGACTGAAACAGTTGTTGAAGTTGATAATACTACTGAAACAGAAGATAAAACAAATAATGAATAATAATATATAGTAAAAAAAATCACAGTTGCCTAAAATAGACTACTGTGATTTTTTAGCCTAGTTATTTTGGAGGTGTTTTTTTGAATAAAGATTTAGAGTTTATTATGGAAGAAGGAAAGCTAGAGGAGACACTTAAAATTTTAAATAATGAAATTTTAAATTACCTATCTAAGAGAAAAAATATAACAGATTATATAGTTGATTACAGAAAAAAAGTAATTGAAGAATATAGAGATGATGAAGATAAGATAATTGAATACTTTGACCATGAAAACTATGTTAAGGAAGAAGCGTTTAAGACTATAGATAAGAGATTAAAGGAATTTACTATATTAAAGGATTCTCCTTACTTTGGTAAGATAACTTTCACAGAAGAGGATGAGGGAGCAGAGGAATTCTATATTGGTAGATTTGGGTTAACACCAGAAGATAGTTATGACCCTGTTATAGTAGACTGGAGAGCACCAGTTGCATCATTATTTTATAAAGGTACATTAGGAGAAACTACTTATGAGTGTCCTAATGGAGCTGTAAATGCAAATCTTTTAGGAAGAAGACAGTTAATAGTTAAAAAAGGTGAACTTAAAGGTTTATTTGATTCAGCTATAGATGTAAAAGATGATATACTTCAAATGGTCTTAACATCTAATTCAAGTGAAAAGTTAAAAGATATAGTAATGACAATCCAAGAAGAGCAGGATGAAATAATAAGAGCTCCAAAAGATAAGGTTGTTGTAGTAAATGGAGTAGCGGGGTCAGGTAAAACAACTATAGCCCTTCATAGAGTTTCATATTTACTTTATAATTTTAGAAAGCAATTTGGCGATAAGGTATTAATACTTGGACCTAATGACATATTTATGGATTATATTGGTCAGGTTTTGCCTACCTTAGGTGAAAGTGGAGTTACTCAAATGACATTCCAAAACTTTGCTATATCAGAAATAGGTTTAGAAGAACCAGTAAAAGGTTTCTCTGAATATATAGAAGAAGCAATGAGTGGAAATGAAGAAGCTCTTAAAGAATATAAGTATAAAAGTTCTAAGAAATTTACAGAGTTATTAGATAAGACTTTAGAAAAGATGAATGAGGAATATTTTGAAATACAACCTGTAAGATTCTTTGATGAAGAGATTGTTTCTGTAGATGAAATTAAAGAATTATTTACTAAATATTATGGATATATGCCTCTATTTAGAAGAAGTGAAAAGATTAAGAGAATACTTACTTCTAAAATTAAGGATAAGAGAGACGAACTAGTAAGGGAATTAGAAGCTAATATTAAAGAAGAAATATCAAAGTTATCTCCAGATGAATTAGAAATTGAAAAGAACAATCTTTTATTTAAGAGAAGAATAAGAATAAGGGAAATTGTTAGAGGGGTGATGAATTCTAGAGATGAGTTAGAATCATGGATTAATCACGAAGATACAGTAAGCCTATATAAAAGAATAACTAATACTGAAGCTCTTGGGTATATGGATTTAGCAGGAATATTATATTTAATGGTTATGCTTGAGGGCAAAAAGTGTAAAAAAGAATATAAGCATGTAGTAATTGATGAAGCGCAAGATTATAATACAACACAATTTAAGCTTATAAAGGAGCTTACTGGATGTAAGAGCTATACTATAGTTGGAGATAGTAATCAAAGACTAATTACAACATTAGAAGAGCCAGCTATGTTAAATCTAGAAGAAGTATTTGGAGATGCTGTTAAGGAATTTAGTTTGTTAAAGAGCTATAGATCAACTCAACAAATAATGGAATATGCAAGTCAATTCTTAAATGAAGATAAGGTTATACCTTTAGTTAGAGAGGGAGAACCTGTTATAGAAGAAGAAACTACATCTAAGGAAGATTTAGTTGAAACCATTGTATCTATAATAGAAGATTATCAAGAAGATGGATTAGAGAGCATAGCAGTTATAACTAAAAATAAAGAAAATATGCCAGAGATATCAGGTTTGTTAAAAGAAAGAATTAAGATAATGAGCTTTGATAGAGATGATTTAATCTACAATGGAGGAAATGTATTAATCCCTGCATATTATGCAAAAGGTCTAGAATTTGATGGAGTAATAATTCTAGAAGAGGGAGAAGAAACTCCAAGCTTAGTTAAATATATTATGTGCACAAGAGCACTTCATAGGTTATCTATAATAAAAAAGCAGTCATAAGACTGCTTTTTTACTGTTTAGGAGTGCAGTGATGGAACAAGCAAAATAAATATTCCCCCACCTTTTTTACTTGGTATATTTCTCTATTTTTTTCAAGGTATCTTTATATATATCATCAACTACAGAAAAATCCATGGCCTTAATATAATAACTTTCAAGTTCATCATGGAAGCTTTTAGCTTTTTTAATACATTGCAAAGCCTTAGTTATAAGAGTATCAAATAAAACTTTATCATTTTCAACTTCTGATTTTCTAGAAGATAGAGCTTGAGGTGAACATAAGTCCTTCATATCATATACAGTGCAATCATAGGAAAGTCTGCTTATTTCATTTGTTGTAAATATTCCAGTTGATATTTCTGGAATTATAATATTTTCTAATCTTTCTGGAATTAGAGGGTCGTGTAAATATTCAACGAAGTAGCCTAGCTTTTGAGCTTCAGATCCTATATATCTTAATATATCAGTTTTGCCAAAGCCAGGACCGCCTTTTAAAGTATATAATTTATCAACATTAGAGGATAATGCCTTATTGTAAGTGACTATTCCATTAGGTGTAAAAGCCGTACCAAATAAATGTCTCTCGCCACCAAAGCCTGATTTTGAGGAGGTTAATATTTCCCCTTTTATTTTATCCATAAAAGTATTTACCTTATAAGAGTTTAAGGACTCATAATTTAAAGTGCTCCAATCTTCATGAACACTTTTTGCTGCTCCTAAAAATCTGTATGCTCGCTTAAAGGTTTTTCCTATTTCTTTGTTAATACTAATTAGTTCTTTTTTGTTCTTGCTAAGTACATCCATATCAAGAGCTGTTCCTAAGTTTACTATCTCATCTACAGCCCCTGGAGTAATAGGATCTACAACGTGAGGTGAAGTCCCATCTAGTATAGCTACGTTAAGTTCCTTGATTACTAAACCATCTAAAGAGTTATTATCTGAAGAACAATGATGGCATTCAAGGGAATAGCCAAGATCTAAAAAGTAAGCGCCTATTTTTTTCATGAATGAAGATTTACCTGTACCAGGCCCACCTTTAAGGCAAATTATTTTGTTAGCATCTTCTTGTGTCAAGATATACCTATAGAAAGAATAAAAACCTTTGGAAGTGTTACCACCTGGAAATAAATCTCTTTGTTTAGAATAATTCATACTTTGCTCCTATACTCAAATTATATTTTCAAATCAATATAATATATGATTTATATGAGTAAGGTGATAAAAGTTTTATAAAAATAAACTATGCATAAAGTTACTTGATAAATAAGGAAAAGTGGTATAAATATAAGTGTTTTGCATAATATTAAGGGATAATTTTTAATGGTATGGAAAAATATTAAAAAAATATACAAAGGGTATTGCATAAATATAAAGCTATGGTGTATAATTATACCATAATAAATGAAAGATAAGTTTTAGAAATAAAGGGGGACAACATAAAATGAAAAAAGGATTATTAAAGAAGCTATTTGCTACAACACTTGTTGGGGCTATGGCAATTTCAATGGTTGCATGTGGGGGAGAAGATGCAGAAAAGAAGGACATGCTTACTCAAATCAAAGAATCAGGGAAATTTACAGTAGGTATGAGTATAGATTATGCTCCATATGAATTCTTTGTTATGGAAAATGGAGAAAAGAAACAAGTAGGAATGGATGTTGATTTAATAGCTGAAATTGCAAAGGATATGGGAGTTACTTATGAAATTAAGGAAATGGACTTTGATACAATTTGTGAATCAGTAGCTAATGGAGTTATTAACATGGGAGTTTCAGGATTATCTCCAGAACCAGAAAGAATGGAACTAGTTGATTTCTCAGATATTTATTTTGAAGCAGAGCAAGGAATATTAATATCAAAGAAAAATGCTGACAAAATAAAGAGCATTGACGACTTAAAAGGAATGAAAGTTGGGGCACAAACAGGATCTATTCAAGCAAGCATTGCTAATGAAATAGAGGGAGCAAAGGTAACTTTATTAAAGGATGTACCAACATTAGTACAAACTTTAAAAAGAGGAGATTTAGACGCGTTAATAGTAGAATTACCAGTAGCAGATATTCAAGCAATAGTTAATGATGACCTAGCAGTAGCTGAGGAGAAGATTCAAGATAATTCAGGCGGTGGTTCAGCAGTAGGTCTTCCAAAGGAACAATATGCATTAAAGGAACAAATAAACAAAACTATAAAAAGACTTAAAGACGAGGGCAAGATACAAGAGTTCTATGAAAATGGAGTTAAATTAAGTAAGAACGAAGTTGTAGAGTAGAAAGTTTTAAAGTCTCTTAAGGTTTTAAGAGACTTTTATTTTTGATAAGGAGGAAGCAATGAGGGAATTAAGTTTTACATTTTTAGAAAAGTATTATCCTGTGTTTTTAGAAGGTATAAAGTGGACAATCAGTATAGCTTTAGTGACTGTAATTATGGGGGTAATATTAGGATCAATATTATGCTTAATGAAAACTGTAAAAGTGAAGTTTTTCAATATTAGAATTATAGAATCTTTACTGACAGCTATTTTAAGAATAGTTTCTAATGTATATGTGGAAATAATTAGAGGTACACCTCTACTTTTACAAATATATTTAGTATTCTTTGGACTTCCAGCTTTAGGAGTTAAATTTGGAGCATTTACCTCATGTGTTATAGCCTTATCATTAAATTCAGCAGCATATGTATCAGAAATAATTAGGGCAGGTATAGAAGCTGTAGATAAAGGCCAAATGGAGGCTGCTAGAAGCTTAGGAATGACAGAAGCAAAGGGAATGATATATATAGTTATTCCTCAAGCTATAAAAAATATTTTACCTGCTATAGGTAATGAATTTGTTGCGGTTATAAAGGAATCTTCAATGGCGTCAACTATTGGAGTTGCAGAAATAATGTATGCAGTTAATGTAGTTAAAGGTGCTACATGGAAGAGTTTTGAGCCATTAATAGTAGCGGCAGTTTGTTATTTTACGATAACATTTACTTTAGGAAGATTGCTTGGAATTCTTGAAAGGAGGTTGAAGGCTAGTGATTCACGTTAACAATTTACACAAAAGCTTTGGAAAAAATGATGTTTTAAAGGGAATTAATGAGCACATAAATAAGGGGGAAGTGGTAGTTGTTATTGGACCATCTGGTTCTGGAAAATCAACTTTTTTAAGATGCCTTAACCTTTTAGAAGTACCTACTGAAGGGAAAATAATATTTGAAGGTAATGATATTACAGATAAAAAGAATGATATTAATAAGTTAAGACAAAAGATGGGTATGGTATTCCAACAATTTAATTTATTCCCTCATAAAACAGTGTTAGAGAATATAACTATTTCTCCAATTAAAGTTAAAGGGATAAATAAAGAGGAAGCTAATAAAAAAGCTATGGATCTTTTAAAGATGGTAGGTCTTGTTGACAAGGCAGAAGCTTATCCATCATCCCTATCTGGAGGACAAAAGCAAAGAATAGCTATAGCTAGAGCACTTGCAATGGAACCTGATGTTATGCTTTTTGATGAGCCAACATCTGCATTAGACCCTGAAATGGTAGGCGAAGTTTTAGGAGTAATGAAAGACTTGGCCAAGGGCGGAATGACAATGGTTATAGTTACTCATGAAATGGGGTTTGCTAAAGAAGTTGGAGATAGAGTTTTATTCATGGATGGGGGAGTAATTGTAGAACAAGGAACTCCTGAGGAAATATTCAACAATCCTAAAAATCCAAGAACAATAGATTTTTTATCAAAGGTACTTTAATTAGAATAATAAAGATAAGAAATATGGAAAAGAAGTTGCAAAGCAACTTCTTTTTTATTTGGATATAAATATTTATAAGTTATTATACATAATCATTGTCTATTGTTATTATACAGTTATATTCCGGATGTATGGATTTAATTGCTGTTATTATATCTTCTTTTAACTCATCAACACTCATAATCTTCTTAAGATTTTCCGGGTTAACAACAACATCAAAAATTAAGTTCTTCTTTTTACCTTCCCCAACAACTCTAAAATCATGCATAGATTTTATTAAAGGATTATATTTTATTATTTTATTAATCTCATCATAAGCTAGCTTAACTTCATCAGTAAATACACAGATAGGATCCATATGAATAACTAGATATATATTCAATTTGCTAGAAATTTCTCTTTCAGCTGTATCAATTATTTCATGAATTTTCATAACCGATATATCAGATGGTATTTCTGCATGGATAGATGCCATACATCTTCCAGGTCCATAGTTATGAACAATTAAGTCATGAACTCCTGTAATGTGTTCATATGATAGAACCATTTCTTTAATACTGTTAACTAATTCTGGATCAGGGGCTTCTCCTAAAATAGGATTTATAGTTTCTTTAATAAGGGTATAACCAGAATATACTATAAATACTGCTACAATAAGACCAAAGTATCCATCTATAGGGAAAGATGTAAACTTAGATGCTAAAAATGAAATTGTAACACAAGAAGAAGTAAAAACATCTCCTAATGCATCTACAGAAGCAGCTTTCAATGCAGAAGAATTAATAGTATTACCTATAAACTTGTTAAATCTTGATAACCAAAGTTTAAATAAAATTGATACTAATAATAGTATAAATGGTATAAATTCAAATGTTATACTAACAGGGTTAAGTATACGCTCAAAAGATGACTTAATAAACTGTATACCTACTAGCATTACCATGAATGCTACTATTAAAGCTGATATATATTCCATTCTACCATGTCCAAATGGATGTTCAGCATCAGCAGGCTTATCAGCCATTTTAAAACCAATAATTGTAACGATAGAAGAAGCGGCGTCAGATAAGTTATTAAATGCATCTGCCATAATAGCAATACTTGAAGCTACTACACCTACTGTAAGTTTGATAGCGAATAAAATTAAATTAATTATTATTCCTACTACACCACCAAGTACTCCATAGGTACTTCTTACCTTTTCACTTTTTATGTCTTCACTATTTTTAATAAACTTCTTTACTAAAAAGTTTGATATCAATAACATCAACTCCTATCATTATATATAAACATATATTATTCTATATCACTTAAATATAATAATCAATTATATCACTAAAAATGCAGAAAATCTGTACTTAATTTTGGATGAATATGGTATAATCAATTATGTAAATTAGTGGTAAGTGAGGTGGGAAATATCATGAAGCAGGCTATTACAGAAGTAAACGGAATAAGCATAACTAAAAACTTAATTGGAATAAACTATACAAAAGGAATATTTATAAAACCTAAATATATAGTTGTTCATGATATATCAGATAATAGATTTACTACTATGAGGGAGTATAGAAATTATATTGCTAGAGAGAAGGATGCAAAAGAATCTATACATTATTTAGTAGGACCAAGGAATGTAATAAAGTTGTTAGAGGACGATTGGAGAGGGTGGCATGTAGGGGACAAGCCATCAAAGGAAGTAACTAATTCTAATAGTATTTCTGTTGCTATGTTTATTAGAGATAGTAAGGATATAAGTAGAACTCTAAAAAATGTTATAGTATTAGTTAATAAACTTAGAGGGATTTATGGTATAGGAATTAATAATGTAAAAAGACATTATGATGTTACAGGTAAGATTTGTCCTGAATTATTAGTGAATGAGAAGGCTTGGAATAGATTTAAACTTGCTTTAAAGGGGATAGAAAGCGAATTAACTCCTATAGCAAAGGGAAAAATTATAGGAGTACTTTCATCACTAAATTTAAGAAAAGAGCCTAATGATGAATCAGAGGTAATAGGTAGGATTGCTTCAAAAGATAGTTTTAATATATACGAAAAACGGGGAGAATGGGTAAAGACTACCTATGAAACAGAAGATAAAATAATAGTAGGTTATTTAAATAAAGAATATATAGAAATAGAAGACTTAGATACTGAAGAGGAAGAAGCTTTAGGGGACATAAGTGAAGAAGAGGCATTAAAAGAAATAAGTAAGTTTTATAAACAACCTAAAAAGACATACAATGCCTTAGAAGAACTAGAAAAATTGAGTAAAAGAAAAGATAGTATAATAGAAGTTCCTAAGGTAGAGAATAGTACTATAACTAAAAAAAGAGAAGTAACTGTTCCTACAATAAAAAGAGATATAAACAGGGAAGGAACTGTTGTAAATATAGATACCAATTTAGCTGTAAGGAGAGGTGCAGGAGAAGAAAATTATGTAGTAGGTTACTTATTGGCTGCACAAAAAGTTAATGTCATGCAGGAAGTTGGAGATTGGTATAAGATAGTGTATCAAAGTACGATAGGAAAAAGAATAGGGTTTGTTGAAAAATACTTTATAAAACTTGGTTAGTTTTGTTAAAATATAATAACTATAAGATAAAGTTAAGGAGTATAAGCATGAAAAAAGAATTAGCAAAAGAATTGATAGGATTTATAAATGAAAGTCCAACTGCGTATCATGGAGCACATACTGTAAAGAGTATGCTAGACAATGTTGGTTATAAGGAAGTAAAGGAAAGTGAAAAGTGGAATTTAACTAGTGGTGGCAAGTATTACTTTATGAAAAACGGTTCTGCAATAATAGCCTTTCAAATAGGAAGTGAAGAAATTGAAAATGGTGGATTTAAGTTAATAGGAGCACATACTGATTCACCGACATTTAAAATAAAGCCTAATGCAGAAATGAAGGTAGAAAATAAGTATGTAAAATTAAATACTGAGGTTTATGGTGGCCCAATTTTAAGTACTTGGTTTGACAGACCACTTTCATTAGCAGGTAGGGTTGCGCTAAGGGGAGAAAATCCTTTAAAGCCTTCAATAAAGCTAATAGATTTTAAGAAACCACTATTGATAATACCAAACTTAGCTATTCATATGAATAGAAATGTTAATGAAGGTTATGCAATTAATAGACAAAAAGATACATTACCACTATTAGGTTTTATAAATGAAAAGTTTGAAAAAGAGGGATATCTTTTAAAATTAATAAGTGATGAATTAGGAGTAAAAATAGAAGAAATTTTAGATTTTGATTTATTCTTATATGAATGTGAAAAGGGTTGTTTATTAGGTTTAGAAGAGGAATTAATTTCTGCAGGAAGACTTGATGATTTATGGATGGTTTATGCTGGAGTTAAAGCACTTATAGACAGTAATGATTCTAAAGCTACAAAGGTTATGGTATGTATAGATAATGAAGAGATTGGAAGTTTAACAGCTCAAGGTGCAAACTCAACTCTATTACAAACAGTTTTAGAAAGAATTACACTAGCTTTAGGAAAAGACAGAGAAGAGTTTATGAGAGCTTTATCGAATTCAGTTATGATATCAGCAGATTTAGCTCATGCTGTTCACCCAAATCAGGTGGAAAAACATGATCCAGTTAATAAACCAGTACTAGGTGGAGGACCTGTAATTAAAATGGCAGCATCAGGTAGCTATTCAACTGATAGTTATGCATCTGCTATTTTTAAGGGAGTTTGTGCAAACGCAAATGTTCCATGTCAAGTGTTTGTTAATAGATCAGATGTAAGAGGTGGTACTACAATAGGACCAATAACAGCAGCTAATTTATGTATTCCAGTCGTTGATATGGGAGCACCTTTATTATCAATGCATTCTGTAAGAGAGTTAGCAAGTGTGCTAGATAATGAATATACAGTAAAAGCATTCACTGAATTTTATAATATATAATAAAAAACTCGCTTTGCGAGTTTTTTTGATGAATAGGAAATTATAAAATCAAGGATAATAATTTTATAATTTCATTACCTTTAGTAGGAGTGTGGTGGATATTTATTTTGATGTGACTTGGAACGTAGCGATGGAACAAGTAAAATAAATATCCACCCAACCTTTTTATTACTTAAGATTGGGGAGAGAGTATGAATATAGGAATAATAGGTTATGGTGGCGTTGGAAAAGCATTAGTTAGATTAATAAAAAAGAAAAAGTATGATTTTAATATAAAATTTGTAATAAAGAGTGATGGTGGAATTGTCTGCAAAAGTGGAATAAATATAGATAGTATACTTATAAATGAAGATAACCTGCAGAGGCATGAATTTTGGTCAAAGGGGTTAAGCTTAGAGAATGTTATAGATATTGGTATTGATTACTTAATTGAGATTACTCCAACTAATAAAGATACTGGAGAGCCTGCGTTATCATTTATAAAGTTAGCATTGAAAAATGGTATAAGTGTAGTTACTGGAAATAAAGGGCCTATATTAATAGATTATAAAGGTTTGAAAAGGTTAGCTGAAGAAAATAATGCTAAGTTAGGAATAGGATGCACAGTGGGAGCTGCACTTCCTACTATAGAAGGTGGTGCAGTTGGCTGTGCAGGAGCAGATATATTATGCATTGAAGGAATATTAAATGGAACAAGTAACTTTATTTTAAGTGAGATGTCAGAAAAGGCAGTTAGCTATGAGGAAGCTTTACATAAAGCGCAAAGTATAGGCATAGCTGAAACTAATCCTTATATGGATGTGGAAGGGTATGATACTGCTATAAAAATGATTATTCTTACCAACTATTTTTTTGATTCACAAATAAAACTAAAGGATGTAGATATAGTTGGTATAAGCAATATATCCAAAGAAGTTATTAATAGGGCAAAAGATAGTGGAGGAAAGATTAAACTTTTGGGAAAAACATATATAGAAAATAATGAAATAAAAATAAAAGTTTCACCAGAAGTATTAAATGCTGACCATAGTTTATATAGTGTAGATAGGAAAAACAAAGGGATTTTATTTAATACTGATGTACTTGGCAATATAACAATTATAGGGGGAGCTTCAGGTGTAGAAAATGCAGCAGCATCAATAGTTAGAGATATAACAAATTTAAAGTAAAAAAAGAAAAACTCATTGTAAATATTTCCACAATAGTATAAAATATTAATTATAGGGTGTTTATGTTAAATTAAGGCGTTGAGGTGGTATTTATGGAGAGAATGTTAAGTAAACTTGAATTTATGCTTATGGGGTTAAGACAATTAACTTTAAGTGCTGTATATGCTTGGTTTCCTGAATTAAAAAAGGAAGATATATTAGAAGCATTACAACAATCACCAAAGTTTAAGGTGGAAGGAAATATAGTAACTTTAAAAAGTGAAACAGAACTTTATGAAGAAGAGCTTCAAAAAGATATATTAAAAGATCTTATGGGAGAAGCAGATGGAGATGACGATTTATTAGGATATGATGATGACCTAGACTTAATAGCAGAAGAAGATAATAGTGGTTTTGGTTCATCTAATATTAAACTAGATGATGAAGTTATATTAGTTAATGCTAATGAGAATAACTTAGAAGACATAGTTGAAGATCCTATAGTAGACAGCCAATGGGTAGAAGCAAAAGAAGCTGCGGAAGAAATTCCAGAAGTAGAAGTTGTACAACCTGTTCAAGGAAATGTTACTTCCTTAGAAGAAAATACAACTAATGAAGACTATTTTAATTACTATTACAATAGTCCTAATGAAGAAGTAAAAGAGGAAAAGAATAAAATAGAAGAAAAGGTTGTTGAGAACGTGGTTGAGAATGTGATTGAGAAGGTTGTTGAAAAGGTTGTTCAAGTTACAGATTTAACTAAGGTAAAGGGATCAGATATATCTTATGAAGATTTAATAAGAATAATAGATGAGTATAATGATGCTGTAGAAAGTAAATTAAATTATGCAATAGAAAATAAGTTTGAAGTTAGAGTAAAAGCTATTAAGAGCTTCTATGAAAATAAATATAATGTAAGAATTAAAGAAGAAGGTATATTAGGAACTACTGCTTGTATATTCTCTTTAATACATAAGAAAAAGGGTATGGAAGTAGCATATTTAGTTGTATGTGAAAAACTAAATGAATTAATTCTTAATTATATGTTAGATCATTATGATGATGAAGTTGTTTATTTCTGTCCTGTAGAGGGAGCAGAAGTAGAGTTTGAAGTTGGATTAAATGAATTCTACTTAAAGGATACAGACGTTATCTTTGATAAGTTCTTAGAACACTATGTAGTAGTTGAAGAATGTGATGTAAAGATTAAGAACCTAGAGGTTATTGTAGGAAGTAACTAGTTAGGGTAAAATAAGCAATAAGAATAATTATGAAACTCAAGCAAATGACGCTTGGGTTTCTCTATTTTGGTGGTTAATATGAATAAAAAAGAGATAAGAAGAGAAGTAATTGCAAAAAGAGATTTGTTAAAGAACAAAAGTGAACTAGATGAAGTAATTGAGGTGAAGTTAAGAGATAATGAAATATATAAAAATAGCAAAAATATTTTCATATATTTAGGTTTTGGAAGTGAGATAAATACTATTAAATATGTAGAAGACTTTCTTAATGAAGGAAAGAAAATAATTATTCCATATACAGATATGAAAAATAAAGTAATGTATGGAATAGAGATAAATACTTTAGATGGATTAGAGAAAAATAAGTTCGGAATATTAGAGCCCACAGATATTTCTGAAATATTTAATAAAGAGGATATTGATTTAATAATAATGCCAGGAGTAGCTTTTGATAGAAGTGGAAATAGAATTGGCTATGGAGGGGGATATTATGACAAATTTTTATGTGGAATGAGCAGTGATATTCCAACTATAGCATTAGCTTATGATATTCAAATATTAGAAGAGGTACCCTCTGAAAAGCATGATATAAAAGTTGATATGGTAATTACAGAAAGAGAAACCATAAAATGCTTGAAAAGTAAATAAGATGGTGTATAATTAGATTAATCGTATAATCTTTTATTAAGAATGGTGGAGGGACTGGCCCTATGAAGCCTAGCAACAACTAATATTCATTTATTAGAACTGTGCTAAATCCTGCAGGAGTTTCCTGAGAAATGAGAGGTTAAGTTATGACGAAGTTAATATAAATTATGTCGTTATTGCTATTTATCTCTTAGATAAATAGCTTTATTTACGTCTAGGAAAGTATAAAATTTTATATTTATTAGGAGGGCTATTATGAAAATAGAAACAAAGTGTTTACATGAAGGCTATAAGCCTAAAAATGGAGAACCAAGAGCTTTGCCAATATATCAAAGCACAACTTATACTTATGAATCCACAGATCAGATAGGTAAATTATTTGATTTAACTGCAGATGGGCATATGTACTCAAGAATATCTAATCCTACTGTTGGGGCAGTTGAGGAAAAGATAGCTTCATTAGAAGGGGGAATAGGTGCCCTATGTACTACATCTGGTCAAGCAGCATCAATGATAAGTATATTAAATATACTTAGTGCAGGTGACCATATTGTAAGTGCAGCTACCATATATGGAGGAACGATAAATCTTTTGGCAGTTACTCTTAAGAAATTTGGTATAGAATGTACATTTGTTAATCCAGATGCATCAGAGGAGGAAATCCAAAAAGCATTTAAAGATAATACTAAAGTTGTATTTGGAGAGACTATTGCAAATCCAGCTATTTCAATATTAGATATAGAAAAGTTTGCAAATATTGCCCATAAAAATAACGTACCATTAATTATAGATAATACATTTGCAACACCTATTTTGTGTAGACCAATAGAACACGGAGCAGATATAGTTATTCATTCAACAACAAAATATATGGATGGACATGCGGTTCAAGTAGGTGGAGTTATTGTAGATAGCGGTAATTTCGATTGGACAAACGGAAAGTTCCCAGAGTTTACTGAGCCAGATGAATCTTATCATGGTGTTGTATACACTGAAAGCTTTGGGAAAGCAGCCTATATAACAAAAGCAAGAGTTCAACTTATGAGGGACTTAGGATGTTATCCATCTGCACAAAATGCTTTTTTATTAAATTTAGGTTTAGAAACATTACCAGTTAGAATAGAAAGACATTGCAGAAATGCTGAAAAGATAGCAGAGTTTTTAAATTCATCAGATAAAGTTGAATTTGTAAATTATCCTACATTAAAAGAAAATAAGTATCATCATTTAGCAAATAAGTATCTTCCTGAAGGATGTAGTGGAGTAATATCTTTCTCAATAAAGGGTGGTAGAGAAGAAGCAGTTAAGTTTATGGATTCATTAAACTTAGCTTCAAATGTAGTACATGTTGCAGATATAAGAACTTGCGTACTTCATCCAGCAAGTTCAACTCACAGACAATTAACAGATGAACAATTAGTAGCAGCAGGAATTACACCAGGATTAGTTAGATTATCTGTTGGTTTAGAAAATGTAGAAGATATTATTGATGACTTAAAACAAGCGTTGTTAAAATAGTATAATATAGATAAAAGAAACCGGAAGGGAAAGTGAATGGTAATTTTCCCTTCCTTTTTTATGTGATGATAGATGTAGGCAAATTAAATTATTTAAAATACCTTATTAAATAAGAAAAATGTGTTTTTACATAAACATATTTTTATCCTATAATTGATATATATTAAATTTAAAAGAATATAATATTCAAAATAAATTACTGTAAAATAAAAAAATAAGAGTGAAATTTATGTAGGAGAAAATATGAGTAATTTAACTATTAAGGATATTGCTGAATTAGCAGGTGTGGCAAAAAGTACAGTTTCTAAATACTTAAATGGTGGAAGTGTTAGTGAAGCAACAAAAATAAAAATAAAAAAAGTAGTAGAAGAAAATAATTATGAGCCTAATGCATTTGCACAAAGCTTGAAAGCAAAAAGAAGTAAGTTTATAGGAATTATAGCGCCATGTTTAGATTCAATTGTTACATCAAGAGTTATAATGTCAATAGATAGAACATTAAGAGAAAATTCGTATAATCCATTAATACTAAATACTAGTCACAATAAGGATTTAGAAATAGATAACTTAGAGAGTTTGAATAGATTAAAAGTAGACGGAATAATTTTAGTAGCTACTGAAATTACTAGTAGGCATAAAGAAATTATAAACAAGTTAAGGGTACCTGTTTTAATAGTAGGACAAGAATGTAATGAAGTTAAATCAATAGTAAATGATGATTATAATGCTGGAGCAACTATTGGTGAGTATGTAGCGAAGTTAGGACATAAAAAAATATTATATTTTGGGGTAGATGAATTTGATATAGCTGTTGGAGTAAAACGTAAAGCTGGGATAATAGATAAGCTAAAAGAGTATAATGTTGAAGATATTAGAGTTGAGATTACAGATTTTACAACTAAAACAACAGAAAAAATAGCTTATAAGGTATTACAAAATTATGATCCAACAATGGTTATATGTGCTACAGATAATATAGCATTAGGGGTATTAAAAGCAATGCATTCACTAGGTAAAAGGGTTAAAGAGGATATATCTTTATCTGGATTTGGAGGATATGATATATCAGAGATAATTACGCCTAGTTTAACTACAATTAAGTTTCATAACGAAGAAGTAGGAAACATTGCAGCTAATAGTATAATGAGTATGATTGAAGGAAAGGATATTCCGGATATTCAAACAATAGGATTTGATTTAATTAAAGGAAATAGTATAAAACAAATAAAAAAATAAGAGTAAAGTTATGAGGTTTTATTAAATTTCATAACTTTTTTTAATAATATGAGAAATTGTAAACTTATTTATGAAAAAGTTTTCTAAAAGCATTGAATTAAAAAAAGAATAGTGCTATATTTTATTTATAGAACTTTGGAAACCGGTTTCCAACATAGGAGGATTAAAATGAGTCAAAAGAAAGAACAATACAAATTAATTTCTCATGAACTATTGAAGTTTATTGGGGGAAAAGAAAATGTGCAGGGGGCAGCTCACTGTGCTACTAGATTAAGATTAATATTAAATAATAATGATAGGGCAGACTTAAAGGCAATTGAAAAAATTGATTTAGTTAAGGGTGTATTTATTGCAGGAGATCAGTTACAAATAATATTTGGGGCAGGTACTGTAAACAATGTTTATGATGCATTTATAGAAGAGACAGGTAAAGGTGAAATGTCATTAGGAGAAGTAAAAGCAGTAGCTTCTCAAAACCAAAATTGGTTTCAAAAATCAATAAAATCATTATCAGATGTATTTGTTGAAATAATTCCAGGTTTACTTGCAGCAGCTTTGTTAATGGGACTTACAGGATTGTTAAGTCAACAAGGTATATTTGGTGAACAATCAATAGTAGAAATGTATCCAGCTTTGGCAGGTTTAAATAGGTTTATACAAATAGCATCTACAGGTATATTTACAATATTACCACTTTTAGTAGCATATTCAGCTACTAAACGTTATGGAGGTTCTCCAGTTTTAGGTTTAGTTATTGGAGCTATAATGTTACATCCAGACCTAGCCAATGCATATTCAGCTGCTAATGGAAGTGTAGAACCAGAAGTAATTAATTTATTTGGTTTAAAAGTAGAGCTAGTTGCATTCCAAGGTGGAATAATAATAGCTTTAATGATGGGATTTGTAACTGCTAAGTTAGATAAATTCTTCAATAAGAAAATACCAGATATGGTTAAATTATTTTTATCACCGATATCTACAGTTATAGTAGCAACATTTTTATTATTTACTATAATAGGTCCAATAGGTCGTGAGTTAGCTAATATTGTAACTACATCATTATTATGGTCTACAGAAAACTTAGGTATAGTAGGATATATGTTATTCGCAGGAATTCAACAAATAATAGTTATTACAGGATTACATCATGTTATAGGAGCTGTAGAAGCTCAATTAATAGCAGATACAGGTAGAAACTTTATAATGCCTTTAATGTCAATAGCATTAATTGCACAAGGTGGAGCTGTATTAGGATACTTATATTTAAAATGGAAAGATGATAAAACAAAGCAAATTTGCATATCATCATTTGGATCAGTTCTTTTTGGAATATCAGAACCAGCAATTTTTGGTGTAACATTAAAGAATAAATTCCCATTAATAGCAGGTTGTTTAGCAGCTACTTTAGGTGGAGCATATATTTACATAACTAAGGTATCAGCAATAGGATTTGGAGCTACAGCTATTCCTGGACTTGCTATTGTAGCGGCTGAAAATAATGGACACTTAAATTATTTAATAGCTCATCTTATAGCATTATTAGCAGGGGCGATATTTACAATTCTATATGGAAAAGTGAAATTGAAGATAAAATAGTTAATTAAAGAGAGGAAGTATTGATGGATATTTTTAAAGAAGAAAAACATAGAACTATATTAGAAGCAACAAATGAAGAACTGTTAAAGCTAAAAGACAAAGCTCAAGATAAGTTATGGAAACCTATATATCATATATATCCACAATATGGATTGTTAAATGATCCAAATGGATTAGCTTATTTTAACGGAAAATATCACGTTTTTCATCAATGGTATCCTTTTGGAGTTACACATGGAATGAAGCATTGGGCGCACTTAGAATCAGAGGACTTAGTTTCATGGAATAGACTACCAGTTGCAATAATCCCAACTGAAAAATATGAATCACATGGAGCTTATTCAGGAAACTCAATTGAAATAAATGAAGAGTTGTACTTATACTATACTGGAAATATAAAATTTGATAAAAATAATAGAAGTGCAAACCAATGTTTAGCCATAATGAATAAATATGGTGAAATAAAGAAGTATGAAAATAATCCTATAATTGAAGGTGTTCCTAATGGATACACAGGACATGTAAGAGATCCTAAGGTTTTTAAATTAAAAGAAAATTATTACATGATACTTGGTGCACAAAGAGTAAATGAAACTGGAACATTTATTATGTATAAATCCATTGACGGAATCAAATGGGAATTAATTGGTGAGCTGGAATTAGAGAATTTTCCTAAAGAATTTGGCTACATGTGGGAATGTCCTGATTATGTGAGAATAGATGATAAAGATGTTTTAATATTTTCCCCACAGGGTATAGATAAGGAAGGGAACAAATATAACAATATATTTAATGTAATATATGCAATAGGAAAACTAGATATAGATAATTTAAAATTTAAAGTAGATTCATATGAAGAATTAGATAAAGGCTTTGATTTTTATGCACCACAAAGTTTTAAAGGAAAAGATGGACAAGTATTACTCTTTGCTTGGGCTGGAATGGGAGAATTTAAATATCCAACAGATGAAAAGTTATGGGCACACTGCCTAACTTTCCCTAGAGAATTATCCGTTAGTAATAATAAATTAATACAAAAACCAGCTAAAGAGATACTAAAATTAAGTAAATTAGCAGTAAGTGATAATGGAACTGTTAATAAAAAAGAAGTAATAGCAAATGACAATAATACTTATTATTTTAAAGTGAATTTAACTTTAAATGAAGCAAATAATTTTGGAATAAAATTATGTTCATCTAATGAGGAAAGATTAGAGTTAAACTTCAATCGAGAAAATAATAGTGTTTCCTTAAATAGAAATGAAATGAAACATAGATTTGTTGAGGAGTATGGATTAACTAGAGAAGCAGAAGTAAATATAGATAGCAATATAGATATAGAAGTTATAGTTGATAATAGTATAGTTGAAATATTTATAGATGGTGGCAAAATAACTATGAGTACAAGAGTATTTCCATTAGAAAAGTCTACAGGAATAGAGATATATGCAGATAATGAAATAAGATACAATTATACTAAGCATGTATTGAATTCAGGAATTTTAGATTAAAGGAGAAGTACAATGAAAAAAGTATATTGTATTGGAGAACTATTAATAGATTTTGTATCTAACAATGGAGAGGAATATAGCAAGAAACCAGGGGGAGCTCCAGCAAATGTTGCAGTGGCAATTAGTAAGTTAGGTGGAAAAGCATACTTTTTAGGGCAAGTAGGAAAAGATAACTTTGGTAAATATTTAGAAGGGGTTCTAGTAGATAATAATGTAGATACAAAGTATCTAAAAAAGGAAGGAAGGACAACCTTAGCTATGGTGTCCTTAGATAAATCTGGAGAAAGAAACTTTGATTTTTACAGGGGTGGAGATGGAGAATATGAGGTTGATATAAATGAATTATCAATAGATAGTGACACTATAGTTCATTTTGGATCAGCAACAGCATTTTTACCAGGAAATCTTAGAAATACTTATTATAAAGTTTTAGAAGAAGCTAAGAATAAAAAGGCAACAATAACATTTGATCCTAACTATAGGGAAGTTTTAATAACAGATGATATAATGAAACAATATAAAGATGATTGTTGGAATTTTATGAAGGAAGCTGAATTTATAAAAATAAGTGATGAAGAAGCAAAACTTCTAACTGAAACGGATACTTTAGAATTAGCAGTTAAATATTTAATTGATAGTAAACTAAATGCCATAGCAATTACCTTAGGGAAAGAAGGTACTATGATAATTAAAGATGGAAAGGCAATTATTATTGGTTCTATCAAAATAAAGCAGAAGGATTCAACTGGAGCAGGGGATGCGTTTGTAGGAGCTGTATTATCACAATTATCAAAAATAGATAATAAAAATGATGTATCATTTGATAACTGGAAGAAAATAATTGAGTTTGCTAATAAGGTTGGAGCAATAACTTGCACAAACTATGGAGCAATAACATCTATCCCTACAATGGAAGAAGTAGAGTCATATATAGAGAGTGAATAAAAAGGAGCTGTACACTAATTATTTAGTGTAACAGCCCCATCTTTACTATCTTTCTTTGTTTGCTATCTCTTCAAGAATTCTAGCTTCAAAGTCTGCATATGCTATGCTTCCTTCATCACCATTCTTTCTACTTCTAACAGCAACAGCATTGTTTTCAGCTTCTTTTTCACCAACAACTAAGATATAAGGAACTCTTTCTAATCTAGCTTCTCTTATCTTATATCCTATCTTTTCAGCTCTGTAGTCAGCTTCAATTCTAATTCCCTTATTTCTAAGAGATTTAACAATAGATTCAGCATAATCATTATATTTATCTGATATTGGTAAAATCTTGGCTTGAACTGGTGCCATCCAAGTTGGGAATGCTCCAGCATACTTTTCGATTAAAGTAGCAATTGTTCTTTCATAGCATCCAATTGATGATCTATGAATGATGTAAGGAGTTTTCTTATTACCATCTTTATCGATGTAAGTCATATTAAATCTATCTGCTAATGCAAAGTCAATTTGAACAGTTATAATTGTATCTTCTTTTCCGTGAACATTTTTACATTGAATATCAAGCTTTGGACCATAGAATGCAGCTTCACCAGCAGCTTCAACATATGGAATTCCAATATGATCTAAGATACTTTTCATTATAACTTGAGTTTCTTCCCAAGCTTTAGCGTTGTCTATATATTTAATCTTATCTGTTGGATCCCATTTAGAGAATCTGTAAGTTATATCTTCAGAGATTCCTAAAGTATCCATAACATAATTAATTAAATCAACAACTCCTTTAAATTCTTCTTCAAGTTGTTCAGGAGTAACAATTATGTGACCTTCAGATAAAGTGAATTGTCTAACTCTAGTTAATCCATGCATCTCTCCTGATGATTCATTTCTGAATAGAGTTGAAGTTTCAGCATATCTTATTGGAAGGTCTCTATAGCTGTGTTGTTCTGCGTTATATATAGTGAATTGGAATGGACAAGTCATTGGCCTTAAAGCCATAACTTCATCATCTTTTTCTTCATCACCTAAAACAAACATACCATCTTTATAGTGAGACCAGTGACCAGACACTTTGTATAAGTCACTTTTAGCCATATATGGAGTCTTAGTTAAAATATATCCTCTTCTTTCTTCTTCATCTTCAATCCATCTTTGAAGAGTTTGGAAAAGTTTAGCTCCTTTTGGCATGAATAGTGGAAGCCCTTGACCCACATTTTCATGAGTTGTAAATATTCCAAGTTCTCTTCCTAATTTGTTGTGATCTCTCTTTTTAGCTTCTTCTAAAGCTTCTAGATGAGCATCTAAGTCAGCTTTCTTTAAGAATGCAGTACCATATATTCTAGAAAGCATCTTATTCTTCTCATCACCCTTCCAGTATGCACCGGCAGTTCTAAGAAGCTTGATTGCTTTTACATTTTTAATTGACATTAAGTGCGGACCAGCGCATAAATCTGTGAAATCCCCCATTTTGTAGAATGAAATAACTTCATCTTCTGGTAGGTCATTTATTAATTCAACTTTGTAAGGTTCATCTTCCATTAACTTTAAAGCTTCATCTCTTGGAAGTTCAAATCTTTCTATAGCTGGATTTTCCTTAATTATTTTTTTCATTTCTTCTTCTAGTTTTTCAACATCTTCAGCTGAGAATGCTATATCTCTATCGAAATCATAGTAGAATCCATTTTCAATTGATGGTCCAATAGCAAGTTTTGCTTCTGGGAATAATCTTTTTACAGCATAAGCTAAAACGTGAGATATACTGTGTCTTACAGCATCCTTACCTTCTTGAGAATCAAATGTGCATATAGCAAGTTCCACATCTTCATTAACAATATGACGAAGGTCTACAACTTTTCCATTAATAATACCGCAACATGCGTTTCTAGCTAACCCTTCACTAATAGATTTAGCTATATCAAGTACTGATAGTCCGGCTTCAAATTCTTTAACTGAACCATCTTTTAAAGTAACTTTAATCATTTTTATATCTCCTTCCAAATTCTTTTCTAAAATAAAAAAACTTCGTCCTCTAAAAATATAGAGACGAAGAAATATCCGTGGTTCCACTCTAATTACCTATAAAAATATATTATAGGTCACTTAAGTTTATCGTAACGTGATAATTACGGACTTTATTAGAGTCACTCAGAGGTGGTCTTCAGTTATGATCATTTAAAGATACTTCCAGCTAATGTATCCTCTCTCTGAAAATGAAGTTAATAACTTACTCTTCTCTTCAACGTTTTAAAAATTATATTTTATTAATTAATTATAATTATTTAATTTTTAAATGTCAACATTTATAAAGTTTCAATATTATAGTATATAGGTATTGATTTCTATAGCATACAAATTGTATAATATTGGTATAAGATGCAGATGTGGCGGAATTGGCAGACGCACTAGACTTAGGATCTAGCGCCTTAGGCGTGGGGGTTCGACTCCCTTCATCTGCACCATTTATGCGGAAATGGCTCAACGGTAGAGCGCCACCTTGCCAAGGTGGACGTTGCGGGTTCGAATCCCGTTTTCCGCTCCAAACCTACATTTATAAAAAGCTCTAGCAAAAATGCTAGAGCTTTTTGTATTCAATAAATTTCTTCAAGTAGTTTTTGAATTTTTATATTTTCAATCATTTCTTCGGTGTATAAAGTCCCACCCATGAGATATAATATAATATCTTCTTTCTTATAACCTTCTTTATATAGGCGCAAATCTTTAGTTATACGTTTTGCAACATTTAAAGAAAAATTTAAAGTGTTACTTAACTCTTTTATTGTATAGAAATTTTTGTTAAGAAGCTTAAGTAATTCTTTTTGTAGTTCTAATTTATATTTTAAATCTATTTCGATAGAGTGATGGGGGCCATTTTTACCACGATGGTGTTCATTGCAAAGGTATTTATAGTTAATCTCTATATCTAAACCGCCTTCACTTCTATGAACTATATGGTGTATATCAGCTGGCTTATTACATATTTCACAAAAAAACAATAACATACCTCCTTATTCAATATGTACTCATTATATAATAAATTAAAAACAACTTCAATTTTGTCAAAAATTTCAATTAAAATTATTAAATAACAGTATGAATATTAATTCAAATACATATTTTATAATAACGTGTAAACACGTAGTATGGTATTGATAAAGGGGTATATCTTACTATATAATATATTATATAAAGGAAAGAAAGGTGATAAGGGTGAGACAAAACTATAACTCCTTTAAGTATTGGGAATCATTAATTCATGAAAATAAAACAATAAGAGGTCATATGTTTATGGATAATCCACCAAAGGAAAAGTCACTTTATATTCATACCTTGATATTTTCAAAAAATAATGGTATTGATAATATCTATGCATATTTTCCTGATGCGAAAGTGCTACTTGGATATATTCAATATTCTTTCTTGCAAGAAGCTTTTTATAAATGGATATATGGTAAAGATAGGATAATAATTAATATCCCATCACTTCCCGTTGATAAAATTATAAGAGATGGATTATCGAAGGGGAAAATATCAAAGAGTGAAGCACAATTAATGTTGAGTCACTATACAAGAGTATCAAAAATGTGGGATCTACCAAAAGATAGAGTTATACCTGAATTGATTAAGTTCAGTAGAGAGTTTAATAAAACTTGGTATGGTGATAATAAAGAATTTTTATATTTAAAGATATTTAGAAATCCAGAGGAGCTTGGTAATTTTATTGTAGATTCTACTATGTTAACTAATGATGAAAATACATTTATAAGTAAGACTGGTGTAACAGTAAGTGAATGGAAGAAAATATGTAGTGAAGCAATAAAAAATGAATCAAGTGCAGAGAAGTTTAAAGAAATATTGCAAAAGAATTTGTCAGAAGTTATATAAAAAAATAATATTATAGCATCTTGACCATAAAAAAGTTGGATGCTATAATATTTTATGTAAATAAGCGCTATTAGCTCAGTTGGTAGAGCACCTGACTCTTAATCAGGGTGTCCCGGGTTCGAATCCCTGATGGCGCACCAAATGAAAGGAATCTAGTTATAGATTCCTTTTTTTCTTGTATAATAAAAGAGACTTAATTTGAGAGGAGAAATATATGAAAACAAAAGGAAACGTTACTGCATTATTACCATTAGCAGTTTTTTTAATAGTTTATGCAGGAACATCGATTATAGCAAAAGACTTTTATGCAGTATCAGTGATAGTACCATTTTTAATATCTGCCATAGTTGCTTTATCAATGAATAAGAAGAGAACATTTGAAGATAAGCTTCAAGATTTTTGTAAGGGAGCAGGAAATTCTAATGTTATATTAATGATTCTTATATTTGTCTTAGCAGGGGCATTTGCACAAGTAGCTAAGGCTATGGGAGCTGTTGATTCAACAGTAAATTTTGGACTTTCAATTTTACCTACAAGTATACTTGTACCAGGTGTATTTATAATAGCTTCATTTATAGCATTATCAGTAGGAACATCAATGGGGACAATAGTTGCCTTAGTCCCAATAGCAGTAGGAATATCAGAGAAGACAGGAATAGCTGTTGCTATAGTTGTAGGGGCTGTGGTTAGTGGAGCTATGTTTGGGGATAATTTATCTATGATATCAGATACAACAATTGCAGCAACTAGAACTCAAGGTTGTGAAATGAAAGATAAGTTTAAAATGAATTTCAAAATAGTATTACCAGCAGCTATAGTTACTGCCATTATATTTATGATTCTTACAAAAGGAACAGCTATACAAACTTTAGGAGAGTATGAATATAGTTTTATAAAGATACTTCCATACATAGCTGTATTAATATCTGCATTAGTGGGTATAAATGTAATATTTATCTTAATAGGTGGAATTGTATTTGCAGGAGCTATAGGGCTTTTATATGGAAGCTTTGATATAATAGGGTTATTTACTAATATTTCAGCTGGAATACAAGGTATGAGCGAACTTATAATAATCTCTTTATTAATAGCAGGAACCATTGAGTTAATTAAAAATAATGGTGGAATAGAATATATATTAAATAAAGGTATGAAGAACTTTAAAAGTAAAAGGGGAGCTGAACTTGGTATTGCTACATTGGTAAGCCTAGTTGATATCTGCACGGCTAATAATACTATTGCAATAGTAACCGTTGGACCAATAGCAAAAGATATTTCGGATGAGTTTGAGTTAGAACCTAGAAGAGTAGCTGGTATAATGGATATGTTCTCATGTGTATTTCAAGGATTAATTCCTTACGGAGCACAACTTATTTCAGCCTCAGGATTAGCTATGATATCACCATTTGCAATAATAAGATATTCAGTTTATCCATATTTAATGGGGATTTGTGCTTTAGTATCAATTTACTTTTACTGGAGAAAAAGAAATGAATAAATAAATAATAAGAGAAATTGCAAATGCAATTTCTCTTATTATTTATAAAGAAGGCAAATGCTTTGAGAAGATATTCCAAGTCCCTCTCCTGTAAATCCAAGTCCTTCTTCAGTTGTAGCTTTTACATTTATTTGATCAATGTCTATGTTTAAGGCATTAGCAATATTTTTTCTCATTAATTGGATGTGAGGTGCCATTTTTGGTTTTTGTGCTATAATTGTTGAATCTATGTTGGAAATTTTGTAACCATTTTCATATAAAAGCTTTCCTACTTCTTTTAACAAAGCTATACTTGAGATTCCCTTATATTTAGGATCAGTATCAGGAAAGTGTTTTCCTATATCACCTAAAGCAGAAGCACCCAGTAAAGAATCCATTATAGCGTGTAATAACACATCAGCGTCAGAATGACCAAGTAATCCATACTCATATGGAATTTCAACACCACCAAGAATAAGTTTTCTATCAGTAACTAATTTATGAACATCATATCCAAGTCCAATTCTCATATAATCATCTCCTGTAAAAAATGTATATAAGAATTATATCATTATTGAACTTTTTTTACTCTAATATTTACATTAGAATTTCTTTCTTCTGTTAAAAAAAGAAATTTAAAATATCTAACAAAGGAAAAAGATTTTGTAGTAATAAGGAATCTTATATAACTTACTCTCTTACGCTTATAGATAAAATCAACGTAAATAACATTTCCTTTCATAGATAAACCTCACTTTCAAATTATATGGGTTCAGTAAAATATATTTGCAAAACCTTTGATATATACGGAGTAGGTGTAGGTTTTTATATGGTATAATACATTATATGTGAGGTAGTATAATTTGATAATATGGCTTAAGTTGTCGTATTGCCATGAAAGGATGATAAGCATGGAGGAATTTAATAGAAATAAATATATTTTTTCAAGTAGTCCAGCTATTATTGAAGTTGGTGAAGAAGTAAGAAGAATAAGGGAAAAGCAAATATCATTTATGCTTAAGGAATTATTTTTATATAAAATACTTATAAAAGACTTGGTTAATATATTTCCAACATATAGAGATAGAAATTTAATTTTGAATATAGCAAGTTATATATATGAAGACTATGAACTTTTTGAGAAAGTTCAAAAGAAAAGAGAGTTACCAGTAGCAATGGTAGCTAAGAGAACGCGAGTATCGAGAACATTTTTGGAAATATGGCAGGATTATATACTAGTTTATGTAATAATTCTTTCTAATCCTAATTATAAGTACATACAAGATTATATACGAATAGAAGAGAGAAGTAAGACTACTGCATTAGTTCCAAAAGAGAATAAAAATAATGATATAAAAAAGGGAATAGTTGTTAAAGTAAATAAAAGAAGTGTCATTGTATTTACAAGTGCAGGGGAATTCTTGAAGTTAAAAAAGGAAGGCGATTTAAAAGTAGGACAAGAATATAGAGGGAAAGAGAAAAAAGGAATTAGAAATTATAAGTTACAAATATGCATAGGAGCTGTATTTTTAATTTTTATTTTGGCAGGTGGAATTTATCAATATACTAAGGCGGTGAGGACTGTTGTTATAGATACAACATCTCAGTTAAAGTATGAACTTAATAGATTTAATAAAGTAATATATACTTATTCACCAACTCAAAAGGGTAAAGATCTTATAAATGCTGTAAATCCAAAGTATAAAAATATAGATAAAGCTTTAGAAGAAAGTATAAGATATGCTAAGGAAAATGATATGATACCAAATCAAAGTATATTAATTACTATAAGTGGAGAAGCTTTAAAATATGGACTATTAGAGGATACAGCAAGGTATGTTAAAGAAGAGAAAGTAAGGGTATTAGTAAATAATTCAGGTAAGGAACATAATATTAAAGAGATGGTAAATGATGAAAAGGAATCGAAGGATGAACAGAAATAATAATGTAATAGTACATAATGATAGAAAAGAAGAGATAAGATTAAATAAATACATAAGTGAGACTGGAATTTGCTCTAGAAGGGAAGCTGACAAGCTTATAGAAAGTGGGAAGGTAACAATAGATGGAGTAAAGGCCACTATGGGTATGAAGGTAGGAAAAGGGCAAATAGTTAAGGTGAATGGGAAAGATATAACAAAGGAAGAGGAACTTGTTTATATAGCATTAAATAAACCAGTAGGTATAACTTGTACAACTGAGCATAAAGTAAAAGGAAATATTGTTGATTTCGTTGGGCATAAAAAAAGAATATTTCCTATAGGAAGATTAGATAAAGATTCCCAAGGATTAATTTTATTAACTAATGATGGAGATATAGTTAATAAAATTTTACGTGCAGGAAATAATCACGAAAAGGAATATGTGGTAACTGTTAATAAGCCAGTTACTGATGATTTTATTAAGAAAATGTCATCTGGGGTTAGAATTCTAGGTACTGTTACGAAGAAATGTTTTGTTAAAAAAGAGGGAAGTAAGGTATTTAGAATAATATTAACTGAAGGAATGAATAGGCAAATAAGAAGAATGTGTGAAGTCTTTGGGTATAAAGTAGTTAAGCTTGAAAGAGTTAGGATAATGAATATTCATTTAGGAAATTTAAAGAATGGTAATTGGAGAGATTTAACTATAAAAGAGTTAGAAGGTATAAATGATCTTATAAAAGATTCTCAAAAGGTTTATAAAGAATAGTAGGCAAGGAAAATAGTTTTATAGTTTCCTTACTTTCATATGAATGGAGTGAATATTTGCTTTCTGTGACTTAAAGTAAATATCCACTCCACTTTTTTATTTATTTGTATTAATTAGTCTGCTTTTAAATCTTTCCATTGTATATCTAGAACTTACATAAATTCTATCCAGTTTTACAGGAGTATCATCTCTATCAGAATAACCTAAATTAGTAGTGAAAGCTAATGAATAGCCAGCCTCCTTTACAGCTTTGGTGCTATCTTCATTTAAGTCACCATATGGATAAGCCACAGATAGAACTTTCTTACCAGTAATAGATTCTATTTTTTCTTTTGAGTCTTTTAGTTCTTTTAATTGTTCTTCATAAGTAAGTTGATCTAAATGACTGTGGGTTGCTGTATGGCTCTCTATATCTATTCCATAGTCAGACATTTCTTTAATTCTTTCACTTGATAAGTAGTAACTACCCTCGTCAATTACAGAAGTAATAACAAAAATTGTTGCTTTCATATCTAATTCTTTAAGTATTGGAAAAGCATTTGTATAGTTGTCCATATAACCATCATCAAAGGTTATGAGTATGCTTTTCTCTGGTATTGATTTTTTATTAATAATATAGTCATTAAACTCACTAATAGTTAGGGTAGTGTATCCTGAATCTTTAATAAATTGAAGTTGCTCTCTAAGTCTATTAGGAGAAATAATAACTTCATTTTTCTCTGAAGGCTCTACTGAGTGATAATATAGGACAGGAACTCCACGATTATCGTTAATAAGTGTTAAACCTTCAAATCTATTAATTTCTACTGGTTCAATTTTAGGTTCCTCTTCTTCTTCATTTAGTTGTAAATCTTTAATGTTTTCATTACTTGAAATGTTTTTTTCTTCTTTTTCTCTAATGTAAATAGCAAATATAACTCCTACTAGAATTATTATAAGTGCTATTAAGATAATATTTTGTAGTTTTTTACTGGAAATTTTCCTCATAATATTCACCTTTAAAAATATATTTGTTGTATATGAATTTTATCATACCAAGATATGTAAAGTAAATAATCAAATGAAAATATAGAAAAAATTGGATAGTATCCACATTGTCCACAATTGGTTGTGGATAAGTTGTTAAGTAATTGTGAATTAGTATGTTGATAAATGTTAAAAAAAAGAGAATACTATATAAAAAAGCAAGAAAGGAATGATTCAAGTTATGAGTAATAAAGTTTTATTAAGTTTTTCTTTAATAGTTATCAACATTATAAACAGTTTTTGTCCACAGGTATTGTTGGCAAGTGAAACGTCGAAAAATGAAGAAGAAGTTAGAATTGTGGATAAAGTTATAAAAGAGAAAGATGATTACGTGGATGTGGATGTAATTATACCTCAGATAAGTGGTATATCTAATAAGAGTAAAGAAGCTCAGATAAATAAAGAAATAGAAAGTTGGACTCTAGATTGGATTGAGGACATTAGATTAATTGCAAAAGAAAATTTCGATACAAATGTTAAGCCATTGGCACCTTATGAAGCAAATGCTAGATATGAAGTTAAGAGTACAAAGAATCCTTTAAGTTTTTATATAGATTACTATCAGTTTACAGGTGGTGCTCATGGAATCACCACAAGAAAGTATTATAATATCGATAAAAACAGTGGAGAAGTTTTAAAACTTAATAATTTATTTAAAGAGAAATATGATTATACAAGTTTGATAAATAAGAAGATTCAAAGTGAAATAGACAAAAATAAAGATATGTACTTTACAGGTAAAGAGGGCTTTCAAGGGATAAAGGATAATCAAGGCTTTTTCATAGAAGGAAGTAATTTAGTAATATTTTTTGCACAATATGAAATTGCACCATATGCTGGAGGAATGCCTGAATTTAGGATTCCTTTAGAAATATTTAAAAAGGGCTATGTCTATGATAAAATTAATAGTAAATAGTTAGGTTGAAAGGAAATAATATGAATAATATAAAAGATATTATATTAAAACAGAAGAATTATTATTTATCCGGGGAAACAAAAGATATTAATTTTAGAATAGATAATCTAAAAAAGTTAAAAAGATTAATAAAAGAGAATGAAGAAATTATTTTAGATGCTTTAAAAAAGGATTTAGGAAAATCAAATTTTGAAGGATACATAACAGAAATAGGAATGGTGTATGAAGAAATAAACATCATGATTAAAAGGATAAAAAAGTGGTCTAAAAGAGAAAGAGTGAAATCTTCAATTAATTATTATCCTAGTAAGTGCTATGTATATAAAGAACCTTATGGAGTAGCTTTAATTATAGGACCATTTAACTATCCTTTTCAGTTAATATTATCTCCTTTAATAGGAGCAATTGGGGCAGGAAACTGTGCTGTTGTAAAGCCTTCTGAGTATTCTGTTAATACATCTATGTTAATTGAAGAGATAATTAATAATAACTTTAATGAGGAATATATTAAGGTGGTTAATCCAATGGGAGGAAAAGAGGTTGTTTCTGAATTGTTAGAACAACCTGTGGATTATATCTTTTTTACAGGTAGCGTAAGAGTAGGAAAGATAGTTATGGAAAAGGCCTCTAAGTCTTTAATTCCAGTTACTTTAGAGCTTGGAGGTAAAAGTCCATGTATTGTAGATAAAGATGCTAATATAAAGATGAGTGCAAAGAGAATTGCTTGGGGAAAGTTTTTAAATGCTGGTCAAACATGTGTGGCACCAGATTATCTTTATGTACATGAAGATGTAAAAGCAGAGTTTTTAGAAGAGTTAGTTAAGGAAATAGAAGATCAATTAGGGAAGAAACAAAAAGAAAGTCCTGATTATCCAAGAATAATTAGTGAGAGAGAAGTGAGAAGACTTTCAGAGTATTTAAGTGAAGGGGATATATTCTATGGGGGAGAAGTATCCATAGAAGAAAAATATATATCTCCAACCATATTAATAAATATAAAAGAAAAGGCGAAAATACTTGAAGAAGAGATATTTGGACCAATTTTTCCAGTGTATGAATTTAATAATTTAGAAGAAGTAGTAAATAAGGTTAATAATGGAGATAAGCCATTAGCCTTATATTACTTCTCCGAAGATAAAAATAAAATTGAGTATGTGTTAAATAATACATCATCAGGCGGAGTTACAATAAATGATACTGTAATACATGTTGCATCAACATATCTTCCCTTTGGTGGAGTAGGTAATAGTGGCATAGGTTCTTATCATGGGAAGGCTAGTTTTGATACATTTAGTCATAGAAAGTCTGTTTTAAAAAGAGGAACATTTATGGAATTGCCTTTTAGATTTGCTCCATATAATGATAAATTAAAATTAATAAAGAAAATATTAAAATAAAGGGGTTTTGATTTATGAAAAAATATTTAGCTTTTGATATTGGTGGGACAAAAATTAAGTGGGGGATATTAAATGAAGAAGGGGTTATTTTAGAAAAGTCTAGCTTTAATACAAGAACAGAAAGTGAAGAATTATTTTTAGAAAATATAATAAAAATAGCCTTAGAAAGAAAAAATGAAGTTGAGGGTGTAGCCATAAGTATGCCAGGATTTATTGATTCTATAAATGGTATACCAAAGGTTTGTTATGCAATAAGATGTATTGAAGGGAAATGTATTACTAAGATAATAGAAGAAAAGACTGGACTAAAGACTTCAGTAGAGAATGATGGAAAGTGTGTAGCTTTAGCAGAAAAATTTAATGGAAATGCTACTGAATGCTCTGATTTTGTGTGTATTACTATTGGAACAGGAATAGGTGGAGGAATTTATATAAATAATAAATTGCTTAGGGGAAGTACTTTCCAAGGTGGAGAGTTCGGATTTATGAGATGTAATGAAAAGGGAATGTATAGTAATACAGCATCAACTTTAGCATTAATAAAAGAATATATGAAATATAAGAATTTAGATAAAGCAGTAGATGGACAAGTTGTCTTTGAAGAGGGGGAAAAAGACCCTAAGGTGAAAGAAATAATAAATGAATGGTATGGATTAATTGCTACAGGAATATATAATTTAAGTGCCACTTTAAATCCAGAAAAAATACTTATTGGTGGCGGAGTAAGTGAAAGAGAAGAGTTTATAGAAGAAGTAGCAAATGCATTGGAAAAGATAGAGGCTTGGAATGACGTTAAGTGTGTCATTGAAAGATGTAAACATAAAAATGATGCAGGAATGATAGGGGCTGTTTATAATTTACTTAATGAGTAATAAATAACTGGTTAGGAAGCTTTGTGTAGGCAAGGCTTCTTTTCTTTTGGAATTAAATATAAAATCTTGGGAAAACTACTTTAAGAATTATTTGTAAGGAGTGAAGAACTTGAGAGGTAGAGAAGTTTTAAGTGAGTTAAATAATGGTTTTTCTAAGATAAAAAATAATTATAAATATATTAAGTCTTTGTCAAAGCAGGGGGAAGAGGTCTTAAGTTCTGGTGAATGGCTACTAGATAATATATATCTAATAGAAAAAGAGTATAAGTCAATAAAAGAAAATATGCCCCATGATTATTTTTATAATTTACCCTATTCAGATGAAAATTCAGATAATAGCATTCAAAGAATATATTTTTATGCTAAAGAATTTATTAAAAAGTATAAAGGAATAGTTACAGAAGATAAAGCAATAAGTTTTATACAAAGTAAGGATGAGAAGTTTACTATGGGGGAATTGTGGGCATTTCCAATAATGCTACGAATAGCTATTATACTGGCATTAGCAGATGTGACTGATAGGCTTACAAATGTTCAAAGGGAGAAGAAGTTAGGAAAGGACCTTGCTTACCATATTATAGATTCTATAAATAAAAATGAGTTAGAAAAGGTATTATCCTATGTTAATGAACATTATGAAAATATAGATGGCTTGCTTAAAGATGAGCTATTAAAAGTATTAAGAGATAATTCTATAGAAGAGAAAAGTGTATATGATTTAATTGAACAAAAGTCTAACGGCTCTAGTGATAAGGAATCAGTAAAAAAGTATTTTATAGAAGGATCCATTGAACAAAATATAAGTACATATATAAGTGCGTTAAGAAGCATAGAGGGTATAAGTTGGAAAAAATTCTTTGACTCTACATCAACAGTAGAAAAAAAGTTGCAAACTGACCCCCATGGAACATACACAAAAATGGACTTTAAGTCTAAGGACTATTATAGGCATAGTATAGAAAAGTTAGCTAGAAAGTTTCAGGTAGATGAAATAACATTAACAGAAAAAGCACTTTATCTTGCCACTAGAGCTAAGGAGGAGGGAAAGAGGGCTTATAGAACTCATGTTGGATATTATCTTATAGATGATGGGATTAAAGATCTATCAAATGAGTTGAACTTACATGTTAAAGCAAATAATAAGTTTTCAGAAGGGCTATACATTACTATAAACATAGTATGTACAATAATTATTGTTTCAGCAATTTTAGCATTTAGTTACGTTCTAGGAGCACGTTTTTCTACAGGACAACTGATTGTAGCTGCTTTACTAATGATCGTTCCAGCTAATGAGATAGTTGTAGCCCTTATTAATTGGTCTGTTAGTAAGCTAAAGCCAATAAGGCATGTTCCTAAGTTAGATTTATCAGAAGGAATTCCAGAGAATAAGAAGACAATTATAGTAATACCAGCTATATTACCTAATGCAAAGAGAACTGAGGAATTAATGAAACAGCTTGAAGTATCTTACCTAGGTAATAAGGATAAAAATTTATACTTTGCTTTGTTAGGAGATTTTAAAGATAGTAAGGTTGAAAAAAGTTCAGATGAAGAAGAAATAATAGAAGCTGGATTTAAAGAAGTATTAAGAATGAACAATAAGTATTTTAGTGGCGAAAAGCACTTTTTCTTTTTAAGCAGAAAAAAGATATATAACCCAAAAGAAGGGGTGTATATGGGTAAGGAAAGAAAAAGAGGCAAACTTATGGAGTTCATGAACCTCCTTAGAGGGGAAGAAAACCATACCTTCAGTGTAATGAGTAGTTATATAGGAACTTTAAAGGACATAAAATACATAATTACATTAGATGCAGATACTTTTATGCCAAGAGATTCAGCTATTAAATTAGTTGGAGCCATGAGTCATATTCTTAATAGGGCATGTGTTAAAAATAATTTTGTAAAACATGGATATGGGATTATGCAACCAAAGATAAGTATATCTTTAGAAAGTAAAGATAAGTCTGATTTCTCTAGAATTTTTGCTGGAGAAGGAGGAATCGATGGATATTCAATTGCTTATTCAGATACATATGAAGATTTATTTGGAGAAGGCAGCTTTACAGGTAAAGGAATAATAGATATAGATGCCTTTAAAGAAGTTCTTGAAGGAGAAATTCCAGATAATACTGTATTAAGTCATGATTTGTTAGAGGGCGCTTATGCAAGGTGTGCTTTGGTTACAGATGTAGAATTTATTGATAATTATCCATCTAGTTACGAATCAAGCTGTAAGAGAATACATAGATGGGTAAGGGGAGATTGGCAAATTTTTAAGTGGTTATTTTCTGAAAAGATATCAGTATTATCTAAGTGGAAGATATTCGATAACTTAAGAAGAAGTTTATTAGCTCCAGTGTTACTTTTATCTATAATATTAAATCTTACATTTTTAAATGGAAGTAATCAGATAACATTTTTATGCTTTTTAGGAGCCATAGTACCATTAGTATTTACAGTAACAGACTTTGTTGTTACTCCTAAGAATATGATTAGGGGTACATTTAAAAGTATGCAACAAATACTCTTAATAATTAGTTTTATACCATATCAAGCTTATCTTATGGTAGATGCTATCATAAGAACTATTTATAGAATGACAATATCTAAAAAACATAGATTACAATGGCAAACAGCAGAAGATGCAGAAAGAACAACTAATAATTCATTAAGTTCTTATTCAAAGAGAATGTGGTTCTCTATTTTTTGTGGAATATTAGTAGTTGTATTAGCCTTAGATGAAAGATTTTTAATAAGTATAATAAATTTACCTTTAGCCGTTTTATGGATAGTAAGTCCATACATAGCCTACTATATAAGTATTCCTGTGAAAGAGGAAGTGTTTAAGCTTAAAGATGAGGATAAGGAATATTTAAGAGATAATACAAGAAGAATATGGGCATATTATCAGGATTTTGTTAATGAAGAAAATAATTTTCTTGCACCAGATAACTATCAAGAACAACCATATAAAGGGGTAGCTCATAGAACTTCTCCTACTAATATTGGGATGGGCTTAATTAGTAATGTTGTAGCCTATGACCTAGGTTATATAACTTTAGGAGAAGTTATTGATAGGATAGAGTTAATTTTAGATGGAATGAAAAAACTAGAAAAGTGTGAAGGACACTTTCTTAACTGGTATGATACCCAAAGCTGTGAACCACTATGGCCAAGATATGTTTCTACAGTAGATAGTGGGAATTTATTAGGATATTTGTGGGTTATTAATACAACCTTAGAGGAATATAAAAATAATCCTTTAATAAGACTTCAAGAAATATTGGCATTAAGGGATTCTCTTAAAATAATTGGGTTAGAAGGTTTAATTAATAAAGAGTCACTAAATAAGATGGAAGTAAAAGATTATATTCCAACCTTGGAGAAACTTCTGTTGAAGTTAGAAGAAATTGATATAGAAAATGAAGAAGATAATGAAAAAATATATTGGATAGGAAAAACAAAAAAAGAAATAAAGTTGAAAATATCATATTATCAATACTTTTTAGATGGAGTAGAAAAATTATTAGATAATAAGTCAATAAAGAAAGCACCATCTATAGAAGAATTCCTAAATCACTTAGATGAGATTTTAGGTTCCTCTGGAGAGGAGTTTAAGGAGGCTATAGAGGATAAGGTAAATAGCTTAAAGGTACTTAAGGAAAGAATGGATAACATCATGTTAGATATTAATAATATGATGAATGATATGAACTTTAAGTTTTTATACAACAATGAAAGAGGCTTGTTTGCTATTGGATATAACTTAGAGGAAAATTCATTGGGAAATTCCTACTATGATTTGTTGGCATCAGAATCAAGAGCTACTTCATTTATTACAATAGCAAGAGGAGAGGTTCCTAGTTCACATTGGTTTAATTTAAGTAGAGCTATGACTAATGCTTTTGGTGGAAAGAGCTTAGTTTCATGGAGTGGAACTATGTTTGAGTATTTCATGCCAGCATTAATAATGAAAAGTTATCCTAATACCTTATTACAAATGACATATGATTCAGTAATAAAGGCACAGAAAAATTTCACAAAGACAAAAGAAATACCTTGGGGAATTTCAGAATCAGCATATTATCAGTTTGATGTAGCAGATAATTATCAATATAAGGCTTTTGGTGTGCCTGGAATAGGACTTAAAAGAGGGTTAGAAGATGAGTTGGTTATTTCTCCATACTCAACATTAATGAGTTTACCTTATTCTAAAGATATAGGAATTAGTAATCTTAGAGAATTAGAGAAAAACGGCGCTTATGGTAGATATGGTTTCATTGAAGCTATAGATTATACTCCTAATAGAGTGAGTAAAATGGATAGTGGAGAAGACAGTAATGATAGTAAAGATGTTAGATGCTATATGGTACATCATTTAGGTATGTCTTTGATGGGGCTAGATAATATTTTAAATAATAACGTATTTCAAGAGAGGTTTCATAGAATTCCAGAGGTTAAGGCAACAGAATTGTTACTAAAAGAAAAAATTCCAGAGAAGATTACCTTTGAACATGAACAAGATTTAAATATAAAGAAGGAAATACTAGAAAGAGAGAATTTTGTACCTAGAATATATGAGGGAATAAAGAGAGAAAATCCAGAAGTATTACTTTTATCAAATGGAAGTTATTCTACTATGGTAACCCTATCAGGAAGTGGATATGGTAAAAAAGATGGAATGACAGTTTATAGATGGAAGGGAGACAATACTTCAGATAGTAGTGGTATGTTCTTCTATATTAAAAATTTAAATTCTAATGATTACTGGAGTGCAACATATGAACCATGTAAATATGGTGGGGAAGATTACAATGCAGAATTTACTTTGGATAAAGCAAAATATAGTAGAAGAGATGGCTCTATTAAAACAACTATGGAGGTGGTTGTATCTCCTGAGGATGATGTTGAAGTAAGAAAGATTACTTTAAAAAATACAGGAGAGAAAGGAAGAAGTCTTGAAGTTACAAGTTATATGGAGGTAACACTTCAATCCTTTGAGGGAGATGCTGTTCATCCAAGTTTTTCAAATTTATTTATAGGAACAGAGTTTAATGATGTAGGAAAATGTCTTTTAGGAAATAGAAGAGCTAGAGTTAAGAATGGTACTGTACCTTATATATTCCACAAGGCTATTACAGCATCAGAGATGGAAGGTGCAATTACCTATGAAACATCGAGAGTTAATTTTATAGGTAGAAATAGAGATTTAAGAAATCCTAGTGCAATGGATAATGATTCAGCCTTATTAAATACAGTAGGAATAGTCCTTGATCCTATTATGAGTATGAGAGTTAGATTAAGGCTTGAACCAGGGGATGTTAAGGAAGTTTATTATATAACTGGAACAACAAATGATAAAGAAGAAGCTTTAGCTCTTGCAGAAGAATATGGAGAAGTTACCAAACTAGATAAGGTGTTTAATTCATATAATAAAGCTATTCAACTTGAATTAAAAGCTTTGGGAATAAAGTCCTCACAAGCAAATGTTTATCAAAGCTTAGCTTCATATATATTATTCCTTCACAGTGGTAGAATAGATAGGGAAGATTACATAAAAAATATTAGTAAACATCAGCAAGATTTATGGGCTTATGGAATATCTGGTGATTTACCTATAGCTATGGCGGTAGTTAAAGGTGAAGAGGATATGGATTTGGTTAGAGGGATGATAAAGATGCATTATTATTGGAAGATGAAAGGTTTAAAGGTAGACCTTCTAATTTACAATGATGAAGAGGCATCTTATGAGCAACCAATGCAAAAGAATATCATAAGTGCAATAAACTTATCTAAAGAAGGAGATATTCTTAATAAAACAGGTGGAATATTCCTTCATAATAAGTCTACTATGGGTGAAGATATAAAAGACTTTATTATAGGAATATCAGCACTATATGTAGATAGTGAAAAGGGATCTATAATAACTCAAATTAAAGAAGCAGATACAAGTGAAGAAGTTGAATTCCTAAGACATAAAGAGTTGGTTGAAAAGAGTAAGATAAATGTACAAATCAACAAAGAAGAAAAAATAGATTATGGTGAGAAAATTCTTAGGAATATAGAAGAACTACCTGAAAACAGTGTTTCTAGAAATGATGATTTAAGTAAAAAATTAGATTTTTGGAATGGATATGGAGGCTTTGATCCAGAAGATAAGAGTTATGTTATAAGGTTAAATAACTATAACAACACTCCTGCTCCATGGATAAATGTAGTTTCAAACGAAGACTTTGGATTCCATATATCAGAAGTGGGTTCAGGATATACATGGTGTGGAAATAGTAGAGAAAATAAAATAACTCCTTGGAGTAATGACTGGGTAATAGATCCTCCAGGAGAAGCTCTTTATATTAGAGACAATAACAGCGGAGTGTATTTCTCTATAGCTCCTAAACCAGTTAGAGATGGTGGAGAGTATATTATTAAGCACTCTTTTGGATATTCTACATTTACTCATACAGCCTATAATATAAAAGGTGAAATGCAGATTTTCTGTCCTAGGGGAGAAAAGTTAAAAATACAAAAGATTACTTTAGAGAATCTATTAGATAAGGAAAGAGAAGTGTCAATATACTATTATGCTCAACTAGTATTAGGGGTATTTAATTATGGAAGTGCAAAATATATTTCTACAGAGCTAGAAGAAAATTATATTTGTGGTCAAAATCCATATAGTCAATATTTTGGAAAAATGAGAGCATACTTAACTATTTTAGGTGGAGAAACCTTATCTTTTACAGGTGATAGAAAAGAGTTCCTTGGAGTAGGTGAGGATATATCTTCTCCTAATGCTTTAAATTATAAAAACTTATCTAATAAAACAGGAAGTATATATGATCCTTGTTTAGCAACTGAAACTAAGATTAAATTAGCTCCAAAGGAAAAAAAGGAGATAATTATACTATTTGGTCAAGATGAAAGTAAGGAGAATATATCAAAATTAATAGATAAGTATAAGAATATTGAAGAATGTCACAAAGCCTTAGATGAAGTAAAGCAATATTGGTCAAATTTCCTAGGAAATATACAAGTAGAGACAAAAGATAAGTCTATGGATTACTTGATTAATGGTTGGTTGCTATATCAAACTTATAGTTGTAGATATTTAAGCAGAACTGCCTTCTATCAATCAGGAGGAGCCTATGGTTTTAGAGATCAACTTCAAGACTCTATGAATTTAGGAATTGTTAATCCTAATATAGCTAAGGCTCAAATAATAAGGAATGCATCAAGACAATATCTAGAAGGAGATGTACAACATTGGTGGCATCCTGTTGTAAATAGTGGAATAAGAACAAGATTTTCTGATGATTTATTGTGGATGCCATATGCTACAGCTCAATACATAAAAAGAACAGGAGATTATAGCATATTAAATGAAAAAGCACCTTATCTTCAAGATGAACCATTAAGAGAAGGAGAAGATGAAAGATATACAATTGTAAATAACTCGCCTACTGAAGGTACTATTTATGAACATTGTATTAGAGCTATAGAAAAGGGATTGAAATTTGGTGAACATAATATACCTTTAATGGGTAGCGGTGACTGGAATGATGGAATGAGTACTGTTGGTAATAAGGGCAAAGGTGAAAGTGTATGGCTTGGATGGTTCCTTTGCGATATATTAAATGACTTCCAAGATATATGTAAGTATATGAAGGACGAGGAAAGACTAAATAGATATTCTGAAATGAAGGAGTTTATTAGAGAAAATATTGAAAATAATGCTTGGGATGGTGGATGGTACAGAAGAGCATACTTTGATGATGGTACTCCACTTGGCTCAAGAGACAATGAAGAATGTCAAATAGATTCATTAGCAGAAAGCTGGTCATTAATTTCAGGTGCTGGTAAAAATGAAAGAGCCGTTGAAGCAATGGAGGCTGTAGATAGGAACCTAGTTAGAAAAGATAAGGGAATGATTCTGTTATTAGCACCACCATTTGAAAAATCATCATTAGAGCCTGGATATATAAAAGGTTATGTTGCAGGTGTTAGAGAAAATGGAGGTCAATATACTCATGCAGCAGTATGGGTAATCTTAGCTTTAACTAAACTAGGATTGGGAGATAAGGCATGGAAGTATTACAACATGATTAATCCTATTAACCATTCTAAAACTGAACTTGAATGTAGAACATATAAGGTTGAACCATATGTTATGGCAGCTGATGTATACATTAAAGAACCTCATGGTGGAAGAGGAGGATGGAGTTGGTATACTGGAGCTTCAGGATGGATGTATAAGGTAGGTATTGAAGATATTTTAGGATTAAAACATGTAGAAGGAAAAGGATATAAGGTAGAACCTTGTGTGCCAGCAGATTGGACTGAATATAACATTAAGATTAATAATGAAAAAGAACATTATGATATTAAGGTTATAAGAGGTAAAGAAAACAAGATAAGAATAGATGGCAAGGAAGTGGATATAATTCCTAAAGAAGCAGGTGCTTTAAAGGTAGAAGTTGAATTTAAGTAATAAAGGTAATAGGGTAATAGAGTAAGGAGAAGCTGCTTAGGTAGCTTCTCTTTTCTTTCATTGTTTACAGGGGATAGAAAAATGTGTAAAATATAATTGGTTAGGTGGTGAATTTTGATGAATAATAGTAAAAAAGGGTTAGGAATTATTATTGTATTATTTATTGTCCTAATAGGGGTCTTAACTCTTGGGATTCTTAAAGAAAAGAAAATGCAAAAAGATAGTGAGAGCGTAACTTCAGAATGGGTTGCGTCAAAAGATAACAATACTAGTAAAGAAGATAAGAAGGAAGAAGAAAAGCCTTCAGATGAAGAAAAAAAAGAAGATCAAGAAGCACCAAAAGAAAAAAATAAGGGGCTTTATAGCAAGTTGAAAAATAAGTCTGATGTAAGAATGCTCGTATTAGGTGATGGATTGGCCCTTAGTCAAGGAAGAAATACTACAGCTGGTATGTGGGATAAAGAAATTGCAAATTGGATGACTAATACATATGGTAGCAAGGTGGAATTAGTTTCTCTTGCAAGAGCTGGTGCAACATCAGGAGTAGGTTATGAAGTGGCTACAAATAATGATATAAGTAATTACGATTTAATCATTATTTGCTTTGGACAAAATGATAATAATAAGCTAACTAATATTAATACTTTTAATGCTAACTATCAGGGAATAGTAAATAAGGTAAAAGAAAAAAATCCAAATGGCACAATTTTACCTATATTACCAAGTACATTAGTTGGAGATAACGCATATAGAGTTGCTATGCAAAATATTTCGAAAAATAATACTCTTAATGCAATTGATGTAAGTAATGAGTTTGCAAACTCTGGTGTAGCAATAAATCAGCTTGTAGGTAATGGTGGATTACCTAATGATAAAGGTTATGGATTATATATTAAGGCTGTAACTAAGTATATAGAAGATTCAATGAATTAATTAACGGGGGAACAAAGGATGAAGCTATTTGTAACTGATTTAGATGGAACTTTAGTTGAATATAACAATATAACAGATGAAAATCTTAAAGGAATTAAGAAACTAAATGCTTCAGGAGAGCTTTTAGCAGTTGCAACAGGTAGAGCTTATAATAGTTGTACTTTTTTAAAAGACAAGTATGGAATAAAAGTAGATTATTTAATTCTTTTAAATGGTGGATTAATAATAGACAAGGATGGTAAGGTAGTTCATCATAAAGAAATACCTTATAATACAGTAAATAGTATTATAACTGATGTAAAAAGTGATGATTCTGTAATATCTGTGGAAACAGGATATACTTCTTATGTAGTTTATGGAAGATATAAAGAAGATATAGATTGGAACGGTTTAGAATATGAAGCTTTAGAAAATATAAAGGATGAAAACTTGTCTTTAATTTCTCTTTATTATCCAGAGTCAGATATAGAAGAAGTTGAGAAAATATGTAGATTCATTAATGAAAAATATTCAGATGAAGTAGTTGCATATAGAAACACTTACTTTATTGATGTGGTTCCTAAGGGGTGCTCTAAAGGAGAAGGTGTAAACTATGTAAAGGAAAGAGAAAGTATAGATACTAAGGATACATATGCTATAGGGGATTCTTATAATGATATACCAATGTTTAAAGAAGCAGGAAATAGTTTTACATTTGAAACGTCAGAGGATGGAGTAAAAAAGGAAGTTAAGTACATTGTTAATAGTGTTGCAGAAGCTATAAAAAATTATTGCTTAAAGTAGTATAAAGATAACCAATTTTTATTTGTTGTTTTTTGGAATGATTTTTGATAAAATAGACTATGTTTTTCAAAAATGTAATGGAGGGTTGGATATGCCTGTAAGAATAGCAATACTAGGTGGACCTAGATGTGGAAAGACTACTTTGATGCAACAATTATATGTAGATTTAAAAATTAGAGATATTAATGTAGGTGCAGCTTCAGAATATAGCACCGATTACTTAAGAGATAAAGGTATGATTGAAAATATAGCTGAACAATATGGAATATACTTAGGTCAGCTACAGTTAGAACAAGAGTTAGAACAATTTGATTATGCAATTACAGACTATGCAACTTTTGTACCATATATATATGGAAGATTTATGCTTGGTGATAAAGAAAGAAGTAAGAAAGAAATTGAAATCTTAAAGGATTTATATGTTCTTGCTTTAAGAGATTTACCTAAGTATGACTATGTATTCTTTGTTCCAAGAGAATTTGGTTACACAAAGGATGGAGTAAGATGGCAAGATGAAGAAATGGCATCTGCTGTAGATAATGCAATACTTAATTTCTTACAATCAGAAAATGTTAAGTATGATGTTATAACTGGTAATACAAAAGAAAGAGCAGAAGCAATATTAAAGAAAATTAATTTGGTATAATCAGTTCAATAAAAGCTCTGGTATAAAAGGATGGTCCAGAATATGATAAAAAATATAAAGCAAAATTTATTGAAAACTTTCACTATAGTATTTATAATAACTATGTTTTTTTTAGTATGGACAGCCATATTTAATAATGGATCCCTATTTAGAGAATTAAATATATATGTTGAAATAATAGGAGCAATAGGTTTTATTGCTCTTTTGTGGCTTATATATAAAATTTTAAATAGGATTAATGAAAGGTATCTTTGGATTATAGTTGGTTTTTCTTTTATTACAATAATAATATTACAACTATTTTTTATAAGATACTTTAGAGTAAATCCATCTTGGGATTTTGATGTTATTATTGGGGGAGCTAAAGCAATTGCTAATGGTGATAAGTATTTATGGTCTTATTTTTATGAACGCTATCCTAATAATAGTGGAATTACATTAGTGTTAGCATTTATTTATAGTTTTGTTAGGAAGTTTACAACAAATAATGATATATATCTATATGTAGGATATTTATTAAATATAATAATGGTAAATCTATCGGTATATGTGATTTATAAGTTTTCTGAGGAGGAATTTGGAAAAAGATTTTCCGCATTAGTAAGTATTTTTTGTATATTTGTTACTCCGCTGTATACATATACCACTATTGTTTATACTGATACAATTACTGCTGTATTTCCTATTCTAGAATTTTATCTGTTATATAAGGCTTTAAAGACTAATAGTAAAAAGAAGTGGTTATATATAAGTGTTTTAGGTGTTTTAGCAGCAGTTGGTACTATATTAAAAACTAATATTTTAATTTCATTTATTGCAATAGTTATTATTTGTATTTTCTTATTAACAAATATTGACTTATTAAAGTCTCTAATAATTTTGCTTGCGTCATTTAGTATAGTTATGGTTGTAGGTAAAGGTATAATTTCTGAAAGGTTTCCAATAAAATATGAAGATGCAGGTTTTCCATATACTCATTGGATAATGATGGGATTAAAGAACCAAGGTGGTTATGATGGGTATGATGTTAACTTTACAAGCGATATATGTAAAAAGCAAGGTAAGGAAGCTGCTGAAAGAGCTAATATTGAAGAAATAAAAAATAGATTAAAGAATTATGGGGTTAAAGGATATTTGAACTTTTTAAAAGAAAAAATTTCATTTACTTGGGGAGATGGTACGTACTATGCTCCTAATAAGTTAAGAAGAGACCCAATAAATACTAATAATATGCAGGAATATGTAATTGGAGAAAAAAATCAAGCTTATATTTATTTAAGTCAATTTGTTCATATAGTAATTTTAATAGGTATTACTATAAGTGGTGTTATGTCATATAAAAGGTATGATGTTATAAAAGGAATACAGATATGCATTTTTGGGGTTTTTCTATTTTTAATATTATGGGAAACTAGATCTAGATATTTAGTTTGTTACTTACCTTTAATGATATTTTGTGCAATGGATGGATTTAATAGCATATTTAAAAGTGTAGAAAGTAAAATAATATTGAATAATTCATAAAAGTTAAGCAAGATTAATATAGTAATAAAGATATAGATGTAGCTCCGCTGAAAGTGGAGCTATTTTTATTCTTTAGGAAATTATAAAATTATTATAGGATAGCACAGAGAAAACCACCCGTTTTACGGGTGGTCATGATTATCTATTTTATTTTTTATCTTACATTAGTCTTCGTAGTTATGATTGTCATCGATTATATCGTCACCTTCATCAAAAAGACTTTCTGTATAATCAAATTCTTGCCATGCTATATTATTTACAGCTATATCATCAACGGCAGGATTAGGAAGAGGTGTGGAATCTCCATTAGGAGCATAGCTTCTTATCTCATCTTCAGTTGGATGATAGTCTGTTCTTACTTTAGGCAAATATGCTTTTTTCTTGCTCATAAAGTATCCCTCCTTAAATTTATATAAATAGTTTTACCTTAAGGAGAGAAAAAAATGCAGCTAAATATTTAAAATCTTTTTATATATTACATCTGCTATTCCATCTTCTTCATTAGAAAGAGTAATATAATCAGCTTTTGACTTTACATAGTGAGAAGCATTTCCCATAGCAACTCCTATGCCAGCAAATTGTAGCATGTCTATATCATTATCCCCATCACCGAAGGCAATTACTTCCTCTTGTGAAATGCCTAGGTGCATACATAAAGCTTTTAAGGCATTAGATTTACTGCAATCTTTGTTCATAAATTCAAAAATAAAGGAAACTGTTCTTAATGCATTATATTTTTCAAAGTATTCTTTAGGAATCTTTTTAACTGCCTCATCGAGCTTTTCTTTTTCACCTAAAATCATTGCTTTTATAATAAAATCATCATCATTTATATCATTTTCTATATCTATAATTTTAACATCTATATTATTATGTTGAATTTCAGCTTCAGTATATTTATTCTCTTTGGGTGCAATGCAACATTCATCAATAAAACCATGAAATTCAACATCTAAAGATTTAGAAAGCTTATAAATATCTTTAAAATCCTTTCCTGTTAACTCACTTCTAACTATGGGTTTTAAAGTTTTTGTATTATAAATAGAGGAACCATTATAAGTAATAACATATTCATCATCATTTATTAAATCTAACTCTTCTAAATAATTCATAACTCCTTGAATAGGTCTTCCAGTAGTAATAACTATTTTTATTCCTTTTTCTTTAGCTAGTTTAATAGCCTTCTTTGTTTCTTGTGATATTGTATTATCACCTTTTAATAAAGTTCCATCCATATCAAGAGCAATCAGTTTAAACATAAGAACCTCCCAAAACCAACAAATTCTATGTCTATTATACAGTAAAATGTGGTATAATCTAAAGATGTGTAAAAATATACTTAATGTTAATATAGAGGAGGCATAAGCTTTGGCTGATTATATAAATGAGATTAACAAAAGAAGAACCTTTGCAATTATTTCTCACCCAGATGCAGGTAAGACTACACTTACAGAAAAGTTCTTATTATATGGAGGAGCTATAAGACTTGCAGGTTCTGTTAAAGCAAGAAAAGCATCTAAGCATGCTGTGTCAGACTGGATGGAAATAGAAAAGCAAAGAGGTATTTCTGTTACATCATCTGTTATGCAATTTAATTATGGTGGACATTGTATCAATATACTAGATACTCCAGGACACCAAGATTTCTCAGAAGATACATATAGAACACTTATGGCAGCAGATTCAGCAGTAATGGTTGTTGACGCAGCAAAAGGTGTAGAAGATCAAACAAGAAAGCTATTCCAAGTTTGTTCTTTAAGAGAGATGCCTATTTTTACATTTATAAATAAGATGGATAGAGAATCTAGAGATCCATTTGAATTATTAGAAGAAATAGAAAATGAATTAGGCATAAAAACATACCCAATGAACTGGCCTATAGGCTCAGGTAAAGACTTTAAGGGTGTATATGAAAGAGACAATAAAAGAATCATTGCTTTTAATGGTGGGGACCACGGACAAACAGAAGTAGAAGCTATTGAAGGTAATGTAGAAGATGATAAATTCAGAGAAATTTTAGGAGAAGCTCTTCATGATAAGTTAATGGAAGATATAGAGCTTCTAGATATTGCTGGAGATGATTTTGATATAGAAAAGGTTAGAAGTGGAGAATTAACTCCTGTATTCTTTGGATCAGCATTAACTAACTTTGGTGTAGAACCATTCTTAGAACATTTCTTAGAAATGACTACATCACCACTATCAAGAAATTCAGATATAGGAGAAATTGACCCATTTGATGATAAATTCTCTGCCTTTGTATTCAAGATACAAGCTAATATGAACAAGGCTCATAGAGATAGAATTGCCTTTATGAGAATTTGTTCAGGTAAGTTTGAAAAAGGTATGGAAGTTATGCACATGCAAGGTGGTAAAAAAATTAAGCTTGCCCAACCTCAACAATTTATGGCTCAAGATAGAGAAATAGTTGAAGAGGCATATGCTGGGGATATTATAGGGGTATTTGACCCAGGTATATTTGCAATTGGCGATACCTTATGTTCTCCATCAAAGAAGTTTAAGTTTGAAGGTATTCCAGCCTTTGCTCCAGAACACTTTGCAAGAGTTAGACCAGTAGACACTATGAAGAGAAAACAATTCATAAAAGGTGTCACTCAAATAGCTCAAGAAGGAGCAATTCAAGTATTTAAAGAACTTCACATAGGAATGGAAGAAATAATAGTCGGAGTTGTTGGCGTACTTCAATTTGAAGTTTTAGAATACAGACTTAAGAGTGAATACAATACAGATATTAAGATGGAAAGACTTCCTTATAGATATGTAAGATGGATTGAAAACAAGGATTTAGACCCAGATACGTTAAATCTTACTTCAGATACTAAGAAGGTTAAAGACTTTAAGGATAGAAACCTTCTTATATTCCAAAACGACTGGGGAATATCCTGGGCTTTAGACCACAATAAGGGAATTGTTCTTTCAGGTGTAGGAAAAACAGAGTAATAGAAGGTACAAGGTAAGAAAGTACGAGGTAAGAAAAAACTTCACTAGTAAGCTAGTGAAGTTTTTTTATTACATAACTGTGCGTAGCACTGCTTTTTACTTCATATCTAATATCTAAAGTTGATTTGTTACATAGTAATAATAATATCTTATGGCGTCATCTACTATTTCTCCAACAGGCATATTAACATCTAGACTAAAGCCCTTTAATTCATTTAACATTTTTACAGTTGATTTTCTAAGAGCGTAGCTTCTCTTACAATCAAAAGGTTCCCTATCATTGTTAATTACTCCTACAGTAAAGTTGTTAAAAACAGTATCATTTCTAGATTTATCAGATATGGATTTTTCTTTGAATTGATTAGTAGTGTTCTTTTCAGTTTCATTTGTCAATAGTGCTTCATCATCAGGTTCTTGAAAGTTAAAAGTCATAACGGTTCTTGCAGTTGGATCTCTAAAAATTTTTTCTTCCTGATCCCAAACATCATCTAATATTTCTACATCCTCAGAACAAATATCACTGTTCTGTTTTTTCTTTACCATTGCATCACTCCTTTATGGAAAATATTTACAATATAATTATAATAAATAATATGTTTTATAACAATAAAATTATTTATTTAATAAAAGAATATATGTTTTAAAAGAAGTAAAGAATATTTATTCTTTTAAAATATTAATAATAAAAATAATATTTTAAAAATAAATAAGTTTGGGAGTTGTAAAAAATCGTTCATTAGAAATTTTTAAATGAAAAAAGAGATGTTCATGTATGAGTTATAGCTTTTTAAAATTTTGATATTTACTTAGACACATATTCTTCGTTAAATAGTGTACTAATTTTCACTGCTGATTTTTCATTATCAGATTTAAGTGGTGGTGCTAACTTTAATGCTGCCACGATTACGTTTGAATCTATCATTCTAAGCGGAGATCTTATTTAGCAAACTGTTTTTTTGCTTTTGATAGAAGAGAATAAAATATATCCTCAAAAATTCTACTATCTCGAGAAGTATTTTTTCTATTAAACAGAGATACACTTGGTACATTAATAATACTTTTTAATTTACTGTTATGAGAAATTTGAGTTTGCAATTATTGAAATTAGAGTAAAGTAGTGAATGTAAATGTGATTTTGTATCAAAGTGCTGAATTTTAAAATCACTATTATACTTAGAAATGGTTCTTTGTAGAAAACTTCCTTCAAATTCCGCTATTAATTAAAAATTAATTTATGATTGTTATGAAACATAAAAAAACCTCCATGTGTAAGTTTGTCGCAAAATTATTAAATACATAGAGGTTTATTTTTAGTTGTAAATTATTCCCTGGGGCAATTCCTTCGTGTCAACAAGTAAGATTTACTTAGATGCAATACCAAAAATCTTAATAATTTGTTTTTTAATCCAAATATTAGATAATCATTCGAATTAAATTAATTGGAATTTGCTTTTAAAATTTTAGAAGAGTCTATGAAAAAAATATAAATAAAAATATATTTTTGAGATTGGACAAGCTATATGGAAAAAGTTTATTCAATTTTAAATTTCTAGAGTGCAATGAGTTTGTTAAAAAAGATAATAAAAAATGAACGACAAGAAAAAAATAAATTCGACAAATATAAAGAAAGAGGTGAATAAGTTTTCATTTACAAAATAGCTGGTCTAGACAGGGGTGAAAATATTGTAAAGATATCAAAGGATATTAATTTGTAGAATTCTTTGTCGAAGAAAAAAAGGTGGGAATGATTGAATTTTTATGATTATAATTTAAAATAGAATATGTAATAAAAACTAGAATAAAATGTTCGTTACTATAATGAATAATTAGTATAAGAAATGGAGATATATTTATAATAAATAATATATGTATTGTTTATTAACAAATTAGTTTTCGAGTGGTAAAATAAAAAAATGAATGTATATTCGACAATATAATGTTAAAGTTTGTGGAGGATAATAGAATGAATGAAGAAATCATCAAAATTGAAGATATAGTAGATGGGCTGAAAAAGAGATGGCAATTAATAGTTACAATAACTCTTATAGCAACAATTATATCTGCAGTTGTAAGCTTTTTTATAATAAAACCTAAATATGAAGCATCAGCAAAACTATTTGTTGGTAAGGAAGCTACAACAGAAAATTATAATAATAGTGATATAACAATGTATCAACAATTAGTAAAAACATATACAAGCCTTATAAAAACAGAAGATTTAGTTGGTAAAGCATTAAAGGATAATAATATAGATTTAGATCCTAAAATAGTAGTATCTAAATTGTCTGCAGAACAAATAACAAACACTCAATTAATGCAAGTTAAATACATAAGTAAAAATAAAGAAGAAGCAGCCAATGTAGTAAAAGCAGTAACAGATGAATTTATTAAAGAATCATCAGCATTAATAAAAAATGCAGATGTAAAGATAATTGAAAGTGTAAAGCTACCTGAAAAACCAGTAAGTCCAAATAAGAAAATGAATATAGCAATAGCTATGTTATTAGGATTAATGGTTGGAGTTGGACTAGCATTATTATTAGAGTTTATGGATAACACATTTAAGGACAAAGAGTCCTTAGAAGATATTATAGGAGTGCCTGTTTTAGGTGCTATTCCAAATGAAGAAATGAATAAATAAAGGAGAATTATATGTTTATAGTAGAAAATAAACCTAAGTCTATATCGGCAGAAGCGTATAGAACTTTAAGAACTAATATACAATATTCATCTTTTGATAAAGAAATAAAAACAATGGTAGTAACAAGCTCAGAACCAGGTGAAGGTAAGTCAACTACTGCAGGTAATATAGCATTATCTTTTGCTCAATCAGAGAAAAGTGTTATTTTAATAGATTGTGACTTAAGAAAGCCTTCACTTCATAGGAAATTTAAGATATCTAATTTAGTTGGTTTATCTGATGTATTAATAGGTAAAGAAAAAATGAATGATGCAGTAAATGAATATAGTGAAAATCTTCATATTCTAACATCAGGAAAATTACCTCCAAACCCATCAGAGATGCTTGGGTCAAAAGCAATGGGAAGACTTTTAGAAGAGCTAAAGAGCAAATATGACATAATTATACTAGATAGTGCTCCATTACAAGTTGTAACAGATGCTCAAATTCTTTCTACGAAGGTAGATGGAACAATTTTAGTAGTAAGAGCAGAAAGAACAAAAAGGGATTCAGTACAACAAGCAAAAGCACTTTTAGATAAAGTAGGTGCCAATATATTAGGAACTGTACTTAATGGTGTTGAAAGCACTAGAAAAAAATATTACTACTATTATGGAAATGAAGGTAAGTAAGAGGGCGATTAAATGATTGATATACATTCACATATATTACCTGGAATTGATGATGGTTCAAAAAATATAAATATGACTTTACATATGATAAAAATGGCAGAGAAGAGTGGAACAAAAGATATAGTTGCCACTCCTCATTTTTGTAGGGGGTATGGAGAAACACCTTATGATGAAGTTAAAAAGTTAGTAAAGGAGTTTAATAAGCTTGCAAAGGGGGAAGGGTTAGATCTAAACATACATTATGGTCAAGAAGTTTATTATTCAGAACAAATAATAGATGATTATAAAAGTGGTCTTATAGGTACCATTAATAACTCAAGATATATGTTAATAGAGCTTCCTATGAGAAGCTTTGATAGCGAAACATTAGAGGTTATATATGAACTTCAAGTAAAGGGAGTAATTCCAATACTTGCACATCCAGAAAGATATAGACCAATAATAGAGAAACCAGAGAGAATTAATAAGTTTATTAAAGAAGGATTCCTATTTCAAATGAATTCTGGAAGCATTGAAGGTCAGTTTGGAAACAGTGTGAAGAAAACTGCAGAGATATTATTAGCTAATAATATATATAATTTTATTGGTTCTGATGCACATAATGATACAAATAGATGTACTGGAATAGCTAATGGAATAGAATTAGCTAAAAAGAAAAGCAAAATTAATGAAGAACTTTTTAGAGAAAGTGGTAGAAGATTATTAAATAATGAAGATATAGAGTTTATAGGAGAAAAAGTAAAAGAAAAAAAGGGGATTTTCTCCTTTTTAAAGTAATATTAAACCGTGTGTAGATAGGGGGGACAACATTGGGAAATAAAAAAGCTAAAACGTCAATATTAGTAATTTTAGATATGTTATTAATATTTAGTGCATATTTTATAGCTTTTATATTTAGGTTTAAATATACTGACATCAGTATAGCAGAAATTGTAGTAATGTATGAAAGTTATATAAGTAAAATATTTTTAATGTCTCTTATATTTATAGGGATATTTATGGCGTTTAAACAATATAAAAGTATTTGGTCTATTGCAAGCGTAGATGAATTTTTAAGAGGAATTATAGCAACAGGGTTAGGTACTAGTGTAGTTATAATAATATCTTATTTAGATGAAAGAAGAATTCCACTAATGGTTACAATAATGGCCGGAATTATGATAATGGTATTTTGTAACGGTATAAGAATAGGTTGGAGAGTTGTAAGAAGAACTTTAATATTTATTACAGATAGAAGTAATGGTAGTTGTAAAAGAGTTTTAGTAGTAGGCGCAGGTGGCGCAGGAGCTCTTGTTGCAAATGAATATAAGAAAAATCCACAATACAAGAAAAAAGTAGTAGCATTTGTAGATGATAGTTGGGTTAAAAAAGGAATTTATGTTTCTGGAATAAAAGTTCTTGGTGATAGATATGATATTCCTACAGTTGTAGAGGAACAAAGAATTGATGAAATAATAATAGCTATATCAGAATTAAAGGAAGTAGAATTAAAGAAAATTTTAGATGAATGTAAGAAAACAACTGCTCAGGTAAAAATAATGCCTGGAGTTTCAGAAGTAATAGATGGAAAGTTCTCTGTTAAAAAAATCAGAGATGTAGATGTAGAAGACTTACTAGGAAGAGAACCAATTAAGCTGGATTTTAGTGGTATTTCTAGTTATATAGAAAACAAAGTAATTATGGTAACTGGTGGAGGAGGCTCCATAGGATCAGAGCTATGTAGACAAATAGCAAGATTCAATCCAAAAGAACTTATAATATTTGATATTTATGAAAATAATGCTTATGACTTGCAAAATGAACTTTTAAGAAAGTATAAAAACTTAAATTTAAAGACCTTAATAGGATCTGTTAGAGATAGAAAAAGGTTAAATAGTATATTTAAAGAATATAGGCCTCAGGTTATATTCCATGCAGCAGCCCATAAACATGTGCCTTTAATGGAAGACAGTCCAGGAGAGGCTATTAAAAATAATGTTTTAGGAACTTTAAATACAGCAGAACTTGCTAGTGAATATGGAGTAGAAAGATTTGTATTAATTTCTACAGATAAGGCTGTAAATCCTACTAATGTAATGGGTGCAACTAAAAGAATGTGTGAGATGGTTATACAGTCTATAGATAAAGAAAGTGATACAGAATTTGTAGCAGTTAGATTTGGAAATGTGTTAGGTTCAAATGGTTCAGTGGTTCCTTTATTTAAAAAGCAAATTGCAGAGGGAGGGCCTGTTACCTTAACTCATAAGGATATAACAAGATATTTTATGACCATACCAGAGGCATCACAACTAGTTTTACAAGCTGGAGCATATGCAAAGGGTGGGGAAATATTTGTTTTAGATATGGGACAACCTGTTAAGATATATGATTTAGCAGAAAACTTAATTAGGCTATCAGGATATATTCCAAATGAAGAAATAGAAATAAAAGTTATTGGTTTAAGACCAGGCGAGAAGCTATATGAAGAGCTTCTTATGGACGAAGAAGGATTAAGTGAGACACCACATAAGAAGATATTTATAGGAAAGCCTGGAGAATTCAAACTTGAAAGAGTTAAAAGTAATATAAATGAGCTTTTAGATGTAGTTAAGCTTGGCAATAAAGAAAAGTTAAGAGAAAAGCTACAGGAGGTAGTACCTACTTATAAAAATCCAGATGAGTATAATGAAGTGGCTGCAACTAAAGAAGCTTAGTATAATATATGTTCTAAATGATTTTGTGAGGAGAAGAAAAATGCGTAGTTATGAAAAAAATAAAAAAACAGTTCCGTTTTCTCCACCAGATATTTCAGAAGAAGAAATTAGAGAAGTAATTGAAGCTTTGCAATCGGGGTGGATTACTACAGGACCAAAGACAAAAGAATTTGAAAGACAGATTGCGACATTTTGTAATGTGAATAAAGCAGTATGTTTAAATTCTCAAACTGCATGTGCAGAAATGGCCCTTCGGGTTCTTGGAATTGGTGAAGGCGATGAAGTAATAGTACCAGCGTATACATATACAGCTTCAGCATCTGTTGTGTGTCATGTCGGAGCGAAACTTATTTTTGTAGATGTTCAAAAAGATTCTTTGGAAATGGATTATGACCATTTGGAAGAACTAATTAATGAAAATACTAAGGTTATTATTCCTGTAGATTTAGGAGGAGTTCCATGTAATTATGAGAGAATATTTTCTATTGTAGAAAAGAAAAAATATTTATTCTGTCCTAATAATGAGATACAGAAAGCTATGGGAAGAATATCAGTGAATGCGGATGCAGCTCATGCATTTGGAGCAACATGGCATGGGAAAAAAGTGGGGAGTATTGCAGACTTTACTTCATTCTCATTTCATGCAGTGAAAAATCTGACAACAGCAGAAGGCGGTGCCTTAACTTGGAAACCAATTCAAGGAATTGATGATGAAGATATTTATCATCAACTTCAGCTATTGTCACTGCATGGACAGTCAAAAGATGCTTTGGCAAAAACGAAGTTTGGATCGTGGGAATACGATATTAAAGGTGCTTGGTATAAATGCAATATGACAGATGTTGTAGCAGGTATTGGATTGGGACAAATGAAACGTTATGAAGGAATTTTGAAAAGAAGAAAAGAAATAATCGGAAAGTATGATAAAGCGTTTAAAGAATTAGGAGTTCAAATATTAAATCATTATTGTGAAGAGTATCAGTCTTCTGGACACCTTTATATTACAAGAATTTCTGGAATTAACTTAGAACAAAGGCAAGAAATAATTGAGAAAATGGCTGAAGAAGGAGTTGCTTGTAATGTTCATTACAAACCATTACCTATGATGACAGCTTATAATAACATGGGATTTGATATTAAAGATTATCCAAACGCATACAAGCAGTTTGAAAATGAGATTACGTTACCACTACATACATCTCTGACTAATGAAGATGTGGATTATGTAATTGAAAAGTATATAAAAATTGTGAAGGAGTATGTACATTGATTTTAAAAAAATGGGAGCAGTTGCCTCCTGAGTTACAGTTAGAAGAAGTTAGGCCTTACTATAAAATACTACAAAAGAAAAAATGTAGTTTAATTTTAAAAAGAATTTTTGATGTAATTATGTCTTTAATTATGATAATTTCATTGTCTCCTTTGTTTCTTATTCTTGCAGTAGTAATAAAATTGGATTCAGAAGGACCAGTTTTTTTTAGACAGGAACGAGTTACACAGTATGGGGAAAAATTTTATATATTTAAGTTCCGTACAATGGTAGATAATGCGGAAGAAATTGGTTCTAAAGTTACAGTGAATAATGATTCAAGAATTACTAGAGTAGGTTTATTTATTAGGCGTTATCGATTAGACGAAATTCCTCAGTTACTAAATGTTTTAATAGGAGATATGAGTTTTGTAGGGACAAGACCTGAAGTGAAAAAATATGTGGAGTCTTATACGCCAAAGATGATGGCTACATTATTACTTCCTGCAGGAGTTACTAGTTTAGCAAGTATAAAATATAAAGATGAAGCAAAGCTACTTTCAAAAGTAAATAATGTAGATGAAACGTATGTCTATAAAATTTTACCAGGAAAGATGCAATATAACCTTCAAAGTATTGAAAGATTTAGTTTTTGGAATGATATAAAACTAATGTTTATGACTCTTGAAGCTGTAATAGAATAAAAAGGAAAGAGAAAGAATATGGATGAATTAAAAAAAATAATCGTATCAGTAGTAATGCCGATATATAATGAGGAAAAATTTATTAGTAATTGTATTGAATCTTTACTATTACAGAATTATCCAAAAGAAAATATGGAATGGATTTTTGTAGATGGTAATTCTACAGATAGAACAGTTGAATTTGTAGAAAAATATAGATGTAAATATCCACAATTAATATCTATTATGAATAATCCAAACAAAACAGTTCCATATGCAATGAATATAGGGATTAATGTGGCTAAGGGAAAATATATTATTCGTTTAGATGCTCATGCCGACTATAATAAAGATTATATAAGTAAATGTGTTTTTTGGTTAGATAGAACCAATGCAGATAATGTTGGAGGTATTGCAGAAACAAAAAGTAAAGGCTTTATAGGTGAATCTATTGCAATAATGCTTTCATCAAAGTTTGGAGTAGGAAATTCGCAGTTTAGAACCAATGGAGTTAGTGGTTATGTAGATACAGTACCTTTTGGTGCTTTTAGAAAAGAAGTTTTTGATAAGTTAGGTGGGTATGATGAAAGACTAACACGAAATCAAGATAATGAAATGAACTTTAGAATACGTAATAATGGGGGGAAGATTTATCTATCAGATGAAATTAGATTTTCTTATTATTGTAGAGATTCGATTAAGAGTATTTCAGATATGGCAATAAAAAATGGAATGTGGAATGTTATTACAATGAAATTATGTCCAGGTTCTATGGGAGTAAGACATTTTGTTCCTTTTGTATTTTTATTATCTGTAATTATACTTCCTATCCTATCGTTATTGAATATGTTTTTTTTAAAAGTATTTATAGCAGAATTAGTTTTATATTTTACGTTGGATATTATATTTTCATTTCAAGCAACAAAGAGTTTTGAATATCTACCAATGGTGTTTATATTGTTTCCGATTTTTCACTTGACATATGGATTTGGTTCTTTGAAAGGACTCTTTAAAATAATGTGGAAACAATTTATATAATATATTAAGTTTAATTATTGTAAAAATAAAGAAATCTGGAGGGATAAAATATGTCATTATATCAAAAGATTGTTAATAATGAAGAAAAAATATCATTAGTTGGTTTAGGATATGTAGGTATGCCTATTGCAGTAGCTTTTGCTAATAAGGGAATAAAAGTTGTTGGATTTGATTTAAATAAAGAAAAGATTGAACTTTATAAATTAGGTGTAGATCCAACGCATGAAGTAGGAGATGAAGAAATTAAAAAGTCTTCTGTTGAATTTACATCAGAGGAAAAAAAACTGCAAGAAGCTAAATTTCATATTGTAGCTGTTCCTACACCGGTTAATTTGGATCATACTCCAGATTTAACACCTGTAATTGGTGCTTCTGAAATTTTAGGACGTAATTTAACAAAAGGCTCTATTGTTGTATACGAATCAACAGTTTATCCAGGTGTTACAGAAGATGTTTGCATTCCGGTTTTAGAAAGAGAATCAGGCTTGAAATGTGGAGAAGATTTCAAAGTTGGATATTCTCCAGAACGTATTAATCCAGGTGATAGGATTCATAGATTAGAAAATATTCATAAGATTGTTTCTGGTATTGATGATGAATCTTTAGAAGAAATTAAAAAGGTATACGATTTAGTTATTGAAGTTGGAACGTATCCGGTTTCTTCAATTAAGACAGCAGAGGCTGTAAAGGTTGTTGAAAATAGTCAACGTGATATTAATATTGCATTTATGAATGAATTAGCAATGGTATTTGATCGTATGGGAATTGATACAAATGAAGTTGTTGATGGTATGAATACAAAATGGAATGCGTTAGGATTTCGTCCAGGTCTAGTGGGTGGGCATTGTATTGGTGTTGATCCATATTATTTTACATATGAGGCAGAGAAGCTTGGATATCATAGTCAAATTATTCTATCAGGACGTAAAGTTAATGATGGTATGGGGGCATTTGTAGCGGATGCTACAATTAAAGAGCTGATTAAAGCTGGAAAAGCTCCCCAAAAGTGTAAAGTAGCTATTTTTGGGTTGACATTTAAAGAGAATTGTCCCGATATAAGAAATAGTAAAGTGGAAGATATTATTAAGCGTTTGGGGGAATATGAAATCAATCCATTAGTTGTTGATCGTTGGGCGAGTGATAGAGATGCAATGAAAGAATATGGTGTTATATTAACAAAGCTTGAAGATGTTAAAGATGTTGATTGTATTATTTTAGCGGTTGCACATAATGAGTTTAGGGCACTTTCATTAAATAAGCTTAAATCTATGTTTGGTATTGGTTCTGATAATGAAAAAGTATTAATTGATGTAAAGGGTATTTATTCAGTACAAGATCTTAAAGAATCTGGAATGAGATATTGGAGATTGTAATAATGAAAAAAGTTGGTATTTGTGGACATTTCGGTAAAAATAAAACCTTTCTTGATGGACAAACTGTTAAAACAAAAATTATTACAAAAGAATTGCAAAAACAATTTGGAAATGATGAAATTTTAATTGTTGACACATATGGAGGAATAAAAAATTTATTTAGGCAAATAATTAGGATTTTTTTTATTATAAAAAATTGCAAAAATGTGATTATATTACCTGCGCATAATGGTCTTAGAGTATTTGTACCAGTTTTAGTTTTTTTAAATAAGTTTTTTAAAAGAGGGCTTCATTATATTGTGATTGGGGGGTGGCTTCCTGAATTTGTATCTAAAAGAAAATGGTTGAGTAGATGTTTGAAGAAGTTTGATTATATTTATGTTGAAACCTCAACAATGAAGGAAAGCTTAAAAAAGAAGGATTTTAATAATGTAGTAATACTGCCTAATTGCAAAAATATCAAAATTTTAAAAGAAGAAGAGTTGATTTATAATTTTACTAAACCATATAAATTATGTACTTTTTCTAGGGTAATGAAAGAAAAAGGTATAGAAGATGCAGTTAAAGCAGTTAAAGGAGTAAATGAAAAATATGGAGAAATTATATATAGGTTAGATATATATGGACAAATAGATAATGAATATAAAATATATTTTGAAAAACTATGTAGTAATTTTCCTGAATACATACGTTATAAGGGTATGATTCCATATGAACAAAGTACAGAAGTGTTAAAAAATTATTATGCATTATTGTTTCCAACATATTATGAGGGAGAGGGATTTGCTGGAACATTAATTGATGCTTTAGCTTCAGGAATACCAGTTGTGGCTAGTGACTGGAGATATAACAGTGAAATTGTGGAAGAAGATGTAACGGGTTTTTTGTTTAAAACAAAAAATGTAAAATTTCTTATGGATAAATTAGTTGAAATTTATGAAAAGAATATTTTTGTTAACAATATGAAAAAGGAATGTTTAAAGGAAGCAAATAAATATTTACCTGAAAATGTAATAAATGTTGTTTTGGAGAATTTGAAAAATTAATGTGTTAAATATTATTTTAAAAGGAATAGAAGTATTATTGAGAATATAAAAATAAATTGTTCTATTTTCTCTATCTAATACTTCGGCATGGGTTTCTGAAATAACTTATTTTGTGTTATATAGTAAGTTGAGAGGATTTTAGGATAAAAATATAATACCATATTGTGATAAAAATATAAACGTTGATAAAGTATCTAGCTATATTTTAAATTAGAAGTTTAAAACGTATTAGTAATTGTAGTAGAAGTTGTAACATAAGATAAATCGGTGCATTGAATTAATATTGTTGTAAGTTGAAGATTTATAATATCATTTAGAGGAGATAAAGATGAGTGAGGTTAAAAGGTTATTATGTATTTTGTCAAATATGAATACTGGTGGTGCAGAAACTTTTTTAATGAAATTATATAGAAATTTAGATAAAAATAAATATCAAATGGATTTTTGTGTTAATTCGAAAAAAAATTTTTATGATGATGAAATTAAAAATATGGGAGGGAGAATATATACAATACCAACTAAATCAGAATCTCCTATAAAGTCATTTTGTGGAATAAAAAACATAGTAAAAGAAAATAAGTATCAATATGTAATGAGAATAAATGAACATTCATTATCAGTGATTGATTTACTTGCGGCTAAAGCCGGAGGGGCAAAGAGATTAATAATGCGTTCTAGTAATGCATCTTCTGGTAGTAAAAAAAGCATAATTTTACATAAGTTATTTAAGTTCCTTCCGATGTATATACCAGATGTAAAAATTGCTCCTTCTAAGTTAGCTGCAGAATATACATTTGGGAAAAAAGCTGTTAACACAGGAAAAGTTATAATTTTATATAATGGTGTTGATATAGATTTATTCAAATTTAATGATGATATAAGAAACCTATACAGAAAAAAATTTAAATTAGAAGATAAGTTAGTTATAGGACATATTGGACGTTTTAATGAACAAAAAAATCATAAATTTCTTATATCAGTATTTAAAAAAATTAGAGAAAAGCAGAATAATGCAGTTTTAATGCTGATTGGAGAAGGTAATTTAGAACAAGAAATTAAAAAACAGGTTAAAGAATTATCCTTAAGTGATAGTGTTTTATTTTTAGGAGTAAGAAAAGATATTTCACAATTATTACTAGCTATGGACGGATTTCTATTTCCATCATTTTATGAGGGGATGCCTAATACAGTTATTGAAGCACAAACTACAGGTTTACCATGTATAGTATCAGATACTATAACAAGAGAGGCAACTGTAACGAATAATGTTTATTTCTTACCGCTTAATTCTAATGTAAATGAATGGAGTGAAGTAGTTATAAATTGTATTAAAACTAATATTGACAGAAAAGCTACAGCAAATGTAATGATCCAAAAGGGATATGATATAAAAAAATGTACTGAGAAATTTGTAGCAATAGTATTTGATTAGATTAAAATTTAGAGTTTTATGGCAAAATAAAAGAGGAGTAAATAAATGAGATATGTAAGAAGTAGACTTAGTGAGAAAATAATTTGGTGTATGACGGTTTTTTTGTTTGCATCTTTTTATTTGTTTGAAATGAATGTTTTTGGTAGTATTATTTTATTTGCAATAACAATTGGTATATTTTTAATATCTTTGTACCAAACAAGTGGTAAAATTTACTTTAAGTTAGAAAAATTTCATATAATCATTGCTAATTTTGCTGTTTTTTGTATAATTTCTTCTATATGGGCGTGGAATAAATCGTATGCAATTGAAAAAGGAATTACTATTTTTGAAATTTTAATATGCATGTCAATAATATATTCTCATTATTCAAAAATGAACTCACTTAAACCATTAATTGATTCGGTAATGTGGGCAGGATTTATAGTGGTAATATATTCTGTTTTATTTTATGGAATGAATACAATTATCTCAGCTTTAACTACAGGAAATAGATTGGGAAATAGTTTTTCTAATATTAACTCTATAGGAATGATTAGCGCATTGGCGGTTATGATTTCTTTGTTTAATTCTATATATATAGAAAAGAAGATAAAATTTCATAATTTTTTAATTATACCATCAATACTTATTATTGCGAGTTCAGGGAGTAGAAAATCATTAGTATTTCTTATTTTGGGAATAGTAGCTATTATTCTTTTTAAATTTATTGATAAACAAATTATTGTATCTCTGATTAAAATGGTTTTTATTGGAGTTATAATGTTATTCTTAATTAAGTATATTCTTTCTTTACCTATGTTTTCAATGATTAATGAGCGTATGGATGGGTTGATAGCTTTAGTAACCGGAAAAGGTGAAATTGATCATTCATCATGGTTAAGAAAAGAATATATTAATACAGGAATGAATCAATTTTATAAAACACCATTAATTGGAATAGGAATGGGAAATGCAAGAATTCTAATTTCAAATTATTATGGACATAATGCATATGTTCATAATAATTTTGTTGAGTTATTAACTAATGGAGGAATAATAGGATTTATAAGTTATTACGCAATTCATATGTATATTTTAGTTAGTTTAATAAAAAGAGGAATTAAAAAAAATCCTTATAATTTTATTTGTTTTCTTATTACAGGACTTTTACTTGTTATGGATTATGGTGCAGTATCGTATTATTCAAAAAGTACATATTTTTATTTTATGTTTATCTTTTTACAATTAAAATATTGTGATAAAAATAAGATTATAGGAGAAAAGAAAAAAAATGAATATATTTAGTATTTTAAAAAAAGGTTTTAAGTTTATTTATGATAAGAATTATAGATGGCTTTTTTTGGCTGGATGTGGATTATATGACTATATGTCAGATGAAGAATATTTAAAAAAGAAATTTAAAGCAACTATGGGATATAAATTAGATTTAGAAAATCCTAAAACATTCAATGAGAAATTGCAGTGGTTAAAACTTTATAATAAACAACCAGAATATACGATGATGGTTGATAAATATAAAGTTAGAGATTATATAGCTAAAGAATTAGGTGAGGAATATTTGATTCCATTACTAGGTGTGTGGGATGACCCTGATGAAATAGATTTTAATAAATTACCGGATCAATTTGTTTTGAAATGTAATCATAATTCTGGTTTGGGTATGTGCATTTGTAAAGATAAATCTAAGATAGATATTGAAAAAGTAAAGTCTGAACTTAGAAAAGGATTGAAACAGGATTACTATTTAACAGGAAGAGAATGGCCATATAAAAATGTACCAAGAAAAATAATTTGTGAAAAATATATGGTAGAAGAAAAGAAGAGCTTATCAAAAAATGATTCAAAAAATAATGGAATTGATGATTATAAAATAATGTGTTTTAATGGAAGAGCAAAATGTTCATTTGTAAATACAGATAGATTTAACGGGAAAGGATTAAAGGTGACATTTTATGATTTAGATTGGAGTATAATGCCGTTTATAAGACATTATCCCCAAAGTGATATTCCAATAAAAAAACCAATTAACTATGATAAAATGATAAAATATGCAGAAAAATTATCACAAAAAATACCTTTTGCTAGAGTAGATTTTTATGAGATAAATGGAAAATTATATTTTGGTGAAATAACTTTTTTTCCTGGTGGTGGATATGAAGAATTTACTCCAGAAGAAGCGGATTATCAGTTAGGAAAATGGATTGAACTTCCCCCAAACGATAGAGAGGTACAATCTAAAGACAAATGATTCTATTTGATAGAGAATTTAATTATTAGTATTTTAAATAGTTTTATGAATATTCACAGAACTTTCCTTAAGATAAGAAAAATTTTATGGAATGATTGTAATTGTTGAAATATTATCAAAAGGTTTATGCGATGTAAGGGTAGAATTATATAATTGTATTATCAAAATTTATTTTGCGGAATTAAAATTTTTACAAAAATATTTTTGATTCAAATGAAATAATTGAATTTGAATACGAATTGTAAATTTATACAAAACCATATAAAAATATATTAATTTAGGAGAAAGATATGAGTATATTGATAGGAGCTGATTTAGTTCCAACGAAATCAAATATGGAGTTTTTTGAAAGTGGAAATATTACTGAATTAATAGATGAAAGACTAATTGTGGAACTTAATCAAGCGAGATATCGTATTTTTAATTTGGAAGTGCCACTTGTAGATAAAGAAACTCCAATAAAAAAATGTGGTCCAAATTTGATTGCACCAACTCAGTCTGTGTTAGGAATAAAAAAATTAGGAGTGAATTTTTTTACATTAGCGAATAATCATATTTTAGATCAAGGTGAAGAAGGGCTTTTTTCAACAATTAATACATTAACTGATGCTGGTATTGCTTTTGCAGGAGCAGGAAATACATTAGAAGAGGCATCTAAGCCTTTTATTTTTGAATTTAATGGAAAAAAAGTTGGGGTTTATTGTTGTGCTGAACACGAGTTTTCAATTTTATCTGAAAGTAGAGCAGGTGCAAACCCATTTGATCCACTAGAAAGTTTGGATCATGTACAAGATTTAAAAAATAAAACCGATTATGTTATAGTACTTTATCATGGAGGAAAAGAACATTATAGATATCCTTCTCCTTATTTACAAAGAGTTTGTAGAAAAATGATTGAAAAAGGTGCAAATTTAGTGATTTGTCAACATACGCATTGTATTGGCTGTGAAGAAAAATATAAAAGTGGTACAATTGTGTATGGTCAAGGAAATTTTTTGTTTGATATGAGTGAGAATGAATATTGGCAGACAAGTATAGTTATTCGTATTAAAGATAATTTTGAGATTGAGTATATTCCGTTGAAAAAAAATGGGCTTAAAGTACAAATACCTGATAAAAGAGAATCTAAACTTATACTTAAAGAATTTATGTTTAGAAGTATGGAGATAAAAAAGCAAGGGTTTATTGAAAAAAAGTATGATGAATTTTCAGATGAAATCATTTGGAATTATATGTCTGTGATTTCAGGGAAATCCACAAAAAATATATTATTTAGAATAATAAATAAAATTTCAAAATATAAATTTTCAAAATGGTATATAAAGAGAAAATATAGTAGTAATGATAAATTAGCGCTAATTAATTATTTAGAATGTGAAGCACATAGAGAATTATTTGAAAGAGGATTACGTAGATTAATATAGTTTAAATATGTAATATTATTGGAAATTGGAAGTGAAGTTTAATTATATGAAAGAAAAAATTTTGTTAGTTTCATGTGAAGGACTTGGTAAAGGTGGGGTTCAATCAGTTATAATGAGCATTGTTCGAAATATGAGTTATAAGTATGTATTTGATATAATACTTTTTACTGATGAAAAAAGATTTTATGATGACGAATTTGAAAGTTATGGTGGGAAAATTTTTAGAATTCCTAATTATAATGGAGAAAATAAGATAAGAAAAAAAATAGATTATTATATTAGAAGAAATAGGATATATAGAGAAACTAAAAATATTATTAAAAGTAATGGACCTTATAGAGCAATACATTGTAATAATGTGTATGAAAGTGGTATTTGTTTAAAAGCAGCCTATAAATATAAAATTAAAACAAGGATAGTTCATATTCATATAGTGCCTCAACCTGGAAATTTTATTCGTAATTTTATAGATAAAAATTATTTTAAATTTATAAAACAATTTGGAGAACATTTCATAGGATGTTCAGAAGACTCTTGTAAATCCTTTTATGGTAAAAAAGTAAAATATAATGTTATTAATAATCCATATAACGAAGATATATTTAAGTTTTCTCCAAATATATCTAACAATGAATTAATAATTACTCAAATAGGAAGTTTTAGTTCAAATAAAAATCAAGTATTTTCGATTAAAGTATTAAGTCATATTGTTAAAAAATATCCAAATGCAAAATTATATTTTGTTGGTTTTGATATAGATGGATATCAAAATGAAATGGAAGCAGAAATCACTAAAAGTGGTTTGAAAAATAATATAAAAATTTATCCAAGTGATACTAATATTTCATTGTTATTAAAGAAAACTTCTGCTCTTATATTTCCTTCCTTAGTTGAGGGATTTGGTATTGTTTTAATAGAAGCACAAGCTATGGGAGTTAGATGTTATGTGTCTGATTCAGTTACAAAGCAAACTAATGTAGGAGGATGTGAATTTATTTCATTAAAAATTGGAGCTGAGAATTGGGCTGAAAAAATAATAAATGATTATAAAATTACACTAGGAAAACATTATAGGTATGATTGTTCTGAATTCTCCACAAAAGAAACTATGAAAAATTATGAATTAATATATAGAGGAGGTAGTTTGTAGATGAGAGTAGGAATAATAACTTTTCATAAAGCATTAAATTTTGGAGCTGCACTGCAAGCAACTGCATTAAATGAATATATTGATAATAATATTTGTCAAAGTGAAATTATTGATTTTATTCCGAATAATCAAGTTCCTAAAAAAAACATCATAATTAGAAAAATACTTCATAAATTTAAAAGCATAGTATATTTTAAGGAAAATAAATATAGAGAACTAAAAGAAAAAAAATTTAAAGAATATAGAAATAAATATATGAAGCTTTCAGAAAAAACATATTATGGAGATAATGCTTTGAAGAAAGATGTACCTAGATATGATATATATATTTCAGGAAGTGATCAAATATTAAATTCAACATTAAGTGGTAATTCTAAAAGTTATTATCTTAGTTTTATAGATGGTGTAAAAAAAATATCTTATGCTTCTAGTTTTGGAAGAGAGAATATTACTGATTTTGAAAAAAAGTGTATAGGTGAAGAACTAATAAAATTTCAAAGGTTATCCGTTAGAGAAAGTAATGGAATGAATATTATTAAAGAATATTCTAGTTGTAGTTCTACTCTTGTATTAGATCCTGTTTTTTTACTAGATAAAGAAAAATGGAGGGATAAATGTAAGGAAACAAAATTTCCCTCAAAATATATTTTAGTATATGCAATGGAATATTCAAATATAATGGAAGAATTTATTTTATTACTAAAAAGTGTGACTTCAATGCCTGTTTATTTGTTAGCTGGTAGTGAAACAGCCAAAAAACTTTCTGGAAATAAATGTATGGGGTTTGGGCCGTCTGAGTTTTTATTTGCAATTAATAATGCAGAATATGTTATAACCAACTCTTTTCACGGTACAGCATTTTCAATGATATTTGGGAAAAAGTTTTATTGTATTGCTCATACTACAAGAAATATTCGTATAAATAATTTGTTGGAATTAGTTAATTATGAAAGAAAAATAATTAGAAAAAAAATTTCAGTTGAAATACTTTCAGATTATTTAATAGATGGTGATATCGCATATCAAAGGTTAAAAAATATGATATATTTTTCAAAAGAATATTTGTTAAATTCCATATTTGATAAATAAAAAAGATATTTTTATTTTATATAGGAGTTGATAAATTGAAAGTTGGAATTTTAACTGCAAGTAGAACTAATAATAATGGTACTGATTTGCAAGCTTTAGCTATGCTAAAAATTTTTAAAAAATTTAATTCAAATGTTGAATTAATTAATTATAAATGTTGTAAATTAGAGAATAGTAGAAAATTTTTTTATCCAAAAACACTAAGAGGGTTTTTACAAATTCCATGGAGTATTTATAATCACTATGTACATGAAAAATTTAGAAAAAAATACTTTATATATTCAAAAAAGATATTTGATTCGTCATCCATTGATAATAATTATTATGATGTAATTATAGTTGGTAGTGATCAAATTTGGAATTTAGATATTACAGGTGGAGATTTAGGTTTCTTTTTACCGTTTAATTTAAAAAAACAAAAAAAATACTCTTATGCAGCGTCTTTAGGAAAAATAGATATAAAAGATTGGAATAATAAATATAATTTAGAAAAAAAATTAAAAAATTTTACCTGTATTTCTGTTAGAGAAAAAAGTGCTGTAGAAGCACTTTTACAAATTGGTGTTCTTGCACGATTTGATTTAGACCCTTTATTAATGCTTACACAAAAAGAATGGAATATATATAAAAGTGATACTAAGTATAATAAAAAATATATTTTTATATATGTTGTAGATAGAGCTAAAGAAGCAATTGAATATGCTATAAATTATGCAAAACAACATAATTTAGATGTTATTTTTTGCGGCAATGTTATAAAACCAATTTATAATGTTAAAGTTATAAGATTTTGTAATTTAGAAAATTGGATTACATATGTTTCAAATGCAGAATTAGTTATTACAAATTCATATCACTGTTTATCTTTTTGTGTATTATATCATAGAAAATTTGTTATATATTCACTTTCGAAATCAATTGAAAGTAATACTCGTCTTAATAATTTACTTAAAATTATAAATTTACAAGATATGATTGATGAGAGAATTTATAATCCAGATTGGATTGAAGTAGATGAAATTATTAATCTTTTACGAGAAAAATCTTATTCCTATATTTCTGAAATATTAATAGAAAATCAATAAAATATCTCTATTGAGAAATAAAAAATATATATTGATACTATAAAGTATATACTATATTAATGTTATTGCTTTATGATAATAAAATGAAAGGAATATGATGTTTTTTATATTAATAGACATCATTAAATTGTTTTACCATGATTGATAGTTTAAGGAAACACTTGAATAAATATCCTAATTTGTATATGAGTTTTTCTAAAATATATAGAAAAATTATCTATCCATTAATAACTGGACATTTTCAATATTATTGTAATTATAATTTGTTTATTAAAAAAAATGAAATAAATAAACTTAAAAGTTACGGATTTTCAGATATAAATCCTATAAATTACCGAGAATGGAGAATTGGTAAAGGAAAAGATGGAGCATATCGAAGATATTATTTAGCACAATATAAATCTCAAAAATGTTTTATAAAAATAGGAACTAATGATATGACAGTAGCTAATGAATTAAATATTTTAAAAAAATTAAAAGATTCTAATATTGAATTTTCACCGACATATGTAATAGGTGATAATTATTTCAAACAAGATACTGTTATGATAGCGGTCAAATATTTAGAGGGGTTAAAAAAGTTTACTATACCTTCAAGCATTTCTGAATTTGAAGATATTTGTACTCAGTTTTTAAATATTCTTGATCTTTTAGAACAAAATAATATTTTACATGCTGATGTACATCAAGGAAATTTAATGTTGTTTAATCAAAAATTATATTTATTAGATTATGGAATTAGTATGGTGGTTAACGATGGAAATGAAATAGATTATATATCTAGACCAGGTACTTTTTACATTGAAGAAGATGGATATAGAAAATACGATGATGCATTTTCATTTAATGAATTATTAAAAAAACAAGGACTAAAAGATGAATTTTTAGATTGTAAGTCATATAAAGAAGTTAAAAATAGAGTAGGAAAGTTTATTTTAAAAATTAAATTATAAAATAAAAAAATAATAGAAAGGTTGTTTTTAAACAAACTATAATAATATGAGAACGAAAAAGGCTATTATGAATATGTGTGCAGCAATGATATATCAAATTATTGCTATTATATGTGGATTAATTACTCCAAGATTAATATTGTCAAATTTTGGTTCGACATATAATGGTGTGGTGTCTTCAGCTACACAGTTTTTAAGTATGATTAGTATACTTACTTTGGGAATTACAGGAGCAACTAGAGTTGCTTTATATAAAACTTTGAATAATAATGATGTATTAGGTACTAGTAGAATTATGAAGGCAACTAAAAATTATATGAGAAAAGTTGCTTTGTGTGTAATAGTATATGCTTCAATATTATGTTTTTTGTATCCATTTATTTCTCATAATGATTTAACAAATGCACAAAACGCACTTTTAATTTTAATTGTAAGTATAGGAATGTTTGCACAATATTTTTTTGGTATATCGAATCAGACATTATTACAAGCTGATCAAGCAAGTTATGTTACATATGCGTTAGATATATTGAAGACTATAGCGAATACTATTTGTGTTGCTATATTAATTAAATTAAATATGTCTATATATATAGTTAAACTAGGAAGTTCAATTGTTTTTTTGTTTACACCAGCAATTATGAACTTGTATGTAAAAAAGAAATATAAACTTATTGATAATTGTAAGGCAGATTATTGTGGAATCAAACAAAGAAGAGATGTTGCAATCCATTCGATTGCAAATTTAATACATGGGAATATAGATTTAATTTTATTGACCATTTTTGTAGATGCTAAAATTATTTCGGTTTATACAGTCTATTATTTAGTGGTTGGTAAAATAAAATCTTTAATACAAGTAGTAACATCAGGAATGGAAGCGGCTTTTGGAAGTATATGGGTTAAAAAGGAATTAAAGACGCTTGAAAAAAATTTCAGAGGATTTGAATATTTAATATATACATTTACAGTAATTGTTTTTTCTTGCGTTGGAATATTGATTTTACCTTTTATTGAGAGATATACAGCAGGTATAAGTGATATTGAGTATATTAGGTTAGATCTTGCAATATTAATAACTTTGGCTGAGGGAGTATTTTGTATTAGACAACCTTATGTAATATTAGTACAAGCAACAGGAAATTATAAAGAAACTAGAAATGGAGCGTTGATTGAGGCTATATTAAATTTAATAATTTCTTTAATGTTGGTGAATTTTATTGGTATTTCTGGAGTTATAGTTGGAACACTTGTAGCAAATATATTTAGAACAATGCAATATACTATTTTTATTTCCAATAAAGTTTTACATAGAAATATTAATGAAGTATTAAAAAGAATTCTGTGGACTGTGTCTTCTATTGGTATTATATGTTTTTTAGCATTAATTGTAGTAAATAATATGATTTTTAATTTAGATTGGAGTGGATGGATCATTGAATCAGTTATTGTTTTTAGTATTTCTTGTTGTATTGCGTTAATCATGTCTTTAATTTTTTATAGAAAAGATTTGATTTTTATTATTAATATTATAAAAAGAATTAGTATTAAAAAATAGATTGTATAATAAAAAGTAAGAAAGTAAATATAAGAGTACAAATAAAAGTATTGATTGATGGTTAAGCGAGTAAAAAATTATATAAGGTTAATATGTTTAAATTAATAATTAACATTAAATGCTAATTTGTAAATGAATTTTTTAAAACATTGATAAAGTTAAAAGGAGTAGTCTTATATGGAAAATATAAATCTAAAACATACTAAAATATTGGTAACTGGAGCAGCAGGATTTATTGGTTCAAATTTAGTATTGGAATTATTAAAAACACAGTCTCCATTAAATATTTTAGGTATTGACAATTTAAATAATTATTATGATGTCTCTATTAAAAAGTATCGTTTGAGTAAAATTGAAGAGTATATTAAAAAGTATCCTGAATCTAATTGGACATTTATTAAGGGTAATATTGCAGATAAAGAATTGGTCAATAAGATATTTATGAATTATGAACCGCAGATTGTTGTGAATTTGGCTGCACAGGCAGGAGTACGTTATTCTATTACCAATCCAGATACATATATAGAGTCTAATTTGGTTGGATTCTATAATATTCTTGAGGCATGTCGTCATTCTTACGATAGTGGAAAAGTAGGAGTAGAACATTTAGTATATGCTTCCTCTTCATCTGTTTATGGCTCAAATAAAAAAGTTCCATATTCTACTGATGACAAAGTAGATAATCCAGTTTCTCTATATGCAGCAACTAAAAAAAGCAATGAACTTATGGCTCATGCTTACTCAAAGTTGTATAATATTCCATCGACAGGATTACGATTTTTTACAGTGTATGGTCCAGCAGGACGTCCAGATATGGCGTATTTTGGGTTTACAAATAAGTTAAGAGAAGGAAAAATAATAGAGATTTTTAATTATGGAAATTGTAAAAGAGATTTTACTTATGTAGATGATATTGTTGAGGGAGTAAAGCGTGTGATGGAAAAACCACCTATAAAATCTACTGGTGAGGATGGATTGCCTATTCCACCATATGCAATTTACAATATAGGAAACAATCAGCCGGAAAATCTACTTGATTTTGTAGATATTCTTCAGCAAGAATTGATTAGAGCTGAAGTATTACCTTTAGATTATAATTTTGAAGCACATAAAAAGCTTGTACCAATGCAACCGGGTGATGTACCTATTACATATGCAGATACATCTGCTTTAGAAAGAGATTTTGGCTTTAAACCAAGTACAAGCTTGAGAGATGGGCTTCGCAAGTTTGCAGAATGGTACAAAGAATTTTATAAAGTCTAGGTAAGGGAAGGAAAAGAGCATGAGAGAGTTTAAAGATTTAAAAATAGCAGTAGCAGGAACTGGATATGTAGGTTTATCTATTGCAACGTTACTATCGCAGCATCATGAAGTCGTTGCTGTAGATATTGTTCCCGAGAAAGTTGAACTAATTAACAATAAAAAATCGCCTATTCAAGATGAATATATAGAGAAGTATTTAGCTGAAAAAGATTTGAATTTGGTTGCAACATTAGATGTGGAGTCAGCATATAAAGATGCAGATTTTGTTGTGATTGCGGCACCTACGAATTATGATAGCAAAAAGAATTTCTTTGACACATCAGCTGTAGAAGATGTTATAAAGTTAGTTATAAAATATAATCCCGATGCTGTTATGATAATTAAATCTACAATTCCAGTAGGATTTACAGCCTATGTTAGAGAAAAATACCATTGTGATAATATTATATTTAGTCCGGAATTCCTTCGTGAATCAAAGGCTTTATATGATAACTTATATCCATCAAGAATTATAGTTGGAACAGATATTAAAAATGCTCGTTTGGTAAAAGCAGCACATACTTTTGCAGAGTTACTTCAAGAAGGTGCAATTAAAGAAGATATTGATACCTTATTTATGGGATTTACAGAAGCTGAGGCTGTTAAACTATTTGCTAATACATATTTAGCACTTCGTGTTTCTTACTTTAATGAGTTAGACACTTATGCAGAAATGAAAGGTCTAGATACAAAACAAATTATCAATGGTGTTTGTTTAGATCCACGTATTGGCTCTCACTATAATAATCCTTCTTTTGGATATGGTGGGTATTGTTTACCTAAGGATACTAAACAACTTCTAGCTAATTATGAAGATGTTCCTCAGAATATGATGTCAGCTATTGTTGAGTCAAATAAAACACGTAAGGATTTTATTGCGGATCGTGTTCTTGAATTGACAGGAACTTATGAAGCAAATGATAATTGGGATGCATCCAAAGAAAAAGAAGTTATTGTTGGTGTTTATCGTTTGACTATGAAATCAAATTCAGATAACTTCCGTCAGTCATCAATTCAAGGAGTCATGAAACGTATCAAGGCCAAAGGAGCAACAGTAATTGTATATGAGCCAACATTGGAAAGTGGGTCTACATTCTTTGGATCAAAAGTTGTAAATGATCTAAGCGAGTTTAAGGAAATGAGTCAAGCAATTATTGCAAATAGATATGATTCTGTATTGGATGATGTAAGAGAAAAAGTTTATACAAGAGATATTTTTGAAAGAGATTAAAAGATTTAAATAGTGCTATACTTGCTTTTGAATAATATAAAAAGTAAAATATACTTATGTAAACATTTTACAAAGAATTAAAAGTGAAAGGGAGTTAACTATGAAGGGGACGTATAGCTGTAAAGAGTTAGCTGAAAAATTTAAATTTAGTGGGGAACTTATAAATTCAGAAAGACATATATGTGGTCATATAAATGATACTCATATATTAAAATTTAAGCAACAGGATGGAACTCTAAAGAAATATATTCTTCAAAGAATTAATACAGATGTTTTTCCGGCTGTTGATGAACTAATGAATAATATAGATGGTGTTACTAAACATATTTCTAAGAAAGTTCAAGAAGAAGGTGGAGACGTAACAAGAGAAGGGTTGCGTTTAGTACCAACAGTAGATGAAAAGTTATATTATAGAACGGAAGCAGGGGATTGCTTTAGAGCATATCATTTTATAGAAGGTGCAACAACTTATATGATGGTAGAAAATCCAATGGATTTTTATAAATGCGGAAAAGCTTTAGGAAAGTTCCAAAAGCAACTTTCAGACTTCCCTGCAGATACAGTATATGAAATAATACCTGATTTTCATAATACGAGAAAAAGATATAATGATTTTCTTGAAGCAGTAAAAAACGATCCTTGCGATAGAGTGAAAGATGTACAAGCTGAAATTGATTTCATTATGACTAGAGAAAAAGAAACTGGAGTTTTAGTAGATTTATTAAATGAAGGTAAGCTTCCACTTAGAGTTACTCATAATGATACAAAGTTCAATAATATAATGATAGATGATGAAACAGGGGATGCAATCTGTGTTATAGATTTAGATACAGTTATGCCAGGTTTATCATTATATGATTATGGTGATTCTATACGTTCAGGAGCAACTACTGCTTTAGAAGATGAAACAGACTTATCAAAAGTAAATTTTGATATTAACTTATTTGAGTTATTTACAAAGGGTTTCTTAGAATCCTGTGGAGAGGCGTTAACTGAAACAGAAATTGAATACTTACCTTTTTCAGCTAAGCTTATAACTTTAGAACTTTCTATGAGATTCCTTATGGATCATATAAATGGAGATAAATATTTCCAAATTCATAGACCTAATCATAATCTAGAAAGAGCTAGGAATCAATTAAAACTTGTAGCTGATATGGAAGAAGCTATGGGGAATATGAAGGAAATAGTTAATAAATATATATAGTATAAACGTGCATGACTTTATTAAGTTGTGCATGTTTTTTACATACAGTGACATAATATGAAAAATATATTATTATAAAGTAAGAACCATTGTAAAAATAATTTCTTAAGTGGCGGTAGATAAATGAAGAAGGAAAAAATATTAGAAATGGCTAAGAAGTACAAAGAAACAATTTTGTATTTAATTTTTGGAGTATTGTCTACTGTAGTAAATATAGTGACATATGTATTCTTTAGTATGGTAGTTGGGTTAAATTATTTAGTTGCAAATTTAATAGCATGGATTATAGCTGTATTTTTTGCGTATATAACAAATAAATTTTGGGTTTTTGGTAGTAAAGAAATTAAATTTAATTACTTATTAAAAGAAATTTCCTCTTTTGTTGGGTGTAGACTTTTTTCTGGTGGTATAGAGATGCTTATCATGTTTGTTATGATAAGCGTGTTAAATATTAATGATTTTGTTGTTAAAATTATAACTAATGTTATTGTAGTAATATTAAACTATATTTTTAGTAAGCTATTGATATTTAGAAATAACATTTAATTTTTTGAATTAATTTAGGAAGTCGGAGGAAATAATATTGAAGATTGCAGTATTAGTACCATGTTATAATGAAGAACTTACTATAGGTAATGTAATAGAGGATTTTAAAAATGTAATTCCTGAAGCGGATATTTATGTATATGACAATAATTCAACTGATAGAACAGCGTTAATTGCAAAGGAAAAAGGCGCTATAGTAATACCAGAATATAGACAGGGGAAAGGGAATGTAGTTAGGAGTATGTTTAGACAGATAGAAGCAGACTGTTATATAATGGTTGATGGGGATGACACATATCCAGCTAAAGATGCATTAAGATTAGCTAAATTGATTATAGATGGAAAAGCTGATATGGCTATAGGAGATAGATTATCTAGTACTTACTTTACAGAAAATAAGAGAGCCTTTCATAACTTTGGGAATAAGCTAGTTAGGTTATTAATAAATAAAATATTTAAAAATGAAATAAAAGATATAATGACAGGATGTAGGGCTTTTAGTAGGCGATTTGTAAAGTCTTTTCCTGTTTTATCAAATGGATTTGAAATTGAAACTGAAATGAGTATACATGCTTTAGATAAAAGGTTTTTGATTAGTGAGATTCCTATATCTTATAGAGATAGACCAGAAGGAAGTGAGTCAAAGTTAAGTACGTTTAGTGATGGATATAAAGTTTTGAAGACAATACTTAAGCTATATAAAGATTATAAACCTATGTCATTTTTTGGATTTGTATCATTATTATTTTTTATTATCAGTGGTTTAATGTTTGTTCCTATATTGGTGGAATATTTAAATACAGGATTAGTAGCTAGGTTTCCAACTCTTATAGTATCCGTAGGATTAGGAGTAGCAGCATTATTGTCGTTAGTATGTGGCTTAATCTTAGATACAGTAAAAAAACATTCGGATCAATTTTATGAATTAGAACTTAATAGAATTGAGTCAGAAGAAAGGAATTAGTTTATGAAGGTTAAAATAAGAAATGTTTTTAAAATATATATTATTTTAATGGTATCTTTTGTTTCAATGTTGATATTAGCATATTCTATTCCTAATGAGAGAATGTTAGAAAATGTAAAAGAATCATTAGTTGTTCTTAATAAAGAAGGTGTTTATCCTAGGTTTTTCTTTAATGATGAGGGAAGCCAATTAGATAATTTTACAGATACACTAATGTTGAATACTGCAGTTTATTCAGATGGAGATAATGCAGTAAAATCTGCAATGAAGAATGGCAATGCATATACAGACAATCAAGATGATAATGAGATTGATGAGCTTTTTGCATATTTAAATAATGAAAAGATTGAAATAAGTGAATATAGTAGATATTGGCATGGCTATTTAGTTTTATTAAAGCCATTATTATTCTTTTTTAATTATTCTCAAATTAGATATTTAAATATATTTGTGCTGGTTGGTTTATTTATATCAGTTAATATATTAATAAAAAATAAAATTGGAACTAAATACATGATTGCTTTTTTTCTTTCTGTAATGATGTCAATGTTTTGGATTATACCAATGTCGCTTCAATTTTCTAGCTTATACTATATAATGTTTTTATCATTGATTTTTTTATTAAAAAATTATTATTGGTTAAAAGAGAAAAAATTGATTCCGTATTTATTTTTTGTTGTAGGAGCTTGTACAAGTTTTTTAGATTTGCTTACAGCGCCTTTGATTACCTTAGGAATGTTATTAGTAACATACTTGCTATTTGAAGATGAAGAAAACAGTATTACTTATAAGGTGAAAGAAATAATTTGTAATTCAATAATGTGGAGTATGGGGTATGGGTTAACCTGGGCAAGTAAATGGATATTAGGAAGTTTAATATTAGGAAAAAATATATTATCAGAAGCTATAGGTCAAGCAGCTTATAGAACATCTTCAGTATATAATGGACAAAATATAAGTTTATTTAAAGTTATAAAGAAAAATATATTATTATATTTTAATGAAACTTCAATAAAAATACTACTTTTAATAGGTATTATATTAATAATTATGTTATTATTTAAGAGGATAAGATTTAAATATAGAATTAATAAAATACCAATACTATTAGTAGCAGCATATCCTATAATATGGTTTATAGTACTTTCAAATCATTCGGATATTCACTATTGGTTTACATATAGATCATTAATGATTAGTTTGTATTCAATAATAAGTTTGTTACTTTGTTTTATTGATTTTAACAAAATTAAAAGTTAATAAATATAGGATATAATAAAGTGTATTAGTTTGTTATTCTTTATGTAATAAAATAATTGGAGGTAATTTATATGTCAATTTTAGTTACAGGAGGAGCAGGATATATTGGCTCACATACATCTATCGAACTATTACAAGCAGGTTATGATATAGTAATAGTTGATAATTTTTGTAATAGTAAACCAGAATCATTAAATAGAATAGAGGAATTAACAGGAAAGAAACCTAAGTTTTATGAAGTTGATATCTTAGATAGGAAAGGTCTTAATAAAGTATTTGATGAAAATAATATTGAAGCAGTTATTCATTTTGCGGGATTAAAGGCCGTAGGTGAGTCTGTAGAAAAACCAATAGAATATTATGAAAATAATATATCTGGTACTTTAGTTCTTTGTGATGTTATGAGAAAACATAATGTTAAAAAGATAGTATTTAGTTCATCAGCTACAGTTTACGGAATGAATAATAAGGTTCCGTTCTCAGAAGATATGCCAACAGCAAGTGCTACAAACCCTTATGGAAGCACAAAACTATTCATAGAACAAATACTTAGTGATATATATGTATCTGATAATGAATGGAGCGTTGCTTTATTAAGATACTTTAATCCAATTGGAGCACATGAAAGTGGAAGAATTGGAGAAGACCCAAATGGAATTCCAAATAACTTAATGCCATATATAACTCAAGTTGCAGTTGGTAAGAGAAAAGAGTTAAGTGTATTTGGTAATGACTATGATACACATGATGGTACAGGAGTAAGAGATTATATACATGTTGTAGATTTAGCTAAAGGTCACTTAAAAGCTGTAGGTAAGGTATTAAGTTCTAATGGTGTAGAAGCATATAACCTAGGTACAGGAATTGGATATAGTGTACTAGATGTAGTTAACAGTTTTGAAAAGGCATCAGGACAAAAGGTTCCTTATAAAATAGTAGAAAGAAGAGCTGGGGATATAGCAACTTGTTATGCAGATGCTACAAAAGCTTTAAGAGAATTAGGTTGGAAGGCTGAAAAGAATCTTGATGATATGTGTAGAGATTCATGGAGATGGCAAAAAAACAATCCAAATGGATATGACAATTAGGTAATATACTAAGCTGTATGGATAAGCTTCCATACAGCTTTTTGCTTGAGTATATTTTTTAATAAAAAGATAAGAATTTATAAGGGATAATATGGTATTATGTATAATGTAAATATATATAAAGGAAAGGAAAGTTATTATGAAGAGGTGGAAAAAAGTTCTAATAGTGTTAACTGTAATTTTATTTATAATAGTTGCAGGAGGATTTGGTGCTTATAAATATATAAATAGAATAAAAACTGTTCAATTAAAAGGGACAAATGAAGAGTTAGGTATTTCAAGTGAAACAGAAGAAAAGAGTAAAAAAGAAAATATAACAAATATATTATTGTTAGGAATAGATAATCAAGAAAATGCATCGGATGCAATGATGGTATTTTCCTTAGACAAAGATACTAACACGGCAAAACTTACATCTATAATGAGAGATTTGAGTGTAGATTTAGGACCAAATGCGGAAAAACATAAGATTAATTATGCTTATAATGTTGGTGGAGTAGAGGAATCTGTAAAAGTAGTAAATAGAGAATTTGATTTAGATATAAATAAGTATGTTAAAGTTTCTTTTGATGGATTGGTAGATGTAATTGATTATATTGGTGGAATAAATATAAATATAACAGAAAGTGAAAGAAAGATAATTGGAGCTTCAAAGTCTGGTAATGTTACTTTAAATGGAAAGCAAGCATTAGCATATTCAAGAATAAGAAAAATAGATAATGACTATCAAAGAACTAGTAGACAAAGAAAAGTATTGATGGCTATATTTAATAAAGCTAAAAGTATTTCCGTTTCAAGTTATCCAAAGGCACTTTCTGATTTATCATCAAATGTAGAAACAAATTTAGCTACTTTTGAATTACTTGATTTAGCTAAGGCTGTTATGAGTTTAAGTAGCGATGACCTTGAAGGATTTAGAATTCCTATAGATGGAACAAGTCATGATTCTATGGATAAAGGTATATATTATTTGGAGTGGGATAGAGCTGCAAATAAGAAGGCCCTTCATGATTTTATCTACGGAAATAAGATTAACCAGTAAAGAATAATTAAGGTCTATTGTTAGGTATACATTAATTGCACACATAGTTCATTTAAGGTATAATTAATTAGTATGCTAATAAAAAAGAGTGTTTATTGAAAGATGGGATAAAATATGAATTTAACTTGGTTTAAATTGAAACAGAAACTAAAAAAAATAAAAATTTTATATGTTCCTGTAAAAGCATATAAGGATTGGAATTACAAAAGAGATAATGAAAGAAAACGACAATTGTTACAAGAAAATGGATTAGAAATTACAAGTAAAATATCAAAAGTACTTGATAATAGTGGGATTGAATACTTTTTTACATATGGGACTCTGTTAGGGTTAATTAGAAATGGTGGTTTCATGAAGCATGATATTGATCTGGATTTGGGAGTTATAAAGACAGAAGAGTTTTCATGGAATAAATTAAATAGTCTATTAACTAATGCTGGATTTAAACAGCTACATGAGTTTTCTCTTGATGGTGAAATTACTGAACAAACGTATGAGTATAAAGGAATGACAATTGATTTCTTTATATATGAAAAAGAGAATGAACATATGATTAGTTATGTATATTTTAATAAAAAAGGAATTGTAAATGAGGATCCAACTAAGAAGTTTGTATCGAAGATGATTTCATCTCAAATAAAAGAGTTTAAGTATTTAGAAATAAATAATCAAAAATATAGAATTCCAGTTAATGCAGAACAATACTTAGCTGATATATATAGTGAGTCTTGGAGAATTCCAAACCCTAATTGGGTAAGTGAAGAAGGACCAGCTTGGAATGAACTAGAAGGAAAATACGGAATATATAAAGAGATAAAGTAATTTGAAAGGGGATTTATAATATGCAAGCAATAATTTTAGCTGCCGGAATGGGAAAGAGATTAAAACAATTAACTAATAACAATACTAAATGTATGGTAAAAGTAAATGGGGTAACTATGATTGAAAGAATGTTATCTCAATTAGATAAATTAAACTTATCTAATATAACTGTAGTAGTAGGTTATAAAGGTAAAGAACTTCAAGAATATATTTCTACTTTAAATATAAAAACAAAAATAAATTATGTAGAAAATGAAATTTATGATAAGACAAATAATATATATTCTTTATATTTAGCAAGACATTGTCTTTTACAAGAGGATACATTATTACTTGAATCAGATTTAATATTTGAAGACTCTGTTCTAGAAAAGATAGTTAATGATCCATATCCAAGTTTAGCTTTAGTTGCTAAATATGAAAGTTGGATGGATGGGACTGTAGTAACTTTAGATGAGGAAAATAATATAACTAGATTTTTAGATAAGAAAGCATTCAAGTTTGAAGATATTCAAAACTATTATAAGACAGTTAATATCTATAAATTTAGTAAAGAGTTTTCAACTAGTCACTATGTTCCTTTCTTAGAGGCGTATAGTAAAGCACTTGGGGATAATGAATATTATGAACAAGTATTAAAGGTTATAACTTTATTAGATAAGCCTGAAATTAAGGCTACTAAATTAGGAAATGAGTCATGGTATGAAATTGATGATGTTCAAGATTTAGATATAGCAGAATCTATATTTGCACCAACAGCAGATGAGAAATTAGCTAAAATACAAGCAAGATATGGCGGATATTGGAGATATCCAGGAGTAATAGATTTTTGTTACTTAGTAAATCCTTTCTATCCACCACAAAAGTTAATGAATGAAATAAAAGCAAACTTTGAAACATTATTATGTGAATATCCGTCAGGATTAGAGGTTAATAGTTTATTAGCTGCTAAGTACTTTGGACTAAATAAAGAACATGTTGTAGTAGGAAATGGTGCTGCTGAGTTAATAAAATCTTTAATGGAAAGAGGAGAAGGGAAAATAGGTATGGCTATGCCTACATTCCAAGAATATCCAAATAGAAAGAATGCTGAGGATGTGGTACCTTACTATCCTAATAACAAAGACTATGCATATACTGCAATGGATTTAATGAGTTTCTATGAAGATAAAGATATTTCAACTTTATTATTGATAAATCCAGATAATCCATCAGGTAACTATATATGTAAAGATGATGTTTTAAAGTTAGCTAGATGGGCACAAAATAAAAACATAACATTTATAGTAGATGAGTCTTTTGTTGATTTTGCAGATAAGGAAGAATCACCAACTCTTTTAGAAGATTATATTTTAAATGATTATCCAGAATTGATTATTGTTAAGAGTATTTCTAAATCATTCGGTGTTCCAGGACTTCGCTTAGGAATATTAGCATCTCATAATACTAAACTTATTAGCGAATTAAAGAAAGATGTTGCTATTTGGAATATAAATTCTTTTGGAGAATTCTATATGCAAATATTTGAAAAGTATAAAGGTGATTATACAACTGCAATTGAAAAGTTTAAAGAAGTTAGAAGAGAGTATTTAGAAGAACTTTCGAATGTAAAGAATTTAAGAGTTGTGCCAACACAAGCAAATTATGTTTTATGTGAGATTTTAGGTGATAATACAGCTTATGATATAACTAAGAGATTATTAGATGAATATGACGTATTTATTAAAGATTTATCTAGCAAAAAAGGATTTAATGGTCAATATATAAGAGTAGCAGTTAAGAGACCAGAAGAAAACAGGAAATTAGTTGAGGCATTAAAAACTATTTTAGAATAATATAATATTCTAATTATTGGAGGATTTAATATGGATAGTAATATTAGCTCTAAAATTTTTGGAGAAGATACTATTAATATATGTGTTCTAGGTGGAGGAAATATAGGGACTCTATTGATTGGATATTTAGGTCAAAACAGTGGAGTAAATGTAAGTTTATATACATCAAGGACTGATAAGTGGAGTAATAAAATAGATGTATATGATAGTAGTGACAATTTGAAATATACTTCAATATTAAAGAATGTTTCTTCAGATCCAAAAGAGGTTATATCTAATGCAGATATAATTATATCTACATTACCTTCACAAGTCTTTCCTGTAGTCTTAAAAAGTATTGAAGATTATATAAGAGAAGGAACTTGGATAGGAGTTATGCCAGGAAGTGGAGGAGTAGAGTTCTATTGCAAGGAGCTTATAGAAAAGAAAGAGTGCGTCTTATTTGGATTCCAAAGAGTTCATGGTATATCTAGAATAAAAGAGTATGGTCATTCTGTATATGATCTTGGAAAGAAAAAGGAGCTATTTATTGCTGCATGGCCTTCATCAGAAGTAGAGAAGATATGTTGTCTTATGGAGTCACTATTAAAGATAAAATGTACTATGCTACCTAATTATTTAAGTGTAACATTCACTCCATCTAATCCTATTTTGCACACCACAAGGTTATATGCTATGTTTAAGGATTATGAAGAGGGAGTATATTGGGATAGAAATATACAATTTTATTCAGAGTGGAATAATAAGGCTTCAGAAATGTTACTAGCATGTGATGAAGAGTTACAGAATATATGCAATGCCATAGAAGGTTTAGATTTAAAAGATGTACTTTCTCTAAAAGAATATTATGAATCTGATTCTATAGAAAAAATGACTAATAAAATAAGAAGTATAGAGGCTTTTAAAGGAATAGAGTCTCCTATGATAGAAGTTGATGGAAAGTTTATTCCAGATTTTAAATCGAGATACTTTTTAGAAGATTACCCATACGGACTTTGTATTATAAAAGGATTTGGAGATGTGGTAGGAATAAAAACACCATCTATAGATAAGGTTCTGGCTTGGTATGAGAAAGTTAGCAATGTAGAGTATTATGTTAATGGAAAGTTTATAGGTAAAGATTTGAAGGATTTACCTATGCCTAAAAATTATGGATTGAATTCAGTTGAAGATATTGTTAGGTATTATAGTAAATGAAATAGTAGTAACTTATTATATTAGTAAAGTGGGAGAAGAAAATGAGAGTTGAAGAAATTAAACAATCCTATTTAAATGTTAGTGGAAAGATATATAATTCTGAATTTATTAATCTTGCTAATATAAAAGACAATAGAATTGCATTAGATAAAAGAACACTATTCTTAACTGAGAAAGAGAAGGATTACTTAAATTCAAATCCAATAGAAGGTTTTGAAGATGTGATTTACATATTTAAGTACAAAGAATCTTATGGAATAGTTTGTGATGTGCCAATAAGTGAATATAAAGAAGATAAAATTAAGTGTCATGAATTGGTTATACCTGAAACAATTCAAGGAATGTTAAGTAATTTACATGGATATAATTGTGAAGCAGCACCGACTTTATTAGCTCATAGAAAAAAAGTGGATTATGAAAAATATATAAATAATAATAAATATTCAAATAAATATATATTTCCGGATTTAGAGATATTTGTTTTGGATGGAGAAAATGCAAAGGAGATAATCGAAGAGTTTAAGGAAATAGATACGTTCTATGTGGCAGATGGACATCATCGTTTATATACAACATCTTTATCTAATTTTAAGAATTCTGTTTTATCTTGCGTGATAAGTTTTGAGTATTTAGACATATTGCCTATTCATCGTATACTAAATAATATAGATGCACAGGTTTTTGAAAGAGGAAAAGAGTTTATATATAGTAGGTTTGAAGTAGAGTCTGCCGATGTGCCGTTATCAAAAGGAAAGATTAGGATAACATATAATGAAGAAAGTTTTGTTGTAAATTTAATTGAATTAAATTCTGATGCTTTTTGGAATAATGATATCTATCGTTTAAATACGCAAATTATTTCACAGGCATTTAGAATATTTGATACATCTAAGATTAAATATGTATCAGACTTAGAAGTATCTGATGGTGAGTTTAGATTAGATCATAAGGATATGTTAATTGAAACATATCCAGTAGGAAAAGATGAGTTTGTTGAGTGTGCAAATAACAAGTGTATTATGCCACCAAAATCAACGTGGTTTTCACCTAAATTTCCATCATTTTTAATATTTAAACAGTATCAATAAATGAAAAGAACAAAGAAATTGTATAATTTCTTTGTTCTTATTTTATTTTCTAAGTAATTTTAAATAAATAAAGCTTCTTAATTTATTAGGCATTAAACTTACCATAATATGAGATGAAGAAGAGATTATTAAATCTCCTAGTGAATATAAGCCAATTTTATGAAATAATTTTTTTGCTTCAATTGACTTTTTTAAATAATCATATCCTCCACGGCGTTCAAACATATCTAAACCAGTTCTTGCATATACTAAAGGCTTTGAGATATTTTTAGCCTTACATCCATTAACTAGCATACGAGCCCATAAGTAATAATCTTCAAAACCATTAGGGGGTTGGTAATTACCAGCTTCTAATACTTTAGACTTTTTATACATAACAGTCATATGGTTAAATGGATTTCTTTTTCTTGCAAAGTTATAGATATCATTATGCTCTAAAGGTACATTTCTTTCGGATAAAACATTATTAGGTGTACTTTCAAACTCAATAATACAGCTTCCTAAGATATCTAAATCTGTATTCTTTTCAAATTCTTTTAGTTGAACTTCAAATCTGTCAGGAGCACATATGTCATCAGTATCCATTCTAGCTATAAGTTCATGTGAGCAGTTTTCTACACCGATTGCTAAAGCTTTACCTAAGCCTTGATTGATTTCTAAAGGAACAGTTTTTAGTATATTAGGATATTTGTTAATATATTCATCTATAATGTTATCTAATTCTTCGGTTAGTGGTCCGTCTTTCACAATTACGATTTCAGTTGGTATTATACTTTGTTCAAATAGACTTTTCATACATAAAGAAAAGTATTCTGGTTTTTCTTTTTTATATATTGACATAAGAACAGAAAAGTTCATAATTTGTCCTCCTAAATTTAATGTAATATTAACTTAATTATAGTTATAAAGAAGGATTATATCAAGAAGAATGGTAAATATATGTATAATCGAGATTGTTGAATATATGTAAAGTTCTTAAAATGTAGTATTCTTGACAATATATTTAATAAAAACGTATAATACTAATATTGAAACTTTCTAGAATTAAGGTGTTTACAGTGATAAGAAGGTTAAATATGAGTTAAAGTTAAGGAGAATTATCATGTCGATAAAATCTTGGTTAAAAGGGAATTCGTTACTTAATTCAGCTATATGGTATACAGTTGGAACATTTATATTAAAAGGAGTTAACTTTTTTACAATACCTATATTTACAAGATTACTATCAACTGAAGACTATGGAGTAGTTACCATATATTCAACATGGAGTGCAATATTTGCTATTATTGTTGGTATAGGAATAAATAGTACAGTTGGGAGCGCTAGAGCTAACTTGGAAGATGATGAATATAAGGAATATCTTTCAAGTACTTTATTTTTAGGAACAATTAGTTTTGCTGTTGTTTCATTTATTGTATTGATATTTAGAAATCAAGTGTCAAATATGATAGGGTTTGGATTCAATTTAGTAATTATATTACTATTTGAAAGCTTTTTTACTTTCGTTATTAATTTTGTTACTTCAGTATTTACATTTGATAAAAATCATAAAGCATATATACTATCTTCTGTTGTAGTAACAATAATAAATGTATCTATATCAGTAATGCTTATTACGTCTATGAATAGTGATAAGTACTTTGGAAAAATTTGTGGAAGCGCAATATCAGCAATTATAGTTGGATTGTTTTTATATATTAAAATAATATTAAGGGGAAGAAAGTTAATAAGCCTTAAGTATTGGAAATTCTGTTTACCGATAGCAATACCTTTAATATTCCATAATTTATCACATTTGGTGTTGAATCAAGCAGATAAGATAATGCTTCAAAAGATGACGACTGAAGCAGCTGTAGGTATATATGGATTTACATATACTATAGGAAGTTTAATTAATACTATACAATTAGCTATTAATAGTGCATGGGTTCCTTGGTATTATGATGGCTTGAAGTTAGATGATAAAGAGGGAATAAAACAAAAATCAAAGATATACATTGCTGTGTTTACAACTATGACAGTATTGTTTATTTTAGGAGTTCCAGAGGTAGTAAAGATATTTTCTAGTCAAGAATATTGGACGGGTATACCACTATTACCTATAATTATAATAGGGTATTATTTTGTGTTTTTATATACTTTCCCATCAAATTATCAATTTTATATAAGAAAAACTAAATTTATTGCTATGGCAACAATATTATCTGGACTTGTTAATATTGCTATTAATGCTCTTTTGATTCCTAAAATGGGGGTATATGGAGCAGCTATTGCTACATTAATAGCATATATAGTGTTATTCTTGGTTCATCATTTTATTGTTACATTTAAATATAAGCATAGTGACTTTCCTTTTACATATTATCTAGTAGGAGTAGGTATAGTTTTATTGGCAGCGTTAATATTCTATGTGTTTATAGATTATCTTGTAATAAGATGGGCACTAATGTTTATTATAGGATTGGTTTGGGTAAAAATAGGACTAGGAATATATAAAAAAATGAATTGTAAATAAATTGAATAAGATAAAAATATTTATAGGATGAGGTGTATTATGCCTAAGGTAAGTATTGTAGTTCCTATATATAACTCTGAAAAAGAATTGCCAAGATGCATAGATAGTATATTAAGGCAAACTTATTTGGATTTTGAGTTGATATTGATTAATGATGGCTCTAAAGATGGAAGTTTAAATATATTAAAGGAATATGAGCAAAAGGATAAAAGAGTTATAGTTATAGATAATGAAAATAATGGTGTTTCTGAAACTAGAAATATAGGAATAAGAAGAGCTAGTGGTGATTATATAGCTTTTGTTGACTCAGATGATTATATTGAAAGCGATATGATGGAAGCTTTAGTTAAAAGTATAGAAGAACAAAATGCGGATTTGGTTATATGTGGGTTGTATATAGATGTACTTAAAGGGCAAGAAGTAAAAACATCAACTCAAACTTTTGAATATAATGTATCGTTAGATAAAAGAGATATAGCATTAAAAGTTTTAGATAGGTTAAATGGGACTTATATAAATTCCCCTATAAATAAACTTTATAAAAAATCTATATTGATAGATAATAATATATATATGGATAATACCATTGATTTGGGTGAAGATTTACTTTTTAATATTGAATATTTAAGCTATTGTAGCAGTGTTATATTTGAAGAAAGGTGTTTCTATCATTATTGTATGAAATCAGAAGATAGTCTCACTGCAAAATATAGAGAAAATAAGTTAGAACTAATGAAGAGAATGTATGATGGGATAAGGGAGTATATGCTTGAATCTAGGGTTACAGAAGATGAATTATATAAACTAGATAATTTATTTATAAAGTTTATATATTCTGTATTATTAGATTTGCATAATTCAAGTTGTAAATATACCTTTAAAGAAAAATTAGGGTTTATACAAAGAGTTACTAGAAAATATAGAGATATAATAGATAGAACTCATAATCTAGGATACTTTTATGGACTATTAAAGTTGTCTTTAAAAGTTCCGATTTTAACGTATTTAGTTAGTAAAATGATATATATAGTGAAAAATAGAGCAAGAGATAAAATGTATGGGTAAAGGTAGGAGGAACAACGTGGACAGTATTAATAAGTTATTTCAAATGAAATTTATTAAAGACAGTGTTTATTTTAAAGTAGTATTTTGTATTTGGCAGTTAGTGCATTTAATAGCTATGGCGCAGCCATATACAGGAGTAGTAGCCCCTATAATAATTATATGGGGAATGCTAATTTTGATAAAAAATGTAATTATAGATAAGAATTTAATTGATAAAAGAGTTAGATATCTTCTATATGCCTTTTTAGTGTCATATGTAGTTACCATTATAATTAATATCAAGCTAAATTTAATTGGTAACCTTAAGACTTTAGTTTGGTATAGTATACTAATATTTGTTATATTTATTACAGATAAACAAAAAGAAATAGAAGATGTAAAAAAAGATATAGATACTATTGCAAAGGTTGTAATTAAAACTACTTTTGTTATGTCTTTAGTATCCTTATTAATGTTCGTTTTTAGAATGTGTTTCTGGGTTTATAGAGTTGATGGAGCTAAGATACCACAGGGATATTTTGCAGCTAGACTATGGGGGATTTTTATAGATCCGAATCAAGGTTGTGTAGTAGCACTAATATCTATCATATTATCAATAATTATTATAAAAAGAAAAGCTATGAAAAAGTTTTTCCCTATAACGAATATAGTTATTCAATATTGTTTCCTTATATTAACTGGATCTAGAGGTGGAGAAATAGCGTTCTTCTTTTCGGGAATATGCTTAGTTTATATATTATTTAATAAGAATAATTATTATAAGTTTATTAAGATAAATCCTATTCGAGTTATAGCATTAGTATTAACAGGAATTGTTTTGTCTTGTACAGTTATATTGACTTTTAGACAAACTAGAAAAATATTAACGGTTATTCCTAAAACGTTATATAAAATAGAAGCTTCCATAAGTGGAATTACAACTGAGGAAGAGGATGAAGATAGCGAAGACGAGGGATTTGATATAAATATAGATAGGGCAGATGTTGGCGGTGAAAACTTCTCAAATGGTAGAATACAGTTATGGTTAGATGGTGTGAAGTTATCTAAATATTCGCCTGTATTTGGATTTGGGGATAGAAATATAAGAGCTAAGGCTGGGGAATTAACTCCAGGTTCTACATTAGAAAAACAATTTGTACATAATGGATTTATACATATGCTTTTAGCAGGAGGATGGTTAGCTTTCTTGTTAATGATGGCAATTATAATCATTATTTTAAGCAAATCGTTTAGGATTTTCTTTGCAAAAAAAGAATATAACGAAGATATATGCATATTCGACCTAATGGGAATTTTAATAGGAATTTTACTAATAACAACAATGTTTTTAACTGAAGTATTTTATATGAATTCATTTGCGGCTGTAATGTTCTGGTTCTTTATGGGAAATATAGTATATTTTCAAAACAACTGTAAAAGTATAAAAAATATTTAGAGGGTTTAATATGAATAGTGAGATAAAACTTTCAATTATTGTTCCTGTATACAACGTAGTTACATATATAGATGAATGCTTAAATAGTATTATAAAATCATATAAATCTGGTATAGAAGTAATACTTGTAGATGATGGCTCAAATGATGGAAGTGAAAATAAGTGTGATTTTTATGCAGATAAGTATGAATATATTAAAGTTATTCATCAAGAAAATGGAGGCCTTTCTGTAGCTAGAAACGTAGGAATAGAGAATTCTATAGGAAAGTATATATGGTTTGTAGATAGTGATGATTATATATCTGAGACTTCGATAAATGATATATATATAGCTATTGATAAGAATAAGGATTTAATTATTGGAGAATATGAATCTTTTTATCCTGACGGAAAGAGGATTATACCTGAAGTAGCTAAAAGTGAGCGAGATATATTACCTTACGAATATTTTATGAAATTAGGAAGCGTTAGTTATGCTGCAGTAAAATTTATAGTTAAGAGGGAAATCATTATAAGAAATAAATTATGGTTTGAAAAAGGAATTTATCATGAGGATGAGGATTGGACTCCAAGAGTACTATGTCATACAAGCAGTTTTATGATTTTAGATAGAATGATATATCACTATAGGTTAGGTAATGAAAATTCTATAATGGGTATGTTAAATCCAAAAAAAGTATATGATAAGCTAAAGGTAAGTAAAAGATTATATGAGTATGGTGATTTTAACAAGCTGTCAGCTGAAGAGAAAGGTTTCTTAAAGTTTAGGGCTGAGTATATGTATATAGCAGCATTAAATGAATATTCTTTATATTCTTCAGAGGAAAGAAAAAAGATGAAAAATGAATTTAAGAAATATAAATATATAATTAAAAATAATGGAAAAAAATCAAAGATTGTACTTAATACCATGAATTTATTGGGAGTGTTTTATACTTCAAAATTGCTAAGGTTAAGAAATTCCATAAAGTGATAACTTAAGAAGTTTGTAATTTTTAGAAAATATATAAGGTATATAATTTATAGGAGGACTATAGTAAAATATAGGACCTCCTATAAATTATATAGTGCTGAAATATAGTTTAAGGTATAGAATATTAGGAATTATTGTTTTTTATAATATTATATGATAACATTAATACATTAAACTATAGTAAAAAATGTGATCAATAAACGCTAGATGAGGACTAATTTTAACCATTTTGGGAGGAAAATATGAAAGAGAAGATGCTTGGGTTAAAGCGAACAGTTATGTTTGTAACAACCTGTATCATATTATTATCAAATACATTACTATTTGGATATGCTTGGCAAAGTAGTTATAGTGATACCATCATTTTGCCTTTTTATAGAAGGGGGAATATATTAGTAATAGTTATTTACGGATTGCTATTATATATATTTACTAAAATATATAGCGGATATAAGATTGGATTTATCAAATTATCAGAAATCATATATTCACAAGTATTATCACTATTATTCGTAAATGTAGTAACATATTTACAAATAAGTTTAATTGGTAGAAGATTTTTAAGTTTGTCTCCTATGTTATGGATGACTGGAATTCAAATTATAGTAATAATAGTTTGGGCGATTTTAACCAATAAATTATATTTTTTTATTTATCCACCAAGAAAGACTATGCTAGTACATGATGGTGCTGATTCGGAATTGATAATAAAGAAAATGATTAATCATAAAGAGAAGTTTACAATAACTCATAAAGCATCTATAAAAGATGGCGTTAAGGAGATATGTGATTCTTTAGCTGATTTTGATGCAGTAGTTATAAATGGCGTAAATGTTAAAGATAGAAATTCTATAATTCAATATTGTTATGAAAGAAGTATTAGAGTATATATAGTTCCAACAGTAGAGGACATAATATTAAGGAATAGCAATACAATTCATCTATTTGATACTCCAATGTTCCTACTTAGAAATAGGGGATTATCGCCAGAAAATAGATTTGCAAAGAGATTGATAGATATATTATTCTCAGGATTTGCTTTGATTGTATTATCGCCTATTATGATTATTGTTGCATTGTTAATTAAATTATATGATGGTGGTCCAGCATTATTCAAACAAAAGCGTCTAACTATTGATGGGAAAGTTTTTGAAGTATACAAGTTTAGAAGTATGATAGTCGATGCAGAAAAAGATGGTGTTGCACGTTTAGCTAGTAAAAATGATAATAGAATAACACCTATAGGTAAATTTATTAGAGCAGTTAGACTAGATGAACTTCCTCAACTATTAAATATATTAAAGGGTGATATGTCTATAGTAGGTCCACGTCCAGAGAGACCGGAGATAGCAGAGGAATATATGAAAGATATGCCAGAGTTTGCATATAGACTAAAAGTTAAAGCAGGATTGACTGGTTATGCACAAATATTAGGAAAATATAATACAACTCCGAGGGATAAGCTTTTATTAGATATGATGTATATTGAGAAATATTCATTGTTTTTAGATATTAAGCTTATGTTGATGACTATAAAGATATTATTTATGTCTGAGAGTACAGAGGGAGTAGATGATGGAACAATAATTCCTAAATAAGCTTTGATTTAAAAAGGTTTATGTAGACGATAAAAATCGTCTATATAAACCTTTTTCTTACATGATTAGTTAACATAAAGTAGTATATGTGATAAAATAAAACTATATGTGATTAAGAAAATTTATTAATTATAAATTAGAAATGAGGGGGATATATAGTGAAGAGGTTTGCGGCAGCTATTGTGATAATTTTCGCATTAGGACAAGTTATACTACCAAGTTTTGTTGTACAAGCTACTATTAATACTGAAATTGTTCATCAAGATGAAGTAGAAGAAGGTTCAGAAAGTGATAGCATATCATCTGAAGAAGATTTAAAAGCTAGCGATATAGGAGATTTAAAGTATTCTACTGAGAAGAGAGTACAAAAATCAGTCTATAAAATGTCTCAATATGATCCTAATATGGAGAAAGAAGAATTTGCAGATGATATAAATTCAATGCAAAATATAGACTACTTAATAAATAAGACAGATAGTAAGTTTGAGATTGCGTTAGCCTTTGAAGATGGAAGCTATTCTTATTTTGATTCTACAAATGATATTAATGATGCTATAAAAATAGCAAACAATGTTGAAAAAAAAGTAAAAAGTAATGTTATACCATGTGTAATAGACTCTAATGGGGTAGTTGTTTATTCAACTAATGCAATGGGAAGAATCTTAAAGCATATAGGTGGAAAACCTTATTATGGTGTAAATAAAAATACTAGTATTTATAAAAATTCTAATTTGACTAATGAAATAAATTATATAAATCAAGGATATGTAGATGATGTACCAATAATAGTAAATCAAGCAAATTCAGCTAAAATACAAGTTTCTGGACAAATAGGTTGGGTTAATAAAAATGTTAATGCTCAAGAGTATGATTTAATAGTAGTGCCATTAAATCAAGCGTATAATCCAAGTTATTATCAATCAATTAATGGAATCTTATATCATTGGATATCTACAGATATAACTAATAAAAATATGACAGCTGGGCATAAGGTAGCTGTAGGAGTTGCACCTCAATGGATGGTCAATGAAAGAAAGTATTATAGTTATGATGGTAAATACTTCTACAATTCTTTAAACGAAGTAATGGATGACTTAAAGGCTGATAGTAATGGAAGAGCAGTAAATAAGAATAATCCATATTACAATTACTATTTATATTTACCATTTAGAAGCAAGACAAGCTATAGTGCTTCTGATATAGATAGATTTATATCTCAAAAAGCACCATCAAATAGTGCTTTAAGAGGTAGTGGGAAAGGCTTTATATCAGCTCAAGATAAATATGGATCAAATGCTATGCTAATGCTAGGTATTGCAATAAATGAGTCTAATTGGGGAACATCCAATTATGCTATAAATAAAAATAACTTATTTGGATTAGGTGCATATGATTCGAATCCAAATGATTCATTTGCGTATAAATCAGTAGGTCATTGTATTGAAGAGTTTGGAAACTATTGGGTTTCAAAAGGATACTCAGATCCGCAAGATTGGAGATATATGGGCGGATACTTAGGAACTAAAGATTTGGGCTTTAATGTTAAATATGCTTCTGACCCTTTCTGGGGAGAAAAGGCAGCATCATATGCTTTTCTTGCAGATAGAACACTAAGCAACAATAATATTTCGTTATTGAATGATTATAATCAATACCAATTAGCTATAGTTAATAGCCCAACAACAGTTCAATTTAGTAATGCAAATACTTTATACAACGTAAAGAGCGGAAAAGTAAGTAATTGTGGATTAGTTGGAGAGAGTATTCTTTTAACTAGTAATGTAAAGCAAAAGTGGGGATCTGGATATAGATATGAAATTAATCCAGCTAGAACATCAGCATTACCGTTAACAGGTGGAAGTGAGTTTAATGGTCTTTATGATTGGAATACAAAAGGATATATAGATGCTACAAAAGTAACTCTTGTAAATAATCCTCAAAATGCAACTGGGATTAATTATCAAGTTAGCCTTTCAGGGAATGGATGGCAACCATGGAATAGTAATGGTTATACAGCCGGAAATCAAAATGGATCTAGTGGCATAGAAGGGTTAAAAGTTAAACTTACAAACTTACCACAAGGTTCATCAATAAGTTATAGATCCTATGTACAAGGTAATGGGTGGCTATCTTGGGTGAAAGATGGACAAACAAGTGGACTTCTAAATCAAGGTAAGAAGATATCAGCAATACAGATAAATGCAGACCTACCGAAGGGATATGATTTAGAATATAGAGTATATAATGACATTAATGGATGGGAATCATGGGTGAAATCCGGAGATATATCTGGAATTTATGGAAGAGATATAAAAGCTATTGAAATAAAAATTGTTGAGGATAAACCTATAAGTGTATTATCACCAGGAATTTATGAAGAAGATAACTCTAATATAAGATATTATGGAGAATGGACAAGTTGGAGTAGTAACATCCATAGTGGTGGAAAAAGTATATATTCTAATGAAACAAGTGCTGCCATTGAATTTAAGTTCAAAGGAACAGGATTAAAGTTATTTGGTTATACAAATAGTGAAAAGGGATTAGCTAGAATTGTAGTTGATGGTGAAACAGAGAATACTATTGATACTTACACTAAGAATGGTGAAAGTAAAAAAATGATTTATCAAAGAACTAATTTAGAAAATAAAGAACACACAGTAAGAATTGAAGTTACAGGGATGAAGAATCCAGCGGCAATATCAGATTATTTGAATTTGGATTACATTCAAGTAATAGGGGATAATGTTCTTGCTACAGAATTAGTTGATGATAAGGATCCGTCAGTCATATTTAAGGGGCAATGGACTGATTGGAAAGTGCAAGGTCATTATAATGGTTCTACTAAATATAGTAATGTAAAAGGAAATTCTATAGAATACACGTTTTATGGAACAGGTATAAGAATTTTAGGATATACTAACCAAGAAAAAGGAATTGCAGACATATATGTAGACGGTAATAAATATTCTATAGACACATTTACTTCAAGAAGTGTCTATAAAAATACTATTTTTGAATTAACTGGTTTAACAAAAGGAAAACATACTATTAAGGTAGTTGTAGCAAATGATAAGAATAGTAGAGCAATAGGATCATATGTTAATTTTGATGCATTTGAAGTTATAGAGCCTTTTACTCCATCTGTATTAGAAAAAGGTATTTATGAAGAATATAATACTGCTATAAAAAAAGGTGGGGCATGGACAGTATGGAACGATTCATCTCATAGTGGTGGAAGAACAATATACTCAAATGATAAATCAGCATATATAGAATTTAAGTTTAAGGGAACAGGATTTAAGCTATTTGGTTCATCTAATAATGAAAAAGGAATAGGAAAAGTAATTATAGATGGAGTGGCTGTAAATAACTTTGATTCATATACAAAGGATCGTTACAATAAAAGAAATATGTATCAAAGAACAGACTTAAATAATGGAGAACATACAGTAAGGATAGAAGTTACAGGATTGAAAAATCCATCAGCTGTAAATAGTTATTTAAATATTGATTATATTGAAATAGTTAATGAAGCTTCTCCAGTAACAAAGCTAGTTGAAGAAAGTAGCAAGGATGTAAAATACACAGGATCATGGACAAGTTGGACAGATGGTGGTCATAGTGGTAAGACAACAAAGTATTCAAATGGAGTAAATAATAGTATAGAGTATACTTTCTATGGTACAGGAATAAGAGTTTTAGGATTTACTAATTCTGAAAAAGGAATAGCAAATGTATACGTAGATGGTAAGTTATACTCCATAGATACTTATACAGAAGGTAGAATATATAAGAATAATATATTTGAATTAACAGGTTTATCTCAAGGGAAGCATAAGATAAAGATAGAGGTAACAGGAAAGAAAAATTCAAAGGCTGTAGGAAGCTATATAAATATAGATGCGTTTGAGGTGATAAACCCATCTACGGAGCCTGTATTAACAACAGGCAAATATGAGGAAAATAATAGTGGTATAGAAGTGAGTGGGTCATGGACAGTATGGAATGATTCGTCTCATAGTGGTGGAAGAACAATATACTCAAATGATAAGTCGGCATATATAGAATTTAAGTTTAAGGGAACAGGATTTAAGATATTTGGCTCATCTAATAATGAAAAAGGAATAGGAAAAGTAATTATAGATGGAGTGGCTGTAAATAACTTTGATTCATATACAAAGGATCGTTACAATAAAAGAAATATGTATCAAAGAACAGACTTAAATAATGGAGAACATACAGTAAGGATAGAAGTTACAGGATTGAAAAATCCATCAGCTGTAAATAGTTATTTAAATATTGATTATATTGAAATAGTTAATGAAGCTTCTCCAGTAACAAAGCTAGTTGAAGAAAGTAGCAAGGATGTAAAATACACAGGATCATGGACAAGTTGGACAGATGGTGGTCATAGTGGTAAGACAACAAAGTATTCAAATGGAGTAAATAATAGTATAGAGTATACTTTCTATGGAACAGGGATAAGAGTTCTAGGATTCACTAATAGTGAAAAAGGAATAGCAAATGTATATGTTGATGGTAAGCTATATTCTATAGATACTTATACAGAAGGTAGAATATATAAGAATAATATATTTGAATTAACAGGTTTATCCCAAGGAAAACATACAATAAAGATAGAAGTAACAGGAAAGAAAAACTCTAAGGCTGTAGGAAGCTATATAAATATAGATGCATTTGAGGTTATAAATCCTTCTTCAGCACCTGTATTAACAGCAGGGAAGTATGAAGAAAATAATAGTGGTATAGAAGTGAGTGGGTCATGGACAGTATGGAATGATTCAGCTCATAGTGGTGGAAGAACAATATACTCAAATGATAAGTCGGCATATATAGAATTTAAGTTTAAAGGAACAGGATTTAAGCTATTTGGTTCATCTAATAACGAAAAAGGAATAGGACGAGTAATTATAGATGGAGTGGCTGTAAATAACTTTGATTCATATACAAAGGATCGTTACAATAAAAGAAATATGTATCAAAGAACAGACTTAAATAATGGAGAACATACAGTAAGGATAGAAGTTACAGGATTGAAAAATCCATCAGCTGTAAATAGTTATTTAAATATTGATTATATTGAAATAGTTAATGAAGCTTCTCCAGTAACAAAGCTAGTTGAAGAAAGTAGCAAGGATGTAAAATACACAGGATCATGGACAAGTTGGACAGATGGTGGTCATAGTGGTAAGACAACAAAGTATTCAAATGGAGTAAATAATAGTATAGAGTATACTTTCTATGGTACAGGAATAAGAGTTTTAGGATTTACTAATTCTGAAAAAGGAATAGCAAATGTATACGTAGATGGTAAGTTATACTCCATAGATACTTATACAGAAGGTAGAATATATAAGAATAATATATTTGAATTAACAGGTTTATCTCAAGGGAAGCATAAGATAAAGATAGAGGTAACAGGAAAGAAAAACTCTAAGGCTGTAGGAAGCTATATAAATATAGATGCCTTTGAAATATTTGATTAATAAGAAAGGAGTATTCGATAAAACGAATACTCCTTTTATACTTAAAATAAATTTATTTATTATATGCTCTAAATAAAATATTACCTATTAATATAGCAATAATTGTTGGAATTAACCAAGCAAATCCTAAACTAGCTAATGGAATGAAACTTAAATCAAAAATTTTTATTTCAGCTAAAATACCAAAAACAAGGGAAGTATAAATTCCAAGCCTTATAGCTTTAATATTTGTAAGATATTTATTTAATAATGTAGTAACAATTAATGTTATTGCTACAGGATATAGTATGTTAAGAATAGGACCGGATATTTTTATAATATTATCAACACCTAATGCACCAATTACTATACTTATTATAGATATTATTACTGCATTAATTTTATATGGAAGTTTTCCTTTTGATACTTCTTCAAAGAAGCTTGATCCAGCTGTTAGTAAACCAATAGATGTTGTTAAACAAGCAAGACTCATAGCTATTGCAATTATTGTTCTTCCTATATTGCCCAATACTCCATGAGCTATAAAAAGTAGTAATGAAGTTTTTGAAATATCTGTAGATACAAGTGTAGTTGTTTGTGCACCAAGTATAGTTAGTCCACCATAAACAAATGCTAAACCTAAAGCTGCTATTATACTAGCTTTTAAGGCCATAGGTATCATTTGTTCTTTATTATACCCCTTTTGTTTTAAGCTATTAGTTATTACTGCTGCAAAAAGTAATGCTGCTAAAGCATCCATAGTTTGATATCCTTCAATTAGTGAAGTTGATAGAACAGATGTAGCACCAGTAGTGCTGATTTCACCAAGAGGAACTATGATACCTTTAATAATTACAAAAGAAAGTATTACTATTAATGTTGGAGTTAAATATTTACCAATTGTATCTATAACTGAAGATTTGTTTAAAACAAAAATCAGATTGAATGCAAAGTATATAATCATAAATAAAATTGGTGAGAATGATGGAAATAATGGTTGTATAGTTATTTCAAAAGTTGTTGCTGCAGTTCTAGGAATACCTAGCATAGGTCCTATTGCAATAAATAAAATTGAAGCAAAAATAATTGAAAATTTAGTTCCTATTTTAGATGCTATTGTTTCAAAGGTTCCATCTCCTTTTAAACAGGATAATATAGCTAGCAGTGGTAATCCTACCCCTGTTATTATAAATCCTAGCATTCCAATTATATATTCACTTCCTATAGCATGTCCTAAATATGGAGGAAAAATTAAATTTCCAGCACCAAAGAACATAGCGAATAGTGCAAAGCCTATAATCAATATATCTTTATTTTTATTATTCATCTTAAGTCCTCCTTCAACAATTGACTGTACTATTAACAATAGTACCATTTATTTTTATAGGTATCAACAAAAAGATACAATATAAGACAGAAAACTGAGAAATTAATATTAAAAGTAATATGTTTTTATTAAAATGTAAATATATATATAGTTATTTGTTTAATTATATTTTGTTAACATAATTATTTAAATATGATAGAATATAATTGTATATAGAAGAAGGAAGGGGAAGTATTATGAAAGTTAAAAAGGCAATAATACCAGCTGCGGGATTAGGAACAAGATTTTTACCAGCTACAAAAGCACAACCAAAGGAAATGTTACCAATAGTTGATAAACCAACAATACAATATATTATAGAAGAAGCTATTGCATCAGGCATAGAAGAGATACTTATAATTACAGGAAGAAATAAGAAGTGTATAGAAGATCATTTTGATAAGTCAGTAGAACTTGAAATGGAGTTAGAGAAGGCAGGAAAGTCAGAATTACTTGAATTAGTAAGAGATATATCAGATATGGTTGATATTCATTATATAAGACAGAAGGAGCCAAGAGGATTAGGCCATGCTATTCATTGTGCAAAGACATTTGTTGGTAATGAACCATTTGCAGTATTATTAGGGGATGATGTTGTTGATAGTGAAGTGCCATGCTTAAAGCAATTAATAGATTGTTACTCAGAATACAAAACTACTATATTAGGAGTTCAAACGGTACCAGAAAGTGAAACTAATAAATATGGTATTGTGGATGGTATTCATATAGAAGATAGAGTATATAAGGTTAAAGACTTAGTAGAGAAGCCAGCAGTAGATGAAGCACCAAGCAATGTTGCTATATTAGGTAGATATATAATTACTCCTCAAATATTCGAAATTCTTGAAAATACAGAGCCTGGAAAGGGTGGAGAAATTCAGTTAACAGATGCCCTTAAGACTTTAATTGGCCAAGAAGCTATGTATGCATATAATTTTGAAGGAAGAAGATATGACGTAGGAGATAAGCTTGGATTCTTACAAGCAACAATTGAATTTGCTCTTAAGAAAGATGAATTAAGAGATAGATTTTTAGATTACTTAAAAAGTAGAGATTGGGAATAAAAAAAGGAAGGTGAAAACCTTCCTTTATTTTTGTATAAATCCAACTTTCTTTTGCATTTTTCTTAAAGTTTTATTTGCAACATAAGATGCTTTTTGAGCACCATTTTGATAAACTTCTTCAAGATACTTTTTGTTAGATAAAAGCTCTTTTACTTTTTCTTGGATTGGAGAGAGTTCTCCTATAATAGCTTCAGCAACATCCTTCTTTAAGTCAGCATATCCTTTTCCTTCATATGATTTAACTAAATCTTCAGGTGAGATACTTTTTATAGCTGATAATATATTTAATAGGTTTTTAACTCCCGGTTGTTCATCTGTATAGTTTATAATTCCTATGCTATCAGTAACTGCTCTACTAATTTTCTTTCTTATTATGTCAGGAGAATCCATAATTAAAATAAATGAGTTTGGATTGTCTGATGACTTAGACATTTTTTTATTAGGTTCTTGTAAGTCCATAATTTTAGCTCCAGCTTTAGGGATATATCCTTCTGGTATTTTGAATGTAGGACTGTAAGTATTGTTAAACCTTTCAGCTAAGTCTCTAGTTAACTCTAAGTGTTGAGTTTGATCTTTACCTACAGGTACTAAATCAGTATTATATAGAAGAATATCAGCTGCCATTAGTGCTGGATAAGTAAATAACCCGGCACCAATAGATGAACCCATCTTTTGAGATTTATCTTTATATTGAGTCATTCTACTTAATTCACCCATATAAGTGTTACATGTTAATAACCAACAACATTCAGCATGTGCTGGAACATGTGATTGGATGAAAAGTGTGTTTTTTTCTGGATCTATTCCAGCAGCTATATATATTGATAAAAGTTCTAAAGTTCTTCTTCTTAAATCAGCGGGAGTTTGTCTAACTGTTATTGCGTGCATATCTACGACACAGAAATAACAATCATATTCATCTTGTAACTTAACCCAGTTTTTTAATGCTCCAAGATAGTTGCCTAAAGTTAAGTCGCCAGATGGTTGAATACCGCTAAAAATTATTTTTTTGTTAAGGTTTTCTGACAATAGAAACACCCCTTTCTAAACATAAATGTAATAACTATATTATAGGATTTACCAATATAACTGTCAATTAATCAGAATTTAGTATAAAATAAAAAGTCAACTTTAATAGTTGACTATTGATAGTGCTTTTTTTCTTTTCTTCTATTTTGGATGAGAGATAGTATAAAAACACCAAATGCAATTATGATTATTAGATTAATTGAAACTTCTCCATACTCTAGTATAAGAAATGATAGAGTTAGAAAAATTACTAATCCTAGTAGCCATTTAGCTACCTTCATAAATATCCCTCCTTACATGTATTAATATTATTATGTACATAATCTTAAAAAAGATACATAAACATTGTATCGGTATATTTGCAAAAGACATTTATTAAAAATATAATGCTTTATATAAATAAATTAAGGGGGTTAGATATATGTATAATATTAATAGTAGAACTAGGGATTTAATTCTTACAGCTTTAATGATTGCATTTGTATTTATAGCAACTATGATTATAAAGATACCTACTGTAGGTGGTTATGTGCATCTTGGGGATTGTATGGTATTTTTATCAGTTGTAGTACTTGGGAAAAAAAGAGGATCTTTTTCAAGCGCTGTAGGTATGGCTTTAGTTGATATTACATCTGGATACTATGTATGGGCACCATTTACATTTGTTATTAAGTGGGGAATGGCATATATAGCTGGAGCTGTTCTTGAGAAGTTAGACAATGGGGAAGAACATAAATTAATAAAAAAGGATGAAATAATTGCCTTTTCTATAGGTGGTATATTCATGGTAATAGCCTACTTTTTAGCAGGAGGTATTATAGCTGCTTTTTTAACAGGCAATGTAGGATTGATTCAGGGGCTAGTACTAGCAGCTAAAGATATAGGCACTAATATTGTTCAAGTTTCTGTTGGAATAGTATTAGCTATGCCTCTAAGTTTGATATTAGTACCTATAAAGAAAAGAATATTTAATTAGAATATGTAAGCTTGATCTAAGAGTAACTCATAGAACTTTTCAAAAGTTTTATAATTTTAGAGGTCCATAGTGATTATCCTCCGTGTATGTTTTGGTTTAGCGATTAAATCATAACGTAGAATAATGCATTATGGATTTTTTTATTAGTTCAATTTCATTTTACAGCTAGTCTAAAGAAAAGGTGTTTAAGTTATAAGAAATATCTGTAATTATTATTTATTGATTAAATAATAGTATTAAGGTAGAATTGAGGTAAAGATTTGCGTTTATGTTAAATTAAGAAAAATTATAACTATATATGTGTTTGAGGAGATTACAGTATATGAAAATAGCTTACCTAATGTTAGTACACAAGAATTTTAATCAAATAAAACTGCTTACAGACCAATTAGCGGATGAATTAATTCATGTATATATTCATGTTGATAAAAAAAATGAAGAGTTATTTAATGATTTAAAAAATGAATATGTAAATAGTGAAAATGTGAGCATTATAGATAAGAGAATAAAAGTAAACTGGTCAGGTTTTAGTCAGGTGCAAGCTACACTAAATTTAATGGAATCAGCATTAGAGAATAATAATTTTAAGTTTGAATATATAAGTTTAATTAGTGGGCAAGACTTTCCTATAAAGAGTAATGATTATATTAGAAAGTTTTTAAGTGATAATAATGGAAACCAATTTATCCAGTATAGAGATATAAATAATGATAAAAAGTTCTTATTTAGATTGAAAATATATAACTTTTTCAGAGAAAATCCAAATGCAAGAAAAGCATATATAAAAATAGTTGATAATATATTGAGAAGGTTACAAAAGTTGGTTATAAAAAGAAAAAATTTAGAAGGATTTAACTTATATACTGGGTCCCAATGGTTCACTTTATCAAGGGAATGTGTAGAATACATTTTTAAATATTTGGAAGAAAATAATAAGTATTTGTTAGATTTCAAATATACTTTTTGCCCAGATGAAGAGTTTTTTCAAATACTTATATTAAATTCTAAATTTAAGGAAAAGGTAATAAATGATAATTTGAGGTATATAGATTGGGATGGATGTTATAGTAGTCCTAAAACTTTAGGTGTAGATGATATAGAAAAAATGAAATCTAGCAATAAGCATTTAGCTAGAAAAATAGATATGGATTTTGATAGTAAAATAATTAGTGAGTTGCGTTCATATATAGAATCAAGTGAAATATAGGATATAAAGCCACAGTAGTATTACTGTGGCTTTTTTTTTATAAAAAAGCTCTAGTCAAAATGACTAGAGCGAAATAAACATATTAAATTATCTTCTAGAATTCATTTTTTGAGCTTTTCTTGCTCTTCTGCAATCAGGACATCTTACTGGATCATTTTCAAATCCTTTTTCTTTAAAGAATTCTTGTTCACCTACAGTAAATATGAATTCCTTTCCACAATCTTTACATATAATCTTCTTATCTTCCATTGATAAACCTCCTTAAAATTCATAGGACTATTTGACTTGATAATAATACCTCTCTTGAATTTTAAAGGGAAGTCTTAGTATCAGATAGAAAAATACCTACTTATTTTTATCATATTTATTATACCATAATTGGAATTAAATTCAATAAATTATTTATATATTTTAATAGTTTTCTTGTGTTTAAAGTAATGTGTAGTAAAGGCTATTACAGGGATTATAATAAATGGTATAAGTAAAAATACTTGTAATAGTTTCAATGAATAAAAAAGAAAGTACTGACTTTCTGTTAAGTACCATGAACATATGAAAACAAGAACACTGAATATACCTATAAATACTTTTTTGTTTTTTATTTTATCTTCATATAGTAATAGGATTCCATAAGAAGATAATAGGTATTTTATAAACCACATGCACACGCTTCTAAATATATAAAATATCTCACCAAATTCTAAAAAGTGTGCAATTTGTACCCTTTGAGCTTCAACATATTCTGGGTAGAATATATTTCCTGCTCTTGCAGGACCAAAGAAAGTAATTATAGAAATAAGTGAACTTATAACTAAAGAAACACAAATAACTAAAGAAAGGGAAACATCTGTTTTCAATCCTTTTTCCTTTGTTAAGAATTTTAAGAAAGGAAAAGAGATAGCTACTGAAGAAAGTGAACCAAGAACTAAAAATATGCATATCCAATTTCCTTTAGTCATACCTTCTCCTAATATTGGAAGTAAATAATTAAAATCTAAATATTTACCTACTAATGCTAATAAAGCGACATCCCCAACTAATGTAAGTGTTACAGTAATAATTACTAATATTAGAATTGTGTTCATTTGCTTTGTTAATATATATGCTGCAGGAATTATCAAAAATAATAAGCAATACCAATTAGGCGTAGAAAGAAAGAAATTAGTGTGTATAGAACTTGCCTCTACAGAAGCAGATTCAACAGCACATGAAAATAAACCTACTGCAAATATAAACATATATATTTGCCCCAACCAATTGGATGATGAAAAGAAAATATCTTTTATATTAAATGTTTGAGATTTAATACAAATATTTAAAAGATACATTGTAATAACTATAAAAATTATTGAAGCAAAAAAAGCAAGAATCCAAGTATCTCTTCCCCCTAAACGGACAAATATAGAGCTATAGCTTCTAAGGGCTATCATGCTACATCCTAATATAAAAAACATAAAATGTTTACTTGATAATTTATCCATAATTAATACTGCCTCCTTTTAATTCAACATTAGTATTAACAAAAAAGGGAATATTAAACCTTCATAGAGGAATAATATCTTTAGGTGATGCTTATGAAGAAAGATGTAGAATATGTAAAAAAGAGATTTGAGGGTGCATTTGACGTAAAATATAGAGAAATTATGACTTCATTAGGATTATGCACTTTGGTCTTTATAGATGACTTATGTAGCACTCAATTTATAAGTGAGTATATTGTTACGCCTTTAGGTAAGAAGGATTATAAATGTTGGAGTGTGGAAGATGTAATTCCTAATGTTTTAGGGATAAATATTGCAAACTACGCAAAGGATGTTGAAGATGCAATTCTTCATGTATTATCAGGAGATGTAGTTTTATTATTTAATGACCATGAAAAAATAATTTATTGCGAAGTTAAAGGTTTTGTAAGAAGAGGGGTAGGTATACCAGTTACAGAATCAGTAGTTAAAGGACCAAGAGAAGGGTTTACAGAGTTATTTGTAGATAATGTTTCTTTAATTAGAAGAAAGATAAAGAACTCTGATTTAAAGTTTGAACCTATATATGTAGGTAATAGGAGTCAAACTGTTGTCTGTATTTCCTATATAAAAGGAATTGCACCAGATTATTTAATTGACCATGTGAAAGAGATAGTAAATAAATTAGATTTAAAATTTATATTAGATACTAATTATATTGAAGATGCTCTTAGAAAGAAAAAAAGTGTATTTGACACAGTAGGATATACTGAGAAACCAGACGAAGTAGCAGCTAAAATGTTAGAAGGAAGAGTTGCCATATTAGTTGATGGTACTCCTTTTGTCATAACTGTACCATATTTCTTTTTAGAAAACTTTCAAGCACCAGACGATTACTACTTAAATAAGTATTTCGTGAATTTTACAAGAGTAATTAGGTGGATTGCATTCTTCTTAGCTACATTTATGCCGGGTTTGTATGTTGCAATTTTAACTCATCACTTTGCATTAATACCATCCTTATTTGTATTTAGGTTGGCTGTTTCAAGGGCAGGAGTCCCATTACCTACGATAGCAGAGGTATTGCTCATGATGTTGGCCTTCCAATTAATAAAGGAAGCAGGATTAAGGCTTCCTCAGCCAATTGGTGGAGCAATGAGTATAGTTGCAGGTTTAATATTAGGTGATGCTGTAGTTGGTGCAGGTATAGCTTCAAGAATAACAATAATTGTAGTAGCAATTAGTACATTAAGTTATTTCTTAACACCTAAGCTATATGGAGCTATGTCCATATGGTCTCTTATTATAACTGTAGTAAGTTCTATGTTTGGATTACCAGGATTCTTTATAGTAGCTTTAGTTTTAATTGCAAAATTAGCAGATTTAGATACTGGAGGATATTCTTATTTGTTCCCTCTTGGTAGCATAGAAACATATAAGTTTAAAGATATTATATTTAGAGGCGATTTAAGGCATATATCACAACATGTAGTAGAAAAGGGAGGGGAAGATAATAATGAAAAGAAAACTAGCTAGCATTTTATCTATTATTATCTTTTCAATTATGTTTATAGGTTGCTTTAACTATAGGGAAATAAATAAAATTACATTTGCAACATCAATAATATTTGATAGAGATGAATATGATAATGTGATTTTATACATAGACTGTGTAAGACCATATAGAAATGCCAATGAAAGTTCAGATAAAGGTAGAAGAATTATTTTTAAAGGAACAGGCAAAACTTCATTAGAAGCTATTAGGGAAATGAATGTGAAGTCAAGTAACAGAATAAATTTCAGTCAAGTAAGAGCTTATATATTTACAGAACAAGCAGCAAGAAAAGGTGTGAAAAAGTATATAGACTTAATCAATAATGACCAAGAGTTTGGATTTAAACCATATATGTTTACATATTTTGGAGATGTAAATACATTGCTAGATGTTACTAGCAGTGATGAAGAGTATCTTGGATTATATTTAGATCAACTAGTAGAAAAAAATAGAAGTAATGCAAAAGTAATTAGTGCAAATGTTAATGATTATATAACAAAAAGTCTAGTAGCAAACAATATAAGTTATATGGGGGCTTTTATTATAAATGATGACGCTTTAGATAAGAAAATAGAGTTAAATGGTGGCGTTATAATGAAAGATAACCATATGATAGATAGATTAGAACAAAAGGATGTGGTAAGTTACAATCTTTTAACTAGGAGAGTAAATGATGGAACTTTAGAAATTCCTAATCCAGATGAAAAAGATAAGTTTGTTACATTGGATATATTAGAAGATAATCTTGAGACAAAGGTAAGAATAGATGGAGATAAAGTAATATTAGAAAAGAATATAAATTTAAAGGTATCTATAGGTGAAATACAAGGAAGTTTAATTGTTGATGAAGAAGCTTTAGATACTTTGAAAGTTGATGAAGAAGAAAAAATAAAAATATATTTAAATGATTTATTTAAAAATTATAAGGAAAAAGGAATAGATATATTAGGAGTTAGGAGGTTGGTAGAGGAATATTATCCCCAAAATAGTGTTGAAGATATATTAGGCTCTACAGAATTAAATTTAAATATTAATCTAGTAATAGATGGAAGCAGTTTAGTCAGAGATAGTTTATAGAATTATACAACTAAAATAAATTTTAATAAAAAATTAGATATGATTGAAAATAAATGGTAAATAAAGTATTATATATGTATATGGAGTAATTGAGTTATATTATAGTTTCCATCCATATTAGGTGGGGTGTTAAAATGGGAGAATATAAAGAAAGATATGAGAAGCTAAAGAAGGAATATGAAACATATCAAAGTTTTGTAGAGCTGCAAATACAAAAACTATCTAATAGAAATATGAAATTAGAAAAGGATATGAATGCTTTAACCAATATTGTTGAAATAAGCAAATACATAAATTCATTTTTAAGTGATGAAAATTTAATTGCTATGATAAATGATATGGTACTTGGCTTATTGGGAGTTTCTAAATCGACAATTTTACTAGAGGAAAACGGTGAGTTAGTAGTAAAAGCTACTAATATAAAAGAAAAGGATATTTGCTGGAGTAGTGATGAATACAATTATATAAGAATAGGAAAGAGCTATCTTATAAATTCTAAAGAACCACTAAGAGTTTATAGTGAATATGATTTGGAAATACGATCAGCAATGGGAATGCCAATTAAAATTAGGGAAAAATTTATAGGTTTCATAGTTGTAGAACATAGCATTTTTAACTTCCTAGATTTAGAACATGAAAAGTTTTTAAGATCAATAGCAAATCAAATTGCTGTTGCAATAGAAAATTCTATGCTTTATAGGGAGTTACAACAGACTGCAAAAATGGATCCACTACTTGGGGTATATAACAGGAAATATTTCTTCCAAGTTGCAGAAAAGCGTAATAAAGAAAATCCAGGTAAAGAATATGCAATAGTAATGGTTGACTTAGATAACTTTAAAAAGTTTAATGATACATATGGTCATCAATTTGGAGATGAAATATTAATTAGAACAACTGAAGTAATAAAAAGTATGCTAGAACCTGATGATATAATGTCACGTTATGGTGGTGAAGAGATTATAATATATATTAATAACGTACAAAGTGTAATGGATGTTTATAATAGAATAGAAGCCATCAGAGAGTGTGTTGAGAATAATAAGGTTATAAAAGACAATATAGCAAGAAGTATTACAGCAAGTTTTGGTATAGGATATTATCCTAAGGATGGAAAAGATATAAGTGAAGTAATAAAGGTAGCAGATAAGTTTTTATATAGAAGTAAAGCAATGGGAAAGAATATGGTATTAATATCAGATTTTTTGAAGTAGAAAAAAGCACTCTTAATTTATAGGAGTGCTTTTATTGTTTATATATAAGTAAAATAGATTTTTAAATATGAATTTAAATGATAAATATTTTTAAAAAATGGGAATATATATTAGTAAGGGTAATAAAAGTTTCCTGATAGAAAGTGCAGGTATAATTTATGTTGATAAATATTATCCTGTTTAAGGTTAAATAGAATCGGTGAAAAGGTAGCCGTATATCAAGTAATTATTTAAAAATTAATAACTATATAGAGGTGGTTAGAAAGTAGGGATTAGGGTAGTATTTAATGTATTAGAAGAAAAGGATATCTTTTAATTTAAATTGTAAAAATATTCTGAATATTATATAATTAGTCTAACGATTTATATCGTAAAAAAAAATAAATAAGGAGTGGTCCTAATGATTCAAGTATTTTGTAACAAGAGAGGCTCAGGAAAAACTAAGAAGCTAATTGATTTAGCAAATGGTCAGCTATTAAGATCTAAGGGGGATTCAGTTTACATTGATGATGATTCCAGTTACATTAGGCAGGTGGACAGAAGGATTAGATTTATATCAACAGGGGAATTTGGCATAATGGATTGTGAAAGTTTCTATGGTTTGATTTGTGGGATTATTTCAGAAAACTATGATATAGAAAATATCTATATTGATGGGGTTTTAAACATTGTTTCATGTGGTATAAAGGATACAGCTTATTTATTTAAAAAAATATATGATTTATCAAATAAATACAATTTTAATGTGTATATGAATATTAATTATGCAGAGGAAGAGATACCGGAGTTTATTAAAGAATACGTCGCTTAAAATGAAAACAATTACGTTTTATATAGATTAGGTTTAAAAGAGAGGGGGGAAGCCCTCTCTTTTTCTTTCTTGATAAAAGAGGTTATTAAGGTTATACTAATAAATATATATTGAAAAATGGAATTGTATTAGGAGGTAAAAAAATGTCTAATGTATTAGATGAGTTATTGGATCGTGGATACATAAAGCAATTTACTCATGAAGCGGAAACAAGAGAGTTGCTAGAAAAGGAGAAAATAACTTTTTATATAGGATTTGATCCAACAGCTGATAGTTTACATGTTGGTCATTTTATAGCGTTAATGTTTATGGCTCACATGCAAAGAGCTGGACATAGACCAATTGCTTTACTTGGTGGTGGAACTGCTATGGTAGGAGATCCAAGTGGTAAAACTGATATGAGAAAGATGCTTACAAAGGAGCAAATACAACATAATGTTGATTCCATTAAGAAGCAAATGGAAAGATTCATAGACTTCTCAGATGATAAAGCTATACTAGTAAATAACGGAGAGTGGTTATTAAATCTTAACTATGTTGATTTCTTAAGAGATGTAGGTACTCACTTCTCTGTAAATAGAATGTTATCAGCAGAATGTTTTAAACAAAGATTAGAAAAAGGATTATCTTTCTTAGAATTTAACTATATGCTAATGCAAGGATATGATTTTTACGTATTAAATCAAAAATATGGATGTAAAATGGAATTAGGTGGAGACGATCAATGGTCTAATATGATTGCTGGTGTTGAGCTAGTTAGAAGAAAGGCACAAGGAGAAGCTTTTGCAATGACTTGTACTTTACTAACTAATAGCCAAGGTCAAAAAATGGGAAAAACAGTAGGGGGAGCTTTATGGTTAGATGCTGAAAAAACATCACCATTTGATTTCTATCAATACTGGAGAAATGTTGACGATGCAGATGTAGAAAAATGTTTAGCATTATTAACATTCGTACCAATGGATGAAGTAAGAAGACTTGGTTCACTTGAAGGTGCTCAAATAAATGAAGCTAAGAAGGTTCTTGCGTATGAAGTAACTAAGTTAGTTCATGGAGAAGAGGAAGCTAAAAAAGCTCAAGATGCAGCTAATGCTTTATTCTCTGGTGGAGCAGATATGAGTAATGTTCCAACAGTTACTGTATCAAGAGATGTACTAGGAACTTCACTTCTTGATGTTTTAGCTAACAATAAGATAGTTCCATCTAAGTCAGAAGGAAGAAGATTAATTCAACAAGGTGGATTATCAATTAATGGCGAAAAGGTTGTTGAGGTATCTAGAGCATTAACAGAAGAAGACTTTAAAGATGGTTCTGCTTTAATAAAAAGAGGTAAAAAGAATTATAATAAAATTGAATTAGCATAATTTATATTATATGAATTTTATAAAAATTATAAAGAAAAGGGCTGTTGCACTAAATAATTAGTGTAACAGCCCTTTTTTATTCTTTAGAAAATTATAAAATTTTAATTTCTATTTTACTTGTGAAGTTATATAGTTATTTACGTTTTCAATTACTTCACTTTCACCTACATAGACAATAATATCTCCATTTTTTATAGCAAGATAAGGTCCTGGTGACAGATATAATTTACCTTCTCTCTTAACTCCAATTATTGTAGCACCTGTATTATTCCAGAAATTAAGTTCACCCAAGGTTTTTCCAATAATTAAGCTGTTAGGTTCTACTAAGCTTTCATAAGGAACTATTAATCCTACATTTCTAAGTTGGGTAGCAAATTCAATAAGATCATTAATTTTATTTTCAAGTTTACTTTCAAGTTCCTTTTTTTCTTCAATTAATGAATATATATCATGCTTAATTGTAGCAAATTCATTTTTTGTTTTAAATTTTTCAATAAATGAACCAGCATTGGTTTTGCTTTTTATAGTTATACCACTTTTCTCTTCAACAACTACTACGTCCATATCTTGTAGTAAAGCGATAGATCGTCTTATAGTCTCAGGAGAAACATTATAAATGCCAACTAGAGTTGAACGACCAGATAGTTTTTTACCTTCAATAAAGTCACCATTTACTATTCTTGATGCTATGTCTAATGCAATCTTTAAATAGGCAGGTGAATTTGTTCGCCTTGACATGATGATACCTCCACATAACTTTTATATAATAAATTCTACCATATAAGAATTAGAAATAATAGTATGTTAAATATTTACTACTTAAGCACGATAAATATAATATCAAATAGAGAATGAGGGAATGAATTATGCCTGCAATTTGGAATGTAAATAATAGCTATAATGTAAATAATAAAAAATACTCAAGTAAGTTAACTTTTGAAGTAGGAGAAAAATTTAGTGGAAAAATTATTTCTAAGGGTGAAGGAAATGAAGCCACAGTAAAACTTGCTGATGGATGGCAATTTTCTGCAACTATAGATGGAAATATAGAAAGTGAAGAAAATGTTCCTTTGCAATTGCAAGTGGAGGGATATGAGGATGGAAAGTTAAAATTAAAAATAGTTAAGAAAGAAGTAGAGTCTAATAATCTTGCAAATGATAGCCTTTCAGAAGTTATAGATAAGGAAGGGTTAGGTAAGGATGATGTAGATATACTAAAAAAAATGGTGAAACATAATATACCATTGACTAGAGAAAATATAACTTTTGTTAAGAGTTTACTTCAATTTAATACAAAGATTAATATGGACAATAATGAGATTGATAATTTTATATTAAAATATATTGATAGTAAAGGAATAAGTGGAGAAAGTGAACAAGGAAAACAAATAATAAATACTCTGAAAGAGTTTTTTGTTAATTTTAAGAATCTGAAGCCAGAAGAAATATTATTTTTCTTGGAGAATAACATTGAATTAACATCTGAAAATATAGAAAGCTTTAATAAACTATTTAGTTCTAATGGAAATACAGTAAAAGAATTTTTTGATAATATAAAAAATGATTTTGCTGGTATTGAAGTGGAAATGAAAGAATTAGAAGACAATATTTCAAATTCTAAAATTGGAGAAAAACATCTAGATAAATCTCTTAAGGCTTTAGGGGGAGAAATAAATAAAGATAAGTTAGGATATAATTCTTTAGTATCTAAGTTATATGATTCTAATGATATGTCAAAAGGAAAAGTAAGTATGTTGGCAGTTCTTAAGTCTATGACTGGTGGAGATGATAATTTATTAAGAGAGCCTATAAAAGATATTCTAATAGGAAAAAAAGAGCAGTTTACAACAAATGAATATAATACTGCTTTAGGTAAGATAAATAATTTATCAGATGAGGAATTTATAAATATAGTGAAAGATGTATTAGGAAAAAATGGAGAGCTAAAAGAGATTTCAAAGGATAATGTTAATATTGTTTTACGTAGTTTGTTTGGAAAAGATATAGAAGTGGGAGAAGCAGAATTAAGAGGGATACAAGATGTTATAGAATATAAATTTCAAGAACTTGAGTTAAATAATGAAGGGGTTAATGAAGATAAATTAATAGGTAATAATATTGTTAACAAGACAATAACTACCTTAGAACAAGAAGCTATTACAGGGGGAAACAAAAAAATATTATCTGCAAATGAGCTTATAAAAAATGATATTAACAAAAAGATAGATGGTATAAAGGACATAATAAAAGAACTTTTAGTAGCATCTAAGGGGGAAGGTGAAGGCGCAGAAAAAGTAATTCAATTACTTAAAAATAATATAAATGAATTTAAATTGTTTAATACTATTAGTAATGAGTATTATTATTTAGATGTTCCAATTAATAGAGAAATGACTGAATATCCTTGTAAGTTAATTATCAAGGATAATAGAAAAGATGGCAAAAAGATTGATAGAACGGATGTTAAAATAGTGGTAACAGTAAAAACTGTTAATTTAGGAGTAGTAGATGGATTCTTGTCTGTAAAAGATAAAGGATTAGATGTTGAGTTAAAATGTGATAAAAATTATACTAAGGTTTTAGAACTATCAAAAAGTAAATTATCAAATGATTTGCAGAAATTAGGATTTAATATTAATATTAAAGTATCTATGAGAGAAGAAGATATAACCTTAGCTAGTTGTAGAGAGTTCTTTAACGATAAAGCTATGAATGGAATAGATATTAAGGTTTAGAATCTTGATTGACCAGATAGGGTTAAGGATATAATATAAAAGAGAATCATTTTAGGGGGATAACATGAAGCAAAGAAGAAAGGCCGCAGCTTTAACTTATGAACAAGGCTTTGATGCACCAGTTGTTAGTGCAGCAGGGGTAGGAGTAATAGCGGATAAAATAATAGAGAAAGCAGAATCAAATGATGTTCCTATTGTTTATAATAAAGAACTTACAGATCTTTTATGCAATGTAGATGTAGGTGAATATATTCCACCAGAGTTATATGATGCTGTAGCCCATGTTATTGCTTATATTACTGATTTAGATAAACTAATAGAAAGGTGATTACTTAATGGCAATTTATGCTATATCAGATTTACATTTAGCTTTCAGTTCAGATAAACCTATGGATATATTTGGTGAGAAGTGGGTACAACATGATGAGAAAATAAAAAATAATTGGATAGAAAAAGTTACAGAGGATGATTTAATCCTAATTGCTGGAGATATATCTTGGGCTATGAATCCAAGTGAAAGTAAGGAAGATTTAGATTGGATTGATAAGTTACCTGGAAAAAAGATTATTTCCAAAGGGAACCATGATTATTGGTGGGGAAGTATAACAAAATTAAATAAATTATATGAGAACACCAAGTTTCTTCAAAATAACTTTTATGTATATGAAGATTATGCAATTTGCGGTACTAGAGGATGGGTATGTCCCGGTTCAGATAAATTTACATTAAAGGATAAAAAAATATATTTAAGAGAATTAATTAGATTAAGATTATCTTTAGATGCAGCTAAAGGCGCTGGGTATCAAAAATTTATAGTGATGTTACATTACCCTCCAACAAATGAGAAGTTTGAAGAGTCTGAAGTTCAAAAAATATTAAAAGAATATAATGTAGAGAAAGTAATTTATGGTCATTTGCATGGAGTAGCGCTATCACGTGTTTTAAATGGAAATATTGATGGAGTTGAATATATATTAACATCAGCAGATTTTATAAATTTTTCTCCTAAAAGGATATTATAAAAGAAGGTTTGAAATAAACCTTCTTTATTTATATATTTATATGTTTATATATTGTTATATTTATATGTTGTTATATTTATATGTTTATATATTTATTCAGCAACTTTTTTTGCTAATGAATTTAAAGTTGAATTGAATTCTTCTATGTTACTTGTTTGAAGATCCATTGTTGCAGCAATTTCTTCAGCTAAGGCAGTATGTTCTTGAGAAATAGAATTTGCTTTTTCTACTGCAGTTAATACTTCTTCCTTTTGAGCTGAAGCCATAGCAAGGTTTTCTATACAATCATTAATTTCATTAGTAGCATCATCTATAGAAGATTTTATACATTGGAAGCTATCTTTGGTTTCACTTAAAGTTTCTTGTTGGATATTTATAGCTTCATTTCCTCTATTCATTGCTGTAGAAGCATTAAGTATATCCTTCTTAATTTCTTCAAGGATTTTAGTTATGCTTTGTACTGCTTGTTTAGAATTATCTGCAAGCTTTCTAACTTCGCCTGCAACTACTGAGAAACCTTTACCAGCTTCCCCAGCTCTAGCAGCTTCTATAGCAGCATTTAGAGATAGTAAGTTAGTTTGTCCTGCTATTTGGCTAATAGAGTCAGTAATTGTATTAACAGATTCTAACTTAGATACTAATTCGTTTACTGTTGAGCTTGATACAGTAAATGCACTTTGTAAGTCATTTAAGGATGAATCTAATTTTTCAATAGAAGTTATACCTTTATTGGATAGTTCATCAGTATCGTATACTTTAATTTGAACGTTAGTAACATTGTAAGCTAACTTCTCCATGTTGTCGCTGAAGTCTCTAAGTATTGTTGCAGCAGTATCAATCTCTTGACTTTGAGAAACAGTAGCATTACTTAAAGTATTTACTGAATCAGTTACCTCATTTATTGATGAAGCAATATTATTGCTTGTATTTCTTAAAGAATTAATTTCTTGTTTTACTTGATCTGTTATTACGGATGTAGAATTTGATTCAGTAGCAGTATTTTCAACTGGTACATTAGAAGTAGGTATAGTTTTTTTATTTGTAAATAGTCCCATAGTAATCCTCCCTTTATATCCATGTAAAATGTATTATAACATAAAAAAGTCACAAAAATTGAAAATATTACAAAATTCTCAAGTTTAGTTGCCTTTTATTGAATCTTTACCTGTCCTTGCAAGTTCTTTAACGCGATAGGAAGCACCAATTGTAGTGATTACTTTTGAATACCATTGGAGAGCTATATCATTATTGTTTAATCTCCTGTTCAAGTCCCCAATTAAATAAGTTAGGGAATCACGATCAAGCCCATACATAGGAAAGTTTTCATTAATATAAGCATTTTCAAATGCAGTTAATGCTTGTGAAAGATACTTTAATTCTTCTAGATTATTATTTAATAATCTATACATCCAAGATATTTTTATTAATATCATCCCTATTGTGCTGTTTTGCTTTTCCATAGATAAAGCAGTAATAAGAGCTAGCTTGTACTTTTCGATAGCTAGTTCCTCAGTCATAACATCTGGATATATTCTAGGTTTCCATTTTGATGTTATATTTTTTAAAACTAAATCTTTTTGATAACTTTTTATTTTTGGAAAATCTACTTTCATTGCTGAATATCCACAAGAGTTACATATCCAAACATCATAAAAATAAGGGTTAATACTTTTATATCGTATAAAAAAGTCACTATCTTTAGATAATATTCTTGGAGATTTAGACTTTACACATTTGATTTCAAATTTACTTGAACAAACAGGGCAAGTTATTGTTTTATCAAAAGTATGCTCTAGTATATCTAGTTGTTTCATTTACACACCTCTACATATTTCTATAATATATACTAAATTATAACATATTAAAAAATCTATTAAAGATAAAAGATTATCTACAATATTATAAGTTTTTGATATAATGTATCTGAAGGAATATACGAGGGTGATTTTATGGCTATTAATGATTGGAAAAGTTTTCTCATGCCCTATGAGCAAGCAGTAGAGGAATTAAAGGTAAAGCTGAAGAGTATAAGAAAAGAATATAGAAGAAAAAATGAATATTCCCCTATAGAGTTTGTAACAGGCAGAGTGAAAGAGGTATCTAGTATTTTAGAAAAAGTAAATAAATTTGGAATTCCTATAGATAGAGTAGCATATGAGCTAGAAGATATAGCAGGAATAAGAATAATGTGTCAGTTTGTTGATGATATAGACACTGTTGTACAAATACTACGTGGCAGAAGAGACATGCAGATATTATATGAAAAAGATTATGTAATGAATGTTAAGCCTAGTGGCTATAGAAGCTATCATATGATAATTAAGTATCCAGTAAATATGGCAAGTGGACCGGTAGAGATTTTAGCGGAATTTCAGATAAGAACTCTATCTATGAACTTTTGGGCAACAATTGAACATTCTTTAAATTATAAGTATAAACAACAAATACCTAAGGAATTAAAAGATAAACTAAAGAGTGCTGCAGATGCTGCTTTTAGACTTGATGAAGAAATGCTTGAAATTAAAGATGAAATTAAGGATGCTCAGAAGTTGTTTGAGGTTAAGTCAGATATTATATCTAATATTATGAGTGGTATTCTTACATTAACATCTTTAGGCAGAGGAGTAGAAGCAAGTAGGCATGAAAAGGCTTTAAATAAATTGATTGAGGATGGAGAAGTGTGGGAATTAAATAATCTTCTTTATGCTATAAAGAAAGATATAGAAAAGTATAGAGACAGTTAGAAAAAGTTATTGCAAATTTGCAATAACTTTTTATTTGTTAATCTTATTACTTGATAATAATTATTAAATAATATAAAATTATAATATATTATATTTTGGGAGAAAAGCAATGGAAGATAAAGTTTTATTAAAACAAGTAAAAGAAAATCCAATGATTATAGAAAATTTAGAAAATCCAAGTTACGAGATTTTGAAGGTAGCAGTTAAGAAAAGTGGAATTGCTATTAAGTTTATAGATAATCCATCCTTTGAATTAAAAAAGGAAGCAATAAAAAGCAATCCTTTATCAATAGAATATATGGAGAATTTAGAAGAAGAACTTCAAATAATGGCTGTAAAACTTCTTTGGAATTCACTAAAATTAATAGAAAATCCATCATATAAAGTTCAGGAAGAGGCTGTAAAGACAAAGGGATGGGCAATTCAATACATACAAGATCCAAGTGAGGAACTATGTATTGTTGCAGTTGAAAAAGATTATGATTCTATTAAATATATAAAAAATCCATCTGAAGAGGTGCAGCTAAGAGCTATTGATAATTACTGGGGAGCTATACGATTTATAAATAATCCTTCATTAAGAGTAAATAGGGAAGCTATAATTAAAAGTGAAGAAGCAATTCACTTTATAAACAATTATGATTTAGATGATTTGAAGATTTTTATTGGAGATAACATAAATATAGTAAAGTACCTTTATGAATCAATAGAACCTGAACTAGTAGTTGAAGTATTGGTGGAAAAGTTAGAAAAAGATGATATAGATGAAGAGTATATGAAAGACTTCTTAGATTTAGAGGTACTTGAAATGGATAAAGGTAAATTAGTATGGGAATTTGGTAGTAAGAGAGCTAAAAAGCTAGTGGTAGATCACATACTTTCAAAATAATCAGGAGGAAGAAAAAATGAAGTTTACAGAAGTATTAGACACAATTAAATTAGTAATAGAATCTAGAGAAGTACCTCTTGTTATAGGTGAAAGTGGAATAGGAAAAACGGCCTTAGCTCATAGAGTTGCTAAAGAATACAATTATCATCTAGTAACTATTGATGCTAACCTTTTAAAAGAAGGAGAAATTGGAGGGCTTCCAACAGTAATAAATGGATTTACTGTATATGCTACTCATCATAAATTAGCTGAAATAAGTGAAGCAGTTAAAAAGGGGGAGGAAGTATTACTATTTATAGATGAATTAAATAGATGTGACCATGCAGTTCAGCAAGAACTTATGAATTTAATTCTTAATAGAGAAATTAATGGATATAAATTAGATAAAGGCGTAAATATAATTGCTGCCATGAATCCATCTAACAGATATGAAGGTTTTTATGAAAGTGAATATCAAGTTGTAGATATGGATCCAGCTCAAGAGGATAGATTTGTTTGGCTACAAATGGAATCAGATATTAAAGAGTGGATAAAGTGGGGGATGAATAATGGAAATATACATCCTGATATAATTGAGTTTATATCTACATTCCCAGAATATCTTCATACACCAAACTCAAGAGAAAGCTTAAAGGCTACTCCAAGAAGCTGGGAGAGAATATCAAAGGCTTATAAGTTATATAAAGCTAAAGGTTCTAGCTATTCAATAAATACATTATTAAACGTAGTTAGAGGAAATGTAGGTGAAAGTATATCTACTGATTTTGCTAATTATATTTCTAATATTAAAAATCCATTAATATCAATGGAAGATTTATTTGATCATGAAGTTTTACCAGTTGAATTAAGAGCTGATTTATTAAATGAGTCCCATTCAAGACTATATATTTTAGCTAAAAATTGCTTAAACTATTTAGGAGATAACATGAAAGATTCAAGTATAGAATTATTCTCTGATTTATTAATGATATATCCTAGAGATTTAAGATTAGGAATAATGAAAGAAATAAAGAAGGATTATCCTAAATATTTATATGAAGAATTATTAGATTGTGATGGATTTATAGATGCTTTCTTTAATATTTATCTATAGTCTGAATAGGTGATAATATGACATTTATAGAAGAAAGAGATGCCTTGTTTAGCAAGGCGTTAAAAATTGAAAAAAATGAAGATATACGAGATGACTTTAAAAGAGAGTTTTTTGACCTTGTTGGAAAAGTAATAATAGATATGCTTAGTAGTGAAGACAACTTTTTTGGTGGCTTTATGATAAAGATTGAAAGAGAAATAAGAGTTGATATTACATGGCCATTAGCAACAATACCCAAAATAAATGGGTTTACTATGTACTTTAACCCATTACTATTTCTACAATGTGATAAAAAAGAAATGGCAGCTTTATTTAAACATGAAATATATCACATGATGTATATGCATTATGAAAGAGTAAATGATCTTAAAAATAAATATAGCAATGAAGTAATATCAATGGCTATAGATATTTCTATAAATCAGTTTGTAAAGAACATGCCAATGGAAGCTTATAGGATAGATAGAGTAAATAGAGAATTTAATATTGAATTAAAAGAAAATAGAAGTATTGAGGAGTATTCAAAAGAAATTCAGAAGGGTATTGAAGAACGAATAGAAAAGTTATCAAAGGATAAAAATAGTGATAGTTTAGCAAGGGAAGTAGATATTGCTAAGGCTCATGAAATTTGGGATAACATAGATGTAAGTGATAATAACGTAAAAGAAAATGTAAAAAAGATAGCTTTAAGTCTTAAAAGTAGTGGGAAACCAGATGAAATATTAAAGCTAATAAGTAAATTTGAAGAGAAAGAAGAATTATCATGGCAGAATATACTTAAGAGAATGATTCCTACTGTTAAATCGGGTTATAGAAAAACAATAACTAGAAGAGATAGAAGACAGCCCGATAGAATGGATTTAAGGGGAAAGCTTGCAAATCATATTCCTGAATTAATTATAGCTATAGATATTAGTGCTAGTATGACTGATGAAGATATAAGAAAGATAATGGTAGAAATATTAGCTATAGTAAGAAATAGAGAAGCTAAAATTACTGTAGTAGAATGTGATAATGAGATTAGAAGAATATATTCTTTAAGGTCTCCTAAGGATATAAAGCCAAGGTCAGAAAAGAATGGTTCAACTGAATTTTCTCCAGTTTTTCAATATATTAGAGAAAAGAATTTAGGGGATAGCATTGTCATATACTTTACTGATGGAGTTGGTGAAAAGGAATTAAAGGTTAGGCCATTAAATAAAAAAATTATTTGGGTGTTAACTGGAAATGAAGAATTTTCACTAAAGAATCCAGTAGGTGAAATACAAAGAATAAATAAAAAAAGCAAGGTAAATGAAGACAAAGTTTTTGCTTTAGATTTAGTAAGAGAAGTAGTAAGAGATATGAATAGAGAAACAACTTAGAAAGTAACTATGGTTAAAAGGGGAGATTTATGATAAAATTAAATAAAATAGGGGGGATATAATATGTTTAAGAGGGTCAGAAGACCAGGTGACTATATGTTATTTGTAGTTGTTATTTTATTGATAAGTTTTTTGGTAAACGTTTATATTTCTATAAATAATTATAAATTTAAATATAGGATTGGTAGAGAATCATATACAAATATAGAGAAGATTAAATCTACAAATAAAACTAATAATGAAATATTAAATAATGCTATAAAGGTTGGTTGCCTAGATAACATGGAATTGTTAAAATTATATAAAAACTATGGTGAGTTATCTGATAGTATGGTTAGCCTTTGGGATGAGTATTCTTTTTATGAAGAGAACATATCCATATTAGATTTTGGTAAGAAAAAGATAGATAAAAATAATGTAGTGTTTAATGATATATATGGAACTATAGAAGAATACTTTAGAAGTTTAATGGACGAAGAGATGAAAACTCAATCATATAAAGTTGAATTAACAGGAAAAACATTAGAAAACTTTAATTCTATCCTGATAATTTCTAACAATATAGATAGCTATTATAATGAATTTTATGATAAAAACTTATCTTCAGTAGATATAGAAGATAGGGAAAAAGCTATTATAAAAAAATATTACTGGATAGAGATATTAGAAGACATAAATGAAATTAATCAAAAGTACATAAATAGTGATTTTACATTTTAGAGAGCTTTAAGGCTCTCTTTTTTATTACCTTAAGTACCAAGGGAATAGATATTTATTTTTCTGTGACTTGGAGTTTGCGATGGAACAAGCGAAATAAATATCCTTCCTACCTTTTATATAACATCTTAGAAATTCGATAGAAGTGTTAAGAATTTTGTATGGAGTAAAAAGGAAATTAGAATTAAAATGAAAACGTAATCAAGATTTCGAAAGATTTCAATTATGGATGGAGGGTAAAAAATGAGAAAGATTAAAAAATTACTTGCTATGGCTACAGCAACTTTAATGATTGGTGGCTTATTCGTTGGATGTGGAGGTAAAGATGGTGGAAGTACAGCATCTGGAGATCCAGTAAAGGTAGGAGTATTCCTATACAAATTTGATGATACTTATATTTCAACAGTACGTCAAAGCTTACAAGAAATTCAAAAAGAAAATGAAGGTAAGGTTGAATTTGAATTTATCGATGGTAAGGGTGACCAATCAATACAAAATGATGCTATAGATACAATACTACAAAAAGATATTGATTTATTAATGGTAAACCTTGTTGATATAGGGGCAGCACCAACTGTACTTAATAAGATTAAAGATGCTGATAAGCCAGTTGTATTCTTTAACAGAGAACCTGCTACAGACACTGTAAAATCTTATGATAAAGCTATGTTCGTAGGAACAAATGCACAAGAAGCTGGTGTACTACAAGGTAAAATACTTGTAGATCAATGGAAGGCTAATCCAGCACTAGACAAGAACGGCGATGGTGTAATGCAATATGTAATGCTTAAAGGTGAACCAGATAATGCAGAAGCAGTTGCTAGAACTAAATTCTCTGTATCTACTATAAATGATGCTGGAATTAAGACAGAAGAATTAGCTAATCAAGTTTGTAACTGGCAACAAGATTTAGCTCAAACTAATATGGAGGCATGGTTATCAAGATATGGTAATGGAATTGAAGTAGTTATTTCTAATAATGATGGTATGGCTCAAGGTGCAATAGCAGCTCTTCAAGCAGCAGGATATAACAATGGTGATGCAGCTAAGACTATTCCTGTTGTAGGTGTTGATGCAACAGCAGCAGCTCAAGATTTAATATCTAAAGGATTTATGGTAGGTTCAGTTCTTCAAGATGCTCCAGCTATGGCTAAAGCTCTTTATGAATGTGGTATGAATTTAGCAGCTGGAAAGAGTGCTACAGAAGGTACTGACTATAAGTTTGATGATACAGGTGTAGCAGTTCGTATTCCTTATCAAGAATATACAAAGAAATAGTCGTTAAATAAGTTAGTTAAAAGTTGCACTGTATTTTTAAAAATATAGTGCAACTTATAAAATATACAAAAAGAGTGGTGAAAGCAGTTATGGAAAAATCGAAGTATGTGTTAGAGATGGTTAATATATGCAAAAGCTTTCCAGGGGTAAAGGCCTTAGATAATGCACAACTTAAGGTGCGTCCTGGTACTGTACATGCCTTAATGGGTGAAAATGGTGCAGGTAAATCTACATTAATGAAATGTTTATTTGGTGTTTATATAGAAGATGAAGGTAAAATTCTTATAGATGGAGAAGAATGTAAGTTCTCAAATCCAAAGCAAGCGATGGAAAATGGTGTTTCAATGGTACACCAAGAATTAAATCAAGTTTTGCAAAGAGATGTAATGGATAATATATGGCTTGGAAGATACCCAAGTAAAAATGGAATTGTAAGTCAGAAAATAATGTACGAAGAAACTAAGAAGATCTTCGATGATTTAGAAATAGATGTTGATCCAAGAGAAAAAATGGCCAAGCTTTCTGTTTCCCAAAGACAAATGGTTGAAATAGCAAAAGCGGCTTCATATAATGCTAAAATTTTAGTACTTGATGAGCCTACTTCATCTCTTACTCAAGAAGAGGTTGATCATTTATTTAAAATAATGAATAAACTTAAGGAAAAGGGATGTGGACTTATTTACATATCTCATAAGATGGAAGAGATTCTTCAAATATCAGATGATGTAACAATTATGAGAGATGGAAAGTGGATAGATACCTTGTTAGCAAAAGAGTTGACAACAGATAAAATTATTAAATTAATGGTTGGTAGAGATTTGACTCATAGATTTCCTCCTAAAACTAATAAGCCAGGAGAAACAATATTAGAAGTTAAAAATCTTACAGGAGCATATCAGCCATCAGTAATTGATGCATCCTTCAAATTAAGAAAAGGAGAAATTTTGGGTGTTGCAGGTTTAGTTGGATCTAGAAGAACTGAGTTAATAGAAACTATATTTGGAATAGCTCATAAGAGTAGTGGAGAAGTTCTACTACATGGAAAACCAGTAAATAATAAAGATTCAAGAGCAGCAATTAAAAATGGATTTGCATTATTAACCGAAGAAAGAAGAGCAACAGGTATATTTGGTGGCTTAGACATAAAGTTTAATGCGACAATAGCGAATATTGATAACTATAGTAAATTTGGTGTTTTAGATAATAAAAAGATGACAGAAGATACTAAGTGGACAATCGATAGTATGAAAGTTAAAACTCCAACTCAAAAAACTGCCATTAGAAGTTTATCTGGAGGTAATCAACAGAAGGTAATCATAGGAAGATGGTTATTAACAAATCCAGAAATACTATTGTTAGATGAGCCCACTAGAGGTATTGACGTAGGGGCAAAATACGAAATATATCAACTGATAATTGATTTGGCTAATAAAGGAAAAGGTGTAATTATGGTATCTTCAGAAATGCCTGAATTATTAGGTATATGTGATAGAATTCTTGTAATGTCGAATGGAAGAGTTGCAGGAATAGAAGATACAGATAAATTAGATCAAGAAAAAATAATGACTTTAGCAGCTAAATATATTTAGGATTGAGGTGTAGAAGATGGAACAAGCAAAAGTAAACAGAGAAAAGGTAACGAATTTTTTAGTTAATTATGCTTTATATATAGTTTTAGCAGCAATGATAGTTTTCTTTATAATAAAGGAACCATCATTTTTATCAATTAGCAACTTCACAAAGATTTTAAGTCAAGCATCGACTCGTGGTATCTTAGCACTAGGTGTTGCAGGGCTTATAGTACTTCAAGGTACAGACTTATCAGCAGGGCGTATTTTAGGGTTAACAGCAATTGTATCAGCATCCCTTTTACAGTCAACAACTTATGCTGCAAGAATGTATCCTGATTTACCAGCCTTACCATTAATACTACCATTATTAGTAGCAGTAATTATAGGTGGTATTTTTGGAGCAATTAATGGATTTGGTGTGGCCAAACTTAAAGTACATGCATTTATTATTACATTAGGAACTCAGCTTATTGCTTATGGTATATCATGTTTATATATAGATAGACCTCCACTAGGAGCACAACCAGTTGCAAATTTAGATGAAAGGTATACTAAGTTTGTTAATGGATCATTTAACTTAGGACCAATTGAAATTCCTTATTTAATAATATATTTAGCAGTTGTAGCAATAATCATGTGGTTTATTTGGAATAAGACAAAGCTTGGTAAGAATATGTTTGCAATAGGTGGAAACCCTGAAGCAGCTGCTGTATCAGGTGTAAACTTAGCTAAGAATATAATGATAATATTTATAATTTCAGGTATTCTTTATGGTGTTGCTGGATTCTTAGAAGCAGGTAGAGCTGGTTCAACTACTACAGCTACTGGTTTAAACTATGAACTTGATGCTATAGCAGCCTGTGTTGTAGGTGGAGTATCATTTACAGGTGGTGTAGGTACAATACCTGGAGTATTAATAGGTGCAGTACTTCTTCAAGTTATTAACTATGGACTTAATTTTATTGGAGTTAATGCTTATTGGCAATTTATAATAAGAGGTTTAATTATTATAGTAGCAGTTTCATTGGACGTTAGAAAATATCTAGCTAAAAAGTAGGTGGTAGTATGAGCAATGAAATTACAAATGAAAGTGTACCAGAGAAAGAAGTAAAAAAAGATTTTAGAGATTGCTTATATGGAAAGATAGATGTATCTGTTGAAAGTGTTGACAAATTTATATTGGGAGTTCTGGTTCTTTTAGGACTATCCATATTATTTGGAGTAATATTTTAATAGATAGTAGAAGTAGAGGATTTTATATTCTCTACTTTTTGTCGTATAAAAATAAGTTTAATATAAAATTATTACGTTGAATATATATTAATGTGATGAGATAATAGTTTCAGGTATAAAATGTATCAAAAGAAAAAATCTATCATAAATAGGAGGTAGGTTCATGAACTTGTATAAGGTATTGATAGTAGATGATGAGGAAGAAATAAGACATGGAATAATAAAGAAGATTGATTGGGAAAAGTATGGATTTACAGTAGTAGGTGATGCTGAAAATGGAAAGGATGCCATAGATAAAGTTGAAAAGTTTCAGCCAGATATAATTATGACAGATATAAAAATGCCTTTTATGGATGGTTTAGAATTAGGAGAATATGTATATAAAGAATCTCCATCAACTAAGATTATAATTTTTTCAGGATCAGATGATTTGGAATATGCCCATAAAGCTATTAAAATAAATGTAGTTGAATATGTTTTGAAACCTATAAATTCTATAGAATTAATTGAGGTTTTAAAGAAGTTAAAGAATACTATGGATGAAGAATATAATGAAAAAAAGAATTTTGAGAAGTTAAATAAATATTATCTTGAAAGTCTTCCAATAATGAAGGAAAAGTTTTTTGTTGGGACTATAGAGGGAAGAATAGAAGGTAGCAGTTGGGTACAAGCGGGTAAGAAGGTTGGAGTAGAGTTTGATTTTCCCTACTTTGCTATTGGTGTTCTATATAACGATAAACTTATAGATAGTAGTGAGCATAGAGAAAACGATTTTGTAGATATATCAATTAAACAAATAGTTGATGAAACATTAGTTAGTTATTGTAAGGCTATTAGTTTTATCTATTCTGGAAAGGTTATCATAATTGGTAATCTAGATAATAAAGGTGGAATTATAAATTTAATTAATGGATTAAATGAAGTTTGTAAAAGTTGTGAAAGAGTGTTAGGGCAGAAAGTATCCGCCGGAATAGGACAGATAGTTAGAGGGTATGAGGAAATTAGATTTTCCTATAAAATGGCCAGAAATGCACTGCATTATAGAATGGTGTTAGGAACAGGAAAAGCCATATATATTGAAGATGTGGAGCCGGATAATTCAGTTCAACTTCAATTTGATGAAAATGATGAGAGAGAACTATTAAATGTTATTAAGTTAAAATCAGATGAAGAAATAAAGGACTCTATAAGTAAATTATTTTGTAGAATAGAAAAACTGCTATTGCCTTTTAATAAGTACAAAATTTATTTTATAGAAATAACCACATCCTTATTGAAAGTGGTACAAGCTTACGATATTAATATGGAAGAGATATTTGGAGAAGGATTTAATTGTTATAGTCATTTAGATGATTTTAATTCTATAAATCAAGCTAAAGAGTGGTTTATAGAAAAATCAATAAGAATTAATAATTTAATTAAAAGAGAAAGAATGGACTCCTCTAAATTATTAATTGAAAAAGCAAAGGAATATATTAACCAAAATTATAGTAACACTGAACTATCTGTTGAGGTTATTTGTTCTCAGCTACATGTTAGTCCAACCTATTTTTCTACTTTATTTAAAAAGGAGACTGGGAGTAATTTTATAAACTATCTAACAAGTACTAGATTAAATGAGGCAGTAAATTTGCTTAATACAACAGATTATAAGTCATATATGATAGCAGAAAAGGTTGGATATACTGAAGCTAATTATTTTAGTTACGTATTCAAAAAGAAATTTGGAGTATCTCCATCAAGGTATAGAAACGTTAAGTAGGTAATAGCTATGAAAAAGATAAATTTATATAAAAACAAAAGTATACAATACATAATTTCTATATCTTTTACAATAATTGCGGTAATAGGAATGATTACGTTAGGTGAAATTTTATATATTAGATTTGTTAGATTAAATGAAGAAATAATATCTAAGAATAATAAAGCTATAGTTAATCAAGTTAATCTAAATTTAGATAGTTACCTAAGAAATATAATGAAAGTATCTGATGGAATGTACTATAACGTAATTAAAAAAGTAGATTTTTCTAAAGATAGTATAGATAATGAATTGAATTTATTATATGAAACAAATAAAGATTTTCTTGTAAGTATAACGTTATTTTCAAAGTATGGAGAAATAGTAGCAGGGTATCCTTATAAGGAATTAAAGGAGTCCATAGAGCCTAGGGATAATGCTTGGTTTATTAATGCTGTAAATAAAAAAGAGAATCTACATTTTTCTACTCCACATGTACAAAATCTTTTTGTAGATCCATCATATAGATATCGGTGGGTTGTTTCATTAAGTAGGGCTGTAGAATTAACTTATAATGGTGAGACAAGCCAGGGTATATTGTTAGTAGATATGAATTTTAGTGGGATAGAGCAAATATTTAAAAATATAGATATAAGTAAATCAGGATATGTTTATTTAGTAGATAGTAAGGGAGAGATAATTTATCATCCAAGGCAACAGCTTATCTACTCAAATTTGATGAATGAAAATAATGAGGAAGCTGTAAATTATGAAGATGGAACTATAGTAGAAAGTTTTAATGGTGAAGAAAGGGTAGTTACTACAAAAACCGTTGGGTATACTGGGTGGAAGATAGTAGCAGTAACCCCTATGAAGGATATTACAGAAAATTATAGCCATATGAGGATATTTTTAATTTTAATTATATTCTTTGGGGTCTTAATCTTAACAATAATAAATATAGTAGTATCATCTAGAATAGCAACTCCTATAAGAAGTTTGGAAAATAAAGTTAGAAAGTTTGAGGAGGGCGTAAGAGATATTGATTTTTCTACAGCAGGTTCATATGAAGTAAAACATCTAGGTAAAGCTATAAACTCAATGGTGGCACAGATGAATTCACTTATGGATAATATAGTTAAGGAACAAGAGCTGAAAAGAAAGACTGAACTAGATGCACTTCAGGCACAAATAAATCCTCATTTCCTTTATAACACATTAGATTCTATAGTGTGGATGGTAGAAGGGGAAAGGTATGAAGGTGCAGTAACTATGGTTACAGCTTTAGCAAGATTTTTTAGAATAAGCTTAAGTAAAGGAAAGAATGTAATAAGTCTAAAGGATGAATTAGAGCATGTAAGCAATTATTTAACAATACAAAATATACGTTATAAGAATAAGTTTTCATATAGAATACAAGCTGAAGATGATGTTTTAGATTTAGCTTGTATCAAGTTAGTAGTTCAACCATTAGTAGAAAATGCTATATATCATGGTATGGAGTATATGGATGGGGATGGAGAGATAGATATTAAGGCGTATAGTGAAAATGATGAGGCTATTATTGAGGTAAAGGATAATGGACTTGGAATGACAGAAGATATTGTAGAATCATTACTTGAAAAAGTACATGCTAGTAAAAAAGGTTCTGGTGTTGGACTAAGAAATGTTAATGAAAGAATAAAATTATATTTTGGGCCTACATATGGACTGGAGATTAATAGTGAACCAGATGAGGGAACCTCTATAAAAATACACATACCTATAATAAAGTATGATGACTATGAAAGGGGGGAAAACAAGAAAAATGAGTAAACAAAAGAAGAGGATATTTGTAATTTTTATAGGAATAGCAATAATACTATTTTTGTTTATTCTAGACTTTTTATTAAGACGGGATAATAGGGAAGTTATATATAATATTGCCTATATATCGGATACAAGAAAGAGTGAAGATATAAAAGTAATAGCAGAAGGTATAAGTCAAGCTGCCAAAGACATGAGAGTAGAAGTTAAAAGTTATGTTTTAGCAAATAATAATGAAGTAGAAGCTCAAATAGAGTTAATAAAAAAAGAAGTTAAAGGTAAGGTGGATGCAATATTATTGAATCCAACAGATAGTAATAAGTTAAGTGAGACCATTAAAAAAGCATATAAAGATGTTCCTATTGTCTTAATAAATTCTGCAATTACTGGCTTTGATAGTATACCTATAATCTCTTGTGATAATGAAGAAGTTGGTAAAGAGATTGCAGATGAAATCATTAGAAATGGAAATACAAGAAATAACATAGGAATAATAGTAACTAATAAAAATAAAAGTAATTTACAGGATATGTACAGAGGTTTTTTATCGGAAATAAGCTATAGTAAAAATAATTGTAAAGAGTTAAATATAGGGGAGAACATTAATACTTATAGTCAACAGATAAATAGTTTTATAAAGTCAGAAAATATAGATGTGTTAGTTACATTTGAAAGGGATATATTAGAAGAATTAGCTCAGATAAAAAAAGAAAATAAATTAGAGTTAGAGTTGTATGGAATGGGGAGAACAAACAAAATATTATCTTATTTAGAAGAAGATATAATTAATTCGGTTGCGGTACAAAATGAATTTAATTTAGGCTATTTGGGGGTAAAAATAGCTGTAGATAAGCTAAATAATAAGGATACTAGTAGTAAAACAATAGATTTTTCTATTATTAATAAAAGTAATATGTATTGGGATGATAATCAAAAGATACTATTTCCTTTTATAAAATAGAAATAATATGGTTAGGATGGTATAAAGATGAGAAAGAGTATGAGAAGATTTATATTAGTATTATCAACTATTTATATGTATAGTTCATTGATTTCATGCAATAGCCGTAATAATGAAGAGGAAGATGTAAATGATATAAAAATAGGAATAAGTGTATATGAGCAAGATGACATTTTTATTTCGAGCATTATATCTAATATAGAAAATATAACAAAAGAAAAAAGAAATGAGGGTAGTTATAATATAACTTTAAATGTAGAGGATGCAAAGTCTAACCAATATAATCAAAATGAACAGGTAGACATGTTTATTGATCAAGGATATAATGTAATGTGCGTAAATCTTGTTGATAGAAGATCTGCTGCAACAATAATTAATAAAGCAAAAAATGCTAATATACCAGTTATCTTTTTTAACAGAGAGCCAGTAGAAGAAGATATGAACATGTGGAGTAAAGTATATTATGTTGGGGCACAAGCAGAACAATCAGGGATGATGCAGGGAGATATAGTAATAGAAAAATATAAAAAGAATCCAAGAGATGTTGATAAGAATGGTGATGGAAAAGTACAGTATGTTATGTTAGAGGGAGAGCAAGGACATCAAGATGCTTCAATAAGAACTGAATATAGTGTAAAGAGATTAGTAGACAGTGGAATTAAAGTAGAAAAGTTAGGTAGTGAAGTTGCTAATTGGTCAAGAACTGAAGCATCAGAAAAAGTGGACAGATGGATTGAAAAATATAATGATAAAGTAGAGCTTATTATTAGTAATAATGATGATATGGCTTTAGGAGCAATAGATGTATTAAATAAGTCTAAAATCAAAAATAATATGCCTTTAATTGTAGGAGTAGATGGAATTAAGGATGCCCTAAAAGCGATAGATAATGGAGAAATGACAGGGACAGTAATTAGTGATGCCTATAAACAAGGAAAAGCTATATTTGATACTGCTTTGAGAGTGTCATCAGGAAATATATTAGATAATGATAATGGTATAGATGCAAGATATATAAGAATTCCACACGTGATTGTTACAAAAGAAAATGTAGGGGAATATATTAAATAAAAAAAGGATGTTGCTAAAGTTGCAACATCCTTTTAGTATGTTTTAATTAGTGACAACCGCCACCGCAGCTTCCGCATCCGCTACCTTCTGGAGCGATTACAGGCTTTAATGAAAGTCCTCTACCTTGGTTTTCTTCGCTTGAAACGATAATGAATCCACCGAATTCATCAACTAAGCTCTTTTCCATAATAAAAGTAATGTCGTTAACAACTTCTGTTACATCTGCATCTGTTGCTTCACTTACAGAAATGTTAAAAACAGGACCGCTACATGCATATCCTCCTAAGTTGATTCTAATATTATATGATTCAACTTTGTTTTCATCTAGGAATTCTTTAAATTCTTTATATGCTTCTTCGTTTATAGTTATATTTTTCATTAAATTCACCTACTTGTAGTTTTTATTAATTGATAATACATATCACTACACCTAGTATAACATAACTTCAAATTTTTTCAAGAAGTTTTTATATTAATACTATTCATGGGTATTAGTTATGGTTATAATATTATCATGTATAGTGTAACTAATATGTTAAGCTATTATACTATAAATACAAAAAATTACAGCAAGGGGAATTAATTTAATGATACCGTATAATAAAGAATTTATAATAGATAAAATAAAAGAGTATGAAGATAAAATAGATAGTGGAGTAATAGGGGAATTTGAAATTTTAAAAAGAGATTCTTTAAATGGTAAAGTTGAAGGATACTTATATACGAAAAATGATAATGTTATTGGACCAATACCAGAGTTAATAGGAGAAAATAAAAGAGTTTGGATGAGATTAAGTCCTAAAGAAATAGAAGGATCATATGAATTTATAAAGTTTGCAACTGGCAAAGTTGGTGTTGTAGGTTTAGGATTAGGATATGTAGCTCAGGAGTTAGCTAAAAAGCAAGATGTTGAAAAAGTAGTTGTGTATGAAATTAGTAAGGATGTAGTTGAGCTTTATAAGAGAAATTTTGGAGAAAATGAAAAGATAGAAATTATAGTAGGCGATGCATTCAATGCCTCAAAAGATAGTTTTGATTTCTTTTATACAGATATATATGAATATAAACTATCTATGCAGGTAGTAGAAGATTACATTAAGCTTAATAAATTACATGATATTAAAGAATATTCCTTCTTTGGGATGGAACACTTTTTATTGAGCTGTAAATATGATGAAATAGTTTGGGTATATGTACCAGAGACGTGGATGGCTATGTGTAAGGATTTATCAGAAGCATTAGATCAATCAGGATATATTAAATTTTATGAGCAGTTAGATGAAGAACTAGTAAGTAAGGTTTTAGCTGGATTTAAAGAGGTACTTAACCAGGGGATGGAATAGTTAATAGCAGTGATACCATTATTTGTGGCTATAATTAATGGTTGTTAGTACACAAAAATAAAAGAGTGTATCTAAATTTTTAGATACACTCTTTCTATTACTTAACAACTATGTTAACTAATCTACCTTTTATAACAATTACCTTAACAACTGTTTTTCCTTCAGTATTTTGTTTAATAACGTCATCATTTAAAGCAGCTGCTTTAATTCCTTCTTCATCAAGGTCAGAAGCAACATTTATTCTATTTTTTATCTTACCATTAATTTGTATAGCTATTTCTACTTCATCCTTAACTAAAGCCTTAGGATCAAAAGTTGGCCAAGCTTCATTAAATACTGATGTAGCGTTGCCAGCTAAGTTCCATTGTTCTTCAGAGAAGTGAGGAGCAAATGGTGCAAGTAATCTGATGAAGTCTAAGATAACTTCCTTCAAGAAATCAAGGTTCTTAGTTTCTTCTTGCATGTATTTTGATAATGCATTTACGAATTCCATCATTCTTGCTATAGCTGTGTTAAATTGCATCTTATCTCCATCTTCAGAAACACCCTTTATTGCAGTATGTCTCCAGAAGTTTAGTTCTTTTTCAGCCTTATCTATAGTAGACTTACCATTTCCAGCTTTAATAGCTTCATTAGCAGAATCAAGAGTTCTTTCGATTCTATCTACGAATCTAGCAACAGACTTAATTCCGTCATCACTCCAAGCTCCACCTTCTGTGTAAGCAAAACCAAACATTAGGTACATTCTAAATACGTCTGAACCATGTTGCTTGATGTAATCATCAGGAGAAATTGTATTTCCCTTAGATTTACTCATCTTTAGACCATCAGGTCCTAGGATTAATCCTTGGTGAGTAAGAGACGTAAATGGTTCATCAAATGTTAAATATCCCATATCTCTTAATGCCTTAGTTATGAATCTAGCATAAAGAAGGTGCATACAAGCATGTTCAGGACCACCAACATATTTATCAACTGGTAGCATTTTATTAATTATTTCAGGGTCAAATGCTTTTTCTGAATTTTTGCTATCAGGATATCTTAAGTAGTACCAAGATGAACATACGAAAGTATCTAAAGTGTCACATTCTCTTGTAGCTTCGCCACCACATTGTGGACAAGTACACTTCTTAAATTCTTCACTCTTAGCAAGTGGTGATTTTCCGTCTGGAGCAAATTCAACATCATAAGGTAACTTAACTGGAAGTTGATCTTCTGGTACTGGAACAGTTCCACATTTATCACAGTAGATCATAGGAATTGGAGCTCCCCAGTATCTTTGTCTTGAAACTAACCAATCTCTTAATCTAAAGTTAACCTTCATTGAACCTAAGTTTTGAGAAGCTAGTTTTTCAACTATCTTTTCCTTAGCTTCAGCTGTTTCTAATCCATCAAATTCACCTGAGTTAACTAAAACGCCATGTTCGCAATATGGAAGTTCAGTTTCTTCACCATTTTTAGCGGCAATAACTCTTTCAATTGGTAGATTAAACTTTGTAGCAAAAGCAAAGTCTCTTTCATCATGAGCTGGAACTGCCATAACTGCACCTGTACCATAAGTTGCAAGTACATAGTCAGAAATCCATATTGGCACTTCTCTACCATTGATTGGGTTAATAGCGTAAGAGCCAGTGAATACACCAGTCTTTTCTTTAGTGATTGATTGTCTTTCAATTTCACTTTGCTTAGCAGCAAGTTCTTTATATTCTTCAACAGCAGCCTTATTCTCATCAGCAGTAAGCTTATCTACTAGCTTATTTTCTGGAGCTAAAACAACATAAGTTACACCATTTAACGTATCAACTCTTGTAGTAAATACATCAAAGCTTAAATCAGAGTTTTTAACTTTGAAAGTAACTTCTGCACCAGTAGATCTACCAATCCAGTGCTTTTGCATAGCTACAGTTTTTTCAGGCCAATCTAAATCATCTAATTTATCTAATAATTCATCAGCATAATCAGTTATTTTTAAGAACCATTGAGTAAGTTCTTTCTTAGTAACTTCAGTATTACATCTTTCACAAGCACCATCAACAACTTGTTCATTAGCTAAAACTGTATTACAAGATGGGCACCAGTTAACAGGCGCATTCTTTCTGTAAGCTAATCCTTTTTTATAAAGTTGAAGGAATAACCATTGAGTCCACTTATAATATTCTGGATCACAAGTTACTACTTCGCTTTCCCAGTTAAACATAGCTCCCATAGCCTTTAATTGTTGTTCCATAGTTTCTATATTCTTATAAGTTGAATCTTGAGGGTGAATACCAGTCTTTATTGCAAAGTTTTCAGCTGGTAAACCAAATGCATCAAATCCCATTGGTTGGAATACATTATATCCTTGCATTCTCTTAAGTCTAGCCCAAGTATCAACTGGTCCATAGTTAAACCAGTGACCAGCATGTAACTGGCTACCTGAAGGATAAGAGAACATTTCTAAAGTATAAAGTTTCTTATCTAAATTTTCAGGATTAAACTTATATAATTCTTCTTTTTCCCATTTTTCTTGCCATTTCTTATCAACAGCAGTTCCGTAGTTTCCCATTAAAAAATCCTCCTTAAAATCTGTAATAAAAATAAAAACCTTTCATCTCTATATTAAGAGACGAAAGGTAAAATTTCCGTGGTACCACTCTTATTAGGATAAAAAAATATCCTCACTCAATAACTATATCGGGCTTACCCGTACTTGTTTTTACAAGTATGCTCATAGACAAGTTCCCAAGTTTACAACACTATTTTACACCAACCAATAGCTCTCTGAAGTTATAATTAAGTGGTACTACTTCTAATCAACGCACTAAAATATTCAATAGTATAAATAATTATATATTTTATATGAGTTAAAGTCAACTATAGTCTATTTATAGTGTAACCTCTCTTTTCTAATTCTTTTAAAACGCTATCTTCACCAATAAAGTGCTTGCATCCAACAGCTATAGTATGATTTTTTCCATCTTCCACTAGATTATCAATGTTCTCTGCCATTTTTATATTTCTTTGAGTAACTAAAGCATCATAGAATTCAGGAACTTCCTTTTTCATATTTGCAACATCTTCTTCTAGAAATTCTATATTACCATCAACATATGAGTTAAAAGTATCTTTTAAATATTTAATAGTTTCTTCTTTTTTAGAAGAATCAGTAACTGTTGATATAGTGGCTTTTACATCATCCCAAGTATATAAGTTATTCAATAAATCCATTTGGAAGTCAACACTTTCAAGTTCATGAATTTCAATACCTTTTTCCTGAGATTTTTTTATTAGTAGTTCATCAAAAGAAGTAGTATAATTTTCTCCTTGATACATAGTACTTTCAAGTATAGATACTATACCAGCAGGAGTTAATACAGATAAAGCACTAATGTTCATATTGGATGGTGCTAATATTTCATTAACTTTTTTAATTTCATCTTCAGTTAATTGATTTTTAGCTGTTTTATCTGAAGTATTTAGTAATTTATCTTGAGAAGCAGTAACTTTAGTCATATCAGTAATGTCAGCTTCTACAGATAGAACATCTGTATTTTTTAATATCTTAGTTACTTTTTTATTGAAGAAGTTATGAGTACTAGGAGCAGGATGCATAGTACCAATTAAATTAATTGTGATATCCCCTTTAGTAGCAGTCCATAAATATCCTTCAGCTGCAGGTGTTTTATCTCCACAGCCAATTAAACTACCAAGTGTAAAAACACCTAGTAATAAAGTAGCAAATGGTTTTATAAGCTTTTTAGTAATCTTCATGTTAGATTCCCCCTATAATCAAATCGATAAGTTAATTATACCAATTATTTACAAATAGGTACACGCTTTTATATACTGCCAAGTACACCAAGTGTAGTAAATAAGGTAAATATTATAAGCATGATAATTATAAAAAGCATAAGCTTAGACAAAGTTTTTCTTTTTGGAATAGTATTTGGAACATTCAAACTTAATAATGTAGATAAAATATCTTGGATATCTTTATGGTCTTTTGGATTATCTGAAACAAAATATAGTTTATTAGAAGAAGATGGAGTGTCTTTTAATTGTAGAACCAAATTTACATTACTAAATTTCATATTATCCTTATAGGAATTTGATAAATATACAGTTTCAATTTTTTCTATAGGAATTATCTGTTCATTAATAGTTTTAAAAGTATTACTAAAGGAATAAAGATATATATTTTTAGGAGTTATATACATTTGGTAGTAGAAAAGGGTTTCTCCCCAATAAGGAGCAACATCATTAAATTCCATACCAGCACCAATATTTAAAAATTTTGAGGAAAGAACTTGTTCATTTTTTGGAGTGAATTTTTTATTAAATGCAGAAATAACTATTTTTTGTAAGACTTTTGCGTTTTTAATTAAGTGTATTGTACAATCTCTTTCTGGTCCGAGACTTAAATAGGTTGAATATATATTAGATGGGGAAAAATCTATATCTAAATCAGTATTATTAACAAAACACCAATTAAGAGTGAAATTTAAAGACTTTTTTAGGCTTTCCTTTTGTTCATTAGATAAAGTAACATCAGCAAGTGACTCTTCGTCTATATCAATTAATTCATATTTATCCATAATTAAATTTCCTCCTTCATTAATTTTGAAAGCTTTGTTCTAGCTCTTAATATCCTAAGTTTAACTGCATTAGGAGTCATGTTATACAGTTCAGATATTTCTTTTATATCTTTATTTAAAAAGAAACGTTGAATAAAAATATTTCTATCTATTTCTTTAAAGTTCATAATATATTTTTTAACCAATTCTAATTCTTCTTTAGTAATTTGTTCTGATTCTATATTGTCTGCAGATATTAAAGTATTACTATCGTCATTTATGGTATTTAAGCGGTGACCTTCTTTTCTTATTAAGTCTATACTTGTATGTTTTGCTATTGATGCAATCCAATTCTTAAATTTATTATCAGGATAGTTAAAAGAATCTATACAATGCCAGACTTTAAGAAGAACATCATTAACACATTCCTCACTTAATGTTTTTGAGTTTGTATTTGTGTAAGCGATTCTATATATAAGATTTCCGTAAGTATCTAGTACATAAAGTAGAGCATCTTGATTTTTATTTTTTAATTCTTTTACAAAATTTAAATCATCTATCATCTGAATTTCTTTCCCCCCTATATTAAATAAATTAAACTTTTATATAAGATATCCTTTAATATTTAAATGTATTGAAAGCACTTTCATATATAAAGTCGTAAAAAATTAAGTATGGTTTCAAATTTTTATATTATATTAAGAAAAAGTTTATTCAAAACTTAAAAATGTAGTATATAATATATAAATAAAATCGTAGGGGGATAAAGATGAGTTGTTTAGGCAATATTATATGGATTATATTTGGCGGATTCTTTAATGCATTGGGATGGTTATTTGCAGGATTACTTTGGTGCTTAACTATAGTAGGAATACCAGTGGGATTACAATGTTTTAAAATGGCAAGTTTACAATTTGCACCTTTTGGTAAAGAAGTAGTTACTGTAAGCGATAGTGCAGGAAATCTACTATTGAATATATTATGGTTATTATTTGGTGGGTTAGCATTATGTATAGGTAATTTAATAAGTGCAGTTTTATTATGTGTAACTATTATAGGGATACCATTTGCTGCACAATGTTTTAAGTTGGCAAAGTTATCATTAATGCCTTTTGGAAAAGAAATTAGATAAAGGTAAAAAAGAGCTGTAGTACTTTTAATTTAGTACTATAGCTCTTTTTATTAGTTGTTTTTATCTTGTAATTTTTTATATACGTAAAATGGTATTCCTATAAGCATTAATATAAACACCCACATTGCAGAAACTGATCCTGATCCATAGATTATGTACAGTGAATATGCAAATGCTAATAAGGAAAAGAAGGCATGTTTTATAAACCTACCAAAGCTTAATCTGTTTCCTGATTTATATGTAAGGATAATTTCAGCACAAGCACTTAATGCATAAGCTGGAATAAACGATAAAGTCGCAAGATTTATCATAAAATCGAAAGCTGAAGTTAAACTTGAAACATAATTAGCAATTAAAAGTATGTTAGTACAAAGTGTAGATATAAATAAGGCTACTACAGGAGTTTTAAACTTTGGATGTAATTTACTGAAGAATTTAGGAAATAATCCATCAGTACCAGCAGCATAAGCCATTCTTGCTGTTGTCATTATCCAACCTGAACAAGCTCCAGCAGCTGAAATAACTACTCCAAGAGATATAAATGCTCCACCCCAAGTGCCTCCAGTTATATTGTTTATTATAGATGATAAAGGTGCATTAGATGAAGCAAGGTCTGCTTGTGATAATCCACCCATAGCTAAAATTGAAAGCAATAAGTATATAATAGAAGCAAAAATTGTGCCAATTACAGTACTTCTTCTAATATTAACTTCAGGATTTTTTATTTCACCACCTGAAACAACAGCACTTTCTAATCCAACAAATGACCATAAGGTAACAGCTATTGCAGGTGCAAGAGATCCTAATCCAACAACCTCAGAAGAAGAATAAGTCTTAAGATATTCAGGGTTAAATCCAATTACAGCTATTATTAAGAATACAAGTATAACTAGTAACTTTAATGTAGTAGTAATTATTCCAATAATTCCAGCTTCTTTAACACCTTTATAATTTATATAGGTCATTATCCATAAGAATGCAGAAGAAACTAAAAAAGCAATTAATCCATTTGAAGATAGTATTGGAAAAAAAGGAGTTAAATATCTAATTATTGCTGTTATTATAGCAGCATTACCAATCCATGAACCAATCCAAAATGTCCAAGCTACTAAAAATGCAGTAAATTCCCCAAATGCTTTATGGGTATATACTATAGGACCACCTGTTGCAGGGTACTTGGTTCCTAAGTTAGCAAAAGAAAGAGCTAGCAGAACAGAACCTATTCCTGTAATTATCCAAGCAAGAATTGTTGTTGTTGGGTTTGCCACTTGAGCAAGACTTTGGGGGGAAGTAAAAATACCTGATCCCATCATATTTCCGACAACAATAGCTGTAGCTGCAGTTAATCCAAGTTCTCTTTTTAAATTATTATCTTCCATATTTTTCTCCTTAGTTTAATATGATTAATTTATTAACAATAAAATTATATCTTCATATATAAAAGATGTCTATTAAAATAATTATTTGCAAAAAATAAGAATCCTATTATATAATAGGATAAAAATAGAAAAAAATAATGAAAAAAAGTATTTACAAATAATAATTATTATTATATAATAACAAATGTAGAACAGAAGAGAATAAATGTTAAGAAACAAAAGATGAATTTTAAAAGTTAATTAATGTTATATATATAGAGGAGGAGAATGATATGAAAAAATTTGTTTGTACAGTATGTGGATATGTTCATGAAGGAGAAAGTGCACCAGAAAAGTGCCCATTATGTGGAGTAGGACCAGAAAAGTTCATGGAACAATCAGAAGATATGGCTTGGGCTGATGAGCATAGAGTAGGAGTAGCTAAGGATAT
>OKWK01000051.1_pt1 | contig 197289 bp, 153 predicted proteins | sample 1607181 | NCBI WGS metagenome assembly OKWK01 (sample SAMN07501053, study PRJEB24779) | human gut metagenome | isolation source: stool | host: human infant | place: USA: Pittsburgh, PA
GGAACGGTCTGCGTTGTCGGGAAGATGCGTGATCTGATCCTTCAACTCAGCAAAAGTTCGATTTATTCAACAAAGCCGGCTCAAAGGTATTCGAACACGGTTACACATCCACGACAACACAGCTACCAATCGACATAGAAGAAGATTTTACTATTCCGGTTTCACTGCAAAGATATCTTGAATCAAAGAGTGCAGACTTCTCATCAATCCTCGTTGTCGAAATGACTAATACATTCAAACAGCAGTACCCTAACACCGAGAACAAAAGCCCTCAATCAATGGGAGGGAGTGCAAAAATCCAACAATCTGCTGCCGATTCCGCTGCTGTTGCTGGCTCAACTTCCCCCTACTCAGGCGGTACAGTAGGCGGTTCATTGGGAAGCACTTACGATGATGAATAAGAAGTTCTGGATCAGATGGGTGAGTATCGCGCTGATCTGTGCAGCGTATTACGCTATCGTGCTTTATTTCGATCTGGTCTTCGCTCTTAACTTTACAGAGACAATGAGTCAAGGCGGAGAATTTACCCCTTCTCAATGTACCTGGTTTGTTAAGGAGCTAGCGCAAAATCACTCTGATTCGGCTTTAGCCTCCATCATTGGTTTCGCTGTCTGCGTCCCTTTGATCCTGCTCATCTTCAAGAAAGTGAAATGACCGTCAAAGGCTGGCGAGATCCAGCCTTTTCCTTCCTCCCTCATTTTAGACAATATGTAGTGGCACACTGAATTTGGCCACCCTGGACTGCCCCCACCACTCCGGTAGACGATTCTGCCCTAAAGTTTGAGTATAGGAGGTTCGACTGGCGCTTCGTCAACATCATCACCCGCGCCCTGGTGGCACTGGGCCAGCGCCCGGACTACGCCCGTATCGCCCGCCACGTTATCAACATCGACGAACTATTTATCGACTACGCCCGCGTCTTTTTGACCAGCCACGACCGCCAGGCATGGGACAACGTGGTACGGATTGCCGGTGGCATCACTGAGAAAAACACGCCACGTAATCTTCAGGGAAGGGACAGCTACGTCGTCGCGCTGGAGCAGTACCTTTCAACCACCCGATTACACGACACGATCCTCGACGGTCTACGTACTGCCGTGCGCTATGACAAAACCTATTTCGATAAGATCGTCGCCTCGCTGCTGCCACTGCTGGGAAAACTGACCACCAGAAAAATCTCCCAACTGCTGGCCCCGGACTACGGCGACCTTAACGACCCGCGCCCGGTATTTAACTGGCAGCAGGCGATTATTTATGTCGGGCTGGATGCATTGTCTGACGCAGAAATTGCCGCCGCTGTCGGCAACTCAATGTTCGCCGATTTGGTCAGCGTCGCCGGACATATCTACAAGCACGGCGTGATGGATGGCCTGCCGCAGACGGAAGAGAACCCGGCCATCAACCTGCACTGCGATGAGTTCAGTGAACTGATGGGCGATGAATTTATTCCGCTAATAAATAAAGGCGGCGGCGCAGGTGTAGAGGTTACGGCCTACACCCAGACGCTCTCCGATATCGAAGCCCGCATCGGCGACCGCGCCAAAGCGGACCAGGTCGTCGGCAACTTCAACAATCGGATCATGATGCGGGTGCGGGAATCTGCCACCGTCGAATTGTTGACGAAGCAACTGCCGCAGGTGGATGTGCTCAGCAACAGCATCAGTTCCGGCGTTGCCGACAGCGCCGACGCACAGGGCAACATCGGTTTTTCCAGCAACACCCAGGATCGGATGAGCAGCATACAGGTGCCGTTACTGGAACCCGCCTCACTGGTACAGCTTCCCAAAGGGCAGGCGTTCGCTCTGCTGGAAGGTGGTCAGCTCTGGAAGCTACGCATCCCATTACCGGACGCAGCACACGATCCGCTGATGCCGGAAAGCATCACACACATAGCCCACTATATGGAAAAACAGTACGACAGCACGCCCATATGGTGGGACCGCCCGGAGACAGTTGTAACGGCGAAAAATGACCCTATTTTATGGCTGAATGACAGCGAAACCACGGAGAAACAGACCGATGATACCCCGGACACACCGCCAGCTCGTGAGCGTTGAAGTGATGTGGCCTGCACAAACACTGCCTCTTCCCCTGCAACAGGCGGTGGAAGCGCTGACGCAGGGAGAAACGCCCGACCAGATTATCGCTCGCATGAATTTGCAGGGCTTTCAGGCATGGCGCGAAGCTACATCGCCGCAAGGCGAACACGACATTTTTCAGATACGACTGGATGAGGCACACGAGGCACGGTTCCTCTGCCGCTACATTACTCTGCCGCTGCACTGATGCCCGAACATGCGCCACCAGGCCCCGTGCGTCGCCCCGGACTGCTCGGCTGGATAGCATTACTTCCCGGCGTGCTGGTCGGCTTTTGCCTCGGCGCGTGGATGCTGGCGATAACGCTGGAGTGGCTGGGCGAGGCGTTTTTCTGGCGGAACACCTGTGCCAGTCACAGTGAGCAGGTATTGCAGGTGACATGGCAGTGGTGGAAAAGCTCTGCTGGCGCACCGATGTGGTTAGTAGAAGACCTCGCGATTGTCAGCGATACGTTGCAGCAAGGGATTGCGGCGCTGGTTCATTCGCTCAACGGGCAAAGCGGGTTGTTCTGGACGGAAACCATCACTACGGTGATCCGCTGTGCGTTACTGTCTGCGAGTAAGTTACCCTTACCTTTCTGCTGCGCTGGCTATTTTATTGCAGGCGCTACCACAGTTTGTGCTGATCATTGTTATAGGGCTGATTGACGGGCTGGTACGCCGCGACTTACGGCGATTCGGCGCAGGCCATGAGTCCGGGTTTGTTTATCATCATGCAAGGCGTATGATCGGCTCCAGCCTCGCGGCAACGGGGCTGGCGTGGCTGGCGTGGCTGGCGTGGCTGGCGTGGCTGGCGTGGCTGGCGGTGCCAGTTTTTCTGGAATCAAGATATATTGTAATACCTGGAGTGATGCTGAGTGGGCTCGCGGGTTCAGTAGCGACGGGAGCATTCAAAAAGCATTTGTAATGCAACCTAGATAGTACTTATTCACCCAGCCATAAACTCAAGACTGATAATACCAAAGCACTGGCCGTTGATAATTGTTTTTTTTGTGAAAAAATCGACTAATTAACACGCTGGTCAAAAGCATATGTTTTTGTAGTAAAATCAATACAATTTGACTCCTAACAAGATATAATGGCTGTTCGTTTTATCTAATAAGTTACTCAAATTATTTTCAGCGGAGTGGATATTCATTAAATGAGCTTACCTGAGGAAAAAATAGCTAAACGAGCACTGAAAGCCATTGAATTTATTTGTCGACAGCTCTCGCGCTTTGCAAAAATGACACCCGTTGAGCTTATGGCTTACTTACGAAAGAATCCCAAAGATGCCTTTTGTAATATTCCCCATCCGAAAGGAAATGGACATATCCATTGTGGTTCTCTTGCCTGGAACAAGCTGAATGAGCTTGTAGACCTCACTATCGAATTGGATCACGGTCTTGGGCGACGAGTAGGCCGCAAACTCGCAAAGGAAGCCGTAATAAATGCTTTTGTTAAAAGAGTATTACAGGAGGCACGTGGAGTTGATCAGGAAACCGCAATGCTGCTTCTTAAAGACGCTTTAACGATTTTGAGAGAAAAGCTTGTAGTTATCGAACACTACCTACCGTGTGTGCTTTTCCCTGGGGATACACCTACTGAATTCAGCGTTGGTCCTGTCACATTCGTCCGTCGCTCCAAGTTCTTCGATGATAAAAAATCAGTACTAAAACATAGTATTCATGTTAACACGAAGGCGCATATTCAGTGCGTAAAGGAAGCGATTGCTCAAGGTTTCCCACAAGAACGCACGCACACTAAAGATGAATCAAGACAACTAGTGCGTAAATTACAGTCCCGAGCAGTCAAAGCCTACAAAGACTATCCATGGATTGCTTGTGTGAAAGTGAGTGATTGTGATGAAGCAATCTCTAAAGAACGAGCGCTCCAAGCTACAGAGATGGCGCTTCACATCATCCGTATCCTCTTGGGAGCTAAACCGACAAGGGAAATTAGGCTAGCATGGTCACGCAGCGGAGCTCTGCGCTCGGCACATTTGCACGCTGATGTACATGGTGTGATTCACGCAAGTCTCTGCGCTGATTCTTTAGAACCGGTTGGTGTAATAAACTGGCATGAAGCATTGATAAGGGCAAATTTAGAATTAGACATCCTCGGTTCTGCTTTGATATCCATAGTCAATCCAGTAGAAACTACTCACCTTCACCAGCGCCTTATTGACGCTATCAATTGGTTTGGGGACGCGGTTACAGATTCAAATGTACATTCGAGTATCGTAAAATACGTATCTGCAATTGAGCGGTTGTTCTTCGGTAAATTCGAAGCAGGGCGTACAAAATTGTTTGCCGGTCGGGTTAGGGATGTGTTGAAAGCTTTCAATTGTGATGAAGAGCATCATGTTTACACTAAAGCTCTAGAACTATACAAAACTCGTTCGGCTTTAGTACATGGTGAACAATTTCGCACTGAAGATGAATCCTTTAACAGTATTAATATTGCATCAGAATTAAGTAGGATGTGCCTTCTATGCTCTGCACAGCTTTACTCCATGATGCTACAAGCATTCGAAAATCCTAATAATGCAAAATTAGAAGAAATCATGAAGCGCATAAACGATGAAGGGTTGAATTGGCTGGCAGAGGCTGCAGCATTAGGCTGTGCAAAACACTCTCCAATCAGATAAACCATGAACCTTATTAGAAACGGGCGTTCAAAAGCATATTTTGAGCGCCCTGTTATCAATAAATCGCTCAGATAAATCATTATATTGAGCCTGTAGTATCTTACTTAGTAATTTACATTCCACAGGGCATGGTATCATTCTCCAAAAAGCAATAAAGTAAAGGAACATATCCACAATAGCTGTATATAATATAAAATATTCTCAAACAGAAATGTATTCATACCTATAAATGGGCAATATAAAAGATAAAATGGTGAGAGTCAGAATGTAAGCGCACCCGTTTTAGTTCCACGCACTTTTTGAGATTTCCGGGGTTTCAGCCATCAGCCGGTATTCTTCCGGCGTCAGGTTATTCAGGGATTCGTGGGGGCGCTCGCCGTTATATTCAGCCAGCCAGCGCTCTGTAATTTCCCGTGCTTCATTCAGTGTTCTGAACAGATAAAAATCCAGTATTTCTGTTCTGTATGTCCGGTTGAACCGTTCGATAAAGGCATTCTGCGTTGGCTTGCCGGGCCTGATAAACTCCAGCATCACACCATGCTCTTCTGCCCATTGTGCCAGCGTCAGCAAGACCAGCTCCGGACCGTTATCCATCCGCATCTTCAGCGGATATCCGCGGTTTGCCACGATCCTGCCCAGCACTCTGACAACCCGCTGCGCCGGGATATTCAGGTCAATTTCGATCGCCAGCGCTTCCCGGTTATAACCATCCACCACGTTGAAGGTTCTGAAACGTCTGCCGCACACCAGCGCATCGTGCATAAAATCGATGGACCAGCTCTGGTTCATCGCCTCTGGCGTTGCCAGCGGAGCCGGATTGCGCACCGGCAGGTGCTGTTTTCCCTTACGGCGAAAATTCAGTTTCAGCAGGAAGTAAATCCGGTGAACGCGCTTATGGTTCCAGGCGTTGCCCTGCCTGCGAAGGACCTGAAAAAACCTTTTATATCCGTATCGCGGATAGCGTTCAGCCGCCACGGTCAGCGCCATAATGACTGGCTCATCACGTTGCGTATCCGGCTGATAACGAAATACCGTCCTGCTCAGCGACAATATCCTGCATGCCTGACGTAAGCTCATGGCAAACTGCGCGGTCAGATAGCTGACCAACTCACGCTTTATCGCTGGTTTTAAAGCTTTTTTTCAATAACGTCTTTCAATGCGCGGCACTCGAGGCTCAGGTCCGCAAACATCTGTTTCAACCGGCGGTTTTCATCTTCGAGGTCCTTCATCTTTTTGATATCAGAGGCTTCCATACCGCCGAACTTCGCTTTCCAGTTGTAGTACGAGGCCTCAGAAATCCCGGCTTCGCGGCACACATCTTTGACGGTGCGTCCGGCTTCGACGGACTTCAGAACGGCGATGATCTGGTGTTCGGTGAATCGGGCTTTGCGTATGGCGATCTCCTCCAAGGATATATTCAGTATGCCGGAAGATCTCTAAATGTGAATGGTCCGGTTTACCGGGATGCTTACAGGTTGACTCAAATTGACTTCTGTTGAAAGGAGAATCGCGAAAAGCCTTGCGTAGCGCGGATTTCAGGCACAAAAAAGACGTCCGTCGACGTCTATTGATGTTCCGATGGTGCGAAGGCCGGACTCGAATTTCACACCTAATAGACTGATACCAATATTGTTTATAAACAGGAATAAATAGTTATACCCGCACTTGTACCCACAAGTTAAAATCCGTACAAAAAATAGACATTGCAAGTGGGTATAAAGCCATACCTGTAGAACACTGATATGGCTGTTGAAGCAAGACTCAGGCAGGCAGGAACGTTTTCTTCAGAGATATCAATTCTCATCCACTTAGAAAAAAGTCAGATTTGGCTGCGAAATGAACGCTAACCCTCGCTTTGCTATGCTAGTTCCCATGGCAAATCTCTGCGTCTATTTACTGGTTTTAGAGTACCTTCGTTTCTCAATTGTTGAGCGGCCCAACGAATGTCATATTGCCACGTATACAACATATCGCCGGAATCCCTAAGCTCAGCCTCGTAGCTGTCCCATACATACTTTGAGACTTCACGTGGCCAAGCGCTACCACCCCGTTCCTGAAGACACTCGATGATCCATTTTTTCATACTTTCCCTAGTTACCATCATACCTCCTAACTTTCGCCCATTTATCGATACATCCAAATATTAACATCGACATCCTTTGGCACAAGACGGGCTGTATCGAAGAACTTGTTGTCTCAATGAGCGAGGATCGGCCCCCCATGAGTTCAATTTGTTCCCGCAATCGGAAGAGTAATAGCAGTTTAACATTGCCTTAAAAATGAAATGTGATAAATTTCTGTATGCAACATTAATCTAAAAGGAAATTACGGTGAGTCTACTTGAATTGATTGAATCAAAGAGGGCACATATCGCCAGAAATTCTTCAGAAAATGGAATATTAGGGGAACGCAGCCTACTTGACTCGCAAGCTTTATGGATAAAAAGACCTAAAGGGAAAGACATGAAAAATCTGCTAGCTGCGCTGAAGCAATTTGAAGATATTGAAATAAAGGCATCAAGCTTTGATTTTATTTCTATCCCTGAAAATGTAAGTGTTGACTTTAGTGACGTTAGCTCCTTGGCTGGAATATTAAAATCATTAACATTTATTGAACTTAAAACCTGCAATCAAAAAAGGGTCACCACTCCTGACTTCAGGAATTTCTTCTTTGCCATTACTGAGAACGAAATAATAGCATCAGAACTTCTCGGCGATAGGCACATAGTTGTACTACACAACAAAATAACGGGAGATAAACTGGTGACAACAATACCAGAAATTATAAATAGGGCCAATTCTAAGAACTGGCAGCTGTCTGTAAGCCTTGGGGCGCGAGAAGTTTAGCTTTTTATTTTAGCAAAAAACAAGTGTTTAATAATGATAGATACACTTTAATTAATACTATCACATCCCAAAATATAAAATATACGGTGCAAAGGAAGCTAAGATAATGACAAAGCTCCCTATTAAAATAACATGCTATAACTATAACAAAGCATTCTTTACTATTTTATCTCACACTTCATGACTTTGAAGGAGTATTTATCATTATTCCTAGACGCAACCAGAACATTGCCATCACCTAAAAATGAAACCTTAGCATTCTTAATGTTGGCACATGGACTTTTATCAAACATCTCGAGTGTGTAAATCATCCCTTGAGATTTATTATTGATATATGATATATAATCATTGCCTATGAGTCGTGAAAATTGAAAAATAAAAGCACAATAAATTATTAAAAATATAACTTGGATTATTAAAGTGCTTTTATGCAAAAACCTCTGCTGATTAGGTTCATATCCTGGCATTAAAAATTTCTTAAGCTTATCGTCATACAAAAAAAACCAGCACCATATAGGTACTGACACCAAAATAACCGCGAACAGTAAGATCATACAAAGAGGCACGATCAAAGGAATCATCGAAGCCGCAATAAATATCAAAGAGTGAGGGAAGTTTGTTGGTGAAACTGAAGTTATATCATTGATCACCACACCTGAAAGACATAGGGCGAAATTCACACATAGCGTGCCTCCTAATATTAGGATCCATTTACCCAATGTTGTTTCATATGCTTTTTATAAATAATAATTAGACTATGGAATACCGAAAAGCTCCAGTAAATCAAAGTCAGTATAAAGAACCCCTTCCACAAACCGTCTAACCCAAGGAAATTTAGAAGAAAACAAATGACGACTGCAACAATAAGATTCCTTATTATTTTTTGAGACGTATCAAGTTTGGAGTTAAAGGTTACAAGTTTATTAACGGTAGTTTTTTTATCATCTCACACCCTGTTTAGTTCTAATTTATCCCACAAGCACTGTCTTTTAGACCAACTAGAAATTAATTTCATGATATACCAATTAACTGAATTGATTCATATCTTCATCCTTTTTGATTTTAAGCATCTCATAATGAAATTACTAGATATCAGCACAATCATTTTCATGATACATCAGAGGGTTAACGGAGTAATGCTATAGTCAGAACTGTTGCTAATACTCTGAAACTAACCTAGTCCCTTTTTTCCACATTGACACAATCCTGAGTCTACCAATACCACTATTATCTCTGGTTTCCAGACAAGTCAGCAACGACCATTTACGGCAGGGCTGCAGCAGCCCTGCCGAGCTTAGATTTCAATCAACTCAGGGATCTCTAACGAACCATTGACTTCAATGCCAAGATATTGAACCTTACTTTCCAGTTTCTTATTAGCTAGGAGCCCTCCAGGATTATTCCAGGTAGAGTTTTCATATTTGCTCTTGTAGAGTTAGTTAACGTTGTGCAGGATAAATGACGATATAGACGTAACCGTGTGAATCAAGTGTATCGGCTTCGCAGGTGAAACCGTTGTGGTACAGGGTGACGCAGTGGGCATAGCGAGGATTCATTTCACCAGTGGTCAACATCGATTCCATCTGGCTGATAAAACGTGGGAATACTTCATTCAACTTCAAAGATTCTGCGTTACTGAATTCACCGGTAATGCTGACCCGGTCAGCCAGATAGTGCAGTCGGTTTCCCTCCTGTACCAGACGAGCGCCAAAGCAAGGCGTTACATTACGATTCAGTCCCCACTGGAGAAATGTATCGTTCTCTGAGTCAGTAGATTTCATTGAAGTACCCTCATATCCAGCCTCGCTCTGCAAACGACACAATGCCATCTGATCCGATAACCAGATGATCGAGCGTGTTCACATCAACCAGTGCCAGCGCTTCTTTAAGCCTGCCCGTAATGTTGCGATCGCACTGGCTGGGCTCCGGATCACCGGATGGATGGTTATGCGCCAGCACGACAGCTGCAGCATTGAAGCGAAGCGCTGACTTCAATACTTCTCGAGGATGGACCCGGACATGGTTAATCGAACCGGCAAATAGCGTTTCACTCTCCAGTAAACGGTGCTGGTTATCAAGATAGAGCACCATAAACACTTCCCGTTCTTGTCCTGCCAGATGTAACCAAAGCCAGTCACGGGCAGCAGTACTAGAGGTAAAGGATATGCCAGGCTGGCGCAGATATTTATCCAGCAGGTTGATGGCACGACGAATGCTGCGTTGGGCATAGGGGGTTAATCCGGAGGTCGCGAGGAACAAACAACCATGCTGTGCCATAATCGCCAGAGGAAAGAGTTCAGGCTGATATGACAGCGGGGATAATGCGGTATTCATGTTCGGTATCCCTCAGTCGATGAGATGTATAATGGCGCTGCACTCTGGATGGTTCAGTGCGTAGTCGCGTAAGCGATAATAGTGCTCAGTCATCGCGTCACTCTCGGTGCGACAGGCGTGGTGATTGTAAGCCATCAGACAGGCGACCATCCCTGCAGCTTCACTAGTAAGCTCTGCACCATTGCCGTTCATGCTGTTGAACAGTATCCACTTCTCATCGTGGTCTGACTCGGGAGCCATAAAAGCGCCGCCGTTGCTGAGTATCGAAAAGCGCCAGATACCACCGTGGTAATCGGCACACAGCCGCTCCATCCAGGCGAAAATGCAAGGTTCAAGGGTTATCCATTGTGGGATGGAACCAAAGTGCTGCGGCCAGAAGCCGATGCGTAACTCGTCTGGGACCACTGAGGCAGTAATTACGGTAAGCTCCGCGAACTGATGATTTTGTGTATTCATTAAACTATCTCCTTATGCCGGAACTCTTGTTTAACGCCCGAAAAAATCGAGCATGTTTTCTGCCATAACCCACAGGGCGCGATTGAGCTTCACATCGCCATCAATACCGGTAACAGCACGGGTGCGGCTGCTTTTCCCCTGAGCGGTTCGCCCCGACAATCCACCTTTCATCAGGTTCTCCTGCACGCGCTGGTATACGGTCCACAGGTCATCGCTGTAGTCCTCCCGGCGACGTGGGGTCAGCAACTGCGATACCGTGACCGGCTGGTGCTCCTCACCAAATCGATACTTCAGTGCGGCATTTGCCAGCGCGTGACGGGCCGGGGCTGGTAACGCCAGCGACTGCATTGCATCGCGTTTCTCATCCACCCGGTCAAAGACCCCGAGCACTTCGTAAGCCCCTTCAATCACCTTCTCGACGACATTACCTTTATGCGGTACCCGCACTTCTCCGAATGACTGACCGCAGACCAGGCCGTTGGTACAGACGCCACGAAACAGTCCCGGAAGCATCTGATAGCTCGAGGAGCCGTCATGACTGTTGAGCAAAATGATTTCCGGTACCTGATGCCCGGTCAGTTGACTGGCACGACGCAGGCGAAGCATGTGTTTGGTGTGCTCCCGCTTGCTCTGGTCGCGGACCTTCGTCTGGCAGGCAAAGAACGGCTCAAAGCCTTCACGCTGCAGGCTTTCGAGAATGGTGATGGTCGGGATGTAGGTATAACGGTCTGAACGAGATTCATGCTTGTCACTCCCGAACACGCTGGGTACATGACTCATCAGCTCTTCATGGGTCAGAGGCCGGTCACGGCGTATCTGGTTTATACGACCAAAGCGGCTGGCTAATCGCATGGCTAACTCCTTATCTGATAATGAATTAAAAACAAAAAGGCCATGTTCCCGAAGGAGCATGGCCTGTTGCTATCTGGTGTTGGTATGTTGTGGGGTGGAGAGGTCTGAAATGTAAGTAACTAATCGCTGTAGTGTGTGGTCCGGCATTCACTGAGGTCAGACAGCTCTTTTTGCGTATTCTTCAGCCCCGGACTGAAGGAGCCAACTTTATTATTGTTGACGTAAACATCGAAATTGGACGACTGACCCAGCGCGTCAATAAATGACACCCAGGCATTATCACCATTTCGCCAGCCAAGGGATGAAGGTAACGGATACTGGCTGCTATCCATGACTACCGTTATTTCTGTCCCGTCGTCATGAGAACTTACTGATGTTCCATCAGGCAGGGTGAGATTAACACCGTGTTGCAGAATATTCTGCGCATCCGGATTGCCAGTACAGTTCAGATTAAACACCACCTTATCCGGGCTGGTAATGATATATTCGGTCACGCCCATCCCAAAACCACTCGTCCACATATTGGGAATAGCCTGTGCTGTTGATACAGAAGCCAGCATAGCTAATGTAACTATTACGTAAGGCAGTCGCATAATGTTGTCCTCAAATCATGTAATAAAGCTTTTGTTGTTTAAAACAATAAAGTAATGAAAAAACAGTTGGATTATTTTATTTGTTTGTAGCGAAACGCTTCTTTCCCGGCATAAATCCCGACAAGATCGTCATAACGAGGGTCCTTTTTATTCGGGCGGAACGTTACTTTCATATCGGGACTGCACATATCCTTCATGGTGAGATTGAATTCTTTACCTGGCGTAATGGTATACCCTGTTGCCACATCGTCTTTACTGGGAGTGATCCACCCCCATATTCCCCCCGGACAATCTCTGGAAGGTTTCGAGCGAACAACAATAAACCATCCCATTGAATCCACTTCCGTCGCTGTACACAGTTTACTGACCTGTCGGTGGGCATCACACCAGAATATATTCCCACTTTTATTATTCACTGCCGCAGGCAGGAACCCGCTATAAGGACGTGCTGCGTGAGCATTACCTGCGATAAGTAAGGGAAAAAACATGACTGGCAGTAAAGACAATAATTTCAATTTTTTCATTAGATTAACCTTACATTCAATTGTGGAGACCATCTCTAATCAGTTTGTCCGGATTGCCCCCGACTTTCTGATGGAGAAAATGAATTCAGCGACTGCTGAATAAAACGGAAATGAGGTAAGGCAGAGATAAAATGTTTGTCCTCCGACAGCTGATAGAGAAGCTCACTGCGAATAAATGTTTCCCGCGATGGCCTTACCAGATGAATCTCATCCAGCCGGAAGACACGTAATTGCCTGTTATGTTCAGCGACAAGATACCAGTAACCGTCAAGAGCGATTAGCCGGTAAGGTGCGATGGCCTCATGACGCTCCCCTTCAGTCAGAACGGTGATGCGCTGACATCCCGAAATAGCTCTGACCAGCCTGTAGAAGCAGAGCTTTCCTGCCGGGGGATGAGGTCTGTCCTGATGCCATACCAGACAGGGTCGATCATCACAGTCCAGCAGGCTGCTGATCAGTCGCCGGTCAAAGCCAGGGAAAACCCCGGCCAGCCCCGTGCGGTGAGCAAAGGTCAGAATATCTATTTCCTGCCGCGTACTGTGAATATCCGAGCGCAGACTGCACTGCCCCTGGTAATAATCCAGGTCGAGATACATCAGACGTTCCCGAAAGTCACGACGCAGCGTGCGCTCTGACACCCCAAATTCAGTTGCCAGTTTGCGAATAAACAGAGTTTCACCGGACACCAGGCGGCTGATAATCAACGACAACCTGACAGCAAGCCGGTCATGTCGCCGCTCCTGAAGCGTCATGAAAGATTTCTCCTGAGAAGTTAACTCTCTGAATTAATACTGATTACTTTAAAGGAAGGAGTGGACAGGGTATGGACAACATCGGAACTATTTTTTATGAGCAGTCCAGCCTTGTGGGCGCTCGTCTGACAGACAATGATGCTTCGCCTGATTTAATTGATGATAAAACGCACTGGAAAGGACATGTCCACAATCAATAAATCATTAACAACCAGTTCATCATTCGCAGAGAAAATTGCGATATCAGAAGAATATCCAGTCCCAGACGGCCCGTGCGACCGACACCACCGCATCACGCACGCTACGAATCACCGTTTTCAATGGCGCAGGCAGGAATGACGATGACTCAGCCGTATCGAAAACACGGCCCACAGCGTCACCGAAACTGTCACGGGCCTGCGACTTTACCGGCTCTGTGCAGAGTCTCCCTTGCAGTTGTGTCACCACCGGGCTGGCGGCGCGGTCAGGCAGACAACACATCATGTTTGCCACCATATCCTCAATGCCCCATCCAGTGCTGGCGGACACCACACAGACCGGATGATGCGGTTTAAACATTGCCATAATTGCAGCCTGCTTCGCTTTAAGATTTCCCAGTTGGTGCGGTGAAGGCTTGCTGGTGAGAGTATCCCATTCATGACAGGGTTCGATTTTGTCAGCCTGGTTAATCACAAACAGTACCTTTTGCCTGTAAGGTTGCATCACACCGTGCCAGAACTGCTCGTCCACGGTTAGTGCCCGATCATCGGCCTTAATGACCCACAGCACCAGGTCCAGCTCCGGCAGCATACGACAGTACAGAGCACGGTATTCTTGATCCCGTAGTCCGTTTTCACCTACCCCCGGTAAATCGACAATCACCAGACTGTGACGACCGCTGCGCAATCGGAAGCGCAGTACGTCGCGAGTACAGGCGTTCACGTCACTCACCGGGGACACCTCGCCCCGGAAAAGTTCGTTGCAGAGAGAGGATTTACCAGCACCACTTTTGCTCATGATGCCAATCACCGGCTCGTAATGGGTCAGGTTCTGGATACGTTCAAGAATAAGCTGGCCAAGCATGCGCGGAAGCGACGCGAGCGGTTGTTCAAAGGCCTGAAGGCCGTCAGGTTTATTCATACAGGAGTCTCAGCGTGAAAAATAAAAAACCCGCTTTCCAGTCAGGAAGGCAGGGATTCACGGAGATAATATCTATCTGAAATTATTTGGAATTTTAGATTAACACGTAAAGGAAATTGTGCAGCGCAGAACTAAAAGATGTCTGCTGAGTGCCAGGAGCGGACGTTAATGAGAACAATCTGTGGCAATCAACGGGGTGTAGGCCAATTAGACTGGACTACCCCCGCCCCGGTAGACGATTCTGCCCTATAGTTGGAACATGAATTTCTCCCCGAAGCATTAATCAGATTGGCGGCGAACCTCGATTTCAACAATGTGGCGAGGTGTTCGCCCAAGCCGAGGATCGCCGTTGGCGACGGCGATGATGTCCTCATGCTCGTCGCCAGCCCACAGGCCAACAAGCTCGTGCAGAAAAAAATCCGCGTAGGAGCAGCTGGCGTCGCGCACCTGCATCACCGAAACCGTGGATTTGCTCGTGTGCAATTGGGTCAAATTTCTGACGAGCCGCGCTGGGGCAACCCAGAGAACCGGGCGAGGCGAGGCCGGAGTCGTGAATAGGTAGTAGGCGTGTTCTGACTGCTTGAGTATGTCCTCGCACTGCTTCAGGTTAATGCCTACCGTCGAACTGAAGGCCTGTCCCGAATTAGTGCCTTTGCGCTTTTTCACCTGCATAAGGGTCGCACGCTGGACCACTGTTTTCCCCTTGTCCACGATACGGCTCAGGAACAGCACGTCTGCTCCCAGCGGAGCACCGGCTTGTGTGTTCGCCCCTTCCTCCCGCTTACTGGGTTGACGCACGTTCACTGTCAGGCTCGGATACGTCGCCCGCGTCGTAGCCGAGAGTTGGCGCAACTGGCTACTCACGTTGCTAATCGCCACCTTTGTCAGACTCAGGAGGCGCGCCGTATGGGCCTCCTCGTCCTCTCCCCAGGTATCCGGATATTCGCAACAAAATTCTTCCTCAATCTGGCTAAGCGCCCTATAGATGATGCGCTCCACCGAAGGGTCGCCCAGCCAAGTTTGGGCTCCTACGCTAGGCAACACAGCGGCACCCTCGCTCCGACCTACCGGCCCCTCTAGGTCCAGTGCACCTTGCTTGGACCGCACTAGTCCCTTGCACCTCAGTTGCAGTTGCCTTACATCAGTGCCGACAAGCCGATTCGCAAACGCCAGATGCTCCTCGTCATCCATCAATCGCAAAAGCACTGGCTCGACTTCGGCGAATGCCGTCTGCTCGAGCCAAAGGCAGGCAAAATTGAGGAGCCCTTGGGCTAACTCAGGTTCCTCATTAACTCGATCGAACAGATCCTGCCGCCAGGCCTCGCGGGCGGACGGACCTAATTGGGCCCACAGCGTTTCTCTATCCCACGCCTGGGATGGTAGTTCTCTGAGGCTGGCAACGACGCTTTGCTGACTAGACCGCGCTGGGTCTCCAAACTCGTGCCAAGCAGCCGCAAGCGCGAGGTCCGAGGGTATGGTGTCCACGTACAATGTAGCAAGACTCGAGAAGGCTTTGGCAACGCAATGCTTGATATTGTCTTTCTTCTCTTTCTTCGAAATGATGTTCCAGCGCAGGAACAGATTACGTACATCCTCCGGCAATATCGCGCGACAATGTTGGATTAGCTCAGGAAATACTGACGGATCTGCTCGTTCAAAAACCTGTTCGCAAGCCCACCGGGAATTCTGCACTGTCGGCGAATTCGCATATAGAGAGGAGATCAACTCAGTCATTCCGCGGTTTGAATAGTCCGACGTCCTGTTGATATTTTTTTCCAAGTAGTCGCGTACAGGCTGCCAATGCTTCTGGACCAGTTGTTCGAAAGCCCAAGGATCCCCCCCCAGATGAGGGTCGACTAGATCAAGAACATAGATGCAATCTTCCTCGGACGTATTGACCACCAACGCCTTCATGATCTGCTGATCATCCAAATACTTATTCCGAGAATATGAGCGGTTAGCGAGCAACCATTCAACCCAAATCGCACTTGACTTGATTTCCGCCACAATGATTTCACGTAAGCCCGGAGGATCGCCATTAAGTATGCCCTCCCAGAAGATATCCTGAGCGTGCAGGTAAGAATTTGGGTCCAAGATAGAGGACGACTTCTCGATCCCCGCGGATCCGTGTCCGAGAATTTTTAAGGTCAGCGCTATCTGCCCCTGCTGTGCCGCATCCTTGAATTCGAACGTAAAGTGCTCACGCTCTGTTTGCGATCTATAAGGCCAACTCTTAGCTGTAATGAGGTTCTTAGTTGATAGGTGGGAGTAGTCCAAACGAAGAATGTCTTCTTGGATGGTAAAATACCGTGAGAGGAATTCGACAAGCGGTTGATCCCAACCTTCCAACGAAATACTGGCAACTGTCGATTGATTGTCGAAGTCAATATTTACTAACAAGATGATCTCCTTTTCCCCGTAGCTGGCACCGACGACCTTCGCCATGGTGGTCTGCAAATTCTCAATAAGTCTACCGTAGCCAAATCGCAGGCGGTTCAAGGAACCGCTCCTAGATAACAACAGACATTATAGAATTACGTTGATCTTTTTATAACATCTTGATCTATTCCCAGTTGATTGGCACACGGCATTGTTAGCAAGATTCATGGTGACTCAACTACGGACTTCTGCTCTTCGCTCATTGCGGACCTTCAGATCAGCTAGCCTGCACGCTTCGAGCCAGAATTAATCGTTCTAATTTTCATACCTCAGCTATGTACTCTGTACGTAACGGGACAAGAGGGAGTAGTTAGAGAACCCTAGTCGATTCAGATTCATAACAGCACTGAGAAATCAGACGAAGAAACCACTGAGATCACAACGCTATTTAGCAGATCGCCGATAAGATTTCGCCGCTTGCCAGGCATGTTTCATCTTCTCAATAAACTCCAGCTTCTCTTCAGGTTGGACGTTCCACACATCTATAGCCGCAATAATCATGTCATAACGCATAGACGTATTATAAGGGCGAAGATAACCCGCTATTCGTCCTTTTCCTTTGAGATAGTCCCAGAGATAAACTAACTGAGTTTCATCATCACGTGACATCCAGTCAAAATCTGTCAGAAAAAAATCATATTGCTCAAGCCAGCGCTCATGCAGTTTTTTGAAATAAGAGATCTTATCTCCAAGTGAGCATGGAGCTTCATCAATGTATCTCATCACACCATTGATGAGTTCACGCTCAGTTACCGGGGAGGGGTTGTACAGATCGGTACTTGCTCCCGCGTTCAGATAAAATCGGGAGAAAACGCGTTTCGGTTTTTTCGAAGTAGTGGCCTGCGGATTTTTTATCAGGTCCCAATCGATATCGTCCAAGTCGATATTCAAATTAGGGAAATCAAGATTTGTGAAGATATTATTATCCATTAAAAGAGAATTAAAACTTCCTGAACAACCGACGTCATTCCCCAACCCACCAAGCGTCAGCCCTGCAGATAATACTGGGTATTCAAAAATATAATGGTGAGCAAACCACAATGCTCTTGGTGTACCTTTGAAACAATCAAAATAATCTTTATCAATTAGTAGCAGCTCAGCCCATTCTTTAAGAGTTTTCCGGCCAATTTTGATTCTGTCCTGATCGCCCAGGAAATGCCGTTCAAGGATCTGAGAGATTAAAAGTCGAAACTGATCTGGCGAATCATAAGTACTCAACTGTAAGGAGTGATCAGTGTTGGAAAGTGCTCCCAGCATTTTTAGATACATGATCTCGTAACGGATCATATCGTAATGCAACATCGTCTCTTCCCTCTAATTCTGGCTCCCGGACACAGATTAGCATGAGCATCTTTTATGTGGAGAGAGACGTGTCACAGGCTGAGGAATGACTGATTTCTTACTGATATCCTACTGATTTCATTGTGATAATACTCTGACATTTTACTGCGTTATTCCTGTGGCTTTTACTCTACGAATCTCCTCTGTTCACCTCATTAGAATCGTTCAACAGCAGATATGAACATTTGGGTTTTTAGTATAATTAAGGGAACTCCCTGTTTCTATACCACCCTGTTCATAGCTCCTTCCTCCAACAAGCAACCCTGCCAGTCTTCCGCTGGATACACAGTTTCCTTTATCTGCTGCATCCCCGCTTCTCTTAAAAATTACATCTCATCCCAATCCTTTGTACTCCATTTGACAAAGGATGAATCAATGCACACACCTTACCCCTTTAATCCCAGATACACGATGAATTGGTTTCTACTGTCTCTGATCAATGACCACCTGAATCAGCTACTGAACCGGTACTCCCGAATACAGGCACTCAGACTCGACCTGTTCTATCAGAAAGGTACAGAGCGCTATAAACGTCATTCCTGGAACGAAACTGAGCGAGAAGTACGCATGCTGGTTGAACGCACTCTGCAGCACACAAATCTGGCAGGGTATTTCTGGGTACTCGAGAACTCTGTAGACCACGGCTGCCATGCCCATATCGTGTTCTATCTCGACAGACACCTTAACCAAGCTACCTACCCAATAGCTGAAAGAGTAGGAACAATATGGCGGGAAATAACGCAACGAGAAGGCTATTACAACCGCTGCGAGTACAAACCAACTTATGAAGTCAGTATTAATAGGCCGGTGAACTACGGTGATACCGAAGCCATCGATAACCTGCGCTACATCATCAGCTACCTCGCCAAAGAAGAGCAAAAACACGGTCACTATCACTACGGAGCCAGTGAGGTACCGTCGCCCAGCGGACTGGGGCGTCCTCGCGCGGTGTAACTCACGTTCTGCACTTTTTACGTATTAATCCATTGATGTGGAAGGGCTGGTCGTAACGAGTAATCAACCACCAGCTCAGGACAACCCCACACTGGAAGACAGCATCATGATAGAACAAATTTCTTTGCTCGATGACCAACTAGTGGATATGCGGTTCATTACGAAGCTAACGGGGCTTACTGATAAATGGTTTTATAAGATGATTAAAGATGGTGACTTCCCCAAACCAGTCAAACTGGGGCGCAGTTCTCGCTGGTTAAAGAGCGAAGTAGAAAACTGGCTTCAGGAACGCATTAACCAGTCCCGTAAATAACACCACTCTGACCTAACCCCCGGCAAAAAAATAACTATCCGACTCGTTCGGAGGTTTTCTGCTGTCTGTCATTAAAGCCAGAAGGAATATGAACAATGAAAGATTACAAACCACGTTACGAAGAACTTTATAAATATTATCAGGTCTGGTTGACTGATTTTACGAAGCTGACGGTCAGATCGGGTATGTGTCACCAGAATATCTACCACCATCATACCCTGACGGTTGGCAGCCTTAAGTTTCTGGGAGAGGAAGAGGTTATTGCTATTGTCCCCCAGTGCCTGCACCGGATTATTTATGGCAGAGCAGCAGCCCCACTGACTGTTAATGATGACCTGAGTGTCAGTTTATTTACCCAGGAGCATCTGCTGGCTCACCATCCAATGCTGGAGGGGGTTTTGCTGTCTGAGTGCGTGCGTTTAAAACAACGCCCTCTGGCAAATAAGCTCATCAGTCTGTTCCGCCAGTTCGGCGGTAGCGAGCTGCGTCTGAAGCTGGTCTGGCTGTGCTGGTACGATTTGATGCTAGGTAATTGCCTTGATGACTGGACCGACAACCTCAGGTTCAAAAAAGACAAGGAGATAGATATCTGGATCAATGACCGGCAGGCTGAAAACCCTGCGCTGACCAGTCTGATGGACGAGTATGTCTGCTTTGCATGGCGGACGACAGCGGAGCCACTGAATCAGGCTTCATCCATAGTCATGCAAGGGATTTGAGGGTTATTGGGGAGTGAAAATTAATTTAGGTTAATTAATATAATTAATAGGCACTCCCTTTTTACAACCATCCTCTTAATCCATGCGGTTCCCCCAGCCATGGCTCTTCCTGAAGGCCAGGTGCATTCCATTGACCGGCCCTCGCCAGCACTAAAGAAATTCATCCTATGCAAAACAAACAACGATGGGAGCCAGACTGGTTTCGACAGTCACTTCTGAACAACCATATCGACAAACTGATAGAGCGCTATTCCTGCCTGCTGGCACTCCGAACAGATCTGTTTTACCAGGATCATACCGCTAAGTTTTTCCTGCGGGATCATCGGCAACTCGAATGAGATATCCGAAAGCTGATGAACCGTATGATGCAACTCGAAGCGGTGGTCGGTTTCTTCTGGGTTATCGAATGGACAGAAGACCACCACTACCATGCTCATGTCGTGTTCTGGCTGGATGGTAGTAAAACTCAGAATACCTATCCCTGGGCACAGCAAGCCGGTTTGTACTGGTGTATATGACCAAAACCCAGCAGAAATATGGGCTGTTACTGTTCGGTTGCAATGAGGTCCCCGAACGACCTTCAAGCAGACGGCCACGTAAGAATGTCTTCTAAGTAAGGCAATTTTTTACGCCAGCATCTCATCGTGTGAGACCCACACTACTCCCACCCTCATAACACCTTTAAACCATCCAACCGCACGGTGTCTGTCAGTCCTGCTGGGACGGTTAGACCTGCGAATTGTCTGGTAGGAACCAATACTATTTTTGCCAACTCCTTGATTGCTTTCAACGATAACGCTCTGGCCCCCTCAGGGTCAGGATGATTGCCGACAAAGAAAACTGAGATTTATGCTGGCAGAGCTGGTGTCTGCACCACTGTTTTTTTCTGGCACTGCGTTTTATGTAATAATGATTGCGATGGAAAAAAATACTGCCTGACCTGTGGTGTTGTGACCCCAGTTTCTATTTAAAACAGTTTCCTGCAAAAAACTGCTCGTAACCACCTGATATATTATTACCGCATAAATGATAAACACTACTGATCAAACTTGGCTGGGTAAGGATCTTCTTTATCTTTATCCTTACAAGGATGCCGTAGCCATTTTTGCCAACCTTGAGGATCCTCCTGAATATCAATTTCGCTGTCAAAATCCTCCAGCTCACAACTATCTAACTTCTCTTCAACACTGTGTTTATGGCGTATAAATGATGCCAACTGATCCTGGTCGAAGGTACCTGCAAGGTAGGGATAATTGATAATCATCTCAGCCGCCCCCTGGACTTGAAGCATTGTATTGATTCGACCAAAGAGGCGATCAACCCGTCCATTCCTCTGCTCGTTATCACCAGGAGTCCAGGCGATGCCATAATGATGAACTTGATGGCATTGAAGATGAAGATTCACGCCTTCCTGCAACACAGAGGTTGCTACCAGCACATTAGGGAAGAAAGGTGAATTAAATCCACGAATTAAACGTTCGCGATTTTGTGACTGCCCGCTGGCATACCAACTTGGACTACTCAAGCTAGTGAACTCGCGCCAAGTATATTGAGTATTATCTAGTTTCTGGCCAACAATTTTCACACATAGCGTTTCGAAAGTTTCAATGGCAGCCACAAAATAACGTAGCATCAGTGATCCATTCAATTTTGGGGTGACCCATTCTACAAAATGCTGATATCGCTGCTGGACCTCACCTGTTTGAGGTCGACGGTTGAACTCTGTAAACCAGCAATAGAGCTCAATGATCACAGGGCTGGCAAACAGGTAACCCGTGCGAAGATAGTTGGCAAAGTTCTCAATAATTGCCATACCGTTAGGCTGGTCACGCCACTTAATCAATTGCTCTTTTGCTGGCCGCGGCAGCTCATGAAACATCAATCCCCAGGCTGTGGGCAAAGCAGTGATATATTTGATTTTCTGAGCTGTTGTCGACTGCTGCAGCCGGGCATCTCTCGCGGCATCACCATAGCTGTCACGTTGACGTTCACCAGACTCTTTGCGGTAATGATAATGATAGGTCCCGGTCGTACCATCCAATGCAGGCTCAAGAAATAATGAAAAGAGGCTTTCAGGGCGACGGAAACGCAAACTAACGTTGGCGCAGTCGGTACTGCGCAGGCCCGTTTTCTTCATAACAAATAGCTCGGCAATTTTACTTGAAAGCTTTAGCTCGTTATCCGTTTCAGGCTCATCTGTCTCCCCGTCCTCCAGCATATGCTCATCAAAATCGGACTTTTCATTGGATTTTTCCGATAAAAGCTTAACAAAAATATCTCGGGACCAACCCGACTCTCGCCATTCTGCCAGCGCCTTTGCAGGTAGCTGCCAGACATTCATCAATCGCTCAGCCATTATTTCATCATAACGTGCGTTGATGCGCTGAGTAATTTCGCGTACAGATGGTATTCGACGAACAAAAACCAAATGCTTACTACAATGTAGCGGCTGAGACTGCTTGAACGGATCACTGGTAAAGCAGGCCTCTACCAGAGTGTCGTATTTGGGATGATCTGGAAAGCGGTTATAGATATCGTGAAACTGCCGGGTCAAGCTATTGAGCAGAGCAGAATCCGGCGCGTGGTTGAAGTCATTATGGATTTGCCCCTCTTCATCACTACTATTATCCCGCTCACTTGCGGTACTGCCCGTTGATTCAAACCCTTCAAGATAGCCATATAGCATGCGCCTGCCGCCACCTGCCTTTTTCTCTTTGTCCAGTTGAACCACGAGTTGTTTCTGATATAGAGCAAAAAACAACTCAGCATCCATCTTATTAGTAAAACTGGAAATGCTAGCGCGCTCATGACGATATTCATATTTGCTGTGGCTGCTCTCTCTGCCCTGCATTTTGCGCAGTCGGCGGATGGCAAAATCATTCATCAGCGCACGGACATCATCCTCTGCATAACGTTTTGGCATGTCACTGAAGTAGCTAAATATGTCATAAACATTTCGCGATGCTGAGTGATTTGGAGTTGCCGTCAACAACAGTACATTGCTCCCCAGCCGGTCCTGCGCATCACCAAAGAAGGCCTGAGCGGCGGCGGCACGCTGTGATCCGCTTCGGTTACGAAAGTAATGAGCCTCATCGATTATAATTAAGTCAAACCCTCCTTTTCCAAGAGCTTGCTTAATCTGCTGACGATATAACACGCCATAAGACGCGGCAGCATTTAAAGCATCTTTTTTTTCATCTGGAGGGACCAGACCGCTTAGTGAATGGATAGTAGTAAGGTAAAAATGGTGAGATTTTTTTTCCACAGCGGCCGCCAGCTCCGCCAGTCTGCCATAAATTTGTGGGGCATATTTTGTCTTACCCTCTAAAGTGGTAAAGGCATTATGTTCAGCCCGATAGTGTATCTCTGTGAAAATGCTAAATTCTCTCTCCCAGTTATCACAGAGCGTCCTGTTAGGTGCCATAACCAGAATGCGTGCATCAGGTTTTGCCTGCCATAACAACAACATTACTCCCATCGCCTGATAAGTTTTCCCCATGCCGACTTCATCAGCAAGGAGTGCCAGTCGTTGTTTATTCAGCAAATTCCACAACCCAGCCACCCCCTCTGCCTGCTTCGCCGCCATGCTGGAAGCACCGGATTGATACTGCCAGTGCGTATCAGTTGCATCGAAATTCATCACGGCTGAAACCTCAACCGGGGTAATGATCTGTTTTAACTTATTCGCCATAACTACAGTCTTCCATGATAGCAGCGAGATAACGTAGGCTAGTGGCATCGCTAGTTAGGGGGGGAATTGCAACCTGTAGAGACTCCCACAAGTGCACAGCCACAGATATGGCTTCAGCCCCTTGTTTGTGACGTATGCTTTTAACACGCTTTCTTGCCAGAGCGGCCAGAGTGTTAACTTCTTGGGCCAGAAACCAGTTAAATACTAGCTGAGTCGGTTGATTTATACGCTCCCTGGCTATTTCAGCCAATTCCTGTAAGCAACCTGGTTCACTGAACAAACGACGATACAGCTGAGTGCCATCGTCCGCGTCTGCTAGCCAGTTGCGCCGTTGTTGGATAGCCTGAAAGAGGCGGAAATAGCTAGTGGCATCTAAATTCATGGCTTGCGCCATCCCCTCACTTTGCTCTTCATCCTGCGCGCCAGCACAGCGCAGCATAAGGCGATCACTCAATGCGGGATCCACTGAATTCAGATAGCTGTTAAGTAAGTCATCTAGCGACTTAAAGCTCAACGCACGCCGGTGTTCAATACCGCTTTCAACGATCATGCCCTGCCAGTCGGTTATTCCAGTTCTACGAAGGGTATAAAAAGGGTTATCCAATACGGCATTGCTTTTTAATACCGTCAATTGCCGGGGCGATTTCAGACCTATACCGGTAGCTTTCCATACCAATTCATTTGCCCCGTTGATACCGGGCAATATCAGTTGATAACCTGACGTAGGCTTACCACCGAACCATTGCCCGGAAATCTGATACTCACATCGAGTCCAGTCAAAAATAACGCTCAGATCGAAAGGTTGAAGTTCATCAGGCTCCAGCGCCTCTTCCTCCAACAATGCTTCACTGGCGAAATTCTCTTCATTAACATCATCCCATTCTTTGCCGCAAATCGTGATGTTACGAGAGACCGGATGCACAATTCCCGCTTCTACATTCCAGTTTGCCTCAGGTAAGCTGCTGCAACCCGGGTTGGTGAAATTCCAGGACCCCACGGCAAGTTGCGTACCGGTATTGCTTTTCGCCAGCCAGAGCTTGGCGTGGGTCATCAATGCCCTATCGTCCTTGGGCACTGGAGAGCGATACACGGTAAGCTTTTTATTTGTAATCATTGCCTGAATACTGTCACTCCATCGAGTGCGGATATAACGTCCCTCAACCAAATCCGGAACCAGTTCTACGAGCACTTCATGCCCAATATTGTCGATAAACCCTGCTAAATCCTCAGCAAGATAAGGCGACCAAACACTGAGTGTATGAATCTCACCGCCGTTTTTTAATGCATCTAGCAGTGTGCAACCAGCCAGACTGTGAATAAATGACCAATCAGGATCATCACCGAGAAACTTGCGACGGGTTGGGAAAAATTCTTCATCATTCAGACTGTTATCAATTGTGGTAAAAAATCGTTTTACCTGCTGGTATTGGGCATTACTTGCAACACAACGAAAATCCACAGTTTCTTGATTTCGCCCCCACCCACTAAGCGTAAGGTTGGCACTGCCCGCACCCACAATAATCTTTCTGTAGTGATCTTCGAGATAAAATACTTTTGGGTGAAACAGCCCGCGCTCTTTATCCAGATAAGACTCTTCGCTTTGAGCCAGCTTACGCACCGACACCGGATATACCGCAATGGAGGTACGTTTCGGCTTTTCTTTCGCAATCATGCGCGGATCGCAGTAGATGCGGAAATCAATACCACTCTCATTCAGCGCACGCTGCAGACCTTCGTAATCCATACGACTAACGGGCGGGTCCATACCCAACACAGCAGGAAGTACCCACGTTTCAACAAAAGAGATATCCAGATTAAAGGTGGTGAGCCAGACACGTTTCAACATACCCATATCAGCAATTTGCTTTTTGAAGACATCTAACAGCTTCATGCAGAATGCCCCCATAAACCGTTCAGCAAATGTCTGAACTGTGGTAGATAATAACGGTTTACCCAGGCGCTATTCTGACGATCTTCGCGTAGCGAACATGGTGGTACCTGCAGCAAAATATCATCACCTTCAAGCAGGAGCCACGGGAACTGCCCCCTCGACTCCATTATCTTGTGATGATAATCCAGCAAGCCTCGAACCTGATCTTCCAGCGACGGCATACAGGCCAGTGCTAATAGTTGCTGAAAACGTCTGGCGGGCGTACCGGAAAGCGAGGAAAGGAGCACATCATTTTCCAGAAGCTGAGCCGCCTTTTGTGGCAGATCAAGTTCCGTAAGACCGCGCGACTGCCAGAATTGACGAAATTCTGCCAAAGTCTGACTACTCTGTCGGCGTAAGCCTGAAAACATCAGGTCGATCAGGGATAAAAATGGCTCCGCCTGACTGATATGTTGTAACGCCCTGAGGTCACTTTCATTCATTTCAGGCATACTTTTCGCCTGATGCATGGCACGTTTGAAAACTTCAGCATCTGTAAGCTCTAACTCGTCCAAACGTTCCTGCTTGAGTACCCGATAAATAGCACCCGCTGCATATTTATCTAACCCCGTTCTTTGTAGCCAGAATATTCGCGAATAATCCCCGACCATTTTCGGGTCGCGGAATGCCTTTACATACGCCTTTTTTAGGCCGACAGGAATATCTTCGAAAAATTGGTTGAGGTCGCGCTTATGTGAGGCCTGCATTTTCAATTGCATGTAAGTCAATGCCGCTGCATGTAATTTTTTCAGCTCTGGTACATTCCGAATAAATGCCTCTGCTGCCTGCCACACTGGCTTGCTTTCCGGCAGATCATAGCGATAATCAGTAGAGAAAAAATGCATTTTCATCATTGGCGATTTATAGCGCCCATTGGTACCAAGAGCGATCTGATTAGTCAGTAACTCACTACTTTTCTCATGACCAAAAAATATCTGAGGATTTTTATTTGCAGCGTTCCATTTAGATCTGGCTTTATTAATACCCTGCACACCAGTGAGAGTGACACCTCTTTTTTCAGCCGCCAGCATGGAGTAGATATAAATATTTTCCAAATGGATCAGACAGGCAACTCTAAACTCATGTAATTGCTTTTTGGGATACAGACCTTTCATCACGCCTGAAGTTTGCAGCTTTTCATCGACCAGTATCTGGCGCAATACGCTGTGATGCAGCAGATTCAGCGTATATTGCCGTACATCATTTGCGATAGAAGTAATACGGCTATGAAAGATGTCCTGCCCCCAAGACGACCAGATCACTAATTGCCCAAGCGGATCCACATTCAACTCACCCGTTAGCGAGTCATCGTATTCAGTCAGAAATTTCTCGATGTACATTTCGTTGCGTCAGTCGCTTATGCCCACAGGGCTAACAACACGCAATCAGTGCACTGCGAAAGCCCTTCCATGTTCCACTTTCTTTCCTGGCACTTACCAAATCAGCAAATCAGTGGCCGATATTGATGAGTGCTAAAATGCAGATAACCAGAAGCTGTAGCTTCTGGTTATCTGGCTGGATTACTCGCTTTCAGGCTCCAGTAAAAAACTAGGTTTACCGTAAGACGAAACAAACAATCCTTTTACCGCGCGCGTTGCAGCCACATGGAGCAACGCTCGTTCATTAAATAATGCATCGCGCTGTTCTACAGGGTCATCAGATGCAATTGCTTTGACTTCCGGCACAACACCATCGTTGATGCCCGCAAGAAACACATACTGGAACTCCAACCCCTTAATGCGGTGCATCGTTGCCATACGCACACCAGGGCGTTGATCACTATCACCACTATCCTGACCTAAATTATAGGTCTCGATTCCAGCATCATTCAGAGCAGAAGCATAACGCTCGTAAGCATGCTTCGTACGAGCGGTAATGCAGATATCCTGGGAACGGACATCATTGGCTAACAACGCCTGAATTTGCTTGATAATCGTCGCAGCCTCTTCTTTAAAATCTGAAGCATGAGTGATCATGGGTTTTTCACCATGAAGCAATGATAAATAATCGTTGCTGGCATCAGTTTCACCATCCAGGTTGTCAACCTTAACGCCGGTTAACAACCCGACAGCAAACTGTCGCGTCTCTTCTGTAGTCCGGTAGTTAATTTTCAGTTTTTTACTACGGCGCCCACGAACGTTAATCCCACACTGACCTAGAACGACTTTATTGCGGTAAATACGCTGATGTCCATCACCCACGATAAAGAGATCGTTAGGAGACTCTGGAACCAGGCTACGAATAAGGGTAAAGGCCGGTGCGCCTATATCCTGAGCTTCATCGACTACGATACTGCTATAAGGCAATTGCACCTGTTTTTCTTTAAACAGAATGATAGCCTCATGCATGGCATCTCCCATCTCTCGCAGTTTGGCTCGCGCCATTTGTGCCCGGAACTCTTCGAACACAGGCCAGATTTTCGCACGCTGAATACGGGATAACGCCGTGCCACGACCAATACGACTCACCTTCAGATATTCTTCACGGCTGTAAACCGCATTCGGCTGAACAACACGTTGCCACTCTTCAGAATAAAAGTTATCCGGTAATCCCAATTCAGCAGGAACTTGCTGCAAGGCATAGTTCCAGCATTTACGTCGCCCTTCATCGCTATCATAGACCACGCGGAAATCATATCCATGGCGTTTAAGCTGCTCGCTCATCCAGGCATCAATGTTAACAACTTCAATACGCGCCATCTCCTCACGGCTACACAAACGCTGGAGGTTGGCGCGAATATCCGCCGCCAGGTTACGGGTGAAGGTTGTGAACAGAACTTTTTTACCGGGTTTATCGGCCAGGCGTTGGGATAACCAACGTGCACGATGCATCGCAACAACTGTTTTACCCGTGCCTGCACCACCTAACACTCGCACCGGACCATTTGCCGGAGACTCCACCAGTTTTCGCTGGCTCGGGTGCAGGAATACACGCCATTTTTCCAGTGGCGCATTGAGCATTTGCAGTAGCTCCTGTTCATTTTCAACGACATGGAAACGACGTTTACTTCTCTCAATTGCCTCAATAAAGTCGTTGGTATCAACAGGCTCATCACGGTGATCGTTAAACTCCTCCAGCACTTCCTGGTAATCCAGACCTTCTGCCAGCCAGTGTAGGGGCTCCCAGGCTTCTGCTGGCATCACGCTTTCCAGCTGATTCAGCCCTGTGGTATCCACAAGAGCCATCACCTGCTCAATAAACACAGGAGGAACACCCAGCGCGAGGATCTGCTCTGCCGTATACGCAGCAAAGAGTTTGGGTTTATCGACAACAGTCGGCTCGGGGGTAGGTTTGATATAGCTGGTATCAATCACCTGAATCGCACCGGTTACCGGGTGAATCGCACATTCGTGTCGCCGCGCCCAGTCGTAGGCTTCGTCGTGCTTATCCACCCACATCAGCATATACAGAGCACCCTGCTCAGGTTTCAGGACGATCCCCCGGTAGGTTTGGTCTATACGCACGGAATGCACATTATTGCTGCGTGCATCGTGGATCTTTTCGTAGTTCAGCCCATTACTCGTCGGATCCTGGCGGAACTTAGAGATGAATTCCTGGACCTTTTTTTGCTGCGCTTTAGGAATCCGCGCAAAAGCCCCCAGAAAACCATCAGAAAGTGCCACCTTTGGCGTTGGAATCGTCATTTGTCACCTCCGGACAGATGCTGCAATGTATTTTCGTCAATTGGCCCGAATGCAACGTGCCAACCCTTACTTGCGAATAAAGCAGTAAACTCCTGATTATCAATAATCAAGGCTTGCTTTTGTAATGGCCAGGCGAGATCGGCTTCCGCAATAATTTCGCCATCGTCATCCTGTAATTCATATCCGACTGTCGGTGCCGGAAGCGATAACGACTGAAGCAAAGCGATTTCTTCTGCGCTCAATAAACCAAACTCAAGTATATCCGCCCAGCTCTCGTCAGGCTGAATATCCACTACCACCGAAGTCTGCATTTTTACCGCTTCAGGCTTCTGCGGTAAATGGACCGCTTTACGGCTGGTGAATGTCATATCTGGCAGGAACTGCAGTAGATTCACCATCCACCAGAAACCATTAAATCCGGCTTCATAGCCATTATCCTGGGGATAACGATCGTCAAAGCAAATATGCAGCCTCAACCAATTTCGCATTTGTTCAATGCTTGTCGTTGATTTAATGGCTTGTTGCGGTACAACAGCTGCCAGCTCAATGAACTGTTGCGATGAACTACAGCTATCCAGTAAACCTCCAAATACAAAAGGTTCATCAGGCAAAAGTGCATTCAACCGATAAGCGGGAGCGTTCTCCTGCATTTCATAGGCATACTTTTGTTTGGCTCCGGTATCCTGCGACTTTTTAGGATCCAGCCACACCCAGGCAAAGGCAGCGGCCATTTTCTGCCATAGCATAGTTTTATTACCGGGATCAGAGAGATAATCGAGTAGCAGTGCAAAACTGTTTCTCTCCCGGAATGAACCTTCAAGCGTAGCAAAGTTCGTATCATGGAACAGGTTATAAAACTTAGGCTGTTTCATATCCGGGTTATGACCAAGCCCCATAACATTCTGTACATGTTTAATACCTTGTTCTTGAAGGTCTGCCCAGGTCACTGTCCATACCCAAAAATTACCGCTGTCTTTAATCGCCTGCCGTTTTTGGACATCATCCGACACGCTATCTTTATGAAAAGCAAAACCATCCAGGAAAATTGCTACTGGTTTTATCTTTTCTGACTGCATCAGAGGATAGAGCACATAATCTGGTCGGCTAAGGATGCCAACTCCTTCTTTAACCCCTAAATCAACCTGTGCTTTGAGATGCCAGCTCATCGCCGGTTCTGTACGGGTATTAATAATCCAGCCTGCGTTCTGATGGGCATAACTCCGGCTCACGAGAAGATTTTTGTTATCCTGCAGGCAGTGAATGAACCGTTTTTCCAGTTCACTCCCCATCATGGCATCAAGCGAAATGTTTTTGATGGAATCAATAACGCGTATAGAAGCACTGGCCTTCAGGATTTTTGCCAGTAAGAGACGCGCCTGATCTCTTGATACATACTTCATACGCCCGCGGTCACGGTAAGCGTAAACACAGCGATAGCAGCCGTCTTTATGCGTATCATGGTTGCAGCTGCATTCCACTAGCGCCTTGTAGGCCAGCTCAAGTAATTTCAGAAGGTTGTCAGGTGTACGCATCAATTCTTTGAGTGAGCCGGTTCCCCCTGGTACGGTGTCGTAAATCACCAGATACTGACGCCAGGATTCGCCCTCATTTTCCGGCTCGCGATACACCACGCCTTTCAGATGATCCACGTTACCTTTGAAGTAATGTTTAAGCCCAAGCTGAATGGCTGCCCCCAGGGAGGCTTCCACCACGCGATCGTTGCTGTAGCTGGTCACTGGCAGCAGGATACGCAACGCCTCAGATTCCAGTTGGCGATAAAGGTAGAGATAATCTTCAAACTTCGCTTTTTCGGGTTCAGCGCGATATTTACAGCTCAGGTCATGACGTGGTTCATGATCTCGAGGGCGCTGCACCATGCCGCAGCCGAGGCAAACTTTAAACCCGGTGCGTTTCTTTGCCTCTCCTGCGATCATCAGCTCATTGGCATCATCCGCCATTTTGCCAAAGTTGATATCTCGCAGAGTCACTTTGCTCAAAAACTCAAAGCCAAACGGGATTTCGCCTTCATCAATAGCATAAGCGGCCGATACATCCTCTTTTTCGAAGCTGACCAGTAGCTGTCGCTGGAAGAATGCCGGTTCGCGACTATCGCTCTCATCACTGATCTGGCTGTCACGCGCGCTTGAGCGGGCATAAACCTGACGAAGCTTCAGTAATGTCGTTTTTTGCCCGGCATCAGCCCAACCTGGTGTGCCGCATTTTGGACAGTATTTATGCTGATCGCCGGTCTGATCGATATTCTCGCTGTAGTTACAGTGGCTGCAAATACGCCAGTTTTCAGGCTCAGACACTTTCAGATCAATCTGTTCGATTTCAACTTTATGCCCACCCGCATAGAAGTTATTCAACGGGGCAAGCTCAGCCAGCGCCGTTGAAGCCGGACGTTCGTATTCGTAGGTCGTGTTCTGATACTCACGCGTTTCCCCACCGTCCTTGCGCCGCCACAGCACAGAACGCAGCGTAATACCGGCCTCCGGGAAGGCATAGTTGGGAAGTAATCCTTCATCGGTGAGGAAATTAAGCGTTTGCTTGTTATTGATCTGGTTCACCAGCGTCATTAGCGCCTGACGTTCCGAAGTCAACTCGCGCATATCGCTGTCAAAGTTTTGATCGTGCGGGTCGCTATCCAGCTTGTCGATACTGCGCTTGAGTTTATCAATTCGGGAACGCAACGATTTGCGATCCTCCACCAGCAGTTTTAATGCTTGTTCGATACGTTGAACCAGAGAACGCTGCCCTGGTGCCCCTTGCAAATATGACAGTAACTGTAGACGAGTGTCTTCCGTAAGATCAGGGAAGATGGATGAGAACTGCTGAGCAATATACACATGATGCTGATCAATATAACGCAGGAAGTTATAAGGGAACCCAGACTTGTGTCCAAACTCCAGCTCGTCCAGCATCTGCTTCACGTTTTTGCTGATAGCAGATGCCGGGACACCGGTTTTCACCCAGTTGTCCATGCAGAATGCGGCCAGCTGACGCTCCAGGATAGCCGTTGCGTTCAGGAACACACCAGGGGCCTGTACCTGCCCTTGCATCATCTCCAGAGGCTCTTCAAAGAAGAACTGATCGTGCGGGTTCCCCTCAGCCACCGTGATGTTAAGTGCATTGCCGTCTTTACGCCCGGCACGACCAATACGCTGTAAGTAATTAGCCTGCGCGGGTGGAACAGAACAGAGTAATACCGTAGAAAGGTCACCCACATCGATACCCATCTCCAGCGTCGGTGTTGCCGAAAGCAGGTTGATATTCCATGGCTGATTACCGCGGTAGAACGATTGTTCCGTAGCCTCACGATCTTCACGGCTCAGTAATCCGGTATGCTCTGCCCCCTGAACACGAGCGATGTCCATATTATCCCAGTGCCAGGTCACTGTATTTTCAGCTTCTTGATAGCGGCCTTCGCAGCGCAGAGAAAGGCATGGCGCGTTTCGCCAGTGCCACCCCTGATCGGCCGGTGCCCGAACAACCTCACGACAGCAAGAGCAGTTTAGCTGAACAACATCTCGGCTCACTACCAGCGCTGAAGGTACTAGCCCCCAGGCCTCTTTGCCTTTTGTGTCAAAGTCTTTTACCAACCCCGCCATTTTCAGTGTCGCAAACAGACGTCGTAAAACCGTCTCTGCCAGGCTGCTGATAAACAGATTATTGCCGTTGCTGAGCGTTCGGTTGATCCAATGCTGATACCAGCTGGGGTTGGATTTCGCACCAATCAGTCGATGGAAGCCATTTATTTTTTCAAACGAGGCATAGGCCGGTTTACGCGTTTTCGGGCCAATAGACGGCATATAGCGTGAAGTTCGCTCCTTCTGCGTCATCATAAAGGTCTTACCCTCACGCCGATAACTTTCGAACGCCGGATGCAGAACAGCTCCCGCCTGCCGCTGATGCCAAAGAACGCCAATCACCAGGTGTGCCACCTGCTCAACGCTGACCCCAGCCATTTCATCACCCAGCTCTTCGACAAGCTGTTGGTGAAGCACCGTTATCGCTGAATTGAAACGCGCAATATCAATTCCTGCAGCTGCGTAACCTGTGGCCTCAAGCGTACGTCCAATTCGTGCGCGTAGGGTAAATTCGCTGTATACCTCCCAGTCGAGACGAAGAGAAACCAGCTCCGGTAAATCGGAACTCTCTGCCAGCAGGCCTTCGTTCTTCAGCGTCTGGTAATCGTTCATCCACTGCATGTTGGGCGCGATGAAGCTCGCGGCAAAATGAGCATCATCCGGTGAACGCTCACGCGTCTGCCGGCAGACGCGTGCCGCAAAGGTATCCAACGGTAACGTTTCTTTTTCACCCAACACGCTGGCGATTTGTCCGCGTACCATCAACGGCCAGGTTCGGGCGGTAAAGAAACTGGCGCGGTGTGCGGCATCCTGTACCGAGTCAGAAAACGTAATCAGCTTTTTATGTTCGTTGAACTGGCTGCCATAAAGCTGATGGATCATCACCGCCGACAAGCTGGCTGCCTGCGACCCAAGAATCGAAATACCCTGTTTGCTGTTGCAGTACGGACATTCGTTAGCAAATTCCAGCTCATCCTTACGCTCTTTGAGCATATCCGGGATAAGTACTTGTAGCAGATCAGTATGGCCACAATGCCCGCACTGTACGTTAGTCTGCTTGTTGAGCTTTAAACAGGAAGGGCACAGTTTCTGGTGAACACCGCTGACCGGTTTATCGTTGTTATCCGGGAAGGCAAGCACAATAGAACGGCCTTTTTCGAAGAACTGACGATAAATACCATCCAGGTCGGTTTCGAGTTGAACACTCTGACCATGGCGCAGGCTCGCCCAACCGGTAGCATGGCAGTCACGACAGTGAATAACGGGAAGGTAATGTTCGCGGTCTTCCACCGCGACATCATCAGCAAAAACAAGCTCAGGTATTTTTGACACGCTGGCGACCAGGCGGCGCATCTCGCGCAACCACAGCTGAGAACGAAGTTGCACAAAGGGCAGAACGGGACGTGCTTTATTCGCCTGTAGGCGCTTTTCCCGATCTTCCTGTTTTTCTGGAACCTCCAGGCGTGCCTGGGCAATTAGTGCCAGAATGCTTTGCAGCACGCGGGTTGCATGCCCGGCGCTTTCCGCCAGCATCACCTGGAGATTTTCCAGGCACTGCTGTTCCGACAAAATACCGCCCTGCAAATCCTCCAGCAGCACGTGCAGGATGCTGTGGCGGCGTAACAATGAGCCCAACTCAATACGCTTTTCACGTCCGAGATCGCTGTCCAGATCGGCAGGTAATTGCAGTGAACTATCCGGGAACCACAGCGGAATTTGTCCGTTCAGATAGTCTACCGGGCTGGCGTACGCTTGCGGATCCAGCACAGCGCTGGCCTCCTGGCCCGGATACTGACTGTACTCGATGGTATAACCTTGCAGATACTCTGCCGCCGTATAGCGATCTTCTCGAATAACCGCGTCATCACCAAATGGCTGATCAAAGATCGTTTTCGCGTAATCGAGTAGTTGTCCCAGTTCGTCACCTACGGTAGCCGACGTCCCCACGCAGGCAAAACGCTTGTCATCGACACCGATATGATGCTTTAAGCGGCGCACCAGACAGGCCAGATCCGACCCCTGCGCACCATCAAACGTATGCAGTTCATCCACCACCAGATAACGTAGCGACCCTAGCTGGTTGTAGCGCCAGAGCTTTTGATCGCCGGGGCGCATCAGCAGGTAATCCAGCATCTTATAGTTGGTCAGCAGGATATCCGGCGGGTTCTCACGCAGGGTATGTTTGCAGGTGATGACTTTATCTGCAGACATCTTTTTGCTGGGCTCAATTTCACTGTCGCCGACAAACAGGCCGACAGTCACTTTGCCATGTAGTTGCGGATCGCTGGAGATGGTTTTAGCGAAACGGCTGGCCTGATCGGTTGCCAAGGCGTTCATTGGATAAATGATGATCGCTTTAACACCGGCCTCTGATGCCCCAGCACAATGGTTAAGCAGCGGGAACATGAAACATTCCGTTTTACCGGAACCCGTCCCGGTCGCCACCAGCGTCGGCAGAGGCACCTCGATACCCAGGCGCTGGAACGCCTGTGCCTGATGAGCGTGCGGTGGGAACGGCAGCGTCAGGTTAGGGAAGAAGTTCAGCGGTAAGTCACTTTTGCGAAACGGCAGCTGAGCGGAAAGATACGGCCCTTTCAGCAGCGTTTCCGGCTGGGCCAGAAATTGCTCCAGCATCGAGACGTTATTGTTTTCTTCACCATTAAACAGTGGGCTGTTAAGCGGGAAGGCTGCCCGTAAAAAGGAAGCAACGCTGTCGGCAACCTGCCGACTGACAACAGAAGGCAGCATCAGGCGCTCTCCTTATCTTGTGCAAAAAATGCCCAGGCCACTTTGTAATCATCTTCGCGGTCGGGTTTGATAAACGGAGCCTGCCAAGTGACGGTTCGGCGCTCGCCTTCGTCGCTTCGGGTATAGTCATCAAAAGTGACGCTAACGGTACCGGTTTGCAGATGCTTGACATCATCCCAGCCGATGGCTTGATCGGTGCAGTCGCCGCTGGTCCATTCAGGGCTGTCGACATCAAAGACAAAACCGTTTTTCAGGTCCGCTTTACGCGCGGTACGCGGCAGGCCGACGCCCACCAGCCCTTTGCTTGGGGTAAAAATAATGCGGCCGTTTTGATCGTACCAGGTATCGGCTTCGTACTGACGCATTACCGGGAACTGGACGCGATATAAAGTCAGCAGCTCTTCGAGGGTTAAACCCAGCGCCTGTGCTACCAGCACGTCGATTTCCACCAGCGCCTGACGGCGACTGTAGTCAGAGCGTAAGGCGCAATCACGCTGCCACTCAGGGGTCAGATTGGCGAAGAAATCTTGTGGAAGTTGCGGGAGATTGCGGCTCCAGCGCTGGGTGTTGAAATCTGGGTTATAACAAGATTTCCAGAGATTAGTATAAGCGGTACCTACACCCATCAATGTTAAGCCGCGTGCGACTAATTGCCTTTCAGCTTCGCAAACCAAAGGCATCAGTTTTAGTAGTTCATCTCTAAAGTTTGATTTACCTGTACTTTTAACCCAAAAATCAAATGCGATGGACAGTGATGCCGTTGTAAATAATGTCAGGCGATGAGCATCGCTGAAAACCGCCGAGAAACAACCGTCTATATGCCCTACTGCAGGTGGTATAAGCGTTGGAATTAGAGTTCTTTCACCAGACTGGCTCAGCATTTTTCTGGCAACGTAACGATAATAATCCGTCACCTTCCTCGGCTCGTCTTCACCTGGTTCAGTCCAAGTCACTCGTGGAGTACGTTTGGCATACTCCTGCACATCACATGCTGGCATATAGTTAGTACGCGGCAGGTAATCGTCGGGCAATGTTAGCAGGTCCAGGCAGTCATAATCGCTGTTTAACGTACAGTTTTGGCGTGGCGTCTTGTAGAACGGTGTTCCAACAAAGAAGTGCGGGCCAGACAATACCCATTGTGATGCATCCTCAGGGAACTGTGTCTTACGTTCAATAGTGCCGTCTTTCTGCTGGTTTGTTTCATGCCACATTTCCAGGGATAAATATTGCCCCTGTAAATCACCCAATCTCTTCGGCTGATTAGCAAACTTTTCCAGCACAGCAACAAGCTGTTCTGCGTGCAAAGCTGGTAAACGAGCCCGCCATGCAGGAGTTCCTTCGCTGTCATACAGACGAGCAAATAACGTAAGTTCTTTCGAACCAACATTTATAAGTCTAGAATTATGGCCATTATTATTCCATAGTACCGATGAGCCTGCCTCAAGAGCGCTATCAAACTTAATCCCCGGAACCTGCTCAGAGTAATTTTTGTGCGCAAATGATGCATCTATAGTTTGAGGAAGAAACACATTAGCCATCGAAACAAAGCTAATACTTTGTTGGTAAGGCCCATAAACATTTATACCAAACCGAGTTTGATCATGTACTTCATTGAATAATAAATAAGCATTCGCAAACTGAAAATGCGCCCTCAACCTCGGATACACCGACGCACGCAACTGCCCGCCTTTAGGATCGTCATAGATACCCTCCGGATGCAGGAAACCTGCCACACCTTTCTGCGCCCCTAAGCGCCATGCCTGCGGCAGGAAGCATTTATACAGATTAGTCTGCACACCGCGCAGTACAGGGTAGTTCTGCTGCGCATTCAGGAAGTTCTGCATCCCCTCACAGCCTTCATACTCGCTGCGCCAAGCATTTTCGAGCAGCGGAATTCGATTGAAGGTTTCATGACGCAATGTCGCCAACTTCGAAGCACTCAATCGGCCTAGAACAAACTCCGGCTCATAGTCGCCCAGCACGCCCGCTTCCTGCCATTCAACTTTCAGCCACGGCGGGTTTCCGAGCATCAGGTCAAAGCCGCCGCGTTCGGCAAACAAATCACAAAACTCCAGATCCCAATGGAAGAAACGATGTTGCTTCTTCAGCGCATCAACAATCGCCAAACGCGGCAAATGACGGAACAGTACTTCAGTTTTCAGGCGGCCTGCACCGGAAAACAGCGAAGATTCTTCACGCACAATATCCTCGTCGGCAAACAGATTGCCGGTGGCCTGCTCTGCAACTTCAGTGACTCTTTCCGTGACGACAATACCATCGAGCAGAGTCTCCATCTCCATCAGCCACATACCGCGATCCGGCAGTTCATCCACTTTGTCGATTGGCCAGAACCATAGCGCACACCAGTAGTCCATCACCCAGCGCAGTTTCTGATAGGTACTGTTATCTTCGAGGCGGCCGCTGAAGGTTTCATCTTTACTGCTTAAAGAAGAGCGGGCTTGGGTCGTATTTTCCGCAGGCCAAACCGGATAATTGTCGGCGGTTTTCTGGCGCTCGGCTTTCAGCTGCTGACGGAATGTGTTCCAGAGCGCTTCCACTTTGCCGCTGATGCGCTGCACATCAACAATCTCATGCGGTGCAAAGCTTTTGGTAAACTCTTTGCGCCAGCTGTCCAACGCTTTGAAATCATCCGGATAGCGCTGCTTAACGGTTTTGTCGCTGTAGTTGGCCATGCCGCTGTCCGGGAGCAGGAAGTGGAAAATCTGCTTATCTTCGCGTGGAATATTCATCGCCAGCTCGGCCGGTTCGCTGTTAAGCCAGCTCGGATCTTTCGCTTTTTTGTAGGTCAGCTCGCTCTTGTTGAACACCTGACGACGTGCGCCAACCAGCGAGTTGCCGCAGTGCAGCTGGTAGCCAAACCACGGTACAAATGCATCGCCACTGATGGCGTTCAGCCACAGCGACACTTCCGCCAGCTCCACCGCCACGGGGTTTAAGTCCACGCCGAATACGTTGTTGTCGGCAATGTACATTTTCACCCGTTGCAGCTCCTGGGTGTAGCGATCCTGAGGAATGCGGCGACCTTCCGCCTGCTGTTTGTGGAACAGGTAAGCTTCCGCCAGCTGGTTGATGGCTTCGTTAAGGAACGCTGCGCTGCCCATCGCCGGTTCGCACACGGTGAGGTTTAATATTGCGTCGGCTTTGGCGTGCAGATCGGTAATCGGATCAATCTGCTCTTTAAACAGCTCTTTCAGGGCATATTTGACTAATGAGCGAGTCAACACTTCCGGGGTGTAGTAAGAGGCGGATTTTTCGCGGTCGCGCCCGGCCATGCGATAGATAAAACTGCCTTTACGGTGAATACGCAGGCTGCCGTCTTTTTCGTAGACCTTCTCGTCGTCGTGGTATTTACCGATCTCGTCTTTGCTGACGAAATAGCCCGTCTCCAGCTCGTTAAACTCTTCTCCAGCCTTTTTCACCTCGTAGAGGTCATGACTGGCAAAGAAACCTCGATAAGAGAGCAGCGCTTCATACACTGCACCTAACTGGTTAATACCCAGCTGGCGATAGGATATACGCCCCCGACGGTTAAAACGTCCTTTACCCGGGCGGCTTAACGACATCGCCTGAATAATTTGTTGCAGGGTTTCGTTGCGAAACACCACGCGGTTAAGAATGCGGGTGTTATTCGCGTCAAACAGATGGCTTTCCAGACGCGGCACGCTGAACTGATGGCTGTGAATAGTGATCCGGTCGCCGCTCTCCAGGTCGCTCTGCATTTTCACGCCTCCGCTATAGCCGTCACGTACCAGCTTGAACAGCATATTCAGGCTATCGTGGAAGTAGCGCCCGTTACGATCTTCTTCGCTGGTCAGCGGAATCATCTCAAGATCGCGCAGCGTTTCCAGACTGTAGCCCTGCAGATAGGTTTTGGCGGTCATCGGCGCATAGCCCAGCTCCGGGCGCGCTTCGATATAGAACAGGAACAACAGACGATACATATACCGCAGGCATTCGCGGCTCAACTCATCCGGGTTAATAGCTCGTTTCCCGGTGTAATAGGCCAGCTCGTTGTTGATGAGATAACGCATCGCTTCATTGCCCAACAGCTCAATGCTCTCACGCAGGGCATATTTCAGATCTTCCGACACGCCAAACGCATGTTTGTGCGAATTGTCATCCAGCGAATCGAGGTACGGCGCACCGCTGCCTGGCAACAGCGAATCTTTGTGTAGCAATACCGACGTGGCTTTCAACGTATCCGTTTCACGACGGCTTAAAATTTCTTCAAAGTCAAAGCGCAGCAGGCGGTTTTGCGCCCACTTAGTACGATCCAGCAATAACAGCTGGCGGTTACCGAGCAACAGCACAAAACGCGGTGGTTCATTTTGCGTGAAGACCGCCGTGGAGAGCAGATCCTGCCAGCTACGGTATTCGCCGTTCGCTTTTTTACGCAGACTGTCGCGCTTATGTTTATCGGTATCTGCCGGGAACTGCGCAGTCAGCAGCGACAGCGCCAGCGGATCCAGCGTTCCTTCATCCTGATCATGTGCTTCAACAATCCACAGCCACGGACTACCGTCGGTACTATTGTAACGAGCCAACACTGGCAAAGGCGTATCGTCATCCAGCATCTGTATGTGCGGATTGAGTTCATAACCCAATGCCTTTAATAGCGGCTGCCAGCGAGTGCGCTGATCGGCAAGACGCTGCGGGATCTGGCGCTGTTTTTCATGATCAGTGAGTCTACGGAAAAACTCTGTCGCCAGGCTGTTAAGCTGGTTCCACGGCGCGCGGTAACCCGCCTCAACCTCTTTGCCCTGTTCACGGGCAGCGCGTTCAGCTTCGCGAGCGGCATTTTCCTGCTCAATCCAGGGCTCCAGAACATCGCGGATGTCGCTGGTAAAGACTTCGCCCAGATAATGGTTGGAGTAAAATTCGTTTTCGTTATTAATACCGACCAGCGCCATAATTAGCCCTCCGCTCCGGTGATTACTGCAATAACCTGGATGTATGGCTCTTTTTCGGTGGTCATGGTGTCCTCAATCCATTGGATGTAGCTGTCAAAATTGTGTTCGATTTCGCGCTGACGTTGTTCTTTGCGGCTCTGTTTCACTGAAAGCTGTTGTTTATTATCGGCAAAATCCAGCTCCAGTTGACTCAGCTGACGCCCTCGCAGAACGTCCAGCTTTTGCAGATGCTCATTGAGCTGCTGATTGATATGCTCCTCAAAAGCATTTCGATCGTGAACAAACACATCCCGCGCATGGGCGATTGCCGCTTCCAGCAGATCCTGCTGACGCTGGTGGTTACGATCTTTACCACCACTGTTAGTCAGTTTGCTTCTCAATTGCGGATGTCGTTTCAGGAACTCAGCAAAGGGCAGGCTACCGCTTAACGTTTCGCGGTTAAAGCTCACCACCAGCCACGGGTTCACCATCGGGTGCGACTTACGGTTCGGGAACAACCCGGAAAGGATGAAATGGTCTTCATCAGGCTCAAACAGGTGCGGCAGGCGCATCACCGGAGCCTGGTGGCGACCAAAGGCAGACTGAATTTTGTCGTCTAACCACTGCACGACCGGGTTAATTTGCCAGAGATACTGCACATCGGGCCAGGCATGTTGCTCACCGCGCGCACGCGAAATGGCTTCCGTGATAACGGTTTTGTCCTGGCTTAGATAAAGCTGCCAGTTTTCCGGCGCAATTTCCGGCGGTAACTGGTTAAAGCGACGGCGTAACTCCTCCGGTGCGACCAGCGATAAGGTGTTATCAGGCAAGGTATTGTATTGCACGGTCTGGCCGCAGGCCTTCAGATAGCCTAGCGCTTTTTCGCAGTATGCCTGCTCATTATCAAACAGACTAATGTCGCTTTCGGTCACGATCGAAGCATCGCTGGACACTGCGCTGCAGATTTCGCCAAACAGGTCGTGTTCAGAATTTTCAGTGACATTGCTATTCAACAGGTCGTCGAACAGGCTGGCGCCATCGTCCTGCATCATGAATTCAGCAACCTGCTCTTCTTCCTCTTCCTGCGTAAATTTGCCAGTAAATTCGGAGCTGTCACCGATATTCTTCTGCGCCTGTTCGTCTTTATTGATCAGCACTTCCAGCACACGCATATCACCGTTGATCTGCGGTTCACTGGCTTCAGTCAGCAAGTAACGGATCTGTGGCTGGTGTTTTTGTCCGTAGCGGTCAATACGTCCGTTACGCTGCTGGAATACCATCAGCGACCACGGAATATCGAAGTGAATCATTTTATGGCTGAGGTGATGCAGGTTGATACCTTCAGACGCGACATCCGAGCAGATGAGCAGGCGTAACGTAGACTGGGATTTGCCAAACGCTTCGACGGTTTCCATCAGAACTGTATCGCCCTGATCGCCTCGCAACGTGGCAATTTGATCGTCTTTCAGCTTGAGATCGGAGCGCAGTTGCTGCTCAAGGAACTCGAGCGTTTTGATACTCTCGGTAAAGATCACCAGACGATCTTCCGTGTTATTCGCTTTCCAGCAGAGATCGTTACGGATGGTCTCCAGCAACAACTGATACTTGCTGAACTGGCTGGCATCAATATTATTGAGCGCCAGCAGCAGTGACTCTAATTCGTTAATCTGGCTCTGACTGTTTATTTCTTTGCAGTTCTCAAGCCGCTTCAGGCGGTTAGCCACCACGCTGGCACATGCCATTGGACTGGAGAACAACGCTTTTTCGAGCGTAATTTTGAACAGGCGGCCTTTATTTGACCGCGAGTCTTCATCATCATCGTCACGGAACTGGCTCTCAACCAGCCGACGATAAGCTTCTTCTTCGGCCCCGGTTGCCGGGTGCGTGAGTTTGACGATATTACGTTCCGGAAACTCGCCAGCCATCTGATCTTTCACGTCTTTTTTGAAGCGACGCACAACCAGATTTTTATCGGCAAAATCGGCGTATTCATACTCTTTCGGATTGGCAATGGCCGTCGGGTCGAGCATATTCATCAGGCTGGCAAAACTTTCAGCCTTACCGTCATGCGGCGTAGCTGAAAGCATAATCAGCGTATCGCTGCGCCCGGCGAGCAATTTTGCCAGTTTGCTGCGCAAAGAGCTGGTCCCACGTTCAGCGACATTATGCGCTTCATCGATAACAATAATATCCCACCAGGCGTTTTCCAGGTGGTGGCGATATTCGATGTCCTGTTTCAGGGTATCGATGGAGATAATGGTCTTATCGAAATAATGGAACGGGTTGTGGTTGGTTGGGATGCGGTTACGCACCTTTTGTAAACCAGCGGAGTCAAGCCGCGTCAACGGAATAGCAAAACGGCTCCAGAACTCTTTCTGGAATTGCGTAAGCATAGATTTAACCGCCAGCACCAGAATGCGTTTGCCACGTCCACGGCGAATCAGTTCTGAAACCAGGATACCGGCTTCCAGCGTTTTACCCAGCCCTACCGCATCAGCAATTAGTATCCGCTGGCGCGGCTGTGCCAGTGCCATGCGTGTGGGATCGAGCTGAAAGGGCATGGAGTCCATCGCAGCCTGATGTCCAAAATGGACTTTGCTGTCAGTCGGGACACGTTGGCGTAGCTGGCTCTCTATGTACAATTGAGCCGCCTGGTAATTAGCTGACTCATCTTCCACCAGATTTGTTTTTGCTGGATCAAGAATCTCGACTTTTTGCTCCAGCTTTGTCAGAAACAGCCCTTCTTTACCGCGTACCAGCTCCGAAATGCCATCACAGGTCAGCAGGTAACCACCATCTCCGCTGTCATCCGCCCGGCGAATGCGCCACTCTGCATCACGAATAACCACCCGCATTCCAGGTGCATAATTTTGCTTATTCATCGGTTTTTCTGTCTGTATGAGGCAGTGGTGATAACACTATCCCGAGCGATATGTCGCTGCACACTGCGATAAAAAAGAGGGCTTTAAAGATAACATGAAGGGTGGCGTCAGGGGGGATAAAATGGAATGTAATACGCAGAAATAACGCATAAATTTCAAACAGCGATAGTTAAAAAGTGAGCTGAGTCAACTCCCCCACACTGAGTCGGTGGGGGAGAATTCGTTTAGCCTGCGATGATATAACTCTTCAATCCATTATCCGGGGCTATAACCAATGCCCGGCATGTTGCCAGGCGCTCGACCTGATTCGGTATTCGTCCTGAAAAATCGAAGAATGTGTCACCTGTACAACGCCAGTAACTCAGTCCCATATCGAGCAACACATAATGTTCACTGCCATCGCTGAAGGTCACGGTCAGTTCACGTCCGTGATCGGTGTTCTGATTATCTCCTGCTAACCATGAGATTTTCCCTGACCAGGCTGGCCCAAGGTAGCCCTCTTCCAGCAACGTGGTCATAACTTGCTGGCGATCCTGCTCATCAAGCCATGCGTTATAGAGTGAATCGTGTTGGCGAGAACTGTACTCTAACTTTTTAACTGAAACAGTGAGTTCGGCACGTTCTGCCAGCCCCTGTTCAACCAATTCCGTCAAAATTTCACCTAACAAACGTACAGTAAATGGGCTATTGAGATAACGATCACTATAATGGACGTGAGTAATTTCGCGTCCATTAGTAAAAACCTTCTTCCAGCCAGCATGCTGCTGAGCTATCAGTGCCCAGAAACGCGAACCAAAACCTTCCACCTGACCGTCAAGTTGTTGGCTGAGATTGATGCGTACCGCCCCGGCGGGCAATGCTGGCAGTAAGTCTTCTGCACTCAAAGTCTGACCCGAGAATGTTTTTCTGGACGCCCCTTTAATCGTCACTACCGGCGATGCCGAGCTTTGTCCCCATAATTCACCGGGCGAAACGGTGGCACTGTCGGCAGCGGCCCACTGTTGGGTTTGCCCCTCACGAGTGACCTGTGCCAGTAAGTGCCCATTCCCTTGCACAAGTTGCGCAGTGTCTATAGATTTCACTTGCAAGCATTCACCCGGTATCGCCGCTAGCGCGGAAAGCTGATGTCTGGTGCTATCAGCTAAGTTTTCCAGCTGCGTGGCAATCAGCAACTCAACATTGCCCCCAGAGGAAGCAAACTGGAGTAACTCTTTAAATAATGGCCATTGCGCAAAACTCCACTGTTCCTGCGACCCAGCAAGAACCAACGAGCAAGAATCATAAACCTCGCTGTTCAGGCATTGCGCAATACGCAAACTGAGTGGGTTGGTTTCAACCCGACTACTTTCTCCGAAGTACTGATATTCTGGCGCGAGATTAAGCCGCTGTAGACGAAGATTAGTGAGCAGGGTTAATGCCTGGTGACGATCTAATTTGCCGACATAATGCTGACTGTCGTAGCTGAGCAAGCAGTGGTGGCAGAATTTATCACAGCTGCAATCGAGCAATTTTCTGGCGTAATTAAAGACATCCGACCAATTATCGATCAATTGCACTGCATAACCCGCACCACCAGCATTATTATCGTAAATAAAGATAGAATATCCAGTGAAGCCATCGATATCGCGCGCTTGCTGTGTCGTCACGCCCAGCTCAGTATTTTCGATACCCAATTTATGCGCTAATCCTTCACGCAAAGCAACCGCAAGGGAACGCGCGGCAACATCATCCCTGATCAGTAAGCCACTATCATCACTGAGTTGCAGCTCAACCATATCTGTACGGCTGCTATATCCCAACCACAGATCTTTATGAACATGACCGTGGCACAATTTATTGTTCCCCTGCCGATCATTACTACCGCCTCTCAACAGGTAGTGTGTATTTTCCTTCTCCGGGTTCTTTAGATTCTCCGGAGTACGCTGGGGCTGGGTTTGAGATTCTGCCCGGCCACAGGAAAGACAAATTGCGTAGCCATGACCAAATTCACCCTCACTAAAGTGGAACAATTCCCCGCTATGACTAAAACGGTAACGTCCGAGTCCAGCATCGGGTAAGGAGACCCATACCGAAGAAGGTACAAGAACACGAGGATCTTTCCAGGGAAGTTGCGCAGGCATGGATACATCATTATGTGCCTGATAACGAATGTCTGTCGCGAAACCGACAGGCTGTAAATACCGCTTCACATCAAGCTGCTGTATATCTGCCTTGCAGTGGCAACATTCGACAGGCCGGGTGGCGCTGGTCGCTCCCGCGCCGCATTTACGGCAATGCCAGAACCACGGAATATGATGATCGCCAGACAGCTCCTGCCCGCTGGCAAGTACTTTACCAAGCATAATACCCGAGGAACGATATACTTTTCCGCCCAATACCACATCAGCACCAGGAGCATATTCACGTAATGCTGTGGGCAGGTCACGGCTGGGCAGTTTTTCAATGCGGCGAGAAAAGTTTTCTCCCCCTTCATTAGGGTCAGCCTGAGTGGCTTTTATTGCGCGACGTCTTTCCAGTTCATCCGCAGTCAGATAATTGAAATTGACCACGCCAACCGGGAAACCATGACCCGGCAGGAACGCTTCACTGATGAGTTTAGAAAACAGATAAGCACCGCGATAATCACGAAGCTGATAAGTGATTGCTTTGCCTGCTGGCGTTTCTTCCCACGCGCTGTTATCTGCTTTCAACGCTTCGATGTTTTCCAACAGTATGGCAAGTTGGCTTCTCCAACGAGTATCAACCAGCTGCATCATCGTTTGCGTACGAGTCAAGAGCTGTGGCGGCGTCAATGACATCAGTACAGTTCCCTGGGTAAGGCGTTTAAGTTTATCCGCCAGCTGATCGGCCTGATGATTTAACCAATGGAGAAAACGAAGACACTGGCTCTCATCACCTTCAAAGAACCATTTACAACTCAGTTTTGTCGCATCAGGAACTTCAGCCCGTAAAAACGCACCTAAAACCAATGCGTTAACATGCCGCTGAACAATACTACTGCTACCAAAACGAACCCGTGGGGCACTCGCAACGGTGTTGAACGCCCAGAGAGGGTCTTTGAATACCTCCATTCCATGCGCGGTGTTTTTACATAACGTAATGGCGGCAGATGCGCTTTCACCGCGACGGCCAGCACGGCCAGCACGCTGCAAATAATTCGCCGGAGCCGGAGGAACGTTATTCATCGCGACCAAACTCATACCACCAATATCCACGCCCATTTCCATGGTCGTGGAACAGTTCAACACATTGACTTTCCCTGCTTTAAATTGTTTTTCATTAAACTGGTTCTTCTCTGGTGTTCGCTGCGCTGAGTGTTCCTCCAGACGATACCAGCTATCTTTCAGGGCCAATCGATCACTGCGAGTAGACCATACCCCCTCCTCCCGAGCATGTTGAATGCGTTCATTACATTCCAGCCAGTGCAGGCGCTCTTCTCGCGCCATTTCTCCACCACCAGATAAACGCCAGTGACGCGCAGGAAGCTCAGGCATTTCAATCAATACAGCTTTTTCAGGTGCTATCTCTTTGCTACCTGGTAAATACGGAGAATAACCCAATAAAGTGACATCTAACGCACGGCGAGTATAGGGGCAACGCCAGACTTGCTTTGGACTGTAAAATTCAGCTTGTTGTTTAATGTCCAATTGATAACCCGATTCAAACTGACGCAGGCATGGTCGAATAGCTTCCCAGACCTCATTCATTAAGTAATTAACCAGCGCTTTCCAGTGAGCCTGCTCAGGCTGTATTGCCGGAAAGACAGCAATTAATAGCTTAATGACCCGGTTATAATGACGATCGCGTATTTGTGGCCAAAGTTGATCACGTTTCTGCCCTTTGTATTTTTTATCTGGCCCCTGCAGCATTTTTACCGGGAAACGTGCTCCCATCCAGCGAGGGTACTCCTCGTTTTCGTAAAAAACGGCACTGTTTTCACGTATAAAGAAATCAAGGGTAATCTTCAATAAATTACGCCATTCCGGTAATTGCTTATCGGGGTCGGGTAATAATGTCTTCCAGTCCTGCGGGCAGGTTGTGACTTTATCAATAAATGGATAGTGAATGGCCACCAGCCCCAGACTTTCGAGGGTCCAGGCATTTTTAGGGCGGCGACCAAACTCACTGTATAAACAAAAATCAGCAAACTGTTGTTTAGTAAGCTCAAGTCCAGACAAGTCTTTAAAACTGCCTCTCATTCTGTCCGCAAGATCCACACTGCCAACAAGTTGTTCAGACAGAGTTTGCCACGACATGGTTTTCTTCTGCTGATTGCCTGAATTGACGAGGAGTATTTGCATTGCTTCAGCATGTTCCTGACTTAAGGAACTAACCATCGGCTCGATAATTCTAAGCGCCTGAACGTCTGCTGGGCTAAGCTTCTCATTCGAAACCATCGCTTTTCTCAGTGCGTCGATGGAATTTTTTAACGGAGGGATAGAAAACTGGGTAATAAAACTCTCTAACAATGCACAATGTGCCGGACTGAGCTTTACTGATGGCTCATTAATATTTGCCAGTTCCTGATAACAAAGGGTTCGTAACGTAGCTTTATCTGCGTCCTGCTGTAATCGGGCAGAGATACGGGCGGTTCCCTGACGTGAATCCGTAAAGGTGAGCAAACGTCGACCATTAAACGGTCCTAACTGCTCTTCTCTTGTTTGCGGTAAAGGCGAAAATTCAAGCAGAGTAGGAATAATTTCATTTAAAAAAAAGGGTGCACCGAGTCGAAGCGGACGGAACAAAGGATTATTTTTCCGTTGGGTGTCACCACAACAAACACAAGCAAAGGAATTATTGCGTCCCTCACCTCGAGATTCAGGTCTTAGCAGATTTATCTCATAGTGCTTTTGCGCCTCGCGGTCGATTTTACCCGCCGTCGCTTCCTCCAGTGAAATGATATATTTTTCACCATCGCTCGCTATAAGACGATCAAATTGGGAGTTATTTTCTAATTCGTTGTTATCTTCATCTTCAGAATAAACATCGAGATCAAGAGCAAACTCATCCTCTTCGGCAGCAGCAGGTTGCGCCACCAACCAGCTCGTTCCATCACCGCGCACTTCCTCCTTGGCAGACAAATAAGCTGAACCACACCCGGAGCAACGTAAGATTTCAAATACAGGCGCACCACAGTCACAATATTGGCGTTGTTCAAACCATACCTGACCAAATGGCCAGTCACTCACACCTAATTCACTCGCTTTATGTGCGCATTGTTTATTTGAACATGCCCATAGGCCCGCGAGTGTTCGGATAAACCCATGCATACGTAATGGCGTAAAAGCTAGTGAAAATTTAGATTCACCCTCTCGCGATTTCGCCATCAGATCGAGAAGCTGCAGCAGCTCACGGTGATTAATGTCTGGCCAGGTTCTTCTGGCAACATTGAGCAATTCACTCAAACGTACCGCCAGGCGTCCGGGGCGAGTTAACGCCTGACGCAATTGCTGGGCCACACGGTAATGGCACAGCTGTTGGTAAAGTTCCTGAGAACTTAGTGAGTTAAGAGATGCTAAAGATGTGGGATATTCATGACGAATAAGAGACTCCGATATCGGCGGTATTTGTCGATAGCCGCGAACTACTTTTACATCACGTTCTGTGACCCCCGCGAGATCGGCAACAAATTTAGCAAGTTCTTTATTACCTTCAGGAGAATCTTCACCAATAGTGGCCGAGGTAGCAATGATTTGCACAGGTTTATCTGTACCAGGTCCAACATTGAAGGCCTGCATGACGCGACGTAAAAGCAGCGCTAATTCAGCTGCCTGAGAGCCAATATAACTGTGAGCCTCATCAAGGACGATATACTTCAGCATTCCCTGGGACTTTTCAATGACAGGGGCATCTTTGCGACGAATCAGCATATATTCCAGCATCGTGGTATTCGTCACCATGATGGACGGTGGGGCTTCATAAATGGCTTCCCGACTCAATGCCTGTTCAGGTACTTTGAGCTGGTCTTCCTGAACTTCATATTTGGTATGCCGGGTTTCGCCATTATATAGCGCAAAGCGTATCTTCCCTTTAAACCCGCGAGTCCACTCGCGAAGCCGCTCTTGCTGACTATTTATTAGCGCATTCAACGGATACAAGAAAATAGCCTGCGTCCCTGTTAGTGACTGCCGGGTCAAATTTTGCTGACGAATAAGATCTTCCAGCACCGGCACCATAAAACATTCTGTTTTTCCTGACCCTGTACCACTGCTCACTAATAGGGACTGCTTGTCTTCAAGAATCGTTCGCCACGCAGTTAGCTGATGACGAAACGGCACTGGCGCATTGCTCAAAGCATCAACCAGCGGGCTGGAGATCAGTTTGTCACGCAAATCCTCCATTGTTTCATCCGCAGGCATCCAGCCAAAAGTACTTTCGAATACCGGATCTGCAAGCAGTGACCCCCCCAGACCTGGAGGCTGGAAATATTGAGATTCCAGATATTGACTCAACGACTTGCTCCGCAATGCCAGCTGACTTACCACCGACCTCACCGCACGCTGATGAAGCTGATTTAGAAGTGGCGCATAATGCAGTTGCTGAACGTTCATCAATGACATACTCCTGCTTGTTCAAAATAATACTGATAGATAACTCCCAATTGCTGCGGGGCTTGCTGATAGTGAAATTCAAAAAGTGCAGTTAGCTGATGCATAAGTTTATTGTTTCTTTGGGAAAGCAGCGCCGCGACTAACATCAAATTAAAACGTTTTTCAAAACGAGTGTGATATGTGTTTTCGATCCAAAATTTATTAAAAACAGATTTAAGGTCTGGAGTAATAGCACTATCCCAAAGCTCTTTAGAAAAAATGCTGACACGTCCAAAACTATCTGGGTTTCTTAATAACATCTGTTTGGCATCATTAAACTGCTCGCGGCTTACAGATGGCAATACAGTGCAACCTGCAGGTAATATCTCACTATGTGTAAGCAACATATTAGCGATGGGAACTAATCGACGATCGATATGCGCTTGATGATTTATAAATGCAATAAATGGCTGTAGTATATTTAATGCAAATGCCTTATCATTAATCTGTTTTTCCAGAGAATACCAACACTGTTCAAAGACATCTTTCCATATTGAAACAGGAATCCATCCCCATGAGAAGGGTAATTCCTCCTGTATATCATAAATAGCATCACTATCCCCAGAAAGACATGATGATATTAACAACTGAACAACCACGTAATAATTACTCGAAATTTCTCTAAATAAATCCAGTTCCAGCAAAGGCAAGCTATTATTCAACTTATATTTTTTAATGTACTCAACCAACAAATAACAAGTGTTTTGCAAAGGATTATTTTTCATTTCCAAAAACAGCGCATTACAATATTCCTTGCGTTGTTCTGGCGATGCGTTGCATATAGCATTTAGAAATAAATCATCTGTCTGTAATGTAGGTAGCATCCATTTAATCACTGGTGCAATACGAATTGCACCATCAATTTTACCCACAATTAACCATGGGCCACCTTGATTATTCAACGTCGAGAAATCATAACCAGACTCATCTTTTTTCAGCAGGACTGTGCATAAGTCAGGAGTATTAAGAGAAATGGCTTCAACAACCATGTCGTCTATTTTATGATAAGGAAAAACAATAGAATCTTTTATATCAACCAGCAATCTTTCATCACCCTCAATAAAACGGCCATCGTAGCGTTTAATATTGAGTGTTGTTTTGTCCTTACCAAATCTGTCAGAGTAAAAATCAACACGTAATGTACTATCATTTTTCCATGCACATACAAGCATGGCGTTCAGCAGATTATAATTCTCATAAAGTGAAATCTGTTGCAATTTTTCATTACGGCCAGATAACAATGGAATATCCGCATGTAAATAATGAAATTTTTCAGACATCGGGTTTTCATCCAACAACTCGATATTAAGATATCCTTTCCCGGCACAAGATATTGTTAACAGCTCAGCGTCTACGCCATGCAAATGTGCTATAGATGCAACACCGTCAAAATGAACAGAACCATCATTACTTACAAACCGTCCACCGCTAACGGGCTTAGGTAATAACAATTTAAGATTAGAACCATCTTTCCAGGATACTCGTAAATTGATGGTGCTCTCTAGCATCTGTGATGAATTACAATCAATAACACACTCGTTTTGCAAATAATCTGATTTAAGTGTTACTTTTTCATTGTTTGAATATTTATCAACCCTTGCATCCGTTATACCAGAGAGTACAATAACTCCTTGCTGAGCAGTCTCGGGAATAATTTGAATATCGAAATCTGCTGGCAGAATCACAACTTTACCGCTAAATAAAACCTCACCATTGACTATTCGCCTGACTTCTATCTGCCCTTTCGGCATTACTGATGCGACAGAAAACCAGGAGTTGTTACCTGAACGAATGGATCGCCAAAAAAGTTCGTTCTCTGGGACAATGCCATGCTGCATATCCTTTTTCCAGCCGATCTTTGGCCAAGCACGATGGACAGGATAATCAGATTTTACCAGATCGATCTCTGTCGGTTTTATATAATACTCAATCGCAGAATCATAAAGTTGCTGCGTGCGAATCGTACAAACTGCGCCATCATGTAAAACAACGCTGAATACTCCGCTTATTTTAGTTAAGCTACGTTCACTATTTTTCAGCAACCTCGGGATATCAAACTCACCTTCTCCACTAATATCCAAATGACTATTTGTCGGTAGCGAAATAAAAAGAGAGTTTTGCCTGGAACTAACAGAGCCCATGCCGACAAGTTTTAACTGCGACTCGCTCTCATTCATCGCTTCAAAAACCCATGGTAAATCTTCGGTAAGCTCATAACCCCCTTTGGGAATTACGTGACCTAGCAGAATCGGCCCTTCATGGAGCGACAACGATATTTCGGTCATCGCATCTGCCCCAGAGAGTTTTTGCATAGCGAAGGGTAATAACTCTACTCGCCAATCTTGCTGTTCATAACGGCTTAGCATTGCCAACCGGGCCCCACCATTTCTCCATTTTGCAGAAATGATGAGTCGTGTCTGTTCCGGCTGAATATTGCTTTCAAACAGGGATATTAACTGTTCAGTACGCATTGTGGCCGGAAATCGAAACCGGGCATCGCAATACCAACTGTCATCAACATCAACCCATATCCTTTCAACCAGCACATTGCTTGATATACGGGGCTCTGAAGATTGAGAAAGTAATCGTCTTACAATCTCTGAGGCATTCTCTTCCGGGAGTACCAACGGAAGTTGAAGATGCCAGTCAGGATATTGTTTGCGTAGTGAGGAAACGGGGTCCTGACCATGAGTGGGATGCTCATTGAGTAACGTATGAAGTGTCTCGCAAAATTCACCAGCTATTTCATAGACGAGTTCATTTTGCATTGTCGCAGGAATAGTGTCGCCCAGTTCTTGTGCGATTATTTCCGCAGGACGCCTTGACGATTGCCCACGTAGTGCCTGATAAACTCGTTTGAAATAGGTTATTAAATAGCCACTTTCATTTTCAATCATCCGGATGGGCAAACCGCCTTCGCAAGCCAGAGTATGCAGATAACCCGATGCTTGACCCAGACTTCTCACCTTTCTTTTCCAGTAACGAATCCCATCATTTACCAGCTTTTGCCGATGTGCGTAAGGTACCTTCCAGCCAATCGATTCTAAAATAACGTCCCATCTTGGATGTCCTGCAGTATGGTTACGGCGGATAAACTCAGCGGCGTATATGCTGAACAAAACATCACTGTAAGAAATGAATATGGTTTTGGGGTAGTTACGTGGAACATGGGCACGAAGAAGAGCAGCCAAACTTTCATACTCTGCATCATGACAACGGTAAGCATACAGCGCCCTCCCATCAGCTCCGGGTAATGAACGACTGCTAAAAAACGCATTGAGCCATCGCAAAAGTGGGTTAACTGGAGTTTTCACAAGCAACCTGCCTTCGATTGATACAATTAGTAACAGATTACTATGATTGCAGGAAAGCTCAACGCCTGAGACCAACAAAATATGATAGAAATCATGTATATCTTGGCGAAAGTTGATACAATCAACGAAGATTCACTGGTTTAAAGGCCACATATTTTACAAGGTGTACATACAAATTTTACACCAGCATTACTAACTGTGATTATTACAGGAATAACAATGTTAGCTCAGCTTTTTGAACATTTGTTTCAATCAATTGATTCCACACTCGTCACAAACATTTTTATTTGGGCTGTTATCTTTGTATTTTGTGCTGCTTGGTGGTGTGATCATAAAAATATTCATAACAAATTCCGAGAGTACGCTCCAACATTAATGGGAGCATTAGGCATACTGGGTACTTTTATCGGTATCATTATTGGATTGCTTAATTTTAATACTGAAAGCATTGATACCAGCATCCCTGTATTATTAGGAGGTCTTAAGACAGCATTCATTACCAGTATTGTTGGAATGTTTTTCGCAATTTTGTTTAATGGATTAGATGCTTTCTTTTTTGCCAATAAACGTCGCCTATTGGAGGCGAATACTCCAGCGTCGGTTACTCCTGAGCATATCCATCAAGAATTAAAAGAACAAAATAAACATTTAGTGAAGTTAATCTCTGGCATGAGTGGTAGCGAAGAGGGTTCCATTGTTGCCCAAATAAAACTACTGCGTAATGAAATCAGTGATGCCTCCCGGGCACAAATATCTAACCATTCTAATTTCAGTAATAAGCTCTGGGAACAATTACAGCAATTTGCAGACCTGATGGCAAAAGGAGCAACCGAACAAATTATCGATGCCCTTAGGCAAGTTATTATTGATTTCAACAATAATTTAACTGAACAATTCGGTGAGAATTTCAAAGCACTTGATACTTCTGTAAAAAAACTTGTCGACTGGCAGGAAAACTATAAAAACCAAGTTGAGCAGATGGGTGAGCAATACCAACAAAGTGTTGAATCTTTAGTCGAAACCAGAAAAGCTGTCGCAGGGATCTGGGAAGAATGCAAAGAGATTCCTCTTGCGATGGCTGAGCTTCGTGACGTGCTGCAAGTGAATCAGCACCAAATTGGTGAACTCTCCCGTCATCTGGAAACCTTTGTCGCCATACGCGATAAGGCAACTGATGTTTTACCTGAAATTCAAACAAAAATGTCTGAAGTGGGTGAACTCTTAAAATTAGGTGCCGCGAATGTCAGCGCGTCTCTTGAACAAACCAGTCAGCAGATACTTATCAATGCTGATTCGATGCGAGTTGCCCTTGATGAAGGCACTGAAGGTTTCAGACAGTCAGTGACTCAGACACAGCAAGCTTTTGCATCAATGGCCCATGATGTCAGCAATTCCTCTGAAACTCTTACCAGCACGCTAGGAGACACTATTACGGAGATGAAACAAAGTGGTGATGAGTTCCTGAAATCTCTGGAAACACACTCAAGAGAATTGCATCGAAATATGGAACAAAACACTACTAATGTTATTGATATGTTCAGTAAGACAGGTGAGAAATTTAATCAACAATTATCCAGCAATGCCGATAACATGTTTGGTTCAATGCAATCTTCGTTTGATAAAGCAAGCGCGGGACTGACATCTCAGGTGAAAGAGTCAATTGAGAAATTTGGTAGTTCAATTAACGAGCAGTTACATGCTTTTGAGCAAGCAACAGAGCGCGAAATGAATCGTGAGATGCAATCACTAGGGAATGCTCTGCTCTCAATCAGCAAAGGTTTTGTCGGTAACTACGAGCGACTACTCAAAGAGTATCAAGCTGTCATGGGACAACTGCAAACATTAATTTCTGCTAATCAAAAACGAGGATAATTGCTAATGGATAAAATCCTTGGCAAGCAGGCCCCTAAAAAAGATCAAGATAATGAACATTGGGTTTCAATGTCAGATTTAATGGCAGGTCTGATGATGGTATTTATGTTTATTTCTATCGCCTACATGCACTATGTGCGTATTGAAAAAGAAAAAATTAAAGAAGTGGCTGTCGCCTATGAAAATGCTCAACTTCAACTCTATAATGCACTAGAAACTGAGTTTACAAAGGATTTGCCAGCTTGGGATGCTGAAATTGACAAACAAACTCTTGAGGTCCGTTTTAAATCACCCGATGTCTTATTTGGTTTAGGTAGCACAGAGCTTAAGCCAAAATTTAAACAGATCCTTGATAATTTCTTCCCTCGCTACCTTAAAGTTCTTGATAACTACCAGGAACATATTACTGAAGTACGTATTGAGGGACATACAAGTACTGACTGGACTGGAGCGTCCAATTCTGACATGGCCTATTTTAATAACATGGAACTCTCGCAAGGGCGAACACGAGCAGTACTGCAGTATGTCTATGGTTTAAAAGAAAGCGCAGCACACCAGAAGTGGGTAAAAAGTAAATTTTCTGCCGTTGGATATTCTTCCGCACACCCTATTCTTGATAAATCTGGTAAAGAAGATCCCAATCGCTCTCGCCGAGTAACATTTAAAGTTGTAACAAATGCCGAGTTGCAGATTAGAAAAATAATTCAGGAGTAAGAGATGAAATTATCTATCGACATTTCTGAACTTATTCAGTTAGGAAGAAAAATGTTGCCGGAAGGCGTTGATTTTTTCCTTGACGAAACGCCTGTAGTTTTTGATCCAATTGATATCGAACTTTCTGCAGGTAAAGAAGTTAGAATTGAAGATCTTGATCCCGGCAGTGGTCTTATTTCCTACCAAGGGAGACAGGTTCTTTTGTATATTAGAGACCATACCGGACGTTATGATGCGGCTATTGAAGATGGAGAGAAAGGGAAGCGATTTCATATTGCCTGGTGTAGAACATTAGATGACATGCGCCATAAAAATCGATTTGAACGGTATCATGCAACAAATCGTGTTGATGGCTTATTTGAAATTGATGATGGGCTCGGTCGGAGCCAAGATGTCGCTCTTAAAGTTTGTATGAACTGCCTAGAACGCCTTAATTACAAAGGAAGTATAGATAAACAACAGAAAAGAGTAATATTTAAATCATTTTCTTTGAATGAATTTTTTTCAGATTATAGTACCTGCTTTCGCCATATGCCTAAAGGAATCTATGATAAATCAAATAGCGGCTATGTAGAAAATTGGAAGGATATATCCAGAACTACTCGAGAACAAGCTAACTACAAATGTAATGATTGTGGTGTGAATTTAATGTCCATGAAAAGTCTATGCGATGTTCACCACAAAAATGGTATTAAATATGATAACTCAGCTGAAAATCTACTCGTCTTGTGTAAAGATTGCCATCGAAAGCAACCTTTGCACGAAGGAATATTTGTCACTCAGGCTGACATGGCAATCATTCAACGCTTACGTTCCCAACAAGGGCTTTTGAAGGCTGAATCCTGGAAGGATATTTACGATCTGACAGATCCATCGATTCATGGTGATATAAACATTATGCAACACAAAGGATACCCGCCACCAGTTCCGGGATTAGACTTACAAAACGCGGAGCATGAAATTATTGCTACCGTAGAAGCTGCCTGGCCGGTTTCAAAAATTGCAGTAAATTTAACACCGGTAAAAGTCGATGGTTGGAAAGTATTCTCCGTGGGAGAACTCGTTAAAGAAATACAATCTGGGGTTATTTTCTAATTATATAACCCAAGTCTGAACAAACAGCAGTTGATTATTAATACTAATCTCTGTAAATTTTGACTTGGGTTCTCTTAATAATTCATATTTATCTATCGTCAAAAGACTGTTTGTAAATCTTAGAATAATCAAATGGTGAAGTCTGCTTCTCCCGACTCGCATCCAGAAAATCAGCCCACCACTGCAACATTAATCTACGCTCCCCAAGATGCTCCGCCTTATGGATGTAAGCAGCCCGAACAGAGCTACGTTCCTGATGGCTCATCTGCCGCTCCACTGCATCCCTCGACCACAATCCTGATTCAATAAGTGAACTACACGCCATCGTCCTGAAACCATGTCCACATACTTCCGTTTTGGTGTCATAGCCCATAACTCGCAAAGCCTTGTTCACCGTGTTCTCACTCATCGGCTTACTTGGATCGTGATCGCCAAAGAAGATCAGCTCTCGGTTTCCATTCATGCTTTTGATCTTTTCCAAAATAGCTAAGGCCTGACGCGACAAGGGAACAAGATGAGGAGTCCTCATCTTCGAACCGCGCTGAGAATGCTTAACTCCTTCCAGTGGCTCACGCTCGCCCGGAATCGTCCACATAGCTGTTTCAAAATCCACTTCTGACCAACGGGCAAATCGCAGCTCGCTTGAACGGATGAAAACCAACAAAGTGAGCTCAACCGCCAGTCGAGTTAACGGTCTACCAGAATAGTGATCGATGCGATGAAGTAATTCAGGAATGCGGTTAAGTTCTAATGCAGCACGGTGCTGTCTTTTTGCCGTAGCAACCGCACCGGCAATCTCTTGCGCGGGGTTATAGTCGATTAAGCCGCTCTGCACTGCAAAGCGCATAATCGCGGTAGTCCGCTGCTGTAAACGGGCGGCGACTTCAAGACGCCCAGATGACTCCACCGCTTTGATGGGCACAAGCAAATCCCGTGTCTTCAACTCAGCAATGTTCCGCTTACCGATAGCAGCGAAGAGATTATCTTCCAGGCTTTTCAATACACGAGCGCTATGCGATGCCGACCATTTCTGGTTGCTGGCATGCCAATCTCTGGCGACCACTTCAAACGTTATTGCCTCTTGCTCCTGCTCTACCTTAACGGCTTTCTTGTTCTCACTGGGATCGACGCTGTTTGCTAACAGCTTACGGGCTTCATCCCGGCGTGCCCTGGCATCCGCTAACGATACTTCGGGGTATTTCCCCAACGCTAGCATCTTCTCTTTGCCGCCGAAGCGATAACGAAGCCGCCAATATTTGGAACCGTTAGGGTGAACCAGCAAAACCATACCTTCACCGTCAGTTAGTTTATAGGCTTTTGCTTCAGGCTTAGCCGAACGAACCTTCACATCACTCAGAGCCATGATGAGTATCCTTTCAAGGGTTCTGTGTGGGTACAAACATTATCGAACCGGGATATACCCGCAGTTGTACCCGCATCAGTAAGTTGATGTAGATTGAATCAGGTTGACTTAGGTTGAGTGAAAAAGCGAGGAAAGCCTTGCGGATACTGGATTTCAGGCACAAAAAAAGACGTCCGTTGACGTCTATTGATGTTCCGATGGTGCCGAAGGCCGGACTCGAACCGGCACGTATTTCTACGGTTGATTTTGAATCAACTGCGTCTACCGATTTCGCCACTTCGGCACTGAAGGGGATGCGGAAACGTTCTGGATTATACCTGTCGGCGGCGGTCATGCAAGCGACAGCGTGCCGTCATTGCGCTAAGTGTTGAAAAAAACAGCGCTATCCTGCGCGGCGTCACCTTTTGCTGCCGTTCCATAGCGCGACTGCCACCAGCCCCCTCCTCTCACCCTCCCGCAAATCCAACTCCACCTGCCAGCCGTTTCCCCTTCTCCCCCAGCACTCCCAAATCCCACTCAAATTCATCTCAAATTATTCTCACCCCACTCTCACCCGCATCCCCATCACAATCCATCTCTCCTCAAACAAATGCCCAATATCCACTCCCCAACTATTCCCACAATCCCAACCTCCACCATTCCCATATATTCCAGAAAGTTTTAGCCAATGCCTTTTAGTTATTCATCCGCCTCGCAGCAAAATATTAATTTCATCAATATTTTTATAACTTTACATTAATGAAAAGTTTTCTTTTTGCCGTTTATTCCAGGATTTTCCTCAGGCGTGAAGGGTTCCGGTAAACACTAATTTTACTAGTCGCTGTACGAGTCTTGATGGACATATTCATTCGATGAATTAACTCAGGAGAATACTTGTGACGACGTTAAAACCTTTGCTGGCCCGCAACCGCAGCTGGGCGCTGCAGAAGTGTCAGCATGATCCGGATTATTTCGAAAAATGGGTCGACGGGCAGCGGCCCCACTCGCTGTGGATCGGCTGCTCCGACAGCCGCGTGCCCGCCGAGGTGCTCACCGGCAGTCAGCCCGGCGAGCTCTTTGTCCACCGCAATATCGCCAACATGCTCGACCCCGCCGACGACAACGTCATGAGCGTCCTGCAGTATGCCCTCCACTACCTTGAGGTGGAGCGGGTGGTGCTTTGCGGCCACTACGGCTGCGGCGGTGTGCAGGCGGCGCTCTCCCTGCCCACCCTGCCGCTGGCGCAGGAGTCCTCGGCGCTGGCTCGCCGCATCGGCCAGTTGCGCCGCACCCTGCATCAAGAAATTGCGCAGATTGCCGATGGGTGTGGTGTTGAGGCTTCCCCCGGCGCCGGCGCCAGCACCGACGCGGAGCCCTCTCGCCATGCGCTGGACGCCCTGGTGGAAGCCAACGTTCGCGCCCAGTTCACCCGTCTGCTGGAGAGTAAGCCGGTGCAGACGGTGCTCGCCAGCGGGCGGCCGCTCAGCCTGCACGGCTGCGTCTACGATCTGGCTTCCGGCCATTTAACCACCCTCGTCGAACACCTCTCACCGCAGGAGCACGCCCCATGAACACGCTTCGTCAGGACTCTCTCGCCGGCATCGTCGTCTTCCTTGTCGCCCTGCCGCTGTGCCTCGGCATCGCCCAGGCCAGCGGCTTACCGCCTTTCGTCGGCCTGCTGACCGGCATCATCGGCGGCCTGGTCGTCACCGCCCTCAGCCCCTCCCGCTTCGCCGTCAGCGGCCCCGCCGCCGGACTGGTCACCATCGTCGTCGCCGCCATTGAATCCCTGGGTTCCTTCTCCCTCTTCCTGATGGCGCTGGTGCTGGCCGGCGTGCTGCAGCTGCTGTTCGGCATCTTGCGGGCCGGGCGCTTTATCTCGCTGGTTCCCGCCAGCGTCATCAAAGGCATGCTGGCGGCGATCGGCATCCTGCTGATTATGCAGCAGATCCCCGTTGCGCTCGGCAGCGCAGAAGAGACCGGGCTCGTTGATATCGTGAAGGGTAACGCCACCTTCTCCCTCAGTGCTATCGCCGTCGCCGCGGGCGGCCTGCTGGTGCTCTGGCTGTGGGGCTCGCCGCTTATCCGCCGGGTGAAGAGCCTGCGCTGGATCCCCGGGCCGCTGATCGCCGTCCTGCTCGGCTGCGTGACCACCCTGCTGCTGACCCATTTTGCGCCGCAGCAGCTGGCCGCTCTGCCGCGTATTACCCTGCCGGCGTTCGGCAGCCTCGGCGACCTGCTGGGCGAGCTGGAATCTCCGGCGTGGAGCGCGTGGCGCAACCCGTCGGTGTGGGTGGTGGCGGTAACCCTGGCGCTGGTCGCCAGCCTCGAAACCCTGCTGAGCCAGGAGGCGCTGAAAAAGCTGCGTCCGCAAAATCCGCCGCCTTCGCCGAACCGCGAAATGGTCGCCCAGGGCGTGGGCAATCTGCTCTCCGGCGTGCTGGGGGCGATGCCGATCACCGCGGTGATCGTCCGCAGCTCGGTGAACGTCAGCAATGGCGCGCAGAGCAAACTGTCGATCTTTATCCACGGCGTACTGCTGTTGATCTGCGGCCTGTGGTTCAGCGGCCTGCTAACCTTAATCCCGCTCGCCAGTCTCGCCGCCGTGCTGCTGTATACCGGCTATAAGCTGGCGACCCCGCGGCTGTTCATCGAGCAGTTCCGCCAGGGGGCGGCGCAGTACGTCCCGTTCCTCGCCACCATCGGCGGGATTATCGCCTTCGGCATGCTGGCGGGGATCGGGATTGGCCTTGCCACCCAGATGGCATTCAGCCTCTGGCGCAGCCATCGCCACTCGCTGCAGCTGGCGCGCTACGATGACCACTACGTGCTGCGCATCCAGCAGAATCTGACCTTTATGCACAATCCGCATCTGCTGGCCCTGCTGGCGAAAATTCCGGAAAAGAGCGTGGTGATCGTCGAGCACGATAGCGTCGGCTACCTCGACCCGGACGTGCGCGCAGTGCTGGATGATTTTGCCGAGAACGCCCCGCAGCGCGGCATCCGCCTTAATCAGTGGCCGCTCGCCAGCCGCTGACCTTAACGGGCGGCTGGCCCGCCCGCTTCGCGACCCCTCCGATTGCCAAGCGCCGGGGAATACCATGCTCTACACTTTCTGGGTTATCACGCCAACCCCAAGGAAATGAACATGAGCATCATTAAAAGCTACGCCGCCAAAGAAGCGGGCGCCGATCTGTCGCTGTGGGAATACGATGCCGGCGAGCTGCAGCCGGAAGATGTCGAAGTTGAAGTGGAATACTGCGGGATCTGCCATTCGGACCTGTCGATGATCGACAACGAATGGGGGATGTCGAGCTACCCGCTGGTGGCCGGTCACGAAGTGATTGGCCGGGTGGCGGCGCTGGGCAGCGCGGCGCAGGATAAAGGGCTGAAGATTGGCCAGAAGGTCGGCATCGGCTGGACGGCGCGCAGCTGCGGCCATTGCGACGCCTGCATCAGCGGCAACCAGATCAACTGTCTGGAAGGCTCGGTGCCGACCATTCTCAACCGCGGCGGCTTCGCCAATAAGCTGCGCGCCGACTGGCAGTGGGTGATCCCCCTGCCGGAGAGCATCGATCTGGCGTCCGCCGGCCCGATGCTGTGCGGCGGCATCACCGTCTTTAAACCGCTGCTGACCCACCACGTCACCGCCACCAGCCGCGTCGGGGTGATCGGCATCGGCGGCCTCGGCCATATCGCTATTAAGCTGCTGCGGGCGATGGGTGCGGAAGTGACCGCCTTCAGCTCCAACCCGGCCAAAGAGCAGGAAGTGCTGGCGATGGGCGCCGATCGCGTGGTCAACAGCCGCGATCCTGAAGCCTTAAAAGCGCTGGCCGGTCAGTTTGACCTGATCATCAACACCGTGGCGGTGGACCTCGACTGGCAGCCGTACTTCGAGGCGCTGGCTTACGGCGGCAATTTCCACACCGTCGGCGCGGTGATGAAGCCGTTCCCGGTGCCGGCCTTTACCCTGATCGGCGGCGACCGCAGCATCTCCGGCTCGGCGACCGGTAATCCGTCCGAACTGCGCACGCTGATGAAGTTTGCCGGGCGCAGCAAAGTGGCCCCGACCACCGAGCTGTTCCCGATGTCGCAAATTAACGAAGCGCTGAAGCACGTTCGCGAAGGCAAAGCCCGCTACCGCGCGGTGCTGAAAGCCGACTTCTGATGGTTCTCTCCCGCCGGGCAGCCCGTTCGCCCGGCGTTTTCCCCGTCGCTTCATCAAACCGTCATCTCCCCGCCATGCCTCTGTAGTTATTTCTTCCCACAATCCGGGCTTCGATAAATGGCTGAACGAGATGCGCGTCACCATGAGAAAGACCTGGCTTCCCTGGCTGATCCTGTCGCCTTCCCTGCTGTTTTTACTGCTGTTTACCTGGTTCCCGCTGGGGCGTTCGGTGTATGACAGCCTGTTTGATACCCGCATGGCCAGCGACGGCGCGCAGTACGTCGGGCTGGATAACTTCGCCCGCCTGTTTGCCGACGGCGTTTTCTGGCAGTCGCTGGTCAATAATCTGCTCTATATCCTGCTGACGGTGGTGCCTGGGGTGACCCTCGCCCTGCTGCTGGCGGTCGCCCTGAGCGAGAACCATCGCGTCAACCGCTGGCTGCGCACCGCCTTTTTCTTCCCGATGATTATCCCGATGGTCAGCGCCGCCGCGCTGTGGCTGTTTATCTTTATGCCCGGCCTCGGCCTGCTCGACCACTATCTGGCGAAGCTGTTTGGCCCAATGAACAACAACTGGCTGGGACGCAGCAACAGCGCGCTGCTGGCCCTGGCGTTGATCGGCGTGTGGAAGTTCGCCGGCTACTACATGCTGTTTTTCCTCGCCGGGCTGCAGAGCATTCCGGCCTCGACGTGGGAAGCGGCGCTGATGGAGGGGGCTACCCGCACGCAGGTCTTTTTTAAGGTCACGCTACCGCTGCTGCGCCCGACCCTGAGCTTTGTGATCACCACCGCGCTGATCTACTCCATCACCCAGATCGACCACGTGGCGGTGATGACCCGCGGCGGGCCGGACAACGCCACCACCGTGCTGCTCTATTACATCCAGAATCTCGCCTGGGATACCCACGACCTCGGTAAAGCCTCCGCCGCCACCTTCCTGACGCTGGCCGGGCTGTTCGCCTTCTCGCTGATTAACCTGAAACTGCTGGAGAAAGGAGCCCACTATGAGCGCTGAAATCTCGCCGCTGCTGGTCCGCACGCCCGCCGCCGCCCGTCCGCTGTGGCTGCGCCTGCGCCGCTCGTCGCCCTTTACGCTCACAGTATTAATGTGCTGCCTGGCGCTGCTGTGGGTCAGCCCGTTTATCTGGATGCTGGCGACCTCGTTCAGCGCCACCACCTTCGGCGACGATATGGCGTCGCTGCTGCCGCGCCTGCCGCTGACCCTCGATAACTTCCGCGACGCCTGGCAGAGCGCCGACTGGCTGAGCCTGTACGCCAACACCCTTATCTTCACCTTCGGCACCTTCTGCGTGCAACTGTTGACCATCACCACCGCCGGGTACGTCTTCGCCTGCCACGAGTTTCGCGGCAAGCAGACGCTGTTTCTCCTGTTCCTGGTGCAGCTGATGATCATGCCGGTGGTGATGATGGTGCCGAACATGCTGACCCTGAAAACTTTCGGCCTGCTCAACACCCTTACCGGGGTGATGATGCCCTACTTCACCTCGGCGTTCGGCGTGTTCCTGATGCGTCAGGCGTTCCTCGCCATCCCGAAAGAGCTGGAGGAGGCGGCGCTGATGGAGGGCTGCCGCTGGTGGCAGGTGCTGTTCCGCGTACTGCTGCCGATGTCCTGGCCGTCGGTGCTGGCCTTCGCCACCGTCAGCATTACCTACCACTGGAACGAGTACCTGTGGCCGCTGATGATGCTCAACGATCCCGATAAGCAGGTGCTGACCGTCGGGCTGGTCTCCTTCGCCATGGGCGCCGAATCCGGCGGCCAGTGGGGCACCATCGGCGCCGGGACGCTGATGGTCTGCCTGCCGCTGATGCTGGCGTTCATCCTTTTTCAGAAACAGTTCCTGCGGAGCTTCGGCTTCTCCGGGATCAAATAAGGAGTGATTCATGCTGTTAGCGCACATTTCCGATACCCATTTCCGCAGCCGCGGCGAGAAGCTGTACGGCTTTATCGACGTCAATGCCGCCAACGCCGACGTGGTCTCCCAGCTTAACGCGCTGCGCGAGCGCCCGGACGCGGTGGTGGTGAGCGGGGATATCGTCAACTGCGGCCGCCCGGAGGAGTATCAGGTGGCCCGCCAGATCCTCGGCAGCCTGAACTATCCGCTGTATCTGATCCCCGGCAACCACGACGACAAAGCCCATTTTCTTGAGCATCTTCACCCGCTGTGCCCGCAGCTGGGCAACGATCCGCAAAATATGCGCTATGCGGTGGATGACTTCGCCACCCGCCTGCTGTTTATCGACTCCAGTCATGCCGGCACGTCAAAAGGCTGGCTGACCGACGAGACCATCAGCTGGCTGGAGGCGCAACTGTTCGAGGGCGGCGACAAACCGGCAACGATCTTTATGCACCACCCGCCGCTGCCGCTGGGCAATGCGCAGATGGACCCGATCGCCTGCGAAAACGGCCACCGTCTGCTGGCGCTGGTGGAGCGTTTCCCGTCACTGACGCGCATCTTCTGCGGCCACAACCACAGCCTGACCATGACCCAGTATCGCCAGGCGCTGATCTCCACCATTCCCGGCACCGTCCATCAGGTGCCGTACTGCCACGAAGACACCCGGCCCTATTACGACCTCTCCCCGGCCTCGTGCCTGATGCACCGTCAGGTCGGCGAGCAGTGGGTGAGCTACCAGCACTCGCTGGCCCACTACGCCGGGCCGTGGCTGTACGACGAAAACATCAGTTGCCCAACGGAAGAGCGCTAACCGCCATGCTCAGTCTGCAAAACATCAGTAAACGTTTCGACGGCAAACCGGCGCTCAGCGCCCTGTCGCTGGATATTCACGAAGGCGAATTCGTGGTGCTGGTCGGCCCGTCGGGCTGCGGGAAAAGCACCCTGCTACGCCTGCTCGCCGGGCTGGAACCGGTCAGCGAAGGCCAAATCTGGCTGCATGATGAGAACATCACCGCCGCCACGCCGCGCGAGCGCAACTTCGCGATGATCTTCCAGAACTATGCCCTGTTCCCCCATCTGTCGGTGCGCGACAACATCACCTTCGGCATGAAGGTGCGCAAGGAAGAGAAAAGCAGCTGGCAGCCGCGGGTGGATAAAGTGGCGCAGATGCTGCAGCTGGAGGCGCTGCTTGACCGCAAACCGGCGAAGCTCTCCGGCGGCCAGCGCCAGCGGGTGGCGATGGCCCGGGCGATTGTGCGCAATCCGCGGCTGTTCCTGATGGACGAGCCGCTCTCCAACCTCGACGCCCGCCTGCGCAGCGAAGTGCGCGACAGCATTATGGCGCTCCACCAGCAGCTGAAAACCAGCACCATCTATGTGACCCACGATCAGACCGAGGCGATGTCGATGGCCGACCGCATCGTGGTGATGAACGGCGGCCACGTACAGCAGGTCGGGCGCCCGGAGTATCTGTATGCCAATCCGGCCAATCTGTTCGTCGCCGGGTTTATCGGTTCGCCGGCGATGAACCTCCTGTCGCTGCCCTGCGCCAACGGTGAAGTACTGTTGGGAGAACAGCGCCATCCGCTGCCGCCGCGCCACCGGGATCAGACCCGCATCTGGCTGGGCGTTCGCCCGGAACATATTACCGACCGCGTGGAGGAGGGCCATCTGCGCCTGCCGGCCACCGTTCTGCAACGAGAACTGATGGGGGCCGATTATCTGCTCCACGTCAGCACCCCGATCGGCACCCTGCGCTTTAGCCGCCGCCACCGCGGCACGGTGCCGGAGAAAGGCGAGTCGCTACCGATCGGCTTTTCGCCTGCCGATGTGCATCTTTTTCATGCTGAGACCCAGCATAATTTAGCGCCGGTACATCAGGCGTAATTGTTGCAGTCAGTTTGGACGCGGACAGCGCGGAAGAACCGGAGCGTACACGTAGTACGTGAGGATTCTGAGCACTGCCCAGGGCCAAACTGGCAAATAAAATAGCCTGTGGACAGGTGCTTACTGATGGAGACAGATCATGTTTAAACCCCTCACGCTAGTCGCGGTTGGGCTCAGCCTCGCCCTGAGCGGCGCGGCGCTGGCGAAAGAGAAAATAGACTTCATGTTCCCGGCGCCGGTGGACGGCAAGCTAACCATGGAGATGACCCGCGTCATTAAGCAATTCAACGACTCGCAGCAGGATGTCGAAGTGCGCGGGATCTTCACCGGCAACTACGACACCACCAAGATCAAAGCCGAATCGGCGCAGAAGGCCGGCCAGCCGCCGGCGCTGGTGATCATGTCCGCCAACTTCACCACCGATCTGGCGCTGAAGGATGAGATCCTGCCGATGGATGAGCTGTTTAAATATGGCGATCAAAAGGCCGGCGATTTTCTGCACAAGGAATTCTGGCCCGCGATGCATAAGAATGCCCAGGTGATGGGCACCACCTATGCGATCCCGTTCCATAACTCGACGCCGATCCTCTACTACAACAAGACGATGTTCGATCGGGCCGGGATCAAACAGCCGCCGCAGACCTGGGCCGAGCTGCTGGCCGATGCCAAAAAGCTGACCGACGAAAGCAAAGGCCAGTGGGGGATCATGCTGCCGTCGACCAACGACGACTACGGCGGCTGGATCTTCTCGGCGCTGGTGCGCGCCAACGGCGGGAAATACTTTAACGAAGACTATCCGGGCGAGGTCTATTACAACTCGCCGACCGCCATCGGCGCCCTGCGCTTCTGGCAGGATCTGATCTACAAGGACAAGGTGATGCCGTCCGGGGTCTTGAACTCGAAGCAGATCAGCGCCGCGTTCTTCTCCGGCAAGCTCGGGATGGCGATGCTCAGCACCGGCGCGCTGGGCTTTATGCGCGAGAACAGCAAAGATTTTGAGCTTGGGGTAGCGATGCTGCCGGCCAAAGAGCAGCGTGCGGTGCCGATCGGCGGCGCCAGCCTGGTGAGCTTTAAAGGCATCAACGAGGCGCAGAAGAAAGCGGCGTATCAGTTCCTGACCTATCTGGTGAGCCCCGAGGTGAACGGCGCGTGGAGCCGCTTCACCGGCTACTTCTCGCCGCGCAAGGCGTCATACGATACGCCGGAGATGAAGGCCTATCTGCAGCAGGATCCGCGGGCGGCGATCGCCCTTGAGCAGCTGAAGTACGCCCATCCATGGTACTCCACCTGGGAGACCGTGGCGGTGCGTAAGGCGATGGAGAACCAGCTGGCGGCGGTGGTCAATGATGCCAAAGTGACGCCGGAAGCGGCGGTGCAGGCGGCGCAGAAGGAAGCCGACGCGCTGATGAAACCGTATGTGGATAAGACCGCGCTGGCGGAAGTGAAGTGACGCGTTACCCGTCATCGTCATCCTCACCCCGGCCCTCTCCCTGAGGGAGAGGGAACTGTCCGGCGCTGTGGTTAAGCCCTGGGTCCGGTTGAGAAAGGAAAAAAGCAGGCCATACCCGGTATGGCCTGAAAATGTCACAACGATTAGATCCCTGCCGTTTCGCGGATATATTTGCGCGCTTTGACGGCGTATTCGAAAGGATTGGCCAGGGCAGGATCCTGCTCGGCTTCCACCACCATCCAGCCTTTATAGCCAAAATCGTCCAGCAGCTTGAACACCGGACGGAAATCGATCACCCCGTCGCCCGGGACGGTGAAGGTGCCTTTTTTCACGCCGTCGAGGAACGACAGGCCGTCGCGGCGCACCTGGTCGATCACCGGCGGACGGACGTCTTTCAGGTGAACGTGGTTGATGCGCGGCAGATACTTTTTGAGGATCGCCAGCATCGGCGCTTCGCCGCCTTCGGAATACCAGGCGTGGCCGGTGTCGAACAGCAGGAAGACGCGCTCGTCCACCAGCGACATAAATTTGTCGATTTCCGCGGTGGTCTGAATGCCGGTGCCCATGTGGTGGTGCAGACAGACCTGCATCCCCTTCTCCGCCGCCAGGCGGCCGAGGGTGTTATAGCCTTCCGCCACCCGCTGCCACTCTTCGTCGCTGAAGCACGGCTTCGCATCGCCGAGGATCGGTTTATCCAGCCCCTGGATGCTGCCGCTCTGCTCGGAGCAGCCAATCACTTTCGCCCCCATCGCATGAAGGAAGTTCATGTGATTGACGAATTCATCAATGGTTTTTTCCCGCTGGCCGTTGGCGAAAAAGGTACTGAACCAGGCGTTGCAGATCTGAATGCCGCGGATGTCCAGCATCGGCTTGAGAACCGCCGGGTCGCGCGGATATTTGCTGCCGACTTCGCTGCCGGTAAAGCCGGCCAGCGCCATTTCGCTGACGATCTGCTGGAAAGTGTTTTCGCTGCCGAGCTCCGGCATATCATCGTTAGTCCAGCCGATCGGGGCGATAGCCAGTTTGACGTTATCTTTGTTCATAGTAGGGCTCCTGCCGCTGCGCCTTACTGGCGCAGCAATTCACGTTCAATAAGTTCACGGGTTTCCACTGCCTGGTATTTCATTTTTTCCGGGTAGCCAAACAGCGAGGTGGCGACAATCGGCTCCCCGCCGACCTTGAAGGTCTGCTCGGCGAATTTCATTTCGCGCAGGGTGCGGAATAGCGCGTCGAAATCCACATCCCCTTCCCCGACGCCTACGTGCTGGTGCACCACGGCATCCACGCCCGGCGGGTTAACGATATAGCGGCAATGTTTCGTATGGTTGCGGGTGTCCGCAATCAGGACATGGGAGAGATCGCTCCCGGCATAGCGCAGCATGCTCGCCACGTCGCCGACGCCTTTGTCGTAGAAAAAGGTGTGCGGCACGCTGTAGACGTACTTCACGTTATCGCTGCGGAACGACTTCACGATATCGACGGTTTCATTGTTCTCTTCGCAGAAATCCCAGGGATGCGCCTGGATCTCCACGCGGATGCCTTCCCGCTCAAAAATCGGCAACAGCTCTTCCATTGAGCGATAGAACATTTCATCGCAGATCTCAGGCTGATTCGGATCGCCGGAGAACTCGGTGTTGATCACCTGAACGTCCATCTCCACCGCGATTTCCACCAGCCGTTTCCAGTTTTTCACCGCCGCCTGACGGCGCAGTTCGTCCGGGCCGGACCAGCGGTAGACGCAGATAAACGACGACAGCTCAAGGCCGGTATCGCGCAGCGCCTGCTTGTACTCCGCCATGATCTCCCGGCTGGCGCGCGGGTGCTTGTAGAACGGGTTAATCTGCGGGTGCGGCGACTGTTCAATGTACTTGTAGCCCCACTCCGCTACCTGATGGACCATGCGGGTGATCCCGAGGTCCTTAATGACATCCACATCAAAGGCAATTTTCATCGTCGTTACCTGTGCAAAGAAGTTCCGTCAGCAAAACGCGCTTAACGTTTGTAGAATGCCGGGCACTCAGGCAGCGTCACTTCAACCGGCTCGCTGGTTCCCTGCGCTTTAATGCAGGCGTCCGCCGCCACCGACGCCGCGTAGCCGTCCCAGGCCGACGGGCCGTGCAGCTGGCCGGCTTTGACGTCGTTGATAAAGGCCTGCAGCTCGACGTCGTAGGCTTTGATAAAGCGGTCTTTCCAGTCGGTGAGAATGGCGGTCGACAGGCTGGCGGACTTGCGCATCTGGACGGCCGACGGCTCCGGCAGACGGGCAATCCCGGTTTCGCCGACCACTTCGCACTGGATGTCATACCCGTACTGGCAGTTCACGAACACTTCGACGTCGATCAGGGTGCCTTTTTTGGTTTCAAAGGAGACGATCTGCGGATCTTTCAGGCGCGCATGGGTGTGCGAGGTGGAGCGCGGGAAGCGCACCTGCACGGAACGGTAGTCATCGTTCAGCAGCCAGCGCAGCACGTCCAGCTCGTGGATCAGGGTGTTGGTGATCGCCATATCGGTGGTGTAGTTCTCGCCGACCGACTGGTTGCGGTGGGCGCAGCGCAGCATCAGCGGCGCGCCGATATCGCCATCGTCGATCACTTTTTTCAGCGCCAGATAGCCTTCGTCGTACGGGCGCATAAAGCCAACCTGCACCAGACGACGGCCGGCCTTCATTTCGGCATCGACGATGCGGCGGCAGCCTTCCGCGGTCATCGCCAGCGGTTTTTCGCAGAATACCGGCTTACCGGCGGCGATGGCGGCCAGGGTGTACTCTTCGTGGGTCGGGTCCCAGGAGGTGACCAGGATGGCATCGACATCGCTGGCGTTAATCACGTCGTGGCCGTCGGCGTAGACTTCCGCCTGCACGCCCGGCAGCGCGACCGCCGCGCGGGCGTTGTCGGCATTGATATCAGACACCGCCACAACGGTGGCCCCCTGCAGAACCTGGGTGCAGCGACGGATGTGTTCTTTACCGATAGCGCCAGCGCCGATGACACCTAATTTGAGCGACATAATGGTTTTCTCCGTAAGTCTGTAGGATTCAGAGTGGATGTTCGTTTTAGTAATCACGCGCCTGGGCGCGCTTTTCATTAATCATTTGCGCCACTTTGCGGATCCGCTCAGAGAGCGCCGTCTGGGCGACCCCGACGTTCCACCAGCTGCCGTATTTGTGCACCATGGTCTTCGGCAGCACTTTAATATCAATCAGGGTGCTGACCGTTTCGCGACGGGCGGCGTCCAGCGCGTGGCGCAGTTCGTCCAGGGTGGTGACGCGCCAGGTTTTGCAGCCGTAGCCGGCGGCGATGGTGGCGAAGTCCACCGGCACCAGGCCGCCCTGCAGCTGGCCGGTTTCCGGCTGGCGGTAGCGGAACTCGGTGCCGAAGCTGTCCATCCCGTGCTCCATCTGCAGGTTGTTGATGCAGCCGTTGGCCATGTTGTCGAACAGCACGACGTTGATCTTCGCCCGCTCCTGCAGGGAGGTGACCAGCTCAGAGTGCAGCATCATGAACGAGCCATCGCCGACCAGGGAGTAGACTTCGCTCTGCGGCTGCGCCAGCTTCACGCCCAGCGCCGCGTTGACTTCGTATCCCATGCAGGAGTAGCCGTACTCCACGTGGTAGGTGTTTTCCGCGCGGTTGCGCCAGACGCGCTGCAGATCGCCTGGCAGGCTGCCCGCCGCCGCGACGATCACCGCCTCGGCCGGCAGCGTTTCATTCAGTACCCCAAGAACGCTGCTCTGGGTCAGGGTGGAGTCGGTGATCTGGCGGAACTCGCGATACACCGATTCACGATCGAGATGATCGTCGATCTCCGGCACAAAGGATTTCTCCTGCCACACCGCCTGGTAGACGCGCTGGGTCTCTTTTAACTGACGGCTCTGCACGCTCTCGATCTGCGCGCCCCAGCCGGCCTGCCAGCCGCTGTCCGCCAGCGCCGCGTCGAGAGCGGTCATCGCTTCCCGGGCGTCCGCCAGCATGGCAATGCCGTCCAGCTTCCAGGCGTCGAAGTTGCTGACGTTAATATTCAGGAAACGGACCTCCGGGTGCTGGAAAATCCATTTCGAGGCGGTGGTAAAATCGCTGAAGCGGGTGCCGACGCCGATCACCAGGTCGGCCTCTTTCGCCAGCAGGTTCGCCGCCAGACAGCCCGTCTCGCCGACGCCGCCGACGTTCAGGGGGTGAGACGAGACCACCGTCCCCTTCCCGGCCTGGGTTTCGGCGAAGGGCACCCCGTAGCGCTCGGCGAAACGGGACAGCGCTTCGCCCGCGCCGGAGTATTTCACCCCGCCGCCGCAGACGATCAGCGGTTTACGGCTGCCTTTGATGGCCGCCACGGCGTCCGCCAGCTGCGCGGCGCTGGCCGGGCGGCGGTCGAGACGGTGCACGCGGCGCGCAAAGAAGGATTCCGGGTAATCCCAGGCTTCGCCCTGCACGTCCTGCGGCAGGCACAGCGTTACCGCGCCGGTTTCCGCCGGGTCGGTCAGGACGCGCATGGCGTTGATGCAGGCGCTCATCAGCTGTTCCGGGCGGGTAATGCGGTCCCAGTATTTGCTGACTGCGCGGAAAGCGTCATTGGTGCTGATGCTGAGATCGTAGCTCTGTTCAATCTGCTGGAGCACCGGATCCGGCTGGCGGGTGGCGAAGACATCGCCCGGCAGCAGCAGCAGTGGGATGCGGTTGGCGCTGGCGGTGCCGGCGGCGGTGATCATGTTGGCCGCTCCCGGACCGATGGAGGAGGTGCAGGCGATAATCTGCCGGCGCAGGGCCTGGCGGGCAAAACCGGTGGCCGCGTGGGCCATCCCCTGCTCGTTGCGCCCCTGATAGACGCGCATATCGCCGCTGTCCTGCTCCAGCGCCTGCCCCAGCCCCAGGACGTTGCCATGGCCGAAAATCGCGAAAATGCCTTTCACGAACTTCAGCTCTACGCCATCCACTTCCAGGTACTGGTTATCGAGGAACTTCACCAGCGCCTGCGCCGTTGTCAGTCTCAGTTTGCCCATGATGCACAATCCTTATTGTTCAGTATTTGTGTGTGGCGTCGCGCCGATGCCGCCGGGGCCGTCGTTCACGTCACTGGAATACCTGTGGATTATAGGCAAACATTTTTTTCATTAAATACAAATACAGAAGAAATATTTCATTTTGCGAGAAGGATCAAACTCTCTACCCATTTCATACGTTTCACTTACATTCCAGACACGTTTTCGGGCCCTTTTTTGCCGCACCAGACGGCAATATCCCCTTAAAAATCATAGGTAAATGGATGACATTTGGCGTTTCATTTTCCCCCGGGTCGACAGAGGGGGCGATCCGCGCTCGCGCGAGGCTCAGTGCGGCAGAGTGGTAGATCCCTCACACTTTTGGTTTTTTAATTTCGAACGAGTTTGCAAATGAAATATTTATTTCTCAAACTAAGGGTAACCAATAACCCTCAGGCTGTTCACGGAGTCGACGTCGGGATCCCGACCCTTCCAGGCAGCAGACACCAAAAAGGAAATCCTAGCTATGAATGCAGCAGTAAAGCGGCTCGACGTCATCTGTATAGGTCGGGTGGCCGTCGACCTCTATGCCCAGCAGATTGGTTCGCGGCTAGAAGACGTTGCCAGTTTCGCGAAATATCTCGGCGGCTCCTCCGGCAACGTGGCCTTTGGCACCGCGATTCAGGGGCTGAAATCGGCCATGCTGGCGCGCGTTGGCGATGAACACAACGGCCGTTTCCTGCGCGAAACGCTCAACCGCGCCGGGGTGGATACCGAGTATCTGATTACCGACAAATCTCGCCTGACCGCGCTGGTGATGCTGGGGATTAAGGATCAGGAGACCTTCCCCCTGATTTTCTACCGCGATAACTGCGCCGATATGGCCTTAACGCCTGACGACATTAGCGAGGAGTATATTGCCTCCTCCCGGGCGCTGGCGGTGACTGGCACCCACCTGTCGCACGCCAACACCCGCGCCGCGGTGCTGAAGGCGCTGGAGTACGCCCGCCGTCACGGCCTGCGCACCGCGCTGGATATCGATTACCGTCCGGTGCTGTGGGGGCTCACCTCGCTCGGCGATGGCGAAACCCGTTTCATTGAGTCCGGACCGGTCACCAGCCAGCTGCAGGAAGTGCTGCATCTGTTCGATTTGGTGGTGGGAACCGAAGAAGAGTTTCATATTGCCGGGGGCAGCACCGATACCCTGACCGCGCTGAAAAATGTGCGCAATGCCACCAAAGCCACTCTCGTCTGCAAGCGCGGGCCGATGGGCTGCGTGGTGCTGGAAGGCGACATCCCGGACAGCTGGGACCAGGTGCCGCTACAGCAGGGCGTGCGCGTGGAGGTTCTCAACGTGCTGGGCGCCGGGGATGCCTTTATGTCGGGTCTGCTGCGCGGCTGGCTCAACGACGAAGGCTGGGAGCAGGCTTGCCGTTACGCCAACGCCTGCGGGGCGCTGGTGGTCTCCCGCCACGGCTGCGCGCCGGCGATGCCGACCAAAGTCGAACTCGATGACTACCTGCAGCGCGCCGAATCGGTGCCGCGCCCGGACGTCGACGAGCGCCTCAACCACCTGCACCGGGTCACCAGCCGCCGTCAGCAGTGGCCGGAGCTGTGCATTTTCGCCTTTGACCATCGTAAACAGCTGGCCGATCTGGCGCGGGAGACCGGGCGCGACGAAGCCTGCATTCCGCAGCTCAAGCTGCTGTTGTTGGCCGCGGCCGAAGCGGCGGCGCAGGAGGCAGGTCTCGATCAGCGCAGCGGCATTCTGGCCGACGGTACCTACGGCCAGCGTGCGCTCAACGCCATTACCGGCAAGGGCTGGTGGATCGGGCGCCCTATCGAACTGCCCAGCTCGCGACCGCTGCGTCTGGAGCATGGCAACATCGGCTCGCAGCTGATCGACTGGCCGCTGGAGCATGTCGTCAAATGCCTGGTCTTCTATCACCCGGACGACCCGGCGGCGCTGCGTGCAGAGCAGGATGCCCTGCTGCTCGAGGTCTGGCAGGCCTGTAACAAGTCAGGCCATGAACTGCTGCTGGAGGTGATCCTGCCGGAAAATGGCCCGGACAAAGACGAGCGCCATTACCACACTATGCTGGAACACTTCTATCAGCTGGGGATCAAGCCGGACTGGTGGAAGCTGCCGCCGCTCTCCAGCGCCAGCTGGCAGCAGATCACCGCGCTTATCGAGCGTGAAGATCCGTGGAGCCGCGGGATCCTGATCCTCGGGCTTGACGCGCCTTCCGACAAACTGCGCGCCGGTTTCGCCGAGGCGGCCGCACACCCGATGATCAAAGGTTTCGCCGTCGGGCGCACCATCTTTGGCCAGCCGTCGCGGCGCTGGATGCAGGGTGAGCTCAGCGATGAGGCCCTGATAGAGGAAGTGAAACGCAACTACCTGACGCTTATTGGCTACTGGCGCGAAGCCCGCCGCTGATCCCCCGACGCCCGTCTCCGTCACCTTGCGGAGCGGGCGTTTTTCTGTTTCTTCGTGAAATGAATCGCGTATTTCGTCGCAATAAATGAAAAATTCGCTTCATTTGGTACACTGGAAGCCATATTCCTTCCATTTTCTCAGAGCGCACTTTATGGCCAATAACCCAACACAGCTGACCATCCTGCAGGATGAAATCAGGCGTCGCTACGATACGTTAAGCAAACGCCTGAAACAGGTCGCCCGCTATATCCTTGATAACAGCAATAGCGTGGCTTTCGATACCGTGGCCTCCATTGCGCAACAGGCGGATGTTCCCCCTTCCACGTTGATTCGTTTTGCCAACGCCTTCGGCTTCAGCGGCTTTAACGAAATGAAACAGATGTTCAAGCAACATTTGATGGAAGAGACCGCCAACTATACCGAGCGCGCCCGTCTTTTCCGCCAGACCACCAGCGATGAGTCCAGCCCGCCGGAAACGCCGACGGAAATCCTCAATATGTTCACGATGGTGAACAACCAGGCGCTGCAGCAGCTGGCGATGCAGACCTCCAGCGATGATCTGGAGCGCGCGGTGGCCCTGCTGGGCGAGGCGGAAAATATTTACGTCATTGGTCTGCGCCGGTCGTTTAGCGTCGCCTCCTATCTGACCTATGCGCTGCGTCACCTCGATCGCAAAGCCTTTCTGATCGACGGCCTCGGCGGCATGTTCACCGAGCAGCTGAGTCTGGTCGGCCCGAAAGACGTGGTGGTGGCGGTGAGCTTCTCGCCGTACGCCCGGGAAGTGGTCGAGCTGGTGGAGCTGGGCGCGCAGCGCAAAGCGCGGCAGATCGCCATTACCGACAGCCAGGTCAGCCCGCTGGCGGCCTTCAGCGATGTCTGCTTTGTGGTGCGTGAAGCGCAGGTGGATGGCTTCCGCTCGCAGGTTGCTTCCCTGTGTCTGGCCCAGACGCTGGCGGTCTCGCTGGCGCTGAACAGCAGCCAGGAGTCCGAGGCCAAGCAGAAGGCGTGAGATAGGCTGCCTGGCGTTTGTTACTCGGCGGCGCAGTATAGGCTTACGGGAGGATGCCGTAGGCCGGATAAGCGTAGCGCCATCCGGCACAAGACGGGTACAGTGCCGGAGGTTCCTCCCCGGCGGCGCTGCGCTTGCCGGGCCTGGGGTATATGCGCCTGCGGGGTGCCGGAGATAATGTTATTGGTATGCAACTCTATTAATCCGGGTAAAGCGTTTGTCGCATGTGATTTCAGCGCACATTGCGCTCCCGGTTAATCGTCTGCGTTCTGTCTCTTATGGCGCAGGGAGCGCACAGGGGGCGGCCAGTCGCCGCCGCCCCCTGTACCCCCGGGCTCCGGCCAGCAAAATCGCCGCTACGCGGTCCCTTCGACTTATCCCTGCAGGCTTCGGGTCGGGCCGAGGCAGCGTCCCTGCAAAACACGGCCCTCAGCCCGCATCCATGCGGGCTGCCCCGGCCTTCCGGGAACGTCTCAGCGATTTTGAGGCCGTCAGCACCGGCAGTTTCAGCAACAATGGTGAATAAATTAACGGCAGGTCGCACGAACCGTATGCCGGGCAAGGCGTGAGCCGCCGCCCGGCATAAAAGCAGCGCCGTGCCTGTGGTCATCGCCCGGCGGCGCTGCGCTTGCCAGGCCTGGGGTATATGGGCTTACGGGAGGCTCCCGTAGGCCGGATAAGGCGAAGCCGCCATCCGGCACAAAGGCAGGTATGGCGCCGGAGGTGTCCTGCCCGGCGGCGCTGCGCTTGCCGGGCCTGGGGTATAGGAGCTTACGTGAGGATGCCGTAGGCCGGATAAGCGTAGCGCCATCCGGCACAAAGGCGGGTATGGCGCCGGAGGTGTCCTCCCCGGCGGCGCTGCGCTTGCCGGGTCGGGAGTGGGATTCCGCGGAGCGTTTCGCGAAAAAACACCTACCGCCCTCAAACAGGAAGGCCGGTTAGCATCGCTAACCGGCCTTCTTTATCCGCTTCTGCACCGCGCGTCAGTCGTGGCGCGGGTACTCCGGCGTGTTGATCCAGGCGTGGTCATCTTCCCAGGTGAACAGCCATTTCCGGTCCGGCCCGGCCATCACGTTCAGATAGTAGCTATCGTAACCGGCAATCGCCGCCACCGGATGGTAACCGCGCGGCACCATCACCACATCGTGGTTGTAGGGCGCCATACAGGCGTCCAGGCTGCGGTCGTCGGTGTAGACCCGCTGGAAGGCAAAGCCCTGCGGCGGATCGAAGCGGTGATAGTAGGTTTCTTCCAGCTGCGTCTCTTTGCCCGGCTGGGCGGTATCATGCTTATGCGACGGCCACGAACTGGTGGCCCCCTCGTCGGTGTAGACTTCCACCACCAGCAGGCAGTCCGCCTCGGCGCTGTCCGGCAGAATATTATGCACCCGACGCTGGTTGCGCCCTTTCCCACGGTGCTCTACCCCGACGTCTTCCGGCCGAATGAGGCGTGCCGGGAAGCGGCCTTTGCCCGGCGCGCTGCATACCGCCAGCTCCAGATCGGAATCGGCAGTCACCTCGACTTTATCCTGCGGCGGGACGTAGACCGACCACGGCGGGGTGCGTTCAAACGGCGACATCCGTTTACCGAGATTCGGGAAATCGGCATGTTGCGTTTTCACCGACGCCAGCCCGGCGACCAGCACCAGGCACAGCTCGCGATCGCCGCTCTCCAGCGTCACGGTCTGCCCTTTTTTCAACATCCAGACATCAAAGCCGATATAGCGCCAACCGGCGCTTTGCGGCGTAATATGCTGGATCTGTCCCTCTTTTCGCGATTTAGCCAGTAACGACATGGCGCTCTCCTTCGCCGATTAACCTAACGTCGGCATGCTGAATTCAGATACGGTCTGCTGACCTGCCGGCCAGCGTACGGTGGCGGTCTTCATACGCGTGTAGAAGCGTACGCCGTCCGGCCCATGGACATTCAACGCGCCAAACACCGAGCGCTTCCAGCCGCCGAAGCTGTGGAACGCCATCGGCACCGGGACCGGCACGTTCACCCCAACCATCCCCGCCTGCACGTCGTGGACGAATTCACGCGCGGTGTGGCCGTTGCTGGTGAAAACGGCGCTGCCGTTGCCAAACTCGTGGCTGTTGACCAGCTCAAGAGCGCTGTCATAGTCCGCCGCGCGCACAATCCCCAGCACCGGGCCAAAGATCTCTTCGCGCCAGATGGTCATCTCCGGGGTGACGTGATCGAACAGGGTGCCGCCGACATAGTAGCCCGTGTCGTAACCCGGCACGCGCAGTTTGCGGCCATCGACCACCAGTTTTGCCCCTTCGCTTTCGCCTTTATCAATATAGCCGAGCACTTTTTTCTGGTGGGTATCAGACACCACCGGTCCCATCTCGTTCTCTTCCTGGCCGCGCATGCAGCCCGGGCCTACTTTCAGTGCTTCCACCAGCGGCTTCAGGCGGGCGATCAGTTTGTCGGCGGTTTCATCTCCCACCGCCACCACCACCGGCAGCGCCATGCAGCGCTCGCCTGCGGAGCCAAAAGCGCCGCCCATAATGGCGTTAACGGTAGCGTCGAGATCGGCATCCGGCATCACAATCGCGTGGTTTTTGGCGGCGCCGAAGGCCTGCACTCGCTTGCCGTGGGCGCTGGCGGTCTTATAGATATACTCCGCCACGCCGGAGGAGCCGACGAAGCTCACCGCCGCAATACGCGGATCAGTGTACAGCTGCTCAGCATCTTCATTGCTGCAGTGCACGACGTTAAACACGCCGTCCGGCAGACCAGCCTCTTTCAACAGCTCTGCCAGACGCACAGCGGCCGTCGGCGCCAGCGCGGGCGGCTTGAGGACGAAACTGTTGCCGCAGGCCAGCGCCAGCGGGAACATCCACATCGGCACCATCGCCGGGAAGTTGAACGGGGTGATCCCTGCCACCACGCCCAGGGGCTGCATCAACGAGTAGCTGTCGACGCCGGTGCCGACGTCAGAGGAGTATTCGCCTTTAATCAGGTGCGGGATCCCGCAGGCGAATTCGACCACTTCCATACCGCGGGTCAGCTCGCCCAGCGCATCCGACCACACCTTACCGTGCTCGCTGACGATGATCCCCGCCAGCTCTTCCACGTGCTGCTCCAGCAACATTTTGAAGTTGAACAGCACGCGGGCGCGGCGCAGCGGCGTGGTACGGGACCAGCTGTCAAACGCATCGCGAGCAACCTGAATCGCCTCGGAGACTTCCTGCGCGGTTGACACCGTGACTTCGCGCACCGCTTTGCCCGTCGCCGGGTCATACACCGGCATCGTTTCGTTGCTGCTGCTGATAACGGTTTTCCCGCCAATAAAGTTTCCTGTGATCGTCATGTTCTCGCCTCATAGTGAAGGGGGCCAGCGCACACCGGCCCGTCGCTGATTCTGCTGTGCTATAACCGTAGTAAAATGAAATTTATATTTCAACATTGTTGTGAAATGAAATTTCATTTTGGTGATAACAGTCGCATTTTGCGCTAACCGGTCGCCTGTGCGCTTCCCGCATCGCGCCTCGTTGCCCTCGACGCCAGGCTTCCCGCCGCTGTCGCGCCGGTAGTCGGTGCCGGTGATATTTTGCGAGACAGCTCAAACATTCATCATTTCCATTCTTGCTAATTTTGGAATAAACGTTTTGACTGTTAGCCAATTGAACGAACCTACCCCTCTTCCGTCAGGAGTGTCCTATGGCCATCGCAATGCAACGTTTTTGTATTAACCGCAAAATCGCGCCAGCGCTCAGCATTGAAGCGTTTTTCCGTCTGGTGAACCGTCTGGGCCTGAATAAGGTCGAGCTGCGCAACGATTTACCCAGTGGAAAAGTGACCGACGATCTGAGCCATCAGCAGGTGCGCGAGCTGGCGGCGCGCTACCACATCGAGATCCTGACGATTAACGCGGTCTACCCCTTTAACCGTCGTAGCGAAGAGGTGCGGCAGTTGACCGAATCGCTGCTGAAAGAGGCCCAGGCCATCGGCGCCAAATCGCTGGTGCTCTGTCCGCTCAACGACGGCAGCGAGGTGCCGGCCAGCGAAACCCTGGGCGCCCTGCGCGACCTGGCGCCGCTGTTTGCCTTCTATGGCATCCACGGCCTGGTGGAGCCGCTGGGCTTCCCGCAAAGCTCGCTGCGTTCTGCACATCAGGCGCAGACGCTGATCCACGACGCCCGCGTGCCGTTTAAGCTGCTGCTCGACACCTTCCATCACCATCTTTACCCGCAGGCGGCGGACGAGTTCAGCCAGGTGGAGGTGGCGGATATCGGGCTGGTGCACCTTTCAGGAGTTGACGATAGCCGTCCGCGCGAGCAGCTCACCGATGCCGAGCGCATCATGCTAACCCCGAAGGATCGTCTCGGCACCTGCGAGCAGGTTAAAGCGCTGGAAGCCCGCGGCTATCAGGGGGTGTACGCTTTTGAGCCCTTCGCCCCCGAGCTGGCGCAATGGAGCGAAGCGGATATCGAGCGCGAAATTGAGCAGAGCATCGCGCTCATCCAGCGCCACTGCGCCTGAGACCCTCACGGTACAGCGTGCGCGGCGCGTGACGATTTTCCCAACGCCGGACGACGAGGTTGCCTATAATCGTCGCAGGATAAATGGAGGAATCGACCATGAGCTCACCCCTGTTGATTGCGCGCACGCTGGATAACGCGCTCTATTTACTGCCCGCGATGGCCAACCGCCATGGGCTTATCACCGGTGCGACCGGCACCGGTAAAACCGTCACCCTGCAGAAGCTGGCTGAGTCGTTCTCGGAGATTGGCGTGCCGGTATTTATGGCCGACGTCAAGGGCGACCTGACCGGCATTGCCGCCGCGGGGCAGAGCTCAGAGAAACTGCAGGCGCGGCTGGAGAAGATCGGCGTCAGCGACTGGGAGCCGCATGCCAACCCGGTGGTGCTCTGGGATATCTTTGGCGAGAAGGGCCACCCGGTGCGGGCGACGGTTTCCGATCTCGGCCCCCTGCTGCTGGCGCGCCTGCTCAATCTCAACGAGGTGCAGAGCGGCGTACTGAACATTATTTTCCGCATCGCGGACGACCGCGGCCTGCTGCTGCTCGACTTCAAAGACCTCCGCGCCATCACCCAGTTTATCGGCGATAACGCCAAGTCTTTCCAGAACCAGTACGGCAATATTAACAGCGCCTCGATCGGCGCCATCCAGCGCGGGCTGTTGACCCTGGAGCAACAGGGCGCCGAGCACTTCTTCGGCGAGCCGATGCTGGATATTGCCGACTGGATGCGCGTCGATGCCAGCGGTAAAGGGGTGATCAATATCCTTAGCGCCGAAAAGCTCTACCAGATGCCGAAGCTGTACGCCGCCAGCCTGCTGTGGATGCTCTCCGAGCTCTACGAGCGCCTGCCGGAAGCCGGCGACCTCGATAAACCGAAGCTGGTGTTCTTCTTCGATGAGGCGCATCTGCTGTTCAACGACGCGCCGCAGGTGCTGCTGGATAAAATTGAACAGGTGATCCGCCTTATCCGCTCCAAGGGCGTCGGCGTCTACTTTGTCTCGCAGAACCCGGCGGATATTCCCGACGCCGTGCTCGGCCAGCTGGGCAACCGCGTGCAGCATGCCCTGCGCGCTTTTACGCCGAAGGACCAGAAGGCGGTGAAAACCGCCGCCCAGACCATGCGCGCCAACCCGGCCTTCAGTACCGAGCAGGCGATCCAGGAGCTGGGCACCGGCGAGGCGCTGATCTCCTTCCTCGATGAGAAAGGCAGCCCGTCGGTGGTCGAGCGGGCGATGGTTATCGCCCCCTGCTCGCGAATGGGGCCGGTCAGCGATGACGAGCGCAATGGTCTGCTGAACCACTCGCCGCTGTACGGCAAGTATGAGGAGGAGGTGGACCGCGAGTCGGCTTTCGAAATGCTGCAGCAAGGGGTGCAGGTCGCCACCGGGCAGCAGTCGGCTCCGCCGGCGAAGGGCCAGCAGAACGGCGATGACGACGGGCTGCTTGGCGGCCTGAAAGATATCCTGTTCGGCAGCACCGGCCCGCGAGGCGGTAAACGCGACGGTATCGTGCAGACCGCAGCGAAAAGCGCGGTTCGCCAGGTCACCAATCAGATCGTCCGCGGCATGCTGGGCAGCCTGCTGGGCGGACGCAAGCGCTAAAAAAAAGCCCCCTCATCGCTGAGGGGGCTTACGTTTCAGGCTTACCCGCTAGGCCTTGCGCATCATCAGCCAGAGGCTTATCAGGAAGAAGCTGGCGCTCGGCAACAGCGCGCCGATGATCGGCGGTATGCCGTAGACCAGGGTCAGCGGGCCGAAAATCTGGTCGAGGACATAGAAGATAAAGCCGAAGCTAATCCCCGTCACCACCCGGACGCCCATCGGCACGCTACGCAGCGGGCCAAAGATAAACGACAGCGCCATCAGCATCATCACCGCCACCGACAGCGGCTGGAAGATTTTGCTCCACATATTGAGCTGGTAGCGTCCCGGATCCTGGCCGCTGGACTTCAGGTATTTCACATAGTTGTGCAGCCCGCTGATCGACAGCGCATCCGGATCCAGGGCAACCACGCCCAGTTTGTCCGGCGTCAGGTTGGTTTTCCAGGTGCCGCTCACCATCTGCGACCCGGTCACCTGCTTTGGATCGGTCAGGTCGGATTCATCCACCTGCGACAGACGCCACACTTTATTTTCGCTATCGAATTTTGCCGAAGCGGCATAGCGCACCGACTGTAAACGACGCTCCGGGTTGAAGGCATAGATGCTGACGCCCCCCAGCTCATCGTTGCCTTTTACGCGTTCGATATAGACAAAGTTGTGGCCATCTTTCGCCCACAGCCCCTGCTGGGTTGAGAGCAGCGAGCCGCCGTACATCTGCTGGGCACGGTAGTTGCGCGCCATCTGTTCGCCCTGCGGCGCCACCCACTCGCCGATGGCCATGGTCAGCAGCACCAGCGGGATCGCGGTTTTCATTACCGCCAGCGCTACCTGCAGCCGGGTGAAACCTGATGCCTGCATCACCACCAGTTCGCTGCGCTGGGCCAGCATCCCCAGCCCCAGCAGCGCGCCAAGCAGCGCCGCCATCGGGAAGAAGATCTGGATGTCCTTCGGCACGCTGAGGATGGTGTAGAGACCAGCGCCCAGCGCATCGTAGCTGCCCTGCCCGGACTTTTTCAGCTGATCGACAAACTTGATAATGCCGGAGAGCGACACCAGCATGAACAGGGTCATCATGATGGTGTTGAAAATCGTCTTACCGATATAACGGTCAAGTACGCCAAACGCCTGCATCAGGCCGCTCCTTTATTAAAACGGGCGCGGAAGCGGCGCATCGGCACCGTGTCCCACAGGTTTAACAGCACCGCCAGCGCAAAATAGAGCAGGTTAATCGCCCACATCCAGATAGCCGGGTCCATTTTGCCTTTGCCGCCGTTCGACTTAATCGACGTTTGCAGCAGGAAGAACACCAGGTAAAGCAGCATCGCCGGCAGCATCGACAGCACGCGGCCCTGACGCGGGTTCACCACGCTGAGCGGCACCACCATCAGCGCCATAATGAAGACGGTCGCCACCAGCGTGAAGCGCCAGTGCAGCTCGGCGCGCGCGCGGTCGGTGTGGGTTTTCCACAAGGTGCGCATATCCATCTGTTCGGTGTCGTCCGGATCGGCGCTCACCGCCTGGTGGCCGATAATAGCCTGATAGTTATTGAAGTCGGTAATGCGGAAGTCGCGCAGCATCGCGGTGCCTTCAAAGCGGGTGCCCTTGTTGAGGGTCACCACCTGCGAGCCGTCTTTCTGCTGCGACAGCTCGCCGGAATCCGCCACCACCACCGAGGGGCGCGCATTGCCTTTCGGACGCAGCTGGGCAAGGAAGACGTCATGGAAGCGGTTGCCGTTGACGCTTTCGATAAACATCACCGCGTTACCATCGCTGGCCTGCTGGAACTGGCCCTGGGCCAGCGCCGCCATACCGGGGTTAGCTTTAGCTTCGGCCAGCACTTCGTCCTGATGGCGCGACGACCACGGCCCCGCCCACATAACGTTCACCGCCGCCACCGCGCCGGTGAACAGCGCGAGAATCATCGCCGCCTTGATCAGCACGGCTTTGCTCAGGCCGCAGGCGTGCATCACCGTAATTTCACTTTCGGTGTACAGCTTGCCGAGGGTCATCAGCAGGCCAAGGAACAGACTTAACGGCAGGATAAGCTGCGCCATCTCCGGGATGCCGAGCCCCAACAGCGAGAGCACCAGATTGGTTGGGATATCGCCATCCACCGCGGCGCCGAGGATCCTGACTAATTTCTGACAAAAGAAAATCAGTAACAGGATGAATAGGATCGCCAACTGGCTTTTCAGCGTCTCACGAACCAGATATCTTATGATTATCACTATAAATACGCCCGTAAAAACCCGTTTTAGTGCAGGAAAATTGCTTGTTTCATGGCTTAAACGTCATTTATTCTCTTTGGTCGTCGAAAACGTCGCTAAGATTAAATGACTCATCGGTTCTGCATGTCAGGATCTTTTCTGACGAACCCAGGCCTTAATAACGTTAAGATTAACACGAAGTCACCGCAACAGCGGATATGAGTTACGAAAGCTTGCAATTATATACTCAATGGATTTCGAGTTGTAAGAAGGCAGCAGGGCTGTGGCCCCTGGCGCGCACAATGTGCCACGTCAGGGTAAGCAGGCGCAGCCGGCGCATCTGCAACTTGAAAGGCGACGAGTATAGCCGTAGCCACCACTGTTGTCTTTAAGATTCAGGAGCATAGTGCATGGAGTTCAGTGTAAAAAGCGGTAGCCCGGAGAAGCAGCGGAGCGCCTGTATCGTGGTCGGCGTCTTTGAACCACGTCGCCTCTCCCCCATCGCCGAACAACTCGATAAAATCAGCGACGGCTACATCAGCGCCCTGCTGCGTCGCGGCGAGCTGGAAGGCAAACCTGGCCAGACGTTATTGCTGCACCATGTGCCAAACATTCTGTCTGAGCGCATTCTGCTGATTGGCTGCGGCAAAGAGCGCGAGCTGGATGAGCGTCAGTATAAGCAGGTCATCCAGAAAACCATCAATACCCTGAATGATACCGGCTCAATGGAAGCCGTCTGCTTCCTGACCGAGCTGCACGTCAAAGGCCGTAACAACTACTGGAAAGTTCGCCAGGCGGTTGAAACCGCCAAAGAGACGCTGTACAGCTTCGACCAGCTGAAGACCAACAAAAGCGAGCCGCGTCGCCCGCTGCGTAAAATGGTCTTTAACGTGCCGACCCGTCGCGAGCTGACCAGTGGCGAACGCGCCATTCAGCATGGCCTGGCGATTGCCGCCGGCATCAAAGCGGCGAAAGATCTTGGCAATATGCCGCCGAACATCTGTAACGCCGCCTATCTGGCCTCTCAGGCGCGTCAGCTGGCCGATACCTACAGCAAAAACGTCATCACCCGGGTGATCGGCGAACAGCAGATGCGCGAGCTGGGGATGAACGCCTACCTCGCCGTCGGCAATGGGTCGCAGAACGAGTCGCTGATGTCGGTCATCGAATATAAAGGTAACCCGGCTGAGGACGCGCGCCCTATCGTGCTGGTCGGTAAAGGCCTGACCTTCGACTCCGGCGGTATCTCCATCAAGCCTGCCGAAGGCATGGACGAGATGAAGTACGACATGTGCGGCGCGGCGGCGGTGTACGGCGTGATGCGGATGGTTGCCGAACTGCAGCTGCCGCTGAACGTCATCGGCGTGCTGGCGGGCTGTGAAAACATGCCTGGCGGCCGCGCCTATCGTCCGGGTGACGTCCTGACCACTATGTCCGGCCAGACGGTGGAAGTGCTGAACACCGACGCCGAAGGCCGCCTGGTGCTGTGCGACGTTCTGACCTACGTTGAGCGCTTCGAGCCGGAAGCGGTTATCGACGTGGCGACGCTGACCGGGGCCTGCGTGATTGCCCTCGGCCATCACATCACCGGCCTGATGTCGAACCATAACCCGCTGGCCCATGAGCTGATCGGCGCCTCCGAACTGGCGGGCGACCGCGCATGGCGTTTGCCGCTGGCCGACGAGTTCCAGGATCAGCTGGAGTCCAATTTTGCCGATATGGCGAACATTGGCGGCCGTCCTGGCGGCGCGATCACCGCCGGCTGTTTCCTGTCGCGTTTCACCCGCAAGTACAACTGGGCGCACCTCGACATCGCCGGTACTGCCTGGCGTTCCGGTAAGGCCAAAGGCGCGACCGGTCGTCCGGTGGCGCTGCTGTCGCAGTTCCTGCTCAATCGTGCGGGTTTTAACGGCGAAGAGTGATGTGACATGCCGGGTGGCGGCGATGCCTTACCCGGCCTACAAACGGCAGCACACTGTAGGCCGGGTAAGCGTAGCGCCGCCCGGCTTTGCATTTGAATCCACAACAAGAAGCCCCATATATGAAAAACGCAACGTTCTATCTTCTGGACAATGACGCCACCGTCGACGGCCTGAGCGCCGTCGAGCAGCTGGTGTGTGACATTGCCGCAGAACGTTGGCGCAACGGCAAGCGCGTCCTGATCGCCTGCGAAGATGAACAGCAGGCGATTCGCCTCGACGAGGCGCTGTGGTCGCGGCCGCCGGAGAGCTTTGTGCCGCATAATCTGGCGGGCGAAGGCCCGAGAGGCGGCGCGCCGGTAGAGATTGCCTGGCCGCAAAAGCGCAACAGCAGCCCGCGGGATATTCTTATCAGCCTGCGGCTAAACTTTGCAGATTTTGCCACCGCTTTCACAGAAGTGATAGACTTTGTCCCTTACGAAGACAATCTGAAACAACTGGCGCGCGAACGCTATAAGGCGTACCGCATGGCTGGTTTCAACCTGAACACGGCAACCTGGAAATAATGGAAAAGACATACAACCCACAAGATATCGAACAGCCGCTTTACGAGCACTGGGAAAAGCAGGGCTATTTCAAACCGAATGGTGATGAAAGCCAGGAGAGCTTCTGCATCATGATCCCGCCGCCGAACGTCACCGGCAGTTTGCATATGGGTCATGCCTTCCAGCAAACCATCATGGATACCATGATTCGCTACCAGCGCATGCAGGGCAAAAACACCCTGTGGCAGGCCGGTACCGACCACGCAGGTATCGCTACCCAGATGGTGGTTGAGCGTAAGATTGCCGCTGAAGAAGGGAAAACCCGCCACGACTACGGCCGCGACGCCTTTATCGACAAAATCTGGCAGTGGAAAGCGGAATCCGGCGGCACCATTACCCGTCAGATGCGCCGTCTCGGCAACTCCGTGGACTGGGAGCGCGAGCGCTTCACCATGGACGAGGGGCTTTCCAATGCCGTGAAAGAAGTCTTTGTTCGCCTGTACAAAGAAGACCTGATCTACCGCGGCAAACGCCTGGTTAACTGGGACCCGAAACTGCGCACCGCCATTTCCGACCTCGAAGTGGAAAACCGCGAATCGAAAGGTTCCATGTGGCACATCCGCTACCCGCTGGCCGATGGCGCGAAAACCGCTGACGGTAAAGATTACCTGGTGGTCGCCACCACCCGTCCGGAAACCCTGCTGGGCGATACCGGCGTGGCCGTTAACCCGGAAGATCCGCGCTACAAAGATCTGATTGGCAAATTCGTGGTGCTGCCGCTGGTTAACCGCCGCATCCCGATCGTGGGCGACGAGCACGCCGACATGGAAAAAGGCACCGGCTGCGTGAAGATCACCCCGGCGCACGACTTTAACGACTACGAAGTGGGTCGTCGTCACCAGCTGCCGATGATCAACATCCTTACCTTTGACGGCGACATCCGCGAAAGCGCGGAAGTCTACGACACCAAAGGCAATGAATCCGACGTCTACTCCAGCGAGATCCCGGCGGAGTTCCAGAAACTGGAACGCTTCGCGGCGCGTAAAGCCGTTGTTGCGGCGGTTGACGCCCTCGGCCTGCTGGAAGAGATCAAACCGCACGACCTGACCGTCCCTTACGGCGATCGCGGCGGCGTGGTGATCGAGCCGATGCTGACCGACCAGTGGTACGTGCGCGCGGACGTGCTGGCCAAGCCAGCAGTCGAAGCCGTTGAAAACGGCGACATCCAGTTCGTACCGAAGCAGTACGAAAACATGTACTTCTCCTGGATGCGCGATATTCAGGACTGGTGTATCTCCCGTCAGCTGTGGTGGGGTCACCGCATCCCGGCATGGTATGACAACGACGGCAACGTCTACGTAGGCCGTAGCGAAGACGAAGTGCGTCAGGAAAACAACCTGAGCGCCGACGTTGCCCTGCGTCAGGATGAAGACGTTCTCGATACCTGGTTCTCCTCCGCGCTGTGGACCTTCTCCACCCTCGGCTGGCCGGAAAACACCGATGCCCTGCGTCAGTTCCACCCGACCAGCGTGATGGTGTCCGGCTTCGACATCATCTTCTTCTGGATCGCCCGCATGATCATGATGACCATGCACTTCATCAAAGATGAAAACGGCAAGCCGCAGGTACCGTTTAAGACCGTCTACATGACCGGTCTGATCCGCGATGACGAAGGCCAGAAGATGTCCAAGTCCAAGGGTAACGTCATTGACCCGCTGGATATGGTTGACGGTATCACCCTGCCGGAGCTGCTGGAAAAACGTACCGGCAACATGATGCAGCCGCAGCTGGCGGATAAAATCCGCAAGCGTACCGAGAAACAGTTCCCGAACGGCATCGAGCCGCACGGCACCGACGCCCTGCGCTTCACCCTGGCGGCGCTGGCCTCTACCGGCCGCGACATCAACTGGGATATGAAGCGTCTGGAAGGTTACCGTAACTTCTGTAATAAGCTGTGGAACGCCAGCCGCTTCGTGCTGATGAACACCGAAGATCAGGATTGCGGCTTCAACGGCGGCGAAATGGTGCTCTCCCTGGCCGACCGCTGGATCATCGCGGAATTCAACCACACCGTGAAAGCATATCGCGAAGCGCTGGATAACTTCCGCTTCGATATTGCCGCCGGCATCCTGTACGAGTTCACCTGGAACCAGTTCTGCGACTGGTACCTGGAGCTGACCAAGCCGGTTATGAACGGTGGCAACGAAGCGGAGCTGCGCGGGACTCGCCATACGCTGGTGACCGTGCTGGAAGGTCTGCTGCGCCTGGCGCATCCGATCATTCCGTTCATTACCGAGACCATCTGGCAGCGCGTGAAAGCGATCTGCGGGATCACCGCCGACACCATCATGCTGCAGCCGTTCCCGCAGTACGATGCATCTCAGGTGGATGACGCGGCGCTGGCCGACACCGAATGGCTGAAGCAGGCGATCGTCGCCGTGCGTAACATCCGTGCGGAAATGAACATCGCTCCGGGCAAACCGCTGGAACTGCTGCTGCGCGGCTGCAGCAAAGATGCCGAGCGTCGTGTGAACGACAACCGCAGCTTCCTGCTGAACCTGGCGCGTCTGGAAAGCATTACCGTGCTGCCTGCCGATGATAAAGGTCCGGTCTCGGTGACCAAGATTGTCGACGGCGCCGAGCTGCTGATCCCGATGGCGGGCCTCATCAATAAAGAAGATGAGCTGGCGCGTCTGGCGAAAGAAGTGGCCAAAATCGAAGGTGAAATTGGCCGCATCGAGAGCAAGCTGGCCAACGAAGGCTTTGTCGCCCGCGCGCCGGAAGCAGTGATCGCTAAAGAGCGCGAGAAGCTGGAAGGCTACGCGGAAGCGAAAGCGAAGCTGATTGAGCAGCAGGCGGTGATCGCCGCGCTGTGATCCTCCCGCCCCTTGCCACCCGGCAAGGGGCGTTTTTTATGAAACATCCTCGCTTGCGCTTTCCCCTGTCGCGATGTTATTAACATCATCATTCGTCTTTTTTGGGTAATGAGTCATTGTATGAATACGAGCGTCCCCGCGGCGACGTTGCTGCGTCGCATTACGGCGGCAGACAATGCCGCCATCGCCAGGGTCATCCGCCAGGTCTCGGCTGAATATGGCCTGACCGCCGATAAAGGCTATACGGTCGCCGACCCGAATCTCGATGAGCTGTATGAGCTGTACAGCCAGCCGGGCTCCGCCTACTGGGTGGTGGAGCAAGAGGGGGAAGTGGTTGGCGGCGGCGGCGTCGCGCCGCTCGCCTGCAGCGAGCCGGATATCTGCGAGCTGCAGAAAATGTATTTTATGACCAGCGCCCGCGGCCAGGGGCTGGCGAAGAAGCTGGCGCTGCTGGCGCTGGACTACGCCCGCGAACAAGGGTTTAAGCGCTGCTATCTGGAAACCACCGCCTTCCTGACGGAGGCGATCGGCTTATATGAACATCTCGGCTTCGAGCACATTGACGGGCCGCTGGGCTGCACCGGCCACGTGGACTGCGAAGTACGGATGCTGAAAACGCTGTAGCGCCTCGATATCGCAGGCGTCCCCGGTAGCGCTACGCTTACCGGGGCTACAGTTCGGTAGCCCGGCTAAGCGCAGCGCGAGCCGGGGTATGTCCCGGATGGCACCTTACCCGTGCTCGCGGTGCCGTTTTTTTGTCGGGTGGCGGCTAACGCCTTACCCGACCTACGGCCCGTACCATTGCGAGCTGAAGCTCTCAACGCTATCTCTCCCCATGGCTACTGAAACTGCCGGTGTTAGTGACTACCGGGGCTACAGGGCCCGAATATCGTGGATTACGCCGCTACCGGCACACCGCTGTGAAAGCGGAACTCGGCCTCCGGACGGAGGATCAGCGCCGCTTCCGCCTCGCCGAGCTGGCGCACCCGCTCGCTGATATCTTCTCCGGCAATCTTCTGCGCCAGATCCAGATAGTCCTGATAGTGACGCGCCTCGGAGCGCAGCAGCGACAGGTAGAACTTCTGCAGATCGTCGTCCAGCCACGGCGCCAGGGCGGCAAAGCGTTCGCAAGAGCGGGCCTCGATATAGGCGCCGCATATCAGCTTATCGATCAGCATCACCGGCTCATGCGAGCGCACTTCGCGCCGCAGGCCGCGGGCATAGTTGCTGGCGGTGATTTTGACGTAGGGGATATCGCGCGCCAGCATCATCTCCCGCACCTGCCAGAAGTGATGCAGTTCCTCTTTAATCAATAAAATCATGCTGTCCAGCAGCTGGCGGCCCCACGGGTCGTCGGTCTGCGGCATGGCGCTTTTGTTGATCCGTTTATGCAGGGCGACAAAATCCGGCTCCGGCCCCCGGCGGTAGGTGAAGTCTTCGTACGGCTTCAGGCAGGCCAACAGTTCGTCGGCGTCAGCTTTATCCGCGACGTAGCGACGCACCAGCAGCATGGCGTTCTGCGCCGCTTTCAGCTCGCACACCATGTGGTCGGTCAGCAGCAGCGGCAGGTTTTCCGGCTTGCGGGCTTCGTCAATCCACGCCTGCGGCGTCGGGCAGTGCAGGAAGTTGATAATCGGGGAAAGAATCTGCGGGTAATCCATGAAAGTTCCTTGCTATACGGCGGCAGGCGCCGCCGTATCCATCTACGACATTTGCGACTTAGTGGCGAACACCATCGTCGTCTTCATCGACATACTCTTCGTCATCGTCGTCGCCGTCTTCACCGTTCGGGTCCTCATAATAAGTGCCCCAACCGTCATACTCGACGTCATATTTTTCTGCCAGCGTCATCAGCTGTTCCACCTGGGCATCGATCAGGTCTGCGTTCAGCGCGCATTCGCTCAGAATATCGCAGCAGATGACCATGTCACCCTCTTCCACTTCCAGCTCTTCGGGCTCGGTCACTTCGTAGCCCAGCTTGAACGCTTCAACCGCCACTTTCTCCAGGGTTTCGAAATCGTCTGCAGAGAGGTGATGCTCAATCGTGTACAGTGCGTCCGGATCGCTGCCATCTTCCAGCAGCTCTTCGATAATCAGACGCGTCTCTTCACGCTGTTCTTCCAGGTGTTCCGGGTTTGCCATGGCTCGTTCCTCATAATGTGCGGCAGTTATCCCTATTGTCACATACCGCCGTCATTGCCTCCACTTCTCAGTGAAAGATTTCGATCACAGACTTGCAAATGAATATTCATACATATAAATTGAATTTTAATTCAATTAGTGGCCTATGCCAGGTGAGGGAACCATGTCTGCGTTTTACCAGAAGCATTTTTTAAAGTTACTCGATTTTACGCCTGCAGAAATCACCGCCCTGCTCGAGCTGGCGGCAAAGCTGAAAGCCGATAAGAAAAACGGTATCGAAGTCCAGAAACTGGCAGGAAAAAACATCGCGCTCATCTTCGAAAAAGACTCAACCCGTACACGATGCTCTTTCGAAGTTGCCGCATACGATCAAGGCGCCCGCGTGACCTACCTGGGCCCCAGCGGCAGCCAGATTGGCCATAAAGAGTCGATCAAGGACACCGCCCGCGTGCTCGGACGGATGTACGACGGCATTCAGTACCGCGGCCACGGCCAGGAAGTGGTAGAGACCCTGGCGCAATACGCCGGCGTGCCGGTGTGGAACGGCCTCACCAATGAGTTCCACCCCACCCAGCTGCTGGCGGACCTGCTGACCATGAAAGAGCATCTGCCGGGCAAAGCCTTTAACCAGATGACGCTGGTCTACGCCGGCGACGCGCGCAACAACATGGGCAATTCGATGCTGGAAGCCGCCGCGTTGACCGGTCTGGATCTGCGCCTGGTGGCGCCATCGGCCTGCTGGCCGGAGGCCGCGCTGGTGGAGACCTGCACCGCGCTGGCCAAACAGCAGGGCGGCAACATCACCCTGACGGAAGATATCGCCGCGGGGGTGAAAGGCGCCGATTTTATCTATACCGACGTCTGGGTCTCAATGGGCGAGGCGAAGGAAAAATGGGCCGAACGTATCGCCCTGCTGCGCGACTATCAGGTTAACAGCGCGATGCTGGCGCTGACCGGCAACCCGCAGGTCAAGTTCCTCCACTGCCTGCCGGCGTTCCACGACGACCAGACCACGCTTGGCAAACAGATGGCTGCCGATTACGGCCTGCACGGCGGCATGGAGGTGACTGACGAGGTGTTTGAGTCGGCGGCGAGCGTGGTCTTCGACCAGGCGGAAAACCGGATGCACACCATCAAAGCGGTGATGGTGGCGACGCTTTCACGCTGAAATCAGAAACTAAACGTGTAACGCTCGGCGACGATATACTGTTCTCCATAATGAATAGGCTGATGCTGGCTATCCAGAATTAGCGTTTTCATCAGGAATAACGGTTCGCCGGGCGGTTGCTTCAGCAGCGGTGCGCTGTCAGAATCCGCACGCACCATTTCTACTGTCGTTTCACCCGCATAGGTAGGCACGATCGCATATTTTTCACGCAATAGCTGATACAGCGACCCGCTAAGATCCTCCTGCTGTAAAAAACCTAATCGTTTCAGAGAGTAGTAATTATTCTCTAACATTAACGGCGCATCGCCAGCGATCCTAAGGCGTTGGATATAAAGCACGGAATCATCGCTCTCAAGCTCAAGAAGCTGGCGCGCATTACGATAGTCCCGCAGAATCTCACGACGAGTCACTACGCTATGGGTTGGTAGATGATTAGCATCGCATGCGGCAGTAAAGCTAAGTAAGTGAACAACTTTACGCTCAATTTTAGGCAGACAGACAAAAGTCCCCTTCCCCTGCTTTTTTACCAAATAGCCTTCGGCTACCAGCTCTTTCACTGCGTTGCGCACTGTAATACGGCTGATATTGTAGAGTTCGCTGAGCTCAATCTCGGTGGGGATTTTCTCTCCTTCAGCGAGTTTCCCGGAAGAAATATCGCTGAGGATTTTATCTTTAAGCTGCCTGTATAACGGTACGGAAGTATTCTGTTGCAGTCCAAAATTCGACATAAAAGAGGTACCAGCACGGCCATTAATGCGAAGCAGGATTATAATCGAAGCGCGCACATCAAACTACGACGGCGCGCATATCCTTCAGACCCAGGCCGAAATCGCAGCAAAAGCAGCGCTAACTATCCACAGCACCGGAAACAGCGGCGCAATGGCCTTTAACCACTGACCAAACCCAATGCGCGCAATAGACAACCCAGCCAGCAATACACCGCCGGTAGGAGAGACCAGGTTCGTCAGGCCATTGCCAAATTGATAAGCCATCACCATCGCCTCTTTATTGATACCAACCAAATCGCCTAACGGCGCCAGCACGGGCATAGTGAGCGCGGCCTCGCCCGAAGATGAGGGCACAAAAAAAGTGATGACGTTATGCCCTAATAGCATCAGAGTGGTAAACGCATACTGCGGCAACCCTTCCAGCATTTCAGACAAACCAAATAGCAACGTATCGATAATTCGTCCGTTCTCCGCCACCACCAGAATACCGCGCGCAAGACCTATGACTACGGCGGCGTAGACAAACTCTTTGCACCCTTCGACAAAGCTGTCGGCCATCCCGCTAATACCCATGCGCCCGACGATCCCGGAAAACAGCCCCAGAGCCAGGAACACAGAGCCAATCTCAACCATGTACCAGCCACGCGTGATTAACCCCCATGAGATGACGGCCAGCGCCAGCACAAAGGCGATGATAATTACCCGATCGGCGATGGAAAAATGGACCGACGTATCCTGTATCGACAAAAACTGCTCGCGGTTGCGACAATCATTTTCATATACCGGCGACTTTTGCGGAGTGCGTTTAACACGGTGCGCGTACCACATGGTGTAAGCAATCGCCAGTAGCGTGAAGACCAGCCATGCAATAGCACGTAGCCAAAGCTGCGGATTTCCCTGAATACCCGCTACGCCCTGGGCAATGAGTACAGAGAACGGATTGGTCATTGCGCCAACGTAGCCAATCTGGGTTCCCAGAAAAAGAATCAGGATCGCAGTCATTGAGTCATAACCCAGCGCGAACATCAGGGAGATAAAGATCGCATACAGGGGGATCACCTCCTCGCTCATACCAAAAGTCGCGCCTCCCAGGCTAAACAAGGTCATTGCGATAGGGATAACCAAAATTCCTTTACCTGCCAGGCGTTCAGCCAGCGCCACCAGACCCCGCTCAATTGCGCCAGTACGTAAAATAATGCCAAAAGCGCCACCAACAATGAGCACAAACGCCACTACGTCGGCGGCCTTGATAATCCCCTCCATCGGCGCGGCCAGTACGGCGGCAATACCCTGACGTAGATCGCCCTCGCTGCTGACTTTGTCCAGCAGATGATAAGACCCTGGGATCACTAATGTTTTCGTTTCACCGCCGGGTAAGGTCACTGAGTGATAATCAAAACTGCCGCTGGGAATACACCATGTCAGCAGCGCTACTAATATAATAATGAAGAAAATCAGAGCGTAGCAGTGTGGCATCGCCCACTTTATTTTTGCAATACGCATAATCCGCCTCGATAAGATGTTTATATTATGTTTGCCGTCTTTCGGCATTTTTAGAGTTACAGAAGGTCATGGGTAATACGGCCATCCACCAGGGTCAGTACAACGGTAGAAGTCCGTAACTCATCATTCGGGCAGCTCAACAAATTACGGTCAAAAACCGCGATATCCGCGCGTTTTCCCGGCTCAAGGCTACCGGTCATCTCTTCCATGCCGTGGTGTCGAGCACTATTCAGCGTCCATGCCGTTAAGAGCTGTTGTCGGGTCATTCCGCGTTCGCGGTACCAGCCATTCACGGGTGAACCATCAGGGAACTGACGACTGCAGGCGGCATACATCGAGTCAGGAACAGAAGGAATAAACAGAGGCAGATCGGTGCCAATAGTCACCGTCACGCCAGCCCCAAATAGTGCGGCATAATCGTAGAATTGCGCTTCGCGCTCTTCCCCATAGCGTTCGCGCATATAGGCCCCTGCTTCGCAGGGGTTAAGGAGCAGAATTTGTGCATAAACTTCGGCAAAAAGGCCGAGCTCAGCCATTCTGGGAATATCGTTTGGATGCGGACATTCCAGATCGCTCAGAGAATGTCTAACCACGCTCTGCGGGTGACGCTTACGGCATTCGGCAAAAATATCAATACAGCGGCGAATTGCGGCATCGCCCTCCGCATTCATACAGCAGTTGAATCCACGAGCATCAGCCAACAAAACCTGCTGGCGCAGGGCATTATAATCAACGGGTCGTTCATTGTTCGTGCCGGGACGATCGGCATAGGGGTAAATCATATCGCCGGTATGATCGGCAATAACGCCATCGACCATAAATTTAAAGCCATGAAACCGCAGCCATGGCGAATGAAAGCGGCGTCGGGCCTGTTCACCGAAAGCAAGATCGACAGGCGCAGATACGGGCTGAGAAACAATGCTTACTCTCAGCAATAGCGCATCCTCTTTTTCCAGTTCATCCCAGGCATTCATCAACTGCGGCGCATCGTTGAAACAAACGTCTTTTATTGCCGTGATTCCCTGCCCGGCAAGTCGGGCCATAAATGCCCGCATTTCTTTTTTTAACTGTGCGGTATCAGACAGCATCTCATCCAATAATGCGATTCTCGCCTCCGCGCTGCACTCTTCAGCGGTAAAGCCATAAAGCTCCACGGCGGCACGGTTCATCCAGCAATAGCTTTTGTCATCGTTAATGGCGACAACCGGTCTCTGCGGGAAAGCGTCATCCAATAGTCTGGCATCAGGCACCGCTCCCCAACGGGCAGCAGACCAGCCCCAGCCATAGAGGCTTTTCTCCTCAGGGAGAAGTTTTTCTGAATCCTGTAATAGTTCAAGGGCATGATTACTATCGCGGGCGGCATGGAGATCGACGCCACGCTGCATGCTCATATAGCCGGTAAAAAACGTGTGATTATCGCAAAATCCGGGACAAATCAGGCGATCGCCAAGTTCGATAAAGCGAGTTCTTTCACCTCTCCAGGTTTGAATATCTTCCCCATTCGCTATCATCGCCGCGATAGCGCCGTTTTTAATGACTACATATCCGCTAAATAGCTCATTTCTGGCAGCAGTAAAAATAGCATCAGAACGTAAAATCAAATCAGCAGTATCACTATGCATAATTCTTTCCTCACGGAAAAAGCGCAGGAATTCCCCTTTCCGCCCGGCTAGCGGACGGAAATCAGTACGGAAAAATGAGAGATGGCGTTATAGGTTAGTAGTGAGTCCCGTAGCCAAATGCCCCTTCTTTCAGGCAAATTTGTGCCGAGAAAGCTGCTGCTTTTTGCAGGCTATTGGTAATCGCTTCGCGCTTGTTACCCGTAGGTTGGGCCAGAAAATGGCAAATGAAAGCGGTAATAAAAGCATCACCTGCACCCATTGTATCGACGGGAGTGACGTAATCGGGCGCCTGCTGATACCAATCCTGCCCGTCAAATAAAATCGCGCCTTCATCTCCACGCGTCGCGCAGACAATGCGACTTCCGCTGGCCTGCGCTTGTTGCACAATTTCACGTGTTTGCGCCAGGCTGTAGTCGGCGCATGAGAAGAAGGCGAAGTCGACGTAACGGCACAGCGGCAGCGCCTGCTCCAGTACAAAGTCATCTGAAAAATCGAAAGAGACAGGAATGTTGAGCTCGCGTAACTGAGGTAAGTGCGTCTCCATATAGCTATAACAGCCGCTATGGATCAGATCAAACTCACGCAGGTATTGCTCATGCTGAAAAATAAAATCCATCGAAGTTGTCTTGCGAATACCCCCGGCGTTCGAACCAAGAAATATCCGTTCTCCCTCTTCGATTTTCAGCTGTGCGCAGCCATTCTCTCCTGCCACCTGCAGACAGTGTGGCCACTTGACGCCAACTTTATCCAGCACCTGCATAACGTGTTCCGCAGCGGCATCATTACCAAAAATCCCCAGATAGGCCGCATTGTGCCCCAGCATGGCCGCATAAGCGGCAAAGTTCAGCGCATTTCCACCGGGATACATAGTCTGAGTATGAACATATTTATCGACGACGTTATCGCCAATTCCAATCACATTCATCATAATTCCCCTTAGTATTCCACCAGCCCCATATAGCGGCGGGTATCCAATGGATGCTGGCGAATGTCGGCAAGCGCAGAACGATATTCACACATGATGCTGTAAAACAGTACCGGGTTGAAAAACTCCACGACTGACGGAGGAAGAACCCCGATGCCCAGTTCTTTAGCATCAACGACTTCCACTTTTTCTGCATACTTGGTGAGGAAGGCCAAAGCTCGCTCATCCATCGCCCGCGTACGGCCTTCGTTCATCAATAAAATAAACGGCGTCTCTTTATTCGTAACTTCAAAAGGTCCGTGGAAGTACTCACCGGAGTGAATAGGTGCGGCATGTAGCCATTGCATTTCCATTAGTGAGCAGATAGCAAAACCATAAGCATGGCCATAAGAAGCTCCGCTGGAGAGGATATAGAAGAGCTTTTCATCTTGATATTTTTGGGCAAAACGCTGGCAGCGATCCGCAACCTGCTGACGGCCATGAGCAATGACGCCATTAATTTGGGTCATTCCCTGTTGGAAATCAGCGTAATTATTGAAACCTTCCACCTGCTGCAACGTATCAACGCACAGGTTGAGGATAATCGCCATCGGATTATCGACCACATTGGTATCGTTACCCCAGGCATAGAGAATGTTGTGACTGGCGTATTCGATCAACTGTGCCTGAGCGTTGTGAGTCAGCGTAATAGTATGCGCTTGATGCTGTTGAGCAAGCTTAGCCGCAGCGACGGATTCCGGCGTGTTGCCCCCGTGCGAACAGACGATAACCAGCGAATTCTCCCCTAACGTTTTCGGCGTCGCGTAGACAAACTCATTGGCGGTATACATGCCGACATGAAGCTTCGTCGCCTCGCTATCCAGGAAGTACTTAGCCGGATACATATCCACTAATGACCCGCCGCAGGCAACAAGGAACACTTGGCGGATTCCGCCTTTGTCTTCTATCTCTTTAGCAACGGCATTAATTATTTCTTTAGTATTCATACAGTAAGAACTCCAGATCTCATTATTGATTGTTCAAATTAGCGGAAACAACATTAATACGTTATATAACGTATTAATGAGATCGCCATCAAAATTTGCACAATGTGCTCGGTATGAGCGTTTGGCTGAAGCAGCAAATGAGAGGGAATAAGAAGTAAAAAAGCGGGAATAGCCAGGAAAAACAAAGAATAGCAATTGTCACAATATGACAATTGCTAGCTCTGGGTAAAAAAGCTCGTCAACTAAACCATCAGCATCTTCACCACCGCTTTGCGCACCTTCGCCGGGGCGCCTACGGCGCACAGCGGTTTATGCACTTCGCCGGGATAAAACACCACAAAGTCCCCTTCGTTAAGGATCACCGTTTTCTCCTGCTGGCCTTCGGCAAGAAAAGCGATGTCTTTCTCCGCCAGCCAGTCGGTCTGCGGCTCTCCTGGCGGCAAGGTGCTGAAGGTCATCCCCTCGCTGCCGCGGAGGACAATCTGGATATCGAGATAGCGAGCATGGTATTCCGCGCGGCGCGCGGCCTGCGGCTCGGTGGTGTCTTCGGAGATCAGATAAAACAGGTTGTCGCCGTCGATAGCGTGTTTACCCAGCGGCGTCGCCTCGCTGACCTGAGCGATAACGTGTTCGATAGCCTCGCGCAGCGCGGCAGGCAGCCATGGCTGCAGATGGTGGATATTGCCAATAATCATTGCTTACCTCAAATATAAAACAGCATTTCATTTCTTTGTCTTATACCCCCATCACCGCTGCCATACCAGTACAGTTTCACGCTTCTTTGCGCTGGCGCACTTTTCGACAGGCAAACGATTACCTGTTTGTGAATGAATCGCTTGATCGTCATAACGGTCTGCGTATAATGCCAGTCGTTTTGCCGGGAGGAAGCATGGCCAATTGCGTACGACATTCTGTCTTAGCGCGTCTCAATGCAGACGCTGGCCTGCCGTTTTTCTTTCCGTTGCTCATTGGATTCCCGAAGCCCCTTATTTAAGGGGCTTTTTTTTTGCCCAGGCGTCAGGAGATAAGCATGGCTAACCCGCTATATCAAAAACATATCATTTCCATAAACGATCTCAGCCGCGAAGACCTCGAACTGGTGCTGGCGACGGCGGCAAAGCTGAAAGCCAATCCACAACCCGAGCTGCTGAAGCATAAGGTTATCGCCAGCTGCTTCTTTGAAGCCTCGACCCGCACCCGCCTCTCTTTTGAAACCTCGATGCACCGCCTGGGCGCCAGCGTGGTCGGCTTTTCCGACAGCGCCAACACCTCATTGGGCAAAAAAGGGGAAACGCTGGCGGATACCATCTCCGTCATCAGCACCTACGTCGACGCCATCGTGATGCGTCATCCGCAGGAGGGCGCCGCGCGCCTGGCGACCGAATTCTCCGGCGGCGTGCCGGTACTGAACGCCGGCGACGGCGCTAACCAGCACCCGACCCAAACCCTGCTCGACCTGTTCACCATTCAGGAGACCCAGGGCCGCCTCGAAAACCTCAACGTGGCGATGGTCGGCGATCTGAAGTATGGCCGTACCGTCCACTCCCTGACCCAGGCGCTGGCCAAATTCAACGGCAACCGCTTCTACTTCATCGCCCCGGACGCGCTGGCCATGCCGCAGTACATCCTCGATATGCTCGATGAAAAAGGCATCGCCTGGAGCCTGCATAGCGCCATCGACGACGTGATGGCGGAAGTGGATATTCTGTACATGACCCGCGTGCAGAAAGAGCGTCTGGATCCGTCGGAATACGCCAACGTCAAAGCGCAGTTCGTCCTGCGCGCCGCCGACCTCGAAGGGGCGCGCGCCAATATGAAGGTGCTGCACCCGCTGCCGCGCATTGACGAAATCACCACCGATGTCGATAAAACACCGCACGCCTGGTACTTCCAGCAGGCCGGTAACGGCATCTTCGCCCGCCAGGCGTTACTGGCACTGGTACTGAATAGCGAGCTGGCACTGTAAGGGGGAATGAGAGATGACACACGACAATAAACTGCAGGTAGAAGCGATCAAACGCGGCACCGTGATTGACCATATCCCGGCGCAGGTCGGCTTTAAGCTGCTCACCCTGTTCAAACTGACCGAAACCGACCAGCGCATCACCATCGGCCTGAACCTGCCCTCCGGCGAGATGGGCCGCAAGGATTTGATTAAAATCGAGAACACCTTCCTGACCGATGAGCAGGTTAACCAGCTGTCGCTGTACGCCCCGCAGGCGACGGTAAACCGCATTGATGATTACGAAGTGGTGGGCAAATCCCGCCCGAGCTTGCCGGATCGTATCGATAGCGTGCTGGTCTGCCCGAACAGCAACTGTATCAGCCACGCCGAACCGGTTTCTTCCAGTTTTGCAGTGAAAAAACGCGCTGATGACATCGCACTCAAATGCAAATACTGCGAAAAAGAGTTTTCTCATTATGTGGTGCTGGCCAACTAAATGCGGTTGGTATTGGTGGTAGGCCTCCCTATAATGGCTACCACCCTACGCTTCGTCCTTCAGGCGGCGTCTGCGCCGGCGATACAGCGCTTACCGCCTGGCGGCAACCTGAATGATTTTGCGTAACATTACTCAGTTCATCTGGAGATAACATGAGCAAAACTATTGCGACGGAAAATGCACCAGCGGCGATTGGCCCCTACGTTCAGGGCGTTGACCTCGGCAGCATGATCATCACCTCTGGCCAGATCCCGGTCGACCCGAAAACCGGCAGCGTCCCGGAAGACGTGTCCGCGCAGGCGCGCCAGTCGCTGAACAACGTGAAAGCGATCGTTGAAGCCGCTGGCCTCACCGTCGGCGATATCGTCAAGACCACCGTATTCGTCAAAGATCTCAACGATTTCGCTACCGTTAACGCCACTTACGAAGCGTTCTTCACCGAGCATAACGCCACCTTCCCGGCGCGCTCCTGCGTTGAAGTCGCACGTCTGCCGAAAGACGTGAAGATCGAGATCGAAGCCATCGCCGTGCGTCGCTGATCGCTCTCGTCGGCATGAAAAAAGGCAGCCCGCAGGCTGCCTTTTTTACGTGGTTCATCCGAAAACGCGTCCCTCACTGCCAGCCGTAGCGGCGGCTGTAGAAGCCCTTCACGGCCTGGGTCAGCACCATATAGCCCGCCAGGATCGCCACCAGCCATGGGAAGTAGCTCAGCGGCAGGGCCTGCAGCTGCAGGTAGCTCGCCAGCGGCGAGAACGGCAGCGCGATCCCCACCGCCATCACCACCAGGGTCATGGCGAACAGCGGCCAGGCGGCCCGGCTCTGAACGAACGGAATGCGCCGGGTGCGGATCATGTGCACAATCAGCGTTTGCGACAGCAGCCCTTCGATAAACCAGCCGGACTGGAACAGGGTCTGCATCTCCACGGTATTGGCGTGGAACACCCACCACATCAGGCCGAAGGTGAGGATATCGAAAATCGAGCTGATCGGTCCAAAGAAGACCATAAAGCGCCCGAGATCGGCCGGGTTCCAGCGCTGCGGTTTGCGGATCTGCTCATCATCGACGTTATCAAACGGGATCGCCACCTGGGAAACATCGTACAGCAGGTTCTGAATCAACAGGTGCAGCGGCAGCATCGGCAGAAACGGCAGGAAGGCGCTGGCCACCAGCACGCTGAAGACGTTGCCGAAGTTGGAGCTGGCGGTCATTTTGATGTACTTGAGCATGTTGGCGAAGGTGCGGCGGCCTTCGATTACCCCCTCCTCCAGTACCATCAGGCTCTTCTCCAGCAGAATGATATCCGCCGCCTCGCGGGCGATATCCACCGCGCCGTCGACCGAGATGCCAATATCCGCCGCGCGCAGCGCCGGAGCGTCGTTGATGCCGTCGCCCATAAAGCCCACCACGTGACCTTCGCGTTTCAGCAGCGTCACGATACGCTCTTTATGCAGCGGCGCCAGGCGGGCGAACAGCGTGGTGCGTTTGGCCAGCGCCGCCAGCTCGTCGTCGCTCATGGCTTCAATCTGGCTGCCAATCACCACTTCGCCAGCATCCAGTCCCACTTCATGGCACACCTTCGCCGCCACCAGCTCGCTGTCGCCGGTGAGGATCTTCACCGTGATGCCGCTGGCCTTCAGCGCCTTCAGCGCCGGGGCGGTGGTCTCTTTCGGCGGATCGAGGAAGGCGATGTAACCTTCAAGGATCAGGTCCGACTCATCGGCGCGCTGGTAGTCGCCTTCGCGGGCCGGCAGGTATTTGGTCGCCACCGCCACCACCCGTAGCCCCTGTCGGTTGAGGGTATCGGTCACCCGGCGAATGCGGCGCAGCATGGTGTCGTCCAGCGGTACGATATCGCCGTTGTAGCGCACCTGGGTCGAGACGTTGAGGATCTCCTGCAGCGCCCCTTTGCAGATCAGCTGATGCGCGGCGTCATCCTCCTTCACCACCACCGACATGCGGCGGCGTTCGAAGTCGAAGGGTATCTCATCCACCTTCTGCCAGCGTTCCGCCAGCCCGCGGGCGGCATCCAGCTCAACCCCGTCCAGCACCGCGGTGTCGAGCAGGTTTTTCAGGCCGGTCTGGTAGTGGCTGTTGAGCCAGGCGGCATGCAGTACCCGCTCGCAGACCTTGCCGGAGACGTCGGTATGGTTCTCCAGCACAATCTTATCCTGGGTCAGGGTGCCGGTTTTATCAGTGCAGAGGATGTCCATCGCGCCGAAATTCTGAATGGCGTCGAGGTGCTTCACGATGACCTTTTGCTTCGACAGCTTCACCGCCCCGCGCGCCAGCGTCGAAGTGACGATCATCGGCAGCATCTCCGGCGTCAAGCCGACCGCCACCGACAGCGCGAATAGCGCCGCCTCCCACCAGTCGCCTTTGGTGTAGCCATTGATCAGCAGCACCACCGGGGCCATCACCAGCATAAAGCGGATCAGCAGCATGCTGACCCGGCTGATGCCTTTCTGAAAGGCGTTCGGCTCGCTCTCCTGTTCACTGACGCGGCCGGCCAGCTGGCCAAACCAGGTGCGGCCGCCGGTGGCGAAGACGATGGCCTGCGCCGAGCCGCTCACCACGTTGGTGCCCATAAAGCATAGGGTGTCGCACTCCAGCGGGTTTTGCTGCAGCGGATCGCGGCTGCGGGCCACTTTCTCCACCGGCAGCGATTCGCCGGTCAGCGAGGCCTGGGCGACGAATAAATCCCGTGCCTGCAGGATACGCAGGTCCGCCGGGATCATATCCCCCGCCGACAACCGGATAATGTCGCCCGGCACCAGCTGGTCGATAGGCAGCTCCAGCCAGCGGCTCTCCCCCTGCTCGTTCACCACCCGCAGCACGGTGGCGGTGTTGCTCACCATCGCCTTCAGCGCATCCGCCGCTTTGGTCGAGCGCGCCTCCTGGATGAAATTGAGCAATGTCGAGATCCCCACCATCAGGGCGATAACCCCGGCGGCGAACAGATCCTCGGTGGAATAGGAGACGATGCCGAGCACGGTCAGCAGCAGGTTGAACGGGTTGCGATAGCAGGTCCACAGATGCACCCACCACGGGGAGGGCTTCTGCGCCGGGATCTGGTTGTCACCATGTTTGAGGATTTTCGCCGCCACTTCGCCTTCATTGAGCCCTTCAGGGTGGCTGTCAAAGGCGCGCCAGATCTCCTGGTCGTCCATCGCCGCCACGTTCAGGCAATGCTGACCAAGCGATTCAGGAATGGGGCCACTCGCCAGATGGCGGGCGTCCGGCAGCGGATCGCGCTGGACTAAACGACGTGGCAGATGGCGGCTAAGCTGCGCGAACAGCTGCCGGGTATAATTTTTCAGCATAAACAGTCCCTCCGCGCTCGCCAAAGCGAACGCAGCGTTGCCGACGGGCGTAGCAAAACCTACCTGTCAGGCATGTTATTTTTATGGCAGGGACATCAAGGACGTCACTGCTTTACGCTTTCCGGTAAAGCAGTGTTAAACAGGCTTACCGGAAAGAAAGGTTGCTCCATCGAGGATGAGGAGTGGGATCGGGGTCCATAACTATCTCCGGTAAGTGAATATAAACGGCGCGAATTATAGCGCCCTCGCTGAGGATTGTGTGGCAATAATGGCGATGATAAACCCGCGCAACTAAACCGAACGTAAACCAGACTTTGCTCATTGCGGTTTGGTTGAGTAGCATTAGGCTCACTTCTACCATCCCTGACGAGAATTCCGCATGCAGAACCGGCTGACCATCAAAGATATCGCGCGCTTAAGCGGCGTAGGGAAATCGACGGTATCCCGCGTCCTTAACAACGAGAGCGGGGTCAGCGAACGGACCCGCGAGCGCGTCGAAGCGGTGATGCAGCAGCACGGTTTCTCGCCCTCCCGTTCCGCCCGCGCCATGCGCGGCCAGAGCGATAAAGTGGTGGCGATTATCGTCACCCGTCTCGATTCGCTGTCGGAAAACCTTGCCGTGCAGACCATGCTGCCCGCCTTTTATGAGCAGGGTTACGATCCGATTATGATGGAGAGCCAGTTCTCCCCGGCGTTGGTGGAGGAGCATCTCGGCATGCTCGCCCGGCGCAATATTGACGGCGTGGTGCTGTTCGGTTTTACCGGCATCGACGAAGCGATGCTCGCCCCCTGGCGCGACACCCTGGTGCTGATGGCCCGCGACGCTCCCGGCTTCGCCTCGGTGTGCTATGACGACGAGGGGGCCATCACGCTGCTGATGCAGCGGCTCTACGATCGCGGACACCGCCACATCAGTTTTCTTGGCGTACCGCACAGCGACGTCACCACCGGCGAACGCCGCCATCTGGCCTACCTCGCCTTCTGTGAAAAGCATCGTCTGACGCCCACCGCCGCCCTGCCGGGGCTGGGCATGAAGCAGGGATATGACACCGTCGCCAGCGTGCTGACGGCCGAAACCAGTGCCCTGGTCTGCGCGACGGATACCCTCGCTCTCGGCGCCAGCAAGTACCTCCAGCAGCAGGGTCGCGATGCGCTGCAGCTCGCCAGCGTCGGCAGCACGCCGCTGATGAAGTTTCTCCACCCGGAAATCTTGACCGTCGATCCGGGCTATGCCGAGTCCGGACGCCGGGCCGCCCGGCAGTTGATCGAGCAGATCGCCGGCAGCGTCGATCCCCGCCAGATCGTGATTCCCGCCGCCCTCAATTAATCTCGCTCGGGCGATTTATGTGATCGTCGCCGGGTTTCGGGAACGTTCCCATTTTGCAAATTAAGCGGAACGGTTAGGATGCCCTCAAGGTAAAAACGGCATCTCTCCCCTCTGTTTTTGAGGCTTCATCATGAGCAAAGTAAACCAGCAGGACATCGATAAACTGATCGAACTGGTGGGCGGGCGCGGTAACATCGCCACCGTCAGCCACTGTATTACCCGTTTGCGCTTTGTGCTGAACGACCCGGCCATCGCCAGACCAAAAGAGATTGAGCAGCTGCGCATGGTGAAGGGATGCTTCACTAACGCCGGCCAGTTCCAAGTGGTCATCGGCACCGAGGTGGGCGATTACTACAAGGCCCTGCTGGCGACCACCGGCCAGACCTCCGCCGACAAAGAGCAGGTCAAGCAGGCCGCGCGGCAAAATATGAAGTGGCATGAACAATTAATCTCGCACTTCGCCGAGATCTTCTTTCCCCTGCTGCCGGCCCTGATCAGCGGCGGTCTGATCCTCGGTTTCCGCAACGTTATCGGCGACCTGCCCATGAGCAATGGCCAGACGCTGGCCCAGATGTATCCATCGCTGAAAACCATCTATGACTTCCTGTGGCTGATTGGCGAGGCGATCTTCTTCTATCTGCCGGTGGGGATCTGCTGGTCAGCGGTGAAGAAGATGGGCGGCACGCCGATCCTCGGGATCGTCCTTGGCGTCACCCTCGTCTCCCCGCAGCTGATGAACGCCTATCTCCTCGGCCAGCAGGTGCCGGAGGTGTGGAACTTCGGCCTGTTTACCATTGCCAAAGTCGGCTACCAGGCGCAGGTGATCCCGGCCCTGCTGGCTGGCCTGGCCTTAGGCTTTATCGAGACGCGCCTCAAGCGCATCGTGCCTGACTACCTCTACCTGGTGATTGTCCCGGTCTGCTCGCTGATCCTCGCGGTGTTCCTTGCCCATGCGGTTATCGGTCCGTTCGGCCGCCTGATCGGCGACGGCGTGGCCTTCGCGGTACGCCATCTGTTAACCGGCAGCTTCGCGCCGATCGGCGCCGCGCTGTTCGGCTTCCTCTACGCGCCGCTGGTGATTACCGGTGTCCACCAGACCACCCTCGCTATCGATATGCAGATGATCCAGAGCATAGGCGGTACCCCGGTGTGGCCGCTGATTGCGCTGTCGAATATTGCCCAGGCGTCGGCGGTGGTTGGCATCATCATCGCCAGCCGCAAGCAGAATGAACGTGAAATCTCGGTACCGGCGGCGATCTCCGCCTATCTCGGGGTCACCGAGCCAGCGATGTACGGTATCAACCTGAAATACCGCTTCCCGATGCTGTGCGCAATGATTGGCTCTGGCCTCGCCGGCCTGCTGTGCGGCCTGAACGGCGTGCTGGCGAACGGCATCGGCGTCGGCGGCCTGCCGGGGATCCTCTCCATCCAGCCTACCTACTGGCAGGTGTACGCCATGGCGATGGCTATCGCGGTGGTGGTGCCAATTATCCTCACCAGCGTGGTGTATCAGCGCAAGTACCGTCAGGGCACCTTGCAGATTGTCTAACTTCTTCTTTCGGGGCGCCTTTGGCGCCCCTCGTTGCAGCAGGAAAGTACTATGAATCATCTCCCCCACTGGTGGCAAAACGGCGTTATTTATCAAATCTATCCGAAGAGTTTTCAGGATACCACCGGCAGCGGTACCGGCGACCTGCGCGGCGTCACCTCCCGCCTCGACTATCTGCAAAAGCTTGGGGTCGACGCCATCTGGCTGACGCCGTTCTACGTCTCACCGCAGGTAGATAACGGCTACGACGTGGCGAACTACACCGCCATCGATCCCTCCTACGGCACGATGGCCGACTTTGACGCCCTGGTGGCGGAGGCGAAGGCCCGCGGCATCCGTATCGTGCTGGATATGGTGCTGAACCACACGTCGACCGAACATGAATGGTTCCGTCAGTCGCTGAATAAGGAGAGTCCCTACCGCCAGTTCTATATCTGGCGCGATGGCGAACCGGACGCCCTGCCGAACAACTGGCGCTCCAAATTTGGCGGTAACGCCTGGCAGTGGCACGCCGACAGCGGGCAGTATTATCTGCACCTGTTCGCCATTGAGCAGGCCGATCTCAACTGGGAGAATCCGGCGGTGCGCGCCGAGCTGAAAAAGGTCTGCGAATTCTGGGCTGACCGCGGCGTCGACGGTCTGCGCCTCGACGTGGTCAACCTGATCTCAAAAGACCAGACCTTTCCCTGCGATCTGGACGGGGATGGCCGCCGCTTCTATACCGACGGCCCGCGGGTGCATGAGTTCCTGCAGGAGATGAGCCGCGATGTGTTCACCCCGCGTAACCTGATGACCGTCGGCGAGATGTCCTCCACCTCGCTGGAGCACTGCCAGCAGTACGCCGCGCTGGACGGCCGCGAGCTGTCGATGACCTTTAACTTCCACCATTTAAAGGTCGATTATCCCGGCGGAGAGAAATGGACCCTCGCCCGCCCGGACTATGTGGCGCTGAAGGCGCTGTTCCGCCACTGGCAGCAGGGAATGCACAATCGGGCGTGGAACGCGCTGTTCTGGTGTAACCACGATCAGCCGCGCATCGTGTCGCGCTTTGGCGACGAAGGCGAGTACCGGGTGACGGCGGCGAAGATGCTGGCGATGGTGCTGCACGGCATGCAGGGCACGCCCTATATCTACCAGGGCGAAGAGATCGGCATGACCAATCCGCACTTCAGCAGCATCAGCGATTACCGTGACGTCGAAAGCCACAATATGTTTATCGAACGTGCGGCGCAGGGGCAAAGCCCGGACGAACTGCTGGCGATCCTCGCCAGCAAGTCGCGCGACAACAGCCGCACGCCGATGCCGTGGCACGCCGGCGAGAACGGTGGCTTCAGCGACGGTGAGCCGTGGATCGGCCTTGGCGATAATTACCAGGAGATCAACGTCGAGGCGGCGCTGGCGGACCCCGATTCGGTGTTTTATGCCTATCAGCAGCTGATTACGCTGCGTAAAACCCTGCCGCTACTGACCTGGGGCGATTACGAGGATCTGCTGCCGGAGCATCCGTCGCTGTGGTGCTATCGTCGTCAGTGGCAGGGGCAAACGCTGGTAGTCGCCGCTAACCTGAGCCGCGAGCTGCAGGCCTGGCAGCCCGCTGAGGCCCCGGGCGAGTGGAAGATGATCATCAGCAACTATGCCGAGACCACCCCGCGCCCGACCGGGCTGACGCTGCGGCCGTTCGAAGCGATATGGTGGCTGCAGGGATAACGCTTTTCCCCGGTGGCGCAACGCTCACCGGGGCTACGATTCGTCAGGCTGGAAGTTATGCGCGGTCGGCATCAGCAATCGCAGCGCTCGCTTGTGGTTGCGCCGAGGCGTGCTCTTCTTTTGCCTTTAGCCGATCCCAGGCGCGGAAGAACGGATAGTAGACCACCAGCGAAATCGCTAAATTCACCACCTGCAGCACCGTGCCGGAGATATGCCCTCCGGTCGCCAGATAGCCGCTGATGAAGATCGGCGTGGTGAACGGCAGTGCGATTCCGGCGGGCGGCGCCACCAGCCCGGTCGCCATCGCGGTATAGGACACGATCACCAGCAGCACCGGCGTTAAAATAAACGGCAGGAAAAAGTACGGGTTCATCACCAGCGGGATGCCAAACACCATCGGCTCGCTGATGTTAAACAATGCCCCGGGCGCGGCAATTTTCCCCAGCTGTTTCATCTGCTGGCTACGGCTACGCAGCAACATAAAAATCACCAGCCCCAGCAGCGCGCCGGTACCTCCGGGGGCAATCCACAGATCGTAAAACTGCTGAGTAATGATATGCGGGATCGGCTGACCGTTCTGGAAGGCCGTCAGGTTCTCGGACATATTCGACAGCCATACCGGCTGGATAAACACCAGCACAATCGCGTCGCCGTGCAGGCCCAGGGTCCACAAAATACCAATCAAAATGACTGAAATAATCATGCCCGGCAGCGTACCGCCGACGTGGTGCATCGGAATACCAATCAGGGTGGCGATCATACTGTTGATATCGCCGAACGGCGAGGCCTCGACCGCCAGGCGCAGCGCCAGCACCACCGCCAGCACGCAGAAGCCGGGGATCAGGGCGAGGAATGATTTCGCCACTGCCGGCGGCACGCCGTCCGGCATGCGGATAACGAGATTGCGGCTGGCGACCAAACGATAAATCTCCGTCGACAGCAGCGAAATGACAATGGCGACAAACAGCCCCTGGCTGCCGACCATGCTCACCGGGATCACCCCTTTAATCACCTCCGCCGCGCCGTGTACCGGCGTAAACAGCGTGTTCTGCGGGATCGTCATCATGAAGGCCACCAGCGACATCGCTCCAGCGCTCAGCGGATCGAGAGTGCGATACTTCTCCGCCAGCCGGTAGGCGATGCCGAAGCTGGAAATCAGCGCCATGATGTCGTAGGTCGCTTTCACCGGGTACAACATTTTATCGCGCCAGACCTCGCCAAACAGGCTGCTCATCATATCGGCATAGCCGGGGATCGGCAGGTAGGCGAAAATCAGGAAGAATGAGCCAATCAACATAAACGGCATATTGAGAATGATGCCGTCGCGCACCGACAGGACGTGCTTTTGCCCGGCGATTCTCAGCGCCGCCGGCATGACGTAACGTTCAATCCAGCTTGTATTCGACATGGTGTGCTCCCGAGGGGAAATAGCGGTCAGTTAAATTGCGTCAGCCATTGACGGTTGATGGTTAATACTTCATCCAGCAGCGCCTGGGCATCGGTGACGTTACCGACCAGCGGGTTAGTCACCAGCGCCAGCAGTGCGCTTTCGCGACAGCCGTGTACCGCGGCTTCAATCGTCAACCGCTCGAAGGCTTTCACCTGCTGGGTCAGGCCGTTCATCGCCGGCGGCAGCGGGCCGAACGCCAGCGGCCGCGCTCCTTGCGCATCAATAATGCTGTTGGTTTCCACCACCGCATCATCATCCAGGCCATGAATCGCGCCGTTGTTGCGGGTATTCACCACCATCTCCGCGCCCAGGTTGTTGTAGATCGCGTTGATAAGCTCGACGGCCACCTCCGAGTAGTAGGCGCCGCCGCGAAAGCTCAGTTGCTCCGGTTTTTCTTCCAGCTGCGGGTCGGCGTACAGCGCAAACAGCTCCTGCTCGACTTTCATCACCTGTTCGGCGCGGGTGCCCTTGGTTTTCGCCGCGGCGATCTCTTCCGCCAGCATCGCCGGCGTCAGCCAAAAATAGCGATGATAGGGGCACGGAATCGCCTTCAGCGCGCGCAGGAATTCCGCCGGCCACGGCAGCTCTTTAATGTTGTTCATCGACAGCGCCTTACCGTCGCACAGCATGTCGATCACCTTGCCGGTGACATCCTCGCGCCCCTGTAGCACCTTATGCACCCAAACCATATGGTTGAGCCCGGCAAAGCGCAGTTTTACTTCGGACTCCTGGGCGCCCAGCATCCCGACGATCATGTGCTGCATGTTGATCGGCACGTTGCACAGGCCGATGATCTTCGCCTTGCTGTAGCGGCTGACCGCCTCGGTGACGATCCCCGCCGGATTAGTAAAGTTGAGAATGAACGCTTCCGGCGCCAGCTGTTCCACTTTGCGCGCCACCTGAAGGATCACAGGGATCGTCCGCAGCGCCTTGGCAAAACCGCCGACGCCGGTGGTCTCCTGGCCCAGCAGGTGGTACTTGAGACCCAGCCGCTCATCGGCGGCGCGCGCCGCCAGCTGTCCGACACGCAGCTGGGTCAGCACAAAGCTGGCGCCGCGGATGGCCTCATCGAGCGTAAAGTGGACGCTGACCGCCACCTGCTCCAGCCCTTTATGTTTCAGCATCCGCCGGGTCAGCGCGGCGATGATCTCCACCTTTTCCCGGCCGGATTCGACATCTACCAGCGCCAGCTCTGTAACCGGAAGCTGCTCGTAACGAACGATAATCCCTTCAATAAGCTCCGGCGTGTAGCTGCTGCCGCCGCCGATAACGGCAATTTTCAGTGCTTGCATAGTGTCCTCTTTTCGGATTTTCGGCATACAGAGCGCCGCGCGCGATCGCCAGGACCGCACGTGATGATGATGAAAAACGGGATGAGAAAATTAGTGTTCGAGCAGGGCTAGCGCTTTATCCAACACCGCGGCGCCGCGCATCATGCCGTAGTCAGCCATATCGATCACCGCCACCGCCTTGCCCTGCGGCGCGGCCAGCGCGGCCAGGCGCCCGGCTTCATATTTAACCTGCGGCCCAAGCAGGATGACGTCGGCGTGTGGCAATTCACGTTCAAATTCCGCCACCGCCACCGCATAGATTTCCAGCGCCAGCGCACGCTGCTGGGCTTCTGCTTTCATTTTGTTCACCAGCATGCTGGTCGACATGCCTGCGGCACAACAGAGTACGATTCGTGGCATTGCGCTTCCCCTTTACGTGTTATCGCTTCAGCCCCCAGGGCCTGGACGACTATATTGTTAATATTGTGTGATAGTGAAGGCTATATGAAAATAATTTTCACCGATGTGATCGAGGCTCAATTTTTGCGCATTTTTATCGCCAGGGTGTCACTCTTTACTGCTCTGACCATAGGAAATATGCGGCGTGAGTGCTATAAAGAGAGACAGTCGATAATTGAAAAATATTTTCAAATGCGGGTTTTGCCAAAGGGAACATGAGGATGGATATCGTAGGTCAGCTGCAGGAAGGAATGCGCCGCTTTAGTGCCCAGGAGTCGCGCGTCGCCACCTTTATTCTACAAAATCTAAGCTTTACCGCCAGCGCCTCTATTGACGAGCTGGCAGCCAGCGCGGGGGTCAGCCCTGCCACCATTACCCGCTTCGCCCGCTCGGTGGGCTGCGATGATATTCGTGATCTGCGTAAACAGCTGGCGCAGGCCAGCGAACGGCGCGCCAGCTGGCTTACGCCGGACAGCGCCGCCCTGCCCGTCGCCTGGCGCGACAAACTTAGCAGCCTTGGCGTTACCCTAACTCGTCAGCTCGGCCATACCGCGGAAGCGGCGGTGGAAAAGTGTAAATCGCGCCTGCTGAGCGCCCGTGCGGTACACTGCTTCGCCCTTGGCGCCCAGGACGTGACGCTGGCCGCGCTGCTCCAGCATCAGCTACTGCCCTCCGGCATCGCGATTAATCTCTGTCAGGATGCGGCGCTGATGCGGCTGACCGCCAGCACCCTCAATGACGATCATCTGCTGCTGGTGCTGGCCACTACCGAGGCCAACCCTGTGTTGCAAAGCGCCACCTTGCAGGCGCGTACGCAGGGAGTGACCATTATTGCTCTGACGCCGGAACAGCACGCCCTTGGCGATATGGCCAGCGCCATCCTGCCGCTGCCCGCTGACCCGCAGCAGGCTCGCTATGCCCTGCTACTGCTGGTCGATCTGCTTAACGATACGTTGATTGCCTGAATATTTGCCCGTTTCATGCCTGAACGGGCTCGATTTTTGCTTATATTTTAAGCGCCTAAATTTACATTTATCGCCAGCGCCCATCATCCGTACTCTCACCTTTTTACCTTGTTCTGGGTCAATAAAATCGCAAACATCTTTGATGCAAATCACTACATATAGAACTTAAAATGCGCCTCGGCCCAACATGTTGTATTAATCGTCTATTATGTCACCATATCTTGTCGATGTCTGGCGGTGATGAGATGTGGATAAAACGGGCCGGATCCGAAGGTAAACAGCACGAGCCGTAGCGTGCAGCGCCTTCGGGATAACCTCCGCCTCTGTGGATAACCTGTTCTATATATGGAGTGATCATGACACCGCATGTGATGAAACGTGATGGCTGTAAAGTGCCGTTCAACTCAGAGCGCATTCAGGAAGCAATTCTGCGTGCAGCTAAAGCAGCGGGAGTCGATGACGCAGACTATTGCGCCACCGTCGCAGAAGTCGTTAGCCAACAAATGCAGGGCCGCGCCCAGGTCGACATCAACGAGATCCAGACCGCGGTGGAAAACCAGCTGATGTCCGGCCCCTATAAGCAGCTGGCGCGCGCCTACATTGAGTATCGCCATGACCGCGATAGCCAGCGTGAGAAGCGCGGCCGTCTCAATCAGGAGATCCGCGGCCTCGTCGAGCAGACCAACTCCGCGCTGCTCAACGAAAACGCCAACAAGGACAGTAAAGTCATCCCGACCCAGCGCGACCTGCTGGCCGGGATCGTCGCCAAGCACTACGCCCGGCAGCACCTGCTGCCCCACGATGTGGTGATGGCTCACGAACGCGGCATGATCCACTATCATGACCTCGATTACTCGCCCTTCTTCCCGATGTTCAACTGCATGCTGATCGACCTGAAAGGCATGCTGACCCAGGGCTTTAAGATGGGCAACGCGGAGATCGAGCCGCCGAAGTCTATCTCTACCGCCACCGCGGTGACGGCGCAGATCATCGCCCAGGTCGCCAGCCATATTTACGGCGGCACCACCATCAACCGCATCGATGAAGTGCTGGCGCCGTTCGTCAGCGAAAGCTTCAAAAAGCATCGCAAGATCGCCGAAGAGTGGCAGATCCCGGATGCCGAAGGCTATGCCCGCGCCCGTACCGAAAAAGAGTGCTACGACGCCTTCCAGTCGCTGGAGTATGAGGTCAACACACTGCATACCGCCAACGGCCAGACGCCGTTCGTCACCTTCGGATTCGGCCTTGGCACCAGCTGGGAATCGCGGCTGATCCAGCAGTCGATTCTGCGCAACCGCATTGCCGGCCTCGGTAAAAATCGCAAAACCGCGGTGTTCCCGAAACTGGTGTTCGCGATCCGCGACGGCCTGAACCATAAGTTCGGCGACCCGAACTACGACATCAAACAGCTGGCGCTGGAGTGCGCCAGCAAGCGCATGTACCCGGATATCCTCAACTACGATCAGGTGGTGAAAGTCACCGGGTCGTTTAAAACGCCGATGGGCTGCCGCAGCTTCCTCGGGGTATGGGAAAACGAGAACGGCGAGCAGGTGCATGATGGACGCAATAACCTCGGCGTGATCAGTCTCAACCTGCCGCGCATCGCCCTGGAAGCGAAAGGCGATGAAGCCGCCTTCTGGGCGCTGCTGGACGAGCGCCTGCAGCTGGCGCGTAAAGCGCTGATGACCCGTATCGCCCGCCTGGAAGGAGTGAAGGCTCGCGTGGCGCCGATCCTGTATATGGAAGGCGCCTGCGGCGTGCGGCTGAAAGCCGACGACGACGTCTCCGAGATCTTCAAAAACGGCCGCGCGTCCATTTCTCTGGGCTATATCGGTATCCATGAAACCATCAATGCGCTGTACGGCAACCAGCATATGTACGACAGCGAGGCGCTGCGTGAGAAAGGCGTGGCCATCGTCCAGCGCCTGCGCGACGCTGTCGATTTGTGGAAGGAAGAAACCGGCTACGGCTTTAGCCTGTACAGCACGCCGAGCGAAAACCTGTGCGATCGCTTCTGCCGTCTCGACACCGCCGAGTTTGGCGTGGTGGAAGGGGTAACCGACAAAGGTTACTACACCAACAGCTTCCACCTCGACGTGGAGAAGAAGGTCAACCCGTACGATAAGATCGATTTCGAAGCGCCGTACCCGCCGCTGGCCAATGGGGGGTTCATTTGCTACGGCGAGTACCCGAATATCCAGCATAACCTCAAGGCGCTGGAAGACGTGTGGGATTACAGCTATCAGCACGTGCCGTACTACGGGACCAATACGCCGATCGATGAGTGCTACGAGTGCGGTTTTACCGGCGAGTTCGAGTGCACCAGCAAGGGCTTTACCTGCCCGAAATGCGGTAACCACGACGCCGCCCGCGTTTCCGTTACCCGCCGGGTGTGCGGTTATCTCGGCAGCCCGGACGCGCGGCCGTTCAACGCCGGCAAGCAGGAAGAGGTGAAGCGCCGCGTGAAGCACTTGGGCAATGGGCAGATTGGTTAATTCCAGCTGGTTTAGCCCCTCACCCTCTCCCCAACGGGGAGAAGGGACCGGCCCCGTAGCCGTTTGGCCACTAAGGAGCCGTTCCCGGATAGCGGCGCGCAGCGCCTTATCCGGGCTACCACTACCACTGTTGTAGCTCGGCCGAGCGCAGCGACGCCAGGAAATGGCCGCACTCCTTCGTTTTCGCAAAGCAATTAGCGTCAGAGCAAGGCGGCAAACGAAGGAATCCCCGGGAGCGTACATTCAGTACGTGACTGGGGTGAGTGAGCGCAGCCAACGCCGCTCTGGCGTTAATTGAGAAGCGAAAATGAATTATCACCAGTACTACCCCGTCGACATCGTCAACGGCCCCGGCACCCGCTGCACCCTGTTTGTCTCCGGCTGCGTCCACGAGTGCCCCGGCTGCTACAACAAAAGTACCTGGCGGGTGAACTCCGGTATGCCGTTTACCGCTGAGATGGCCGACCGCATCATCGCCGACCTCAACGACACCCGCATCAAACGCCAGGGGCTTTCACTCTCCGGCGGCGATCCGCTGCATCCGCAGAACATCGCGGATATTTTAAAGCTGGTTCAGCGCGTACGCGCCGAATGCCCCGGCAAAGATATCTGGGTCTGGACGGGCTATAAGATTGACGAACTGAACGCCGAGCAGATGGAAGTCGTGAACCTGATTAACGTGCTGGTTGACGGTAAGTTTGTGCAGGATTTGAAAGATCCGGCGCTTATCTGGCGCGGCAGCAGCAACCAGGTCGTACATCATTTGCGATAGCGTTTAGAGCCGTTTATTCGCCTGATGATAAACGGCCGCTTTCTCTCTTTTGCCAATGGCAATAACGTAAACCACCACCACACTATCTCGTACTTGATACACCAACCGATAACCTGACGCCTTAAGCTTGATTTTGTAGCAATCCGGTAAATCGCTCAGCCTGGCCGACTCAATTCGCGGATTCTGCACAATCTGCTGGAGCTTATTTTTGAACTGTTTTTTGACCGTCTCGCCAGGCTTCTGCCATTCGCGCCAGGCTCGTGGATCAAACTCCAGTTCATAGGTCATCCAGACTCACCTTAACCCCCGGCCGTGGGTTTTCCAGCCGTTCGCGAACGGTGCGTAATAACGCCGCTTCGCCATCACTGATGGTCATACTTTTCACCGGCATGCGGCCATTTTCCGCAATGTATTGAAACAGCAGGCGTACCGCCTCCGTTGGTGTCATATCGAGTTTCTCCAGCACGGCATAAGCCTCTTTTTTGAGTTTATCGTCCAGTCGAACATTGAGCGTGGCCATTATGCCTCCGGAAAGGGGAATTTTGTAATGCAGTATAGCATTACATTTGAATTACACTCGAATCTGGAAAACGCCTCTCAAAACCGGCTGACGCACTCCATCGCCACCGTTTTAAACTCATCGAAGCTGCGGGTCGCGGCGAGGCGACTCATGGCGCGCTCGCGCAGGAAAGTCACGAAAATATCGTAGATCGCCATCGCCTCTTCATACTCGCGCTTGCTGATAGCGAGCAGGAAGATGAGATGGGCGGTTTCGTCGCCCCAGGCGATGCCCTGCGGGGCGATAACGGTATAAACCACCGTCTTTTTCGCCAGCAGCCCCAGGGAGTGCGGCAGCGCAATGCCATCCCCCAACATGGTGCTGACGATCGCTTCACGTTCCACCACCGAAGCATGAAACTCCGCATCGACAAAGCCTTCCTCCAGCAGCTGCTGGCACAGCTCGGCGAACAGCGTTTGCTGATCCATCGGCTTATCCACCACCCGGAAGTGGGCGGCATCGAAGTATTTATTCAGCATCCACGGACGGGTACGGTCCACCAGCACCAGCTTGCCGATTTGATCCAGCTGATAGTCGGTGGGGAACGGCGCGATGGTCACTACCGGCTTGTCTTTTTCGCCGATCCGCACCGTTGAGATAACGAAATCCGCCTCGATCGCGTCCCGCTGTTCGTACTCGCGCTGGGAGATGGTAGCGGCGATCTCCAGCTGCGGATATTTACGCTGCAGGATCGCCTCGATCATCCGTACCATCGCATTGCTGGTATCGCACACCAGCAGCACCTGCGGCTGACGCTGGTAGCCGATGTTGTAGTGGCGCTCCAGCCCAACGCCGATATGCAGTACCAGAAAGCCGATTTCGTTTTCGCTGATGGTGTACGGAGTATATTTCCCCCAGCTGGAGACCGCGGCCAGGGTCATATCCCAGGCCATCGGGTAGTGCTGTTTGATGTTATCCAGCAGCGGATTGGGGATCATGATCTGGTAGCGCACCCGGGTGATCATGGTTTTAATGTGGGTCAGCAGATCGGCATGCAGCTGGGCGTCGTCCAGCAGGTTGTAATTATACTGGCTGTTGATGTAGCGCAGGATGTAATTGACCAGCGCTTCATCATCGTCGGCGCTGATAGTTTCCGGATCGACATCCTGCACCTGACGGGCCGCGATATGCACGCATAGCCACTCTTCTTCGGCGGGCGATAAAGGTTTCCCGGCCAGCCGCTGCAGCTCGCCCGTCAGCTCGCGCGCGGCGTCGCGGACGTTCTGCGCCACATCTTCAGCGCTGAAATCGGCCAGCGGGTAGCCTTCGCTGACGCGGCGCACCACCACCGCGCCATACAGGCAGACAAAGCGCTCGCCGGCGTCGGTGAGGCGAATATGATGCCGCGTGAGCGTCTCCTGCAGCACCGGCTCCAGCAGCGCTGGCACCTCCGCCGCAAAGGCCTCGGCGCCGATCGGCGGCGCGATATCGCCTTGCTGGGTCAGCTCCCACAGCAGGTCGGTCAGGCAGGCGCGAATTGACACCTCGCTGCCGAACAGCTTCATGCCGTGGCGCGGACGGGTTTCAAGAGTCAGCTGATAGCGCTGGAAGCGCTCGCGCACCTCAACCATGTCATTTTGCAACGTGGCGCGGCTGACGAACCACTCATCCGCCAGGTCTTCCAGCTTGATGGAGAACGCTGAGGTCAGGAAACGCACCAGCAGAAACGTGATGCGATCCTGGGCGGTACGCGGCACGTGCTGCGCCTTCGGCGCGGTCTCCTCCAGCGCCTGGAAACTCGTCGGATTATCTATCTTCAGCTGATAACCGCTGCCGCGGTTAAGGATAAACTGCGCGCCATACTGCGCCAGCAGCGTATTCAGGGCGGTAATATCGGCGCGCACGGTACGGGTGGAAACCGACAGGCGTTGCGCCAGCTCATCCTGCGGCAGCGTTTCATTCCGCAGCAGGGTGAAGAGTTGCGCTAAGCGTTGGTTGGGAAATCGCATGTCAGTTCCTTGTAATTACGGCTCAGGGTTGGGCGGATATCACCATCTGCGATGGGCTACCGACCGGCGTATAGTCGGAGGCAAAGGTTAATTTGCCATCCTTCGGCGCCACGCTGAAGCGGGTAATATTATCGCTACGCTGGTTCATGACGTACAGCCACTGCCCCTGATTATCCAGCGTCAGGGTGCGGGGATAATCGCCACGCGTCCAGATATCTTCCTGGTGACTCAGGCTGCCGTCGGCCAGCACCGTGAAGTGGGCAATGCTGTTATGCAGGCGGTTGGCGACGTATAGCTGTTTGCCATCGTTGCTCAACACAAGTCCGGCGGCAAAGCTGGTGCCTTTATACCCTTCCGGCAGCGCGGAGACAGTTTTGCCTTCACGCAGCAGGCCGCTTTGCTTATCCAGATGATAGAAGGTCAGCGTCGACGCTTCCTCGTTAATCAGCCACAGGCCGTCGCCCTGTGGCGTAAAGACGAAGTGGCGCGGGCCGGCTCCCGGCGACGAGGCGGCGATAAACGGCGGATCGTTCGGCGTTAGCTTGCCGCTGGCGCTATCCAGCCGATACTGATAGATCCGATCCAGCCCCAGATCGGTAGAGTAAACGTATTTCCCGCTGGGATCGGCGGCGATCATATGGGCATGCGGGCCGTTGTGATCGCTGATGGCGAAGCTGCCCTCGACGGCCGCCGCCGGGCGTTCGGCGCCTGCCGGGCCTTCATCCTGATGCCTGTCCACCGCCTCAGCCAGGCTACCATCTTCTTGCACCGGTAGCACGGCGATACTGCCGCTGACATAGTTAGCCACCAGCAGATGCTTACCGTCCGGCGTCAGGGAGAGATACACCGGCCCGGCGCCGCCGGAGGCGACCTGGCTGAGCGCGGTCAGCTCGCCGTTCTTTTCAATGCGCCACGCCTGCACCACGCCTTTTTCGACCTCACTGGCGGCATACAGCGTTTTGCCATCGCGCGACACGGTTAATTGCGCGACGTTCGGCAACGAGCTCACCAGCGTCTTATCGCGCAGGGCGCCGGTTTTGGCATCGACGGTAAAGCGATACAGACCTTCGCCATTGGGGTTATAGGTGCCTACCCAGGCATAGTGGGTTTGCGCGGCGCCCGCGGCGGCGGCAAACAGGGACAGTGAAGCGACAAGCAGATGACGAGCGACAGGCATAGCAACTCCTTGATGGTTCAGTGGGATAAGCTGCTCCTCACCCTTTGAGGGTGAGGGACAAGGGCACTACTTAACTAACTGTTTGGTCATCTCCAGCAGCTGGCGAACATCGGCCGGGCGGGTGTTGCCGCTGGCTTTATCGATAATCGAGCTGTAAATATGCGGGATGATTTTGCTTACCCCGGCATCGAGGGCGATTTTCAGGATCTCGCTGTAGTTTTCCAGATCGATACCGCCGGTCGGCTCGAGCCAGAAATCGTGCGCGGCGCAGGCTTTGGCGACGGCTTCAAACTCGGCGCGGTGCTTCAGGCCGCCCATCGGGAAGTATTTGATGGAGCTGCCGCCCATGTCTTTCAGCAGCGCGATGGCGGTTTCCAGCGGCACAATGCCATCCGCCGCGCCGCTGCTCAGCGGGCCGGTGGAGATCTTAACCATTCCCGGCGTACCGGTGGGAGAGACCAGGCCGTTGACCACCGTCTCGTTCTGCCCGAGCAGCGCGCGGCTGGTAGCCACGCCGGTGAAGACCTGGTTGACGTGCTGCGGCTGCACCTGGCGAGAAATCTCGCTCACCATCGCCGACTGGTTTGGATCGCCTGCCCCCAGCCCGACGGAGAGCGCGTTATCAATCAGCTTCGCGTAGTCGCGCATATCGGCCACCGCGCTGGCGACGTCCGGATAGTTTTTGGAGAGCACGCCGACCAGGACGTGACCTTCCGCCGCGTCGTAAATTTCACGGGCGTTGTCTTTGCTGCCCGCCAGGACGTTCAGGCACACGCGGTCACGGTAAAAGTTTGGGGTCAGTTTCATGCTTGTTTCTCCTTATTCAGAACTTCTGCGATGCGGCGAGCGACCACCTCCAGCTGCTGGGCGTTTACGCTGCGGACATCGGCTTCGATAATGCCTTCATTCGCTTTATAGCCGCGGAAGTAGATGGCGTATTCACCCTGCTTCAGCGCGTTAACCAGATCGCCGGTCTTCACGCCGGTCGTGACTTCATCAAATTTAATTTCGGCGCGGGCGATATCGCGACCCGCGCTGTCCCACACCACGCGGGCGGTCACGCCGTTAAGCGCGTTGAGCTGTTCGATAAACGGCGTCATCTTCACCACCATCTGCTCGCCGCTCTCTTTGCTCGCCGTCAGGTAGTGTTCAATGGCGCAGGTCAGGCCGAGAATGCCCTCTTTACCCACTTTCATCGCCCGGCCAATCCCCATCGACTGGCGCTTAACCCACTCGACGTACTGCGTTTTGCCGATCACCAGCCCGCTGGTCGGCCCTTCAATCGCTTTCGCGCCGCTGTAGATAACCAGGTCGGCGCCCATGCGGTAGTAGCACTGCAGATCTTCTTCCGCCGCCGCATCGACGATCAGCGGCAAGTTATGCTGGCGCGCCACTTCCGCGGCCTGCGCCACGTTGAGCATGCTTTTCTGCACGCAGTGGTGGGATTTGATATACAGAATTGCCGCGGTGCGCGGAGTGATCGCCGCCGCCAGCTGTTGAGCAGAACATTCGTTGGCGTAGCCCGCTTCCACCAGCTTACCGCCGCCCAACGCCACCATGGTGCCAACCGGCGCGCCGAAGTTGACGTTGTGGCCCTTCGGCAACACGATTTCGTTATTCTCAATCGGCGTAACGTGCAGGTTCTCCAGCAGCCAGTCGCTGTCTTTCACCAGCACCGCCGCTACCGACTGGGCAATCCCCGCCGACGCGCAGGAGACAACGGTCGCCCCTTCCACATCCAACAGTTTGGCGATGTACTCGCCGGTTTTATTCACCAGGTCTTTCATTTCAAAGTACTGGTTCATACCGGCCATCGCGGCTTCCACCACTTCCGGGCGCGGCGTGGAAACGCCCAGCGCCGTCATGCGGCCAGAAGTATTAATCACCTGTTTTAAATGGTATTTCTCAAAAATCGAAGGCATGTTCCGCGCTCCCTTGTTCGGTCAGATAGCCTTTGCCCGCGCGGATCGCGGCCAGCGGCACCAGAATGTTGTCAGCCTGCAGGCTCTCTTTTTCGGCATCCACCAGCAGCGTGGGCCGGTGCTCCAGGCGAAATAGCGTTAAATCGGCGTCGAAGCCCACTTCCAGCCGCCCTTTACGCGACAGGCGCAGCCCTTCGGCGGCGCTGACGGTCACGCAGTCAATCACCTGCGGCAGCGTCATGCCGATGGCGAGGAATTTCGACATCACCAGCGCCAGCGAGCGCACCGGGCCGTCGATCCGGTTGCGGCAGTAAATATCGGAGCTAATGGTGTGCGGCAGAATGCCCAGCGCAATCGCCCGCCGCGCCACCTCAAAGCTGAAGCTGGCGGTGCCATGGCCGACATCGAGACGCACGCCGCGCTGCAGAGCGCGAGTAATAGAGCTGCGCAGCTCGCCGGCAGGATTCAGAATGCGGTTCGGCTTGCCGTTATAGCAGTGGGTAATGATGTCGCCGCTGCTCAGCAGATCGGCGATTTCATCGAGGTTCGGCGGGTTATTGCCGATGTGCACCATCAGCGGCAGATCGTCGTTTTCCTGCTGAATGGCCTTGGCGCGCGCCAGCGGCGTAATGCCGTTTTCGCCAACGACGCTGCTGCTCATCCGCGCCTTCAGGCCGACGATAAAGTCGGGATGACGCTGCACCGCCTGCTTCACCGCGGCGGCGTCGATATTGGCCATATTGGCCAGCTCATTCTGCGCAATCAGCCCGACGCGGGAGATGTTGAGCAGCGCATAAACTTCCGTCGCCGCTTTACGGGTCAGTTGATAGAAGTCATCGACGTCGTCGGCGCCGGTGCTGCCGGCATCGATCACGGTGGTGACGCCGGTGGCGATGCCGACGCTATCCGGCTCATCGTGATAAATCGGTGAATTCGGGTAGCAGTGAACGTGAGAGTCAATCCAGCCAGCGCTGACGTAAACCTTGCCGTTCAGCTCAATGGTTTTACGGGAGGGCGCGCTAATCTCGCCCAGCGCCGCGATTTTCCCGTCCTGAATGGCGATATCAGTCAGGGTATCGTCGACGAGGCGCGCGCGGCGCAGGAGTAAATCAAACATAGCTATCTCCTGATGAAAAGAGTGTACGGATGGCGGCGTACCGCCTTATCCGGCCTACAAACCGCGCTGGCTTGTAGGCCCGATAAGCGCAGCGCCATCGGGCGCTTAGCTAATCGCCACCGGGAAGATGGAACCGAGGATCATCGCCCCGAGGATGGCGCCGCCGGTGATCGGTTTCTGCCAGATGTAGAACAGCAGTGCGCCAACCAGCGAGCCAATCCCGATAGGAATCGAGGCGGTCATTGCGCTGAGGATGATCAAGGGACCGAGGAAGCGGCCGGAGGCGTTACCGGCCCCCATCATCACGTCGGCGCCGTAGGTGGAATCGCTCTGGTTGATGGTGAACTTACGCGCCAGAATGATGATGTAGCCCACCGCCAGGCCGAGGACCAGGCCGGTGACCAGCGACGCGGCGAAGTTCGCCACCGGGAAGACAAAGCCCGCGCCGAGCAGCAGCGCCGGCACGCCAAGACCGATACCGGTCTGTATCGCGCCGCCGATATCGAGGATCCCTACCAGCGACCCTTCGATGATGCGGGCGAACAGGAAGCTAGCGCCAAACGCCGCCACCGCGCCGTAAACGCCGGTATCAATCCCCGACTTCAGCATCGCCACGAAGGCTACTTCGTTAAAGGCGCCGATGCCGTACAGGTAGTACATGTGGGTCCCGGCGAAGACGCCGGAGGAGAGCAGGCCAACAAAGATCGGGAACGACCAGTCGGCATACCAAAAACCTTTATTCTGTTCCATTATCCGGCTCCCGTTACTTGCCGCTGAGTGAGTTGTGGATCATGTCCAGCCAGTTCGGCACGGTCAGATGGAAGGATTCGATCATCTTCATGTCGAAGCCACGGAAGAAGCCGCTGAGGACAAACAGCGCGACGATGGCCACCATCATCACTTTAGTCACCCGGTTCCAGCCGCTCTCTTCGACGCCTTTACCGATCAGGATCCCCAGCACCAGACCCGGTACGGCGTTACCCATAATCAGCTGCGCGGCGCCGCCGAAAATCGTCGCCCAGAAGCCTGATTTTTTACCGGCATCGATCGCCGCCAGCCAGAAGATCACCGGCATCACGGTGTTTACCAGCAGGTTTGCCGCCGGCACCAGTACCTTAACGGCGGTCACCTGCAGCGCTTCCGGTACGGACGAGGCGGTCAGGTTGAGGAAGGCGACGACGATCATGCCGATGATGCCGCAGGAGAGGCCATTTTTTTCGGATCGTGCAGCGTTTCGCCGACGTTACGATTTTTCAGCATCAGCGCCGCCGCGCCCCAGTTGGGTATAATGCGGTGGTCAACATCCTGGGTGAAGGAGCCTGCTGCAACGGAAGAGGCCCAGGCGTTAAAGAAGAAGCCAAGGCCAAAGGAGAAGTGGGAGGCCGGATCGCCCTCACAGGAATTCAGCTCGCCCAGGGTTCGAAACGCCCCCATCCCCTGCGTGGTGGGGGCATGAAACATGCGTGCCGCTCCGGCGCCCACGCCGACGCCGACCAGGCCGCCGATGATAAGCGATTTTATTAAAATTATCAGGAACATAGTCAGACCTTTTGCTAACAATCAGGTTTGCGTGACGAAATCCACTTTATCGAGATCGATGGCGGTCACGTTGACGGTGACGTCCAGCTCCACGCTGTAGGTCCGTCGTTCACGGCGCAAAAAGAAGAACAGAAACGCCTCTTTTCGTACCGCTTCGCGCGCATGAACAACCGTCACGTCCTGTGGCTCAATACGCAGTAGGATGCGCGAGGATGATTTCATCACCGCAGCCTGCACATGGTTCAGGGCATCGGCGAAGGCCCGTGATTTGCTTTCGCCTTTGCCGGCAACCCTCACCGTGGTGGTGAATTGCTCTTTCATACTTATGCGCCGTATTTCTTTTTCCAGGCTTCTACCAGCCGCTCGCCCAGCTCTTCTTTATCCATAAAGCCGAAGCCCAGCACGTTGCAGCCTTCGTTGATAGCGGTGACGCCCTCATCAATAGAGCGCATACCGTATTTTGCTTTGTAGCCGTATTTGGTCTGGGCGGTGATGGCGCCGGCGCCGCCGCTGCCGCAGAAGGAGATGCCGAAGGTGGCGTTTTCCGCTTTCATTATGTCGCCAAGCTTCATGTCGGCCGCAACGCCAGGGACGACCACAGCACGTGCGCCCGCTTTTTCAGCGCCTGCGGCGACTTTTTGGCCTTTACCCAGACGGTCGCCAATGACTACAGTGATTTGTTCCATGTTTTGCTCCTTACAGGTTATCTTTCGCGACTTCGAAGTGGACGGAGAGCAGCCAGGCCTCTTCATCAGGCAGGTTGCCGAACTGTGCGACCACTTCGCGGGCCAGCATCATTGAATCTTCAGAAATTTCTTCGAACAGACTGGCATCCACTTCCGGTAGCGGTTCGCCGCTGATTGACCGGTGGGCCATGGCCCGCACGTGGGAAGTCAGCATTTGCTCCTGAACGTCGTTAGGGACGATGTCGTGACGGCTTAACAGGGCGAATACCTGCTGTAACATCTTGTCAGCCAGGCGTTCGGTCTGCGCCGCCTGCTCCCCTACGTCGTTTATTACCGCTCCGTTATTCACTTGTGTTACCCCGCTGATGTCTCTGGAAATCAAGGTAGCGCCGGGGGTCAGGAGTTTGTAGCGAGTTGTTTTCCACTTCGAAGTGGAAAGGGAGAAGGCTTAGGTGATCGACTCCACATATTCGCCGGATAAATGTAAAAACAGGCGATATGACGTGATGCGCATCACAACAATGAGCGAGGTTTAGCGGAAAACGACCGCAGAAAGACCGGAAAAAGAAAAGGGAAAAATGTGATACAGGTAGGCTTTCAGGTGGGAGGCATCGGCTGATGCCTCCCGAAAAGAACGGTTAGCGGTACTTCTTATGATAGGTGTTGCGGGTGGTTTTAAACTCCTCCGCGGCGGCCTGCGCCTCTTTCACCTTGCCTTCGTTCGCCAGCTTCAGCGCACCGTCGATCTGGCCGATCAGAATATCCAGACCGTGACGGTAATCTTTCATCTCAGCGCTGTCGGCCGCTTTGCCTTCCAGCTTCGGCGGGGTCTCTTTCTGAGCATCGGCCGCGGCGGTACGCATCTTATTCAGCGCCGCTTTCAGCTCGCCGGCGTCGGAGGTCTTCTGTACCACTTGCAGGTTTTCTGCCAGAGTGTCCATGTCTTCGCCCAGGTCGGCGAAGGCCGACGCTGAACCGAGCGCAAAAGCAGAGACAGCCAGCATCGCTAACAGTTTTTTACGCATTGCTCACTTCCTTTTTATTATTTAAGCAAACAGGTGTTATTGCCCGGCGATTTTCATCTCCGGCAGCAGCACAGAACCGCACTGAATGTTGCTGCGCGTTTCAATATCATCGCCAATGGTCACGATATTACGCCACATTTCTTTCAGATTTCCTGCAATGGTGATCTCACTGACAGGATATTGAATTTCGCCGTTTTCTACCCAGAAGCCGGATGCGCCGCGTGAGTAGTCGCCGGTGACGCCACTGACACCCTGCCCCATCAGTTCGGTAACCACAAGACCGGTGCCCATCTCTTTAAGCATCTTTGCAAAACTCAGACCGCGGCCGTTAATGCGCCAGTTGTGGATGCCCCCGGCGTGGCCGGTGCTTTTCATCCCCAGCTTGCGCGCTGAGTAGTTGGTCAGCAGCCACTGGGTCAGCACGCCGTCTTTGACGATATCGCGACGTTCTGTGCGCACGCCTTCGCTGTCGAACGGCGTGGAGGCCAGCCCTTTCAGCAGGTGCGGATGCTCTTCAATGGTCAGCCACTCCGGCAAAATTTGTTTGCCCAGCGAATCGAGCAGGAAGGTCGATTTACGGTAGACCGCGCCGCCGGCAATCGCTCCGACCAGGTGACCAAACAACCCGGTCGCCACTTCGTTGGCGAAAATGACCGGCGCCTTCATGGTCGACAGCTTACGCGGCGCCAGGCGCGACAGGGTGCGGCGGGCGCACTCTTCCCCGACCCATTCCGGGGACTGCAGATCCTCGATCGCCCGGCCAATGGTGTAGGCGTAGTCGCGCTCCATATCGCCGTCATCTTCCGCAATGACGCAGCTGGAGAGGGAGTGGCGAGTCGAGCAGTAGCTCTGCAGCATGCCATGGCTGTTGCCGAACACTTTAATGCCGTAGTGGCTGTTAAAGCTGCCGCCTTCGGTGTTGGTGATGCGTTTATCGGCCTTCAGGGCCGCTTGCTCCGCGCGGGCGGCCAGTTCGATGGCGTCGTCCGGGGAGACCTCCGCCGGGTGGAACAGGTCCAGATCCGGGGCGTCAAAGGCCAGCAGATCTTTATCGGCTACGCCGGCAAACGGGTCCGGGGAGGTATAGCGGGCGATATCCAGCGCCGCCTGCACGGTGCGGGCGATGGCGTCCGGGCTAAGATCGGTGGAGGAGGCGCTGCCCTTGCGGTTCTGATGGTAAACCGTGATGCCTAATGCCCCATCGCTGTTGAATTCTACATTCTCCACTTCGCCATAGCGGGTGCTGACGCCGATGCCCGTGGTTTTGCTGACGGAAACTTCCGCACCATCAGATTTACCTGCCGCCAGTTCCAGTGCCGTGGTAACGGCTTCTTCCAGCGTCTTACGCTGCTGTGCAACTTGAGAGATGACTTTCATTGCTAATGCCATAATGTAAGAAGGAGTTAACTGAAGTCTAACAGAGAACCGTTTTTCAGTGCGCGCCTTAACTGGTAACATTAGCCTCTTTTTTTAAGGAGCCTGAGATGACAAAGCAGCCCGAAGACTGGCTCGACGACGTGCCCGGTGATGACGTTGAAGATGAAGATGATGAAATCATCTGGGTCAGTAAGAGTGAAATTAAGCGCGACGCGGAAGAACTGAAGCGTCTTGGCGCGGAACTCGTTGACCTGGGGAAAAACGCGCTGGATAAAATTCCGCTGGATACCGACCTGCGCGACGCCATCGAACTCGCCCAGCGAATCAAAAAAGAGGGTCGCCGCCGCCAGCTGCAGCTTATCGGCAAGATGCTGCGCAACCGCGATGTCGATCCGATTCGTCAGGCGCTGGACAAGCTGAAAAACCGTCACAACCAGCAGGTTGCGCTGTTCCACAAGCTGGAGCAGATCCGCGATCGACTGATTGACGACGGGGATGACGCCGTCGCTGAAGTGCTGAACCTGTGGCCAGATGCTGACCGTCAGCAGCTGCGTTCGCTGATCCGCAATGCGAAGAAAGAGAAAGAAGGCAACAAGCCGCCGAAATCGGCGCGCCTGATCTTCCAGTATCTGCGTGAACTGGCGGAAAACGAAGGCTAAGTCCCGCTGTTTTTGCCCGCAATAGTCTCCCGGATGGCGGCGCGCTGCGCCTTATCCGGGCTACGGTTCCCTATATATCAAACGGTTACTCAACACCGCAGGTCCGCGCAAGCGCAGCGCCGCCGGGCAAGCTGTACCAGACCCCGTTCCCGTCATTGTGCCGGATGGCGGCTACGCCTTATCCGGCCTACCTTCACCCCAGCTCTAAGGCTTGCGCCAGCAGGGGGATTCTGAATCCCCTCATCCACACGACGATACGTTTGTTTATTGCCTTGCTGCCAAGCTGAATCGTTAAAGCTGAAAACAATATTGATCACATATCCAGGTGATAAATACGTATTACTCAGCAAAATAATACGACTTTCATCTCATTTAACATCATAAAAACGGCCACTTTCTCACCAGGTGAGGCGCTTCACATTTTAATCACCCCCATGCCGGTAGATTTCACACGTCAATGACACAATCGATTCAGCAAAAAGGGAATAAAAATGAAAAAGACATTGGTTCTGACGACGATCGCCCTGCTGGTTTCCGGCTCGGCCGTGGCAAAAACATGGGTGCTGACGAACGCTGAAGAGGGGATAGATAAAGGAAACTGGCAGATCAACAGCGATCAGCTGAAGGTGAAAGATCATGCGTTCAGCATTGAGCAGAAAGTCCTGCACGGCGGTAAGCAGGAAGGCAGCAAAATCCTTACCATTCACAGTAAAGACGGCCTGACCATTACCTTGAGCCCGACACGCGGCATGAACTTACTGCGTATTGAGGGTTTCGGCAGCCGGATGGGCTGGGATTCGCCGGTTAAAGAGGTCGTCAACCCGGCGTTTATCAACCTGGAAAGCCGCAATGGCCTCGGCTGGCTGGAAGGATTCAACGAGATGATGGTCCGCTGCGGCTATGAATGGACCGGCCATCCGGTGACCGCGGACGGTCAAATTTATACCCTACACGGCAAGGCGGGCAACACGCCGGCCTCTCTGGTGGAGGTGGAGGTGGCCGACAGCGCGCCGTATGAAATCCGCATCCGCGGGCTGGTGAAAGAGAGCACCTTTAAAAAAGCCGATCTGCAGACCCTGACCGAACTGCGCTACGTGCCGGGTAGCAACAGCTTCAGCTTACATGACGTCTTAACCAACCATGCCGACTATCCGCATGATTATCAGATCATCTACCACAGCAACTTCGGCACCCCGATCCTCGAAGAAGGCGCGCGTTTCCTCGCCCCGATCTCCAGCATCAGCCCGTTCAATGATTACGCTAAGAGTGGGTTAAAAACCTGGCAAACCTATCAGGGACCGACCAAAGATTTTGACGAGATGGTATTTAATATTCAGCCGCTGGCCGATGAAAATCACCAGACCCTGGCCGCCGTGGTCAACAAAGCGGGCGATAAAGGGGCCTCTATTCAGTTTGATACCCGTCAGCTGCCGGTCCTGACGCTGTGGAAAAACACCGATACCGTCAAGCAGGGCTATGTCACCGGTATCGAGCCGGGGACCAGCTACGCCTATCCGGTGACCATTGAACGCGAGCATAAACGCGTGAAGCAGCTGCAGCCGGGCGCCAGCGCGCAGTTTGATCTAACCTACACCCTGCTGCACGATAGCGCCCAGGTAGCCGCCGTTGAGCAGAAAATCGCGCAGATTCAGGGCGATAACAAAGTCGCGGAGAACGAGACGCCGATCGCCAAAGAGTAACAGCGCCGCCAGTCGAATGCCCGGAGCGGTACGCCGAGCCGGGCTACTCCCGCCCCATCACCTCGTGCCCGAGATCCCGGGCAAACTGCTGATACTGCCGCTCACCGATCGGCTGTGGATAGCTGAGCACCAGCAGCTCATGATCCGCAATGCCCTGATGATAGGTCGGATGACGATGCGCCCAGGGATTAGCATGGAACCCCATCGACTGATAAAAGCGCAGCCGTTTATGGGCGATGGCCGTGGTTAGCGGATCGATTTCCAGAATGGTCAGCGGGGCGCGCGTCAGGATCTGCGCCAGCAGCTGTTTACCATAGCCGCGGGAGCGCAGCGTGTCGTCGATCGCCAGATGTTCGATATAACCGTAGCCGGCAAACTGCCAGCAGCCGCTGAGGCCGACAAAGACGCCTTCATCGAACCATGCTTCCAGCGCGTAGCGCGGGTGGCTCAGCGCCTGACGTTTGGCCTCGCTTTCGCGCTGCTCGTGCCACGGAAAGGCGCGCGCGTAAAGCGCGTCCAGCATGGCGAAATGGGGCGAGTCGGTAGAACGTACGCTTTCGCAGGTCAGCATCACACAATTCCTGGTAGCTAAAATAAAACTGCCCTCACGCGGAGGGCAGTGACCGGAGGCGTACGCGCTTATTCAGCCGCGGCCGCTTTTTGCGCCAGCTTATCCAGCAGCTTCTGATGAATACCGCCGAAGCCGCCGTTGCTCATCACCAGGATATGGTCGCCCGGGTGGGCGGTTTTGACCACCATCTCCGCCAGGGTATCGACGTCGGCGCTCCAGTGGGCCGGCTGGACGCAGGCTTCCGCCACTTCCGCCACCTGCCACGGAATATGCTGCGGCTGCAGGAGGAACACTTCATCGGCGCGGCCGAGAGACGGCGCCAGATCGTCCTTGCAGACGCCCATTTTCATGGTGTTAGAGCGCGGCTCCAGCACGGCGAGAATGCGCGCGGTGCCGCCTACTTTACCGCGCAGCGCCTGCAGCGTGGCGAGGATTGCCGTCGGATGATGGGCGAAATCGTCATACACGGTGACGCCGTTGGCTTCGCCCCGCAGCTCCAGGCGACGGCGGGCGTTGATAAAGCTGCCCAGCGCGTTCGCGGCATCCGCCGGCAGCACGCCGACGTGACGCGCCGCGGCAATCGCCATCAGGCCGTTATGCATATTATGCTCGCCGACCAGCGCCCACTTCACTTCGCCGACCTTTTCGCCGTCGAGTAAGACTTCCCACTGCGAGGCGTCGGCGTTCAGTTTTTTCGCCTGCCAGTGGCCCTGCTCGCCCACCAGCTCCTGCTCGCTCCAGCAGCCCATCGCCATCACCTGCTTCAGGTTGATGTCGTTCTCCGGCAGGATAATTTTGCCTTTGCCCGGCACGATGCGCACCAGATGGTGGAATTGTTTCTGAATCGCCTTCAGGTCATCAAAGATGTCCGCGTGGTCGAACTCAAGGTTGTTGAGGATCAGCGTCCGCGGGCAGTAGTGAACAAACTTGGAGCGCTTGTCGAAGAAGGCGCAGTCATATTCGTCGGCTTCAATGACGAAGAACGGGCTGTCGCCCAGGCGCGCGGAGACGTCGAAATTGCCCGGAACGCCGCCAATCACGAACCCCGGTTTATAGCCGCAGGCTTCAAGGATCCAGGTCGCCATGCCGGCAGTGGTGGTTTTGCCGTGGGTCCCGGCGACGGCCAGCACCCAGCGATCGCGCAGCACGAAGTCGTGTAGCCACTGCGGGCCGGACATATAGGGAATATTATTTTCCAGCACCGCTTCAACGCACGGGTTGCCGCGAGTCATGGCGTTACCGATGATCACCAGGTCCGGCCGGGGCTCCAGCTGGCTGGGGTCATAGCCCTGAATTAAATCAATCCCCTGGTTTTCCAGCAGGGTGCTCATCGGCGGATAGACGTTAGCATCCGACCCCGTTACCTCATGACCGAGGGAGCGCGCCAGCATGGCCAGCCCCCCCATAAACGTGCCACAGATTCCTAAAATATGAATGCGCATTCGTCATTTCCTTTTCTTATCCGGGGCACATTTTACCCATATCCCGGGCCCTGGCGAAATGCATTTCAGGCGAATCTGTATTTTGCTGGCGCGATTCACCTGTGCGCACTTTTTTGATTCTTTGTTAAGATTGTTGCGTTCGTTTTACTCAACATAAAAATGCAGGGAACGAGTTATGAAAACGTTAGGTGAGTTTATTGTTGAAAAGCAGCACGAGTTCTCCCACGCCACCGGTGAGCTGACTGCTTTGTTGTCAGCAATAAAGTTGGGCGCCAAGATCATCCACCGCGATATCAACAAGGCCGGTCTGGTCGATATCCTGGGTGCCAGCGGTGCTGAAAACGTTCAGGGCGAGGTTCAGCAAAAACTCGATCTGTTCGCTAATGAAAAATTAAAAGCCGCACTGCGAGCACGCGATATTGTTGCCGGGATCGCCTCTGAAGAAGAAGATGAGATTGTCGTCTTCGAAGGGTGTGAACACGCCAAATACGTGGTGCTGATGGACCCTCTGGATGGCTCCTCTAACATCGACGTTAACGTCTCTGTCGGTACGATCTTCTCTATCTACCGCCGCGTGACGCCTGTCGGCACGCCGGTGACAGAAGAAGACTTCCTGCAGCCGGGCAACAAGCAGGTGGCCGCGGGCTATGTGGTCTACGGATCGTCGACGATGCTGGTGTATACCACCGGCTGCGGCGTTCATGCCTTCACCTACGACCCGTCCCTTGGCGTTTTCTGTCTATGCCAGGAGCGCATGCGCTTCCCGGAGAAGGGCAATACCTACTCCATCAACGAAGGCAACTACATCAAATTCCCGCAGGGCGTGAAGAAGTACATTAAGTACTGTCAGGAAGAGGACAAAGCGACTCAGCGTCCTTATACCTCACGCTATATCGGCTCGCTGGTGGCGGACTTCCACCGCAACCTGCTGAAAGGCGGCATCTATCTCTATCCGAGCACCGCCAGCCACCCGGAAGGCAAGCTGCGCCTGCTGTATGAATGCAACCCGATGGCCTTCCTCGCCGAACAGGCGGGCGGTAAGGCCAGCGACGGTAAAGAGCGTATTCTGGATATTATCCCGGAAAGCCTGCATCAGCGTCGCTCCTTCTTCGTCGGCAACAACCACATGGTAGAAGACGTCGAGAACTTTATTAAAGCGTTCCCGGACGCCTAAGCGCCCTGCCCGCTCCTCCCGCGCCTGCGGGAGGAGCATTTCTTAGCGACTCCCCGCCCCGCTCACCCGCGTCACCGCCGCATTCTGCCGATTTTCCCACAGCACGGTCAGACCACGCTGCAGCGCGATAAAGATAAACAGCAAAATGCCGATGGCGATTTTCGTCCACCATGAGCTGAGGGTGCCGTCGAAGTTGATGTAGGTCTGAATCAGTCCCTGGATCGCCACCCCGAACAGCGTTCCCAGCACGGTACCGACGCCACCGCTTAGCAGCGTACCGCCGATCACCACCGAGGCAATCGCATCCAGCTCGACGCCGACGCCCGCCAGCGCATAGCCCGCCTGGGTATAAATGGAAAAGACGATCCCGGCCAGCGTCGCCAGTCCGGTGGAGAGCATATAGATACGGATCGTGGCGCTGCGAGTCGAAATCCCCATCAGATTCGCCGACGTGGCGTTGCCGCCGATGGCATACACCTGGTTGCCAAAGCGGGTACGATGGGCGACAAAAATACCGGCCACCACCACCAGCAGCATCAGCAGTCCCATGGCGCTGAGACGACCGCCGCCGGGAATGGTCCATGCCAGCCCGGACAGGGTGTCGTACACTGGGTGGTTAATCGGAATCGACTCCTCTGACACCAGATAGCTCACGCCGCGCAGGAAGAACATGCCGGCGAGGGTGATGATAAAGGCCGGGATCTTCAGGGCGTCAATCAGCAGCCCCATAAACGCGCCGAAGGCGCAGCCCATCACCAGCACCAGCGGAAAGGCCGCCAGCGGCGAGATTCCCCAAAAGCCAATCGCTTTGGCGAGGAAGACGCCGGTAAAGGCGATCACCGACCCCACCGACAGATCGATCCCGCCGGAGAGGATCACGAAGGTCATGCCCACGGCGATGATCCCGAGGAAGGCATTATCCGTCAGGATATTGCAGATCACCCGCGTTGAGGCAAAACCGGGGAACTGGGTCAGGCAGTAGAGGTAGCCCAGCACAAACACCGCAAGGGTGATCATCAATGGTAAATTACGTTTTATCATGGCCGCGTACCCCTTTCAGTAAACCGATAAAGCGCGGCGACTGGACAATCAGTACGCACAGCACCACCACCGCTTTCACCACCTGGTTGAGCTCCGGCGGGAAGCCGGAGAGCAAAATCCCGGTGTTCATTCCCTGGATAATCAGCGCCCCCACCACCGAGAGCAGCAGGTTAAAGCGCCCGCCCATCAGCGAGGCGCCGCCGATGACCACCGCCAGAATGGCGTCCAGCTCAAGCCATAGCCCGGCGTTATTGGCATCCGCGCCGCGAATGTCCGCCGCCACGATGATCCCGGCGATCGCCGCGCAGACGCCGCTCAGGACATAGGCCAGCATCACCACGATGCGGGTATTGACGCCGGCGTTTTTCGCCGCGCGGATGTTGATCCCTACCGCCTCAATAAACATGCCCAGCGCCGTTTTACGGGTAAACAGCCAGAACAGCAGCAGCGTAGCGGCGGCGACGATCACCGGCGTCGGAAACAGCAGAAACGATCCGCTGCCGAGCCACGCCAGGGCCGGGGAATCAAAGGTGACGATCTGCCCGGCGGTGATCAACTGCGCCACCCCGCGCCCGGCCACCATCAGGATCAGCGTCGCCACAAAGGGCTGGATCTTAAGGACCGCCACGAGGATGCCGTTCCACAATCCGGCCAGCGCGCCCGCGGCCAGCGCGGCCAACAGCACCACCGGCAGGCTGTGCCCGGCGACGGTCATCGAGGCGGCCGTCGCGCCGGCAATCGCCATCACCGCCCCTACCGACAGGTCGATGCCGCCGGTGGCGATCACCAGCGTCATGCCAATCGCCAGCAGCGCCACCGGCGCGGCGCGGTTGAGAATATCGATCGGGCTGCCAAACAGGCGGCCATCCTGGAGCACCACCTGATAAAAATGGGGCGCCACCAGGCTGTCTACCAGCAGAACCAGCAGCAGGGCAATAATCTGCGGGGTGCCCTTCGGCCAGGTGAAGCGTCGCTTCTCCGGGCCGGTTTGCGAAAGAGATCGAGGCATCATGGGTTACTCCTTATGCCGCAATAGCGTTCATGATCGCCGGAACAGAGAGCTCGGCGAGCGGGATCTCCGCCACCTGTCGGCGATCGCGCAGGATAATGACCCGATCGGCGTAACCCACCAGCTCCTCCAGTTCAGAAGAGATAACCAGCAGCGCCAGGCCATCGGCGCAGAGGGTTTCAATCAGGCGAATAATTTCCGCATGGGCGCCGACGTCGATGCCGCGGGTCGGCTCATCGAGGATCAGGAACTGCGGTTTGGTCAGCAGCCAGCGGGAGAGCAGCACCTTCTGCTGGTTGCCGCCGGAGAGAAACTCGATCGGCTGCTCGGCGCTCGGGGTACGGATCCCCAGCTGGCGAATAAAGCGCTCGGCGATCTCATTCTGCTCCCGGCGGGGGATCGGCCGCAGCCAGCCGCGCTGCGCCTGCAGGGCGAGAACGATATTTTCCCGCACCGAGGCAGCGGCGATAATGCCGTCGGTTTTACGATCCTCCGGACAGAAGCCGATCCCGAGGCAGGACGCCTGATGCGGGGAGCGCAAGGTCTGCGGTTTGCCTTTGATCCACGCCTTCCCGCTGTCCGCCGTTTTAATGCCGAAGATCACCTCGGCGGTTTCCGTGCGTCCGGAACCCAGCAGGCCGGCGAGGCCTACAATTTCTCCCGGGCGGACCTGCAGGTCGAACGGGGCGATGGTTCCTTTTTTACCGTAGCCTTCAAACGCCGCTACCGGTTTATCGCTCAGCAGAGTACGGCCCGCCCGCTGCAGGGCATTGTGGTCCAGTTCGCGACCCAGCATCATTTTCACCAGCTCAATCTGCGGCAGCTCGCGGGTCTCACGGCAGCCCACAAATGTGCCGTTACGCAGCACGGTGATGCGGTCGCTGACCGCATAGACCTGGTCGAGAAAATGGGTGACAAAGATCAGGCTGACGCCGTTATCCCTGAGCTGGCGCATCAGGGTGAACAGCATCTCCACCTCCTGGGTATCGAGGCTGGCGGTGGGCTCGTCGAGGATCAGCACCTTGGCCGACAGGTCGATGGCCCGACAGATAGCGACGATCTGCTGCATCGCCACCGAAAAGCGGTTCAGCGGCTCGCGCACGTCGAGGGAAAAGCCGTAGGAGGCCATCAGCGCCGTCGCCCTGGCCTCCATCTCTTTACGTCGCAGCAGACCAAACCGCCGCGGCTCACGGCCGATGAACAGGTTATCCGCCACCGACATATTGGGCAGCAGGTTCACTTCCTGGTAGACGGTGCCGATCCCCAGCTGCTGGGCATGGGCGGTATTTTTGGGCGAAATAGCCTGGCCTTCCAGCCAGATAGTGCCGCGATCGGCATGGTAAACGCCGGTCAGCGCTTTGATCAGCGTCGATTTTCCGGCGCCGTTTTCGCCCAACAGGGCCATGATTTCGCCGCGCCGCAGGCTAAAGTTGACGTTATCCAGCGCCTTAACGCCGGGGAAGAATTTACTAAGTCCTTCGGTGCGAAGGATCTCCTGGTGTGCCTCGGCGCTCATAATCGATGTCACCTTCAAATGATGTCAGGTTACCCCGGGTCGCGCTGGGCTTCCCGGGGTTTCTGGAACGCTGCTTTTTACCCTCTCCCACCGGGGAGAGGGATGGAATGAGGGGCTCCCCACTCAGTAGCCCATATTTTTCTTCTTCTCTAACTCTTCTTTCGCCGTATCCGGCAGATACAGCGTCGATTTGGTAATGGTCAGCTTCTCCGGCAGGGTGCCGTCTTTTTTGTATTTCTCCAGCGCATCAAACGCCGGGCCGGCCATATTTGGCGTCAGCTCGACGCTGGCGTTGGCTTCTCCGGCGATCATCGCTTTATAGATATCCGGCACGCCGTCGATGGAGCCGGTCAGAATATCTTTGCCCGGCTTCAGGCCAGCTTCTTTAATGGCCTGGATAGCGCCGATGGCCATATCGTCGTTATGAGCGAACACCATGCAGATGTTTTTGCCGTTATTCTCAGCTTTGATAAAGCTCTCCATGACCTCTTTCCCTTTACTGCGGGTGAAGTCGCCGGACTGGGAGCGGATAATTTTGATATTCGACGCTTTGGCAATCGCGTCGGCGAAGCCTTTCTTACGATCGATGGCCACGCTGGCCCCAACGGTGCCCTGCAGTTCAACGACGTTACACGGCTTACCGTCGACGGTTTTCACCAGCCAGTCGCCAATCAGCTGGCCTTCCAGCACGTTGTTGGCGGTCACGGTGGTCATGTAGAGATCTTTATCTTTAACATCAATGGAACGGTCGAGGAGGAAAACCGGGATCTTGGCCTCTTTCGCCTCTTTCAGCACCGGTTCCCAGCCGGTGGCCACCACCGGCGCAATGAAGATCGCGTCGACCCCTTGAGCAATAAAGGAACGCACTGCTTTGATCTGGTTTTCCTGTTTTTGCTGACCATCAGCGATCTTCAGGGTGATACCGCGCTTGGCGGCCTCCTCTTTCGCGACGCTGGTTTCCGCCGCACGCCAGCCGGATTCAGAACCGACCTGCGAAAAACCTACGGTTAGCGGGGCAGCTATCGCCATAGACGACATAGCTGCGGAAACTGCTGTGACAAGAAGTAAGCGCTTCCACATAAGGGTATCCTCGTAGGGTTATTGTTGGTTAAAGTCTCACCTGCGGACAAACTATAGACAATCGGTGATGTAACTGAATGCGTTACATCACACTTCAAAAAAGTAAATGAGATGTTAATGTCGGCCCTACTGCCCAGCGGAGAGCCGATAAGGCTTCACAGGGAGCGCGGCTGTTGCGGTTTATGACGTTTTTTTAAGCAGTATGATAAATCAATCACATGCAATGAAAACGGTTACATAAATTTATTCATGATGTGGCTATGTTTATGGATTTTCATGTCATTATTACGCGAAAAATTCGGAGCACTCTGCGGCGATATCGGGAAAAAGAAGCGAAGACTTTCGATGTGAGTTGGCTATAATACCGAGCACTTGTTTGCCATACATTTTAAAGGAAACAGACATGAGCTTACTCAACGTACCTGCGGGCAAAGATCTGCCGGAAGACATCTACGTCGTGATCGAAATCCCGGCGAACGCAGATCCTATCAAATACGAAGTCGACAAAGAGAGCGGTGCACTGTTCGTTGACCGTTTCATGTCCACGGCAATGTTCTATCCGTGCAACTACGGCTACATCAACCACACCCTGTCCCTGGACGGCGACCCGGTTGACGTGCTGGTCCCGACTCCGTACCCGCTGCAGCCGGGCTCCGTGATCCGCTGCCGTCCGGTTGGCGTTCTGAAGATGACCGACGAATCTGGTGAAGATGCGAAACTGGTTGCCGTACCGCACACCAAGCTGAGCAAAGAATACGATCACATCAACGATGTGAACGACCTGCCGGAACTGCTGAAAGCCCAGATCACTCATTTCTTTGAGCACTACAAAGATCTGGAAAAAGGCAAGTGGGTTAAAGTCGACGGTTGGGACAACGCGGAAGCGGCGAAAGCCGAAATCGTTGCCTCTTTCGAGCGCGCTAAGCAGAAGTAATTCTGTCTCAGGCAGGGTCATCCCCTGCCTGATTGCGGCACGGATAGCCGCGATAACACCATGGAGGGTGTCCCGTGAAAAGCGTTCGCTATTTCACCCTTAACTTTTCTGGCTTCACGACCGCCGCCTGTGAAAAACAGGGGTATCTGCGTCTTATCGCCGGCGACCATGTCTTTTATACCGATAAACGCTATTTTAACGACCCCTCGCTTTTTGACCGCCTGACGATCAATCAGCCTCTGCACCTTGGCGTCCGCCGCCTGGACAACGGCAGTTACTGGATCCACTGGCTCAGCGATGGCGAAACGCTCCTTGAGCCCAGTCAACGGGTAAAGCGCTGGGCCCGGCCGCTGCTGAGTATCAGCCTGCTGACGCTCATCGTCGCTCTTATCCCGCTCATGATGAGCACCTCAGAATGGGGAAGGTTCGGCTTCGGCATTATCGCGATACTGGCCTTCATCGCGTTGTTAACCGGCCTCTGCGAGCTACTGTTCCACCGGGCGCTAAAAATGCACCCCGCCATGCGCGATCTGTTGGCGAAGATGGCGCAGGCCCGCCGCCGCGACTTTTCCTTTTGCCAGCCGCTACCGACTACGGCGCAAACCCTCCGCCAGTCGGCGAAGCCTTTTACGCAAGCCCTGCCGGAACGCTATGCCGTCCGGACGGGAAAAATTAGCAATATCATTTTTAAGAAATGGTTCGCGGGGAACCCAACGCGGGAATACCATGGCGTTGGGATACAATGCGACACGGCGCCGCTGGCCTTCTTCTGGCAGAACGGCTTCACCAACTTCGGCCTGCATCCCTTTTTTTACCGCCGTCAACCGCCCTTTCTCGCTATCGGCGATCGGATAGTCGCCGTCTACCAACGGAAAGATAACGACGTCCAGGCGTTATACAACGTCAGCGACGGGGGCGCTTTTCTGAAAAATCATCCCTGTTATCCCGGTGACCGGCAAATGTCGCTAGTCTATAACCTGTTTTATGGCATGGTGCTGGTGATGTACCTCCTCATACTCGGCATGTCGCTAAATAACCCATACAAACCAGTCAGGGGATTTGGGTGGTTAATTCAGGATTCACTGGACATGCTGTCCCTATTATTACTCAGTTTCGGCGGGATCCTGGCGGTACTGGAGCTGATTGGCCCGACGGCCTGGTTATTGTCACACCGGGTGGCTGACTGGATGAAGATGCGCTCGGCGATGCGGCACTACCTGCAGGGAGCGGCCCGCCATACCGCGCTCGAGGAGATCATGTAATGTTCAGCACCCCAACACGACGATTATTATTCCTCGCGCTGACGACGTTGGCTTCCGCGATGTGGCTGGCGAAGGATCATCTCCCGCTCTGGTAAGGAGTGGGTCGGCAACGCGTGATACGTAAAACACCATCATTTCATCAAGGAAGGAACCTTGTGAAACAGACCCATTATTTCACCGTGAATTTTACCGGCTTCACCACTGCCGCCTCGGAAGAGCAAAGCTATTTACGCCTCATTGCAGGCGAGCATGCCTTTTATACCGATAAACGCCATTTTAAAGACCCCTCGCTTTTTGACCGTCTGAGGCTCGGCCAGCCGCTACATATCGGCACTTGCCGCCTAAAGGATGGCAGTTACTGGATCCACTGGTTAAGCGATGGCCACATTTTGCTCGAACCTTCCCGGCAGCCGCTGAGTATTAAAAAGCTTCTTCGACCTGTCGGCTTGGTCTTTTTTGTTTGCTTGATCATTCTCGCTTGTGCTCCATGGTTGGATATTTTTTTATTATTATGTTTTATCACAATGTTGGTGAATCCCTTCGGCATCTTCTCTTTTTGCTCTTGCAATTTCTCACTCAGGTTACGTGTTCTCAATGCGAAAATGCAGCGAACGAAGCAAGGCGATATTTCATTCTGTCAGCGTCTGGAAATTCTACCCGCTACTTCTGAAAGGCATCCACCATCGGCCAACAACGAGATAGCGCTGCCAAAAGAATTTGCGCTTGAAGAAGGCGTGATTCTGAATAGTTATTATCAAATATGGTTCGCTACGAGGGTAAGGCCTTATTTTTATCAAAGAAGGCGCCTGTTTTCAGCTGGCGACTCGTCACTCGTTTTTTTCAGCGCGCTTGACCTGGCTGAGCAATGCCCTGAATAATCGTTGTCGCCCGCCATTTCTTGCCGATGGGGACTGGGTTATCGCCGCACGCCGGCATGGATACGATGATCTTCAGGCGTTATACAATGTCAGTGATGGCAGTGTTTATTTAAAAAATAGCCCCTTTCATCCCGGCAATCAGCAGATGGCATCAATTTATAAAATCGCGTACGGCCTCGTACTCATAGTGATGTTTTTTACGCTCACCATCAAACTGCACGACCCCATGCTTAATCTGGGCAGTTGGCCATTTTATCGTGAAATGCTTACCAGGCTGACAGGCACCCTGCTCCCGATTAACCTGCTGTTAATACTGATGGAGTTTGTCCGTATGATTGCCCATCCCCTGTCACGTCGGGTGGCCGGTAGAGTGAAGGTACATCAGGCCATATTACGTTATGCCAGACGTCAGGGCGCCAGAATGACGCCATGGGAACTGAAGTAATAAAAAACAACGCCACCCGAAGGTGGCGCTGTCGTGGTTAATACTGGTCGCGATCCAACCAGTTGCCGTTCGCTATCAACGTACAACCCTCAACGGAACGTTGATAGACATACATCCATGCGCTGCCGTAAGGCGTCTGAATCAGGTGGCGCGCATACTCGCCCCCCTTGGTGCGCAGCGCATCCAGTTCGGCCAGCGTCGATGCATCAATACGATAAACTTCACCATGTACTGTGCCTTCGCCGGGCACCGCGCCTGGATAGTGGCCCAGGCTGTACAGCTGATAATCGTCGACACTATGAGCGCCCAGCCACTGGGCGTTGGTCATCCAGTGGCTGTTGCCTTGTTTGCGTCGTAAACTGCCGTAAACAAATATTCGCATTGCTAAAACTCAAACTGATAGAGCAAATCGAGCGCCTGGTCGATGCCAGACACCGCTTCCACATATAGCTTAGGCATCAGGCGATAACGTAAAGTCAGCGTCGCCAGGGAATCGAAGATACCGACCCCGTATTTTACCTGCAGACCCGGCAGTACATAGCCGCTGACCACCACCTGGGAAGAATCGCCTACCCCTTCGGTGTCCAACGCCAAGTTGCTTACGCCAAACGTCTCGCCGATTTTACCCACAACCTGACCACTTTGTGCAACCCCCATACCAATAAGCATTGAGGTCATCGCGGCGCTATCGCTCTGACCACTACTCAAACCCTGGCCGCGCAGCAGATAAGACAGCGCTTCCTGCTGGGACATAACCGGATCAGAGAAGATCTCCGCTTTCGGCTGATCGGCGGAGCCGGTGACGCGAACGCCGGCGATCACATCGTCTTCGGTGGCATCCGGGTTACGAATCGCTTCGATATTCAGCAACGGCTGATCCGGCGGACCGGAGAACAGCAGCTCCCCTTTGCGGACAATCAAGTCCTGACCATAGGCGTGGAAACGGCCGTCCGGAATATTAATCTGCCCGTTGAGGCCCAGCCCCTGCTTGTCCTGCGCCACTTTCAAATCACCGGTCAGACGCGCTTTCAGACCGAAGGCTTCCAGACGAACGTTGTTGCCGACGTGAATGGTCAGGTTGCTGTTGATCGGGATGCTGGCGCTCTGCTGCTTAATCGGCTTGAGGTTTTTATCCAGCATCACTTCATCAGAGGAGACGCCGACCGCGCTCTCCGGCACCTCGTTGACCACGATCCGCGCCCAGGGCACATCCACTTTGCCGTCGAGATTGAACAGGCTTGGCGTGGCGGTAAACACCACATCCGGCGATACATCGAGACGCACCATCGGCGGCACCGTGATCCGCACCCGGCTGCCTTTCGCCGCAATTTGCGCCCGCCAGTTATCGATCTGCGTCCAGTCGGCGTTACCGCTGAGGGCGATTTGCCCCTGGCGGGTGTTCACCGTCCCCTGCAGGGTCGAGCGCGTGCCGTTGAAGTTCATCGCCAGCTGGCTCGGCTGCATATCAAACGGCATAAAGTTGCCGTCGATATCCACCCCGCTCAGCTGCATCTGGCCGAACAGCTGCGGACTTTTCACATTGCCGCCCAGACGCAGACGGGCGTTGAGCCTTCCCTCTGCCTTTTCACCACGAGCGAAAATCGGGTTGATCATCGCCAGCGAGAAGTTGCTGATATTGACGTTGCCGCCGAGGTTACGCCGCCCCTGCGGGTCGGTGACCTGCACCTGCCCATCCAGCTGACCGTTGTTGGTCAGGCGGATAAGCCAGCCCAGCTCGGCGCGATTGTTGTGCAGGTCGGCGCTGAGGTTCAGCGTATCGAACGCCACCGGCAACGGCGCGTCGTTGACGACCTGGGTCACCTTGACGTTGCGCCCGCTGAGGGTCACTTTGCCCTGCGGCAGTCCCTCTTTGGTGGTGTCCCAGCTCACATCGGCATTACCAGTAAACACGCCGCTGGCCTGGGTCGCCTCCGGCATAAACGGCTTGAGCATCGCCAGATCGAAGCGGTTGAGATTCACCCGCGCCCGTCCGCTGGCGCCCGCGTCAATGGTTTCAGGCACGCAGAGCTCGGCGTTCGGGTTGGTCCAGCAGTGTGGCCCGATGCTGATTTTCTGCTCCAGATTGCGATAGTCCAGCGCAATGCTGCGCGTCAGCGCTACCGGCCCCACCGGCGTCTGGAAGCGGGTATCGCTCAGCGAGCCCTTCCAGCGTTCGGCCTGACGATCGAAGCTGCCTGCCAGCGCCAGCTGGCCGGAAACCGGCTCGCCCTGCACGCGCAGCCGCAGCTCATGCTGTTTCTCTGTACCTTTGGCATTGAGCTGCACCAGGCTGATATTGACCCCCGGCTGGCTGATGCGATCCACCCGCACGTCCAGGTTACCGCCAATCTGATCGGTGGATTTCACATCCCCTTTGACGTTGACCTGGGCGATGGTCAGCTCCTGCCAGCGCAGCGCCCGGGCGGTGATATCGGCCAGCAGCTGCGGCGCATCGACTGTGCCGCGCACTTTTACCAAGCCCTTCGCCGTCCCGCCGAGCCCCGGCAGCGCATTATCCAGGTGCGGCGCATCGATGGTGGCGTCGAGATTAAGATCCTTCACCCCCAGCTCGCCTTTGATATCAGCGCTGTTCGGGCCTAACGCCAGATGCAGTCCCGGGATTTTCCACTGCAGATAGCTGTTACCCTGCAGCGAGCCCGCCACATCCACTTTGTTCTGCTTCACGTTGCCGGTAATTTTCAGCTCCGGCACCGACATCTGCCAGCTGCCGCCGTACAGGCTGCCCTGGGTCTTGATCCGGCCGTTAAGCTTCGACGGCCAGTCCGGCACCTCTTTGGCGGTGTTGATGCCGTCGAGGGTCAGCTCGCCGCGCCAGCTGATCGCCTGCTGCCAGTCGAGCAGCGCCTTCAGCTCGGTTTTCCCTTCCAGGGCATTGACCGTCAGCTTGTCGAGATTGATCTGCCGTTCATTGCCTTTGGCGTTGAGGGCGATTTTCGCCGGCGGCAGCGATTGACCTTTCACCGCGGTGGAGAAGGCCAGCGCATAGTCGGTCATTTTGCCGCTGAACTTCAGCTGGACATCGTCGGCCTGAAACTGCTTCTCGCCGCTGAACGGCCAGGCGAGCTGCTTACTCTTCAGCTCCATATTGAGCGGCAGCCCTACCTCCGCCAGCTGCGCATCCGCGCGCAGCGTGGCCGCGACCGGCCCGCTTAAGTCCACTCCGACTTTGAGCGTTTTACGCACTTCGCCGCCCACCTTCAGCTGCACCTTCTCCCCTTTCATCGGGTCGACGTTCAGGGTTCCGGCGAGGGTAATGTCCACCGGCCAGTTATCCTGCAGCTGCGCGCTGCCCGAGGCGCTAACCTTGCCCTGATCGGAGTCGATATCAAGGGCGTCGAGCTTCATCTGGCCGTCGATACTGCTGACTTTCAGCAGCAGGTTATACACGGTGATATCGGTATCGCCGGTCAGGCGCAGCTGCTCGCCGCGGAACGCCTGAATATTGAGGTTCAGCGGCAGATGGACATCGGTCATTGCCGGCAGCACCGGCTGCGAGAAGAGGTCGGTCATCGTCTCGCCGAGCGGTTTTTCCTGCGGCTGCGGGTTGTCAATTTTCGGCTCAACCACCTGCTCCTGCGCCACTTTCGCCACCTTAGGCAGGGCGATCAGCAGCCCCTGCAGCGAGGTCGGCGTCAGGGTCAGATTTTTCTCCTGCCAGTTCAGGCCGGTGGAAAAGTCGCGTACGGAGACCGCGGTATCATCGATTTTGACGTTGACGTTATGCAGCGCGACGCGGCTGAGGGTGATCGGATAAGGAGTGGAGAGATTCAGCGGCCCGCTGTCCTCTTCCTCGACCGGCGCTGAGGGCGGCATCTTCTTGGTATCGACGGCGACATAAATATCGCGCAGCGCGATGTCGTTTACGCACAGGCTGCTGTCCCACAGGCAGCGCAACCTGACGCTGAGGTGAAACTGACCGGCGGTCACCGCCACGCCGGGCTGTTCGTAGCGAACATTATCGAGGGTTAAATCACGCCAGCCACCGGTCACTTTGCCGATTTCCAGCCCCGGTACCCAGCGATCCGCCGCTTTGAACACCAGATGCAAGCCGGTGGTGGTCCCCACCAGGAACCCGACGGTGCCCAGCAGGAGCACCAACACGATTAAGACGCCGAGGCTTATCTTCTTCCATAAACTCATAATTCAGGCCCCAGACCGATGTAAAACTGTAAACCATGCTCTTCTTTGTCGCCGATCGGCCGGGCGATATCCAGCTTGATCGGTCCCACCGGCGACTGCCAGCGCACGCCCACCCCGGCGCCGGTTTTGAAATCGCTCTCGCGAATATCGCTGACCGCTTCGCCGCTATCGACAAACACGGCGCCCCACCATTTACCACTGACGTTGTACTGATACTCCAGCGAGCCGGTGGCCAGCTTCGAGGCCCCGATCAGCTTGCCGTCATCGTCCTTCGGCGAGATAGATTTGTATTTATAGCCGCGAATACTGCGATCGCCCCCGGCGAAAAAGCGCAGATCCGGCGGCACCTTGTCAAAGTTGTCCGCTTCGATCCAGCCAAGGTTGCCGCGCACCACAAAGCGGTGGCGGTCATAGAGGGTACGGATCCAGACGTCCTGGGCCTGCATCACGATGAAGTTGATGTCCGAGCCCCACATGGTGTTGGAGTAGTCCACCGAGTAGCGCTGGGAATCGCCCCAGGTAGGCATCAGGCCGCCGCGGGAGCGAGTGCGGTTCACCGAGACCCCAGGATAAATCAGCATGGTGGTGTTGGTGACGTTCGCCTGGGTAAAGTGATCCAGGCTCCAGCGCAGGTTAATCGCTCGCTGCCAGCCGCTCGACATCTCCCAGAAACGCGAGACACCCAGGGTGGTAGAGTCGGCCTGGGTATCATTGAGGTCGGTACGCTTAAAACCGCCCTGCATCAGATAATACTGTTCGAGGGGGCTCTTCAGCAGTGGGACTTTATAGGTAAAATCGAATTGCTGCTCCGGGGCGGAGAGGCTGACGCTGGAGGTCAGGCTGTGGCCATACGAGTTGACCCATGGTTTTTTCCACGTGGCTTTCACCCGCGGACCGACGTCTGTGGAATAGCCGACCCCGGTTTCCACGGTGTTCTCTTTGCGAGGCGAGACAACGCCCTGCAGAGGCAGCACCTTGGTTTTCCGCGACTTAGCAAAATCAGGCGCCACCACCACCGAACTGAACCAGCCGGTCGCCGCCAGGCGGCGGTTTAGCTCGGCCAGGTCCTGCGAGGTGTAGTAGTCGCCCTCTTTAAACGGCACGAGGTTTTGCAGGTATTCATCGCGGATTTGCGAGCCAGAGAAAGTGACGTGGCCAAAGCGATAGCGTTCGCCGCTGTCGTAATCGATATCCCAGAACGCCTGATGACGGTCGAGGGAGACCCCGAGCTGGCTCTTAAGAAACTCGCTGTCAAAGTAGCCTTTGCGCAGGGCGACGCGGGTCAGCGAGCTCTTGAAGCCGTCGTAATCCCCGTGGTTGAGCACCGTCCCGATGGCCGGGCGCGTTTTCAGCAGAGCCAGGTAGTCGCTATCGGTGCGGGCGCCGCCGCGCAGAATCACCTCGGTTCCGCCAATGCGCACCGGTTCTCCCGGGGTCACTTTGGCGATCAGCACCTGACGTCCCCTTTTCGGCGGCGGACGCAAATCAAATTCAATCGTCGGCTCGTAATAACCCAGCGCTTTCAGACCTTCGCGAATGGCGTCATCGACGCGCGCGCGAAAGCGACGATCCGGCGTGACTTCATCGCTCTGGATGGTGGAAAGCTGGGCGCGAACGTTTTTCTCCAGCTCCCCGGATAATCCCTCAACCTGCAAACGCACATTCGCTGCGCTGGCGACCCCGCTGACCAGCAAAAGGCTGGTGACACATAACTGGCGGATTTTTAGCACATTTTCTCCTGAATATCCCTGTTTCCTCTACAGGAAACACTGGCGCCGCTCCACGGCTTAACAAAACCCTAACAACATAGGGTTGAAAAAGTGGCAATAACCCAAATAATTCTTATGTATTAATCTAGACGTATTACGCGTATTTATTGTGTTAAAAGACACGCTTCGTTACAACCTTAACGACGATTTCTGTATTGAGAGGCCAACCGTGAGTCTATTTGATAAAACGCATCTTGTCGCCCAGGCGGATGCGCTGCCTGGACGCAATACCCCCATGCCAGTGGCGACGCTCCACGCAGTTAACGGCCACTCGATGACCAACGTCCCGGCGGGTATGGAAGTGGCGCTGTTCGCCATGGGCTGCTTCTGGGGAGTTGAGCGCCTGTTCTGGCAATTGCCGGGGGTTTACAGCACCGCCGCAGGTTACACTGGCGGCTATACGCCCAATCCGACCTATCGCGAAGTATGCAGCGGCCAGACCGGTCACGCGGAAGCGGTACGCGTGGTTTATGATCCGCAGGTGATTAGCTATGAGCAGTTATTGCAGGTGTTCTGGGAAAACCACGATCCGGCGCAGGGCATGCGGCAGGGTAACGACCACGGCACCCAGTACCGCTCGGCGATTTACCCGCTGACCCCGGAACAGACGGAGGCGGCAAAGGCCAGCCTCGCCCGCTTCCAGGCGGCGATGAACGACGCGCACGATACCCGTCACATCACCACCGAGATCGCCACCGCCAAACCGTTCTACTATGCCGAGGACGATCACCAGCAGTATCTGTATAAAAACCCGCACGGCTATTGCGGCATCGGCGGCATTGGCGTCTGCCTGCCGCCTCAGGCGTAATTCTGATTTCCGCCTCAACAGCGAGGCGGTCAATGAACGCTCTGGCGGCTTTACATTCCCTTACGCTATACTAGCCAGTGTGACAGCCGGTCCAGCGCCTTCGGACCGGTTTTTTATGTATTCCACATTTGAGTTATCAACTTCCCTTCCGAGGATCTGGCCTCAACGGTCAGAAAAGATATGTTAAACAGTATTTTAGTAATACTCTGTCTGATAGCCGTCAGTGCGTTTTTTTCGATATCGGAAATTTCACTGGCTGCCTCACGTAAAATCAAACTGAAACTGCTGGCCGATGAAGGCAACGTCAACGCACAGCGGGTGCTGAAGATGCAGGAGAACCCGGGCACCTTCTTTACCGTCGTGCAGATTGGCCTCAACGCCGTCGCCATTCTTGGCGGTATTGTGGGCGACGCGGCTTTCTCACCGGCGTTTCATAGCCTGCTCAGCGGGTATTTGTCACCGGAGCTCTCCGAGCAGCTGAGCTTCATCATCTCTTTTACCCTGGTCACCAGCTTGTTCATCCTGTTTGCTGACCTGACTCCGAAACGCATCGGTATGATTGCGCCCGAAACAGTGGCCCTGCGCATCATCAACCCGATGCGCTTCTGCCTGTTAGTCTTCCGCCCGCTGGTGTGGTTGTTTAACGGCATGGCCAACATGATCTTCCGCATCTTCAAACTGCCGATGGTGCGGAAAGACGATATCACTTCCGATGATATCTATGCCGTGGTCGAGGCCGGCGCGCTGGCCGGGGTGCTGCGCAAGCAGGAGCATGAGCTAATTGAGAACGTGTTCGAGCTGGAGTCCCGCACCGTTCCTTCCTCCATGACCCCGCGTGAAAGCGTCATTTGGTTTGATTTGCACGAAGACGAGCAGAGCCTGAAGAATAAAGTGGCCGAACATCCGCACTCGAAGTTCCTCGTCTGTAATGAAGATATCGACCACATTATCGGTTACGTCGATTCAAAAGATCTGCTGAACCGCGTGCTGGCGAACCAGAGCCTGGTGCTGACCGGCGGCGTACAGATCCGCAACACGTTGATCGTGCCGGACACCCTGACCCTGTCGGAAGCGCTGGAAAGCTTCAAAACCGCCGGGGAAGACTTCGCGGTGATCATGAATGAATACGCGCTGGTGGTCGGGATCATCACTCTCAACGACGTGATGACCACCCTGATGGGCGACCTCGTCGGCCAGGGGCTGGAAGAGCAGATCGTCGCCCGCGATGAAAACTCGTGGCTGATCGATGGCGGTACGCCGATTGATGACGTGATGCGCGTGCTGGATATCGACGAGTTCCCGCAGTCCGGGAATTACGAGACCATCGGCGGCTTTATGATGTTTATGCTGCGTAAAATCCCCAAACGCACCGACGCGGTGAAGTTCTCCGGCTATAAGTTTGAGGTCGTGGATATCGATAACTACCGTATCGACCAGCTGCTGGTGACCCGCATCGATAACAAGCCAACGGTGCTGGTGCCGAAGCAGGCGGAAACGGCGGAAAGCCAGAACGCCTGAGCGTAATCTTTTCTCTCTCCTAAGGGCGGATGACCATCCGCCCTTTTTTATGGCTCGAATGTGAAGCGGCTCACGCCCCTCTGCCGATAGCAGATTACTCCTGCTCGATAGCGAAACGTTCATGACTCCCCGACGCGCAAAAAGGTAACGTTGCTCGCATCAACACGATCATATTCCTGAATAAAGGAAGCGAGGGTTACCATGATAACGTCAAATAAAAATTACTTTATCAGCTGTCTGTTTTTCCTGTTCTTCTTTATAGGTTGGGGATGCTGCTACCCTTATTTATCCCTGTGGTTGACGGAAACCATCGGTATTAACTACACAGACGTCGGCCTGGTTTATTCTTTCACCGCCATTGTCGCCGTCTGCGTTCAGCCATTATTCGGCTTCATCTCCGATAAACTGGTGTATCGTAAGAATCTGATGTGGATGCTGGCGATTATTATCACGTTATTCGCCCCTTACTGGATTTATGTCTTTGCTCCCCTGTTAAAAATAAATGTGTTCCTCGGCGCGCTGGCTGGCGGCCTTTATATTGGCATGGCCTACGGCGCCGGCTGCGGGATTTGCGAAGCCTACATTGATAAAGTCAGCCGCGCCTCCGGCTTCGAATTTGGGCGGGCGCGGATGTTCGGTGGCATCGGCGCTGCGATCGGTACCTTTGCGGCAGGAAAACTCTACGGCATTGATCAGAATATGATTTTCTGGTTGGCCAGCGGCGCAGGCGTCTGCCTGCTGGTCATTGTCTGGAAAATGCAGATCAGCGCCCACCCGCAGCAGGGATTGCTGTCTGGCAAAGCCTCGCCGGTTACCCTCCGCGATGCCGTCTCGCTGTTAAAAATTAAAAAATTCTGGTTCTTCGCCCTCTATGTCATTGGCGTCGGGGCGGTCTATGAAACCTATGACCAGCAGTTCGCTATCTACTACAGCCATTTTTTTGAGAGTAAAGCCCGGGGTGCAGAAGTCTTCGGTTATTTAACCACGGGTCAGATTTTCCTTGATGCCATCGTGATGTTCTTTGCGCCATGGTTTGTGAATAAAATCGGCCCCAAAAATGCGCTGTTATACTGCGGGCTGATTATGAGCTTGCGTATTATCGGCTCCGCGTGGGCTATTGGCCCCGTCTCCATCAGTCTGATAAAACTCCTCCACGGTTTTGAAAGCTCGGTGCTACTCGTCGCGGCGTTAAAATATATTACGGCTAACTTTAATCCTCTGCTGTCAGCGACCGTTTACTTAATTGGCTTCCAATTTTCGAAAAGCTTTAGCTCTATTTTTCTCTCGACCGGTATCGGCCATATGTACCAGAGCATGGGCTTTACCAGTAGCTATATCGTACTCGGCGGTATCGCTCTGTGCTTCACGCTTATTTCTTTTATTACGCTGGATAAAGCGCGTGTCTTCTCTTCACAACCGGTGCCCGCGAATTAATGTCAGGAGGTAGTGTGTATGTCTCATTTATTTTATGGCGTGGCGTATTACGATGAATATATGCCGGAAGATCGGCTGGCTAAGGATATCGCCTTAATGCGCGAAACCGGCATTAACGTGGTGCGTATTGCCGAGTCCACCTGGAGTACGCTGGAGCCTGAAGAGGGCCAGTATAATTTCTACCATATCGACCGGGTGCTGGAGGCGATGCATGAGGCCGGCATTGCGGTCATCGTGGGGACGCCCACCTACGCGGTCCCGGCCTGGCTGGCGGCGAAACATCCCGATATTCTGGTCACCACCGTCGCGGGGCAGCAAAAATATGGTCCGCGGCAGATCATGGATATCGTCAACCCGACCTTTCGCCGCTATGCCGAAAAAATTATCCGCACGCTGATGGCCCATGTGCAGCACCATCCGGCGATTATCGGCTGGCAACTGGATAACGAAACCAAGCATTACGACAATATTGGCCGCTATATGCAGGAGGGCTTCGTGCGCAGCCTGCAGGAGAAATATCCTGACCTCCGGCAGCTGAATCGCGATTTCGGCCTGGATTACTGGAGCAACCGCATTGACCGCTGGCAGGATTTTCCGCCGGTGGAAAACACCATCAACGCCAGCCTCGCCTGCGCCTTCTCCCGCTATCAGCGTCAGCAGGTCACCGAGTATCTGGCCTGGCAGGCGGCCATCGTTCGGGAATACGCCCAGCCGCACCAGTTCGTCACCCACAACTTCGATTTCGAATGGCGCGGTTACTCTTACGGCGTGCAGCCGCGGGTCGACCATTTTGCGGCGGCGCAGGCGCTGGATATCGCCGGCGTCGATATCTATCACCCGAGTCAGGCACACCTGACCGGACGGGAAATCGCCTTTGGCGGCGCCATCACCCGCTCGCTTAAGCCGGGCCAGAACTACTTCGTGCTGGAAACCCAGGCTCAGGGCTTCGCCCAGTGGACCCCCTTCCCGGGCCAGCTACGCCTGCAGGCATTCAGCCATATCGCCTCCGGCGCCGCCATGGTCTCCTACTGGCACTGGCATTCGATTCATAACGCCTTTGAAACCTACTGGAAGGGGCTGCTCAGCCACGACTTCTCGCGCAACCCAACCTGGCAGGAAGCTACCACCATCGGCGCCGATTTCGCCCGCCTGTCGCCGCAGCTGGCGGAGCTGAAGGCCGAAAATGACGTCGCGTTGCTAATAAGTAATGAGGCGATGGACGCTCTCAATCACTTCCTTCCCGGCGACGCCAGGGGCAACATTTATAACGATATCTTCCGCCGCTTCCACGATGCGCTGTATGACCACAATATCAGCCTCGACATCATCCACGATGTGAACGAGGAAACCTCGCGCTACCGGGTGCTGATCGTTCCTGGTCTGTACGCCGCCGATGAGGGCCTGCTAACGCGGATTAACGACTATATCGCCCGGGGCGGCAGAGCGCTGATCGGCTTTAAATCAGGCTTTAGCGATGAAAACGTCAAGGTGCGCAGCAGCGCGCAGCCGGGGGTTTTGCGCCAGAGCTGCGGCGTCAGCTACAGCCAGTTCACCCTGCCGGAAGAGACGACGGTAAGCTCTTGCTGCGCAGAGATTGATTGCCGCAATGACAATCAGGCTGAGCTGTGGATGGAATTGCTGACGCCCGATGACGGGACCCGCACCCTGCTGCGCTATCAGCACCCGGCATGGGGCGAATACGCCGCCGCAACGGAGGCGGATTACGGTCAGGGTCGCGCCCTGTACGTTGGCTTTCTGCCGCAGAAGGGCCTGATTAGCCAGCTGTTTGATGTCCTGACGGCGGATCTCACGCTGAACTCGCGAACTTCCGCCTATCGCTATCCGTTAGTGGTTAAAAAGATGCGTAACCGCGCCGGAAATAATATCCACTTCCTGTTCAATTACTCCGGCGAGGCGATGGATGTTGTCAGCGAGACCCTGGGTACCGCGCTGCTGAGCGGGGAGACAGTATACGTCGGCCAGCCGTTGCGCCTCAGGGCCTGGGAATTTACTATCATCGAAAGCTAACGACGCGGCGGCGCTCAGGTGGAAGAGAGAATGGAACTGGATATCAATGAGCTACTCAATTTCTCGCCATTGATGAAGACCTTTACCTTCAATGCCTGGGTCGTCGCAGGCTTCACGCCGATTACCCGCGGCTCCACGCTGGACTACTACATTAATCGCCCGCAGGGGATGAAAGGTTACATCATTAATCTGACCCTGCGCGGCCAGGCGCGGGCGAAAGCGGGCGATGGCTTCCTGCTGTGCCGGGAAAACGATCTGTTGCTGTTTCCTCCCGGCGTGCCCCATCATTACGGCAGGGACGAACACAGCGAGTACTGGGACCATCTGTGGATCTACTTTATCCCCCGCCCCTACTGGATAGACTGGCTGAAGTGGGACCAAACCACCCACGGTATCGGCAAAACAACCATTAACGATCCCGACCAGCTCCAGCAACTGCGCGATCTGTTCTACGAAGTGATACGCCACCACTCTGCGTCCGTACCGCTGTCAGAAGCGCTGGCAATGAACGCGCTGGAGAGATTAATTCTCCGCTGTTTTCAACAGCAACCCATTAGCAACCGCCATGCCCACGACCCACGGATTAACGCCATCTGCGACTATCTTAACGCCCACATTGCACAGGAGGTAAAAATCGAGACTCTGGCGGCGATGGTGTTTATCTCCCCTTCACGTCTGGCGCACCTTTTCAAAAATGAACTGGGGCAAACGGTCTATGCGTGGCGGGAAACGCAGCGCATCAACCGCGCCAGGTGGCTTATTCAGAGCACTTCGCTCCCACTTAACAAAATTGCTTTATCGGTGGGCTACAGCGATCCGGTCTATTTCACCCGCTTGTTTCGTAAACATAACGGCATCCCGCCGGGCGAATATCGCAAACGCTATGCGGAAATGAAGGGCTAAAAACATCAACGGCTCCCATCGGGAGCCGTCTTTTACCTACTACGTACTGCTACGTGCCAGGTTATGCCATCTCAGTTTGCAGACGCAACACCTGACGATTGACTTCGGACATCACTGACAGATGCAGCTTGTCCTTGACCTTCGGGATAAGGATTTTGCCCTTATCAAATTCAAATGCGCCAACGTCCTTGATGTACAACCGTCCACGAAACAGGATCTTCACGTACTTCGCCACTTGCAGCGGATTGTAGCGTTGGAAAATTTTCATTCTTCTCTCCTGCCAGGGTTACGCTCTTGTGGTGCCACAGTTAGCCCACGTCTTGGGAGCGCAAATTTTAATGCCCTAAAACTATAGTCCAGAATCTCAGAGGGACCCAGTATGTATAAGTTTATTTACCCTTTGATGACAATAATTCAGAATTTTCGTTTCAGACATACGATGAAGTAAGTATAAGTCGCCGTTTTACGACTAATTTGTGCGTCAACACGCAAACTGGCATCCTCATTGCGGGTAATCACCGTCAATCGCACTTATGATTAAACGAGACCAAGTGGTCGGATCACCTGCATAAAAATGATTAAGGATTGCGCATGACCCTACGTAGCATACTGGCCGCCTCGTTACTGCTTCTCCCGCTGCTGGCCACAGCGCATAACTTCGTCGACGGCCAGCGCGTGGCGCCCGTTGGCGTCGCGGATCGGGGAGAGCTTATTCTGGATAAGGATAAGTTTAGCTATAAAAACTGGAATAGCGCCCAGCTGGCGGGAAAAGTGCGCGTGGTCCAGCACATCGCCGGACGCTCGTCAGCAAAAGAGAAGAATGCCAACCTGATCGAGGCGATTAAAGCGGCGGGCTTCCCGCACGATCGCTATCAGACCACCACCATTGTAAACACTGACGACGCCATCCCGGGCACCGGGATGTTTGTACGTAACAGCATTGAAAGTAATAAAAAGCTCTTCCCATGGTCGCAATTTATCGTCGACAGCAATGGCCTGGTGCGGAAAGCCTGGCAGCTGGACGAGAAGAGCTCAGCGATCGTGGTGCTGGATAAGAACGGGCGTGTGCAGTGGGCTAAAGACGGCGCCCTCACCCAACAAGAGGTGCAGCAGGTGATCGACCTGCTGCATAAATTGCTTAATAAATAGAGACCCGGAAGCCGGGGTTAAGGAAGGATTCACGCGGCGTGTAGTCGAGGGTTTTCCCCTGCCAGTCGTGAACATGCGCCCCGGCGGCCACCGCGACCGCATGGCCGGCGGCGGTGTCCCAGGTGCTGGTCGGCCCGAAGCGCGGATAGAGCTGGGCCTGACCTTCCGCCACCAGGCAGAATTTCAGCGACGAACCGATTGAGGTGGTCTGGTGTTCGCCAAGTTGCTCAAGATACTCCTGCAGCTCCGGATCGTTGCTATGGGAGCGGCTAATTACCACCAGCGGCGGACGGGCATCGCGGACCTGGATCTGCTTGCGTACGCCGCACTCTTCTTTCCAGGCTTTGCCATTTTGCGCGCTGTACATCACCTTCATCACCGGCGCATAGACAACGCCCAGCGTCGGCTTGCCGTTTTCAATCAGCGCGATATTGACGGTGAATTCGCCGTTACGCTTAATAAACTCTTTGGTGCCGTCCAGCGGGTCGACCAGCCAGTAGCGCTGCCAGTGCTGGCGCACTTCCCAGGACGGCGGGTCCTCCTCGGAGAGGATCGGGGTATCCGGATCCAGCGCCTGCAGGCCGCTGACAATGACTTTATGCGCTGCGATATCCGCCGCCGTGACCGGAGAATCATCTTTCTTGCTGGCGACGTTGATCGGCTGGTTTCCATCGTAGACTTCCATGATGGCATCGCCCGCATTCCGTGCAAGCTGACATACTTGTTCTAACATTCTCCACCTCGTCTGGTTACAGTGGCGTTAACTCGTTGTTTTATTTATATCGCATCACCGCGAGTTCCGCTATCTGTGATAACGATGGCGGTTTCTCTGCCCGCTTTTCTGGCAAGATTCACATTTCTGTAAGCAACAGAATATAAATACATTTTCTTCTGTGCTATCGCTCATAAAAAAGGACGCCTCTGATGATTAAGTTTAGCGCAACGCTCCTGGCCACGCTGATCGCCGCCAGCGTCAACGCCGCGACGGTCGACCTGCGGATCATGGAAACCACCGATCTGCACAGCAATATGATGGACTTCGACTATTACAAAGATGCCGCCACGGAGAAATTCGGCCTGGTGCGTACCGCCACCCTGATCGAACAGGCGCGAGCAGAAATTAAAAACAGCGTGCTGGTGGATAACGGGGATGTGATCCAGGGGAGCCCGTTAGGCGACTATATGGCGGCAAAAGGGCTCAAAGAGGGCGATGTACATCCGGTATATAAGGCGATGAACACCCTGAATTACGCCGTCGGCAACCTGGGCAACCATGAGTTCAATTACGGTCTCGACTTCCTGCACAAGGCGCTGGCCGGGGCGAAGTTCCCCTACGTGAACGCCAATATCATCGATGCCAAAACCGGCAAACCGATGTTTACGCCGTACCTGATCCAGAATACCCGGGTCGTGGACAGCGACGGTCAATCCCACACCCTGCGCATCGGCTATATCGGCTTTGTGCCGCCGCAGATCATGACCTGGGATAAAGCCAATCTTAACGGCAAGGTGACGGTCAATGACATTACCGCAACCGCGCGCAAATATATCCCGGAGATGCGGGCGAAAGGGGCTGATGTGGTGGTAGTGGTCGCTCACTCCGGCCTCTCCGCCGACCCGTATCAGGCGATGGCCGAGAATTCGGTTTACTACTTAAGCCAGGTGCCCGGCGTGGACGCCATTATGTTCGGCCATGCCCACGCGGTGTTCCCGGGTAAAGACTTCGCCAACATCAAAGGCGCGGATATCGCCAAAGGGACGCTAAACGGCGTACCGGCGGTGATGCCGGGAATGTGGGGCGATCATCTCGGGGTGGTCGATCTGGTGCTAAATAACGACAGCGGTAAATGGCAGGTAACTCAGAGTAAAGCGGAAGCGCGGCCAATCTATGACGCGGTGGCGAAGAAATCACTGGCGGCCGAAGATGCCAAGCTGGTGGCGGTGCTGAAAGCCGATCATGACGCCACTCGCGAATTCGTCAGCAAGCCGATCGGCAAGTCCGCCGACAACATGTACAGCTATCTGGCGCTGGTGCAGGACGACCCGACGGTGCAGGTGGTCAACATGGCGCAGAAAGCCTACGTCGAACACTATATTCAGGGCGACCCGGATCTGGCGAAGCTGCCGGTGCTCTCCGCCGCCGCGCCGTTTAAAGTCGGCGGGCGTAAAAACGATCCGGCGAGCTTTGTCGAAGTGGAGAAAGGCCAGCTCACCTTCCGCAATGCCGCCGACCTCTATCTCTACCCCAACACCCTGGTGGTGATGAAGGTCAGCGGGAAAGAGGTTAAGGAGTGGCTGGAATGCTCTGCCGGACAGTTTAACCAGATCGATCCCGCCAGCAGCAAGCCGCAGTCGCTGATCAACTGGGACGGCTTCCGCACCTACAACTTCGACGTCATTGACGGGGTGAACTACCAGATCGACGTCACTCAGCCGGCCCGCTACGACGGCGAATGTCAGATGATCCATCCGCAGGCAGAGCGTATTAAGCACCTGACCTTCAATGGAAAACCGGTTGATCCGCAGGCTACTTTCCTGGTCGCGACCAATAACTATCGCGCTTACGGCGGCAAATTCGCCGGCACCGGTGAGAGCCATATCGCCTTCGCCTCACCGGATGAAAACCGTTCGGTGCTGGCGGCGTGGATTGGCGCGCAATCGAAGAAGGAAGGCGCGATCCATCCGGCGGCGGATAACAACTGGCGTCTGGCGCCGATCCACAGCAACACGCCGTTGGATATTCGTTTTGAGACCTCGCCTGGCGACAAAGCCGCGGCGTTTATCAAAGAGAAAGCGCAGTATCCAATGCGCCAGGTGGCCACCGATGATATCGGCTTCGCCATTTATCAGCTGGATTTGAGCAAGTAATGCCTGTTCCCCGGCGGCGCTGCGCTTACCGGGGCTACAGGGAGTGATACATTTTCACTCCCCGTGGTTAGCCAGCACCGAGGGCAGATTAACCTCGATCCAGTCCGCCAGGGCTGCCACCTTCTCGCTCACCTGCAGGCCGAGCGGCGTGAGGCTATATTCAACGTGCGGGGGCACCACCGGATAAGAGACGCGGTCGATAAATCCATCCTGCTCCAGCGCCTGCAGCGACTGCGCCAGCATCTTTTCGCTGACCCCGCCCATCTTACGGCGCAGATCGCTGAAACGGTGGGTTCCCTCGCGCAGCGCCACTAGAATCAACACGCCCCAGCGGCTGGTGACATGTTTAAGCACATCGCGCGACGGGCACTGTTCCGCAAACAAATTGCCGGTGCGCAGTTTCTCGCTCAGCGTCGGTTCGGCCATTTCACACTTACCTTTTTGTACGTACTTACTAAAAGTTAGTTAAGGTGGTAGCTTACCACAACTGCCAATAAACACGAAGGAGAAGACCCATGATCGCTCTTACCGGTGCCACCGGCCAGCTTGGCCACTACGTTCTGCAAGACCTGCTTAACACCGTCCCTGCCAGCCAGATTGTGGCGATTGTCCGCAACCCGGCCAAAGCCCAGGCGCTCAGCCAGCAGGGCGCGGTTGTCCGCCAGGCCGACTACAGCGACGAAGCGGCGCTGACCGCCGCGCTGCAGGGCGTGGATAAACTGCTGTTAATCTCCTCCAGCGAAGTCGGCCAGCGTGCTGTACAGCACCGCAACGTCATTAACGCCGCCAAAGCCGCCGGAGTGAAATTCATCGCCTATACCAGCCTGCTGCATGCCGACACTTCGCCGCTGGGTCTGGCCGCAGAGCATATCGAAACCGAGCAGATGCTGGCCGACTCTGGTATCGCTTACGCCCTGCTGCGTAACGGCTGGTATACCGAAAACTATCTGGCCAGCGCGCCGCCGGCGCTGGAGCATGGCGTGTTTATCGGCGCCGCCGGCGAGGGTAAAATCGCCTCCGCCACCCGCGCGGATTATGCCGCCGCTGCCGCCCGCGTTATCGCCAGTGAGGGTCATGAAGGCAAAATTTACGAACTGGCGGGTGATAACGCCTGGACGCTGAGCGACCTGGCTGCCGAGCTGAGCAAGCAAAGCGGGAAAAACGTGGTCTACCAGAACCTCAGCGAAGCCGATTTCGCCGCCGCGCTGAAAAGCGTCGGCCTGCCGGCCGGGCTTGCCGATATGCTGGCGGATTCCGATGTCGGCGCGTCGAAAGGCGGACTGTTTGACGACAGCCGCACCCTGAGTACGCTGATCGGCCGCCCGACCACCTCCCTTGCTGAAAGCGTGAAAGGCATTCTGTAACCGCCCCTCTCAGCTTTTGCGGTTGCGTCCCGGCGGTTCCTCTCCCATATTGAAGGGATAACCGTCGGGAGGCAGGCATGCAGGGCGTACCACTCCAATTTAGTGATGAAAAAGACCGCGCGCGCTTTCGCCATCTCGAACAGCTGCCCGGGGTGGAGCTTTACCACGCCCATATATCCCGCTACGCCTTTGAACCCCATACCCACGAAGCCTTCGGCATCGGCGTGATTGAGCAAGGCGCGGAGCGCTTTCTCTACCGCGGCAGTCAGCATATTGCCGCCGCAAACTCAATTGTCACCATGAATCCCGACGAGCTGCACACCGGCGAAGCGGAAACCGCCGACGGCTGGCGCTACCGGATGATTTATCTGGAGCCGGACCGTCTTGAAGCCATCACCGGGGTGCGAGACTGGTGGTTCAGCGAGGTGGTCCGCGAGGATCCTCTACGTTCCCGACTGATTGGCCAGCTGATTTATGGCCTGTGGCATAGCGACGATCCGCTGGCCCAGCAGGGACTGCTGCTCGACCTCATCGACGCCTTCCGCCCTCTGGCCCACCATGCCTCTGCGCAAGGTGAGGCCGGGCATCGCTTTGACCGCGTGCGCGACTACCTGCACGATAACTATATGCGTCCCATCACCCTCGACGAGCTGGCGCAGGTGGCGGCGCTGAGCCCGTACCACTTTCAGCGCCAGTTTAAAGCCCACTATCACGTAACGCCCCATCAGATGCTGATGGCCATCCGTCTGTGGCGCGCCAAAGCGTTCCTCACCCACGGCATGCCCGCCGCCGAAGTGGCGATAGCCGTCGGCCTCACCGACCAGTCCCACCTGACCCGCGCCTTCACCCAGCGTTACGGCATTACGCCGGTGCGCTATCAGAAGCAGGTCGCCAGGCGCTAATGCGCAATCTCATACAATATTCCTGCCCGGCCCCCTTCTACACTGCAGACAACGGTAATGACAACGGATGCAATGATGATTAGTGGTGTGTTATACGCCCTGCTGGCGGGGCTGATGTGGGGTTTAATTTTCGTCGGGCCTTTGCTGGTGCCAGAGTATCCGGCGATGCTGCAGTCGATGGGACGCTATCTGGCGCTGGGCCTGATCGCTCTGCCGCTGGCGTGGCTCGGGCGCGCGCGACTGCGCCAGTTGAGCCGGCACGACTGGTGGACCGCGCTGGGCCTGACAATGATGGGGAACCTTATCTATTACGTCTGCCTGGCCAGCGCCATTCAGCGCACCGGGGCGCCGGTTTCCACCATGATTATCGGCACGCTGCCGGTGGTACTGCCGGTGTTCGCCAATCTGCTCTACAGCCAGCGCGACGGGAAGCTGCCGTGGCGGCGCCTTTTTCCGGCGCTGATCTGCATCGCCGTGGGCCTGATCTGCGTTAACGTCGCGGAGCTGCGCCAGGGGCTGCCGAATTTTAGCCCGTGGCGCTACGGCTCCGGCATTGCGCTGGCGCTGGGATCGGTGGTCTGCTGGGCCTGGTATGCTCTGCGCAACGCCCGATGGCTGCGGGAGAACCCGCATCAACCGCCAATGATGTGGGCTACCGCTCAGGCTCTGGTGACGCTTCCGGTTTCGCTGGCCGGCTATCTCGCCGCCTGCGCCTGGCTGCACGGTCAGCAGGCCGGGTTTCCCCTGCCCTTCGGCCCGCGCCCGGCGGTGTTTATTACGCTGATGCTGGCCATCGCGGTGCTCTGTTCATGGGTCGGCGCGCTGTGCTGGAATATTGCCAGCCAGCGGCTGCCGACGGTGATCCTCGGCCCGCTTATCGTCTTCGAAACCCTGGCCGGACTGCTGTATACCTTCCTGCTGCGGCAAAGCTTACCGCCGCTGCTGACCCTGAGCGGCATCCTGCTGCTGGTGCTCGGCGTGGTCTCCGCCGTACGCGCCAGACCGGAAAAACCGATGCTGCAGCCGCTGGCGGACGAAAAAAAGTAGCCTCGCCTCCTTAAGGGGTATTCCCTCGCCAAAAAGATGCATTTAAAATACATCTTATATTCCTGATGACGAGGTAACTGCTATGGCTTTCCGTGACCAACCTTTAGGCGAGCTGGCGCTGACCATCCCGCGCGCCTCCGCCCTGTTCCGTCAATACGATATGGATTACTGCTGCGGCGGCAAACAGACCCTGGCGCGCGCCGCATCGCGCAAAGCGCTGGATGTCGCGGTGATTGAAGCCGAGCTGGCGAAACTGGCCGAGCAGCCTCTCTCCCGCGACTGGCGCACGGCGCCCCTCGCGGAGATTATCGACCATATCATCGTTCGCTATCACGACCGGCACCGTGAACAGCTGCCGGAGCTGATCCTGCAGGCCACCAAGGTTGAACGCGTCCATGCCGATAAACCGAACGTGCCGAAAGGACTGACTAAGTACCTGACCATGCTGCATCAGGAGCTTTCCAGCCACATGATGAAAGAGGAGCAGATCCTGTTCCCGATGATCAAACAGGGAATGGGCGCCCAGGCCGGGGGGCCGATCAGCGTGATGGAAAGCGAGCATGATGAAGCGGGCGAACTGCTGGAAGTCATTAAGCACATCACCCACAACGTGACGCCGCCGCCGGAAGCCTGTACCACCTGGAAGGCGATGTATAACGGTATCAACGAGATGATCGACGATCTGATGGAACACATCAGCCTGGAAAATAATGTGCTGTTCCCGCGCGCCCTCGGCGGAAAGTAAAGAAAAAGGCGCCCGCGGGCGCCCTCGACATTGTCCGTCTTATTTGGCCACTCCGGGTGGCCTTTTTTATGACGGGCCGTTGCAAGCAACGTTAAAATTTTCGTTTATTTCGCCAGCCGTTTTTTGCCGGCAAACAGCCAGCCCGCGCCCAGCAGCACAAACCACAGCGGGGTGACCATCAGCGCTTCACGGGTATCGTCTTCCAGGGTCAACAGCACCAGCACAAAGACGAAGAAGGCCATGCACACCCAGCACATGACTTTACCCAGCGGCATCTTGTAGCTTGACTTCTCATGCAGCTGAGGGCGGTTTTTACGATACGCCAGATAAGAGCAAAGGATGATGGTCCAGACGAACATAAACAGGATCGCCGACACCGTGGTGATCATGGTGAAGGCGGCAATCACGCTCGGGTTGACCATCAGCATCACCACCCCGCCCAGCAGACACATGCAGGAGAAGGTTAAGCCCTTCGCCGGCACCGCACGCTTCGACAGCTTGGCGAACATCTTCGGCGCCTGACCATCCTGCGCCAGACCGAACAGCATACGGCTGGTAGAGAACACGCCGCTGTTGGCCGAGGAGGCCGCGGAGGTCAGCACCACGAAGTTGATCAGGCTCGCCGCCGCCGGCAGACCAACCAGCACGAACAGCTCAACGAACGGGCTCTTGCTCGGCACCACGGAGCTCCACGGCGTCACCGACATAATCACAATCAGCGCGAAGACGTAGAACATAATGATACGCAGCGGGATGGAGTTAATCGCCCGCGGCAGGGACTTTTCCGGGTCTTTGGTTTCGGCGGCGGTGGTCCCCACCAGCTCAATCCCCACGAAGGCAAACACCGCAATCTGGAAGCCGGCGAAGAAGCCGCTCAGCCCTTTCGGGAACCAGCCGCCGTCATTCCACAGGTGGGCGAAAGAGGCTTCGACCCCGGTCGGCGATTTGAAATGCATCATCACCATTACCAGGCCGACCACGATCAGCGCCACGATGGCGACAATTTTGATCATCGCGAACCAGAACTCCATTTCGCCAAACATCTTGACGGTGGCCAGGTTCAGGCCCAGCAGCAGCAGGATCACCGCCAGCGAGGCGACCCAGTCGGAGAGTCCGGGAAACCAGAACTGCGCGTAGGCGGTGATGGCGACAACGTCCGCCATCCCGGTCACTACCCAGCAGAACCAGTAGGTCCAGCCGGTAAAGTAGCCCGCCCACGGCCCCAGTAGATCGGCCGCGAAGTCGCTAAAGGATTTATATTCGAGGTTCGACAGCAGTAATTCGCCCATGGCACGCATCACGAAAAACAGCATAAAACCGATAATCATATAAACAAAGATAATGGATGGTCCGGCAAGGCTGATGGTTTTGCCAGAACCCATAAATAACCCGGTGCCGATCGCTCCGCCAATCGCGATCAGCTGAATATGTCGGTTTGTGAGATTTCGCCGTAGCGATTGTTCAGTCGGCTCCTGCTCGACAGCAGCGACTTTAACCTGATCTACCATGTGATTTCTTCCTGTTGTACCTGTCTGTGTTGTTCAGGCTCTGATGGCCCGTCGTCTGTCATTAACCCCAGCAAGGGCTAGTCGATATTAGGTAAGAATCGGAGGGATGAATACTATGATTTAGATATAATGTTAATTTTATGTTTAAAGTGAGTGTTATATCACTCATCTAACGCGAAATAGCTCACAAAAATACACCCATACGTGATGAATGCAAAACATAATTCCAATTAATTTTTAACTTAAGGATTTTACGCTATTTTTATGGCTTCCCCTGCCGCGGGGAAGAGGAAGCCGCTGCTGTTTAGATAATGTCCAGCAGTTCAACTTCGAAGATCAGGGTGCTGAACGGAGGAATCGATGCGCCAGCGCCGCGCTCACCGTAGGCGAGGTTGTGCGGGATCGTCAGTTCCCATTTGGAACCTACCGGCATCAGAGTCAGCGCTTCAATCCAGCCGCCGATCACGCCGGTCACCGGGAATTCAGCCGGTTCACCGCGAGCAACGGAGCTGTCGAAGACGGTGCCGTCGATCAGTTTGCCAGTGTAGTGCACGCGAACGCGGTCAGTACGCGCCGGGATCGGGCCTTCGCCCTGGGTCAGTACGCGGAACTGCAGACCAGACTCGGTGCTGTTCACACCCTCTTTCTCGCGGTTTTCATCAAGGTATTTTTGGCCGTCAGCGGCCATGGCCTGAAAACGCTCGCGACGCACAGCGTCAGCACGCTCGTGGATTTCACGCAGCGCGCGGTGAACGGCTTCCACCGGCACCTGCGGCTGGTTACCTTCCAGCGCATCGGCGATACCCGCCACCAGCGCTTCCGGCAGCAGCCCCTGCAGGCCGGATTCGCTCAGCTGTTGTCCAACCTGCAAGCCGATACCGTAACTTGCCTGCGCTTCGATAGTGTCAAAAGTTGGGGTTGCCATCGTTGTTCCTTTTTGGGTGATAAACATCAAGATAAAAGCGTGCGAAAGCATAACAGCCATAGCGAAATGGGTAAAACTTTGTCGGCGGATGATGACAAATCTCAGCGAAAAAGAAACAATAGGCGGCAGCAGGTTAACTTCACTTTGTTCCGGTCATCAGGACGTTAGCCATCTATACTCATGAGCAGGATATAAATATGCGGAGCAGGAGGAAAGCCATGCCCGGGCGCTTTGAACTGACATCTACCCTGGCGAAAATCTGGCACGCCCCGGATCATTTTCGCCTCCTGGACCCGCTGCCTCCGATGCACCGCCGGGGAATTATCGCTGGCTTCCTGTTGGTTATTATCGGTATTCTGCTTCCCTCCGATGATAGCCAAAGCCCGGCGTCCACCAGCCGTGAAGCGAACCTGAATCTACAGTCGCAGTCCCAGCCGCAAGCTGGCGGCAATCAGGCCGTTCCGCTGCCGCCGATCACTAATACGCCTACCGTGAGCGACGCCGATCAGATGGCGCCGGTCGCCCCGGAGCCGATTCAGGATGAGCAGCCGGATCAAGCGCAGACGCAGCAGCCCGCCGCCACCCAGCCTTATCAATCCTCATCACAGCAGTCCGCGCCGGGTATTGAGCAGCAATGGCGGACCTATCGCATCGAGTCAGGCAAAACCCTGGCGCAGCTGTTCCGCGATCATGGGCTGCCGGCCACTGACGTCTACGCCATGGCGCAGGTTGAAGGCGCTGGCAAGCCGCTAAGTACTTTGCAGAGCGGACAGACGGTGCAGATTCGGCAGAACGCCAACGGCGTGGTCACCGGGCTCACTATCGATACCGGCAACGGCCAGCAGGTGCTGTTTACCCGCCAGTCGAACGGCAGCTTTGTGCGTGCGCGATAGCAGAGAAGACGACAGCAAGCGTTACGCCGCCGCAAAATGAAAGGCGCTAAAAAGCAAAACGCCGGCACAAGGCCGGCGGTTTGTTGTTACCAGAACGTCAGAGGCCGATTACTCAGCAACCACGTTGATGATAACTTTAGCGAATACTTCGCTGTGAACCTGGAAGTTCACTTCGTGCTCGCCAACGTTACGCAGAACGCCGTTCGGCAGGCGAACTTCGCTCTTAGCAACTTTAACGCCTGCTGCAGTAACAGCGTCAGCGATGTCGCGAGTACCGATGGAACCGAACAGTTTACCTTCGTCGCCAGCTTTAGACGCGATGGTTACGGATTCCAGGGCGTTGATCTGCTCAGCACGAGCTTCAGCTGCTGCCAGAACGTCAGCCAGTTTGGCTTCCAGTTCAGCACGACGTGCTTCGAAGAATTCAACGTTTTTCTTGGTAGCAGGAACAGCTTTACCCTGCGGGACCAGGAAGTTACGAGCGTAGCCCGCTTTAACGTTAACCTGATCACCCAGGCTACCCAGGTTTGCTACTTTATCAAGCAGAATAACTTGCATTACCTTATCCTCTCAAAGTCGTATTAATGGACCGTGACCGATTACTGATGACGATCAGTGTACGGCAGCAGGGACAGGTAGCGAGCGCGTTTGATAGCGCGAGCCAGCTGACGCTGGTATTTTGCACGGGTACCGGTGATACGGCTCGGGACAATCTTACCGCTTTCGGTGATGTAGTTTTTCAGCGTAGCGATATCTTTATAGTCGATCTCTTGAACGCCTTCCGCGGTGAAACGGCAGAACTTGCGACGACGGAAATAACGTGCCATATGGCTAGTCTCCAGAATCTATCAATTCAATCTGCTCGGCATGCAGAACCATTTTGCTCAAGCCGTTCTTTGCCTTATGGCAAGAGATGAACCCTCGAACGGTTACTGCGCTACCGACCGTTATACTGTGAGTAATGGCCTGGTTCTCATGACCGCTAATAATAACGGGCATCTGACACCATGCCTGCCGGTGAAAACCGGCTTCCTCCTGCACTGAACGATGCTCAAGCACGAACTGGCAGTGAGGAATTCCTGACGGGCTGACCTTACGAAGTGGAGTCCTGCAAATAATGCCGGACAGCTCCAGACGGTTGGTCATCAGGATTACTCTTCAGAATCCCCAGCTTCAGAATCATCTGCGGTTTCGTTGGCGAAATCTTCGCGACGCTCACGGCGCTCGTCTTTCGCTTTAACCATCGGAGATGCTTCGGTAACAGCGTGCTTAGTACGCATTACCATGCTGCGGATAACGGCGTCGTTGAAGCGGAAGTTAGTTTCCAGCTCATCGATCGCTTCCTGCGGCGCTTCAACGTTCATCAGAACGTAGTGAGCTTTGTGCAGTTTGTTGATCGGATAAGCCAGCTGACGGCGGCCCCAGTCTTCCAGACGGTGGATCGTACCTGCTGCTGCAGTAATTGCACCAGTGTAACGTTCGATCATGCCCGGAACCTGTTCGCTCTGGTCAGGATGGACCATAAAAACGATTTCGTAATGACGCATCGAATTGCTCCTTACGGATTATTCAGCCTCCTGTCTGGGTCAGCCGCGGCCCATGGAGGCAAGGAACGTGTTAAAGGGCGGCTGAAAAATTGACGCGTCATTCTAATGGCGGCCCCTCAGGAACACAAGCGCATTTGCACAAATAATTCGCACTAAGCGCCAAGCTGGGCTAAGTGGGTGATTTAAAATTAACCAATAAAGGAAGCGGCATTTTTTTGAACAACTGCATCAGAAAAGGTCGCCATGCGATGAACGCGCAGCGATTACACTTCTATCAAAGCCCAACGATCACAGGAGAGCCCCGAGTCAGCGTCAGGACTGTCAGTCAGGAGCGTAGTATATGAAACTGAAAATCATCGCCATGATGGCTGCGCTTTTCTTCAGCGCCAACGCGCTGGCAGCTATCCAAATCACCGAACGTCAGGCCCGCAACATGGACGACGTGCAGAGCCTCGGCGTTATCTATATCAATCACAATATGGCCACTGAGCACGAGGCCGAACAGGCCCTTAGCCAGATGAGCGATGCGCAGGGGGCGAAATACTTTCAGCCTATCCTGATGCACGAACCCGAAACCAACGGCCCGCTTCGCGCCAGCGCGGTGATATACCGCTAACGCCTGCCCGATTCTTCGCCTCTCCTCGCGAGGGGCGAAGCGAGGTCTGCGCCCAAACGCAATTGAGAATTATTTTACAAACCGACTTACCAGCGTCATCGCAACCTGATTTAATCAGCCACTCGCCATTTGATAATCAGGAGTGATTGATGGTTCCGCGTTTCGCCACCTTAGGCCGTATCCCCAAAGGCGTTTGGGTACTCGGCGGCGTCAGCCTGCTGATGGATGTCTCCTCCGAGATGATCCACAGCCTCTTACCGCTGTTTATGGCCACTACCCTCGGCGCCAGCGTGATAATTATCGGTCTTATCGAGGGACTGGCGGAAGCCACCGCCCTGATCCTGAAGGTCTTCTCCGGCGCAATCAGCGACTATGTCGGCAAGCGTAAAGGACTGGCGCTGCTGGGCTACGGCCTGGGCGCGCTCAGTAAGCCGCTGTTTGCCTTCGCCCCTACCGCCGGGGTGGTGTTTAGCGCCCGCATGATTGACCGCGTAGGCAAAGGTATTCGCGGCGCGCCGCGCGATGCGCTGGTCGCCGACGTCACCCCGCCGGAGATCCGCGGCGCCGCCTACGGACTACGCCAGGCGCTGGATACCGTCGGCGCCTTTCTCGGCCCGCTGCTGGCGGTGCTGCTGATGTTTATCTGGGCCAACGATTTTCACGCTATTTTCTGGGTGGCGGTCATTCCCGCCGTGCTCTCCATTCTCCTGCTCGGATTCGGCCTACAGGAGCCAAAATCCGCCATCGCGCACAAACGCAGCAATCCGCTGAAGCGCGAAAACCTGAAAAAGCTCTCCGCCGCCTACTGGTGGGTGGTCGCGATCGGCAGCATTTTCACCCTCGCCCGCTTCAGCGAAGCCTTTCTGGTGCTGCGCGCCCAGCAGATGGAGATCCCGCTCTATACCATCCCGCTGGTGATGGTGGCGATGAACCTGGTCTACAGCCTCACGGCTTACCCGTTCGGTAAACTCTCAGACAGCATGAGCCACAGCAAACTGCTGCAGTGGGGGCTGCTGGTGCTGATCCTCGCCGATATCGTGCTGGCGCTCAGCGGCCACTGGAGCACGCTGCTGATCGGCGTCGCGCTGTGGGGGATTCATATGGGAATGACCCAGGGCCTGCTGGCGGCGATGGTCGCCCATACGGCGCCACCGGAGCTACGCGGCACGGCGTTCGGTATGTTTAATCTGATGAGTGGCCTGGCTCTGCTGCTGGCCAGCACCGGCGCGGGGGTACTGTGGGAAACCTTCGGCGCCGCCTCGACGTTTTACGCCGGGGCGATAATTTGCGTGGTCACGCTCATCGGCATGCGCGTGATGCCGTCGGCCTATCGTCAGGATTAAAAACGGCTCCGGGGCCAGACCAGTTGTTTCACCGTGACGGTGAAAGCCCCGGAGCGCGCTATCTACTTTTGCCCATAGTAGGCGTTTGGCCCATGCTTACGCTGAAAATGCTTATTCATCAGCCAGCTATCGATGGGCTGCAACTGCGGATTAATGCCGTGGGCAATCCACGCCATGCGCGCCACCTCTTCCATCACCACCGCGTTGTGTACCGCCTCGTGGGCGTCTTTGCCCCAGGCAAATGGCCCGTGCTGATAGACGACGATCCCCGGCGTATGCAGCGGATTGGCCTCACCCAGCGTTTCGATAATCACCTGCCCGGTGTTCAGCTCGTAGGCCTCGTCCACCTCCTGTGCGCTAAGCGCCCGGGTGCAGGGAATATCGCCGAAGAAGTAGTCCGCATGGGTGGTGCCGAGCGCCGGGATCGCCAGCCCCGCCTGCGCCCAGGCGGTGGCGTGCGTCGAATGGGTATGCACCACCCCGCCAAGGTCGGGATAACGGCGATAGAGCGCCAGATGGGTGGCGGTATCAGAGGAGGGACGCCAGCGCCCTTCCACCACGTGCCCCTGCAGATCAACCACCGACATGTCATCGACGGTCATTGACTCGTAGGCGATGCCGCTGGGCTTAATCACCACCAGCCCACGCTGCCGATCAATGGCGCTAACGTTACCCCAGGTAAAGGTCACCAGGCCGTAGCGCGGCAGATCCATATTGGCCTCGAACACCTGCTGTTTCAGCTGTTGCATTATGCCGCCTCCATCAGGCCCGCGCGGGCCATCCGCGCCTTCACCCAGTCACGCGCCTTCGCCACCTCCGCCAGCGGGTCAGCGCTGGTTTCGCTCCACATCTCAATCAGGTACGGGCCGCAGTAGCCGGTCTGCTTGAGCGTTTCGAAGCAGCGTTCAAAATCGACCACCCCTTCGCCGAACGGCACGTTTTTAAAGACGCCGGGCTTCGTGTCTTTGACGTGTACCGCCACGATATGCCCGCTCCCCGCCTTCAGCTCCATCTGGACGTCGTTATCCCACGCCGACAGATTGCCGATATCCGGGTAAAGCTGGAACCACGGATTATTCAGGTAATGGGCATAGCCCAGCGCTTTACTAATCGAGTTCATCAGCGGGTAGTCCATGATCTCCATCGCCAGGGTTACCTGGGCTCGGCTGGCCATCTCGACGCTCTGTTTCAGGCCGTCACGAAAGCGGCGGCGCGTCTCATCGTTCGCCTGCTGGTAATAGACGTCGTAGCCTGCCAGCTGGATCACCCGAATCCCCACATCCTGCGCCAGCTGAATAGCTTTACGCATAATTTCCAGCCCCTGATGCCGCACCGCGTCGTCTTCACTACCCAGCGGAAAACGGCGATGGGCGCTAAGGCACATCGACGGCACCCGGACGCCGGTTTCAGCCACCGCCTTGACCAGCGCCAGACGCTGCTCCGGGCTCCAGTCCAGCCGCGCAAGGCGGGCGTCCGTTTCATCGAGAGACATCTCAACGAAATCAAAGCCCAGCGCTTTTGCAAGCTTTAGCCGCTCCAGCCAGCACTCCCCGGCGGGGAGCGCTTTTTCATAGATGCCGAGCGGAATGGATTTCGCCAACATAGTCGCTCCTTAACCCCACAGCTGGGCGATAGAGCGTTTAAACTGGCGCGCCGCTTCCACCGGCGAGGCAGCATCGCGGATGCTGCGTCCGGCAATAAAGACGTGAACAGGGATCCCGGCAAACAGCGGCAGGTCTTCCAGCGCCAGCCCGCCGGTGACGGTCACTTTGAAGCCCATATCAGACAGACGCTTAATCGCGCTGATATCCGCCTCACTCCACGCCACGCCTGCCGCCTGCGCGTCGCGGCTGCGGTGATAGACCACCTGCTGAATACCCGCCTCGCGCCACGCCTGCGCCTGCTCCCAGGTCCAGAAGCCGGTCAGCTCAATTTGCACATCGCCGTTGAACTCTTTGGCGACATCCAGCGCCCCTTTGGCGGTGTTGATATCGGCGCAGCAGATCACCGTGACCCAGTCGGCGTTGGCTTCGAAGCACATCCGCGACAGGATCTTGCCGGCATCGGCAATTTTGGCGTCCGCCAGCACGATTTTATGCGGATACAGCGCTTTCAGATCGCGCACCGCGCGTACACCTTCACCGACGCAGAGGATAGTGCCGACTTCAATGATATCTACCTCTTCGGCGATCAGACGGGTTGTTTCATAAGCGCTGGCCAGCGTTTGGTTGTCCAGGGCGACCTGTAACATAGGTAATGACATGATAGTGTTCCTTTTAAACAGCCGCCGCGGTGGCGTTTTTGATTAAATCCAGCACTTCCTGCTCGCTGCGGCAGGCGCGTAAACGGTCGAAATTGGCTTCGTCATCAAACAGGTTAACGATCTGCATGATGCCCACTTCCTGGTGGGTGGTGGCGTCAACCGCCGCCATGGTGATCAGGATGTCGACCGGGTCGTTATCTTCGTGGTTGAAAATCAGCGGTTTCTTTAGCGTGACCAGCGCAAAGCCGGTTTTTTTGACGCCCTCTTCCGGCCGCCCGTGCGGCATGGCTAATCCCGGAGCGATCACAAAATAGGGGCCGTGCTGCGCGACGCCGTCGAGGATTGCCTGGTAGTAGCGCGGCTCCACCACGTCGGCGGCCACCAGCAGATCGACGCCGATTTTCACCGCCTCCTGCCAGGTTTCCGCTTCCGCCTGCAGGCGAATGGAGTGATTCTGCGCCAGTGATTCATGGAGTTTCATGGCCGCTCCTTATTTCACGTCCTGCGGGAAATGAGCTTTAATCACCTCCAGCAGCTTTGGCCCGAAATCCGCGGGGGAAAGCATATTACGCACCCCCACCACGTGTTTATTGCCGGAGACGGTAATCTCCCCCGCGATATGGGTTGAAGCGATGATGATATCCGCGCCGTTTAGTTCGCTTTTGTATTCACCCACCGCGCAGCTGTTCACCGTGTGGTCGATATTGGATTGCGTCAGGAACTGATCCACTTTCATTTTCATGATCATAGAACTGCCTTGCCCGTTACCACACACAGCCAGAATACGTACGGTCATAATCAGAACTCCTTATTGGGCAGAGGCCTCTGCCAGTTGTTTTTCCGCGTCTTCTTCGGCGCGCAGCGCGCGGCCAGCGAAGAACATATAAGCGAGAGCAATCAGGATGATGACGGCCATAAACGCCAGCCCGATGGAGGCGAAGCCCTGCATCATCGGCGGCGCCAGAATCGACCAGTCCGCCATTCCCATCCAGGCGCTCATACCGGTGAGCTTCACCGCCCACACGCAACCGAAAATTTCAACCATGCCCATCACCAGGCAGATTTTGAGCGCCGCGCGCCAGCCGCCGAAGTGGTTGGCAAAGACGCCAATCGTCGCGTTGGAGAAGAACATCGGGATAAAGCCCGGAATAATCAGAATTGAAGAGCCAATGCCAACCAGAATGCCGACGGCAATCAGCTGGCCGATGGTGCCCCACATAAAGCCCCACACCACCGCATTCGGCGCAAAGCTATAGATCGCGGCGCAGTCAATCGCCAGCACCGCGCCGGGGATCAGGCGTTGCGAGATACCGTTGAAGGCTTCGGACAGTTCGGCGACGAACATCCGCACGCCCTGGGTAATGATGAAAATGGCCACCGCGAAGGAGAAACCGGTCTGCAGGATATAGACCGTCCAGTGGGTTTTCCCCGCCATCGCCTGCACGACGTCAATACCAAAGGAAAGCAGGATCGCGCCAAAGAAAATGGTCATGACAATCGCGGTGGAAACGATGTTGTCGTGGAAGATATTGAGCCAGCCTGGCAGCTTGAGGTCTTCCACACTCTCCTCTTTTTTCCCCAGATACGGCGCCACTTTGTAGGCAATCCACGAGGCAAACTGCTGCTGGTGACCGATGGAGAAGCCGCAGCCGTCGGTGACCAGCTGAGTCGGCTTGAACATCATGTTGGAGGTGATACCCCAGTACAGGGAGACCAGCACGGCGGTACAGATGATGGTCGTCCACATTCCGCAACCAAAGATAAAGAACGAGACGGCGATCAGCCCCGCCTGCTGAAACATGATATGGCCAGTCAGCATGATGGTGCGGATGCCGGTTAGACGGCGCAGCAGGACGTAACAGATGTTGAGCGCCAGCGCCAGCAGCACCGCGTAGCCCACCCAGCTATAGGCCTCGCCCATCCGGTCGATGGTCGCCATCATCGAGGCATAGGTGTCAGAGATCGCGCCGTTGATGCCGTACACCTCTGACATTTTCGCCACCACCGGTTTAAAAGTGCTGGTGAGGATGCCGGAGCCGGCCTGTAACAGCATGAAGCCGATAATGGTTTTGATCGTGCCTTTAATAATCACACTGACGCTTTTGCGCAGCAGGATATAGCCCAGACAGGTGACGATACCCAGCAGCAGCGGGGCATTGGTCATCACCTGATTAAAGAAAACGGTAAAGATGTTGTAGAGGATTGCCATAACACACTCCCGATGGTGAAGGCGCTGAACGCGCCTTACGCTCAGCATTTCTCGCTGCCCACTCTAATAATCAAAAATAATCACAACAAGATTAAATTTGATTAAATGTGACGCGCGCCGCAATAATCCTCTATTTCATTGTGACTATTGCCGAGCAGTAGCGCCGAAACATAATTAAACATTTTCAAATCATATAGATAAAACAAAGCACAACCTTTATGGATGCTGGAACCCCTGAGAGGTGATGCGCATCTCTTCGTAAAATTGATGGAAAACAAGATTGCAATCTTGAAAATCCAGTGACAACATAAATCAAAACCAATCAAAATTTGATTACTATTGAAAATACGAGGAAGAGCACGATGAGTAAAGTACAGACCATCACCCGTGAATCATGGATCCTGAACACCTTTCCGGAATGGGGCAGCTGGCTGAATGAAGAGATTGAGCAGGAGCAAGTTGCGCCCGGCACCTTCGCCATGTGGTGGCTCGGCTGTACCGGTATCTGGTTAAAATCCGAAGGCGGGGCTAACGTCTGCGTCGATTTCTGGTGCGGCACTGGCAAACAGAGCCACGGCAATCCGCTGATGAAAACCGGCCACCAGATGCAGCGGATGGCAGGTGTGAAAAAATTACAGCCGAACCTGCGCACCACGCCGTTCGTTCTGGATCCGTTCGCCATTCGCCAGATTGACGCGGTCCTCGCGACCCACGATCACAACGATCATATTGACGTCAACGTCGCCGCCGCCGTCATGCAGAACTGCCCGGCCGATGTGCCGTTTATCGGCCCGAAAACCTGCGTCGACCTGTGGATCGGTTGGGGCGTGCCGAAAGCGCGCTGTATCGTCATGAAACCTGGCGATGTCGTGAAGATCAAAGACATTGAGATCCATGCGCTCGATGCGTTCGATCGCACCGCGCTGATCACCCTCCCGGCGGACCAAAAAGCCGCTGGCGTACTGCCGGACGGCATGGACCAGCGCGCGGTCAACTACCTGTTTAAAACACCGGGCGGCAACCTGTACCACAGCGGCGATTCCCACTACTCCAACTACTACGCGAAGCATGGCAACGAGCATCAGATTGACGTCGCCCTCGGCTCGTATGGCGAGAACCCGCGCGGGATCACCGACAAAATGACCAGCGCCGATATCCTGCGCATGGCAGAGTCGCTCAACGCCAAAGTTGTGATCCCGTTCCACCATGATATCTGGTCAAACTTTCAGGCCGATCCGCAGGAGATCCGCGTTCTGTGGGAGATGAAAAAGGATCGTCTGAAGTACGGCTTCAAGCCGTTTATCTGGCAGGTCGGCGGCAAATTTACCTGGCCGCTGGATAAGGACAATTTCGAATATCACTACCCGCGCGGTTTCGACGATTGCTTCACCATTGAGCCGGATCTGCCTTTCAAATCCTTCCTGTAAGTCGCCGCCGGCAGGCCCTGCCTGCCGGAAATACCCCGCCGCAGGGTTAGTATTTTCACATGATTTCAAATATCATCTTTGCCGTTCACTTTTAATCGGATTCGCTCATGACGGAAGCGCAAAGGCACCAAATTCTGCTGGATCTGCTCGCCCAAACGGGGTTTGTTACCGTGGAGCAGGTGATGTCGCGGCTCGGGATCTCACCCGCTACCGCCCGACGTGATATCAACAAGCTGGATGAAAGCGGCAAACTGAAAAAGGTTCGTAATGGCGCGGAAGCCATTAGCGAACAGCGCCCCCGCTGGACGCCGATGAACATCCACCAGGCGCAAAATCTGGATGAAAAAGTGCGTATTGCACGCGCCGCTTCGCAACTGATCGCGCCGGGTGAGAGCATCGTCATTAACTGCGGCTCCACCGCCTTTCTGTTGGGTCGGGAACTGTGCGGCAAACCGGTGCAGATCATCACCAACTATCTGCCGCTGGCTAACTACCTGATCGACCAGGAGCATGACAGCGTGATTATCATGGGCGGCCAGTACAACCGCAGCCACGCCATCACCCTCAGCCCCCACGGTAGCGAGAACAGCCTCTATGCCGGACACTGGATGTTTACCAGCGGCAAAGGGCTCACCGCCGAAGGCCTCTACAAAACGGATATGTTGACCGCCATGGCCGAGCAAAAAATGCTTAACGTGGTCGGCAAACTGGCGGTGCTGGTCGACAGCAGCAAGATCGGCGAGCGCGCCGGGATGCTATTCAGCCAGGCCGGACAAATAGACGTGGTGATCACCGGCAAACAGGCCGATGCCGCGATCCTCAAACAGCTTGAGGATCAAGGCGTCAGCGTAATCCGCGTTTAAAGGTACTGCTGAAAAAAGGCGACCGTGGTAGCCAGCGCCTCTGGCGTAATGCGATGGCGGACCCCTTTCTGCCAGACACAGGTCAGCCTGGCGGCAAGGTCAGCCTGCCGGAGCGCCTGTTCTAGTCGAAAGGTTTCTTCCGGCGGCACCACGTCATCGGCATCGCCATGCCAGAGCAGCAGCGGCCGCCGGGCAAGGGACGCCAGCTGATGGCTGACATCCCATTCGTTGAGGCTATCGACATCAAAATCAGGCGAGGGGAACAGGGTTTGCGACAGGGAACGAAAATAGCCCGACCCCATCAGACAGGCGACGCTGTTCAGCTCGGGGTGATGCGTCATGATGCCCAACGCCGTCATTCCCCCCATCGAAGCGCCCGCCACCGCCAGCCGCTCCCCTTCCAGCCATCCTTCAGCGATTATCGCCTCGCGCAGCGCAGGAAACTCCCTGAAATTCTGCTGCAGAATCGGCCAGAAGCGCTGCATCCGCCCGGCCTCATCGCCCTGATAGCGCGCCCCATGCTCCGGCGCGTCCGGCATGATCACCCGGAATCCGGCCTCGGCCAGCGCCACCGCAAAGTAGCTGTAGACCAGCTTCGATGAGGTAAAGCCATGATAAAAGACGATACAGGGCAAGGGCTTATCCAGACTCTCCTGCGGACAGGCATGTAAAATTTCACCACCGCCGAGGTTGCGCATTTCTAGTGCAATCATTTATCGTCTTCCTTCTCTATCGTGGTTAGGCGTCATGGGAAAATTCATTCACCAGGCAACCCAGTTTGCTACGATTCATAATGTTGAGAACCCGGTTACGCTTTCACAACATTTTCATTCGAAAATCGCGTCAGAGATAACAGTTCGGGAACATTCCCCGGCAATCCTGTTAAGGCTACCACTACACTATCACTATCAGGAAACGAGATATGGTTATGCGCAGGTTTTCACCGTGGTTACTGGCTATCGTCCTCAGCGGGTGTAGCGCCCTGCAGGGAACGCCGGAAGCCCCGCCGCCCGCCACCGACCATCCGCAGGAGATCCAGCGCTACCAGACGGCTGGCCTGCAGAAAATGGCCACGGTAAGCGTACTGATGTACGGTTCGCCGATGGATGTCGAAGCGGCGCTGAAGGCCAAAGCAGAAGCGGCCAAAGCCGATTACTACGTCATCATCATGATCGATGACACCATGGTACCCGGCCAGTGGTATTCGCAGGCGATCCTCTATCGTCGATAACGAGGCGGCGTCTTTAAATCTGCTTTACACAGCTTTGCGTCCATTCACGTTCTCCTGTGCATAATAACGTTCGGCCAGCCACCTGGCAGGACGTTAGCAACGGACTGCCCTTGGGACTACGTGAAATGGAGCTGACGATGAAACGATCTTTTACCCTATCCAGCCTGCTGTTAACCGCTGCGACGGCCAATACGTCCGCGCAGTCAGCCGAATTCGCCAGCGCGGATTGCGTCACTGGCCTGAATGAAATCGGTCTGATCTCCGTCACTAATCTTTCCGGTAGCCAACAGGATGTGGAGCACGCCATTGCCCGCAAAGCAGACGAGCAAGGCGCCTCCTGGTATCGCATTATTCAGATGTACGAGGAACAACAGCCGGACAGCTGGCGCGTGCAGGCCATTCTCTACGCCTGAGGCGCCTGGCGCCCGCGCCCCATAGCCCGCAGCAGCAGGTCGTCGAGGGTCGGCGCGTCAAGACGTATGCCGCCGCGGGTGTCGAGCATCATCCGGCACCAGGCTTCGGCCAGCGGCGGCGAAGCATGGCGCAGCATCTGCGCCCCCGCGCCAAGACGATAGACCAGCCGGGCAATCTCTCTCCCCTGCTCTTCGGCGGGTCGTTTCAGCAGTTGCTGCAGCTGACGCCATGCGCGGTCGAGATGGCGGTTCTGTCCTTTCACCTCCGCACACTCCGCGGCCAGCAGCTCCATCGCCGCCGGCTGCTTGCTGAGCACCCGCATCACATCGAGGCACATAATATTGCCGGAGCCTTCCCAGATGCTGTTGACCGGCATCTCGCGATACAACCGCGGTAGTTCGCTCTCCTCGCAATAGCCGATGCCGCCCAGCACTTCCATCGCCTCGGCGACAAACGGGATACCGGCCTTACAGATGGCAAACTTGGCTGCAGGCGTAAACAGGCGCGCCCAAGCGCTTTCCCGGGCATCATCCCGACGGTCCCAGGCCCGCGCCAGGCGAAACAGAAACGCGGTCTGCCCCTCCAGACGGAGCGCCATTTGCCCCAGCAGCTGGCGCATCATCGGCTGTTCGACCAGGTTTTTGCCAAACGCCTGACGCTGTAGCGCGTGATACAGCGCCACCGAGAAGGCGCGACGCATCAGGGCATGGCTGCCCAGCGCGCAGTCAAAGCGGGTCAGGCCGCCCATCCTGAGGATCTGCCGCACGCCGTCGCCTTCGTCGCCCACCAGCCAGCCGCAGGCATCATAAAACTCCACTTCGCTACTGGCGTTGGAGCGGTTGCCGAGCTTCTCTTTTAAGCGTTCAAGACGCACGCCGTTACGCTGCCCGTCGGGCAGCAGACGCGGCACAAAGAAGCATGAGAGCCCCGCCGGAGCCTGAGCCAGCACCAGGTGAGCATCGCTCTGCGGCACCGAGAAGAACCACTTGTGTCCCACCAGTCGGTAAAACCCTTCCGCCGTTTTCTCCGCGCGAGTGGTATTGCTCAGCACATCAGACCCCCCTTGCTTCTCGGTCATTCCCATGCCGATCAGCAGGCCGCGCTTCTGGCCGCCAGGCGCAAGGTGCGGATCGTAACGGTCGCTCAGCAGTGGCGACAACCAGTCGCGAAAGGGCGCGGGCAGGGCGTGCTGCAGCAGGGGCGTCGCGGCGAAGGTCATGGTAATCGGGCACAACGTCCCGGCCTCCACCTGGGCATGGAGCAGAAAGCGGGCGGCGCGGGCGACAAACGCGCCTTCGCGGGCATCCTCCTGCCAGGCGAGGTTATGTACCCGGTTCGCGCACAGCCCCTGCATCAGCAGGTGCCAGGCGGGATGAAAGCGCACGTCGTCCAGCCGGGCGCCGGTGGCGTCATAGCGCAGCAGCTCCGGCGGATTGCTGTTGGCCAGGCGTCCCAGCTCCAGCGATTCGGCTGTCCCCAGCTGCTGGCCAATGCTGGCGAGCAGATCACCATCCCAGCCGGCGCCTTCGCGGACCACTGCTTCACGCAGAGCGGTATCGGACAGAAACAGATTGCTGTTATTCAGCGGGGTGGGTTGATTAAAAACGGTGTGCGTTTGCCAGTGCATCGTGTCTCCCTCCATCAATGGCGATAGCCATAAGTATGGTTATCCGGAGGGATACTCGCCCGCGAGAGCGGTCACAAAAAAGCCATCCCGGAGGATGGCTTTTTTTGATTCGTCGATGGTTCAGCTTAGCTGCGCTGGCGTACTGCTTCAAACAGACAGATGCCGGTAGCCACCGAGACGTTCAGCGAGGAGACGCTGCCCGCCATCGGGATGCTGATCAATTCATCACAGTGTTCGCGGGTCAGACGACGCATGCCTTCGCCTTCCGCGCCCATCACCAGCGCCATCGGGCCGGTCATTTTGCTCTGGAACAGCGTATGGTCGGCTTCCCCTGCAGTTCCGACGATCCAGACGTTCTCTTCCTGCAGCAGACGCATGGTGCGCGCCAGGTTGGTGACGCGGATCAGCGGGACGTTCTCCGCCGCGCCGCAGGCCACTTTCTTCGCCGTCGCATTCAACTGAGCGGAACGATCTTTTGGCACGATCACCGCATGCACGCCGGCGGCGTCAGCGCTACGCAGGCAGGCGCCGAGGTTGTGCGGATCGGTTACGCCGTCGAGGATCAGCAGGAACGGTTGATCGAGCTGCGCCAGCAGATCCGGCAGATCGTTCTCCTGATACTGACGCCCCGGCTTCACGCGGGCAATGATCCCCTGGTGCACAGCGCCTTCGCTCTTCTCATCAAGAAACTGACGGTTGGCCAGCTGAATCACCACGCCCTGCGCTTCCAGGGCATGGATCAGCGGCAGCAAGCGCTTATCCTCACGGCCTTTCAGAATATAAACTTCCTGAAAACGCTCAGGTGCGCGCTCCAGCAGTGCCTGCACCGCATGGATGCCGTAAATCATTTCACTCATTGATGTACTCGTTTTAGGTTCTGTTATCTGCCCCCTTCACCCCATCCTGCGTCAGCAGACTTCAGGGTGAAGGGAGGTCAATCACTCGGCGATCTTCTTCTTTGCCGCGCGCTTGGCTTTCGTCGCGGCGGCGATTTTCTGTGTTTTCGCCGACGGTTTTTTCGCTTTTTTCTCTTTCTTCGGTCGGGCGGTCTCTTTCTCTTTACGGAAAGCGCTGTCCGGCTCGAAGTTTACCTGCTTACCCACCTGGCGGCGACGGCCGCCCGGCTTGCCAGAGGTACTCTTTTTCGCTTTCTCACGGGCGGTCTTGCCGACATTACGCGGCGCACGCTCGCTGGAGATCAGGGTAAAGTCGATTTTCCGCTCGTCCATGTTGACCGCTTCCACACGGACTTCCACGCGGTCGCCCAGGCGATAGGTCTGGCCGCCGGACTCCCCAATGAGACGCTGCCCCACCTGGTCGAAACGATAATAGTCGTTATCCAGGCTGGAAACATGCACCAGACCGTCGATAAACAGATCGTTCAGGCGGACGAAGAAGCCAAAGCCGGTCACGCTGGCGATCACGCCGGAGAAGATGTTGCCCACCTGATCCTGCATGAAGTCGCACTTCAGCCAGTCAGACACTTCGCGCGTCGCTTCGTCGGCGCGGCGCTCGGTCATCGAACAGTGCTGACCCAGCTGGAGCATCTCTTCCATGCTGTAGTGCCAGCCGCCGGTCTCGGTGCTGTTGCCTTTATGTCCCTGCTCTTTGGCCAGCAGATACTTGATAGCGCGGTGCAGCGACAGGTCCGGGTAACGACGAATCGGCGAGGTGAAGTGGGCGTATGACTGCAGCGCCAGGCCAAAGTGACCGCGGTTTTCCGGATCGTAGACCGCCTGCTTCATGGAGCGCAGGAGCATCGTCTGCAGCATTTCCGCATCCGGGCGATCGGCGATGGAGGTTAGCAGCTCTGCGTAATCACGCGGCTCCGGCTTGTTGCCGCCAGGCAGCTCCAGTCCCAGCTCAGCCAGCACGGTACGGAAGGAGGTAATCGCTTCGGTGGTTGGCTTATCATGGATACGGAACAGCGCCGGCTCCTGCGCCTTCTCAACGAAGCGCGCGGCGGAGATGTTCGCCAGGATCATGCACTCTTCAATCAGCTTATGCGCATCGTTACGCTGAGTCTGTTCGATACGCTCAATACGGCGTTCGGCATTGAAGATGAATTTAGCTTCTTCACTTTCAAATGAGATACCACCGCGCTCTTCGCGGGCGCTCTCCAGCACTTTGTAGAGGTTATGCAGCTCTTCAATGTGCTTCACCAGCGGCGCGTAGTGTTCGCGCAGTTCCTGGTCACCCTGTAGCATATGCCACACTTTGGTGTAGGTCAGGCGAGCATGTGAACTCATCACCGCTTCATAGAATTTATAACCGGTCAGACGGCCTTTTGACGAAATCGTCATCTCGCACACCATACACAGGCGATCGACCTGCGGGTTCAGCGAGCATAGACCGTTAGACAGCACTTCCGGCAGCATCGGCACTACCTGCGACGGGAAGTAGACCGAGGTGCCACGACTGCGCGCTTCCGCATCCAGCGGCGTCCCCGGGCGCACGTAGTAGCTGACGTCGGCAATGGCTACCCACAGGCGCCAGCCGCCGCCGCGTTTCTTCTCGCAGTACACCGCGTCATCGAAGTCGCGGGCATCTTCGCCGTCAATGGTAACCAGCGGCAGCGAGCGTAAATCGACGCGTCCGACCTTCGCCTCTTCCGGCACCTGTTCTTTGAGACCGGAAACCTGTTTTTCCACCGCCGGCGGCCAGACATACGGAATTTCATGGGTACGCAGCGCCATATCGACGGCCATGCCGGTGCCCATGTTGTCGCCCAGCACTTCGACGATCTTACCCACCGCTTTGGTGCGGCGGGTTGGTCGCTGGGTCAGCTCGACCACGACCACGTAGCCCATCCGCGCGCCCATTATCTCTTCCGGCGGGATCAGGATATCAAAGCTCAGGCGGCTGTCGTCCGGGACGACAAAGCCGACGCCAGCGTCGGTGAAGTAACGGCCAACTATCTGGCTGGTTTTCGGCACGAGGACGCGGACGATGCGCGCTTCGCGGCGGCCCTTACGATCCGCGCCCAGCGGCTGAGCCAGCACCTGGTCGCCGTGAATACAGGTTTTCATCTGTTCTGACGACAGGTACAGATCGTCTTTGCGCCCTTCAACGCGCAGGAAACCATAGCCATCGCGGTGGCCAATAACGGTTCCTTTGAGGAGATCGAGGCGTTCCGGCAGGGCATAGCACTGGCGGCGGGTGAAGACCAGCTGACCGTCGCGCTCCATCGCGCGCAGGCGGCGGCGCAGCGCTTCGGTTTGCTCTTCGCCCTCGATATTTAACTCGATGGCCAGCTCATCGCGGCTGGCAGGCTTTTCCCGTTTAGTTAAATGTTCGAGGATAAATTCCCGGCTCGGGATAGGGTTCGCGTACTTCTCAGCTTCGCGTTCCTGGAATGGATCTTGTGACATATCGGTTCCTCCGTTGTCATCTCCGGCAGAGTGGCGTCACTCCACCAGCAATAATTTATAAAGCGGTTGATTCTTCTCAACCAAATCAGCCAGCGTATAGTTATCCAGTTCCTTGAGAAAACTCTGCGCGGCTTCAGCTAGTGCCTGTTTCAGACGACAGGCTGGTGTAATGTGGCAAAACTCGCTGCTGCAGTTGACCAGCGATAAGGGTTCAAGGTCACGCACCACGTCACCGACGCGGATCTGTCCTGCTGGTTTGCCGAGGCGAATGCCCCCGTTCTTCCCCCGCACGGCAGTCACGTAGCCCATGCGACTTAACTGATTGATTATTTTAACCATATGATTACGGGAGACGCCATAGACCTCGGTCACTTCCGAGATACTGGTCATTCGTCCTTCCGGCAGCGACGCCATATAAATCAGCGCGCGTAGTCCGTAATCGGTGAAACTCGTTAACTGCACATAAACCTCAGGGAAAAGAAAACAGGGTATGTCGAGCGACATCATTATTATTGATGATAAACCAGCCAGCGCTCAGGCCGCTAATTTATTTGAAATGGGGCGGGCGAACAGCAAAAACAAGGGCGCCCGAACGGCGCCCCTTGAGAATGATTACGCGTCGAACGGATCGCGCAGAATCATAGTCTCGGTACGGTCTGGACCGGTAGAGATGATATCCACCGGCACGCCGGTCAGCTCTTCAATACGCTGGATGTAGTTCAGGGCTGCCTGCGGCAGGCCGCTGCGCTCTTTCACGCCGAAGGTGGTTTCGGACCAGCCCGGCATGGTTTCGTAGATAGGCTCGATACCTTCCCAGTTATCGGCAGCCAGCGGAGTGGTGGTCACTTCGCGGCCATCCGGCATACGGTAGCCAACGCAGATTTTCACTTCTTTCAGGCCGTCGAGGACGTCCAGTTTAGTCAGGCAGAAGCCGGACAGGGAGTTAATCTGCACCGCGCGACGGACTGCGACCGCGTCCAGCCAGCCGGTACGACGACGACGGCCGGTGGTGGCGCCGAATTCGTTACCCTGCTTGCAGAGGAACTCGCCAGTTTCATCAAACAGCTCGGTCGGGAACGGACCTGCACCGACGCGAGTCGAGTAAGCTTTAATGATGCCCAGTACGTAATCCACATAACGCGGGCCCAGGCCGGAGCCGGTCGCCACGCCACCTGCGGTGGTGTTAGAGGACGTAACGTACGGGTAGGTACCGTGGTCGATATCCAGCAGCGTACCCTGCGCGCCTTCGAACATCACGAAGTCGCCGCGCTGACGCGCCTGATCCAGCAGGTCGGATACGTCCACCACCATGCTGGTCAGGATGTCGGCAATCGCCATCACATCGTCCAGCACTTTCTGGTAGTCAACCGCTTCTGCTTTGTAGAAGTTCACCAGCTGGAAGTTGTGATATTCCATCACTTCTTTCAGTTTATCGGCGAAGGTTGCTTTATCGAACAGATCGCCAACGCGCAGACCGCGACGAGCGACTTTATCTTCGTAAGCCGGGCCAATGCCGCGACCGGTAGTGCCGATCGCTTTCGCGCCACGCGCTTTTTCACGCGCCACGTCAAGCGCCACGTGATAGTCAAGGATAAGCGGGCAGGCTTCAGAGAGCAGCAGACGCTCGCGAACCGGGATACCACGGTCTTCCAGGCCCTTCATCTCTTTCATCAGCGCGGCCGGAGACAGCACGACGCCGTTACCGATGATGCTGGTGACGTTTTCACGCAGAATGCCTGATGGAATAAGATGGAGAACGGTTTTTTCACCGTTGATTACGAGAGTATGGCCGGCGTTGTGACCACCCTGGTAGCGCACAACATATTTAGCCCGTTCAGTCAGGAGATCGACGATCTTCCCTTTACCTTCGTCACCCCATTGGGTGCCCAGTACGACGACGTTGTTACCCATTTTTCAAAATCACCGTTTGCTTAAAAATGGATTCTACCATCGCTTTTTCAGAGTTACAGCACTTTTTGCATCCAAAATAAGGCAAATCCGACCACTTTTTGATCAGCCAATCGATTTCCTCAACATGTAGTAGATCACAATCCCGGCAACCACAAGTCCGCCGCCAAAACGACGCAATAAATTATCCGGTAGCTGGCTCAGGCTGGCTACCATCTTGCGCCAGGCGCGCGGATAAAGCAGCGGGCCAAGCCCTTCAAGTACTAAAACCAGCGCCAGCGCCAGCCAAATGGTGGAGTTCATCGTCAACCCTAATTGAAAAGTATCATTGCCGCCCTCGCGGGCGTCTCGGCCAGCATGGTGAATTCATTCCCTCATTTCACATTGTCCCGTATTTCAGCTTCATTATGAACCGGAAAGGTGAAACAAAATTCACAACTAATTGTATTGCTGGATATTTTTTAAATTGTAACTATGCCATCGCGTACTACAACCCGGTACGTCTACTTAATCAGGAAGATTATGATGAGAGAATTAACCGCATTTGAAATCGAAAATGTGAGCGGCGCAGGCTGGTTACAGGATGGTCTGGCGGCCTTAGGCAGCAAGGTCGGCGCAGCCGCATGGACGATGGGCACCGATGCCCTGAGCATTAACCTGCCGCTGCTTGGCACCCTCAATCTGGCCGACCTGGCGCCGGACCTGGGCAAAACCCTGGGCGAAAGCGTTGGGTCGACTATCGGCGGCACCATCGAAAGTGCGCTGGCAGGCCTGCCGGTGATCGGCGGCCTGCTGAACAAGCTACTCGGCAACTAATTCCCGCCCTCGCAGCATGAAAAAAGGCGCCTGTTTCAGGCGCCTTTTCGCATTATTACTTCAGGTTTACACCTTCTCCGGCTTATTTACGCGCCGAATCCGGTGAACGCATATAGCGGAAGAAATCGCTGTCCGGGCTCAGGACCATCACATCCTGATTGCTCTGGAAGCTCTTCTCATAGGCACGCAGGCTACGGATAAAGGAGTAGAAGCCTGGATCCTGGCTGAACGCGTCGGCAAACAGTTTCGCTGATTCCGCATCACCTTCACCACGCAGGATACGGCCCTGGCGCTCGGCTTCCGCCAGCGTCTTGGTGACTTCATAGTCCGCAGTCGCGCGCAGTTTTTCCGCCTCTTCCTGACCCTGTGAACGATGGCGACGAGCAACCGCTTCACGCTCCGCGCGCATACGGTTATAAATCGCTTCCGACACTTCTGCCGGCAGGTTGATCTGTTTGATACGTACGTCGACAACTTCGATACCCAGCGCCGCCATACTGTTCGGGTTGATCACCTGCACTTTACCGTTGGTTTCGGCTTCCACACGCTCTGCCGCTTTAGCAATCGCGTCGTCAGCCGCCGGGGTGCTAACCTCATCTTCCGTACCGGCCGAACCCGAGTTCAGCGCATCACGCACTTCCAGGGTCAGGCGACCACGGGAGTCGGTGACGATATCTTTCACATCCAGACGACCAATTTCAGAACGCAGACGGTCAGAGAATTTACGCTTCAGCAGTACCTCGGCCTGGGAGACGTCGCCGCCGCCGGTTGCCAGGTAGTAACGGCTGAAGTCGCTGATGCGCCACTTGATATAGGAGTCGACGATCAGGTCTTTCTTCTCTTTAGTAACGAAACGGTCAGCCTGGTTGTCCATGGTCTGAATACGCGCATCCAGCATCTTCACCGATTCGATAAACGGGATCTTGAAATGCAGGCCTGGCGCATACACCAGCGGCTTGTTTTCGTCGTCGCGCAGAACTTTACCGAAACGCAGCGTGATACCGCGCTCGCCTTCCTTTACGACAAAGACAGACATGTAGAGCACTACCAGCACGATGACAATGATCGCGATAACAGATTTACGCATCGTTATTCCCCCTGACGCTGGTAGTCGTTACGCTGCGCGTTAGCGCGGCGTTGGTCCATAATGCTACCCCCGGTTGAGCTCGAGGTTGATGAGGTGCTGGCGCTGCTTGAGCTGGATGCTGGCGGCAGGCGCAGCAGATCGCTGGCGTCACTGCTATCGCTCTTTGCTGCCGGCGCAGCGGCGCCTTTCAGCATCTGATCCAGCGGCAGAACCATCAGATTGCCGTTTTTGCTGTCATTGACCAGCACTTTACGGGTGTGGCTCAGCACTTTTTCCATGGTTTCGATATACAGACGCTCGCGGGTAATTTCCGGCGCGGCTTTGTATTCCGGCAGGATCTTCGCAAAGCGAGCCACTTCACCCTGGGCTTCCAGAACGGTCTGGGTCTTATAGGCGCGTGCCTCTTCGAGGATACGCTGCGCCTGACCATTCGCCCGCGGCTGGACTTCGTTGGTATAGGCTTCCGCTTCACGAATGTACTGCTGCTCGTTCTCACGCGCGGCAATGGCATCGTCAAACGCGGCCTTCACCTCTTCCGGCGGACGCGCCGTCTGGAAGTTGACGTCCAGCAGAGTGATACCCATGTTGTACGGGCGAATCGTCTCTTCCAGCTCACGCTGGGTATCGCTACGGATCACGGTACGACCTTCGGTCAGAATGCGATCCATGGTGTATTTGCCGATCACGCCGCGCAGCGCGCTGTCGGTGGCCTGACGCAGACTGTCGTCCGCGCTGGTCACGCTAAACAGATAGCGCTCCGGATCGGTGACGCGGTACTGCACGTTCATCTCAACGCGCACCACGTTTTCGTCAGAGGTCAGCATGACGCCGGAAGCCGCAAGTTCGCGCACCGACTCCACGTTCACCGCCTGAACGTTATCGATAAAGGTCGGTTTCCAGTTCAGGCCAGGCTCAACCAGATGGCTGAACTTACCAAAACGGGTGACCACGCCGCGCTCGGCCTCTTTAATGGTATAGAAACCGCTGGCCGCCCAGATAATCACTGCCGCCGCGGCAACGATGCCGACAATACGCCCGCCCATCGGTCCGCGAGGCCCCTGCGCGCTATTGCCGCCGCCCAGTCCGCCCTTGCCGCCGCCGAGCCCGCCAAGTTTTTTACTTAACTTGCGGAAGATATCATCCAGATCCGGCGGCCCCTGCTCGCGACCGCCTTTATTGCCATTTCCCTCAGAGTTGCCGCCAGGTTTGCTGCTCCCCCACGGGTCGCGGTCCTGTCCGTTATTACCGGGCTGATTCCACGCCATGTATATGCTCCATATTTGTTTTTGATATCCCCACAGGGGTCAATATCTTCAGGCAAGCTGCAAGGTTAAACCACATAGTCAACAAGCGTTGGCTCTTGCTTACAGAGGCGCCGCCAGTCAACGATCGGCATGCGCACCTGCAGACTCACGCTGCCGTCATCCTCCATCCACTCTTTTTCTATCGCCTGAAGCTGATAGAAACGGCTTCTCAGTCGCCCTTCTTTCGGCGGTAAGCGCAGCGTATGCTGGGCCACTTCACCGGAAAGACGCTCCGTTAATGCCTGAAAAAGCAGTGGTACGCCAACCCCGGTCTGGGCTGATAGCCAGACCCGAATCGGTTTATTTTCATCGTCGCGATCGATGCGCGGTTCAAAATCGTCAAGCATGTCGATTTTGTTCATCACCAGCAGCGCCGGGATCTCATCGGCCTCAATTTCAGCGAGAACCGTATTTACCGCATCAATGTTTTCCTGCACGCGGACATCCGCCGCGTCAATCACATGCAGCAGCAGCGTCGCCTGACGCGTCTCCTGCAACGTCGCTTTAAACGCGGCTACCAGATCGTGCGGCAGATGGCGAATAAAGCCGACGGTATCGGCCAGCACCGTTTCGCCGACGTCAGGGACGTCAATGCGGCGCAGCGTCGGGTCCAGGGTGGCGAACAGCTGGTTCGCGGCATAGACCTCGGCGGCAGTGATCTGGTTAAAGAGCGTTGATTTTCCGGCGTTGGTATAGCCCACCAGCGACACGGTAGGAATATCGGCTTTCGCACGCGACCGCCGCCCCTGCTCGCGCTGTTTCTCGACTTTTTCCAGCCGCGACAGGATCTGCATGATACGGTTACGCAATAAACGGCGGTCGGTTTCGAGCTGGGTTTCACCCGGGCCACGCAAACCAATCCCGCCCTTCTGTCTTTCAAGGTGGGTCCAACCGCGGACAAGGCGAGTCGCCATATGGCGCAGCTGCGCCAGCTCGACCTGCAATTTCCCTTCATGGGTGCGCGCGCGCTGGGCGAAAATATCTAAAATAAGACCGGTGCGATCGATAACCCGGCATTCGCACAGGCGTTCCAGGTTACGTTCTTGCGCCGGACTCAGGGCATGATCGAAGAGCACGACCGAAGCGCCGGTCGCTTTAACGGCTTCCGCAATTTCGACTGCCTTACCTTCACCAACAAAATACTTCGGGTGCGGTGCTTTACGGCTACCGGTAATCACCTGCATTGCTTCGACACCGGCGGAAGAGGCCAGAGTTTCAAACTCCTGGAGATCTTCCATATCTTTGTCTTGCGAAAAATAGATGTGTACCAGTACCGCCTGCTCACCGGCGTCATAACGGTCAAACAAGCGTAAACCCCTTATAAAATACCAGCGGGGAACGCAGAAAACCTGGCTCCCCGGCGTGGAAAAACAGCACTGGCCTTATTCGGCGTCGTCGCTGTCTTGTTGCGGCGCAGAAGAACCCTGCGCGCTACCACCGTGGTGATAGTTACTGGAACCGCCGCCAGCATTGTTGCTGTGGTGAGACACCGGGCGAGACGGGACAACAGTAGAAATTGCGTGCTTATAGACCATCTGGCTGACCGTGTTCTTCAACAGGATCACGAACTGATCGAAAGACTCAATTTGCCCTTGCAGCTTGATACCATTCACCAAATAAATAGAAACCGGAACGCGTTCCCGACGCAAAGCGTTCAGGAACGGATCTTGTAAAGATTGCCCCTTAGCCATTCTCTCTTTTCCTTATATGTATGCTTGTTTTGTACTCAGAACCTTACGATTCTCAAAAAAAATTACGCACGATACCGTTTAATTGTACACGTTCAGTTCTGGCTCGCACCAACAACCTGTAATACTTTGTTGAGCGCTTGTTCAGGTTGTTCACTGTCTAACCAGTGCACACCTTCCCAACCGCGCAGCCAGGTGACCTGACGTTTGGCTAACTGTCTCGTGGCGCAAACACCTCGATAAACCATCTCATCATACGGGATCTCGCCATTGAGATATGACCACATCTGGCGGTATCCGACACAACGGATGGAAGGCATGTCCGTATGCAAATCTCCGCGGGCAAAAAGCGCCCGTACTTCTGCTTCAAAACCTGAAGCTAACATCTGATGAAAACGCTGTTCTATGCGTTGATGGAGCAGTTCACGGCTCGCCGGGGCGATGGCGAACTGATGCACCTGATATGGCAGAGCGTCTCCTGACGTTTGCGTCAGTTCCGTTAAAGTTTTACCCGAAATGAAAAAAACTTCCAGTGCCCGGGAAAGCCTTTGCGGATCATTTGGATGAATACGCGCAGCAGCCACGGGATCGATCTCCTGTAATTGCTGATGTAACGCATTCCACCCCTGCTCTGCGGCCTGCTGCTCAATCCGCGCTCTGACCTCTGGGTCAGCCGACGGTAAGGGCGACAATCCTTCCAGCAACGCTTTGAAATACAACATCGTTCCGCCGACTAACAGCGGAATTCGCCCGGCGGCGACAATATCCGCCATCGCCGCCAGCGCATCGCGGCGAAAATCCGCCGCGGAATAGGCCTCCGCAGGATCCAAAATATCCAGCAGCCGATGCGGCGCAGCGCTAAGCTCCGCAGCATCCGGTTTGGCGGTGCCAATATCCATTCCCCGATAAATGAGGGCGGAATCAACGCTAATCAACTCTACTGGCAAAACTTTACGTAAGGCTATCGCCAGCGCGGTTTTGCCGGAGGCCGTCGGGCCCATTAAAAAAATTGCCTTGGGCAGGCTCGCCTCGGTTACATCATTCATCTTTCAGGGCATTCATCGCCGAATGGAGATCTACAGGTTGTAACAGGCCACCCGGCGGCGTTCTCACCAGCTGCGGGCAAAGACGCTCAACGTCCGCCAGCAGCGCAATCGCCTGCGCCATATTCCATGACGTCTGTTCGCTCGTCAGATTACGCGCCATCCATTGGGCGATATTGCCGACGTCGAATGCGTTTTGCTGCGCCAGGTAGCCTATCAGTTCAGGAATCAAGATTTGTAAATTTTGTTGTCTTAAGGGTAAAGGGACCGCGCGCACCGTCACGTGCAGGGCATCGGTATGCACATCGATCCCTAGCTGCGCCAGCGCCGGCTGAGCGGCGGCCAGCGCCTGCTTTTCCCCTTCCGTAACTTTTAACCGCAGCGGGATCAGCAGCGGCTGAGCACATACCGCCTCCGCTCCCGGGGTCAACTGCGCCTGGCGCAGCCAGCGCTCGGCAACGGTCAACGACAGCAGCGCCAGACCGCCCTCGCGCTCCAGCAGCGCGCAGTCGCCGCCAACAATCGTCAGCACTCTGCCAAAGCTCTGACTGTGACCGGCCAACTCTGCCGCCGCCGGAGGCTGCAACGCTGGCTTTGGCGCCGTTGGCGTGTCGAGCAGTTGACGATAAAGCGCTCCCTGCTGCTTCTGGTAACCCGGCTGCGCATGCGGCCAGCTCGCGCCGCCCGGTTTGCCGCTGGAGGCCGCAGGCTCACGCGATGGCGTGATGCTGAAGCGGGTCGCAGGCTCCCGCGCTTCCGCTGGCCGCGCAAACTGGTTTCCGCCCGCGGCGATGCGGTTCTCCGGCATCGGGCGCGGCGCCGGCGGGTCGTCTTTTTCCGCCAGCGGCGCGTCAAGCTGCTGCTGCAGTACGCTCAGTACGCCCTGGTAGATAAAGTCGTGCACCAGGCGCGACTGATGGAAACGCACCTCATGCTTGGCCGGGTGGACGTTTACATCCACCTGATGGGGATCGATCTCCAGATACAGCACAAACGCCGGTTGCTGATCGGCCCCTAGCTTGTCTTCACAGGCCTGGCGGATAGCATGGTTGATCAGCCGATCGCGCATCATCCGCCCGTTAACGTAGCAATACTGAATTTCCGCCAGCGCCGGGGTGGTATGCAGCGGATCGGCGACCCAGCCGCGCAGGGTCAGATCGCCATGCTGCCACTCGATCGCCAGCGCATGTTCGAGAAAAGCGGCGCCGCAAATTGTCCCCAGCCGGCGCTCGCGCTGGCCATCCTGAGCGACGGCCCGATACTGGCGCATCACCTTGCCGTTATGGCTGAGGTTGATAGTGACGTCGAAGCGCGCCAGCGCAATCCGGCGCACCACCTCGTCAATGTGGCCGAACTCGGTCTTTTCGGTGCGCATAAATTTGCGCCGCGCCGGGGTGTTATAGAACAGATCGAGGACTTCCAGAGTGGTACCGACCGGGTGCGCCGCCGGCTTCACCGTCACCGCCTGATCGCGGCCTTCAGCATACGCCTGCCAGGCTTCCTGCTGCTCCGCCGTGCGCGAAGTCAGCGTTAAGCGCGCTACCGAACTGATACTGGCCAGCGCTTCGCCGCGAAAGCCGAGGCTAATAATGGCCTCCAGATCGTCAAGCGAAGCGATCTTGCTGGTCGCATGACGAGCCAGGGCCAGCGCCAGCTCGTCTTTTTTGATGCCGCTGCCGTTATCGCGGATGCGAATAAGCTTCGCGCCGCCGCGTTCGATATCAATGTCAATCCGCGTAGCGCCCGCATCAAGACTGTTCTCAACCAGCTCTTTCACCACCGACGCGGGCCGCTCCACCACCTCGCCGGCGGCAATCTGGTTGGCGAGCTGCGGCGGCAGAACCTGAATCGGCATCCCCTGCTCCTTAGTTAATCAACATCCCGCCCGGCGCCGCGGCGCTGGCGGTCTGCGCCGCCTCGCCGCGAGGCGCCGACTGCAGCGGATGCTGCATAAAGTAGTTGCGTAAGCCGTTATAAATCGCCTCCGCAATCTGCTCCTGGTAATCATCGCTACCCAGCAGCCGCTCTTCGCCGTTGTTACTGATAAAGCCCGTTTCCACGAGGATCGACGGGATGTCCGGCGAGCGCAGCACGCCAAGGCTGGCATGCTCCGGGCGGCGTTTGTGCAGGTTGCCAATACGCTGCAGCTGGCTCAGCACGTTGGTCGCCACATCGTAGCCGACGCGCTGGGAATGACCAAACTGCAGATCCAGCACCGCCTGGCTCAGGTAGGGGTCGGCCTGGCTGTTTGCCAGCACATCGCCCGCACCGCCGAGCAGTTCAGACTGTTTCTCATGCTGCTCGAGCCAACCGGCCATTTCGCTGTTGGCGCGACGGTTCGAGAGCACCCACACCGAGGCGCCGGTGGCATCGCGGTTTGGCGCGGCGTCAGCATGGATAGAGACGAGGAAATTGGCGTTTTGCTTACGCGCCACGTCAGAGCGGCCCATCACCGAAATAAAGTAATCCCCGTCGCGGGTCAGCACCGGCTTAAACTGCGGATCGGCGTTCAGTAACGCCCGCAGCTTGCGCGCGATAGCGATAGTCACGTTTTTCTCTTTGGTGCCGTTCGGGCCAATCGCGCCAGGATCCTGGCCGCCGTGCCCGGCATCAATGGCGATAATGACTTTATCATCCGCCGACACCGTGCGGGCCGCCGGGCGAGTCACGGTCTGATTGTTGGTCATCGCCGGCTGAGAGGAGGTCATCACCGTCTGCCGTTCATGACCCGACGAGCTGAACGGGTTACGCCCTGACGTCGTCGTCCGGGAAGGCATCACCGGCGGCGGGTCGGCCCGTTTCACCACCACGGGCGGCGGAGGCGGCGGCGGCGGCGCGTCGGCGTTGATGGTAAAGACCACCGTGTAATTCGCCCCGTTCTGTTGCTTCACCGCCCGGGTTTTGCCATCTTCCGTCAGATCCACCAGCAGACGCAGCGTCTGCGTATCCTGCGGCGTGCCGGCGCGAATACTCTTCACCAGGTTGCTGCCGCTAAACTGCAGCGGTAGTCCCTGCAATACGCCGGTCTGCTTGATATCCAGCGCCACCAGACGTTTACCCTGTGGGGTAAAGGAGTACTCCGGCTCACCGACAAAGCTTAGGGTAATACGGGCCTGCTGGTCTCCGTTAGAGACCTGGATATCGGATAAACTCGCCGCAGTGGCGTGAAGACTCGACAGCATCAGCGCAGCGGCAAGCCAGGTGGTTATGCGATACTTCATCCCGTCATCCTTCAGGCTAAAAGGCTAAACGCGCCAGTAAAGATTCACCCCGTGAGGAGATCGCGGTAATACGCGCCTCACGCCCTTGTGCCTGGTAATCAAGGTGAATTTCAACATCCGGGTCAGGCAGGACACCTGCGCCTTGCTGCGGCCATTCCACCAGGCAGATGGCATCGTCGGCAAAATAATCACGGATCCCCATAAATTCGAGTTCCTCAGGATCCGCCAGACGGTAGAGATCGAAGTGATACACCATCAGGTTCTCGAGGGTATAGGGCTCCACCAGGGTATAAGTTGGGCTTTTGACATTGCCGCGGTGACCGAGCGCCTGCAAAAAGCCGCGGCTGAAGGTCGTTTTCCCCGCGCCTAAATCACCATACAGATAAATCACGGTGGCGCCGGTACAGGCCTGCGCGATGCGGTCGCCAAGGGCCAGCGTGGCCTGCTCATCGGGTAAAGGAATCACTCGGTTAATCATGGTCTACGTCAATCACATCCGGGTTAACAACACGCCTGAGCGTGGAAAAGAGATCGGTCGCCAGCATGCCGCGGGTGCCCTCGCGAGCGGCCAGTCGGTCGGCGGCATCGCCATGCGCGACGCACCCGGCACAGGCAGCATCATACGGCGTCAGGTGCTGTCCTAACAACGCGGCGATGATGCCGGTGAGCACATCGCCCATCCCGCCGCTGGCCATCCCGGCATTGCCGGCATCGATAATGCCCATCGCCCCGCTTTCACTAGCCACCACCGTGCCCGCGCCTTTCAGCACAACCACGCCGCCATACCGTTTTACCAGACGCTGCGCAGAAAGTAAGCGATCGCTTTCAATTTCTGCCACGCTGACGTTCAGCAGACGGGCCGCTTCGCCGGGGTGCGGCGTTAGCACGCGATTGTGACGTTTATCGGGATTGAATGCCAGCAGGTTCAGCGCGTCGGCGTCCCAGACCATCGGTTTGTTAAAACTTTCCACCGTGCGCAGGGCGCTGCGTCCCCATTCGCGCTGCCCCAGGCCAGGGCCAATCGCCACCACATCAGCCCACTCCAGCGCGGCTTTCAGAGTCTGCGGCGTCAGTTCATCTACCATTAATTCCGGCCGCACGGTGACAATGGGCGCCACGTTCTCCGGGTGAGTAAGTACTCGCACCAGTCCCGCGCCGCTGCGTAGGGCCGCTTCACCGCACATACGGATAGCGCCTGCCGTGCCGCGATCGCCGCCGACAATCACCAGTTTACCGTGATCGCCTTTATGGGAGGTGGCCCGCCGCGGCGGCAGCCAGTCGGCGAGGTGGGCGGCGCAAAACCGCGTCAGAGGAGTGCTTTGTCCGGCGAGCCAGCGTTCGAGCCCCAGCGCATGATGGTGGAGTTGCCCGACGACATCCCGCGCCTTGCCGGTCAGCAGCCCCGGCTTGAGGGCGATAAAGGTCAGCGTATGGTCGGCCTGTACCACTGCACCTGGCGTCGCGCCCGTCTGCGCATTCAGGCCGGAAGGGATATCCAGCGCCACCACCGGCGCCGGGTGGTGGTTCGCCTGGTGGATGAGCGCCGCAACGGGATCGCGCGGCGCACTGCGCAGACCGGTGCCGAGCAGGCCATCAATAATCAGTGAGATATCGTCGGGCCATGGGATAGTCGCCGCATGGATCACGCCGCCGGCGTTAAGCCATGCCTCCCGCGCCGCCTGCGCCTCTTCCGGCAGCGGGCTGTCACTCTCCACCGCCAGCAGCGTCACCCGCCGCCCCGCGGCCTGTGCCAGACGCGCAACGACATATCCGTCGCCGCCGTTGTTGCCATGTCCGCAGAGGATCAGCCAGTGCGCGCTGGCAGGATAAGCACAGCTGGCCAGCTGGAACGCCGCCTCGCCCGCGCGCTGCATGAGTTCGAACAGCGTCAGCCCCAGGCTGTCCGCCGCCTCTCGTTCGGCCAGGCGCAGCGCCTCCGCAGGCCAAATGTTGTATGGTATACTGTCAGGGTTTTTCGTCATTGTATGGTCCATCATGTCACAGCCCCTCGATCTCGTTCAGTTAGCGCAACAAATCAAACAATGGGGCACAGAGCTTGGGTTCCAGCAGGTGGGGATCGCCGATACCGACCTCAGCGCCAGTGAACCCAAACTGCAGGCATGGCTGGATAAACAATACCACGGCGAAATGGAATGGATGGCCCGTCACGGTATGATGCGCGCCCGTCCCCACGAACTGCTGCCCGGTACGTTACGCGTCATCAGCGTGCGGATGAACTATCTGCCCGCTAACGCCGCCTTTGCCCGCACCCTGAAAGATCCCACGCTGGGTTACGTCAGCCGTTATGCCCTCGGGCGTGATTATCATAAGCTGCTACGTAATCGCCTGAAAAAGCTGGGGGAGAAGATTCAGGAACAGTGTGCTTCGCTCAATTTTAGACCTTTTGTCGATTCCGCGCCTATCCTGGAACGGCCAATCGCAGAAAAAGCGGGCCTAGGCTGGACAGGTAAGCACTCACTTATCTTAAGCCGCGACGCCGGATCGTTCTTTTTCCTCGGCGAACTGCTGATTGATCTGCCCCTGCCGGTCGACAGCCCGATCGCGGAGGAGTGTGGGCGCTGCGTCGCCTGCATGACCATCTGTCCCACCGGGGCCATCGTTGAGCCCTATACCGTCGACGCCCGGCGCTGCATCTCCTATCTCACCATTGAACTGGAAGGTGCAATCCCCGAGGAGTTCCGTCCACTAATCGGCAACCGTATTTACGGTTGTGATGATTGTCAGCTTATCTGCCCGTGGAACCGTTTCTCACAGCTCACCGATGAAGAGGATTTCAGCCCACGCAAAGCGCTGCATGCCCCGCCGCTGGTGGAGCTGTTCGCCTGGAGCGAAGCGTGGTTTCTGAAGGTGACCGAAGGGTCGGCGATTCGTCGCATTGGCCACCTGCGCTGGCTGCGCAATATCGCAGTCGCGTTGGGCAATGCGCCCTGGGATGAAGCCCATCTTCGCGCCCTGGAGAGCCGCCGGGGCGAGCACCCGCTTCTCGACGAACACATTGAGTGGGCGATTGCCCAGCAACTGAAAAAGCGGAACGCCGACGCCGTTGAAGTACAGCTGCCGAAAAAATTACGTCTGGTCAGAGTGGTAGAGAAAGGCTTGCCGCGCGACGCCTGATTCATTCACAGGCTGTGAATAAAATCTAAAACACATTGCGTTTCAAGGCGCAGACCAAGGTCAAGTGATCGGATTAACATTTTGAAATGAAATTTATTTGTTAAATTTCAATCATATACAAAGATACTATTTACAAAGCGAAGCATTTGCGCCGCCAGTGACGGAACGACAACCTGTGGATAACTCTGTTCACAGTATTTCTGCGGACCAAACGAAAATCATCCCCGGCGCTGGATTGCACTGTGGATAAATAAGAGATGGAAGAAAATTTGGAGCGGGAAACGAGACTCGAACTCGCGACCCCGACCTTGGCAAGGTCGTGCTCTACCAACTGAGCTATTCCCGCTTAATCATCGTCATTCAAGCTACCGTCTAGCAACCTGAAAACTGCGACTGGTGTGGTGTGTCTTTCAAATTTTGGAGCGGGAAACGAGACTCGAACTCGCGACCCCGACCTTGGCAAGGTCGTGCTCTACCAACTGAGCTATTCCCG